>Ga0190274_10000004_pt1 | contig 575054 bp, 461 predicted proteins | sample Popmic531T_FD_133002 | JGI IMG/M metagenome (GOLD analysis project Ga0190274, IMG submission 133002) | Populus adjacent soil microbial communities from riparian zone of Yellowstone River, Montana, USA - 531 T | ecosystem: Environmental > Terrestrial > Soil > Riparian zone | place: USA...
CGAGCGTCGCGAGACGAGCCGTCGTGGCGCGGGGGTGGGGCCCCGCGCCATTTCTATTGATGATCCCCGAGCCCATGCGGTGAGCTTCCGATGTCGCTAGCTGTCGGAACCCGCCTCGGTCCCTACGAAATCCTCGCGCCCATTGGCGCCGGGGGCATGGGCGAGGTCTACCGCGCCCGCGACACGAAGCTCGATCGCGATGTGGCGATCAAAGTGTTGCCGACGCATCTGGCGTCCGATCCCGAAGCGCTCGCGCGATTCGAGCGGGAGGCGAAGGCCGTCGCGGCGCTCTCGCATCCGAACATCCTCGCCATTCATGATTTCGGCCGCGACGAGGCCAGCGGCGTGTCCTACGCGGCGATGGAACTGCTCGAGGGCGGCACGTTACGCGAGCGGCTGGTGTCGGGTTCGTTGCCGGCGAAGAAGGTCGTTCAGATCGGCGTCGATCTCGCCAACGGTCTTGCCGCCGCCCATGCTCGAGGCATCGTGCATCGCGACGTGAAGCCGGAGAACGTGTTCGTCACGACCGACGGGCGCGTGAAGATTCTCGATTTCGGCCTAGCGCGCCCCGTGGCGCCGTCCGGTGACACGACGAATTCGCCGACGGCGCTGCAGCAGACCAATCCCGGCACGGTGCTCGGCACGGTTGGATACATGTCGCCGGAACAGGTGAAGGGACAGCCGAGCGACCATCGATCCGACATCTTCTCGCTGGGCTGCGTGCTCTTCGAACTGGCCACCGGCCGCCGCGCGTTCCAGCGCGACACCGCGGCCGAAACCATGACCGCCATCCTGCGGGAGGACGCACCCGATCTCCCGCGCGACGGCAGCGGGTCGCCCGCCGCGATCGAACCCGTGATTCGCCACTGCCTCGAGAAGCAGCCGGATGAACGTTTTCAGTCGGCGCGCGATCTCGCGTTCGCCCTGCAGGCGTTGTCCGGCACGACGTCGATCAGCGGCGCGAGCGTTCGGGTTCCCTCCGCCGCCGCTCCGGCGATCGTCACGCGCAAGATCCCCATTCTGCCGATTGGCCTGGCGCTCGTGCTCGTGGCGGCCGCGTTCTTTGCAGGCCGCCAGCTCGCACCGGCCGCCTCGTCTGCCGGATCCGCGCCGCTCACGTTTCAACAACTCACTGACGATGCGGGCGTCGAGACGGATCCGTCGATTTCGCCGGACGGGACGTCTGTGGCCTTCACGCGGCTGACCGGCGGTAATGGCGACATCTTCGTGCAGCGGATTGGCGGCCGCAACGCGATCCTGATCGCGGGCGATCCGGCTCGAGACGAAGCGGCGCCTGCGTTTTCGCCCAATGGTGCGTCCATCGCGTTTCACCAGGGCGGCGGCAAAGGCGGCATCTTCGTGGCCGGCGCGACCGGTGAATCAACGCGCCGCCTGACCGATTTTGGTTTTCATCCCGCCTGGTCGCCCGATGGTCAGCGCATCGTGTTCTGTACGGAAGCCATCGCCTCGCCCGCCGCGCGCACATCCACGAGCGCGCTGTGGATCGTGGAGGCGAAAGGCGGGGCGCCGACCAAGCTCACCGACGGCGACGCCGTGGAACCCGCGTGGTCCCCGTCCGGCGCGCGCATCGCGTACTGGGCCGTCACGACCGGACAGCGCGATCTGTATACGATGCCGGCCGGCGGCGGCCCACCCACGGCCGTGACGCACGACGCCGCGCTCGACTGGGGCCCGCGCTGGTCCTCCGATGGCGGTGCGCTGTACTTCTCCAGCGACCGCGGCGGATCGATGAACATCTGGCGCATCGCGATTGACCCGTCAACGGGCGGCCCGGCCGGCGATCCGCAACCCGTCACCGCGGGTGTGACCAACGCCGAGCAGGCGAGTCTGTCTGCCGATGGAACCCGCATGGTGTTCCGCTCGGCGGCCGGCGCGACCAATCCCACGGCCATCCCATTCGATCCGGTCGCCGAGCGCGCCGGATCGGCGACACCAATCCTGGACCGTACGGGCAACCTCCTGCCGAACTCGGTGTCACCGGATGGGCAGTGGATCGTGCTGCAGAACATCTTCGAACGGCAGGAAGACCTGTTCGTCATGCACCCCGACGGCACCGGGCTTCGGCGGCTCACCGACGACGCGTTTCGTGATCGCGGCGCGGCGTGGTCGCCCGACGGCAAAGAAATCGCGTTCTATTCCAATCGCAAGGACAACTACGGCATCTGGGCCGTCAGGCCCGATGGGAGCGGTCTGCGACCGCTGACGGAGGAAATCGGCGAAACGAAAAACCTGCTCTATCCGGTGTACTCGCCAACCGGCGATCGCCTGGTGGCCAGCCGGGTTCGCTCGGCCGAGACGATCATGATTGACCCTCGCCGGGAGTGGAAAGACCAGCAACCGGAACAACTCTCCATAAAGTCGCCGGACGGCGGGTGGCTCGTCCCCATCTCGTGGTCGCCAGACGGCCGGCTGCTGGCCGGAGGACTCATGGCCTCGTCATCGGCGACCTTCGGTGTCTACGGCGTGGCGTCGCGCACGGTCCGGCCGATCCCGGATGTGGGATGCGGACTGCAGGCGACGGTGTGGCTGCAGGACAGCAAGCGGGTGCTGTGCGCCGATGCGACCGATAGTGTCCTGTGGCTTGTCGACGTCGAAAGCGGCCGCCGCAAGTCGCTCGCGACCGGTATGAACCTGGGCGGCGGTCTGACGATTTCACCGGATCGCCGCACGATCTACGCGCCCGCCAGCCGGCAGCAGGCGGACGTGTGGATGGTTGAGCTCAAAGCCAAAGAGAGATGACTGGTGTCATCTGTTTATTAGTTCGCGTTGGGGCCCCACCCCCAACGCGCTGGCCTTCGGACGCTCGACGCCCTCGCTACGCTCGGGGTCTCGCGGACACCGCGAAGCCGCGCGCGTAGCGCGCGCGCTGAGCGTCCGTAGACCAGCGCGTGGGGGTGGGGCCCCACGCGAACTAATAAACAGATGGCCATGACCCTGTCAACAGCCGATTACGCCGTCATCGCGCTGTACCTGGTCGCCATCACGCTCTTCGGCTCCTGGTTCGCCCGGTTCCAGAAGACCACACGCGACTACTTTCTGGCCGGCCGGTCCTCGCCCTGGTGGGCGATCTGTTTCACCATCGTCGCGACGGAAACGAGCACGCTGTCGTTTATCGGCGTGCCTGCGCAGGCCTATGCCGGCAGCATGGTGTTTCTGCAGCTCGCGCTGGGCTACATCATCGGCCGCGTCATCGTCAGTCTGATTTTCATTCCCGCGTACTTTCGCGGCGAACTGGTCACCTCCTACGAATTACTGCAGCGCCGCTTCGGATCGCCGGTGAAAACGGCGGCGTCCGGTATCTTCCTGATGACGCGATCGCTGGCCGACGGCATCCGGTTGTTTGCGACGGCGATCGTCATCGCCGTCGTCACGGGCGTGCCGGTGCCCTGGACGGTCGTGATTCTTGGCGCCGCGATGATCGCCTACACCGTGCGCGGCGGCGCGGCGGCGGTGATCTGGACGGACGTCGTGCAGATGTTCGTGTACGTCGCCGGAGCGGTCGTGGTGCTCGTGGCGCTGCTGCATCGCATCCCAGGTGGCTGGAGCGAAGTCGTCGCGGTGGGCACGGCCGCCGGCAAGTTCACGATCTTCAGTTTCTCGACCGACCCGAAGGCCGTGCACACGATCTGGGCCGGCGTCGTGGGCGGCGTCGCGCTGACGCTGGCGACGCACGGGACGGATCAGTTTCTGGTGCAGCGCCTGCTCTCCGCGCGATCGGCGCGGCAGGCCAGTGCCGGCCTGGTGCTGAGCGGCGTAATTGTCTTTGCGCAGTTCGCGCTGTTCCTGGTCATCGGTATCGCGCTGTTTGCCTACTACCAGCACGTGCCGGTGCCGCCGCTCGGCCGGAGCGACGAGATTCTGCCGACGTTCATCGTCCACGCGCTGACGGGCGGTGTGGCCGGGTTCATCGTGGCGGCGATCGTGGCGGCGGCGCTGTCGCCGTCGCTCAACTCGATGGCCGCCGTCACGGTCAGCGATTTCTACGTGAAGTTCGTGCGGCCACACGCGACCGAGACGGAGATGATGCGGCTGGCGCGGCAGTCCACGATCGGGTGGGGCATCGTCCAGATCGGCGTCGCGCTGGCCGCGCAGTGGATGGATCGGTCCGTCCTCGACGCCGGGCTCGCGGTGCTGTCGCTGGCGGCCGGTCCGGTGCTTGGGGCGTTCCTCGTCGGCGTGTTGTCGACGCGCGTCCGTACCCGCGGCATGCTGATCGGCATGGCCGTGGGCGCTGTCGCGCTCGTCGTCTTGTGGAAGACGGAGGCGGTGGCGTGGACGTGGTACGCCTTCATCGGCGCTTCAATTACCGCGCTGGTCGCGCACACTGCCTCGCTGGTCGGTTCACACGGAGGCACGGAGATCCACGGAGGGCAAGGGAAGGGCCATGTGGATGCGTCTGGCCGATGACGAGCGGCGCCTGGCGCGACGCGGATCCCCCATTTCTCGCTACAATACGCACGTTCTGGTGGCCATACGGCGGTCGCCAAGGAGATTCCAGTGAAGCAGAGCACTCGTCGGATTGCCCGCGTCCATCGATCGTTCCCGTTGGCCGCGGTCCTCGTGGCCATGCTGGGCCTGACCTATGCCATGCCGGCGGCGCAGACGGCCGGGCAGGCGCCGGCGGCAGCACCAGCGACCGTCGGCGCGAAGAAGGCCCTGACGATCGCCGACTACACGCGGTGGCGCACGATCAACGGCGCGCAACTGTCGGGCGACGGCAAGTGGGTCGTCTACGGGATGGCATTCACGAATCTGCCGCAGGCAGAGACGAAGCCCGTCCTGACGATTCTCCATCTCGAGTCCAACCAGAAGACTGAGATCCCCGACGCGACCGGCGCGTCGTTCTCGTCCGACTCGATGTGGATCGCCTACACCGTTGAGCCCGGCGGTGGCCGCGGCGGACGGGGTGGCGGCCGCGCGGGCGGCGGCGGCGCGGGTGGGGCGGCCCCGGCCGGAGGCGCTCAGGCGCCGCCTGCGCCGCAGACGCCTGTCACGACGCCGGCACCCGGAACCACGCCGACGCCACAGACCGGGCGCGGCGCCGAGCCGACACCGCCGGCCCAGCCGCGGCGCGTCGAACTGCGCAGTCTCGCGTCGGGCTCGCTCGGCCCGGTCGCGCGGCAGTGGCAGGACATTCAGGCGTTCACATTTTCTCCGGCGGCGACCCACCTCGTGCTGCGCCGCCGTCCGGCGACCGCGGCGCCTGCGGCAGCGGGACGCGGCGGCGCGGACACGGGCGGCGCAGCGGCGCCAGGAGCGGCACCGGCCGCCGCCGAGACCGGCCCGCGCGGCGTGGACGTGACCGTGCATGATCTCAAGGCGAATCGCGATCAGTTGCTCGGCAGCGTCGGCGATTACAGCTTCAACAAATCCGGCGACGCCCTGGCGTACACCGTCGACGCCGCGGTCAAGGACACGAACGGCTTGTTCGTCCTCGATTTCGCCAGCGGCCGCGTGGTCGCGCTCGAGAATGACGCCAAGCTCTACAACCGGTTGTCGTGGAACGAAAAGGGCACCGCGGTCGCGGTGCTCAAGGGCCTCGACGTGGAAAAAATGCGCGAGCGCAGCAACGTGCTCGTTGTCTATCCGAATGTCAAAGCGTCGGTCGCCGCACAGGGTCCCGCGCCGCAGCCGGTGACGCTCGATCCGGCCAAGGCCACGGCGTTCCCGAAAGACTGGATCGTCAGCGACCGCGCGGCGGTGGCGTGGAGCGACGACAGCACGCGCGTCTATTTCGGCATCAAGGCCCAGGTGCCGGTGGCTGACCCCGCGCGCGCGAACCGCGACACGACCGCCGACGTCGACGTGTGGAACGCGGTCGACGAGCGCGTCCAGTCGCTGCAGATGGCTCGCGCGAACGCGGATCGCGACTTCACGTTCCGATCGGCGATGGTGGTGGCGACGGGCGCGTTCGTCCCACTCGCGGATCCGACGATGCGCGACATTGATGTGGCGCTGACCGGCAAGTGGGCCGTCGGCCGTGATGCCCGCGGGCGCATTACGGACTACGGGCCACAGCTGGCCGATTTCTATCGCGTCAACACGATGACGGGCGAGCGCACGCTCATGATGAAAGACCATGCCACGGGCAATGGCGTGCTCGGGATTTCGCCGAACGGCAAGACGTTCCTCTACTGGAAGGACAATAAGTTCCAGGCTTTCGATCTCGATGCGGGAACGGCCAAAACGCTTGGCGGCACCGCGGCCGTGAGTTTCGTCGACATGGAAGAGGATCATCCCGGTCCCCGGCCGTCGTACGGCATCGCGGGATACACGCCGGACGGGTCGGCCGCCATCGCGCAGCATCGATACGATTTGTGGCTGCTGCCGCTCGACGGATCGGCGGCGCGCAATCTGACCAACGGCCTGGGCGCCAAAAACGAGGTGCGGTACCGCATCGTCCGGTTTGCGGGGATCGATCCGCTGGCCGACTACGGCCCGGGCGGCTCGGCGGCGTTCCTCCGGACCATCGACGTGTCCAAGCCCGTGACGCTGTCGGCGTATGGCGAGTGGACGAAGAAGGCCGGCTTTGCGGAACTCTCAGGCGGACAGCTGAAAGAGCTCATCTGGGACGATGCCTCGTTCAGCACGCCGACGCGCGCGGCCAAGGCCGACAAGTACCTGTTCACGCGCCAGACTTTCGTCGAGTTCCCCGACCTGCGCGTGTCGGGGCCGGACTTCAAGGCGTCGACCAAGCTCACCGACGCCAATCCGCAGCAATCCGAGTTCCTCTGGGGCCGCCGGATCCTCTTCGACTACAAGAACAAGACCGGCGTCCGGCTGCAGGGCATTCTCGCCATCCCGGACGACTACAAGGCCGGCGAGAAACGGCCCATGATCGTGACGTTCTACGAGAAGAATTCGCAGAACCTGCACCGCTACAACGCGCCCTCGTACCTCTCGGGCATGGGCTCGTCGCCGATGCAGGCGGTGACTGAGGGCTATCTCACCATGCTGGCGGACATCCACTACAACACCGGCTCGTCGCATAGCGATCAGCTCGACTGCGTCGAAGCGGCCACGCGCAAGGTAATCGAGTTGGGCTACGCCGATCCGAAGAAGATCGGCGTGCACGGCCACAGCTATGGTGGCGAGGGCGCGGCGTTCATCGGCACGCGATCGAAAATGTTCGCCGCGGTCGGCGTCGGTGCGGGCGTGACGGATCTCTATTCCGACTTTACCCAGAGCTGGGGCTGGACGTATCAGGTGACCGGCGGCAGCGGCGCCAACGCCAGCGACTATTACATGGAGGGCCAGGGCCGGTGGGGCTTCTCACCGTGGGAGAAGCCCGAGGTGTACCACTTCGAGTCCGCGCTGACGCACGTGCCCGAGACGGTGTCGCCGATCCTGATCATGCACGGCACGGCGGACCCGACGGTATCGTTCACCGAGGGCATGAACTTCTATCAGGCGCTGCGGTTCAACAAGAAGAACGCCGTGATGCTGGCCTACCCCGGCGAAGGCCACGGCCTGACGGGGCTCGCGAACCGACGGGACCTGACGGTCCGGTACTTCGAGTTCTTCAACCACTACCTGAAGGGTGCGCCGGCGCCGAAGTGGCTGATCGACGGCGTGCCGTTCTTGCAGAAGGGGAAAGACAAGTAGAAGCGACGGGAACGACCGAGAGCGAACGAGAACGACCGAGAGCGAACGAGAACGAACGCGAGCGTCGGGGAAACTGGGGAGGTTTGAACGATGGGACACCCCCTTCCGTTTCCCCGCTCGCGTCGCCTCCTCAGTCGTTCCCGTTCGCTCGCGTTCGCTCCCGTTCGTTCCCGTTCGTTCCTACCGACTGCTCAACACGTCCTCGTCCGCATGCGCCGTCATCTGGCGCATGACCATCTCGTAGTACCGGCCGCGGGCGGCCATCAGGCTCTCGTGCGTGCCGCGCTCGAGCACGCGGCCGTCTTCCATCAGCAGAATCAGATCGGCGCGGCGGATCGTCGAGAGCCGGTGCGCGATGATGAATGTCGTGCGGCCGGCGAGCAGCGTGGCCATCGAGGCCTGAATGAGCTGCTCGCTTTCCGTGTCCAGGTTGCTGGTGGCCTCGTCGAGGATCAGAATCTGCGGTGACTTCAGGATGGCGCGCGCGATCGCCAGCCGCTGCTGCTGGCCGCCCGAGAGCTTGACGCCGCGCTCGCCCACGAACGTCTCATACCGGTCCGGCAGCTTGTCGATGAACTCGTGCGCATTGGCCCGCCGCGCCGCGTCCTCGACCTCCGCGTCGGTGGCGCTGTGGCGGCCGTAGGCGATGTTGTCGCGGACCGATCCGTCGAACAGGAACACGTCCTGCTGAACGAGCGCGAGCAGATCGCGATAGGTCTTGAGCCTGAAGTCCCGGATGTCGGTGTCGTTGACCAGGATCCGGCCGCGCGTCGGGTCGTGAAACCGCGCGACCAGGTCGGTGACCGTAGTCTTGCCGGCGCCACTGCGCCCCACGAGCGCGACGACCGTGCCGCCCGGCACCTTCACGCTGAAATCGCGCACCACCGGCCGATCCTTCCGGTACTCGAAGTCCACGTCGTCGAACTCGACGGTACGCACGACGTGCGGGGCGTCCACGGCGCCCGGCTTGTCCGGTTTGTCGGTCGGCATCGCGAGCACCTCGAACACGCGTTCCATCGCCGCCAGCGACCGCTGAAGCTCCGAGAAGGAATTGACGATGTTCCAGACCGGATTGAGAAGGAGGAAGGCGTACCACTGGAACGCCATAATCTGGCCGATACTCGCGCGGCCGTGAATCGTCAGGTACCCGCCGTACCAGACGATGACGACGCTCACACCGGAGACGAGCAGGCCCCACGACGTCCACAACACGCTTTCACGCCGGTTGGCGAACAGTTCCTTCCTGAGGACGGCGTGGCGGCCGATCATGTATTCCATCAGCTCGCGCATTTCGCGGCCGAAGGCGCGCACGACGCGGATCCCGGAGAACGTTTCGCCGACGCGCCCGTCGATCAGCTCGGCGTCCTTGCGCATCGAGCGGTAGATCGGCCGAATGCGCCGCGAGGACGTGAAGCTCATCAACATGGCGCCGGGGATGATGGCCAGCACCGCGAGCCCGAGCTGCCAGTTTTGCGTGAGGAGGATCGCGACCACGATGATCAGCCGGATGACGGAAATCGCGGGCGAGATGATCGCGCTCTGCAGAATGCCCGTCGTCGTGTCGATGTCGCCGGTCAACCGCGACAGGATGCCGCCGGTCTTCATCTCCCACAGGTTCGGCAGCGGCAGATTCAGCAGCCGCGTGAACAGCGAGCGGCGCAGCGACAGCATCACCCGGGTATTGACGAGCCGCTGCCGGTAGTTCTTGAAGACGTTGACGATGCTCTGGAGGACGACGACCAGCAGGAACGTGCCGCCGGCCAGATGCAGCCAGCTCAGGCGTGTCGCGCCATCGAGCGCCGGGTTCAGCAGGACCTTGTCGATGATGAACTGCATGAACATCGGCTCGATCATTTCGAGGCCGGCCGTCACGAGCGCGAGCGCGAAGAGCACGCCGACCGACCACCGGTGCGGCCAGAGCCACCGCACGTAGTGCCGCAGGTATTTCGGCCGCGCGGCCTTCTTCTGGCCGGGTGTCGGTTCCGCGCCCGGCTCCGCGTCCGGTTTCGGGCCGCGCCCCTCGGCGGCCTCGAGCACGGCGTCCAGTCGTCTCTGTTTGTAGTCGGTGACGAAGCGGCGGTACCGCCGGCGGGATGATTGCCGGTGCTCGGGCTTCATAGAGGGAAGGACATTCTACAGAACCCGGCAGCCCCAATTGCCGGTTGCCGGATCTGGTTACAAACTGACAACTAACAACCAACAGGCGGCCGCGAACCCACCTGTCAGTTATTAGTTGTCAGTTGTTAGTTGTTAGTTTCCGCGCCCTATCTGATCCTAGCCAACCCTCGTGCCGTCGCCACCAGCTCCCGGAAGTTCTCGAGTGCCGCCGCGTCGCTGGCGGGCACGGTGAGGCGATTGGTGCGGAAGGCCAGGGCATCCCAGCGCTGGACGTCGCGCGGCGAGTCGCGCAGCAGCAGGCCGAACTCGGCGACCGCGGAGGCGAGCGGCAGGTACTGCGCCGGCCCGCCGGCACGGACGGCCTTGCTGATCAGCTCGCTCGTGTCGGACTCCGGCATCTTGTAGCGCGCCTTGACGGTCAGCAGCTCGTCGTTGCCGGCGTCAGTCACGGGCCGGGACGGGCGACGCACGACGGGGGCTTCGGCGGGCTGGTATTTGAGCGGATCGACCCGTGGGAGGCCCTCGACGTAGCCGTGACGCTCGTCGCCGACCGGCACGATCTCATAGAGGACGGTGACCGTGTGGCCCGCGCCCATCTCGCCACCATCTTTTCGATCGTTGTTGAAATCCTGCGCCGCCAGCGCGCGATCTTCGTAGCCCAGGAGCTTCCACGCGAGCACCGTCGCCGGGTTGAACTCGACCTGGAACTTCACGTCCTTCGCGACGGTCTCGAGCGTCGCGTCCGCCTCGCGGATCAGCACGCGGCGCGCTTCCTGCAGCGAGTCGAGGTATGCATAGTGACCGTTGCCGCGGTCGGCCAGCATCTCCATGGTCGCGTCCTTGAGATTGCCGCTGCCGACACCGAAGACCGAGAGGAACACGCCGGAAGCGCGCTCGTGCTCGATCAGCGACAGGAGCTCCTGCTGCGACGTGATGCCGACATTGAAGTCGCCGTCGGTCGCCAGAATCACGCGATTGACGCCGCCCTTGATAAAGGCCTGACGCGCCACGCGATAGGCGAGGATGAGCCCCTCGCCGCCGTTGGTCGAGCCGTCCGCGCGCAGGCCGTCGATGGCACGCTGAATCGCGTCACGGTACCGGATGGGCGTCGGCGCCAGCACGAGGCCGCTCGACCCCGCGTAGGTCACGATCGACAGCGTATCGGTCGGCTTGAGCGTGTCGACAAACAGCGCCAGCGCCGTCTTGATCAGCGGCAGGCGCTCGGCCGGCTGCATCGATCCCGACACGTCGATGAGCAGCACGATGTTGCGGCCGGTGATTTCGCGGACGGGCGGCGCACTCGCGCGTGCGCCGATCAGCACGAGCTGGTGCGACGGATCCCACGGGCACTCGCCGACTTCCGTCGTCAGGGCCATCGGCCGGCCGTCGCGCGGCGCCGCGTAGCCGAAATGGAAGTAGTTCACGAGCTCTTCGATGCGCACGGCCTGGCTCGGCGGCAACTGGCCGCTCGACAGGAACCGCCGGATGTTGGTGTAGGACGCCGTGTCCACGTCCGCACCGAAGGTTGACAGCGGACGATCGAGCGTCGCGGAAAATCGGTGCGGCTCGAACTGCGTGTACGTTTCGCCCGTCAGCCCGCGGTTACGCGCATCGCTTCGCAGCGTGACTTCCTCGACCGCGTCGAGGCGCGGGTAGGTGCGCTGGAAGTAGTCGTCTTTCTGCGGCGTGGGCGAGGCGGCTGGCGGCGGCGCGGTGGTTCCGTTCGCGTTGGCGGTCGAGAGCGTCACGCCGTCGATGGTGACGTTGAATCGCGCGTTGTCGAGTCCGGCGATCGTCGTGTTGTTTCGTGTAGTTCCGCCTGCGCCACCAGCGCCGCCGACCGCCGTGACGCCCGGTAAGTACACGAGATAGCTCAGCGCGTTCCTGTCATTGCGCGGCAATGTCTGGATGAAATCGGCGCTCACCGTCTGACTCACGGTCGGGGTATCCGCACGGACGAGGTCGGACGAGCCGACCACGGTCACCGTGTCCGTCATCCGCCCCACTTCAAGCGTGGTGGTAATCGTCGTCGTGATGCCGGCTGACAGCGTCAGCATGGTCTCTACCTTTTTGTAGTTCTGCATCGTAATCGTGACGACGTAGACGCCGGGAGGCAGGCCAGATATGCCGTAGTTGCCGGTCTCATTCGTCACGACCGGCGTCATGCGTTCGCCGGTGGCTTTGTTCCTCACTTCCACGGTCGCCCCAGGGACGAGGCCGTCCTTGTCTTTGACGACGCCATTGAGGGTCGCGCCAGGCACCGCCTGCGGCGCAGCGGGCGCCTGGGCGCTGCCGTTCTGGGTCGCGGTGATGATGGGCGCGGCGGAAAACGCCGCGATGGCGAGCAAACCGATCAGACTTGTGCGGAGCAGACGCGACATGCCAAACCTCCTGGTCATGTCGTTAGAACGGGCGGCCCGGGAAACCTTGCGGCGCTACTGCTTCCAGACGACTCCGCCATCCTCGGTCTTGAACACCCGGCCGTCGATGGTCGTCACGGTGGCCTGGAACTCGTCAATCGCGGTAATCGACCGCAGATCGGCGACGTCGGGCAAGTAGATCCGCCGGAACGTGATGCCGTCGGTCGAGAGCAGCACGATGCCGGCACGGCCAATCAGCCAGCAGACGTTCGCGGACGGGGCGGCGCCGTTGACGACCGTCGCCGCCGGCGCAATCGTCACGGGCGTCCACGTTTGGCCGTTGTTGACCGATCGCTCGACCGCGCCGGACGCCAGCACGCGCCAGCTGACGCGAGCGATCGGGCGAGGCGTCCCCACGAGCCCGCCGCCGCGGCCGCCTCCACCTCCACCGGCGGCAGCACCGCCGCCAGCGCCGCGTGTGTTGATCAGCGATTGACCCAGCGCGGGTGCCGACGTCTGCGGAGACGTGAACTCAGCGACGACGCGCGAGGCCGCCGCGTCTTTGGCAGAGCCCAGCATGACGAGTTCGGTGGGTCTCGCCGGTGTTGGGGAGGCTGCCGGGGCCACGGTCGCTGGTGGCGGCGGCGATGCCAGCGCGAGGCCACCTGTCGTTGCCGCCGCACTGGCCGCGCCTGGGGGCGCTTGCGTGGGCGCGGCCGCAAGCGGCTCCGGTGCCGGTTTCGATGTGGTCGACGTCTGGCGGGATGACCTGGCCGGCGTCTCGGGCGCGGCTTTGCGAGCGGTTTGCGCCTCGGCCGTCTGTGACCTGGCTGCGGCGGCATCCCGGAATGCGTTGAGATCCGCCGCCGGCGGTTGCGGCGATGGCGCGGGGCTGGCCATTGCCTGTTCCGCGCGACTGGCATCGGACGGACGCGCCGGCCACGCCGCATAGATGACGAGACTCGCGGCCACCGCGCCCAACGCCATGGGAACCCAGCGGCTCATCAATCTGGATTTGAACGGGACGACATTGGACGCGCGGCTCGTTGCCGCAGCACCCGCCTGAACACCGGGGTCGATCATCGCGGCCGCATCCGCCAGCTCCGTGTTGGCAAACGACGCGAGCATCGCCTGGCAGCGCGCGCAGGCCGCGAGGTGGCGCTCGATCGCCTCGGCCTCAGGGGCCGGGATGGCGCCATCGGCCCAGGCCGCCAGCGTCTCGGCGTCCAGGCAGATCCCGTCCGCCACCGTGTCAGCCGGTGTCAATGACCGTTTCAGGAGCCGGTCATCATCGGTCACGTGAGGGTTGCGATCGTCGGGGGACACACGCTCTCCTATGATCTGGAACGATCGAGTTCGGGTTTCTTGCGTACGGGCGCCGTGCCGATCAATCCGGCGACATCCAGCCCGCCGGCATCGGCCGATACGGACCGAAAGCACTCGGCAATCGCCTCGTCGTCCATGCCGTGGTCCGCGCGGAGCCGCGCGGAGACGGCTTCGCGGATCACGCCGCGCGTGCGCGTCAGGTGGCGCGATGCCGTGGCTTCGTGCTCTTTGAGCAGGCGGCCGATCGCCGCCAGCGTCAGGTTCTGCACGTAGTAGCAGGACAGGCGCAGGCGGTCGCGGGCGGGGAGTGCGGCGATGGCGGCGCCAAGCGCGTGCTGCATCGCGGCCTCGAACTTCGCGCGTTCGGGCTCGGCCGACCGATCGGCGGCCGGAGCCGGAATGGACCCCGGATCGTCCGGCAGCGGATCGTGCCGCCGGGTCGCGCGCAGGCGATCGATGTGGCGCTGCGCCAGGACCGCGCGCAGCCACGTGCTGAGCTTGCTGCGTCCGTGAAAGTACCGGAAGAGCGATTGCCGCGCGCCGCCGCGGTCGTTCAGGCCGTACAGATCCGCATACAGCGCATCGGCGAGATCCCGCGCGTTGCCGGTGGGATCGATGGCATCCGCCGCGCGGTGGAGGCTGGGCCGGTGCGCGGCGACGAACTCTTCCCACGCCTCGTTCTGGCCCGCCGCGCAGGCGACCGCCAGCGCGAGGTCCTCGAGATGGAGCGCCGTGGCATAGCGCTCGATGTCGGCGGGCGACGCCGGCCGTCCGGCGAACGCCTGGGCCAGGCTGGCCGTCACCGCCGCCGCAAACGCGTCACGCGACAGTCCCCACCGGCCCGCGCGCGAGGCGTCGTAGAGGCGCCCGAGCAGCGCCGCGTCGATGGACGGGAGAGCGGACGACATCATGGGCGTGACAGGGCTCAAGTTTATCCATTCCCGCTGGCCGGTTGGCTCCCAACCAACTATTCAGACGGGGCCCAGCGTCTTTCAGACGCCCCCACCTCAAATGGATCGATAGATCGATGGATCGATGGTCCGATAGACCTTTCCATTGCTCTTATGTCTTTTAACGTAACGATTACGTATAATGACGTAATGGCCAGGTCCAATCCGTTCGTCTACGGCGAGGTCGTCCCGAAGTCGGCGTTTGTCGGCCGCAAAGCCGAGCTCGATCGGCTGGTGGCCGACCTGGCGGACGGGCAGAAGGTCTTCCTGATTTCGCCACGCCGCTACGGCAAATCCTCCTTGATCCGGCACGCGTTTGCCGCGCTCGGCCGCGACCGGGTCGATACGCTCGAAGTCACCGTCAGCAGTTTCAGCTCGTATGTGGCGTTTCTCGAGGGCTACGTCCGCGCGCTGGCCGGTGTCGACGCGCGAGGCGATGGGCGGTCGTGGCTGCGCGATTTGTTTACGACGTTCACCCCGGAGCTGCGCGCGGATCCTGGAACTGGCGGCGGTCTCGCCGTGTCCTTTCCGGCCGTTCGCACGCCGCGGGATGCGTCCAGGCTTGGCGCGGAGGTCTTCGCGCTGCCGGCGCGCATCGCGGCCAGGCGCGGACGCCGCCTCGTCATCGCCATGGACGAGTTTCAGGCCGTCACCGGCTACGACGCCGGCAACGTCGAACAGACGCTGCGTGCCGCGGTTCAACTCCAGCGCCAGGTCGGCTACGTCTTCGCGGGATCTGAACCGAGCCTCATGGAACAGATGGTCAGCAGCCGCCGGCCGTTCTACAAGGCCGGCCCGATCGTGCGCCTCGGCCGCATTCCGCCCGACGTGTTCGCGAAATTCATCGACGACCGGTTCAAAAAAGCCGGACTGAGTCCGGAGCCCGGGCTCGGCGCGGCGATCGTGGATGTCGCCGGCAATCTTCCGTACGACGTCCAGCGTCTGGCGCATGAGACCTGGGACGATGTGACGGCGGCGCGGCTGCGATCGGTGGGCCTGGAGGATGTGCATCGCACCCTGCATCGACTTCTGGCCGAGCAGGAGATCTTTTTCGAGTCCGTCTGGCAGCGCCTGACCCTGTCGCAACGCGCAGCACTCCGCGCCGTCGTCCTCGATCATGGCCACGAGATTCTGGGCGCCGACGTCCGCACGCGCTATCGCCTCGGCGGGGCCTCCAGCGTCCAGACAAGCCTTGTCGCCCTGCAACGCCTCGACCTGATCGCGCGCGAAGACGACGGCCGGTATTCAGCGGTCGACTCGCTGATGCGCGAATGGGTCGCGAGAAAAACGCACTAGCCAAGCGTTACACCACACGGAAGGCACGGAAGACACGGATCAGGATAGGGGGAACTCCGGAACTCTCCCGAAGAACTTCCGTGGCTTCCGTGTTTCCCGTGTGGTTGAGGCTTTTCGTTCGAAGACCAGCGGCCGGGGGTGGGGCCCAGGCCTAACCAAATAAACGATGGGCGAGCGCACGCAGGCGACGACTTTCCGGGCCCTCTTCGCGTGGCGCAGCCTCCAAGCCCCGCTTGACGGGTTCCGCCAGCAAGGCGCACTAAGATCTCCACGTGTTCCGGGATCTCGTCTTCGCCCTCCGGCATCTGGGCCGCGCGCCGGGATTTGCGGCGGCGGCAGTGCTGACGCTGGCGCTCGGGACAGGCGCGAATACGGCGATTTTCAGTCTCATCAACGGGTTCCTGCGGCCGCTGCCCGTGCCCGACGCTCACCAGATCGTCCTGCTCGCGGCCTCGACGCCAGGCGACGAAACGGGATTCCGCTATCGGTTATCCGTGCCCGCGCTCCGTGACTTTCGCGAACAGGCGGACGTGTTCTCTGACGTCTTCGGCTTCGACGTCCGGATCGGCGGTCTCGGCGTGAACGGCCGGACGTCGCCGTTTGTGTATCAGATGGTCACGGGCAATTTCTTCGCGGCACTGCGGCTGCAGGCCGCGGCGGGACGCCTCTTTGCACCGGGCGAAGGCGATGTCGCGGGCTCCGAGCCGATGGTCGTCCTCGGTCACGCGTTCTGGACCAAACACTTCGGCGCCGACCGCAGCATTGTCGGCACGATCGTCCGGCTCGACGGGCATGGCGCCAAGGTGATCGGGATCGCGCCCCCGGGTTTTCACGGCCTGATCGAAGGCGCCGACATGGACGGCTATGTGCCGGTCGGCGTCGTGTCGGTGCTCTGGCAGGACGCGCGATTTCTGACCGAACGCTCGATCCGCCCGTTGACGACGGCGGCGCGGCTGAAACCGGAGGTCACGATCGAGCGCGCGCAGGCAGCCGTCGATGTCGTCGCGCAGCGTCTCTCGGAGGCGTATCCCGCCACCGACGGCCACGTCACCGTCCGCGTGATGCCCGAGCCGGATGGGCGCCCGATGCCGCTGCCATTCATGGCCCGCATCGTCCCGGCCATCAAGGTCCTGCTGTTCATCCTCGGCGCGCTCGTGCTGCTGATTGCCTGCATGAACGTCGTCAACCTGCTGCTCGTGCGCGCGACCGTGCGCCAGCGCGAGCTGGCCGTGCGTGCGGCGTTGGGATCGACGCGGCGGCGCCTCATCCGGCTCCTGCTGATCGAGAGCTTTGTCCTGGCCACGGTAGGTGTGGTGCTCGGCCTGGGCGTGGGCCAGATCTGCGTTCAGATGCTGCTGGGATCCATCGATCTGGCGGGCGTGCTCACGTTCGTGCTCGAAGCCGGCATCGACTGGACCGTGTTCCTGTTCGCGGTCGGCATCACGATCGTGACCGGGCTGCTGATCGGCGTGCTGCCCGCGATGCGCGCGTCTCGCGCGAAGGTGACCGATCTGCTGCACGACGGCGGCCGGGGCGGATCGTCCGGTGGTGCGCGTCCGCGGTTGCGCAGCGCGCTGGTCGTGGCGCAGGTAGCCGGCTCGCTGATCCTGCTGATTGTGGCCAGTGTCTTCGTGCGGAACCTCAGACAGGCGCAGGCCATCAACCTGGGCTTCGATCCCGACAACCTCGTGATCGTGCGGCTCGATCCGCATCAGATCGGCTACGACTTGCCGCGCGCGATTCGGTTCTATGACGATCTCGAAGATCGGCTCAAGATGCTGCCGTCGGCCGAGTCCGTCAGCCTGGCGTTCACGACGCCGCTCAGCTACATCTTCGGGGCGTATGCCGTCGTGAAAGAAGGCCAGGTGGCGGCCGCCGATCAACCGCCGGCGCCGATCGGCTGCAACAGCGTCAGCGCCACGTACTTCGACACGATGCGGCTGCCCATCGCCCATGGTCGTGCGTTTGCCGAGCAGGACTCGGCGACGTCCAAGCGCGTCGCCATCGTGAACGAAACGATGGCCGCGCGTCTGTGGCCGGGCCAGGAGCCGATCGGCAAACGCTTCGACCTGCCGTCGGTTCCCGGCGGCCTGTGGGAAGTCGTGGGCGTCGCGCACGACAGCAAGTACCTGGCCGTCTTTGAAAGCCCGTTGCCGTATTTCTACCTGCCGCTGGCCCAGCATCCCGATTTCTTGCGCGTGGTGCAGGTGCGCTCGTCACGTCCGCCGCAGACGGTGGCCGCCGAGATCACGCGCGAGATCGCCGCGCTCGATCCCGAGATGCCGATCGCTGAGCCGCGGACGATGCACGAGACGATCGATGGGGGACTGGGATTCCTGTTGTTTCGCATCGGCGCGCTGCAGGCTGGCGCGTTGGGCGTGCTCGGCCTGATCGTCGCGTCCATTGGCGTCTATGGCGTGCTGTCGTACAGCGCGAGCCAGCGGGCTCGCGAGATCGGCATCCGCCTGGCGCTTGGCGCCAGTCAGGTGGACGTGCGTCGGCTGATTCTTCAGCAGGGCGTCACGCTGGTGCTCGCCGGCATCCTCATCGGCCTGGCCGGAGCCGTGGCCGTGACGCAGGCCATCGACAAGTTTCTGATGCTGACGACCGCCACGGAGCCGCTGACCTTTATTGGTGTCACGGCCCTGCTCGCGGCGATCGCGCTGCTGGCCTGCTACCTGCCGGCCTGGCGGGCCATGCGGGTGGACCCGATGGTGTCGTTGAGACACGAGTGAGCGCTGTTAACCGCCCCATGCCTGCCAGCGTATTGACAGTGATCAGAACTCTCGTCCCCTCGCTCTCGTCTGAAGGAACGTAATGCGACGACTGCTCAAGATTGCCATCGGGCTGGTGCTGCTGGCCGGCCTCGGATACGGCGCGTTTCTCTGGCTGTGGCCGCGCTCGAACACCCCGCCGCGCGACCAGGAGTTCCAGGCGGACGTGGCGCCGATGGAAGACGTGCTCCTCGTGGCCGGCGTGGTCAAGCCGGCCGTCACGATCGACCTTCGGGCAGAAGCCTCGGGCATCGTCGAGTTCGTCGCGGTCAAGGAAGGCGACCGGGTGAAGGCGGGGCAGGAGCTGGTCCGGCTCGACTCGAGGCTCGCGCAGTCGACGGTCGATCAGGCCGAGGCGAATCTCAAGCAGTCGGAGTTGCAGGACGAAGCCACCAGGCTCGACCTCGACGAAGAGGGGCTCGCGCTGCGGAAGAAGAATCTCGAGCGCGCGCAGGCGTTGTTCGCGCAGGGCCTCACGCCGCGCGATCAGCTCGACCAGAAGGAGCTCGACTACAAGCTGGCGCTGCGCGCGATGGACCGCGCCCGGCGGGGGATTGAAGCCAGCCAGGCGCGCATCGTCCAGGTGCGCGCGACCGTCGATCAGGCGCGCACGCAACTGCTGCACACGACGATCCGCGCGCCGTTCGATGCGTTCGTGCTGCGGCGTTCAGTGGAGGTCGGCAGCGGCGTGGCCGGCGTCAGCCAGTCGGCGTCTGGCGGCAGCATTCTGATGACCCTCGGCGACGCGCGCGAGTCGGCGCTCTACGCCAAAGCGACGGCCGCGGACGCGAAGCGGCTGCACGCGGGACAGGCCGCGCGCGTGCGCCTGGATTCAGACGCGACCCAGTTGCTGCCCGCCATCGTGCAGTCGATTTCCACGGCGGGCGACGTCGATCCGTCGTCCCGCCTCACGACGTTTCCGATCGTGATTACGCTGAAGTCCCAGCCGCCGGGCGGCTGGGTCAACGTGCCGGCGCAGGCGGAAATCGTGCTGTCGGCGACGATCAATTCCGTGGTCGTGCCCGAACGGTGTGTCATGACGGATCAGGGCGGCCGCTCCTACGTGCGCGTCAAGGAAGGCTTCGACACGAAATACCGCGCCGTCGAAGTCGGCGTCCTGCAGAAGGACAAGATTCAGATTCGCAGCGGGCTCGACAAGGGCGAGGCCGTCATGTGCCGGATGCGGTGATGGCGCCCCGGCCCTGGCGGATCGTCGGCGTCTCGATCATCGCGCGCAACGTCATCGCGGAGTCGTTTGCCAGCCTGCGCGGCCGGCGGATGCAGGCGATGCTGTCGTCGTTCGGCATTGCGACCGGCATCGCCGCCGTCGTGCTGCTGGTGTCCATCGTCTCCGGCATGCACCATTTCATGCTCGAGCAGATCGGCTCGATCGGCGGCAACACCATTCAGGTGTCTCCCTCGTCGCAGCGCTCGACGCGGGATCCGCGGGGATTCCCGGTCACGCTGCGCACCGATGACCTGGCCGCCGTCATGGAATCCAACGGCGACTACTACGACCTCGGCATGGCGGAGAACAGCGGCTACGGCGTCGTGCGCACGCCGAAACGATCCAGCCAGAACGCGTCGCTGCGCGGCATCACCGGCGACGGGTTCGCGTTGATGAAGCTGACGTTCGATCGGGGCCGGCCGTTTCTCGACAGCGAGTACGCGGTCGGGGCGCGGGTGGCCGTCCTGGGCGCCGACGTGGCCCAGGATCTGTTCGCGAGCGACCCGCCGATCGGGGAAACGATCGTGATTGGCGAATGGCCATTCCAGGTCGTCGGCGTGCTGGCCTGGGTCGGCGACCCGGTGACGGGCGCCACCACGCAATCGGACCGGAGCATCTACACGCCGTTCAAAGCCTGCGCGGCGGCGTTTCGCGGCAACGAGTACGCCACGGCGTTGCGGCTGCGGTTGCGATCGGGCGACGTGGAAAAGGCCGCCATCATCGCGACGAAAGCCGTGCTCGATCCGCGGCGCAAGCAGCGGGGGGAGACGAGCGGCGAGTATTCGGTCATCAGCAGCATCGAGCGCATGGGCGAGCTGAACATGGTGCTGACGACGATCAAGCTGGTGGTGGGGCTGGTGGGAGGCATCGGCTTGTTCGTCGGCGCCGTCGGCGTCGCCAACGTGCTGTTCGTGTCGGTGCGTGAGCGCCGGGCCGAGATCGGCACGCGGCGGGCGGTCGGCGCAACCAAGGGCGCGATCTTTGCCGGATTCCTGATCGAGGCGCTCGTGATGACGCTGTCCGGCGGATTCGTCGGCATCCTCATCGCGTGGGTGCTGACGAAGGTCGCGATCCTGATCCCGGTGATCCCTGCGGGCGCGCGCCCGATCATCTCGCTGACGACGGCCGCGACGGCGATTGGGTTGTTGACGCTGGTCGGCCTGGTGGCCGGTGTCTGGCCCGCCCGGCGGGCCGCGGCGGTATTTCCGGCAGAAGCGCTGAGAGCCGACTAACTACTTCTTCGCCTCGAGCTTGATCGTCACCGCGAGCTTCATGTCGAGCTCGTGGTCGATCGTGATCGCGACCTTCTCGCCCTTCGCAATCTTGGCCTCGGCAAACGTCACGACCTTCGTGCCGCGCTGAATCTTCGTCTCTTTCCCGATATCGAACGTCTCCTGCGCCGGCTTCTTCGTCGTTTCGTCGATGACGGAGACCGTGATGGACGCCGGCGTCACCGAGACGACCGTACCGCGGGTTTCGTGCGCGTACAGCGTGGCGGCCGACAGCGCGAGGGCGACGAGGGCGGACAAGACGACGGATCGGCGGTTCATGAGCACTCCCTGAGGGCTGGCAGACGATGATCCATTATAAGTGACATAAAATCCGTCCGGGTGACCGCTCCGCGCGAGACGTTCGGGTCGAGATTTGGCGCGTTGATGACGATCATCGGCGTGGCCATCGGCCTCGGCAACGTCTGGCGGTTTCCGTACATGGTCGGCATGTTCGGCGGCGCCGCGTTCGTCCTGTTCTACGCGCTCATTTCCATCGTCATCGGCATTCCGGCGCTGATGGCCGAGTTCGCCCTCGGGCGCCACGCCCGCCGCGGGCCCGTCGGCGCGTTTGCGATGGGCGGCCTGCCGTTCGGGACGCAGGTCGGCTGGTTCTTTTTCGCGATCGTGATTGCCGCGACGGGCTACTACACGGCCGTGATCGGCTGGGTCCTCTATTACGCGATCGCCCAACTGGCGGTGCCGTTCGGCTGGACGATCAACGCCGCCGCGATCCTGCCGCCCGACACCGGCTTTTCGGCCACGTCGTTCGGGCTGCAGCTCGCCTGTACGGGCGCCATCACACTCGCGTGCGCGGTCGTGATGCTCAAGGGGCTGCGCGGCGGCATCGAGAAGGCGAGCAAGGTGATCGTGCCGATTCTTTCGGTGATGCTGATCGCGCTGCTCATCCGATCGCTCACATTGCCCGGCGCGATGGAAGGCGTGCGCTGGTACATCCTGAAATTCCGGATCCAGGATCTGACGCCGCCCGTCATCGTCGGCGCGCTCGGCCACATGATGTTCTCGCTCTCGCTGGGCGGGACGTTCATGGTTGTGTACGGCTCGTACCTCAAGGCCGACGAATCGGCGGCCGCGCCGGCGATTTGGACCGTGATGGGCGACACGGGCTCGGCGTTGTTTGCGGGGCTGGCGATTATCCCCGCGGTGTTTGCGATGGGGCTGTCGCCGACGTCCGGGCCCGCGCTGATCTTCTCGACCTTGCCGAAGGTCTTCGAGGCGCTCCCCGGCGGCTGGATTTTTGGCGCGCTGCTGTTCCTCGGCCTGATGGGCGCGGGCTATCTTTCCGACATCGGGGCGTTCGAGGTGCTGGTGGCGGGCCTCACCGACAATACGCGCATCGGCAGGACCGCCGCGGTCTGGATGATTTCCGCGGCGGTGTTTCTCATCGCCATTCCGCCGTCGATCAACAACGCGATCTTCGTGCCCTGGGATCTCACGTTCGGATCCGGCATGCAGACGCTCGGCTGCCTGCTCGCGGTGCTGACCGTCGGCTGGTGCATGCACCGCGCGACGGCGCTCGAACAACTCTCCCGGGCTGGCGGGCCGCCGGTGCCGGCGTGGTTGATTCACTGGATCCGGTTCGGCATTCCGGCCGCGATACTCTCGGTGGGCGTCTGGTGGCTGCTGACGAGCGTGTTCGGCGTCGCCACCGCGGGATGAACGGACAGCATTTATGCGGCACCTTGACGGCCTCATTTCTGACTTGGCGGCGGGCCGCGTCCTCGTCGTCGATCTCACGCAACCCCTGGGCCCCGACACACCGGTGATCGGGCTTCCGCCGATGTTTGGCGCGTCGCCGGGCGTGACGCTCGACGTGATCTCGCGCTTCGATGACAAAGGCCCAGGCTGGTACTGGAACACGGTCCGAATGGGCGAGCACACGGGCACGCACTTCGATGCGCCGGTTCACTGGATCACCGGCAAGGACCTGCCGCGGAATGCCTGCGACACGATTCCCGCGGATCGGTTCGTTGGCCCCGCCTGCGTCATCGACGTCACCGCCGACGTGGAGCGCGACGAGGATTTCCTGCTCACGCCCGATGGCATCCGTGCGTGGGAAGCCGCGAATGGTCGTATTCCGGGTGGTGCCTGGGTGCTGCTGCGAACCGGATGGAGCCGCCGCACCGACCCCAGGGCTTTTCTCAACGTGCGCGAGGATGGCCCGCACAGCCCGGGGTTTCATGCGGACACCTCACGCCTGCTCGCGCTCGAACGGGATGTGCTCGGGGTCGGCGTCGAAACCGTGGGCACCGACGCCGGCCAGTCCTTCGGATTCGATCCGCCATTCCCGAACCACACGATCATGCACGGCGCCGGCAAGTTCGGTCTCGCGAGCCTCCGGAATCTCGATCAGTTGCCGCCGACCGGGGCCCTGCTCATTGCGGCGCCGCTGAAGATCGTGAATGGCAGCGGGAGCCCGCTTCGCGTGATCGCGCTGATTCATAAACCGTGAAGAAGTGATGGAGTGGAGGAGTGGGGTGTTGGGTTCCCACCCAAGGCTCCCCTTCCTCACTCCTTCACGGTTTGTCGACCCGGTGTCCCGTCTCTGCCCAATGTGACCGGCCGGCGGGCTAGACCAAGCAGGCGTACGCCGGCCCGGCCTCAGAATTCCGCCTGAATCCCCCAGTCCGCCCGTTCTGACGTGGTACTGCCTTTGCCTGAGAGAGCAGGGGACTCGCGTCCCGAATTGGAGGAATCTCATGCGTACTGTGATGCTCAGTCTGGCGATGGCGTTCGGCATATTGATGATCCCGGCGTCATTGCCGGGTCATGTGACCACAACCGGCGTCGCGTTCGCAGCGACCGACGTGACGCCCGACGTGACGGTGCAGGGCAACCCGCCGGCGCAGATCAACGTCGAGGTCAACAAAGGCGGCGGAGGACGCGCGTGGTACGCGAGTCCTGTGTGGATTGCGATCGGCGTGATCGCCCTCGTGCTGGTCATCATGCTCGTCGCGATGGCCGCCCGCGGCGGCGGTGGCGGCGGTACGACCGTCGTCCGAGGCTAGCGTCGTGCGGGCGTGGCTGATCGCCGCGGTGCTCGTGTTGCCGGTCCCCCTGGCCGGCTGCGCGCTGCACATGCGATCGACGGTTGACGGCGGCCCGACGGCCGCGCAGTTGGCCGAGCTCTGGACCGAACCGGCGGACCTGGCGCAGCGCGATCTGCTCCACGGCCCCGGTGGGGTCCAGGGCCAGCCCGATCCGCGGGATAAATTCGAGTTCATCTCCGCCGACGTCAGCGGCGCCAGCCCGGGCTTCGACGTCCGCGATTCGAAGGGCCGCGAGTGGAGCGCCAAGCTCGGCATCGAGGCCCAGCCGGAAATCGCCGCGTCACGGATCCTCTGGGCCGCCGGGTTTCATCAGCCGCCGACGTACTACGTGCCGGGCTGGACGCTGACACAGAACGGCACGGCGACCGAGCAGCCCGCCGCGCGGTTCCGGCTCAAGCAGCACATGACGAATGTGGGGCCGTGGGCCTGGAACGCCAACCCGTTTGTCGGCACCAACGAGTTCGGCGGGTTGGTGGTGCTGATGGTGATGATCAACAACTGGGATCTCAAGACGTCGAACAACGTCATGTACGACGTCGACCGTGGCGGCAAGGTGGAGCGATGGTTTGTCGTCAAGGATCTTGGCGCGTCATTCGGCAAGAGCGGCCTGACCGGCGGGCTGTTTGGCCGGTTCCACGGATCGAAGAACGATGTCGCCGGTTTCGAGCGGGCGCTGCTGGTCGATTCGGTGGACGGTGAGCGCGTGCACACGCATTTTCACGGCGCGGTGTACGTGCCTGTCCTGCCGCGCACCATCCGCGTGTCTCACGTCCGTTGGATTTGCGAGCGGCTCAATCGCCTGTCGGACAAGCAGTGGCACGACGCGTTTCGCGCGGCCGGCTATGCCGATGACATTGGCGACCGGTACGTACGGCACCTGAAGCAGAAGGTCGCGGAAGGTCTGAAAGTCGTAGCGGCCGCGCAGTAAACGGTCTTCGTCCTCGTCGCTATTTCTTTGCGATCCACTGAAAGCCTTCCGCGGCGACTGCCGGCGGCACTTCGTGCTTGCCGGTGAATTCGCGGAACGTCACGTCATAGCCCCGCTTGCGCAAATCCGCCGCCACGACGCGTCCGCATCGTTCGATCGGCAGAATCTCGTCGGCCGTGCCATGCGACATGAACACGCGCGGTTTGCCACGAGGCTCGCCGGGGATGATGAAGCCCGTGGACAACGCGGCGATCCGCGGAAACAGGTCGCCGTTGATGAGGCCCAGGGAAAGGCCGTAGCTGGCGCCGTCTGAAAAGCCGCCGATCGCCAGCCGCGCCGGATCGACCGACACCAGCGAAAACACCTTGTCGAGCGCGCGGTCGATGAACGTGACGTCGGGGCCATAGCCCGGGCCGAGGCCGCCCATGACGGCGTCCCAGGTCTGATAACGGGAATCGATCGCGAGCACGGCGACGCCGGCGTCGCTCGGGATCTGATTGAAACGCGCGAGCTGGCGGTCACCCGAACTGCTGGCGCCGTGGAAGAGCACGAGCAACGGCATCGGCGTCGTGGGAATCACGGCCGGCATCTGCAGGAAGCCGTCGCGCGTGCCGCCGAACCCCAGCGGAACCCGTCCAGACGCGGTCGTCTTGATGCCGGGTCTGGGCCTGGCTTTCAGGCGCCCGTTGCTGGCTTGCGGCACGAACGCCTCGAGCCGGCACGCGGACCCCACCGCGAGGGAAGCCACGGCGCTGCCCGCGAGCGCGCTGAATCGGCGGCGAGTGATCATGAAAATCGATTGTATCGATCCGGCGGCCGAATCTGTCACGACGATTTACCTTGGGGGGCCATGGGGAGCCATGGGGCTCAGGCGTGGCGGCCGCGGACTTGACATACTACTAATACATTAGTACTAATAAACCATGGCGCGACAGACCGGGGTGCTGGGACAGCAGGAACTGCAGATCATGAAAGTGGTCTGGGACCGCGGGCGGGTGACCGTGCGCGACGTGTACGAGACGCTGCTCGGCCGGCGACAGATTGCCTACACCACCGTGATGACAATGATGGGCATCCTGGAGCAGAAGGGCTTTCTGAAAAAGCGCGCCGGCGACGATCGCGCGTTCATCTATGAGCCGGCCCGCAGCCGCAAAGCGGTTATGAAAGCGATGGTCAACGAGTTCGTCGAGCGCGTCTTCGGGGGCGCGGCCAACCCGCTGATGGTGCATCTGATCGAGGACCACCGCCTGACGGAGCAGGAGCTCGACGACCTGAGAAAGGCGATCCGGCGGAAGGGCGGATCCGTATGACGCTGTCGCTCGTCGCCGCCAACGCCTGGCACTGGGTCTTGCAGATCTTTCTGCTCGTTGGCGCTACGGGCCTGACGCTCGGGCTGCTGCGCGCGCACGATCCGCGGCTGCGGCTGCGCGTCTGGCACGGCGTCGTAGTCGTGTCGCTCCTGTTGCCGCTCCTGCAGCCATGGCAGGCGATGCAGTCCCTTCCTGACGTGGTCCTGCAGACGGAGCCGACGGCCGCCGTGGATTGGCCGATCTGGATCGCGGCAGTCGTGATGGCTGGTATCGCGGTGCGCGCGGGTTGGCTTGCCGCAGGCCTGCTGAAACTGCGTCGCCTTCGGCGCCGCGCCGATCCCTGGCGTCCGCTGCCGGGCTGGTACGCGCGCATGGCGCAGAGCATTGGCGCCGCCGCCGACGTGTCATTCAGCCACGACGTCCCCAGTGCGGTGACGTTCGGCTTCCGCCGGCCATCAATCCTGGTGCCGCGCGCGCTCGGCGACGCACCCGACCCGCACCAGCGCGCCGTGCTCGCCCACGAGCTGACGCATGTCGCTCGCAGAGACTGGCTCTGGGTCCTCGGCGAGGAAGCGGTGCGCACCGTGCTGTGGTGCCACCCGGCGATCTGGTTTGCGTTGGGCGAAGCGCAACTCGCGCGTGAGGAGGTCGTCGATCGGCGCGCGATCGCAGCCACAGGAAATCGAGGCGGCTATCTCGAGGCCCTGGTGGCGGCGGCTGCGCCCGCGCCCGCTGCAACGCTCGGATTCGGCCCGCAGTTCTATCGCCGCCGGCAACTCGAAACCCGCATTCGTCGACTGCTGCAGGAGCACGCCATGTCCACCACACGACTGATCGCCATGACCAGCTTCCTCGCGCTGACTGTGCCCGCCACGATCCTGGCCGGCGGACACGCGTTTCCCCTGTTCGCCGCCGCTGACGCGACGGCGATTCAACAGGTGCCGCCGCCACCGCCGGCACCACCACCGCCGCCTCCAGCCGCGGTTCCGGAACCGCCACAGCCACCCGCGGCGGCGAAAGCAGGACAACCTCCGCCACCGCCCGCGCCACCCGCGCCGCCGAAACCGCCCAAGGTGATCAAGAAGAGCGACACAACCATCGAGCCGACGTCTCCGTATCCACCTGCGCCGCCGAAGCCGGCGAAGGTGTTCAGGGAGGGCGACCTCGCCGGCGCGCCGAAGCTGCCACCACCGCCTCCGCCCGCGCCGCCGAAGCCAGCGAAGCTGAAAGTAATCGATAAGGCCGACAAGGCCGACATGTCGCAGTCGTATCCGCCCAAGCCACCCAAGCCGCCGATGGTGATCAAGAAAGCCGACAAGGCAGGCCCGCCGGAGCTGCCACCACCGCCTCCGCCTCCGCCACCGCCGCCCGCCAAGATCGGCCGCGGCGGTTCAAGATAAGAGCCGAACAAGCCGCGAAGCAGTAAGGCAGATCCCCCACGGTGAATCAATCAATGGAATAATCCGCGCGTGTCGCTCGGGACGCTCGACTGGGTCATCATCGTCGCCTCCCTGCTGATCTGCTTCGTCCCGGCGCTGTTCTTCGGGCGCCGGGCGGGGCGCAGCACCTCAGAGTTCTTTGCCTCGGGTCGGGCCGTTCCGTGGTGGCTCGCCGGCCTGTCGATGGTCGCGACGACGTTCAGCAGCGACACGCCGAATCTCGTCACCGACATCGTTCGCCGCGACGGCGTGGCCGGTAACTGGGTCTGGTGGGCCTTCGTGCTCACGGGCGTGGCGACGGTGTTTTTCTACGCACGGCTCTGGCGGCGATCGGGCGTGCTCACCGATCTCGAGTTCTACGAGATCCGCTATTCCGGCCGCGCCGCGTCGGTCGTGCGCGGCTTCCGCGCGGTCTATCTCGGCCTCTTCTTCAACTGCATCATCATGGCGACGGTCAACCTGGCGGCCTGCAAGATCGCCGGCATTCTGTTTGGCCTGGAGCGCTGGCAGACGCTGGTGCTCGTCGGCAGCCTCAACGTCGTCTTTGCGACGTACTCGGGGCTCTGGGGCGTGCTCGTCATCGACATGACGCAGTTCTTCATCAAGATGTCGGCCGTGATTGCCGCGGCCTACTTCGCGGTGATGTCCCCGCAGATCGGCGGCCTCGGCGGGTTGATGGAGAAACTGTCGTCGCGTCGCGGCGCCGGCGGCCTCGACTACACGAGCATGCTGCCGGATTTCAGCAGCAATTGGGACCTGGCGGTGGCCGTGTTCGTCATGCCCATCGCCGTGCAGTGGTGGGCTGTCTGGTATCCGGGCGCCGAGCCGGGCGGCGGCAGCTACATCGCGCAGCGCATGCTCGCGTCCAAGTCGGAAAAGGACGCGCTCAAGGGCGTGCTCTTCTTCAACATCGCGCACTACGTGCTGCGCCCGTGGCCGTGGATCCTGGTCGCGCTCTGCTCGATCATCGTGTACCCGAACCTGTCGGACATCCAGACCGCGTTTCCGCATCTGGATCCGAGCCTGCTCGGCCACGACATCGCGTACCCGGCGATGCTGAAATTCCTGCCCGTTGGCTTTGCCGGCCTGATGGTGGGCGGCCTCATCGCCGCGAATTCGTCGACGATCCTGACGCACCTCAACTGGGGCGCGTCGTATCTCGTCCACGACTTCTACCGCCGGTTCATGCGCACGGACGCGTCCGAGCGTCACTACGTCCAGGTGGGCCGTCTCGTGACCATCGGGCTGTTCGTCTGTTCGTCGGGCGTCGTCTATCTCATGGAAAGCGCGAAGGACGCCTTCGACGTCATCCTCCAGATTGGCGCCGGCACCGGGCTGCTGTACCTCGTGCGCTGGTTCTGGTGGCGCGTGAATGCCTGGTGCGAGGTCGTCGCGATGACGAGTTCCCTGGCCGTGTCGGTCGCGCTGCTCGTGCTCGCGCGATCCGGCACGCACCTGTCGTCGCACGTGGGGCTGCTGGTGACCGTGGCGGTGACGACGATCTGCTGGGTCGCGACCGCGTATCTCGGCCCCGAGACCGATCGGGACGTGCTGGTGTCGTTCTACAAACGGGTGCGGCCGGTCGGCCCTGGCTGGACGCACATTCGGCTGGCCGCCGGCGTCACGGAGACCGACGTGCCCGGTGGCGAAAGCATGCCGCTGGCGCTCCTCGGCTGGGTCGCCGGCTGTTCGGCGATCTGGTCGTCGCTGTTCACGATCGGCAACATGCTCTACGGCCGCTGGTCGCGCGCCCTCGTCCTGGGCGCGATCTTCGCGGTTGCGGCCTCGACGCTGGCCTGGGTGCTGCGAAGGTTGTGGCCGGAGAGAGGATAGGGGACACGATCGATCCGCCCGCCAGCGTCAGCGCCGTGAACTCGCGTCTCCGTCGAATTCCTTCCGGATCGCCGACTGCTCGACGCCGACGCGACCGACCTGAATCTCGGCGCGCGCGTAGCTCTCCGGGCGCACGGGCACGCCGGCGATGCCCCGAATCAACGCGAGCTGGCCGACGTGCGTCAACGCGTCGGCGATCGGGCCCTGAAAGATGACTTCGGCGGAGTACGCCGTCAGCGTGGACTCGCCGAGCGCGGCGTCGAGCGCGAGTAACCCCTTGAAAAACCGATCGCACGCCGCGGGCCAGTCGGCGACGCTCACGGGCGCCCAGCGATATTCACCGCGGGCCATGCGCTCCGCCCACTCGAGCAGGTCGCCCATGTGCGCGACGATCTCGAGCGGCGTCCGGCTGCCGGCCGAGAGCCGGTGATGGATGAATGACTCAGGCGCATCCTTCAGGACCTTTTCGGCGCGATAGGCGAGCGTGGCGACGGCGTGACGCAGGAGATGGAGCGACGATGTCATGGGGAAGGTATATCAAACGAACGGGAACGAACGGGAACGAACGGGAACGAACGAGAGCGTCGGGAGAGCGACGGGCGAGCGACGGGAACGGGCAGAACGGGTTGCTCGCGGCCGTCGGTGTGCCAGTTCGCGTCGTTCCCCGCAGCCGTTCGCGTTCGCTCTCGTTCGCTCTCGTCGCTCCCGTTCGTTCCCCTTCGTTCTCCTCAAGCCAGTTCTTTCGCGAACCATCTTGCTCGACGCGTCGATCCGAACTGGCGCTTCTCGTCCGACAGCGCGGCCGATGGCGGCGCGAACGTGCCGGTGGGCGTCGGGCCTGAAAAGAAATCGACATCGACGCGTCCGACGCGATCGCCGCCGAACTCGACGTAGCAGGCTCCAGCGCCGGCATACGCCTTGGGGGGTTGGCCCGCGTGCAGGTCCGCGACGATCCGCTGGGCGACGATGCGCGCGGCGCCTTCGGCGAACACTCCAGCCTTGGGCGTGCCGACACTTGTCACGTCGCCGATCGCATAGACCGATGGGAATCGCGTGGCGAGCGTCTGGGGATCGACCGGAATCCAGCCGTTCTCGCTGAGCCCGCTCTCAGCCACCACGGGCGGCACCCGGTGCTTGGGAATCCCGAGAAATAACGCGTACGGCATCTCGGCGCCATCGTCGAGCACCGCGACACGCCGGTCGGGATCGAGCGCGCGCACGAGGTGTTTGGGCACGAACGTGATGCCGCGTTCGGCAAATGCGGTGAGCAAGGCCTTCGAGGTCTCAGGCGAAGGTGGAACCGGCACGGGGAAGGGCATGACCAGGCTGATCTGGCACTCGGCTCGCACGCCGCGCTTTTCGAGGTAATCGTGCAGCAGCAGCGCACATTCGCTGGGCGCCGGCGGACACTTGAAAGGCGCCGACGTCACGCCGACGATGGCGTGGCCTCGGGTGAACGACGGCAAGACCTGGCTCAGGCGGGCCGCGCCCTCCAGGCTGTAGAACTCGTGTCCGCCCTCGCGCAATCCCGGCGTCGCCGCCACGTCGTAGTCGGCGCCAAGGGCCACGATAAGCACGTCCGCGTCATACGATCCGCCGGTCGTCGTGACGCGCTTCGCCGACGGATCGATGGCCGTAATCGTCTCTTGCCGGAACCGGACCCCAGGTTTGAGGATGCGGCGATAGGGCACCCGCACCGATTCCGGTGGCGCGCCCTCGAAGGCGACCACCAGCTTGGAATAGCCGAACACGAATCCGTCGTTCTGGTCGATGAGCGTGATGTCGAGGCGGTCGCCCATCGCCTCCGACAAGCTGGCGCACAACTCGAGGCCGCCGAATCCCGCTCCGAGCACAACGACGCGTGGTGTCATAAAGGAGGTCGTATTATCTCTCCATGACAAGGCTTCTTCGATACGGCGTCACGCCAGTCGTGGCGTGCCTGGCGGTGTGCGTCGCCCTTGGTGGATCCGACGTGGCCGGCCAGTCTCAGGCCACCGGCGCGACGCGGCCCAACTTCGCCGGCCGCTGGACGGTAGATGAGCCTGCCGCGCCGGGCGGCCCGGGCGCACAGGCCGGCCGTGGCGCGCCAGGCGGCGGCCGCGGCGACATGGGCAGCGGCTGGGGCACGCCGCTGACGATCACGCAGGACGATCAGCGGCTCGTGGTCGAGTACGCGTTCTTTGCCCGCGGCGACATGCAGCCGCCGCTGCGATTCACGTACGCGCTGGATGGGTCGGAAACCCGGAATGCGGTGACGATGGGGCGCGGCTCGCAGGTGCAGGTGTCACGCGTGTCGTGGGACGGCGAGAAGCTCGTCATCTCGACGCGGCATTCGTTTGCCGATCCGTCGTCTGGGAAAACCGAGACGATGGAAGTGAAACAAATCCTGTCGCTGAGTTCGCCGACAGCCCTGACGGTCGAGACCGTTCGCGGGGCCGTGCTCGGCGGTCAGCCGACGTCGACGAAGACCGTGTATAGAAAACTCTGACAAACGAACCGTGAAGTAGTGGAGCAGTGGAGAGTGGGTTGTGGGCTTACCAATCCAAGGCTCCACTCCCTCACTTCTTCACGGTTTCTCTACGGTTTTCGACCAGGTGGCGTGTACGGATCTCTCGCATTCGGCGGCACGTGCGGGTACTTCACGGCCGTCGCGATGAAATCCGCCACGATCTTGTCCATGGCGCCCTGCGCCCAGGGATTCGCGTCCTTGATGTCCGACTCCTCCCGCGGATCCGACAGCAGGTGAAACAGGCGCATCGCCGGGGGCGCGGCGGCGGCGCCGGCTTCGGTCTGGAACGCGTAATAGAACTTCCAGTCGTGCCATTTCACCGCGCGCGGCTGGTTGGCGTTGGTGCCGGTGAAAAAGATGACCGTCTCGCGATTCGACTTGGCCTGCTTGCCCTCGAAGAACGGCAGCTGGTTCACGCCGTCGATGGCGCGATCGGTCGGGACGATTTGAGGCGCGCCGGCCGCGGCGGCGATCGTCGGGAAGAGATCGATTTCGTGGACGATTTCGTTCGACACGCGCGCGGCCGGAATACGTCCGGGCCACCGCACGATACATGGCGTGCGGATGCCACCCTCCATGGTCGTGTTGTAGAACCCGCTCCACGGCCCCGGTGAGCCGCGCCACGGCCGCCGGGATTCCGCGCCGTTGTCGGTGCACCAGAAGACGATCGTGTTGCGCGTGATGCCGAGACGGGTGATCGCATCGAGCATCAGGCCGACGTTGTAGTCCACTTCCATCATCGCGTCGCCGATGTCGCCGGCGCCGGACTTGCCGGCGAAATCCGGATGCGCGAGCGTGGGGAAGTGAATCTCGGTCATCGGGTAGTACAGGAAGAACGGCGTGCGCGCGCGCACGCTCTTTTCCATGAAGGCGATGCCGCGGCGGGCCGCTTCGCGATCGACCAGCCGGCGCGATTCCATGTCGAACGGCCCGATGTGCTGCATCGGCGCGCCCGCTTTTCCCTCCCAGATGAACGATGTTCCCGGCGTCTGCGATCCGTTCGCGATCGTCGTCTGCGCTTCGTTGCTGGTGCGCGGGATGCCGTAGAACTCGTCAAAGCCCTGGTGTGACGGTTCGCGTGTGCCTTCAGGCGCGTCGCCGCCCAGGTGCCATTTGCCGAAGAGCCCCGTCGCGTAGCCGATCGATTTCAAGGCCTCGGGGATCGTCTGTTCCCAGAGCGTGATGCCGTTGCCTTGCGTGGCACCGGTGCGGATCGCATAGCGGCCGGTCATCAACGCGGCGCGGGAGACCGTGCACGAGAACTCGACGTTGAAATTGTTGAGCCGCAGGCCCTCGGCCGCCATCTTGTCGATGCGCGGCGTCAGCGGCCCGCGGACGCTGCCGTACACCCCGACCTCGCCCCAGCCCAGGTTGTCCGGGAACATGATGACGACGTTGGGGCGTGCCCCGGCGGCCTGGAGCGGCGCCGCCTGCACCACGGGGTTGCCGGCGAGTGCGGTGGCCGCGAGCAGCACGGAAGCGGGAATCAGCCAGAGTCGCGTCATGGTGTGACCTCGAAGGAGATGCGCGAATCATACCGAGTTCTGGGAGGAGTCTGTTGATCTATCGATCCATCGATCCATTGATCCATCGATCCATTTGAGGAGGGCGGCGGCGCCGCCATCTGATTGTTTAGAGGGGCGAGCGCCTTCCGGCTGCCTATTGCTAAATTATTAGCATGGTGCTAGGTTCTTACCACACCGCCATGGCTCGTCCACCAGCCGACCTGTTGTCCCGCCGCGAACGGCAGATCATGGATGTGCTCCATCGCGTGGGCCGGGCCACCGTGGCGGCCGTCCGCGAGGATCTGTCCGATCCGCCGAGCTATTCGACTGTGCGCGCCTTGCTGCGCATCCTCGAGGACAAAGGGCACGTGCGGCACGCGATCGACGGCCCGCGCTACATCTACGAGCCGGTCACGCCGCGCGCCGTGCAGCGTGAGTCCGCCATCCGGCACCTGGTGCGGACGTTCTTTGATGGATCGACCGAGGACGCCGTCCTCGCGCTGTTGCAGTCTTCGGACCGGAAACTCAACCGCCGTCAGCTCGATGACCTCGTGCGCCGCATCGCGGACGCGCGCCGGGAGGGCCGATGATCGACCTGTGGTTCGACCTCATCGTGAAAGCCACCATCCTGTGTCTCGCGGCCGCCATCCTGACGATCGCGATGCGCCGCGCATCGGCCGCATCGCGACACCTCGTCTGGACGGGCCTGTTCATCGCCGTGCTGGCGCTGCCGATCGCGCGCCTGCTGCTGCCGACGCTGCCGGTCTTTGTTCTGGCGGCGCCGGTCCAGCCGCGCGAAGCACCGCAGCCGGTAGAAGTGCGTCTGAGCGAACCGATCTCCATGGCGCCCGCGGTGCCGCCGATGGATGTGCCGCCGTTGGCGCTTCCGCCGGATGCGCCGGCGTGGGAGCCGATTGCTCGCGCGTCGATCACGATCGGCGATGTCGTCCCGGTCCTCTGGTTCGCCGGCTTCCTCATCCTGCTCGCGCGCATCGGGATTGGCGCGCGCCGTATCCGTCAGCTTGATCGGCAGGCGTTGCCCGTTGTCGATGCCTGGGTGCTGGCTCGCGCCAGCCAACTGAAAGCCCGGTTTCGGATTCGACGGTCCATCGCGCTACGGTCGTCGGCCGATGACGGCATGCCGATGACCTGGGGTGTCATGCGTCCGGTGATCCTGTTGCCCGCGCGTGCCCTTCAATCCACGGACCAGGCGGATGGCGTTGTCGAGGCCATGCTCGTCCACGAAGTCGCGCATGTCGCGCGACTCGACGCGGTCTCCGCCGCAGTTGCCCGCTTCGTGGTCGCCGCCGGTTGGTTTCATCCGCTCCTGTGGCTGGCGGCACGCCAGGCCCGACTGGAGCGGGAGCGGGCGTGTGACGATGCGGTGTTGGCGGGTGGGTTGAGGCCATCGGCGTATGCCAGCCAATTGCTGGCGCTCGCGCAGGCATCGGCGCCAGGGCTGACCGGCGCATCGCAGACACTGGCGATGGCGCGACAGTCGCAGCTGGAACAGCGCGTACGTTCCATTCTGAACGCGCGGGCGAATCGCCGGAGTGCGTCGCGTCTCAGCCGTTGGATCGCCGCCGCCCTCGTCGTGGCGGCCGTGCCGGGCGCAGCCGTGCAATTGGCGGCGCGGGCACCGGAACTCACGGACGATTCCCGGAATGGATTCCGGGAATCGATTCCCGGAGTCGTCAGCGAGACGACGACCGCCATCGCACCCGTGCCCCGGCGTGCGTCGGCGGCGGCCTCGCCTGCCGTACAGACGCCTGTCGTGCAGAACGACATCAATGCCCAAGCGACAAATGGCGTCGTCCAGACGGTGGAAGTGCAGGCTGTGCAGAACAGCGGTGCGTGCACGACGCCTGATCCGTTCGTGAGCCTTGGCGGCGGTCGTTGCGTGAACGGAGGCTGGCTGCCGGGCCTTGCGCCACAGCCGGCAGTGCCGACCTACGTGATCGGCACCAACGATCTGCTGACGGTCACAGTCTGGCGCGCCCCGGAGGTCAGCGGCGACGTCCGCGTCCAACCCGACGGCACCATCCGACTGTCGATGGGCAACGACATCCGAGCGGCCGGCCACACCCTTGATCAGGTGAGAGCCAATATCCGCACGGAGTTGACGCGGTTCTATACGCAGCCTGACGTGCTTGTGCAGGTCAAACAGGTCAACAGCGCGTTGACCCCCGTACCGGCCACGCCACCGACCTACGTGATCGGTGCCGACGACCTCCTGCGGATCACCGTCGTGGGCGTGCCGGAATTGACGGGCGACGTCCGCATGGGGGCCGACGGAAAGATCAGGCTCGCCCGCGGCAATCCAATTGCGGCGGCGGGCTGGACGGCGTCAGGTGTGAAGGACGCGATTACGGCGGAACTGAAGCGATGCTGTCTGCCGGCGCCTGAAGTACTGGTGCAAATCAGTCAAATCAATCGTGGCCATTCGTTCTTCTTCTTCAACGGCCCGCCACCGCCCGGCCAGACCATGCAGAGCCTCACCGGCGTGGCGCGGGACAACGAGTGGGATTTCATGGTGAAGACGCTGCGAGATCGGTCGGTCAAGGCCGATCTCGACATCGCCGTCACCATTGAGATTGGCACGGCGGTGCCGATCGATCGGGTGGAGTTTCAACGCGTAAAGCAGGCGCTTGATGCCTTGGCGCCCTGGTCACACGCGCCGACGGCCGCGGACCTGTTCGAGCTTCGCGCACGATTCACGAACGCGACACGGAACCTGGACGGCGTCGAGATCCGGTTTCGCAACGGCATGGTGCCGATTCGAGAGCTGGCTGACGCGTACATCGCCGTCGTAAACGCCCTGAAGGAGCCGCCGCCAGGCCTGGTGACCTCGGTTCCGCTCTCGGATGCCGATCTGCTGATCGCGCTCAGAACCGCAGCACTGTTGCAGCCGGACAGCGCTCGCGCCACCCGGCTGCTCGACCTCGCACAGCGCTACGCGTTCACGCCCGAGATGGTCACACTCTACGTCGCGGCTGCGAACGGCATCGGCTCAGAAACAGAACGCACCCGAGTGTTCGCGCAGCAGATCCGCATCAAAGGTAAATAGGACTATCGGCCTGACGAGATCGTGATCTTGTAGCCCGTCGGATCCACCAGCGAGAAGGACCGCGTGCCCCACTCGTCCTTCGGCTCGCTGGCGAGTGAACCGCCGCGCGACTTGATGCCGGCCGCGATCTTGTCGATGTCCTGGTTCGTGTACCAGTAGAGCCGGAACCCTTCGCCCTTGACGCGTTCGCCCTTGGCGCCGTCCTCCTGGCTCAGGTACACAACCACGTTGCCGGCCTTCATTTCTCCGCCGACGAGCCGGTTGTCGCGTTCCCACTTCTGTCCCAGCTTGAAGCCGAGCACGTTCATGTACCAGTCGAGGCTCTGCTGGATGTCGTTGACGGTCAGCGTCGGCGCGAGCGAACTGAGCTGAAAGCCGCTCGAGCTCTTCTTTGCGGGCGCGGATTTCGATCGCGCGGCCGACGTGCGGGTGGCGGGCTTGCGCGCAGCCTTCGCGCGCGCGGGCTTGGAACGAGCCGTCGTCTTCTTCTTCGTCTTCTTCGGGGCCATGCGGATATCTCCCAGGGTGGTCGTGACTGCCAAGGCGCCAGTCTACCCGATGGGCGTTGCAACCCGGCCAGATCGCTCCGGCCGGGTTGCGCGAGCGCGTCGGATCGGACGCGCTACTTGCCGTCCTTCTTGACCGGCGGCGCCGGCATCGGCATCGGCAGCGACGAGTTGCCGAGGTCGCGCGCGACGCGCCACTGGCCGTCGGTGTCCTTGCGCAGGATCACCAGGTACCGGCCCTCGTCCATCGGCGGCGCGGGCATGGCGGGATCCTTCGGCGTCAGCGTGAAGGTGAACCGGCCCCAGTCGTGCCCGTGATCGCCCATCGTCTTGGTCTCGTCGGGCATCAGCGTCAGCTTGACGTTGTATGCCGAGAAGAGACCCGTCGCGCTCTTGACGATGGCATCGCGTCCCGTGTCGGTGGGTTGATGGTTTTGTGCGGCGATCGCGTCGGTCGTGTACAACTTCCCGACCGCAGTCGCATCGCCGGCGCCGTAAGCCTTCATGACGTTGTCGCGCAGGGCGTTGACCGCGGCGACGTCATCGGGAGCGTTGGTGGCGGGGGCGGCCGGGGCGGGCGGAGCGCAGGCGACGGCGGCGGCGAGCACGACGAGCAGGGCGAAGCGTTTCATCTGGGGCCTCCTGAAAAGTGCCGGGATGGTAACACCATCGCGCGCCGCGCGGCAGGGTACAATGGCGCAGGCTTGAAGGAAGCCTCCGGGTCCGCGGAAAGAGTTCAACTCCCTTCACCATGTGCGCCGTCGCCGTATGCGCCCTTTATGCAGCCTGATTGCGGACCTCGGGCCCATGCATGGAGGCTCCGTGGCTAAGCACCTTCCCGCTCGTCCCCATCTCGACCATCTCCGGAAACAGGCCAAGACGCTGCTCGCGCGGCTCGAGCGCGGCGATGCCGCGGCGGCCAGCGTATTCATCGAGCATCTGCCGGCGGCGAAGCAACTGACCGCGGCGCGTGTGCGGAGCGCGGGGTTCAGGCTCGCCGATGCGCAATCGGCGGTGGCCCGCCAGTCGGGCTTCGCCGGCTGGCCCGCGTTGGCCCGCCACGTCGAACAGTTGCGAGCCCTCGAAGGCGAGTGGCGCTTCGAGCGCCTGCAGGTGGACGGCAACACGATGCCGGCCGCGGCGCTCTCGGCATCGCGCCTGCTCATCGACGGCGATCGCTTCCGCACCGAATCGCCCGAGGCTGTCTACGAGGGCGTGTTCACGATCGATGTCGAAGCGTCGCCCGCGTGCATCGACATCGAATTCGTCGAAGGACCCGAAGCGGGGAACTGGTCGTACGGGATTTTCGAACTGGACGGCGATCGCATGACGATGTGCCTTGGCCTGACGGGCGCGCCCCGGCCGAAGGCGTTCAGGACCGCGGCGGGCAGCGGACACGCGCTCGAGCACTTGCGCCGCGCCTCGATGGAGCGTCCGAAGGCCGTGAGTGGCGGGAAGCGCCGCGCGAACGCGAAGACGGAATCCTCTGCCGAGCCGGCAGCCGCGCCATCGGTCGATCCCGCTGCATTCGACGGACCGATGACGCCGCTCACGACCCGCCTGCAGGGCGAGTGGCTCGCGGTCGAGCTGAATCGTGACGGTACGCCGATGCCGGACCAGTGGCTCGCGTTCGGGTCGCGCGTGACGACCGGCAACGAAACGAAAGTCGTGTTCGGCGGCCAGGTGATGGTGCACGCGAGGATGCGGTTCGACGAGACGACGACGCCGATGTCAGTCGACTATCTGAACCTGGCCGGTGCGGCGAAGGGGAAGATCAGCCTGGGCGTGTTCGAGTGGATGGGCGACGAAGCTCGGTTCGCGATCGCCGTGCCCGGACGGCCGAGGCCCGTGGATTTTGCGCCAGGGAAGGATAGAACCGTGAGTCGCTGGCGGCGCCGGGAGTAGACCGAACGCGCTTCAGTCGAAGTACCCCGCATTGCCGCCCGGTGCGTTCTCGGCGTCAGCGATTGACGTCGGCACTTCTTCGTCCTCGTCCTTCGGCAGCGGATAGTCGAGCGATCGCAGCGCCGAGCGGAACTTCGAGATCTTCTGGGCCTGCAGATCGAATTTCGCCGCGAGCTGCTTGAAGACCGTCGGCAACTCCACGCGGTATTTCACTTCGATGATGCAGTCGCCCTGCAGAATCGGCATGCCGACCCCGTCCAGAAACGCGCGGTCCGGCATCGGCAGCACTTTGAGGTTCTTGTCCACCGTGATGCGGACCGGCCCGGTCGGGGACTGGCCAACACGCGCCACCCGGTCGTACGACAACTGAATCAGCGGCCGGAGCTGGCGGAGCCGGACCCGCCGGTAGAACCAGTACCCCTCCCACGACGGATCGACATGCGCGGCGTCCATGCGCTGCAGGTCCGCGATCGGGACGCTCGTGCGGCGTTTGGCCAGCAGCCGTTCGGTGCGGAACTTGCGCTCCAGAAACATGAGCTGCGCCGTGCCGTACCGGCGGATCCGGAACTTGCTCCGGCCATACGAGCCACACCGGCGGTAGACGTGGAACTCCGGCGTCTCGAAATAGAGGCTCGACGTCTGGTACACATCCGCGTGCTCGCCGGACCCGTGCCCGTCCGGCTGGAGATTCGCGCGCGACCACGCGACGATCTCCGGCCAATGGGCGAGATCCGTCTTGAACTTCATCTCGCGGGCCCAGTCCCGCGTCTCACGTGATTCCATGCAGATCTTTTCCTTCAGCGGGCCTCAGGCCGGCCCATCGCGCCGATCGCGCGTCGCCACTTCCACACTCTGCACGCCTTCGGCGAGGTTCAGCGCCTTGACGAGCCCGTCCACGGCCCGGCCGCTGCGTAACCGGACTTCGTATGTCGCATCGAGCGCGATGCCCTGCTTCGCCGTGGACATCGAGAGCAGCCGGCGTTCGACGAGGTACTCGTCAAGCACCGGTTCCACGGCCTTGGCCGTCTTGTCGCCGAGCCCCATCCGCACCGTGAGCGAGAGCGTTGGCATCAAGGCGCTGCGCCGCGAGGTCCCCGTCCGCATCGAGAACGCCGCGCCACCCACGATGACGACGCCGATGACCGCCACGAGCGGCTGCGCCGCGCCGACAGCCATGCCCACGACGACGGCAAAGATCACAAAGGCGGTATCAAGGGTGTCGCGCACGACCGTGCGAAACCGGACGATCGACAGGGCGCCCACCAGGCTGAAGGCGCGCGCGACGTTGTCGCCGATGACCTGCGTCGCCATCGCGATGAGCACGGTCATCAGGAGCAGCGTGGGCGGGAACGACGGTGTCTGCTCGACGGGCGACCGCGTGTTCCGGTACACGAGGACGACCAGGCCGCCCGCCCCGAGCGCCAGCGTGAGCCGGATCAACACCGTCAGCGGCGCGACGACGGGCCCGTCTGTCAGCGACAGCTTCAACCAGTCTGGCATGCGACGCGACGATACCTCATTTACACAGACGTTACATGTACGGACGGCCGTTGCAGCCGTCGATGAACGCTTTCTTGACTTCGATCGGACTGTCGATGGTCTTGTAGAACTTGCCCAGGTAGTCCTGGACATCTTTTCGGTAGGCCGGCTTGAGCGACGGGAGGCCGTCGTAGATCGCCAGCACTCGATCGCGAATGCCCCTGAAGCGGTCGAACGTCGGCGCCAATTGCGATGGCGCTTTGCAGGGGCCCCGGTACAGCCGGGTCCGCACGGTGACGAGGCCGAGACCCCGCCCGGGCACCGCGTACGTCGCGTTGACCACGCCCGCATAGTCGAAGTCGTAGGGGATGGGATAGCGCACGTTCTTCGGCGTGCCGACGATGACGGCGTTGTGCTGCAGGTACAACGACATGTCGGTGTTGCCGATGAAGTACTCGAAGACCATCATGAGCATCAGCGTTTCGTCATCGAAGTGCGCAAACCGGAGCTTCTCGGTCTCGTCGATGCGGCCCGATAGCCGCTTGGCCACGTCGTCGTCGTCCTCGATGAACATCGCGTTACGGGTCTCGAGAACCTTTCCGCTCTTGGCGTCCACGTACGTCGCGCGGGCCAGTCGCGCGCGGAAGGACCGCGGCGTCAGCAGGTTGTAGACCTTGTAGGCGGCATACTCCCGCTGCACGTAGTCGTCGAGTTCCGGTTTGCAGTGCGTGCCCAGCTTCAGCGCGCCGTGTCCGTCGAACACGGTGCCTTTGGCCTCTTCTTTCGGGAATTCGAGACGCAGCGGCGGGTTCGGGCAAATCTTGCGGCGGGAGTGGCCGCGGGGACGAATCTGCAACGCGATCGAGCGGGTGACGCCGGCTTTGTCCACGAATTCAATCGTCGCCGGGTACGTCTTCGTGCTGTTCTCGTCCATGTCGCCGTTGACGGTCTTGAAGTTGGCGATCAGGCGAAAGGCCAGGGGCTCGTCGCCCTGAAACAGCCGGCGGCTTTCGGCCGACACGCGCCGCGACTCGAGCGTCTTGGCGTCCGGCCAGGGTTCCGGCGCTGGCGTGGCGGAATTCTGTGCCGTGGAGGTCTGGCCGCCACGCGTCTGGGTCGTCTGTTTGGCATTAAGCGGCCAGCCGAGCAGGGCAGTGACCAACACGCTCGCGATCGCGACGTGCGAGGTGCGACGGATGCTGGTCTTTCCGGTCATCGAGCTTCCCCGGGATTCCGCCGGAGCACCTGCTGGCTGTCTTCGTAGATTGCCGTGAACACGTCGCCGCGGATCTCCAGGGCCGAGGCGCGCCCCGTCGAGACGTACGCCGACTGCATGCCGGTGTCGATGACGAAGACCTTGCCGGAGAACCGCGCTTCGATCCGGCCGTCGGGGCGAACGGTGTGCGCGACGACGATGGCGCGCGCGTGTTGCGCGTCGAGGATTTTGACCACTTCTGGAGCGAACGTGTCGGGCTCTTCGGCCAGGCCGCGGTACCAGAGGGGCCCATCGGCGCTGGCCGCGAGCGTTCCCTTGGGTTCGGTTCGCGTCTGCTTCAGAATCGCGTCCGTCGAGAGTTCGCGGCGCACGCGGTCATTAATAGAAGAGCACGACTGCACGGCGACGGCCGGGCTGAGCCCGCCGTGCATGAACACCACGTCATTGACGCGGACGACGGCATTCAGGCTCCGAATCCATCGTCCGTAGTCCCCGTCAGGCGTGAATGCGCGGACCATTTCGATGAGGCCCAGCGGCGTTTGTCCCAACAGTGTCTCGCGCTCGGCGGCCGCGCGTGTCTCCAGGAAGCGATCGCGCAGTTTCGGAGAGTCCGGCGTCGTGAAGGCTTCGTACTCGCCCGGCGCCACGTAGCGGAAATCGCCGAGCAATCGCATGGCCTCGTGATTGCCGATCAACGCGTGTACACGGCCGCCGGCCTTCTCGGCGTCCTTCGTCAGGCGCTGAAGGAAGTCGAGGGCCTTTCGGGAATCCGGGCCACGGTCGAGCACATCGCCGGTTTGGACGAGATGGGCTTTTCCGCCGGTCCAGCGCAGCCGCTCGTCGATCAAGCCCGTCACCTTGAGGATGCCGACAAACCGGTCGTAGGCGCCGTGGACGTCGCCGACGGCCACGATTCGTTCGACGCCGTTGAATTCGCAGGCGGCTGCGGGGACGGCGCGAAGCGCCGGACGGGCAACGGCGACGGCGGCCACGATGGCCAGGGCCGCGAACACAATGTGCCGACGTGTCATCTTGCAGCGCATTGTAAACGCACCGGGGCGCACCGGGGTCAGACGAGGGTCAGACGAGGGTCAGACGAGGGTCAGACGAGGGTCAGACCCCAATCTGACTCCGGGGTGCCACAATGAGACCGTGAGCATGCAGTGACTGACGGCCTTCGCCAATGGCGTACCCGGCCGGCGCTTGCGGCGGTGTTGGTCCTCGGCGCCGGACTGCTCGCCGGCGGCTGCCACAAGCCCACGCCGACCGATCCGACCCAGACGACGACCTACATCGTGACGATCACGGCCTCGGGCCTGTCGCCCGTCAATATTGATGTGCCCCTCGGCTCGCGCGTCCTGTTCACCAACAAGGACACGCGCGAGCATTTCCTGCACTCAGACCCGCACCCTGACGCCACCGATTGCACGGCGCTGAACCAGGTCGGCCTGCTCGCGGCCAATCAGCAGCGTGAGACCGGCAATCTCGTGGAAGTACGGGTCTGCGGCTATCACGACCACAACGACCCGGGGAACACCAAATATCAGGGCAGAATAACCATCCACTGATGTCTGTGCTGGCCCACGCCGCCCGTTCCTGGAAGTGGATTCTGCTCGCCTTCGCGCCGGTCGCGGTCATCGGCCGCTTTGCGCACCTCGACGCCATTCCGCTGTTCATCCTGTCGGCGCTCGCGGTCATTCCGCTGGCGGCCCTGATTGGGGAGAGCACCGGCCATCTGTCCGCGCACGTCGGCCGCAGCGCGGGCGCGCTGGTCAATGCGACGTTCGGCAACCTGGCGGAACTGATCATCGCCATCTTTGCCGTGCGGGCCGGCCTGCTCGAGGTCGTGAAGGCGTCGCTGACCGGATCGATCCTCGGCAACCTGCTGTTCGTCGGCGGGCTGTCCATGCTTGTGGGCGGCTGGAAGCGTGACAGCCAGAAGTTCAACCGGCTGTCGTCAGAAGCCAGCGCCGGCCAGATGGTGGTGGCGGTGGCCGCGCTGCTGCTGCCGGCGTTGTTTTTCCGCGCCGGCGGGGGCGAGAGCCATCCGGAGCTGATGCACGAGGTGTCGGTCGGCACCGCGATCGTGCTGCTGATCACGTATGCGTGCGGACTGGTGTTCACGCTCCGCACCCATCGGCACCTGATGGGCGACGCGGGACACGGGGCGGATGCGGCCGACCAGGGCGGATGGTCCCGCAATCGCGCCATCGGAACGCTGGTCGCCGTCAGCGTCGTCATGGCCATCGTCGCCGAGATCCTCGTGGACACGGTCGGCGAGGTCGGGCATCAGTGGGGCCTGAACGAGGTGTTCCTGGGCGTCGTCGTGCTCGCGATGATCGGCAATGCGGCGGAGAACTCGGCCGCGGTGCGGTTCGCGCATCGCAATCAGATGGATCTGTCGATCAACATCGTGACGCAGGCCAGCGTGCAGATCGCGTTGTTCGTGACGCCGCTGCTCGTGCTGCTGTCATACCCGCTCGGCCATCCGCTCGATCTCCAGTTCAGCGTCTTCGAGATCCTGTCTGTCGTGCTTGCGGTCGGGATCGTGGCGTACCTCATCCTGAACGGCGAATCGAACTGGTTTGAAGGAGTGCAGCTGCTGGCGCTCTACACGATGATCGCGGTGGCGATCTACTTCCTGCCCTAGGGTCGGCTATCATCCGCACCATGCCATGTTGCTGACGCCCGGAACCCGACTGGGCAGCTACGAGATAGTCGGGCCCCTCGGCGCTGGCGGAATGGGCGAGGTTTATCGCGCCCACGACACGAAACTCGGCCGGGACGTTGCGCTGAAGATCGTGCCGGCGGCGTTCGCGACCGACGCGGACCGACGGATGCGCTTCGAACGCGAAGCGAAGACGCTCGCGTCGCTGAACCATCCGAACATCGCCGCCATCTATGGCCTCGAGGGCGACGCCCTCGTGATGGAGCTGGTCGACGGCGACGATCTGTCCGAGGTCATCGCCCGATACTCGGCGCCCGGTGGCCTGCCCCTCGTTGATGTCCTGCCAATCGCCCGCCAGCTCATCGACGCGCTCGAAGCCGCCCACGATCAAGGGATCATTCATCGCGATCTCAAGCCGGCGAATATCAAGGTCCGGCCCGACGGCACGGTCAAAGTGCTGGACTTCGGCCTCGCCAAGGCCCTCGATCCGACCGCGTCGGCTGCACAGTCGGCGACGTTGGCCAACTCGCCGACGCTGACGTCGCCCGCGCTCACGGAGATGGGCGTGATCCTCGGCACGGCCGCCTACATGGCTCCCGAGCAGGCCAAGGGGCGCGCGGTCGACAAGCGCGCCGACATCTGGGCGTTCGGCGCCGTGCTCTACGAGATGCTGACGGGACGCCGTGCATTTCAGGGTGAGGATGTCTCCGACCTGCTGGTGGCTGTTCTGAGCAAGGACGCCGATCTGCAGGCGCTGCCGGACCGGACGCCTGTGGCGATCGTCACCTTGATCCGGCGATGCCTCGAGCGCGATCCACGAAAGCGCCTGCGAGACATCGGCGATGCGCGCCACCTGCTGGAGGAGGCCGCCACCGGCGCACCAGCAGGCCAGGCTGGCTCCACGGTCGGCCCATCATCATCGTCACGAAACCCGCGCACGCGCCTCGCGGTTGCGGCTCTTGCTGCGGTCGCCATCTTGTCCCTGGCATTCGCCGTGTGGGTGCAGTTGCACGGCACGACGGCCGCTCGACCCATCTACGCCTCGATTGGGCTGCCCGCGGGACAGGCGCTCTTCAGCGGCCCGGCGATCAGCCGCGACGGGCAGACCATCGCATTCGTCTCGGGCGACGGGACGACGCGCCCACAGCTCTACGTGAGGCGACTGGATGAACCGGAGTCGCGTCTCATCGCCGGGACCGACGACGCCGACGATCCGTTTCTTGCGCCCAACGGCCAGTCGGTCGCGTTCTATGGAAAGAATGCGCTCTACAAGGTGAGCCTCGCCGGCGGCGCGCCCGTCCGGCTCGCCGACTCGAACTCGCACAACGGCGGCACGTGGATGGACGACGGCCGCATCGTCTTCCATCGATCGTGGAACGGGCCGCTGTACGTGGTCCCCGAGAATGGCGGGGAGGATAAGGTCCTGATCGAGCCCAAGCGGCCACAGGAGTACGCGTACAGCTGGCCACTCGCGTTACCGGGTTCCCGCGAGCTCATCTTCGCCCGCTGGGGCGATGCGTTCACGCTGCAGCGACTCGATCTGCGCACGTTGACCCAGACCACCATTGGCGACGGCTGGCGCAAATCGGCCTATGCAATGTCCGGCTTTCTTGTCGTCGGGAGCGACCCGAGCGTCGGCGAACTGTGGGCGGTTCCCGCCACCAGTGCCGGCAATGGCGCGGCTCACGCCATCGTGGCGGAGCACGTGGACGTGGGCGGGATAAGTGGCGACGCCCATTTTGATATTTCAGACACCGGCACGCTCGCCTATTCGGGCAGCGATCCCCGGCGGCAGGCGCTGGTGGTCGTCGACTTCTTTGGTCGTGCCACGCCCACGGGATCCGGCGAGCGTGGTTACAGCGGGTTCAATCTGGCGCGCGACGGACACCGCGTCGCGGTCGCGGCGAACGGCGGTGCGGGAATCGTGGATCTCGATCGAAAAACCGCGACGCCGATCATGCCGGAGATGAAGCGGGGATCGAACAGCGAGCCGATCTGGACGACGGACGGCACGGCCGTGATCTTCGGGTCCAACCACGAGGGGAACTGGGAGATTTATTCCCGCGCCGCGACGGGTGCCGGTCCGCTCGAGGCCGTGCTGCGCCGGCCGCTCGATCAGCTTCCGTCGTCGCTGGCGCCGGACGGCACGTTGCTGTTCGGCGAATCACGACCGGACACGGGACACGATCTGTGGATGCTGCCCAAGGGGGGCACGCCGGAACCGTGGCTCGTCACTGCGGCCGAGGAAGACGTGGCGCGTTTTTCACCAGATGGACACATGGTCGCGTATCAATCCAATGCGTCGGGCCGGACCGAAGTGTACGTGCAGGCGCGTCCTGCCGGCAGCCCGCGCGTGTCCGTGTCGGCGGACGGCGGCAACACGCCTGTGTGGTCGCTCGACGGCGATCGTCTGTTCTTTCGCAAGAACAACGCCGTGATGGTGTCGACCATCGTGACGCGCCCGGCCCTGTCGGCCGGAGCGCCGCAGCTGTTGTTCGACGGCGGCTGGGCGCTGCGGGGCGTCAACGATTTCGCGGTCCGGCCGGACGGCAAGAGTTTCCTGTTCGTGCAGCGCGCTCCGGACGCGATTCCGACGCGAATCGATCTCATCCTCAACTGGTTCGGCGAACTGGCGCGGCGAACAGCGCAGCGGTAGCGCCCCTATTCTCGCGCTGTTGCAATCCCCACGCCCCGTGGGTATCTTGCTCGTCCGGCATATTTCTTCGTTATTACCTGAGGACGACATTCATGAAGCGACTGATGTTCTGGTGCGTGTTGATTCTGGCTGGCACGTTTCCGCTGGCCCATGTCGGCGGTCAGGGCGCGGCCCAGCTGAACGCGGACATGTTCAAGGAGATGAAGTTCCGGGCGCTCGGGCCGTCGCTGACGACCGGGCGCATCCAGGATGTCGTCGTGGACCCGAAGAACCCGAGCGTCTGGTACATCGCGGCCGCGGCGGGCGGCGTGTGGAAGACGGACAATCGCGGGCTGACGTTCAAGTCCGTGTTCGACAACGGCGGCTCCTTCAACACCTGCTGCATCGTCATCGATCCGAAGGACTCGAACGTCCTGTGGCTGGGCACGGGCGAGAACGCGAATCCGCGTTCCGCGATGTACGGCGACGGTCTCTACAAGTCCACCGACGCCGGCGAAACATGGGCGCGCGTGGCCTTTGAGAAGTCCGAGCACATCGGCAATATCAAGATCGATCCGCGCAACTCGAGCGTCGTCTACGTCGCGGTGCAGGGCCCGTTGTGGGCCGCGGGCGGCGAGCGCGGGTTGTTCAAGACGACCGACGGCGGGCAGACCTGGAAGTCGCTGATCGCCGTCAGCGAGGACACCGGCGTGAACGAAGTGCAGATCGATCCGGTCAACCCGGACGTCCTGTACGCCACGACCTATCAGCGCCGGCGCGCGGTGGGGCAGTTCGTCGGCGGCGGACCGGAGGGCGGCATCTACAAGTCGACGAACGCCGGCAACACCTGGACGAAGATCACCAAGGGCCTGCCGGTGAACGTCGGCCGCATCGGGCTGGGACTCGATGGACGGGTGAAGCCGACGCGCGTGTACGCGCTGGTTGACGCGATCCAGGCGGAGTCGGGCTTCTATCGATCGGACGACGGCGGCCAGTCTTTCTATCGGATGGGCGTGCCGCTCGGCGGCACGGCGCCTCCGGCGGCTGCGCCGGCGACTCCGGCAGCCGGTCGCCAGGGTGGGGGCGGCGCGGGCGCGACGCCCGCAGCCGGCTCGGTTTATCGCGGTGAGGATCCGCACTACTACTACGAGATCTTCGTCGACCCGAATCGCCCCGACACGATCTGGTCCGAAGGCCTGAACATGTCGTGGAGCACGGACGGCGGCCAGACGTTCAAGGCGCTGCCGATGCCCTACAACTCCGCGATCCACGTGGACTTTCACGCGATCGTCTTCGACCCGCTCGACAAGAACCACCTGATTTTCGGCAATGACGGCGGGCTGTACGAGACGTGGGACTTCGGCAAGACGGCTCGGCACTTCAACAACCTGCCGATTTCGCAGTTCTATCGCATCGCGGTGGACAATGCGCTGCCGTTCTACAAGATCTGCGGCGGGCTCCAGGACAACAACTCGATGTGCGGACCGTCGCGATCGATCAACTCGTACGGCATCCGCACGAACGACTGGTTCATCACGGGCGGCGGCGACGGGTTCCAGTCGCGTGTCGATCCGGAGGACCCGAACATCATCTATGCCACGTCGCAGTTCTGCGGCCTGCAGCGGCTCGACCTGCGCACGTCGCAGGTGCGCGGCATCCGGCCGCAGGCGTTCTCGAGCGGCAACGCGCCGACGCAGCCGAGGCCGGCCGCGCCAGCAACGCCACCAGGGGCCGGCGCGCCGCAGGGCACAGGCCGTGGCAGCGCGACCGAGCGCGTGAATTGGGACTGTGCGTACCTGATCAGCCCCCACTCGCACACCCGGCTCTACATCGGCGGTGAAAAGGTCTATCGCAGCGACGACCGCGGCGACAACTGGACGGCGATCAGCCCGGGCCTCACGCGCGACGTGGATCCGCTGCTGACGCCGATCATGGGCAAGGTGTGGGAACCGGCGACGACCGTGTCGTACAACCGATCGACGACGCAGTTGAGCACGATCGTGAGCATCGACGAGTCGCCGTTGCTCGAAGGGCTGATCTACGTCGGCACGGACGACGGGCTCGTGCAGGTAACCGAGGACGCCGGCAAGACGTGGCGCAAGACGGATACCTTTCCCGGCGTGCCGCCCGGCACCTACGTCAGCGATGTGGTCGCGTCGCCGCTCGATTCCAACGTCGTCTTCATCTCGATGGAAGATCACCAGCGCGGCAACTTCAAGCCGTACGTGCTGCGCAGCAACGACCGCGGCCGCACGTTCACGTCCATCAGCGGCGATCTGCCCACCGAGCGCAACAACGTGTGGACGATCGCCGTGGACCACGTGAACCGCAACCTGCTGTTCGCCGGCGCCGAGTTCGGCGCGTTCTTCACCGTGGACGGCGGCGCGCACTGGATCAAATTCACCGGCGGGCTGCCGACGGCGCAGATGCGCGACATGGCGATCCAGAAGCGTGAGAACGATCTGGTGATTGGCACGTTCGGCCGCGGCGTCTACGTGCTCGACGACTACAGCGCGCTCCGCGACATCAGCGCCGACATGCTCACGCAGGAAGCGCAGGTGCTGCCGGTGCGGACCACCTACGCGTTTGCCGAGTACCGCCTGGGCCAGGCGTCAACGCTGATGGTCTCGACGCCGAATCCGCCCGTTGGTGCGGTGATCAGCTACTACGCGTCGCCGAACGTGTCGGGCAATCTGGTGCTGACGATCACCGACGACGGCGGCCGGCAGATTCGTCGTCTCGACGTGACGAAGGACCCGGGCCTGCACCGCGTGACGTGGAACCTGCGTGCCGACCCGGCGGCCACACCCGCGCCTGCCGGCGGCGGGCGCGCTGGCGGCGCCGGTGGCCAGCAACTCGTCGATCCGGGTCGCTACACGGTGACGCTTGGCAAGATGGACGGCGACAAAGTCACCGCGGTCGGCAAAGCCCAGTCCTTCTTCGTGACGCCGCTGCCGGCGAAGAACTGGTAAAGACCTATTTGCGGTACACGACGCCGGCGAACAGGCGGACCGTGCCTCGCTGGGTGTCCTCGGCCAGCAGCACCGGGAATCCGAGTGCCAGTTGGACGCCGATTGTGTCGCTGGCCATGATCTTCAGGCCGAACTCGGGCGTGAGGGCCAGGGCGGCGAACGCGCCCTCCTGGGAGAAGTAGGCCAGGCCTGCGAGCATTCGCGCGAAGGGCACCACGCGCTTGCGGCGGCTCGAGACCTCGAGACCGCCCTGGAACGTGTAGAGGTTGCCGTTGACCCCGCCGTGGAATGGATCGTCCCCGTTGTAGTGCGCGCCGACGTCGGCCACGAACTTGATGTGATCCTTGCCGGCGCCGAATGAGGCGCCCCAGCCCAGGGGCCACAGGTAGCCGCCTTCCGTGTCGTGGGACAGATGCTGGTAACCCGCGCCGAAGTCGACCTTCATCCCCTGGGCAGACGCCGGTCGCGACGAAACCAGCATCACGAATGTAGCGACAAGCAGGCCAACGACGGTACGCGTCCGCATGGGGCTCTCCGCGGTGTGGGCGATCGAAACTGATCGCTGCCTGCCTATGCGTCGAATGCGCAGGTACCGGCTCACGGTCGGCTATCATTCGGGTCAGTCTGATCCCCGGGAGGAGACCCATGGCTCGAAAACTGACGACGTTCCTGCTCGCGTTCGGATTTGTGGCGATCGTGGCCGCCATGCCGCAACAGCCGCCTCCGCAGAATCCGCCTCCTGCGCAGGCCGGTGGCGGCCGGGGTCAGGGCCAGGGCCAGGGCCAGGGCGCGCCAACGAGCCTCACCGTATGGGCGCCGCACACCGTCACGCCCGAACCGCTCGACGAGGCGATGCTCGCGAAGATCCGCGCCGAGGGCATGGAGCGCTCGAAGATCATGTGGATCACGCACTACCTCACGGACGTCTACGGTCCGCGTCCGACCGGCTCGCCCAATCACGTCAACGCCGCGAACTGGGCGGTCAAGACGATGACGAGCTGGGGCATGAAGAACGGTCGCCTCGAGCCATTCACGTGGCGCGGCATTGGATGGCTGCCGGGACGCGCGACCGGGTTCATCACCGCGCCCGTCAAAGCCAATCTCAAGTTCGAAGCCGCGCCGTGGTCGCCGTCGACGAACGGCACCGTGAGCGGGGAAGTCGTGAGCATCGTCGCACCCGAGAACCCGACTGAGGCGGAACTGAGTGCGTACCTCACCGCGCTGGCGCCGAAAGTGAAGGGCGGGATTGTGATGGTGGGGCCACCGCCCAATTCACCGGTGGATTTCGGAACGGTCACCAAGCGCACGCCGGACGACTCGGTGAAGGCGCGCTACGCGCCGCCCGATCCGAATGCGCCGGCCCAGGCCGGCCGCGGCGGGCGTGCGGGTGGCGGCGGTGCCGGTCGTGCCGGCGGCGCGCCGGCCGCGACTCCACCGCCAGGCGGTATTTCCGCGGCGCAGGTGAATGCGCGCATCACGGCGCTCCTGCGCGACAACATGCCGGCGCTCCGGCTCACCGCCAGCGGCGCCGGCCGCATTCCCGGGACCATCGTCGCGCAGAACGGCGGCGGCCAGATTTACGACAACACGACGCCCCAGCCGGCGGGCGCGATTCTGCGCAACGACGACTACGGCCGCATCTTCCGCATCATCCAGGACGGCACGCCGGTGACCGTCGAGTTCAATATCCAGAACACGTACTACCCGGAAGGCAAGACGTCGTACAACACGATTGTCGAGATTCCGGGCACCGACAAGGCCGATGAAGTCGTGATGCTGGGCGGCCACCTCGATTCCTGGGCGAGCGCGACCGGCGCCACCGACAACGCGATCGGCTGCGCGATCATGATGGAGGCCGTGCGGATTCTGCAGGCCGTCGGCGCCAAGCCGCGCCGCACGATTCGCGTGGCGCTCTGGAGCGGCGAAGAGGAGGGTCTGCTCGGATCGATCGCCTACGTCGCCGAGCACTTCGGCATGGCCGAAACGCCGAAGCCGGAATGGTCGAAGTTCAACGGCTACTGGAACATCGACGGCGGCACCGGCAAGGTTCGCGGCGGATCGATCTTCGGGCCGCCCGAGGCCGGCATCGTGCTCGCGCAGTTCCTGAAGCCGTTCGAGGAGTGGGGCGTGTACGGCGCGTCGACAACGCTGAGCCGCGCGACGGGCGGCACCGACAGCACGTCATTCAATCAGGCCGGCCTGCCCGGCATGGGCGGGTCGCAGGACACGATCGAATACGGCAGCACCACGCACCACACGAACCTCGACACGTACGAGCGCATCGTGCCGGATGACGTGATGAAGAACGCCGTGATGACCGCGTGGGTCGTCTATTCCATCGCCAACCGCGAAAAAATGATGCCGCGCCTCGCGCCCGATCAGATGCCGCTGCGGGCCGCCCCCGGTGGCGGCGGGCGTGGCGGCGGTGGCGGCGCGGGGCCCACGGCCGACCCGCACATGTATGCGGCGCAGAAGAACAAGGCGCTGACGATTCCGGCTCCGGGTCTCCTGCCGGCGACGCCGCAGGATGCGCCCGCCGCAACCGTGCCGACCGCAGCCGTGGTCTCTCAGCCGGCGCACGGCAAGGTCGTGCTCAGCGCGAACGGGAGTTTTGTCTACACGCCGACGAAGGACTACGTCGGCACGGACACGTTCACGTACACGGTCACGCGCGGCGGGGCGACGAGCCCGGCAGGCACCGTGACGATTACCGTGAAATAAGAGGCCGCGGCTCGTTTCCTCGTCGGTCGTCAGGAAACGAGCCCCGGCCTCCCGCGTCCTCTTATCGCGCGATCGGTTTGGCGGCGGCGGCCGCCTTTTGCAACTGCGTGTAGTAATCGAACACAAACGACTTCAGCGCGGTGTGCGGCGTCAGCAGGACGTCGAAGTGGTACTTCTGCATTTCTTTGTAGGCCTGGCTCGCCGTCCAGCTGTCACGGCTCATGCGGTAGACCGCGACCATCGCGCCCGTGCGGTGCTTGCCGACTTTGCAGTGGACGTACACCGGCAGATTCGCGGCGTCATTCACGACGTTGAGGAACTGCACGACCGCCGCATCCGCGGGCCGCTCCCATCCTGACATCGGAATGCGCACGAACTGCATGCCCGCGCGTTTCACGAGCCCCGGTTCTTCGTCTTCGCCATCGTCGCGCAGATCGATGACCGTTTTCACGCCCAGTGCCGCGAGATCGGCGTAGTCGCGGCTCTCTGGCTGCGCGCCCCGGTAGAGCTGGTCGCTGACTTTGCCGAAGTTGTCGATCCGGATGTTGGGCAGGGCGCGATCGGCGCGCCTGGCCGCGGTCGAGCCCAGGAGGGAAAGCGAGAGGACGAGTGCGGCTGCGGTCGTGCGAACGAGAGGCCTAATCTTCGAGACATTCATGGCGGCACCCCCGGCGAGAGTCTTCACTAATGGATACGTCCCGCTCACGGTCCGTGTTTCGATCCGCCCGCTTTGTCGAGCGCGGCCGCGACCGCCTCGCCGGTGACCCGAAAGTGCGACGCGTGCCAGGCCAGCGCGCCGTCCTTGATGACCAGCGCCTGCGGCGATTCGTGGCGGACGTGAAAGCGCGCGGCGATTTCATCGGAGACGGCCCGGCCGCCGTGCACGGACACGACGAACACGTCGGCCCAGGGCGCGCCCTCGATGAATGCCTCGATCTCCTCGTGCGCCATGGCGCTGGTGCCGCAGGTCGCGCTGTGCTTGAAGATCACGACCGCCTGTTCGTGCGATCGGCGCACCGCTTCGTCGAGATCGGCCGTCGTGTGAAGATCACGCATGCGCGGCTATTGTGGCACGCAGGGAACGTCAATGCGCCTTCGGTGATTAGAACCGGCGCATCGCCCGCGCCACGCACACAAGGGAGATAGGATGCACAGATGTCCACATCCGCCGCCCGTCCGCTCCTCAACGTCCTCGTCTTTGCGGCGTCGCGACGTGCCGAGTCTCTGAATCGGAAGCTGGCGGCCCTCGTCGCGCGCGTGGCGGCGGATGCCGGTGCGACCGTCGATCTGGCGTCGATGCACGACTTCGACGTCCCGTCCTACGACGGCGATGCCGAGGGAACCGCGGGAATTCCAGCCGGCGCGCAGGAGTTCCAGCGGCGCCTGCTGCAAGCCGACGCATTCATCATTGCGTCGCCTGAGTACAATGCGTCGATGCCGGGCATCCTGAAGAACCTGATCGACTGGACGTCGCGCTTCCGGCCGCAGCCGTTCGACGGCCGGCATGGCATGCTCGTCTCGGCGTCCCCGTCACTGGCCGGTGGCAACAAAGGGTTGTGGGCGCTGCGGATGCCGCTCGAGCACCTGGGCTCACGCATCTTTCCCGACATGTTCTCCCTGGCCATGGCGCACAAGGCGTTCGCCGGCGATGACCTGGCCGATGCCGCGTTGCGCGCCCGCTTCGATCTGAGTCTCCAGGCGTTCCTGTCACTCGCCGAGGCCGCCAAACACTACCCGTGCGTCAAGCGCGCCTGGGTCGAGTTCCTGGGCGAGCCGCCAGGCAGCGCCGCAGATCGGGTGGATCGCATCGCGAGCTAGGTGTCGTCCGGGAGCCTGGCGCGAGATGTCCCCATGGCCTGAAGGTCCAGGGGCGCTCTGCGAGTAGAATCCCGTCACATGCGACCCGCACGCAGGCTGTCGATCGCCCTGCCGTCGAAGGCCCGATAGCAGCAACACGCACGTACCTCCCCGCCATGAATCCCGCAACGTCGTCTGCGTTTCCGGAAGCCACGCGCGTCAAGGAGTTGCTCGATCGACGCGATTTCGCTGGTGCGATTCCGTTGCTCGAGAACGCGCTGGCCCGGTCCCCGGGCGCTGACGTGCATGCCATGCTGGCGCTGGCGCACTTTCAACGCGAACAGTACGACGATGCGGCGCGTCAGTACGCGGCCGCCGTCGCGCTCGCCCCGGAGCGATCCGATTGGCGCGACATGCTCGCCCTTGCGCAAGGAAACGCCGTGGCCGGGATCAACGTGCCGGTCCCGGACCTGGCGTATTTCGATCGTGATGCGCTGCTCGCGCCGCCTCAACTGCGGCCTGGCGCGTTGCCGGCCCCGCTGCCGCCGCGGCCCGCGCCGCCGCTCGGCAAGCGCCTGCAGATCCGGCTGGGCACGGGTCTGGGCGTCGTCGCGTCTGTCCTGGTGCACCGCGTCACGCAGGCGTGGGGCAGTCTGGTCGGTTACCGCGACGCCGTCTGGACCAACTGGTATCGCCGCGGCTTGACGACGGGTCTGCTCACGCTGGCCTACATGCGCGACCGGATCAATGCGCGCAACCTCGTGAGCACCTATCCGGACGGAACGCTGACGGGTTTTCAGCCCGCGGGCCAGACGCCGCCGCCGGGCGTGACGCACTTCCGGACCGCGGACGGCAGCTGGAACAATCTGGACGACCCCAAAGAAGGCGCCGCGGGCACGCGCTTTTTGCGCAACGTCGACCGCCGCGCGATCAGGCCCGAGACGGCGGACGAACTGCTCACGCCCAACCCGCGCGAGATCAGCCGCACGCTGCTCTCACGGACGGGACCGATGAAAGAGGTGCCGTTCCTGAACATGCTGGCGGCCGCCTGGATCCAGTTCATGAACGGCGACTGGATCAACCATGGCGAGATCCGCTTTGACGACGTCATCGAAGTGCCGCTCGCCGCCGACGACCCCGCCCGCGCGCGGTATTGGCAGACCACGATGTTCATCGGCCGGACGCAGGCGGATCCGACGCGCCAGGATGGCCGCGAGCCCGCCGCCGCGACGTCCATCAACGAAGTGACGCACTGGTGGGACGGCTCGCAGATCTACGGCAGCGATCAGGCGACGCAGGATCGGCTGCGAAGCGGCGTCCTGGGCAAGTTGCGGCTGACCGACGACCAGACGCTGCCGCTCGACAAGCATGGCGTCGAAGACACGGGCTTCCGGCGCAACTGGTGGCTGGGCCTCGCGATGTTCCATACGTTGTTCGCGCGCGAGCACAACGCCATCTGCGATCACCTCACGGCGGCCTATCCGGATTGGGACGACAACCGTCTGTTCAACGTCGCACGATTGATTAACGCCGCCGTGATGGCGAAGATTCACTCCGTCGAGTGGACGCCGGCGATCCTGCCGAATCCCAGCCTCGATGCGGGACTCAACGGCAACTGGTTTGGCCTGCTCACGAACTTTCTCCGCACGGGCAAAAACCGCAAGACGCTCGCCGACATCAACGTCCGCCATCCGGAACTGGGCGGCGTCGTCGGCAATCCCATCAACAAACACGGGCAGGCATTCGGGTTGTCGGAAGAGTTCGTCGAGGTGTACCGCCTGCATTCCCTCCTTCCGGAAACGCTCGCGCTTCGCCGGCGCGGCCAGGACGAGGTCGAGCGCGTGCCGTTCCATGCGACGCGCCAGTCCGGCTCGGGCAAGATCGCGCGCCGGTACTCGCTGGCCGATCAGTTCCTGTCGTTTGGTACGCAGCATCCCGGCCAGCTCGTGCTGAACAACTATCCCCGGTTCATGCAGGAACTGAGCATTCCCGGCAATCCGCTGTTCGACATGGGCGCCGTGGACATCATCCGCGCCCGCGAACGCGGCGTGCCGCGGTACAACGAATTCCGCCGTCAGCTCGGGCTGAATCCGATTCGCACCTTCGAGGATCTCACCGACGATACCGGCGACGTCGAGGCGCTCAAGAACGTTTATGGCCGCGAACCCGAGGCCGTCGAAAAGCTGGACTTGCTGATCGGCACGCTCGCCGAGGGGCACCGGCCCAGCGGATTCGGATTCGGCGAGACGATGTTCCAGATTTTTATTTTGAACGCGACGCGTCGCCTGCAAGCCGACCGCTTCTATACCGACTGCTACAACGACAACGTGTACACGCCCGAAGGACTGCGATGGATCGACATGGCGGACCTCAAGACGGTCCTGCTGCGCCACTATCCCGAACTGTCTGAGACGGGGCTCGCCAACATCAAGAATGCGTTCGAGCCCTGGGATTCGCCACAGAAGAACGAGACACTCGATCCGGCGCGGCACCCGCTGCGCGGATGGGATCCGGAATTGAGGACCTGATTCATGCAGATTGTGCCTGGCCTTTACAGTTTGGGCGACTCGAGCGGCGGCCGCGTCCGCGCCTTTCTCATCGATGACGGCAAGGAGCTGACGATCGTCGATAGCCTCCTCAGTTCAAGCGCCAAACTCGTGCTGGCGGAACTCGAGGCGCTCGGCCGCAAGCCGAAGGACGTGACACGCATCCTGCTGACGCATGCGCATCAGTCGCATCTTGGCGGCCTCAAGGCGTTGAAGCAGGCCACGGGCGCCCGCGTCTACGCGCACGAGTATGAAGCACAGATCATCGAGGGCAAGAAGAAAGGCACGATCCCGCCGACCACGGGCCTGATGCCGCAGCGACCGTACCGGCTGTGGCCGTTGCAGGTGGCATTCGTCATGGGGTGGTTCATGCCGCCGCCGACGCCCGTGGATGCGGGTCTCAAGGATGGGGATCACGTCGGCCCGCTCACGGTCCTGCACGCGCCCGGGCACACGCCGGGCAGCATGGCGTTCTATTGGCCTGAGAAGCGCGCCTTGATCGCGGGCGACATCGTCTCGACCTGGCCCGAGGTCGCGCTCGGCTGGCCGATGATCACGCTCGATAACAAACAGAATCGCGAGTCGGTCGGCAAACTCTGCGACATCACGCAGGCCGAGATTCTCTGCGTCGGCCACGGGCAGCCGATCGTGTCGGGCGCGGCGGAGACGATGCGCGATCTGGTGGCGGGCCGGGCGACGAAGCCGGACGTGCTCGCGTAGGGGCGTTATCGCCCGCCGCTCGCCGGCGGCGACCGGGCGCGTCTGGCGCGCGAAGTAGCGCCCGTGCCGCATTTGAGCGACACTTGCCGGGGATGCCCCATCCCATGCGCCTTCGTCCCGTGGCCGCGGCCTGCGCGACGATCTTCGCCACCAGCCTGGCGCTCAGCGCCCAAACCCCGTCCATGCAGGCGCCGGCGCTGCCGTCCACGCCGATGACGTACGGATTCCTGAAGGCCACGTTTGCCGCCGACGGGACCTTCGTCATCACCAGCACGATCACCGGCCCGGGCTCCTGGCCGGAACTGAAAGGATCGTGGAAGGCAGCGAATGGCGAGGTCGAGTTTTCGCTCGCGCCCGCGCCGCCGGGCTGTGCGGAACCGGGCAAATATCGCTACCGCGTCGACGGCAAGCAAGTCGGTTTTGAGCTGGTCACGGACGCGTGCCAGACGCGCCGCATGATGATCGGTGGCAGCGCGTGGTGGCCGGCCGGCGAGAGGGTGATTCCGGAGCGCAAGATCACGCGCACCGCGGCGACGACGCCGAAGGCGCTGCCCACCGCCGCGCCTGCCATCGGAAGCTGGCCAGCGTTTCGTGGTGCCGAGGCCGCCGGGATTGCCGAGGGCCAGAACCTGCCGGACGCGTGGGACGGCAAGGCCGGCAAGAACATCCTCTGGCACACGCCCATTCCCGGCCTTGGGCATTCGAGCCCGGTGGTGTGGGGCAACACGATCTTCGTGAGCACCGCCGTCAGCAGCGTCGCGAACGCCACCTTCAAGCCCGGCCTGTACGGCGACGGCGATGCGTCGGACGATCGGTCGCCCCAGAAATGGGAGTTGCTGGCCATCGACAAGAAGACCGGTGCGGTGAAATGGGAGCGCGTCGCGGTCGAAGGCACGCCGCGCGACAAACGCCACATCAAGTCGACCTACGCGAGCGCAACACCCGCCACCGACGGCCGGATCGTCGTCGCGTCATTCGGATCGATGGGCGTGCACGCGTTCGACGTCGCGGGGAACTTCCTGTGGAAGGTCGATTACGGCAAAGCCAACATGGGCGCCTACGATCTCCCCGGGTTCGAGTGGGGCCCGGCGAGCTCACCCATCATCTGGAACGGCCTGGTGATCATCCAGGTGGACACACAAACCGATTCGTTCGTGCTGGCGGTCAAGGCTGAGACCGGCGAGACGATCTGGAAGACCGATCGCCAGGAACTGCCGTCGTGGGGCTCGCCAACCATCGCGAACACGACGGCGGGGCCGATCCTCGTGACCAACGCGTCGAACTTCGTGCGCGCCTACGATCCGCGCACCGGCAAAGAGTTGTGGCGCGTCGGCAAAAGTTCGAAGATCACCGCGCCATCGCCCATCTACGCCGACGGTGTGTTCGTGATCGCCAGCGGCCGCGCGCCGGAGCGGCCGATCTTCGTCGTCAAGCCGGACGCCAAAGGCGACATCACGCTCGAAGACGGCAAAACCTCGAACGACGGCATCGTCTGGAGCAAGACGGGACGCGGGTCGTACATGCCCACGCCGCTGGCCTACAAGGGCCTGCTGTACGTGCTCGCCAACGGCGGCATCCTCGATGCCTACGATCTGAAAACGGGCGCCGAAATCTACCGCCAGCGCCTGCCGGTAATCGGCAGCGGCTACAGCGCGTCACCCGTCGCCGCTGACGGGAAGATCTATCTGTCCGGCGAAGATGGCGACATGCTGGTGCTCAAGGCCGGCGCGGAGTTCGCGCACATCGCGACCAACCCGATGGGCGAACTGCTGATGGCCACCCCCGCGTTGTCCCAGGGCGTGATGTACGTGCGCTCGTCGACCGGGCTCTTCGCGGTGGGCGAGAAGAAATAGATTGACAGCCCGCCGGCCCTGTCAGGCCGGTGGAATGTTCAGATTCAGGTGAAAGACGTTCTCCGGGTCGTACTGTTTCTTGATCTGCCGCAGTCGCGCCAGATTCGGGCCGTAGGCCGCCGTCAGGTTGCCGGCATCCTGCATGTCATCGTCGTTCAGGTAGTTCAGGTAGCGCTGCGCACTCATGAACGGTTTCAGTGAGTTGTACAAATCCCTGCACCAGTCGATGCACCGCTTGTCATCGGCCGGATCCAGCCACTGCGAGGCGAGCAGCAGGTTGAATCCGCTGTTGCGCATCGCGTAGGCCGTGTCGCCGACCGGCACGCGCGTGGCGACGCCGTGGAAGTTCTCAACCACGATCTGGCACATCGGCGTCGGCATGGCCTGAAAACCCGCCAGCAGCGCGTCGATGGCGCCGTCCGTCAGATCGTTCATGAACAGCGATTTCCAGTAATTCCGCGCGCCTTTCTGGAACGCGTCGTCGAGCATCATGTTGCTGGCGACGTACGGCATCGGGCCCATCACGTCCATCACGGGCGGACCGAACGCCTTGATCGGCTTCGCGAACGCCTCGCCGGCGGCCAGTGACCCCGAATGCTGCGCGGCGATGCCGGCGATCTTGTTGCCGGATCCGTCAGGCGCATACAGCAACGCGCAGACCATGAACGCTTCGTCCGGCAGCGTGCGCGTGTACTCGCGGAAAAATCCGAGGGCGTCTTTCGCTTTGGGACCGGGATGCGCGACCAGTCCGCCGGTCACCATCGGGCCGACCTCATGCAACTGGAATTCGAGGACCGCGGCCACGCCGAAGTTCCCGCCGCCGCCGCGAATGGCCCAGAAGAGGTCGGGCAGATGCGTCGCGCTGACCGTCTCCACCGATCCGTCCGCCAGCACGAGCGTCGCCGATCGCAGGTTGTCGAGCGCCATGCCGAAGCGCGGCATCAGCCAGCCGAAGCCGCCGCCGAGTGTCAGGCCCGCGACACCCGTGCTCGAGATGACGCCGCCGGTCGTCGCCAGCCCGAATTGCTGGGTCTCGCGGTTGAAGTCCTTCCACACCGACCCGCCGCCGGCCCAGGCCACCTTCTTGTGCGGGTCCACGTTGATCTGGCGCATCAACGACAGGTCGATCATCACGCCGCCCTCGCAGGTGGCGCGCCCGGCGACGTTGTGGCCGCCGCCTTTGACCGCGATCTCGAGCTTGTGCGCGCGCGCGAGCTTGACCGCATCGGCAATGTCCGCCGTGCCGCGGCACTGCGCAACCAGCGCGGGCCGCTTGTCCACGTAGCCGTTGTGCACGCGGCGCACGTCGTTGTAGGTCGCGCCGTGCGGCTCGACGAGTGTGCCGGCAAAGACCCTGGTCAGCTCCGCGATCGCGTTGGATAGCGACATTCAGGTGTGCTCCGTGAAATGGGAAACCTGGATTATAGCCCGGCCGTTTGCCGCGTCCGGCCGTCAAAAACCACCGTGATACGATTTGAATGGATGCGAGTTCGCTCGGTGATGGTCTGTGCCGCCCTGCTTGCGGCGGCCGGCTGCGACAACACTCCCACGACACCGACGGGCGGCGGCAGAACGTCTGCGACGCAGGTCTTCTCGGGCACGATCGCCCCGGGCGAAACGCCCTCGCAGGTCTTCACGCTGCCGGGGTCGTCACCGCTGCAGCTGATGTTCGCCACCCTGACCGATAGCACCGGCTTCCCCATGAGCACGCCGCTGACGGTGCAGTTCGGCATCGTGCCGTCAACCGGAGGCACGTGCAGTCCGCTGACGACGGCCACGAGCCCACCGGCCCTGCAGGCCCAAATCAGTTTGTCCGCATCGTCTGGCGCCTATTGCGTGGGGCTGGCCAACTCGGCGGCGCTGACGGCGACCGCCAACTATTCGATTCGCATCACGTACGGCACGGCGACGTCGAACACCGACGCCGGGACGATCGAGTATTCCAGCAGCGTCGAGGCGGGCGGGTTTACCGCTCGCAGCTTCGAGGCCGGTGCCAAGGGCGTCGTGACCATCCTGGTGGACGCGATCGCCCCAGCCAGCGTGGCGTCGCTCGGTGTCGGCGTCGGGCTTCAGCGTAACGACGGCAGCGGCTGCGATCTGTCCGTCGCCGGCTCGTCCACGCGGGCGTCGCAGTTCTCCGTGCCGGTTGACCTCGGGCGGTACTGCGTGAAAGTGTTCGATCAGGGCACGCTCACGGGCACGACGACGTTTACGCTGAGGATCTCGCACCCGTAAGACCCCGGTAGAATGTAGGTGGGCTTCGACCCGCGGTCCGGACCCTGTGCAAGTGCAGACGACGAACCGCGTAAGGGCCGGAAGGCAGCAGCGCTCAGTTGAACCTGAACTGTGCCGCAGGCCATCCGGATCGCGGTTCGGAGCCCAGACCTACAGTATTCTTCTCTCATGTCCCACGTGGCTCTGGCGCGCAAGTGGCGTCCGCAGCGGTTTGAAGACGTCATCGGCCAGCGGGGGGTCGTCGACACGCTGAAAAACGCGATCGCGACCGGACGTCTCGCCCACTCCTTCATCTTTGCGGGTCCCCGCGGCGTCGGCAAGACGACGACGGCGCGCATTCTGGCGCGGGCGCTCAATTGCGAGAACGGCCCGACGGCGGAGCCCTGCGGCGCGTGCGACGCGTGCCGGGAGATCGCGGACGGCCGGGACATGGACGTGCTCGAAATCGACGGCGCGACGTACACCGGCATCGACGCCGTGCGCGAGGTCATCGTCAAGCCGTTGTCGCTGGCGCCGATGCGCGACCGGTTCAAGGTCTTCATCATCGACGAAGTCCACCGCCTGTCGCCGCAGGCGTTTGACGCGCTCCTCAAATCGATCGAGGAGCCGCCGCCGTACGTGAAGTTCCTGATGGCGACGACCGAGCTCGGCAAGGTACCGGCGACGATCCAGTCGCGGTCCCAGGTCTTCGAGCTGAAGTCGCTGCCGTTCGCCATCATCCGCGACCAGCTCAAGTCCGTTGCCGCGCGCGAACACGTGAAGATAGACGATGCGGCGATCGCGCTGGTGGCGCGGTCGGCGGAAGGCAGCATGCGCGATGCGCTGTCGGCGCTCGACCAGACGCTGGCGTTTACGAGCGATGCGGTGACGGCCGCGGACGTCAGTGCCGTGCTTGGCCTGATCGGTCGGGACGCCCAGTTCGGCATCGTGGAGGTCGTGGCGCGCGAGGATGCGGCCGCGGTCTTCGAGCTGGCCGCCTCCGTCGTCGAAGCCGGTTTCGATCTGCGCATCGTCTGCCGCGAGCTCGCCCGGTTGACGCGCGATCTGCTCGTCGTGAAGATCGATCCGTCGCGCGCGACGGATCCGGAGATCGCGTCCGAAGGGGAGCGCGACCGGCTGAAGGCGCTCGCGGACCAGTACTCGCGCGAAGACCTGATGCGCGCGTTCGACCTGCTGTCCCGGGCGGAGTACGAGATCAAGCGATCGTCCCAGCCGCGCCACCAGTTCGAGATGACGCTGATCGAGTGGATTCACCTGCGGAAGCTGACGCCGTTGAGCGAGTTGATTTCGGGGGGCTTGCCCGCCGTAGCCTTGGCGAAGGCGGGTACGACAGGTACGGCGCGGCCGGCGAGTGTGACTCCGCGGCCGCTGGCGCCAGTGCCGCAGGCGGCGGCCAAGCCGGCAGTGGCGGCCGCAGCCGTTTCAGCGGCGGCGACGCCGGCTGCGGATCACAAGGGCGCGATTCTGGCGGCGATCCGTGAAGGCAACAAGACGCTGCATAGCATGGTCATCGCGCAGGCGCAGAAGATCGAACTCACGGCCGACGCGCTCGTCTTCACGTTCGCGCCGGCTCACAAGTCGCTGCGGCCGCAACTGGACGGCAAGCGGGCCTGGATCGAGAGCGTCGCGCAGTCGATCGTCGGCCGGAGAATCGCGGTGGTCACCAAAGATGGCGACGCGGCGCCCGCGCCCGCTCCATCGCCGTCCGATTCTGCCCGCGACGCCAAAAACGCCGGTCTCAAGGCCCGCGCCAAGGCCGAGCCGACCGTGCAGGCCATTCTCGACGTTTTCGGCGGCGAGATCGATACTGTGGAGGAAACCGACTAGCTCTCGTCTTTCCGTCGTCGTTCCATTCGTTCGCGTCGCTCCCGTCGCCATTCGCGTTCGCTCTCGTTCGTTCTCGTTCGCTCTCGCTCGTTTCCCGCGAGGTCCCATGGACTTGAAAAAAATGATGGCGCAGGCGCAGGAGATGCAGGAGAAGCTCCAGCGCCAGATGGCGGAGATGAAGATCAGTGCCACCTCCGGCGGCGGCATGGTCATCGTCACGGTGAACGGCAACAAGCACCTGATTTCGCTGCAGCTCGATCCCGAGGTCGTGTCGAAAGAAGATGTCGGGATGCTGCAGGACCTGATCATCGCGGCCGTCAACGACGCGCATCGGCGCGTGGACGAGGCCCTGGCCGGCCACATGCAGGGCATGATGGGTGGAATGCGGATGCCGGGCCTTGGATAGGCACACGCTGGTCAGCGCGCGCGGAGCGGAGCGATGAGCGAGCGTAGCGCGCCAGGCGGGGTGCAGGGGTCTCCGCCGCTAAAGAACGACCCGCTGGGCGAACTGGTCGCCGCCCTGCAGCGCCTGCCCGGCATCGGCGCGCGCAGTGCGCAGCGGCTGGCGTATTACATTCTCAAGACCCCGCGCGAAGAAGTGGATGCTCTGTGCGCGGCGATCCTGTCCGTGAAGGATCGCGTCACCTACTGTTCGATCTGCAGCAACATCACCGCCGTCGACCCGTGCATGTATTGCCTGTCGCCCGAGCGCGACGGCCGCGTCCTCTGCGTCGTCGAACAGCCCGAGAACGTCTCGGCGGTGGAGAAGACGCGCGGGTTCCGCGGCCGCTATCACGTGCTGATGGGCGCCATCGCGCCGCTGCAGGGCATTGGCCCCGACGAACTCAAGATCAAAGGTCTGCTCGCGCGCGTGGGACAGGGCGGCGTCGAAGAGGTGATTGTCGCGACCAATCCCAACGTCGAAGGCGAAGCGACCGCGCTGTACCTGGCGCGGCTGCTCAAGCCCCTCGGCGTCCGCGTCACGCGCATCGCGATGGGTGTTCCCGTCGGCAGCGATCTGGATTACACGGACGAGTTCACGATGAGCAAGGCGATGGAGGGAAGACGGGAAATGTAGGTCAGATTCCCGCGCCAGTCCCCCCGGTTCCACGGTTCCGCGGCTCCCCAGTTCCCCTCGCTCTTGCCGCCAACAGCACCAGCCCCACCAGCGACCACGCCATCACGCGCACCGTTCGAATCAGCGACACCGTGACGCCCACGCCCGGCGCCAGGCCGATGGCGAGTGCGACGAGTTCGGACCCGATCTGTAGAACTCCCAGTTGCAGCGGGATCATCTTGAACAGGATGTTGGTCAGCCGTCCGAACGTATCGAGAATGAATGCCGCGGCCAGGTGCGATTCGCCGGTGATCAGCCAGATCGTGAGCCACAGCTCCAGAAAGCTCAGGATGTGAAACATCGTTGCGGCCAGGATGACGATGCCGAGGCGAGCCGTGGGGTGCGCGGTCGAGCCGTAAGCCAGGTGTTCGAACGCGCGGATGTGTTCAATGAGCGCGCTAATGGAGCCGACGGGCTTCAGGCCGCCGGTGTCGGCCGATCTTCCCGTCACGCGCGCCAGTGCCGCACTGACGAGTCTTGGTTTTCGCCACGCCATCAGGCCTGCGACGGCGAGGCCCACCGCCGTGAGGCCGATCGCACCGATGCCCGCCAGTCGCAATTCGCGTTCGACGGGATACGCGTACAGCAGCGCCGCGGCGCCGGCCATCACGTAGAGGCCGATGGAAATCCCGAAGATGTAGGTTTCGGCCGCCAGCGCCGCGAGGGCGCCGCGCGTGCCCACCCCTTCCATGCCGCCGCCGAGGTACACGGCTTTCGTCGGTTCGGACACGGCGAAGGAAAACGGCGTGAGACTGCCGGCTGCTTCGCCGGCGATCATGGCCGCGAGCGCGCGCCCGGGCGGCACGTCGACCGGAATCAGCGCCGACCAGCCGGTCGATCGTGCGGTGAAGCGCAGCAGCGAGAGCACGCCGATGCCGGCTGCGCCCCACCAGCCGACGGCCCTGACGCCCTGCACGATGTGGTCCGCGCCGGTATGGTGCACCTGCCACGCGAGCAATGCGAGGCCCGCCGCGACCGCGATCGCCGTGATCAGCCCTCGGCGCGCCATGGGCGAAGCATATAATTGTCCGGATGATTCCGGGCGGGTATGCGACGCCGACGGCGGTGATCTTCGCCATCGGCGGCCTCGTCACCTGCTTCGCCGGTTATCGCCTGTTCCGCTACGTGCTCGGCCTCTACGGGTTCCTCGCCGGCGCGCTGATCGCGTCTCACATTCCGGCGTCGGGCAATACATTCACGATCATCATGGCGCTCATCGCCGGCGGCATCGTCGGCGCGCTCGTCATGGTCTTCGCGTATTTTGTCGCGGTCGGCCTCGTCGGCGCCGGCCTGGCCGCGATGATCCTGCATTACGTGTGGAAGCTCGTCGGCGGCGATCCGCCGACGCTGCTCCTCGTGGTCGTCTGCGTCGCCGGGGCGGTCATCGCCCTGCAGATTCAGCGGTGGGTCGTGTCGTTTGGCACGGCGGTGGCTGGATCGTGGACGTTCCTGGTCGGTTTCATGGCGCTGACCGGCAATCCGAAGGCGCTGATCGCGGCCTCGGCGCCCAATATCTGGGTGGTCTATCCAATCGATTTGCTGCCGCCGACGACGTGGATGATGCTGGCGTGGGTCGGTTTGGCAGTGGTAGGTTTCGTAGTGCAGCTCAAGACGACGTCCACAATGGGTCGACGAAAAAAAGAGGCCAATCAGAGATGACTTTTTCCCGGCACGCGACCGTCAATTACTCGGGCACGATCATGGAAGGCAAGGGCACGGCCGCAGCCGGGTCAGGGGCGTTCAATGTGCCTGTCTCATTTCCACGCCGCATTGGCGAGCCCGAGGGCGTGACCAGCCCTGAGGAATTGATCGCCGCCGCGCACGCGACGTGCTTCGCAATGGTCGTCACCGGCGCTCTCGGCCGCGCGACCGACGTCAAGTGGAGCGGCATCTCGGTGAATTGCACGGTCACGGCGGACAAGGGCGACGCCGGCATCAAGCTCGCGCACTCGAAGCTCGAAGTGCACGCGCAGGGCCTGCAGGGCATGGACGCGGCCGCGTTCGAGAAGATGGCCAAGGAAGCCGAAGGCAAGTGCCCGGTGTCGAATGCGCTCCGCACCTCGCTGACGATTGAGGTCGTCGCGAAAGCCTGACGTCCCAGTTGTGGAGCCCGGGGTCTTCAGACCCCGGGTACCACCCCTGACGACCTTGCCCTCCGTCTCGTGCGCGCGTCTCGCCGTCGTCGCGGTCGCCACGGTGTGGCTGAGCGCGGCGCCGGTCTTCGCCCAGACGCTGCCCGCGCCGGATTCGATTCCGCGTTGCGAGTACAACGTCCGCGATTCGCCCGCGCCCACCCGCGTCATTCTGTTTCCCGACGACGATCTGTTCCGGCCGTTGCTCGCCGACCCGAAAGAGCCGCGCACCGCGTTCGACTATCGCGGCGCACGGGCGATCGATCCGCAGGACTCCACGTCATCTGCCGCGCCGGCGTCGCAGGTCGGCGGCATTGCCGTCGGCGGAAACATCGGGATATGGGCCCGCAAGGTCAGCGCCTGTCATGGCCTGCAGGTCAGTGTCGTCGGCGGCGTGTTCGCGCAGTTCAACATGGGCTCGCCGTCCCGCGACCTGATCAATTCCGACTACATCGTCGGCGCGCAGGTCGCGATGCGCACGGGCCGATTCTCCGGCCGGGTACGCCTGTCCCACCAGAGCACCCATCGAGGCGAGGATCTCATCAGCCAGAATCCGTCGACGCCTGATCCGAATTTCGGTTTTCAGGCGCTCGAGGGCCTGGTGTCGCTCGACAGCGAGCGCTGGCGTGCGTACGGCGGCGCGGGCTACGTGTGGTTCATGAACGAAGAGGGTTCGTCCGTGCTGGTCCGCGTTGGCGGTGAATTCCGGTCGCGCCGACTGTTGTTCGAGATGGCCCGGCCGGTTGCCGGTATCGATCTTTCCAGCCTGCAGTCACGGTCGTGGGGCGTGACGATGTCGGCCAACGCGGGCGTGGAATGGACGAGTCCCGCCGAGTCGCGCCGGATGCGGCTCGTCATCGTTTTTACGAACGGCTACTCGCCCTACGGTCAGGCGTCGCTGCACCTGCGGTCCCGCACGATCGGCGCCCAATGGCAGGTCGAGTTTTGAAGCCTGACCTCACCTGCAGGTGAAGTTCTCGGCCTTGTTCGTATCGCCCGTGCCTCGGTAGGCAGCCGTCTGCGGGTACGGGCAGAGCGGGCGCGTGCGATCGACCGCGCTGCCGTTGACGTGTGTGGCCACGATCTGAGTGGGTGCGCGGCGCTGTTCCACCCATTCCTCCATCACGCCGAGTTGATCGAAGTTGCTCGGGCCGTCGCCGCCGGCACAATGGCCTGCGCCGGGCATCATGAAAAGACGGACTGAATCGGCAGCCTGGCTTGCGCCCAGCGACCGCGTCGCGGCCGTGTAGTAGTTGACGGTGTTTCTGGGTGCGATCAACGGATCGTTCCATCCGTGGTACAGCAGCAGCTTGCCGCCGCGGCGGGCAAACGCCTCCAGCTTCGGCTCCCTGACGTTCATCTCGCCACGGTCGAGCGCATCGGCACGGGCCACGTCTGCGTCGAAGTCGAGCGTCGTGAAATCCCAGTCGGGTTTCGCGAAGACGACGTACTTCCAGTAATCGGTGGCGATGCTGAGCGGCGTCGTGCCTGCCAGTCCGGCGGCCCAGCTCATCTCGCTGCCGCGTTCCTGGCCTGGAAAGATCTCCGCGCCCGTCCGCGGATTACGCGCTGGTGAGTAGATCGCGCGAACGGCTTCGACTTGTGCCGGCGTCAGGCAGGCTGCCGCATCGACAGCGCCCTCACACTGGATCGTCCGAGGGTCGAACCCACACTGCGTCGGATCCTCGATTACGCCGTCGGTGACGCCATCGTGAGCGTCGCACGCGTCCAGCACAGCCCGGTGCAGCCGCGTGTATTGCTCGTTGGACAGGCGGGCGCCGGGCCGATGCGCGGCCTGTGCCACCCAGATGCTGTGCGTGAGCAGATGCGTCATGTCAGCCGCGGGCGCGCCGGCGATGATCCCGTCGAAGTCAGCGGGGTAGCGCTGGGCTTCCATCAGTCCCTGGCGTCCGCCGGTGGAGCAGCCGTTCCAGTACGAGAGCCGAGGGCCATTGCCGTAGTACGCCGCCAGCAGTGCCTTCGCCACCGTCGTCATCTCGTGCACGGCCCGGTGAGCGAAGTCCGTGAGTTTCTCCGGATGGCCGAACGCAAAGCTCCCACCGGGTGTCGAGTGTCCGGTATCCGTGGCCGCGACCGCGTATCCGCGCCCCACGCCGCCAGCGAGCGCCTGCAGGGAAATCTGTCCCGCCCATCCACCATTCCCGACCGCTTCGAATTTCCCGTTCCATGCGGCCGAGGTCGGCATCCAGACTTCGACCTTGATCTCCGAGTCCGCCGATGGCGTGAGCGTGGCCGTTACGCGGCACAGGTCGGGCAGCGCGTTGTACGGCCTGAACGAGGGGGCGCCTGGCGCCAGCACGCCTTCAGGTGTCGCCGCGAACTGTCCGGCCGGCACGAGTTGCGCGCGCGTGACCGCCGTGTGCGGCAGGCCGATCGTCGTGAGGCTCTCACAGGAGGCCGCCGGCATCGCGACGGGCGGTTGGCCGCCGCCGATAGTGATCAGCACCAGGCCAATCGCAGCTATGAAAGGTTTCATGACGCGATTCTACCCGTCTGCCGCGGGTAGAATGCGCGCTATGGCATCACGCCCATCCGGCCTGAAGTACGTCGCCCTGGCCTTGCTGGTCGCCGCGAGCGCGTTGATCGTGCGGGCGCAGGCGCCGCCGGGTCCCCCCGCCTGGGCCTATGGCGTGCCGCCTGCCGGAGCGCCGCCGGCCAATTCCGGTGTCCAGCCGGTACTGGCCGACGACGGATCCCCGAAGCATCTCGAAGGATCACTACAGGCATTCACCCTGGCGCAGGTTCGTGATGGGTTCAACGTGGCGGACTGGTATCCCGGCGACCATCCCGACGCGCCGCCGATTGTGATGAAGGGCCGAGGGCCGGCCATCCGCGCCTGCGGGTTCTGCCATCTGGCGAACGGCAAGGGCCGGCCGGAGAACGCCGGTATCTCCGGCTTGCCGGTCGCGTACTTCACGCAGCAGATCGCGGACTTCAGGAATGGCGCACGCAAGACCGCCGAGCCGCGAAAGACCAATACGAATCTCATGGCCAACATTGCGAAAGCGATGACCGACGACGAGGTGAAGGCGGCCGCGGAGTACTTCGCCGCCATCAAGCCGACGCCCTGGATTCGCGTCGTCGAAGCCGCGAACGTGCCGAAGACGCGCATCGCCGGCGGCATGTTCATGCAATTGAATGGTTCGGAGACCGAACCGGTCGGCGTGCGCATCCTCGAGGTCCCCGAGGATCGAGAACGCACGGACCTGCGCGATCCGCGGTCGGGATTCATTGCCTACGTACCTGTTGGCAGCATCAAGCGCGGCGAGACCCTGGTGACGACCGGCGGCGGCCGAACGCTCGCGTGTGGCACCTGCCACGGCGCCGACCTCAAAGGCCTCGGCCCTGTCCCCGGCCTGGCCGGCCGGTCACCGAGTTACCAGGTGCGGCAGATGTACGACATGAAAGCCGGTACCCGGAAGGGGTTGTGGACGGATCTGATGAAGGCCGTCGTCGCGAATCTTACGGACGATGATTTCGTGGCGATTGGGGCGTATTTGGCGTCGCGCGGGCAGTAGCCGACGACGCGCTCTTTGCTCCCAGACCGGCCGGCTTGTTAAGATGATTGTTCTTGCCCGCCTTCGCGGCGCCTGCCAACGGCGCTCCGGCGAGGCGAGCCTGTTCCTCGGTAGCTCAACGGTAGAGCATCCGGCTGTTAACCGGAGGGTTGCTGGTTCGAATCCAGCCCGAGGAGCCAGCCTTCGCTCGGCGTCGCCGAGCTTCGGTTGGCTTCCTCCGGGCTGTCGTCAGGCTTCGAGCAACTCGCTACGCTCGTTGCTCTCGGCACGAATCCAGCCCGAGGAGCCAATCCAATCCAGAAAATTTCCCCGCCGCAGCGCGGAAGGAAAAAAACCGAACACACCTGTTCGGCGTCGCGCCGAGGGCGGCACGTAAGGGAAGCCTTACCGTTCCAACCTCGCCAGGCTCCCGCCCTTGGCGTCCAGCAATTCCAGCGTCGTGCCGGAAACGCGGTAGCCGCGCGTGTCCTGCATGACGGCCCGCATGGCGCGCTGCGTGGCTTCATCGACTCGGCAGATTTGCGACGCCTGGTCGGATGAGGGCGTCAGCGGCGCGCCGTTCTTGGCGAAGCGGCCCGCGAGATCGGTGCAGCCGCTCGTGCCTGAGTAGGTCTGGCGAATGTCGTCAAACGCCAGCACGATCTGTCGATGATCCTTGTCCGCCGGGCCCACGGGCTTGCCGTTGATTTCGACGACCGTCCACGCGGTACCCCACAGGGCGGCCGTGCCGGATGCGACGTTGGCTGACGGCTTCGACGTCGGCGGCGGCGATGCGCCCGCCTTCGCCGAGGCTTCGGCGGGCAAGGGTCTCGGCGCAGGTGTGGCCTTTGGCTCCGGCAACGGTTTCGGCGCGGGTGTCGACTTTGGTTCGGGCGTGGCTTTCGGCGTCGGTGTCGACTTCGGCTCAGGTTTCCCCGCCTTCGCCGAGGCCTCGGCGGGCGGGGGCTTCGGCGCAGGCGTGGCCTTGGCCTCAGGCGCTGGTGTCGACTTTGGTTCCGGTTTCGGTTTTGGTGCGGATGTCGACTTTGGTTCTGGCGTGGCTTTGGGCGCCGGTGTCGCCTTCGGCTCAGGTTTCCCCGCCTTCGACGTGGCTTCCGCCTTCGCTCCCGCTACGGCGGACAAGTCGGCGGGCAAGGGCTTCGGTGTCGTAGCTGTCTTGGATTCCGGCAAGGGCTTCGGGGCCGGTGTGCTCTTGGGTTCCGGCAAGGGTTTCGCCGCTGGTGGTGCCTTCGGTTCTGGTGTCGCCTTCGGTGCGGACGAGGGCTTCGCTGCGCCCGCCTTCGCCGAGGCTTCGGCGGCGGACGGCACGTTCGGCTTCGGCTCCACCTGAACCAACGTGACGCTGGCGATCGATCCCGTCCCTTGCGTCAGCACGCGCACGGGCGTCGCCGATTCGAGTACCGTCGCGCCGGCGTCCACGATGCGCGCGCGCACAGCGTACCGTCCCGAGGGCTTGACGCGGGCGGTGTCGTATTCGATCGAAAAGATCACCGGCGTCTGGCCGGGTTTCGGCATCCGCACCGTGCCAACGACGACCGCCGCGCCGGTGGCATCGGACACGTCTTCCAGTGTCACCTCGAGGACCGCGGTCTTCCCCAGTTGCACGCGGTCTGGATAACTGACCTGTCCCTGGAGCCGTGACGTCTGCACCTGGGCCGTGCCGGCCAGTCCCGTAACGAGCGCGACCGATAGGGCGATTCTTGCGACCATGGGTCCCCCTATCCCGTATGTCGGCAATTCCGGGCGTGGGGGTTAGTCAGGCCGCGCCGTCGCTCGCGACCGAAGTCAACGAGCAAAGGCGGGCGGTTTTGCGATGAGATACAGCCGCTTCGCCGTGACCAGATAGAGCGCATCGCGGACGAGCGCCGGCGCCGAATAGATCGGCGCGTCCATTTCGATTTGACCCAGCAATTCCATGTGCCGTCCCGCACGAAGAACGGTCATGCGGCCATCAACGTTCCCGACGTACAGCCGGCCGCCGGCCAGCAGGAGGCTTCCCCAAATGGCCGCGTCCGTCTCGTGCTTCCAGACGTGAACGCCAGTCGCCGCATCCAGACAATGAATCGTTCCGCCCAGGTCCGCCACGTAGAGGAGACCGTCATTCGCGATCGGCGTGCCCACCACGCGGCCGACTTCGCGCGACGTCCAGATGACGCCGCTCTCGGTGATGTCTCCCTGGCCATTGGGATTGATCGCGTACATCAAAGACGGTCCGTTGCCGTGGTCGGGCCCCTGTCCCATCGCCACGAAGATGCGGCCGTCGGCGACAACCGGCGACGCCACGATCGCACCGCGCGAGAAGGCGCGGGGTCGCGGACGCCAGAGGGCATCCTTCGGGTTGCCGTCGAATTTCCAGACTTCATCGCCGGACAACGCGTCGTAGGCGCGCAGCCAACCATCGCCTCCGCCGAAAAGCACCTGGGTGCGCCCATGAACATTCGCTGCCACAGGACTGGACCACTGGCCGTGCAGCACGTTTTCGCCAGCGCCGATGGCGCGCCACACCACCTCGCCCGAACGCTTGTCCACCGCGATCAGACTTGGCGCGCGCGGCGCGGGAACGAGCGTGTGGGCTTCATTCTGCCCGTTGGAGGTCGAGACCATGAGCAGATCGCCCACGGGCAAGACTTCGCTGTTACACGCTTCATGTGGGAAGACACCAAGAGCGGGCATGTCCAGTTGCCAGACAATGTCTGCGGCGCCCTTCTCAGTGAAGACTTCTTCCCGATAGGGACCATCATTCTCGCCATCGCCAAAACCCTGCGTGTCGAGGCTGCGGAGCTGACACTCAGCGGTCACGTAGTACAACCGGTCCCCCTCGACGTACGGAGCACTTGTCGTCGAAGGCAACAGCCACTCTCTCAGGCCGCGCTGCACCCGCGGCGCCACATCCTGCCAAAGGAACGCGCCATCCGTCGCCCGAAGCGCCATGAGCACGCCGGCGTTGCCCAGGTACTCGGGATTCATGCGCCTCGCGTTGTCGGTGCCCACATAAACTGCATCACCAGCCACCACGGGCCGGCCATACGTTTCGTTTCCTAACTCGACACTCCAGACGATGTTCCGGCCGGTGGCCGGATCCCAATCGACCGGAGGATTGCCCGCATTCGCCAAGGCTTCGGCGGGGCTCGCGGGCGCCCCACGCCCCGCTCCGCTCGTCAGGCTCGCTCGCGGGCGGGCGTTCGCGCCGTTTGGCTGACTACCAGCGATGCGACTCAACGCCCACTCGGCTTCGTCACGCACGGCGGGATCGTTGGCGGCAGCGGTCAGTGCCGCTCGGGCCAGCTGTGCCTTCGGTCCGATGCGGCCAAGAGCTCCGGCGGCGAAGATACGCACATAAAGGAAGTCATCCTGCAGCGCTTCGATCAACTGCGGCACGGCCGCGTGCGCCGCCGGGCCAATGCCGGCGAGGGCCTCACACGCCGCCCATCGAACGCCAGGAACGGGATCGCCGAGTGCGGCGGCCAGAGCCGGTGTGGCCTTGGCCGCACCCGGACCGATGGACGCTAACGCTTCCGCGGCGTAGACGCGGACGTATGGATCCTGGTGAGCGAGCGTCTTGACGAGCGCGCCGACCGAAGAACTGGCCTTGATGTTCAACGCGCCGAGAGCGCGTGCGGCATCGCCTGCGACCGTCGCATCCTCATCGTCGAGCGCGCGTCTCAATGCCGGTTGAATGCGTTCGGTGTGGGGCGCCAGGTCAATCAAGGCACTGACGGCACCGCGCCTGATGGAGTGCCACTCATTGCTCAGGAGATCCACCAGCAGAGGAATGGCCGGAGGGCCGATCCGCTTGATGATGTCAAACGTCATCACGTGCAGGTCTTGATGCGGAGGGGTGAGCAATCGTTTCAGCAACGGGACCGATCGTTGCGCGCCCTGAACCAGGACGGCTTCGGCGGCTGCGCGGATCTTCAGGTCGTCGGCTTGCAGCCGATTGGCCCAGTCATCGACCAGGGCAGGGTTTCGCGAAAGACTCGACTCCGTCGGGAGCGGCGGCGATTGGGAGAGGGCGACCGCCTGGGAAAGACCAGCAGCACACAGGATCGCGAGAGCCAGGGCGCGCATCACCGCCGGAGCAGTACCCCGATCGCCAGCATCCAGTAATCCGACTGCGAACGGAACTGACCATGCGGATTGACGCCGTAATAGGCCCGCGCGATGAGATCGGGCATGCCCTTCCACTTCAGCTGACGCAGACCGACCACGAGTGACGACGAGAACTGCCGATCTTCACGCTGGTCGGCGGACGTCTTTTGATAGTCGTAAATCGTGCGGAGGCGCCCATCGTACGACACGAACGGGCGCCAACCGCTCGAGCCCTGCGGCAGGTACTCGATGCCGACGCTGGGCTCGGAATTCACAGCCGAGGGATAGATGAACTGACCGGTCAGGGCGCGGGACGAGTACCAGCCGGTTGAGGCACCGCTCCCCAGCGTCTGGACGACGCTGCCGCGAACGGCAATCGAGTGCTGGCGCTGGGCGCCCAGGAAATGATCCCAGTTCGCGCCGATTTCCACGTACTCGTAGCTGACGTTGACGCGCAGGAACGCATCGCCGTAGAAGTCGATCGCGCGGACGACGAACTCGTCACCCAGATGCGTACTCTCGTGACCGACCTGCACCTTCATCGCGATCAGATCGCGCGGCGTCACGGCTTTCGCGACCTTGATGGCGCCCGCGAACCGATAGTCCTGGTTCAGCACGGGCTCCGACCCATGGTCCGAACTGAGGATCATGTGGAAACTGCCGGACGCCCAGGCGCCGAATCCCCAGCCGCGACAATCCAGGAGGGAACCGTCGATCGCGCCCTTCTCGAACGTGGCGAGTGGCAGCTCCTCGCCGAAGTTGATCTCCCACACATTGATGTGTCCATCGCGGACCATGTAGGGGACCGGCACCGACTGGCCCCAGAAATAGAACTGCGTCCGTGCGCCACGCGGCTCGGCGATGAGCGGCTGGTACCACGGCCGTTGCGCGAAGGGCTCGATCCCGAGTTTCGCAGTGGCTTTCGCGGGGTCGCACGGCGCCGGCGGCGGCGTTTGCGCCGCACTGATTCGGGCGCCGGCGAGCAGTAACAACAGGATCAGGACGGCTGAGCGCACGGCTACATCATATATATCCGGCCCGCCTGCGACCCTCCCGGCGAGCCCGGGTCCTTATTGACAATAAAACTTGTCAAAGCTACCATCGCCGCGTGCTCGACCTGCAGGTCATCGACGATCCGGCTGCCGCGGCGGTGGCGCTGGAGCCCATGCGCAGCCGCCTCCTCTCCGAACTGGCCGTGCCCGCCTCGGCGGCGACATTGGCCACGCGCGTCGGCCTGGCCCGGCAGAAGGTGAACTACCACCTGCATGCGCTGGAGGCGCACGGGCTGGTGCGGCTGGCCGAGAAGCGCAAGTGGGGCGGACTGACGGAGCGTCTGCTCGTGGCGACCGCCGCGTCCTACGTGGTGTCGTCGAGCGCACTCGGGCCGGTCGCTGCGAATCCGCATCGACAAGTGGACCGGCTGTCCGCGAGCTATCTGATCGCCCTGGGCGCGCGCGTGGTTCGCGAAGTGAACGACCTTGTGCATCGCGCAAAAAAGGCGGGCAAAGGCCTGGCGACTCTCGCGGTGGATACCGAAGTGCGCTTTCGGTCGGCATCGGACCGCGCGGCGTTCAGCCACGAACTCACCGAGGCCATCGCCAAACTCGTTTCCAAGTACCACGATGAATCCGTACCGGGCGGCCGCGCGCATCGCCTGGTGATCGTGGCGCACCCTCTGCCGCTGCGCGTAGGGGGGCCGCGGGGCGAAGCCCCCCGATTTCAGAAGGAGCCATCAGCATGAGCGTCAACAAAGAACCCTCCGGCCGACGGTGGATTCAGGTCGAAGTCGAGGTCCCAGGCACGCCGGAGGAAGTCTGGCAGGCGATCGCCACCGGGCAGGGGATTTCGTCCTGGTTCGTGCCGACTGAGTTCGAGATGCGCGACGGCAAGCCCGTGGCGGTCACCATGAACTTCGGCCCGGGCATGGAGTCTCGTGCCGCAATCACGAGCTGGGATCCGCCGCGGACGTTTACGGGGCAGGGCGAAGGCTGGGGTGGCTCGCCGCCCATCGCGACCGAGTGGAGCGTGGAAGCGCGCGCGGGTGGGGTGTGCGTCGTCCGGGTTGTGAATAGCCTCTTCGCCAGTACCGACGACTGGGACAACCAGTTGGAAGGTACCGAACACGGCTGGCCCGGTTTCTTTCGCACGCTGCGGATCTATCTCACGCACTTCCGCGGACAGCGCTCGGCGATCATGCAGTTGATGGCGCCCGCCGCCGGCACGGAAGCGGACGCGTGGGAAGCGCTGACGGCGGCATTGGGCGTGAAAGGTGTGAGCGTCGGGCAGCGGTGGACGACGTCCGCGGGTGTTTCGGCGGACGCTCCCGCACTCGGGGGCGTGGTGGAGTACCTCACCAAGAGTCCGTACGACGCCCTGTTTCGACTCGACACGCCCGGGCCAGGCGTCGCGGCTCTTGGCGCCTTCAACTTCGGCGGCCAGAGCATGGTGGCGCTGAGCCTTTATCTCTACGGGGATCATGCGGCCGAGAACGTCGCCCGCGAGAAACCGCGCTGGCAGGCGTGGATGGACGAACGCTTTCCGACACCAGCGGAGGCCAAATGAGAACGATCGCGATCGCTGTCGTCTTCGCCGCGGGTTTCGGCGCCGGCATCTGGGCGGCCGGACAGTCTCCACAGGCGTTGTCGCCTCCGGCTGAACGCGTCACCGGGATCGGTGGCGTCTTTTTCAAGGCCAAAGATCCCAAGATGCTTCGCACCTGGTATCAGGAGAAGCTGGGCATCGCCCTGCAGGATGGCGGCAGCTACGGCCTGTTCCTGTGGCGCGAGCGTCAGGACTCGAGCCGCGAAGGCACCACGGTCTGGGGTTTGTTTCCCGAGACGACGAAGTACTTCGCCCCGAGCTCCGCGTCGTTCATGATCAACTACCGCGTGCGGAACCTCGACGCGCTGCTTGCACAACTGCAAGCGGCCGGTGTGGTGGCGGTCGGCAAAGTCGTTGAGGATTTCAACGGCAAGTTCGGGTGGGTCGTCGATCCTGAAGGCAACAAGATCGAGTTCTGGGAGCCGAAGCCCGGCTACTGAGACGATCGCCGGCGCCCAGTCCTTCGTCGCGTTCAAAGTCGTCCCGATGGCGACTACACTCCCACATGCCCGAGGAGCTGTCTCTCTCTCCACCCTTTCGTGATCTGACGGTCGGCGATCTGCTCACACATCTGGCCCGGGCGCTGCCGGACCGGCCCGCGCTGGCGTACGAAAACGGTCCGCGCGTCACCTTCGCGGACCTCGAACGTGAAGCGCGCCTGATCGCGCGCGGGCTCATCGCCCATGGCGTCCAACCCGGCGAGCGCGTGGTCGTCTGGGCGACCAACGTGCCGGAGTGGATCGTGCTGCAATTCGCACTCGCCAAAGTGGGCGCGATTCTGGTCACGGCTAACACGGCGTTACGCGCCAACGAAATCGACTACCTGGTGCGCCAGTCTGGCGCCACGACGCTGGTGACGATTAGCGGCTTTCGTGGGGTGGACTACGTCGCGGCCGTCGAGGGACTCGGCGCGAAGCTGGATCGACGGTATTTCATCCCTCGTGGCGACGAAGTCACGCCTGAGGGGTTCACGCCCTATGCAGATTTGCGAATGGCCGGCGCTGGCGTGCCCGAGTCGCTTCTCGACGATCGAAGCGCATCGGTCGCGGTCGATGACGTGATTAACATGCAGTACACGTCGGGCACGACCGGCTTTCCCAAGGGCGTCATGCTCTCGAGCCGCAATATCGTCAACAACGGCGCGGCGCTCGGTCGCGGCCTGGGCTACACGCCGGACGACCGGTTGTGCCTCTGCGTCCCGCTGTTTCACTGTTTCGGCTGCGTGATCGGCGTGCTGGGCGCATTCACGCATGGAGCGGCGCTCTGTCCGGTCGAGTGGTTCGATCCCGTCCGCGTGCTGGCGACCATCGAACGCGAACGATGCACGGCCGTCTACGGTGTGCCGACGATGTTCCTGGCGGAGCTGGAACATCCGGACTTCGGACAGTACGACCTGACATCGCTCAGGACCGGCATTATGGCCGGCGCGTTGTGCCCAGAGCCCGTCATGCGTCGCGTCATGGCCGAGATGCATCTGGCGGAAATCACGATTGCGTACGGCCTCACCGAATCGTCACCGGGCATCACGCAGACACCGCGTGACGCCGCGATTGACGACCGATCACAAACGGTCGGGACGGTGCTGCCTGAGCTCGAGGTCAAGATTGTCGATGCGACAGGCCAGCCGTGCGCGGCCGGCGAGCGCGGTGAGCTGTACGTTCGCGGCTACAACGTGATGAAGGGTTATTACGACAATCCCGAGGACACGGCCGCGGTCATGACTCCGGACGGGTGGCTTCATACCGGCGACGAGGCCACGCTCGACGAACGCGGTTACGTGCGCATCACCGGGCGGATCAAGGACCTGATCATCCGTGGGGGCGAGAATATTTCGCCGAAGGAGATTGAGGATTGCCTGCGCGAGCATCCGGCGGTCGCCGACGCGTACGTGTACGGCCTGCCGGACGATTTCTTCGGCGAAGTCGTGGCGGCGGCGGTCCGCGTCAGGCCAGGCGGCCGACGCGGCGAGGCGCCGGATCCGAGCGCGGACGCGCTGATTCTCTGGTGCAGCGAGCGCCTCGCGCGCTTCAAGGTGCCGAAGGCCGTCCGATTCGTCACGGAATTCCCGATGACCGCCTCGGGGAAGGTGCAGAAGTTCAAGCTCCGGGAGGAGCATGTCTGAAAGACCTCCCGAGGCCGGTATTGGAGCGGTAGGATACGCACATGACCAACCGGGCCTTTCATCTTCAGTGCCGAAAGAATGAAACCAACGCCTTTCACCGGGTGCTGAATGCCTTGCCGCACGACAAGTGGGATTACGCGCCGCACGAGCGCTCGCAGTCGGCCTCGCTCATCGTCTGGACCCTGGTCGGCGAGACCGAGGTCCTGATCGATCTCATCGACAAGGGCGAGTTCACGTTCGGCGCGCCGCCGAAGGTGCCGCCGGCGCACCTGGTCGATCAGTTCGGCAAGGCCTGGGACACGCTCCTCGGCCGGATTGAGGCGATGGACGAATCGGCGTGGGACAAGCCCGGCCGATTCGTGCTGAATGGCGAAACGCGCATGGCGATGCCGGTCAGCGGTTTCCTCTGGATGTTCTTCTTCGACGCGATTCACCATCGCGGCCAGCTGTCCACGTACATCCGGCCGATGGGCGGCAAGGTGCCGTCGATCTACGGACCGTCCGGCGATGACCCTACGATGATGTCCGCCAGCCACCGGAAGATGGCGGAGTAGCCTCCGGCACTTCAGGTTCGACGAGAGAACGGCCGCAGGCCTCTTGACGGTCTCTTCACATGGTCAAACAAGCCGCCGACCTGCACGACCTGATCCGCGTCCAGGGCGCGCGCGTCAACAATCTGAAGGACGTCAGTGTCGAAATCCCCAAGCGCCGGCTCACGGTGTTCACGGGCGTGTCGGGCTCGGGCAAGTCGTCGCTGGTCTTCGGCACCATCGCGGCGGAGTCGCAGCGCCTGATTAACGAGACGTACAGCGCCTTCGTGCAGGGATTCATGCCGACGATGGCCCGGCCGGAAGTGGATGTGCTCGAAGGGCTGACGACCGCGATCATCGTCGATCAGGAGCGCATGGGAGCCAACTCGCGATCGACGGTCGGCACGGCGACCGATGCGAACGCGATGCTGCGGGTGCTGTTCAGCCGCCTCGGCAAGCCGCACATCGGCTCGTCGAACGCGTACTCCTTCAATGTGCCGTCAGTCCGCGGTGCCGGGTCGATCACGGTGGAGAAAGGCGGCACCAGGACCACCAAGGCGACGTTCTCGGTCGCCGGCGGCATGTGCCCGCGATGCGAGGGCCTGGGCCGTGTCAACGACATCGACGTGACGAAGCTGTACGACGAGGACAAGTCACTCGCGGAGGGCGCCATCCTGGTGCCCGGCTACACGGCCGAAGGGTGGCACGTCCGCATGTTCAAGGCGGCGGGGCTCGATCCCGACAAGCCCATCAGGAAGTTCAGCAAGAAGGAATTGAACAACCTTCTGTACAACGAGCCCATGAAGGTGAAGGTCGAGAGCATCAACCTCACCTACGAGGGGATCGTTCCGCGTGTCAAAAAAAGCTTTCTGTCGAAAGACGTCGATGCCCTGCAGCCGCACATCCGCGCGTTTGTGGAACGTGTGGTCACGTTCGCCACGTGTCCTAACTGCGGCGGGACTCGCCTCAATGAGGCGGCGCGGTCTTCGAAGCTGAAGGGACTGAACATCGCCGACGCATGTGCGATGCAGATCAGCGACCTGGCTGACTGGCTCCGCGACCTCCGCTCCGTGCCTTCCGCCTCGTCCGTCGCGCCCTTGCTGGTGAAGCTGTCCAGCACCCTCGATTCGTTTATTGAGATCGGGCTGGGCTATCTCAGTCTCGACCGGCCGTCGGGGACGCTCTCGGGCGGCGAGGCGCAGCGCACGAAGATGGTGGGCCATCTCGGGTCGTCACTGACCGACGTCACCTACGTCTTCGACGAGCCGACGATTGGCCTGCATCCGCACGACATCCAGCGGATGAACACGCTATTGCTCCGGCTTCGCGACAAGGGCAACACCGTCCTCGTCGTCGAGCACAAGCCGGAAGTGATCGCGATTGCCGATCACATCGTCGATCTCGGTCCCGGCGCCGGGACGGCCGGCGGGGAGGTCGTGTTCGAAGGCACGGTCGATGCGCTGCGAAAGAGCCGCACGCTTACGGGGACACATCTCTCCGATCGGGCGTCCCTCAAGGCGTCCGTGCGGAAGCCGGCCGGCGTGATGCAGGTGCGCGGCGCCCGCACGCACAATCTGAAGAATGTGAACGTGGACATCCCGCTCGGCGTGTTGGTGGTCGTGACGGGTGTCGCCGGCTCCGGCAAGAGCTCATTGATTCACGGGTCGGTGAGCGGGCGGGACGGAGTCGTCTCGATCGATCAGGCCGCCATCCGCGGATCGCGCCGCAGCAATCCGGCGACCTACACCGGCCTGCTCGATCCGATCCGCACAGCGTTCGCAAAGGCCAATGGTGTGAAGCCCGCGCTCTTCAGCGCCAATTCCGAGGGCGCGTGTGCGACCTGCAACGGCGCGGGGGTGATCTACACGGACTTGGCGATGCTGGCCGGCGTCACAACGATCTGCGAAGACTGTGAAGGCAAACGCTTCCAGGCATCAGTGCTCGAGTATCGACTGGGTAAGAAGAACATCGCCGAGGTGCTCGATCTGCCGGTCAGGGACGCACTCGAATTCTTCGCATCGGGCTCCGCGAAAACCCCCGCCGCGCACGCGATTCTGCAGCGCATGTCCGATGTCGGCCTCGGCTACGTGCGTCTTGGCCAGCCGCTGACGACGTTGTCTGGCGGGGAAAGGCAGCGCTTGAAGCTCGCGACGCACATCGGCGAGGACGGCGGAGTCTACGTGCTGGACGAGCTGACGACGGGATTGCACCTGGCCGACCTGAAGCCGTTGCTCGCGCTGCTCGATCGGCTGGTCGATTCCGGCAAGTCGGTGATCGTGATCGAGCATCATCAATCAGTGATGGCGCACGCCGACTGGATTATTGACCTCGGGCCTGGTGCGGGGCACGAAGGGGGAAAGATTGTGTTCGAGGGGACGCCTGGGGAGTTGGTGAAAAAGAAATCGACCGTGACCGGCGAACACTTGGCTGCCATCCTTCGCTGATCGGTCGCGTCGCGCGCAGGTCCTTTTATTTCTTCAGCAGATACCGCTCGAACCAGGCCAGCGTCAGCTCCAGGGCGCGCTGCGAATGCGCGGGGTTTGTGAAGCCGTGATCGCCGCCCGGTATCGTGACGAAGTCCACGGTCACGCCGGCCGAGGTGAGCGCGGTGCGCAGGCGCTCGCTGTGGGCGATGGGCACGAGCTGGTCGGCGTCGCCGTGAATCAACAGCACGGGGGGATCGTCCTTCGACACGAAATCGATCGGCGACACGGACGGCGCCTGGGCGGCGGCAAAATCGAGCGCGGGGAATCGATCGCTCGGGCCAGTCCATCCACGCAAGTCGACCGGCGGAAACCAGGCCACGACCGCGGCGACGCCGCTCGGGGCGCGCAGGACTGCGTCGCGCGATTGGGGATTGCCGGCGTCCGGATCGAGGCCCAGCATCAGCGACAGATGACCACCCGCGCTGCCGCCGTATGCGCCGAGCCTGGCGGGATCCACGCCCAGCGCTGACGCGTTCAGCTTGATGTACCGGACGGCGCGTTCGACGTCAGCTGACGCATCCGGCACCTTGTAGCGCGGGCTGCTGCCATGTCGGACGCTGAACACCGTAAAGCCTTTGGCCAGCAATGGCTCGAAGCGGCGGAACGCCGTTTCCGGCGCCATCCAGGTTGAGACCCAGCCGCCGCTAACCATGAACAACACGCCCGCGCCATTCGCCGCGGCCGGCGTGAACACGTCGAATGTCATCGCGAGGCCGTCCTTGTGGCCATAGACGACGTCGGGCGTGATCTTTGGCTGAACGGACTGCGCCGGCAGCGAAGGCACCGCAAGAAAGAGCAGGCATGCGGCCAGCAGCGACGGGATCAGTTTCATGGGTGTCCTTGGCCCAGCGCAGGCTCGCAGGAATTATGACACTTCATGCGACGCGCGCCCGGTCGCCAGATCCTTCAACGCATTTCAGAGTTTTTCAGAGTAATTCAGGCCTGAATTCCCGATCGCGCGTTAGCCTGTTTTCATGAATCGCACTATCGGCTGGATCAGTCTCGCGGTCGGCGTCGCGACGGGACTCGTGATGGGGCTCTGGTCCTTTGACGGACCAATGACGACGCCCGCGTGGCTGGGGGAGTACGGCGACACGTCGCGCCGGCTCGCGCGGCTCGGGCACATCGCGTTCATCGGGCTCGGGCTCATCAACATCCTGCTCGCGCACGAACTGCCGCGCTCGGCGCTCGGCGCGCGCGCACGACGCATCGCGTCCCGCCACATGAACTTCGGCAACATCGTGTTGCCGATCACGTTGATCGTCGCCGCAGCCTGGCGGCCGGCGAAATACGCGATGGCGGTTCCGGCCACGGCGGTGTTCGTCGCGCTGTGCCTGGCCGCCTGGGGCGCGCGTGAACGGAGCCAACAATGACCGGCGCTATCGAGCTCGTCTCCGATGTGGTCCGTCGCAGCGCGGCGACGTGGCCCGATCGCATCGCGGTCCAGAATGCCGATGGCTCTGTGCACTTGACCTACGCGGAACTGTGGCGCGAGGCCGAATGCGGCGCAGGCGTGCTGCGGGCGATGGGATTGGGCCCGGGCGATCGCGTCCTGCTGGCCGTTGATGCATCGCCCGCGTGGATGGTCAGCTTTCTCGCGATCGTTCACGCCGGTCTTATCGTGGTTCCGATTCCGTCCACGACCTCTTCGATGCTCGTGCGGCTGGTGGCGCTGCACGCGGGTATTCGCGTCGGCATCGCCAATCACGCGAATCGGTGGATCGAGTCCGCGGTGACGGGATTGAACTTCATCACGCCCACCGACCTCGCGAAGCCGAAACGGGCGGCCGACGGCGTCGAAACCCCAGCCATCAGGGACGCCAGCGCGACCGCTGTGCTGGTCTTCACCTCGGGCAGCACGACGCGCCCGCGGGCGGTCGCGCTCAGCCACGCCGCGTTGCGCGCGAACCTGCGGTCCCTCGACGCGCTGCGCAGCCCGGAGCCAGGCGAAACCGTGCTGTCGACGCTGCCGCCGTCGCATGCGTACGAACTCGTCGCCGGCCAGCTCGCGCCGCTGGCTGCCGGCGCCCGCATCGTCTATGCCGGTGCGCTTCTGCCGAATCGCCTCATCGATGCGATTCGGACGCAGGCCGTCACGCGAATGATGCTGGTGCCTGCGCTGCTCGACGCGCTGGTCCACGAAGTGGTCGAACGTGTCAAAAACGATTCCCGGAATGGATTCCGGGAATCGATTCCCGGAGTCGTCCGGACACCCGGACGGACTGCGCGCGGCCTGGCCGATTGCGTGCGCGCCATGTCTGAACTGGAACGCGACTGGCTGCGTAAGGCGATCCGCGCGGAAATCGGCGGCGCGTTCGTGGTCGCCACATTGGGCGGTGCCGCCTCTGATCCCGCCTGGACCGACGTACTTGCGGCGGCCGACGTGGCCATCGATGTCGGGTATGGCCTGACCGAAGCCGGCCCCATCGTCGCGATGGGACGCGCCGCTGAGTGCCCGCCTGGGTCGGTTGGTCGCGCGCTGCCGGGCGTCGAGATTCGGATCGCGGACGATGACGAAATTCTGGTCCGCAGTCAGGCGGTCATGAAGGGCTACGCCGGAGACGCGGCCGCGACCGCAGCGGCGTTGATCGATGGCTGGTTACGGACGGGCGATCGCGGGTGGCTCGACCCCGATGGCTTCCTCTTCATCCAGGGCCGCATCAAGGAGGCGATGGTGACGTCGGCGGGGGAGACCATCTATCCCGACGAGATCGAACCCGCCTACGGCTCACCCCTGTTCGCCGAGGTCGCCGTCGTGCCGCTGCCGGACGATCGCGGCAACGACGTTCCGACACTCATTGTTGTACCGGCGCCGGCTTCGGGGCCAGCCGAGACCATTCGTGCCGAAGTCGGTCGACTGCGCGCGGCCGCGCCGGCTCGCTTGCGCGTGAACGGCTTCGTTCTCAGATCAGAGCTGCCCCGGTCGGCGGCGGGGAAGATTCGGAGACGTGCGCTCGCTGACGAGTTGCGTGCAGACGAGGTGGTGACATGAGGACGGGTACAGCGGGATCGACCGGTACGGCGGACATTGAAGCCGCGGTGCGCGCGGTCATTCAGGACGTAGCGCGCCAGGAGACCGTGGGCATTGGACGAGACGATGACCTGGTCGAAGTCATCGGCGTGGACAGCTTGCAAGGTCTGCAGGTGCTGGCCGGTGTCGAGAACCGGTTCGGCATTCGCCTGCCGGACGACGAGCTCATTCAGATGCGCACCATCGGCCGCATCGCCGACGCGGTCCGGCGGCAGCAGGAAGCGAGAGTGTCATGAGGATCGGTCTCATTGCCATGAGCGGTGTCCGCGTGCGAACTGAAGAACTCGCGCGGCTGGGCGTCACGCTGCCGCAGTTCGTCAGCCGCGGTCAGGTGATCGCGTCGCTGCCGAGTCTTGGCCTTCTCACCGTCGCCGCGCTGACGCCTGCGGATTGCGACGTGGCGTACCGCGAGATCGCCGAAGTGAACGCCGATACCGCGCTCGAGCCGTTCGATCTCGTCGGCATTTCATCGTTCACGGCGCAAATCGACGAAGCCTACGCGCTGGCCGATCGCTACCGGGCCGCGGGCGTTCCCGTGGTGCTCGGCGGCCTTCACGTGTCGCTGATGCCGGACGAAGCCGCGGCGCACGCCGACAGCATCGTCCTGTACGGTGCGGAAGGGGCGTGGCCGGCGCTGGTGGCGGATTTCCAGGCAGGCCGTCTCCGCGCGCGCTACGAGGGGCTTCGCACCCGCGTCTTCGACGAGCCGAACTACGTGATGCCGAGGTTCGATCTGATCGCCGGCCGGCCCTACAACCGAATGACCGTGCAGTCGTCCCGCGGCTGCCCGCTCGACTGCGAGTTCTGCGCCGCCAGCATCCGCATCACGTCCAGCTATCAACAGAAGCCGGTCGACAAGGTGGTGGCCGAGATTCGCCGGGCGCTCGACGTGCGCAAACAGCCGTTTTTCGAGTTTGCCGACGACAACACCTTCGTCAACAAGAAATGGGGCAAGTCGCTGCTGCGTGCGATCGAGCCGCTCGGTATCCGGTGGTTCACGGAAACGGACATTTCCATCGCTGATGATGACGAATTGCTGGACCTGCTGGCCGAGAGCGGATGCCGGCAGGTGCTCATTGGCCTGGAAAGCCCGGACCCCGAGGGCCTTGCCGGCATCGACCCGCACAACTGGAAGCAGGGGCGCGGCGGTGACTACCTGCGCGCGATCGATCGCATCCAATCCCGGGGCATTTCGGTGAACGGCTGCTTTATCCTCGGCCTCGATACCCACACGCCCGCGATCTTCGAGGCGGTCCGCGACTTCGTGCGCCGGTCGGGCCTGCTGGAAGTCCAGTTGACCGTGCAAACGCCGTTTCCGGGCACGCCGCTCTATCGACGGCTGCACCGCGAGCGCCGCCTGCTGGAAGAGCGCTTCTGGAACCGTTGCACGCTATTCGACGTCAACTTCCAACCGAAGCACATGTCCGTGGATGAACTGGAATCGGGCCTCCGATGGCTGTTCGGTGAGATCTACAATGAGCGCGAGTTTCTGGGCCGCAAGCGGCGCTACATGGAAATCGTCAAAAGCAAATTGAACCAGCCTTTCCGGACGTTAACCGTGAAGGAGTGAGGGAGTGGAGTGATGGTGCTGGGGGCGAAGTCGCGATGTTCATGAACCGAATCGCCGCGCTGTTCGTGCTCGCCCTGGCGCTGGTGGCGCCGCCGGCGTTGCAGGGACAAGGGGTTCAGGCCCCTCCCAGTCCGCCACCACCCGATCTCCAGGTCCTCACCCAACTGCAGTTCCGCGAGACCGCGGGCACGTTGTTCGAAAACGTCGCGAAGGTCATGGCGGAACGTTTCGTCGACCAGGAGTTCCGGACGAAGCAGCTGCCGGCGCTGGTGGAACGGTATCGCGGCCAGGCCGCCGCGGCGACGTCACTGCGCGAACAGCGGCAAGTGGTGCATGACCTGCTCAGCCACGTTCCCGCCTCGCATCTGGGGTTGCTGTCGCGGCAGGCCCATCGCACGATGATGGCCGACCTGGCGCAGGCGCCCTATCCGTCCTTTGGTTTTCAGGCGATCGGCAGCGGCTCGAACGTCTACGCCGCCATGATTCTCGAGGGCGGTCCGGCCGCGCGGGCGGGGCTGCTCGCCGGCGATCGGCTGGTGACGATTGACGGCACGCCCACCGAGGAATCCAGCCGGCTGGACTGGCGCACAGACGATGCGTTCATTGGAGACGAGCGGGATCCCTCGGTGCGCTACGTTATCGCCTCCGCCGGAGACCGCATCGCGATGCGAGTGGAGCGCCGGCCCGGCGAGTTCGTCAATGTGGCTGTCACTGCAGAGGAATTCACGGCGTTCGATGCCGCGGAGGCCAGCGTTCGTGTCATCCGGACGGGTGAGATCTCGGTCGGGTACCTGCACTTCTGGTACGTGCATATGGCCGGCGTGGCGGCCTTGATCACGCGCGCCGTGGAAGGCCGACTCAAGAACGTCAATGCCCTCGTGATCGATCTCCGGGGACGCGGCGGCAGCGCCACCGAAGTGACGCGAATCCTTGACGTGATTGACAAGTACCGGAAGCGAACGGGAAGACCGGTCCTCGCGCTGGCGGACCGTCAGTCTCGCAGCGCGAAGGACCTGTTGGTGTACGAATTCAAGCAGCGGGGCATCCGGATCGTCGGCGAAGCGACCGCCGGCGCCGTCATCCCCGCCACCTTCGCCGACGTCGGCTTCGACTCAGTGCTGATGTTTCCATCGTCACGGTTGCCGAAATACACCGATCTGCTCGAGCTGAAGCCGACGCCGCCCGATGTGCTCGTCGAACGCGCCGGCGTCTTTGCGGCCGGCCAGGATCCGATCCTGGCCGCCGGACTGGACGAGGCTCGCCGGCTGGCGATCAAGAAGCAGCCGTAGGACGTCCTACGACGCCTTCTTGATGACCAGCTGATTCGTGACGCTCTTTACGCCGTCCGTGGCCTTGGCAATCTGTTCGGCCTTGGTCTTGTCGGCCGGCGTCGACACGTGACCTCGCAGCGTCACGACGTTGTTCTTCACGTCGACGTTGATGCTGCCGCCCGGGAATTCGCCTTCGCCGAGCAGCTTGGCGCGGATCTTCGTATGAATCCAGGCGTCATCGAGCGAGTCGCCGACCGATTCGGATGACTTCGAGGCCCGGTCACGCGCTTCGCGTGCCATGTCTTCGTTGTAATCCTTGCGCTCGACCATGTCCGGCTTGACGTCGATCTTGTCCGTGATCACGAGTCCCGCGTTCGCCGCCTTTGCGGCGTCAACGGCCTTCATGCGCAGGGCCTGCGTCGGCACGTTGCCGGAGAGCGTCACGGCGTTCTTGTCCGCATCCGCATCGACATCAAGGCGATAGGTGGCGAGCAACGCGTCGCTGTTGATTTTCGCCGTGACCATACGGTCGAGGTCGTCGTTGGTCATCTTGGGAGCGGCCGTTTCAGGTGCCTTGGTTTCGCACGCGACGAGGCTGGTGACCGCGATGAGTAAACCGATCGATAGGGTGAGAAGCTTCTTCTGCTGCATAAGTGGGACCTCTTGGGAATCCGCAGAGGTCATAGCAAGGCCCGTACCGCGCGTTCGGCCGTCTGCGAGTCACTTTCGGCCCCCGGGACGACGGGAGTTGCTGAAAAGGGCCCTCGATGTGCCAAAGGCCACACCTCAAGTGCCCTGCGCCCACTGAACCCACCCATCGGCTTACGGCCCAAAGGTTCACCGGGTGCGGTCGAACCTGACAGCCCCCGCCAACGTAAACTGCACCATGAACGCCCCGCCCCAGCCCTCCGCCCACAGGTCCGCCGGCCTGTTTACCGGCTCGATGACCGACTTTCGCCATGCCGTGCGGCTGCTGTGGAAGTCCAAGCGCATCACCGGCACCACCCTGATCACGCTGGCCTTGTGCATCGGCATGACCACGGCGATTTTCTCGTCGGTCTACGCGCTGATGTTGAAGCCGCTGCCATTCCAGGAACCGGATCGGATCGTGGAGTTGTTTTCGTCCGCCTCGAAGGCCGGGCTGGACCGCATGCCGGCCAACGTGCCTTTCTACGTCGACTATTCGCAGAACGCTTCGTCGTACGAGAGCCTCGCGCTGTGGGCGTTCGGCTACAACCTGGTGGGAGACAAGGATTCTGTCGTCCGGATTCCCGGCGTGCGGGCGACGGCCGAAATTTTCAGCATCCTGCGCGTGCAGCCCGCGCTCGGCAGCTTTTTTACAAAAGAGAACAACAAACCGGGCAACGACAAGGTCATCGTGCTCACGCACTCCTACTGGCAGACGCAGTATCAGGGGAGGCAGGACGTCCTGGGCACGGAGATCCGGATCGACGACGAAGCGTACAAGGTGATCGGCGTGGCGCCACCGGTGTTCGAAGCGTTTGATGCGCGCATGAAGTTCGTGGTGCCGCTGAGTTGGCCGCCGGCGGCCGAGAACCCGCAGGGCCGGTACGGCGTGGGCGTCCAGCTGTTCGGACGCCTCAAGCCAGGTGTCGCAGCAGGGCAGGCCGATGCCGAAGCGAAGCTCGTGGAGAAGCGCTACGTCGACGGCTCCTCAGCACAGGTGAAGCAGTTCGTGGAGCGTTCCGGCATGACGATGAACGTGGGCGGCGTGCAGGAGGAACGCGTCAAGCCGGTGCGGCCGACGCTGCTCATGCTGCAGGGCGGCGTGGCGTTCGTCCTGCTCATTGGGTGTGTCAACGTGGCCAATCTGCTGCTGGCGCGTTCCAACGCCCGCCAGTCGGAGATGGCCGTCCGCTCCGCGCTCGGGGCCGGGCGCGCGACGATTGCCCGACAGTTTCTGATGGAGAGCCTGTTGCTGACGTCCCTCGGCGCGCTGTTGGGATTGGCGGTGGCGTGGGGGGCGTTGAAGGCGACGAATTTCTATCTCGCGAAAATGCTCCCGCAATCCCTGCCGGCCTCGCTCGACTGGCGCGTGATTGGATTTGCCGTCGCGCTGGCCCTCGGCGTCGGCGTGATCATCGGGCTGATCCCCGTGTTCCACACCATGCGCACGAATCTCGCGTCGGTCATCCAGAGCAGTTCGCGCAGCGCGTCGTCCTCGCGCGGCGTGCGCGCGCTGAGCGGCATGCTCGTCGTCGCGCAGGTCGCGGTGGCCTTGATGCTGCTGACCGGCGCTGGCCTGCTCATCCACAGCTTCGCCGAGGCCATCCGCGTGGATACGGGACTCGATGCGACCAAAGTGGTCACCGCGCGCCTGGCCTTGACGCGCCAGTACCGGGCCAGCGACGAAGCGGCGCTTCAGATTCGCGATCGCCTGTACCAGGGGTTGAAGGAAATTCCCGGAGTGTCGAGCGTGGCGCTCGCGTTTGCCACGCCGTTTCAGGGCGGCCTGCCGATCAACGCGTTCGCGCTCGAGAACGACACGCTGCCGCCCGGCGCGCCGCAGCCCGGCGCGTATCGGGTCGTCGTGACGCCGGCCTACCTCAGCACGTTGGGGCTGAAGCTGGTCGAAGGCCGCTTCTATGAGGAATCGGACGTGGCGCCCACCGCCCCGGCGTCGTTCGTCGTCGATCAAAGCTTCGCGAAGCGGTATTTTCCGAACGGTTCTGCCCTGGGCGGCAAGTTCGCCTTTGGCGGCCGGCCGGCCAATCCACAGGATTGGCCCACGATCATCGGCGTGGTGAAAGACGTGCCGCACAACGGCGTGGAAGAGAAGAGCGGCAATCCGTTCATCTATCAACTCTTCAAGACAGGACGACCGGGCGGCCTGACGTTGTTCCTGCGGACAGAACGCTCGGCCAACGACGTGGTGTCGGCCGTACGCGAAAAGGTGCGCGCCATCGATCCTGCGCTGCCCCTGTTCGAGGCCGGCGCGCTGCAGGATGCGGTGGCGTCGTCATTCGACAGCCGCCGGGCCGTCATGCTGTTGCTCGCCGCGTTTGCCGGCATGGCGCTCTTCCTGTCCGCGCTCGGCATCTATGGCGTGCTGGCCTATGACGTGTCGCAACGCACACGGGAAATCGGCGTGCGCAGCGCCATCGGCGCCTCACGGGGGCAGATTGCCGGCCTGGTCCTGCGACAGGGGTTGTGGAAGGCCGGCGTGGGCGTGGTGCTCGGCCTGGTGGGCGCCGCGCTGCTGAGCAGTTCGATGACGTCGCTGCTCTTCAATATCAAGGCCACCGATCCGGCCGTGTATGTGGCGGTGTCGCTGGTGTTGATTGCCGTGGCCCTGCTCGCGAGCTACTTGCCGGCCCGCCGCGCGTCCAGGATCGATCCGCTGATCGCCTTGCGCGATGAATAATCACGCGCGAGCGAGCGAAGCGAGCGAGCCACGCGAACGGAGTGCGACTTGCCTGAGTGACCCTGCGGCGAGGCGAGTCGCACGAGTGAGCGTGCAGGGGGTCTGGGGGCAAAGCCCCCAGAATCAATCAGTTATGTACCCCGGGCGCCTCGTGGCCTGACCGGGCCACGTAATCCACATACGTCCCCGGATACACGAGCGGTTTCGGGTCCGAACCGGATTCGCCGCCCAGTTCGAGCACGCGGTTACTGAGGCCGCGCAGGAAGGCGCGATCGTGGGACACGAAGATCAGCGTGCCCTCGAAGTCGTGCAGGGCCTCGATCAACATTTCTTTCGTCGCCAGATCCAGGTGGTTCGTCGGCTCGTCGAGCACCAGGAAGTTGGGCGGGTTGAGCAGCATGCGCGCGATCACGAGGCGCGTCCGCTCGCCGCCCGACAGCATCTTGATCTTCTTGTCCGTCTCGTCGCCTGAAAACTGGAACGCCCCGAGCAGGTTGCGGACGAGCCCGATCGACTCGTTCGGAAAATCGCGCAGCATCTGCTCTTCGATCGTGAGATCGGGATTGAGGATCTGCAGCGCCTGCTGCGCGAAATAGCCCATCTGCACGCTGGCGCCAATCCGGACCTGGCCCGCATCCGCCTCCAGCACCCCGGCAATCATCCTGAGCAGCGTCGTCTTGCCCGCGCCGTTCTTGCCCATCACGGCCCAGCGCTGGCCGCGCTGAATCGTCAGATCGAACCGGTCGTAGATGACCCGCGGCCCATATCGCTTGGTGAGTCCCTCGATCACGGCAACGACGTCGCCGGACCGCGGCGGCGGACGGAAGTCGAACGTCACGACCTTGCGCTTCTTCGGCAGCTCGATCCGCTCGATCTTCTCGAGCGCCTTGACGCGGCTCTGCACTTGCGCCGCCTTGGCCGCGTGCGCCGCGAACCGCTCGATGAACCGCTGTTCCTTGGCGAGCTTGGCCTGCTGGCGCGCGTACGCGGCCTCGAGGTTGGCCTCCCGCGTTACCCGCTCACGTTCGTAGAAGTCGTAGTTGCCCGAGTACATCGTGATTTCGCCATCGTCGATTTCCGCGATGCGGCTGACGATGCGGTTCATGAAGTCACGGTCGTGCGACGTCATGAGCAGAGCACCCGGCAGGGACGTGAGGAAGTTCTCGAGCCACAGGATCGACTCGATGTCGAGGTGGTTGGTGGGCTCGTCCATCAGCAGCACATCGGGCCTGCCAAGCAGGGCGCGCGCCATCGCCACGCGCATCTTCCAGCCGCCCGAGAGGGCGCCGACGTCGCCGTCGATCCATGCATCGTCGAACCCGAGACCGTGCAGCACCTCGCGGGCCTGACTTTCGAGCGCGTAGCCGCCGAGATGTTCGTACTCTTCCTGAACTTCGCCGAACCTCGCGAGGATCGTATCCATCTCGCTCTCGCGGGCCGGATCGGCGAGCGCGTGCTGCAGCGCCTCGAGTTCGTGGTGGAGCTCACCAACCCGCCCGCTGCCGGCGATAGCCTCGTCCAGGGCGGATCGGCCGGCCATTTCTTCGATGTCCTGCCGGAAGTAGCCGACCGTCAGGCGCTTTGGGACGGACACATCGCCCGCGTCCGGCGACTCCTCGCCGACGATCAGGCGAAAGACCGTCGTCTTGCCGGACCCGTTTGGCCCGACCAGGCCGACCTTTTCCCCGGGGTTGAGCTGAAATGACGCATCGACAAACAGTACCTGCTTGCCGTACTGCTTGCTGACGTTCGTAAAAGAAAGCACGAGCTATTATGCGGGGGTCGCGCCCCCTTCGCGTTGTGGCAAGATACGCCCGCGATGGTCGACGGTCGGCGGAGCAATTCCCCGGAAGCTGTGCTGGCCGGCGGCGGGGAACTGGGTGAGCGCATGCGTGCGCTCGACTGGGCAGCGACGCCACTTGGACCCGTCGAGAGCTGGCCGCAGAGCCTGCGCAGCGTCGTCAGCATGCTGCTGCCGTCGAAGGCCCAGATCATCCTCTTCTGGGGACCCGAGTTCGTCGTCCTCTACAACGATCCCTACCGCCCGGTCTTCGGCGCCAAGCATCCGCACGCGCTCGGCCTGCCCGGCCGCGAAGCGTGGAGCGAGATTTGGGACAACATCCTCCACGATCTCCTCGCCGGCGTCGTCCGCACCGGCGAGGCGTTCTGGGGCAAGGACCTGCTGTTCGTGCTCGAGCGCCACGGGTTCGTGGAAGAAACATACTTCGACGTCTCTTACGATCCCGTTCGGGTGGAGTCTGGCGGCGTCGGGGGCGTGTACTGCATCGTCACCGAGACCACCGACCGCGTCGTCGGCGGGCGCCGCCTGGCCCTCCTGCGCGACCTCGCCGCGAGGCAGACAACGGCGCGGACCACGCGGGCCGCGTTTGGACTCGCCATGGAGACGCTGGCCGCACACGCGCAGGACATCGTCTTTGCGCTCGCGTACAGCGGCGATGAGCTGCAGGCGAGCACGCCAGGCGCCGCAGCCCGGCTCGCCGAGACGCCGCCACAGCTGGTGCGGGATCTGCCCTTGCCTGCCGCCGGCGTCGATGCCCGCGCGGACCGGCTGGTCGTCGGCCTGAACCCGCAGCGTCCGATCGATGACCAATACCGCGCGTTTCTCGAGCTCGTCGCGAGCCAGCTGGGCAGCGCGCTCGCGAATGCGCGCGCCTACGACGAAGAGCGGCGCCGGGCCGAAGCGCTGGCGGAGATCGATCGCGCGAAGACGGCCTTCTTCTCCAACGTTTCGCATGAATTCCGCACACCGCTGACGTTGATTCTCGGGCCCGTCAGCGACCTGCTGGCCGGGAACCCCGCGCGATCGGCCGCGGATCGCGAGCGCATCGAACTCGTGCACCGCAACAGCCTGCGCCTGCTCAAGCTCGTCAACACGCTGCTGGATTTTTCGCGCCTCGAGGCCGGCCGCGAGCAGGCGGCGTACCGCCCGACCGACCTGGCGACGCTTACCGCCGACCTCGCCAGTGCGTTCCGATCGGCGATCGAGCGTGCCGGCATGACCCTGGTCGTCGACTGCCCGCGGCTCGCCGAACCGGCCTACGTCGACCGCGACATGTGGGAAAAGATCGTCCTGAACCTCGTCTCGAACGCGTTCAAGTACACGCGCGCCGGCGAGATTCGGGTGTCGTTGCGCTGCGCGGGGTCCTCGATTGTGCTGACCGTCGCCGACACGGGCGTGGGCATTCCGGCGCACGAACTGTCGCATGTGTTCGAGCGGTTTCACCGCGTCGAGGGGATTGAAGGGCGCACGCACGAGGGCACCGGCATCGGGCTCGCGCTTGTTCAGGAACTGGCGCGGCTGCACGGTGGCACGGTGAGTGTCACCAGCACGTCTGGTACCGGCAGCGCGTTCGCGGTCACGATCCCAGCCGGACGCGATCACGTGCCCGCGGATCGCCTGAGCACAGCGGACGCCGGCGGTGGTTCGACCGCCGGCGCGAATCCGTACGTGGAAGAGGCGTTGCGCTGGCTGCCGGCGGATGCCGACGAAGGCGTCGACGCCAGTCTCGATGCGTCCATTCCAGCAGCGTCCCGCGTGCCCGGGTTTGCGATCCGGCCACGAGTGCTCCTGGCCGATGACAACGCCGACATGCGGCACTACGTCGAGCGGCTCCTGCTCGCGCAATACGACGTTGAGACCGTCGCCGATGGGTCGGCCGCGCTGGCGGCGGCGCGGCGGCGGCTTCCGGATTTGGTCATTGCCGACGTCATGATGCCGCTGCTCGATGGCTTCGGCCTGCTGCGCGAGCTCCGGACGGACGCCGATCTCAGCGCCGTGCCGGTGTTGCTGCTCTCGGCGCGCGCCGGCGAAGAGGCGCGCGTGGAGGGCTGGAGCGCGGGGGCCGACGGCTATCTCGTCAAGCCCTTCAGCGCCCGCGAGCTGCTCGCACGCGTGGAGGCGCAGGTCAATCTCGTGCGCGTCCGGCGCGAGAACGAAGCGGCGCTGCGGGCGAGCGAGGAGGCCTTGCAGCGCGCGCTCGAAGCAGAGCAGCGCGCGAGGGCGGAGGCGCAGCGCGCGAATCGCATGAAGGACGAGTTCCTCACGACGCTGGGCCACGAACTGCGCACGCCGCTCAACGCCATCCTTGGCTGGTCACAGTTTCTCGCCGACGACGGCGTTCAGTCGCCCGAACGCTTGCAGAAGGGGCTCGAGACGATCGAACGCAACGCGCGCGCCCAGGTCAACCTCATCGAAGACCTGCTCGACGTCAGCCGCATCAGCGAGGGCAAGCTGCGCCTCGACGTGAAGCCGGTGGCCCTGGCGGAGGTCGTTGAAGGCGCGCTGGCCTCGATGCGGCCTGCTTCAGACGCCCGGCAGATTACGGTGCAGACCGTGCTCGCGCTCAATCAGGATCACGTCACCGGCGACCCGGCTCGCCTGCAGCAAATCGTCTGGAACCTCGTGAGCAACGCGGTGAAGTTCACGCCGAAGGGCGGAAAAATTCAGGTGACGCTCGAGCGCGTGCAGTCGCACATCGCGCTCAGCGTGAGCGACAACGGCGTCGGCATCAAGCCGGAGTTCCTGCCATACGTCTTCGACCGGTTCCGCCAGGGCGATCAGTCGACGACGCGATCGTTCGGCGGTTTGGGGCTGGGACTGTCGATCGTCAAGCATCTCGTCGAACTGCATGGCGGCACCGTGCGTGTCATGAGCGAAGGGGCCGGCCTCGGCACGACGTTCGTGGTCGAGTTGCCGCTGAGGATGGCGCAGGAATCTGACGCGGATCTCTCGGCGATGCACGACGGCATCGCGTCGCCGGCCATGGCTGCCGCGCAGCTCGGCGGGCTGACGGTGTTGTACGTGGACGACGAGCCTGACGCCCGGGAACTCGTGCAGCGGCTGCTCAGCCGCTACGGTGCGCGCGTGGTGACGGCCGAGTCCGCCAGGGCCGGGTGGCAGTTAATGGTGGAGCACCGCCCGGATGTGATCGTGGCCGACATCGGCATGCCGGAAGAGGATGGCTACAGCCTCATCCGCGCGATCAGAGCCTTGCCGGCTGAGTCCGGCGGCGCCACGCCGGCCGCTGCGATCACGGCGCTGGCGCGCCCGGAAGATCGGCGGCGCGCGCTGCTGGCAGGTTTCCAGACGCACGTCGCGAAACCGGTCGACGTGGCTGAACTCGTGGCGGTCGTCGCCAGTCTCGCCGGCCGCACGGGCCGTTAGAGCCGTTTTCGGCGCTACGCAGGACCGAAAACGGCTCTAGCCGCGGCCGCGCTGCCAATCCTTGAACAGGTACACGCTCCAAATCACTTCAAGAATATGCAGCGTGGCGTAGCCCGAGTACAGCGGCACCCCGAGAAAGGCGCCACTCGCGTTGACGTTGACATAGACCAGGACAAAGAACAGGCTCGGAATCATGCCGGCCAGGCGCAGCCATTTGGGATAGAGCTCGCACCAGAACATGAAAATCAATGCCGGAATCATTGGCATCACCATGGTGATGGCGCGGTCCGCATTGATGGACGACCGTCCCAGCGCCGCCAGCGAGATGCCGTGCGTAATCCCCAGCAGGATGTAGGCAGACGCCGCGACCTGCTGGCCGCGCAGCCCGACATACCGCGCGGCCATGACCGAACCGGAAATGGCACAGGCGTTGCCGACTTGGTACACCAGCACTTGCGCCATGGAACTGGGTTGGCAGAACAAATAGCCTGCCCAGCCGAACAGCAGATTGCCGCCGTAACAGAGGGCGATAATCATCACCAGGCTTCTGCTTTCCCACTCGCTCTTCGTCATGCGCCAAGAGTCTAGATCAAGTGCCCGGCGTGGCTGTGGTAGCGTCCTGGCTTGTGGATCAGAGGAACCTCGGCGCGCTGAATGTCTCGGCACTTGGGCTCGGCTGCATGCCGCTCAGTTCGGGTTACGGTCAGCCGCCTGACCGGCCGTCAGCGATTGCGTTGATTCGTGATGCGGTCGATCGCGGCGTCACATTTTTCGACACCGCTGAGGTGTACGGGCCATTCATCAATGAGGAACTCGTCGGCGAGGCCCTCGAGCCCGTTCGCGACCGCGTGGCCATCGCCACGAAATTCGGTTTCGGGATCGAGAACGGCAAGCAGGCCGGCTTGAACAGCCGGCCGTCGCACATTCGCGACGTCGCTGACGCCTCGTTGCAGCGGCTGCGGACGGACGTGATCGATCTGTTCTACCAGCACCGTGTCGATCCGGACGTGCCGATCGACGACGTCGCCGGCGCCGTGAAGGATTTGGTGCGCGCAGGCAAGGTGCGTCACTTCGGATTGTCGGAGGCCGGCGTGCCGACGATTCGCCGCGCGCATGCGGTGCAGCCAGTCGCCGCGGTGCAGAGTGAGTACTCGCTCTGGTGGCGTGAGCCCGAGCGCGACGTCCTGCCGGCGCTCGAGGAACTGGGGATCGGCTTTGTGCCGTTCAGTCCGCTCGGCCGTGGCTTCCTCACCGGCACGCTCGACAGCCGAGTGCCGCTGGACCCGTCCGATTTTCGCAGTCTGCTGCCGCGGTTCACCGCTGAGAACCGCCAGGCGAACCAGGGATTTGTCGACTGGCTCGGGACATTCGCGGCGCAGCGGCACGCCACCGCCGCGCAGATCGCGCTGGCCTGGCTGCTCGCCCAGGGGCCAGCGATTGTCCCGATTCCGGCCACGACCAAGCGCCATCGCCTTGGCGAAAACTTGGGCGCGGCCACGCTGGTGCTGACACCGGCCGACCTCCGCGAGATCGATGACGCGCTCGCCGCGATAACGCTGCACGGCGATCGGTATCCGGAAGCCATGCAAAGGCTTGTCGGGAGGTAGCGCTCGGGTCTGGCCCCTTCGGATTGACGATTATCGATAAAACTGTTATTGATAATCGATGTCAAATTGGTCGACTAAGCCCACGCCTGTTGCGTCGTCAGCTGCGCTACCCGTCGCGCGCGTCGTGCTGAAGTGCCTCATCGTCCTCAACTGGCTCATGGTCCCCGTGATCCTGGCGTTGCTGTTCGTCATCCCGAACGAACAGTGGATCATGAGCGCGCTCAAGCTGGATCCCTCGCCTGACGCGACGCGGGTGGTCTGGGGACTGCGCGCCATCGCCGCGCTCGGACTCGTCACGATTCCGTTGAACTACGGCATCCTGACGAAGTTGCTCGCGATCGTGGACACGGTGCGCACGGGCGACCCGTTCGTCGCCACCAACGCGCAGCGGCTGCAGGCGATTGCATGGTCGCTGCTCACGCTGCAGCTGCTCAGCATCGTCATCGGCGCGATTGGCAAGAGCCTGTCCACGCCATCGCATCCCGTTCATCTGGATGCCGGGTTTTCCGTCACCGGCTGGCTCGCCGTCCTTCTCACGTTCCTGCTGGCCCGGGTGTTCGCGGCCGGCACGCTCATGCGCGACGACCTCGAAGGGACGGTCTGACATGCCGATCGTCGTCACGCTCGACGACATGTTGCACGACCGGCGGATGACGCTGACCGAACTCGCGGATCGGGTCGGCATGACGCTGGCGAATCTGTCGATCCTCAAGACCGGTAAGGCCCGCGCGATTCGTTTCTCGACGCTCAATGCGATCTGCGAGGCGCTTTCGTGCCAGCCCGCCGACATCCTCCGGTTCGAGGCCGAGGGCGCCGCCACTGACCCGGGGTCTGAAGACCTCGGGCTCCCTGTCAGAAAACGGAAGGCCAGCTGATGAAATCAGATCGCGTCATCAGGACACTCACCGCACTCGCGTCATTTGGCTATTACTTCATGTGGGCCGGTGCCGCAGTCGTACTCATTGGGTTGCCGCTCATCCGGCTATTCGGCGAGCCGCTCGGTGGTTTCTACTTTGGCCTGGAGGTGCCGCTGACGTCGGCGCCGTTTTCGACGAGGGCGGACATGCTCTGGGGGTGGGCGCCGCTGACGGTGGATGCCATCCGCACCAAACTCGAGCTGCCGATCTCGGAGATGCCATGGCCGCTCCTGGCCTTGCTCTGGAGCTATACGGCGGCTTTCGGCGCACTCGTCTTGCTGGTCCTGCAGAATCTCAGGCGTCTCTTCCAGCGCGTGCGAGACGGCGCCGCGTTCGATGCGCAGAATGTCGTGCGGCTGCGAAGGCTGGGCGCGCTCCTGCTGGCGATCGCCGGGTTGAATGCCGCGGCGGGGTTGGCGACGTCCATCGTCGTCAGGCGCGGGCTGGCGGCGGTGGGCAGCAGCTTGACCGTGCCCAGTGGGATTCACATCGACATGGCGCTCGTGCCTGTCGCGCTCGTGCTGATGGTGTTGGCGGAAGTCTTCCGTCGTGGCACCGATCTCGAGCACGAGCAGTCGTTGGTGGTCTAGCGAGACGCCGGCGCTTTCCCGATTCGTTCCATCTGGTAGACACGTTCGCCGGCCGGCCTGCTCGCAGACGCCGGCACCATCAGGATCGCGCGCCACGCGTTGTCGTTCACGCGTTCCCACTTGTAGCCGCCGCGCTGGCGCGCGACGAACTCGAACGTGATCGAGGTGCCGTCGAACGCCGTCGCGACCTGGCCCGAGCTTCCCGTGCCGGTCCCGAACTCTCCGTTGCGCAGCTCATACTTGCTGGTGCTGGTGACCTTGTCGTTCTCCAGCGATTCCATCACGAGCGTGGTCGTGTTTTCGAAGTGATAGCGCTCGAAGAACGGCGGCACGCCGCCGCCGGTGCCGCGCCACGAACCCTCGATCCATCGCAGGGCCTGAAGATCCTTGGCCGTGAGGGGATGTGGTTTTGGCGCCGCGGCCTGCTGACCGGCCCAGCCGCCCACACAAACGATGCAGAGAGCCGTGACGAGGGCGCGGATATGCATGGGCCCAGATTATCGCAAAGGGGTCGGGCCGCTGCGTTACCATACGTCAACTCCAGACAACTGGGCTGACGCGGAGACTCCAGTTATGACCAACCTTGCGGGTCGTAAGCTCTCGCACTATCGCCTCGAAGCCAGGATCGGCGCCGGCGGAATGGGCGAGGTGTACCGCGGCGTGGACACGCGCCTGGATCGCCCGGTTGCCGTGAAAATCCTGCCGCCCGACCTCATGGCCGACGAGGACAGGCGTCGTCGTTTCATTCAGGAAGCCAAGGCCGCCTCGGCGCTCAACCACCCGAACATCGTCACCATCCACGACGTCGGGTCCGACGATGGCATCGATCTGATGGTGATGGAGTACGTCGACGGCCAGACGCTCGAACATCGCATCGGCCGCCGGCCGATGCCACTCGGTACGCTGCTCAAAGACGCCGTGCAAATCGCTGGCGCGCTCACGGCCGCGCACGCAGCCGGCATTGTCCACCGCGATCTGAAGCCGACCAACGTGATGGTGACAAGCCAGGGTCTGGTCAAGGTGCTGGACTTCGGACTGGCGAAGCTGGCCGGGCAGCCGGCCGGCGGCGACGAAGAAACCAATACCGCACCGCAGGCCGGCTCGCCGACCCGGCGGGGCACGGTGATCGGTACGGCGGCGTACATGTCGCCGGAGCAGGCACAGGGCGGAGTGGTCGACGCGCGGTCAGACATTTTTTCTTTCGGCGCGGTCCTCTACGAGATGGCGACCGGCCGCCGGGCCTTCTCGGGATCCACGGCGATGTCCACGATCGCGTCGGTGCTCCGCGACGATCCGCCGAAGGCGAGCACGGTGACCGGCGCGCCGTTGCCGCATGATCTCGAGATCGTGATCAATCGGGCGCTGAAGAAAGATCCGAACCGGCGCTTCCAGCACATGGCGGACCTCAAGGTCGCGCTCGAAGACCTGAAGGAAGAATCGGAGTCGGGCCGGTTGATGATGAATGTGACGCCGTTGGCGCCGCCAACGCGTCGTCCACGCTGGCTTGCCGCTGCTGCCGGCGCGCTGGTCGTGGTCGCCGGTGTCTCCGCCTGGCTCGTGTGGGGCAACTCCCCGGCGGCTCCGAAGGCGCGACCGCTGACACGCCTGACGTTCGACACTGGCGTCACGCAGAATCCAGCGGTGTCACCCGACGGCAAGCTGATTGCCTTCGTGTCGGACCGCGCGACGCCCAAGCCGAACCTCTGGATTCAGCAGGTCGACGGCGGCCAGGCAGTACAGTTCACCGCCTACGCGGACGGTGCCGCCTCCCCCTCGTTCTCCCCGGATGGCAGCCGGATTGTTTACACAGGGTTGGGGAAGGACCTGGGGGTGTACGTCGTTCCGACCATCGGCGGTGATCCAAAGAAGGTTGCCCCGAGAGGCTTTGCCCCACGATTCTCGCCGGACGGATCGCAGATTGCCTATTGGGCGGTGGAGGCCGGAGCGCCGCGCGTCTTCGTGGTTCCGGCCACTGGCGGCCAATCGTCAAAGGTGAGTGAGCAATTCCAGGGTGGCGGGTTCGTCTGGTCGCCGGACGGCAAGTGGCTCCTCGTCCTCGGCCGGCCTGCCGGCGACGCACCGGTTCGTGACTTGCACGACTGGTACGCAGTGCCCCTGGGCGGCGGAGAGGTCGTTCGCACCGGCGCGACGGCCGCATTAAAGGCCCAGAATATCCTCGCGGACTATGACCTCCTGGTGAGTCCGGAGCAGTGGGCCTCGGGCTCGATTCTTTTTTCAAAAGAGACGGGCGACGTGGCCAACATCTGGCGCGTGCCGATCGACGCCCGGACGTTCAAACTCACGGGGCCCGCCGAACAGTTGACGTTCGGGACCAGTCGCGCATTGGGTCCGACGCTCTCCGACGACGGGAAGCTGGTATATCAGGCACTTGACCGCATCGCCGACTACTGGACGCTGCCGATCGATGCCGATCGAGGGGTGGCGACCGGTCCCCGCACGCCGCTCATGCACAACTCGGCGAGCGACGGGCACGCGCTCTCGCGCGACGGCAAGACGCTACTGTTCTCTTCGCGACGAAGCGGCAACTCGGACATCTGGAGCCGTGACCTCGTCACCGGCAAGGAAACCTCGCTGCTCGTGTCGCCGACCGAAGAGCACATCTGGGGAGCATCGGCCGACGCCACATCGTTCCTCTACTGGCTGCGGGGAGTGACCGCCCAGTTGTTTCTCGCGACGACGACCGGAACCCCGACGCGCAAGCTCTGCGACGACTGCGGTCACGTGGCGCTCTCGTGGGACGCCCGGAAGTTGCTCTACGTGAAGGAACCCGAACACAAGGCGTTTCACCTGATGGATGTGGCGTCCGGACAATCCGCGCCGCTGTTGACCCATCCGTCCGAAGCATTCAGCACGGCGACCTTCTCGCCGGACGGCCGGTGGGTCGCCTTCGCCATCAACCGCCAGTTGATGGCTGCGCCAGTTCGGGACTCCAGGGTGGAGGAGAAGGACTGGATCCGCATCAACTCGCACGCCGCGACCTACCAGTGGCCGAAGTTCTCGCCCAGCGGCGAGTACCTTTACTACGCGTCGAACGAGGATGGCCACGTCTGCCTCTACGCTCAACGGCTGAGTGCGGCCATGCAGCCCTCGGGCGCACCGGTCGCGATCGCCCATCTGCATGACGACAAGGCCTACACGCACCCGCACAGCATGAGCGTGGGCGCCGACAAGATTGTCCTGCTCATGAACCAGGGATCGAGCAACATCTGGATGGCGCACCTGGACCGGTGAGAGCCAGGACGCGTTCCGCCCTCGTCGCCTGTCTTCTCCTCGCCACCGCGAGCTGCACCAAACCGCCCGCGTGGCAGGCCCTGCCACTCGGCTCGTCGGCGGACTTTCGCGCAATCTGGTTCACGGACGTCGATCACGGCTGGATCGCCGGCGGCGGGTACAACATTACCGGCGGTCTCATCGGACGCACGTCGGACAGCGGGAAGACCTGGCGCTTCACCAGCAATCTGACCGAGCGTGAGCGGATGTCCGTGCCGGCGCTCCACGTGTTTGATGCCGAACACGCCGTGGTCGCGACCGGGAGCGGCACGATTCTGAGAACATCGGATGGCGGCGAGACCTGGACGTTGACTGGCCGGCGAGGCCGCGTGGATTCGCTGTCCGCGTTCTTCTTTCTCGACGAGCGTCGCGGCTGGGCGGCCGGTCACGGCGACGTGCTCCGGACGGACGATGCCGGAGAGACGTGGACGCCGTTGACTCCAGTTGACGTGGACACGGCGTACCGATCGCCCGTTCGCGCCATTCAGTTTCAGGACGACCAGCATGGTTGGGCCGCGGGTATGAACGCCTCGCTGATGCGCACCGCCGATGGCGGCGTTACGTGGGAACCGATCGCCATACCGCTCGCGGCCGGTGAGCACCCGAACTTCTGGGACCTGACATTTGTCGATGCGCAGACGGCGTGGATCGTGGGCGAAGAGGGCACGATGCTCGTGACCAGGGACGGCGGCCGCACGTGGATGCGCAAGGACACAGGTCTGAAAGACGCGCGCTCGGCGCCGAAGCTCGAGCCGATTCCGCGCGCGGGCGGTGTCGAGATGGTGGATGCCGGCGATCGGACACCGGGATTCACGGTCACCGCTGTGCGTTTTGTTGATCCAAGTCACGGATGGATCACGGGTTTCTACGCGGGTCTCGGGCGATCGCTCATTCTTCGGACAGAGGACGCGGGCGCGACGTGGGTCGTGGACGCGGATATTTCCGGCGAAGAGCTATACACGCTGTTCGTGCAGGGCCGCGAGCGGTTGTGGGCGATTGGCGGGCGCGTGCGCGAGGGGCCGCAGTCGATCTACCGGCGGGCACTCACGATGAAGTGAGCCGGAGCCGCGGGAAGCCGGCCTGTATACTCCGTCCCGGCATGACCTTGGCTCCCGGATCGATGACCCTTCAGCCTGGCGCGCGTCTTGGTGTGTATGAAATCGTGGCGGCCATCGGCGCCGGCGGGATGGGCGAGGTGTATCGCGCGCGAGATACCCGTCTGGGGCGCGACGTCGCGATCAAGATTCTGCCCGCCGCCTTTGCGTCCGATCCCGATCGGCTGACCCGGTTCGAGCAGGAAGCGCGGGCGGCCGCGGCGCTGAGCCATCCGAACATCGCGGTCGTCCATGATGTGGGTGTCGACGGCAGCACCCACTACATCGTCCAGGAATTTCTGTCCGGCGTGCCGCTGCGCGAGATGCTCACGAGCCAGCGAACGAAGGCGATTCGTGAATGGGCGAGTCTGGCCGCCGAAGTCGCCGACGCCCTGGCGACTGCCCATCGCGCCGGCATCGTTCACCGCGACATCAAACCCGAAAACATCATTGTCACGGCCGACGGCCGGGCCAAGGTGCTCGACTTCGGGCTGGCGAAACTCGCGGAGCCTGGCGCGGACGCCGTCAGTTCGAACTCACCGACGATGATGGGCACGCTGGCCGGCGCCGTGCTGGGGACGGTTGGCTACATGTCGCCCGAGCAGGCGGCGGGCCAACCGGCAGACCGGCGCACCGACATCTTTGCCGTCGGCTGCGTGCTGTACGAAATGATTGCGGGCCATCGACCGTTCGAGGGACGAAGCGCCGCGGAAGTGATCGCGCACGTGCTGCATGACGATCCGGCGGCGGTCGGAACCGTCCGGCCTGACGTGCCGGCCGAGATCGCGCGCATCGTCCACAAGTGCCTCGCCAAAGAGCCCGCGAAACGCTATCAGCATGCCGACGATCTCGCCGTCGATCTCCGCGAGGCCGCGCTGCGACCGGAAAACCGCTCCGCGCCGCCTCTGTCACCGGCCGTCGCGCGGCGGGGACTGTCGTCAGGCGCCTGGCTCGCGATTGTCGCGTCCGCGGCGACTGTCGCTGGGCTCGCCACATGGCAGATGAAGCCCGCCAGCCGCGAAGCCACCCCCGTATTTCGTTTTGCGGTGCCCACCGACGCCAGCGCAACCTTCAACCGCGTACTCGTGGTGTCGCCCGACGGAAAGTTTCTCGTCAGTACCTCAAATGGCGAGTCCGGGTTGGACGTGCGACCGCTCGATCAGATCGAGGTTCGCGGACTGACTGGCACGGCGGGCGCCAGGGATCCGGCCATCTCTCCTGACAGTCGGGATGTTGTGTTCTGGATATCCGATCAGATCAAAAAAGTCCCTCTGGCCGGCGGCGCGGTCGTCCCGTTGGGCGCGGCGCCTGGCCGGCCCCTCGGCATTTCCTGGGCGCCTGACGGCTTCATCTATTACGGCCGCGGCGCCGAGGGTATCTGGCGCATCCCTGAGTCCGGCGGTCGAGCGGAACTGGTCAAGGCGATGAAGCCCGGCCAGTACGCGCACGGCCCGCAGCTCGTGGCCGGCGGCGCCTGGCTGATCTACACGCGCGCCTCGCGCGTCAATGGCTGGAACGATGCCGCGATCGTTGCGGTCCGCCCGGGCACTGACGAGGAACGGGTGGTGGTGGAGCCGGCGCACGACGCGCGCGCCATACCCGGGTCGCTGCTGTACGTCCATGATGGCCTGCTGCGGGCCAGGTCCTTCGACGAATCCAGCGCGTCCCTGTCGGGCGAGCCCGTGCTGCTGGCGGAGGGTGTCGGACGATCGACGATGGACACGACGGGAGCCGCGTTCTTTGGCGTCTCAGACAATGGCGTCGTCGCCTTTGTCGGCGGGCGCGGATACGACTCGGTGCAAATGACCTGGATCCCGGCCAGTGGCGCCGAGACCCCGCTGCCGGTGGCGGCCGCGTCGATCACGCAGGTGCGCCTGTCACCGGACGGGCGAAGGATTGCCGCGCGCGTCTTCGACAACGGATCGCAGATCGTGCTCTACGACGTCGATCGGCCGACGGGCACCAGGTTCAGCGTGGAGGGCAGCAATCGGAATCCGATCTGGTCCAATGAGGGCACCTGGATCTACTACGCATCGGATAAGAACGGCACGCTCGACGTCTGGCGGCGCCGTTCGGACCTCGGTGGTCCGGCGGAGCTCGTCTACGGACCAGACGGCAATCAAGTGCCCATTGGCGTGATGCTCGACGGCACACTCGTGTTCGTGACCATCGATCCGGGCGGGTCATCCATCAGCAAGGTGAATCCCGCACGGCCGACGGACATCACCGTCCTGGTCGATCGTTCGGTGGACTCGCCCGATGGTGCGTTGTCGCGCGATGGGCGGTTCCTCGCCTATCAGGCGATCAACGCCGACGCATGGCAGGTTCGAATACTCGAGCTCGCGACCGGACGACAGTCCACGGTCGGGAAGGGCTACTCGCCGGTCTGGTCGCCGGATGGGACCGCTGTGTTGTTCCAGGACGTGATCGGCGAGTTCGTCAGTCCATTTTCACCGTCGACTGGAACGGTGGGGAAGAGTTCGCAGGTCTCGAAGGACGCCTTGCAGCCCGGGTGCTGCGACCTGGCCAAGGGTGGTCACGTGCTGGCCCTGAAGGGCACGGTCGGAAACCCCGCCACCGTGATCGTCAACTGGGCTGAGCTGAAGCGCCCATCGAAGTAGGGACCCTACCGGATCTCCACCGCGAGCACCGTCTGATCGTCGTCTGGCTCCTGGGTACACGCGAACGCGTCCAGTTCCCGATCCAGTTCCGCCAGCATCGCCGGCATGTCCAGCCCGCTGTGGCGGGCGAGGGAGTCTGTCACGCGCGCCAGATCGAAGCGCGAATCATTGGGGCCGCAGCGATCGGTAATGCCATCGGTGTACAGCACGATCCGGTCGCCGGCCTCCACGCGGATCTCCTCGACCGGCGGATCGTCGATCTCGTTCCACAACAAGAGTGGCGCGTTGGCCATCGGCATCTCGCTGACGTGGCCCCCGCGGATGACGAGCGGCGGCATGTGCCCGGCGCTCGCCACGCGGAGCACGTGTGAGCCGATATCGAGCACGGCGACGATCGCCGTCGCGAACATGGACGTGTCCCAGAGGAACTCGAAGTGGCGGTTGAGGTGCTGGAGCACGCACGCGGGATCCGTCATGCCGCATGGCGACGTGTGGATCACGGCCCGCATCATGGCCATGACGATGGCGGCACGGGCGCCGTGGCCGGAGACATCGATCACCACCAGCGCAAAGCGATCGCGATCGATCTGGATGACGTCGTAATAGTCACCGCCGGCGTGCCGGCTGGTCTGGTACGTGGCCGCGAACCGGACGCGCGCATCCTCCGGAAGCGACCGCGGCAGAATCGTCCGCTGCATGTGGCCGGCGCTGGCCAACTCGTGATCCAGCCGATCGCGGCTTTCTTCGGCTACCGTACGGGCGGAATTTGCACGCGCCTCGCTCTCTTCGAGACGCGCCATCGCGTGCCGCCGCTCGGCATCGGCGCCGGCCGCCGCGAGAAGGTTGGCGACGGAGATGGCGAAGTTCTGCTCGTCGAACGTCCAGACCCGCGCGCCACCCACATGTTCGGCGCAGAGCACACCCAGCGTGCCACCGGCTTGCCGCAACGGGACGTCGAGCATGGCGCCGATCGCGTTCGGCACCAGATAGCCCGCGGTGAAGCCTGACGTACGTGGATCCGTTCGGGCGTCGCTGGCGTCGATCACACGCTCGGCTTCGAGCGCGGCAAAGTAGGGTGGGCAGACCTGTCGGGGCACACGCGTCCCCACACCATCGCGGATGGGCGTCACATCCTGGTACAGACTCATGCACTCAATCTCATCCGTCTCGCGATTGAGCCGCCAGACACTCAGCCGCGCGACGTCGAGCGTCAGCGCCGCCGACCGGAGGATTTCGTTCACGCGATTCTCGAATGACTCGTCGCTGGAAATCGACCGCTCGGTGAGCGACGTGAGCGCACGGCTCTGTTCGGCGAGCCTGGCTTCGCTCGTCGCCAGCGCCTGCTCGGCCTGCCGCTGCGCCGACAGGTCCACGAAGGCGCCAATGATGGCCGGTTCCCCGTACCACACGATGCGGCGGGAGTTGAAGAGCACGGACACGATCCGCCCGTCCGGGTGCCGGAGTTGCAACGGGTGATTCGTCAGCCGGCCGGTCTCGCGAATGGCATGCAGGATGAACTGCCGGTCCTGGGGATCGGAATAGAACGCGGTGACGGATCCGCCGATCACGTCGCTGCCACGCATGCCGAAGACTTCCTCGCTGCGGCGATTGACCGCCAGGATCCGGTCGCGGACGATACTCGTCACCACGAGCGGGACGGGACTGTTGTCGAACAGTTCCCCAAGGAGGCTGGCCTCGGACGCGTCGGCTGAAACGGAATCGGGCGATCGGGAATCGGTCATAGCGTAAGGCGTAATCGTACACGCAAGTCGATCTAGCGGCCGCTCATGAAGTACAGCGAGTCGCGAATCACGTCAAACGCGGCCAGCGAATCTTCCAGGGCCATCCTCACCGTCTGCAACGCCAGCAGATCGCCACCGTCATTCACCAGGAAGATCCGCTGAGGATTGGTGTGGTCCAGACGATTCCAGGTCTCGATGTCCATCGCCTGGCGTCCGTCGAGCGCGACCGGCTGCCGCGATTTCACCTCGCGTCGTTCGTCGGGGCCCACGCCGGCCCCGATGGTCTGGAGGCCCCAGTCGACGAGCTCGTCAAGAGTGGGCGCCACCTCAGGAGCGGCCGGATTGCGAGGTGGGGCAGGCGGACGGCCGAGATACTGCAGGACGATCTCGAACTCGCCTTTGCGAAAGCGTTTCACCTGGCCCTGGTCGAGCGCTTCCCATCCCGCGGGCACGATCACCTCCACGCTCCGTGCACCAAACGTGAAGATCTTGCCTTTAATCGGAGCCGGTGTGGGCGTGTCTGGCGCGCAGGAGGACGCCGCCGTCATCACGGCGATGAGTGCGAGCGTCAGCCACGTGGTTCGTCTCGCAATCATTTCGGGAACTCGATACTCGCGAGCATCGCGTCGAACACGGCGAGCGATTCCTGCAGCCCGATGAACGTGCAGATGAACAGGTGCGAGTCGTGAACGAAGTAGGCTTCCCGGGCTGCGTACGTGTGCGGCCGCTCCGGAACCTTGACCGTGTAGTCGACGATCACGCCGCGCTCGCCCGCGATCGTCGTCTCGCGCCGGCCAAGCACGTGGTAATACTCCGGATTCTGGCGGCGCTCCGGTTTGAACTCGACGCGGCTGATCACGTCGTCGAGTGAGAAGCGAAGACGGCTCGCTTCGGCGAACGCCGCTTGCAGGTGCTCCTTCGCGGTCTCCCGATCGCGATTCCGCCAGGCCACGCTCGCCTGGCCGATGGCAGTATTCACGCGCTCGGCGATCTCGGTTTCGAGAGCCGAGAACGGCGTGTCGGTGTAGGCATACGTCCGACGCAGCGCCTTGTCCCACGCGAAGCCGTTATCGTACGAGTCGAACTTCTCGAGCATTTCCCGGATGTTCGCGCTGCGGTTCCGGTCCGCGAGGATGTAGTAGTCGCCGAGCCCGATGCCCTCGCCGACCGACTGTTCCTTGACGAACCGTACGCCCTTGATGCCTCCGCCGGTTTCGCCCTCGCGCCGCCATCCGAGCGGCGGCATGGCGAAGGCAATCTTCTCGCCTGTCCAATCAAAGGTTTCCGGTGGCTGGAGCTTCGGCGGTTCTGGCGGCGCGGGAGCCGGGCTCGAACTGCATGCGGACCCGGTGAACATGAGCAGAACGACCGCCAGACAGGGGGCAAGACAACCAGAACGCATCCTTGGAGGTATCGGCGGAGGGCGGCCGAGACCTGAGGCACGGGCCTGAGCGGCCCCCTCGCCGTCACGTGACTTACGGAAACACGCCAAGCTCCAGGTAAGACCGCCCGATCTTCTCGATCGCGGTCCGGAATGCCGCCGCGCGCAAATCGCCCAGGGTCGGCTCGCGCTTCAGGGCCTCGCGGATGGCGTGGTACGACACGATCATCGTGTCTTCGAGGCCGGAGTTGACGATCTCCTCCTCGCCCGGACCGTTGACCAGCAGTTGCCGCTCGGCGGCGGACACCGTCTTGCCGGTCAGCCGCTCGATCGTGTTCACCACGTCGCCTTCCGTGCGTTCCTGCAGACGTTTGTGCAGGCGGCCGAACCGGACGTGCGACAGGTTCTTCAGCCATTCGAAATACGAGACCGTGACGCCGCCGGCGTTGGCATAAATATCGGGCATCACCATCAGTCCGCGGCTCCGGAAGATGGCCTCGGCCTCCGGCGTGGTCGGGCCGTTGGCGCCCTCCAGGATGATCTTCGCCTTGATGCGGGGCGCATTCTCCTTCGTCAGGACGTTTTCGAGCGCCGCCGGCACCAGGACGTCGCAGTCCAGCTCCAGAACGCTCTCGGTCTTCGTCAGGTCACGTGCGCCGGGAAAATTGAGGATCGATTTGGACGCGCGCCGATGTTCGAAGACAGCCGTCGGATCGAGGCCGTCGGGATTGACGATGGCGCCTTCCTGTTCGCCGATGCCAACGATGATGCCGCCGCCTTCGTGGCAGAACTTCGCGACGTGAAAGCCAACGTTGCCCAGACCCTGCACGACAATCCGCTTACCGGCGAAGCCCGGGGTCAGGCCAATCGTCTTCATATCCTCGGCCACCGAACACGCTTCGCGGATCGCGAAGTACAGCCCGCGTCCGGTCGCCTCGCGCCGGCCGCGCACGCCGCCCTGCGTCACGGGTTTTCCAGTGACGCAGCCGAGCGCATCGAGCTGCCCTGGATGCAGCGCCTGATACGTGTCGACGATCCACGCCATCTCGCGCTCACCGGTGCCGTAGTCCGGCGCCGGGACGTCGATGCCGGGGCCGATGAAATTCTTCTTGACCAGTTCGTGCGTGTAGCGCCGCGTGAGGCGCTCCATCTCTTCCGGCGTGTGCTGCTTCGGATCGATCTGCACCGCGCCCTTCGCGCCGCCGAACGGCACGTCGACGATCGCGCACTTGTAGGTCATCAGCGCGGCGAGCGCCTTCACCTCTTCTTCGTCGACGAACGGCGCGTACCGGATGCCGCCCTTGGTCGGCAGTTTGTGATGGCTGTGCTCGACCCGCCAGGCGTTGACGTTCTGCATCTGGCCATCGGCGCGCCGGAACGGGAACGTGAACCGGTACACGCTGTTGCAGGCCTTCATGACCTCTAGCAGGCCCGGCGGCAGCGTGCTGCCGGCGGCCGCCCGATCGAAGTACTGATTGACGAAGTCGAACAAGCTGACCGGGTGCGACATGTGTGACCTTCCCGCCCCATCTTCCCTCAAGTGCGACACAGACCCGTGACTCTTTCAGTGCACAATACGCGCATGAGATTCACAGCGTCCGCGTGCATCCTGCTGATCGCGTCCCTCTCGCTCACCGCCTGTGGTGGCTCGGGCGGCTCTGACGGGTCCGGCGGCCTGGGCAGCCCTGCCAGCGGCGGCGCCTACACGTCAGTCAATAGCGACGGGCTGACGTTCGAGTTCAAGTCCGGGGGCGTCGTCACCATGTCCGCCAAGGGGATCAACGCGTCGTCCAGCGGCTCGTACACGACCGACGGCGACAAGCTCATCGTGACCATGGACGGTCAGCAGCACACGTTCATGCGCGACGGCAAATGCATCGAGGAGCCGCGGCAGATCTTCGGCAAGCTGTGCCAGGGCGGCAAGGCCGGCGAGGCCTCGAACGTGTCCACACGCAAGCCGCCCGTGACGGAAGGCACCTGGGTCGCCACGAACGCCGACGGCGAATTCACAGTCGACTTCAAGCCCGGCAACAAACTCGCGCTGACGGCGACGATGGCCGGCAGCGGCAAGTCCAGGACGGACGAGGGCCCTTTCGTCGTCGACGGCGATCGCCTCCACGTCCAGCTGCCCGGGGGCACGCTGGTCCTCAAGTTCGTGAACAACGCGTACGAGAGCACGTCGTTCGGTCTGCCGTTGAAGTTCGCGCGGAAGTAGCCGCCGCCATCGCCCGTGGCGACGGCGGTGGGTGTGGTTGCGCCGGGTTACTGCGCGAGGGCGCGCGGAAACAGGATGTTGTTTTCGAGATGGATGTGTTCGTGCAGCGACACTTCCAGCGCGGCCAGGCCGAACCAGAGTGCCCGCCACGTGGTGCACGCGCCCTCGGGCACCGTGTAGTCGTCCGTGAGTGCGCGCAGTCGGCGTAGCGCGTCGCCGGCCTCCTGATGCTCGCGCAGCATGACCGCGACCGGTCCGGTCGCGCCGCCGCCTTGCCCGCGCAGCACCATCGGAAACAGGATCGCCTCCTCCTTCATCATGTGATCGTCGAGTTCGGCCTTGAGTCCGTCGAACACGGCCTGCAATTCACGGAGCCGCACGGGATCCTTGTCGCCGTGCACGCGCACGACCTTGTCGGCCATGCCAGCCAGGCGCTCGAGCTCCTCGCGCAGCGGGCCGTGGAAGGTCACGAGGATGTGCGCGATCAGTTCTCCGAGCGGCGCCGTGTCCCAGCGACTGACGGGGACGTCCGCCGGTGCGATTTCCTGCCGAATCTCGTCGAGGATGCGATCCGCATCCAGTCCCTTTGCGGTGCACACCTCGAAGAGCGGTCGTCCGCCGCCACAGCAGTAATCAATCTGGTGCCGCGCAAAGACGCGGGTGGCGAGGGGATGCTGTACGGCCAGTTCGCCGACTGGGATGGCTGAGGTCATGTTCGTGTTCATGACGTGAGTGTGACCGTCCGCGCCGCCCGCGTCGTTGCGCTAGCGCAATGTCCGTAAGTTGTTGACCGCGAACCCCCGAGCGTAGCGAGGGCGGTGAGCGCTTTCGATAAGCGCGTGGGGGTGGGGCCCCACGCGAACTAAAGAAAGATGGTCACTCCGCCCACCCGGGGTCCAGACCGGTCGTCAGTCGTCTTCGTGGGCCTCTGTCAGCGCGGTGAGCCCCGACGGCTGCGTCAAGGTGACGTGTCCGCGCGTCGACGCGATGAGGCCGCGTTCTTCCCATCGCGCGAGCAGGCGCGAGGCGGTGAAGAGCGTGGTGCCCGCCAGGTCTGCAAGCTCCTGCCGGGTGATCGGGTGCGCGATCTCGATCGAGTGGCCGTGCACGTGTCCGTCGTGCTCGGCCAGCCGCAGCAAGGTGCGCGCGAGCCGTTGCGACACGCGCTCGGTGCTGAGTTCGCTCACGCGCTCGAGCGCTTCGGTCATATGGCGCGTGATTTCCTGCAGGATGTTCGTGCGAAACAGCGGATACCGCGCCGCCAGTTCGGCGGCCATCGCGCGCGGCCATCCCAGCACGCGAGCGGGCTCGACGGCGGTCGCGGAAATCGGATAGTTCGGATGGCCGAGCACGACGACGCCCGCGTACGGATCGCCGGGTCCGATGAACCGCGCGATGACTTCCCGGCCGTCCGGCGCGATTCGGCTCAGCTTGAGATGGCCGACGACGACAAGATAGAAGGTGGTGGCGGGATCGCCCTCGGCGGCCAGCACCTGTCGCGGGGCGAGCATCTTCGGCATCGCCGCGGCCAGAATCTCACGGCGCGCGGCGTCATCCAGTCCGGCAAAGATGCGTCCGCGAGCCGGTTCCACGTCGAAAGCTTAGCGCAGCTCGATGTGATCGAGTCATTGGCACTTGAACGGCACGTTCTGGCCGACGCGATCCAGAAGCTCGAGCAGGCAGGCCCGATCTTTGGCCGCCGCCGGCGGCGCGCTCAGGTTGCGGTCCTGAGGCATCGCCAGGATGTTCGTCACATCTTTCTTGATGAGTTCAATCATCTTGTCGGCCTTCAACAGGACCGCGTCCTTGTCGAAGACGTGGTACTTGATGGATGAATGGCAACGGAAGCAATACCGGCTGAGCAACGGCAGCAATTGTTTGTCGATCGGATTGGCCCGATCCCATTGCCGGTCGCCTGGCGCGATGCCGCGATCGAACATGTCGACGAAGCCATCATTCTGCTTGTGCAGCGCGAACCACTTGTCCACGGCTCGGAACTGGAACGAGCTGGCGCCGCCCTTGGTCACCGCGTTCTGAGCGCGGATCTCGTTGTTCAGCCAGCGCATGACCGAAAACGCCCGCGTGAATTCCGGGCTGCCGACGATCGTTCGAGCCTTCGTCGGATCGTTCGGGAAATGCGGATCCGGGGTCAGGCCGTCCAGGACGACGTCGGTCCCCGGCTTGAGGTTCGCGAAGTCGTCGCCTATCTGCGTGCGATCGAACCAGTGGTCGGTGTCGAGATAGTTCAGTTTCGCGGCGGGGAAGTCCGCTTCGCCGCCAATCAGGCCGCCATGGCAATGCGCGCAGGCCACCGGCACGTAGTACTTCTGGTCGATGACGACGCCGTTGGCGGCGGCGGCTTCCTCGACGCCCTTCGCACGCGCATCGAAGCTGGCGGTGAGATAGGCGATGCGACGGCCATCCGCCTTGACGACCGCGTTCCCTTCCACTTTGGACACCGCCTCATAGACAAGCCAGTACACGGGATTCGCCAGCGGCGAGCCTGTGGCCCGCACAAACATCACCTGGTTGTTCTGGGATTTGGCCTGGAACGGGTCGTCCCCGTTCGAGAAGACATTGAACAGCAGCCACGCGCTGTCGATGCCCTTCGTCTCGGCGCCGGACGCCTTTCGCGCCTTCAGTCGGACCAGTTTTCGCCATCCGCGCGTGATGACGCCGCCGTTCACGGCGACGTCGGTGATCTTGGGCGCGAAGAATCGCGTCGCCAGTACCTCGCAGGCGGAGAACGGGACCGGCGTCTGCAGATCGCACGCCGCCATCAACGCCGCCGACTGACGGTTCTCGATGTCGAACCCCGTCAGCTCGGGATAGCCGAGGTACGCCAGAACCGTGTCGAAGGTATCGAACGTGAATCCCTCTTTGTCACCCAGCTCCGCATCGAGACGGGCGTAGTACGCAGTCGCCTCGGTTTCGGAGCCGGGATCGACCGGCGCCGCGCGTGGAATAAACCCCGCGTCGGTCATCACCAGATCGGTGCCTGACCGAGGGGCCTTCGTGCACACGGCCGTCAGCAGCACGGCGGCGAGACACAGCACGGCGCGGATCGGTTTCATGTCGGTTACTCGCCGTCGAGCGCTTTGAGCGCGGCGACAATCAACCGACCGCCATCGGGATTCGGGTGCGGCTCGCCGCCGGCCCAGACGCCGAACTTGAGGCGTTCGGCGACGTGGGCAAAAACGGCTTCGTCGCCCCTGAAGGTGCCGAATGCGGTCGCCATCTGCTCCCTGAAGTCCTCCGGGAAGCCGAGGCGGATCATTTCAAGCTGCACGGCGTCGTCATTACCGGCCAGCCACGCCCGATTCAAATCGCTGGGCGCGCAAAGCAGAAGGGCGACCGCCGCTCGCTGAAAGTTCCGTTCGTTTGCCATGTGCTGTCTCCTGGGAATGGGTGGTGTCGGTTCGGGTTGCGGACGTCGACGTCACGGAGCGGTTCGGAAATAGGCGGGGTACCTCGCGCGCAACGCCGCCGCGGCTGCCGGGTCCCGCCGCGCCAGCAGTGCGGTGAGTTCGGTCACGGCCTGCCGGTACAGCCCGGGAGCCTGCGGCTCAGGACCGATGTAGAACACGACGGGGTGATCGACGATGGCCTGAAGCAGGCGTTCCGCGGCGGCCGTATCGCCGGCGTCGATCAGTGCACGAATCAGCGGCAATCGGTTTTCGCTGCGTCTGGCTCCGGTAAACCCCTGCTCGAAGTCCTTCAGCGTTTGCCGGGCCTGGCCGGTGCCCCGCGACAATTCCGCCCGTGCGCGGTCCCGCGCGGCCGTGGTGGCGGGCACGACCGCAAACTGTTCGAACTCGGGCATGAGCCGCTGGGCGGCTGCGCGATGGCCCGCGCGCACGAGAATACTGATGGCCGACGCCAGCCTTCTCGCATTTGGCGCAATCTCCAACGCCTGTCGCACGCTGGCCTCGACGCCCTGGTCGCGTTGTCGCTGCTGGAGATCGGCCACGTGCAGCCACTTGTCGGCCATGCGATCGCGGAAACCGTTGACCGAATCAAGCGCAATGCCCGCGCGGAGTTCTTCGAGTGCACTCCGATCGTCACCTCGCTCCGACAGCCACGACGCACGAATGGCGTGGGCGCGGCTGCGCCACTGCAAGTCCGCCGAGACCCGCAGGGGTTCCAGCGACGCGAGGGCGCCGTTCACATCCCCGGCCGTGAATTTGCCGAGCGCGCGCACCCACTGCGGCCAATTCCGGTCTCCGGCGGATTCGAGATCGACGGCGATCCGATCCGCGTCCGCCTGGCGCCCCAGGTCGAGATAGGCCACGGCGAGATGCACGCCGCCCGCGAGCGCGGCCGGTCGAATCTGATGCGCGCGTTCGAGCCAGGGCACGGCCTCGGCCACCCGATCCAATTCCGTCAGCACCCCGCCGAGCAGAAACGCCGCCAGAAAGTCGGTGGGGTAGTGAACCGAGTAGGCCCGATATGCTTTTTCCGCTTCGATCAGGTTCCCGGTATCGTCGAAATACTGGCCGCGAATCCGCAGCGTCTCGCGGCTCGTCAGCTGACGCCGTTCCGCGAGCGTGATGGCATGGTCCCAGGCCGCGTAGCCTTCCCGCTCACGCTTGAGACTGATCAGGTTGTCGCCGAGCCGCGTGTACGCCATCGCGAAGTCCGGATCGATCCGGATCGCCTGCTCGAGCACCAGGATGGCCTCCGCGGCCTGATCCCTGCTGCTGAGCTCGTTCGCCTGGCGGAACAGTCGCAGCGCTTCCCACTCGGATGTCGTAGTGTCCGACGGCGCGCGATCCTGATTCTCGAGCGACGCCGGCACCTCGCCGGCTGTCCGGCGAATCCAGACCGCGGCATCATGCAGCGCCTCGAACACCGCGGATTTCGAGCTGGCTGTGAACGATTGCGTCCAGCTCCGGCGGGGCGTCGCCGGTCGGGCGCCCATCTCTTCGAGCTTGATGCCGAGCACGCGGTCCTGGCCGAGTCGCGTCAGTGACGCGTAAACCACGAGCGGAACACCGTCGCGCATCGCGACTTCGCGGGCGACCTCCGCGGCCGTGATCGGTCCTGGCGGCTGGTTCATCAGCACCAGGATTTGCCGGATCCGGGCGTCGTCGACCAGCTCGAACTGCGGTGACTGGGCCAGCTGCGTACGCAGGACCTCGCCCGCGCCGTCGAACTCCGCCTCACCGGTGCCGTTCACCATGTCCGTCATCAAGACCTGGGATGCGGCCGGAACACCCGGCGCTCCCATGTAGTAGTAGCGGAAAGCCACCGCGAACAGGGCCACGATCGCCGCGGACACGAGCGCCGCGGGCCATCGCCGGAGTCCGGGCCGCCGGGCCGCATCGAGGGCATCGACGAACGCGCGAGCCGATGGGAATCGTTCTGCCGGATCGGGATGGAGCGCGCGGCTGAAGACGCGGCTCACGCGACGGGCCGGCGCGGGACCCGCGGCTGCGAACAGGTTTCTGACGACCACGGCCAGGGCATAGAGGTCCGAGGCCACCGTGGGCGGTTCGCCGCGAAGCAGTTCGGGCGCCAGGTAGCCGGGCGTGCCGGCCACCCAGCCGGTTCTCGTGACCGGGCCTGAGGCGCCCAGTACCAGATCGCGCGCCAGGCCGAAATCGGTGATGACCGCGCGGGTCCGCCCGTCTTCGCGCACGTCGAGAATGACGTTGTCCGGCTTGATGTCGCGATGCAGGACGCCCTGCTGGTGCGCGGCGTCGAGCGCGTCGGCGAGTTGTCGCGCGATTGCCATGGCGCCCGCCGTGTCCAGATCGTTGCGGGCGAGCCGCGCCTGGAGCGATTCTCCTCGCAGGCGCTCCATCGTGAGGAACAGGAGTTCCTGGTTTCCATCACGGTGAACGGCCACATCGTGCACCCGGCACACGCCGCTGTGGCTGACCTTGCGCGCCAACTGGACTTCGCGCCGCCATCGTGCCGCCGCAGCCTGCACCGGCTCCACGTCTGGCCGCACGACTTTGACCGCGATCGTTTCGCCGATGACGTCGTCGTGGGCCTCGAACACTTCGCCCATGCCGCCGCGGCCAATGGCGCTCACGATGCGGTATCGGCCCGCCAGGACGTCGCCGGCGTGCGCGAGCGACTCCGGGTGAACATCGGGATCGGACGCGGCCGGCGTTTCGAGGAAGGAGCCCGCCTCGCTGTCGAGCGCGAGCAGACGCAGAACTTCCCGCTCGAGATCGGGATCGTCCGCCGCCAGCGCGCGCACGAGGGCAGTGCGTCGCGCAGGTTCCGCCTCCTGCGCGGCGGCAAAGATCTCCTTGACCTTGTTCCAGCGCGGGGCAGGCTCAGCCATGAACAGGAAGCCTGGCCGCGCTACGAGTGCAGCTCTCCGTACAGCCAGGCCCTGGCGAGTTGCCACTCGCGCTTGACCGTCCGGCTCGACACGTTCAGGGCCTCGGCGGTCTCGTCGACGGTCATGCCCGCAAAAAAACGCAGTTCGACGATGCGGCCCTGCCGTTCGTCCATCTGTGACAGGCGCGTGAGTGCGGCGTCTACCGCCAGGACGCGTTCCGGCTCGTCAATATTGATGGAGGGTCCGAACGTGTCGATCGGAAACGGATCCCGCCCGCCGCGTTTCGTGGCGTGCTTGGCCCGCGCGTAATCCACCAGGATGCGGCGCATCACGGTCGCCGCCACGGCAAAGAAGTGGGTGCGATCGTTGAAGACCGCCGACTTCGGGCGCGCCAGGCGCAGGTACGCCTCGTGGACCAGCGCCGTGGTCTGCAGGGTGTGATTGCCGCCTTCGCGGCGCAGCGCGCGGCGCGCCATCTGGCGGAGCTCGTGATACACCGCGGTGAACAGCGCGGCCTCGGCCTCCTTGCTGCCGTCGGCGACGCGCTGCAGAAGGTCAGTGACGTTCGGATCTGCCTTGGCCACGTTCGGTTCCCGCGGGGCAGATACTACCCCAGGCAGGAACCGCGAACGGCGGGCGAGATGACGATGCTGGCGTCTGGGCCCGGCGACTCAGGCCGGGCACTGATCGTCGATCCAGTCCGAAATGATCTGGATATTCGCGTCAGGCATGGGGTCGAGTCCGACAGGCATCCGCGGGCGCGGCCGGCCGGCGGGGCATTCGATCGGGCCCCGGAGTATCCGGACGAGCGGGGAGTCGGGGCCGACAAACCGCCCGTTCGCGTCGCTTGAGATGAGCGGGCACTTGAACACCCGGTGCACGACAAATGCATCGCGCGTCAGCGTGCGCCAGAAGGCGCCGTGAGTGGGGAGCTCGGCATTGCCCACGGAGTCATCCAGCAATCGCTGGACGTCGGCATAGACGGTTCTTGGTGCCATGGTTATCCCTCGAACAGCTTGCGATGCAGCTCGGCGAGCCGCTCGCGTGATGGGCCCAGTGCCTGGATACCGAACGGGACGGGCCGATCCGGATCGTGCCGGAATACTTCGGAGGTGAGGCGCTCATATTCGTCGAGCTCGGCCTCGATTTCTCCAGGCGCCGCGTTGGGATGGCGTTGAACGATGCGTTCGCGCTCGGCGCGTGTGAGCGGCTCCATGCTACCTCCCTACTTTCGCAAGTAATCGGTCCGTGAGAAACCGGCGCGTGATGGCGTCGTGCTGACAGTCGAGCACGCTGTGGGTCGCCTGTCGATAGTCGTCCATCACGCTGGGATTTCCGGGATCGAGCAGTTCGCAGTGAAACGATTGCCAGTGCGCCGGATAGCCGATGCCGTCTCGCTGGTGGTCGCTCGCGAAGGCGTGCCCGTCCAGTGTCGCAAACTGGTTCGGAATCGGGCGGCCGCGCCGGCAGTTCACCGCGGGGCTCGAGTCGCTGTAGAGATCCGTAATCTCGCCGTTGGTGAAGCTCCCGAGTGCATGACCGAATTCATGGAGCGGCGTGAGCGATCGCGTGGTCTGATGCATGGCGATGGTGCCGGGAATCTCACTGCGGTGGCGATGAGACTTCGTCACCCCGTCCAGGACGAACGGGATGCCCGAACTGGCATCATCATCGGTGGCCGCATAGGCGCTGGCGCGCCTGTAGAGGAGAGAGGCCGAAATCGCGAAGATCACGTCCGCTTCGATCTCGAATCGACGGACGAACGCCGCCATTTGCGTGCGGCGCGGTACCACCGCCTCCAGCATCTGTGCCTCGCCGATCAGCGCGTTGGCATCTTCAACCGGCAATCCGGTGACACGCAGCGACACCACCTTGATATTCGGTCCGAGCCGGGGATCGGCGAGGAAGCGCTCGGCCTGTCCCGGGAGCGCCCCGAACAGGCAGTCAACCGCGTAGTTCACCGCCGCGTCGAACGCCGCGGCGTCGCCAGGCATCGCGTCGGCGATGAACTGACCCGATTCCCACGGTGCTTCGATCGCCGGATTGGCAACCAGACAGATGGTGAACGGGTCCGGCTTGGTGGTGTTCCCAGGACGAAGCACGCTGCTGTTGACGACAGGTGGCATGGTTCCCCCTACTTCAGCGGGATGCGATAGGTCGCACCGATCGCGAATTTCCATTGCCACGGGGTCGCCAGCGGCAGCTTGAGATCGGCGGGGACGCGGTCGCCGACCGCAAAGTCGTTGGCCGGTGTGAGGATGTGGCCGGCGTGCATGCCGCCGGTGAAGTAGAAGTTGTCGATCCCAAGCGCGACCCCCATGAAGAACTCGGCGTGAGGTGTCCCGTTATTCGGGTTCAGCCCGGCGCCCGGCGCGAGATGGAACGTCATGACGCGCTCGCCGGCCATCCACGGGCGGGCCAGGCGGATATTGAAAAACCCGAACGGAATCGCTTGCGGCGCGTTCTTGGTTTCCTTGATTTCCGCGTGCGACGTGTCGACGCCATCCACGACGCCGTCCTTCACCTGGACGACCGCCACGTTATTACGGGGCACCATCGACAACAAAATGCCGCTCGTCACCGTAAAGCGCTGGATGTCCTGATAGGTGACCGTGTAGACAATCGGGTCGGTGGTCGCGTTCCCGGTGATGTCGCTCTTGCAGATGATCGATCCGGTCACCTTCGCGTTTCGATCTTTGCGAAGAATGATGGTGGTGCTCCAGGACGCGTCCTTCAGCGCGACCAGGTACTCCTTGGTGCCCTCCATCTTCACTTTGGCTGCGGCCAGTGTCTCGGCGGCTTTCGAGAGACCGTCCAGCACGGTGCGCATACGGCCGATTCGAGCTTCGAAGACCAGCGCTGCATTCGGATCCGACTTCAGCAGGGCCGTTAGTTTCACGACTATGACCTTGTACCTAATTTCAAGGGCGGCGCTCTGAGGCAAAGCTAGTTTGAGCAGCGTGATCACGGCGGCCTCCCGCTCAGCCCGCTCTGTTTCGAAGAGCGCCTTCTTATCCTCAAGGTACTTGCTGGCCTTGCCGTAGAACTCCTGCAGCTTGATGACTTCGAAGTTGTACTCAGTCCGCGCGGTATCCGCGATGGTCGCCTGATCGCCGGCCAAGTGCTCCAATCCGTCAAGGAGATCTTTGATTTCCTCGCGAGTGTTCGCGGCCGGCGGAGGTCCAGGCTCCGGCATCGGCCCCAGGAACAGCCCAGGGCCGAGCGCCTTGAGAATGTCCAGCAACGCCGGCAGCTGGCTCACGTCCGCGATCTCCTCGCGCTTGACCTCGTTCTTGCAGCTCTCGAGCGGACTCTTGCCGGTGAGCAGCACGGTGACCTCCGTGTTGTTCGGCACACGCACCGCGGTGCCCGACACCGGCTCCTTCCGATTCAACTCGATCTGGCACGTGCCGCCCTTCACGGTGGGATCACATTTCGTCTGTGCATCGACCGCCGCGGCAAACGCGGCGCAAAATACGGCAATCAAGACCATCTGACGCATCGTCGTGTCTCCTCAAAAAGAAGTGCAGCCTCTTATCCCCTGGACGGCAGGGTGATGTTCAACGCAGTCGTCGCCGACGACGTGGTCAGTTGCTGGCCCGCGGCCGGCACGCCGAATCCCCACAGGAAGCAATAGACAAAGTCCATTGGAATGCCGAAGCCGGGGTCGTTCAGGACCAGCACGCCGACGCCAATCGCGAACGTGAGGATGACCCACGTCAGCCAGATGCCGGCGGCGAGTTGCCCGAGAAGCATCGTCAGTTGGCGGCTCGTGGGTTCGGGCGGAGCGTCGGGTGCCAGCGAGGGACCCGGCCCCGTCGCCGGTGGAGTGAGCGCCGCGACGATCTTCGCGCGCAGGTCGGCGATCGTCATCGACTCCACGTCTGGCGCCAGGTCGTCCAACGTTTTCACGGCATCGGGCGGGGCGCTGGATCCGGGTGTTGTCGCCCTGACGAGACCGTCCGCGATCATTCCCAAGCGGACGATCAGGTTGCCCCGGCCTTCGAGAAACGTCTTGTACGCCGCGGCATCCGGAACATTACCGAACGGCAGCGGAATGCTTCTGGTGATGTAGCCGGCGTTGATCAACTTCTGCTTTTGTAGAGACGCGATCGCCTGGGTGAGCAACTTGTTGGTTTCAGGTGACGCAAGGTCCGTGATTTCGGCGAGCGCCTCCTCGGCCTGTTCACGCAGCATCGTGGCCGGCAACAGCGCCTGTGCCTGACTCGCACGTGCCGGCGCCAGAACGCGGAAGACAAACGCCAGCAGGCATCCCAGCACGAGAAACGCCGCGCCGGCGGACCGCACGCGCCAGTTCGTGGAATAGATCTTCACGGTCGTGGGGACGCCTTCGGGCTTCTCTGTGGCGCTCACGTTGATCTGGCCGCTGTACGTTCCGGGCGGTGGGTCGCTCGGCATGCACAGGAGTACGGCTTCGCCGGTATCGTTTATCGCCGCCTCGAGCCTTGCGGCCGATGCGGGCGTGCTGGTGCCGACGCCCAGGAACAGGCCCACGAGCGGCTGCTTGGTGGTCTCCTCGACGAGCGTGGACGTGACGACGATGCCGGTGGCACGCGTGCCGGCGGCGGCAATTCGCAATGGGTGGCAGCCACTTGGGATTTGCCACTCGCCCGCGAGGCCATCAACCTTCCAGGACAGCACCGGTGGCGCCAGGTTTGAAACCCAGTACGGCATGGGGACGGTCTTCGACTGCCAGGTGACCTGCGCGCTGCGCGGCAGCATCAATCCGGCAGCCGACATCTTTTCCACCGATGCGGGCACTCTCCAAATCCGGCGCTTCGAATCGCCCGTGAGGACCTCGACGGCCGGGCCAAATGTGACTGTTGGATTCAGTTGATCGTCGACGGCGACGGGCCGCTCGATCTCACTGCCGGCCGCGGAGCCCGTGATCTGAATGAGGAGCTCGGCCGGCCCCTGCAACGCTCCAGCCGGAATCCGCACGACGGATCGCGATTCGATGATCGGCGTCTGGGCGAACGCCGGCGTCGCCGTCGTCATGGACGCCAGGACGATTCCGAGCAGGGCCGAGGTCAGGTCGTGTTGGTGGCGCATGGTCGCTCTACAGGGTGGAAGCGCGAATGGGCCGGAAAGGGTGACAGGCCGGCGAAGTATGGCACCCTCGTCGGCCCTTTTCCGCTTGGAGTCGACAGAACGGTCACTTTGAGGGAGGCGCGTTATGTCCTGGGTCTCTGGTCGCACGATTCAGCCGGTTTCCGGCGCCATGAACTTTGTCATCAGCGAAAACGCCGAGCTTCCGGCCAGGCAGAACTGGGTGCAGCTGTGGGAGGTCTGTCCCGGAATTCCGCCGCTGCTGCCGCCTGAGGCGTCGGCCTTCACGGACAAGGCGGCCGACCTGGCGCTGAACTTCGAGCGAGGGACCGTGACGCTCACGCCCTCGACCGTGCTGGTGATGTCGCCGGCCGTCGAAGAGGCCGAGCGGGAGAAGGCGCTGACCGAATTCGGTTGCAGGCGCGTTCAGCGAACGGTCCCGATCTTCGTGGGCGGCTTCGACATTGCCGGAGAGGGCGAGTGCCTGCTGTGCACCCAGTCCTGCGTCGACGGCAACTGCGAACAGCTCATGCTGCACACGCACATCACGGGAACGAATCCCTCGCGCGCGCTGGTCAGTGCGGCCCTGGGGAACGATGTGCTGCGGGCGATCGGCTGGCGTGAAAGCAACTGGCGTCAGTTCGGGGCGGGCGGCAAGCCGCTGGTCAATCACAACTCCAACGGCACAGCCGATTGGGGGCTGATGCAAATCAATCAGGCCTCCGATGACCAGCGGTGGAACTGGAAGGCGAACGTCAGCCGGGGCGCCGCAATTCTGGCGGAGAAGCGCGTGCAGGCGGAGGCCTACCTGAACAGACATCCGCCGTTCACGCCGGAGATGCTCGAGAACGAGACCATTCAGCGCTACAACGGCGGCGCGTACCACCAGTTCAATCCCCAGACGAATGCGTGGGAACCTGCACCGCCGAATGGGTATGTGGCCGCGATTCGGCAGCTCATGACGACGAAGCCCTGGGGATCGAAGGCACCGGCGGACGCGCGAGGCTCCCGACGGAGCGGGGCCGCCGAGACATCGGCCGTATGACGGTCCTTCGGTCTAACATCGTTCGAGAATGCGAACGAAGCGTCCCCTGCGGGAGCCGGTGCGCGAGGCGCCGGGTCCTAAGGTCAAGAACTACATTACGCCCGCGGGATTGCAGCGCCTGAAGGACGAGCACCGGTTCCTGCTGAACCGGGAACGGCCGGCGGTGACGCAGGTCGTGGCGTGGGCGGCCAGCAACGGCGATCGGAGTGAGAACGCCGACTATCTGTATGCCAAGCGGCGGCTGCGCCAGATCGATTCGCGGATTCGTTTTCTGACCAAGCGCATCGACGCCGCGGAAGTCGTCGATCCTGCCGCGCCACGGCCCCAGGTGGCCGCCACGCGCGTGTTCTTCGGTGCCACCGTCATCTACAAGGATGCCGCCGGCCACGAACACACCGTCAGTATCGTCGGCATCGACGAAGTGGATGTGAACCGGCGGTATATCAGCTGGGTGTCGCCGCTGGCGCGTGCGTTGATGAAATCAGGTCCGGGGGATCGTGTCACGCTGCGCGCGCCCACGAAGACCGAGCACCTCGAGGTCGTTGACGTCGAGTACGACTCGATTCCGATGGATCCGTTCTGCGAACCGCCGGGTGCGGAATCAGCGCCCAAAGCGCCTGACGTCACGCGCGGTTGAGGCACGACCGCGCGGAGTTCGCTCACGCGTACGCAATGCGCGGCGCCGCTTCCCATACCAGCAGCCCAAGGCCCCAAATCACGGTGCCGACGGCGACGGTATGGGCCGCCGGGAGTTCCGCGTCCCACGTGAGCTTGGCGCCCCAGATGCCCGTAACCACGACGACCTCGACGGCACACAAGTAAAGGAGCAGGCCCCAGGACCACGCGTGCGCGTACGGCCAGAAGGGCATGGCCGCGCAGAGCAGTACGCCGAGGCCGACGAAGATCCGCACCGAGACGGTGCTCCACTGCGTGGCCCGGATCTTCTGGAGCGCGATCCGTCGCAGCTTCTGAAAATGTACCGCCGGCAGCGCGAATGCGAACCGCTTGCGCCGCACCGTTCTGGTCGCCGGCATCAGCACGTGAGCGGTCGTCCAGGACCGGCCAGGTGCCACGGCGCTGGCAGGCGTGACGGGTGCCGGCCCGGGCGCCGCCGCATCGGCTGCAAGAGTGGCGAACGCCGATTTCGCCTTTGGCACTGGCGGTTTGAGTGGATGCGCCAGTTCGACGACAAGGCGGTCCACTTCCACACGATCAAGATCGTCGCTGGCCATTTGTAGATTCATAGGCAAGCACGTTGCCAAGTCCGCGGGGCCTGTAGTTTCGGCCCAGTCCCTGCGCCAGGGCCAGAAATCTCGTTGTTGTAATGCGAATGCCGGACAGGGTTGTTACCGAACCGACGCGTACGCGCGTTACGGCGCCGGGCCCAGGATCGACGGTCCGCCGGCCCGCTCGTAGAAGCGACGGGCGTGCTCGACGCGCGCGGGCCCAATCCACTCCGGCTGCACAGACGATCGATCATTCGCGACGGGATGGAATGGTCCGGCGGGGGTTGGCCGATACTCTAGTCTGCGCGTATATTCTGAGCACTGCATGAAATATTGGTTCGTCACGACCGCGGCGGCGGTACTGCTCGCCTCCGTAAGCCCGTTGGCTGCCGCCCAGGCGCCAGCGGCCCTCACAGGCCTCACGACCGCGCAAAAAGGGACGCTTCGCCTGGCCGGCGTGGCCGTCACGGTGCTCGACGCGCAGGGCAAACAGGTAGCCGTCGTCGAATCAGGGGAGCAGGGGCAGTTCTCGCTGCCGTCCCTTCCCCCAGGCAGTTACACCGTGGTCGCCCGGCTCAGCGGCTTTCGCGACGCCAAGCGCGCGTTTGACGTGCGACCCGGCGCGAGGGTCGACCTGGACCTGGATCTCGAGGTCGCCATCGGTGACTCCGTCTCGGTGGTCGTGAACGAGGCCGACCCGGGATTTGCGTCGAGTCTCGCGTCGCGCGAAGTGGTGACCGGGAAAACGGCCGAGAAGCTTCCGGTCGGCGGCCCGACGATTCAGTCGGCCCTCCGCGTCATCTCCAGCGTGACCGAGCAGACGGCCGGCGTGCGCATCAAGGGCGGCCGCGCCGAACAGTCCAGTCTGCAGTTCGGCCGCGTCATGGTGAACGACCCGACCGGCGGATTCGGCATGTTCCGCCTTCCGATTGACGCGGTGGACGCGATCGACGTCCTGCCCAATCCGTACGGCGCCGAGTTCGGCGGATTCTCATCGGGGCTGGTGGTCGTTCGTCCGCGCACACCGCCGGACCACTGGACGTTTCAGCCGAACGGGTGGCCCTCTTTCCTGACCGAGCGCGACAACCCGTTCGATCCGGTCGCGCTGAGGGAGTTCACACCCCGTATCGTGTTTGGCGGGCCGATCAAACCCGGCGGCCGGCTGTCGCTGCTCGTGAGCGCGCTGGCGCGCTATTCGTCCGAACAGGTCTGGAGTCGTCCACTGTCAGAACGGCGCAACACCACGAGCGGCAGCCTGTTCACGCGGCTTGACGGCAAGGTGGGCACACGCCACACGCTCAGCGCCACGCTCGGATTCTTTCCCAATGAGACCGAGCGCGCGGACCTGGGCACGTTCATTCCGCCCGACGCGACCAACGCCTTGCACCAGCGGGCGTCCACGGCCGCGCTGGCCGACTCATTCCAGATTCGGCCGGGCCGCACGCTCGAGAGTACGCTCGCCGTCGCGCATTACCGTTCACGCTCGCACGGCCTCGGGTCCGCCACGATGGTCGTGACGCCGGAAGAGGTCCTCGGAAACTTCTACAACGATCAGGATCGCTCGGCCACGACCGTGCAGTTGAGCGAAGCGTTTTCGACCGTCCACCAGGGGCGCTGGGGCGAACACCTCTTCAAAGCGGGTTTCGACACGCTCTATACCGACTACGCAGAGACCCGCACGAACCGTCCGCTCGAAGTGCGGCGGTCGGATGGAACCCTGGCGGAAACACTCGCGTTCGATGCCACCACCCAACGCGGGTCACGCACGAATGACGCGTCAGCCTACGTGCAGGACTGGTGGCAGCTGCATCCGCGACTGCTCGTGGAAGGCGGCCTGCGGATCGAATACCACGGCGCGTTCGGGGCGACGACGATCGCGCCGCGCGCGGCGGCGACATTCGCTCTCAAATCAGACGGCTCGGCCGCGCTCCGGGCCGGAATTGGCATCTTCCCCGACCGCGTGCCGCCCGCCATCGAGGTGTTCAACCAGCTCGGCAGCCTGCTGGAAACCCGCTACGCCTCAGACGGAGCGACGCCCATTGCCCCGCCGGTGCTCCTGAATCATGCTCTGGGGTCCGATTTGCAGACTCCGCGCAGCCGGACGTGGAACGTGGAGTTCGACCAGCGACTCACGTCGCGGCTCTCGGTGCGCGCGAACTATCTGGAGCGCCGCGGCTCCAACGAGCTCATCGTCGACCGCGTCCAGAACGGATCAACGGGCGAACTGCTGTTGTTGACGAACGGACACTCGATGTACCGCGAAGCCGAAGTCGCGATGCGGTACACCCACGACAACGTCATCGACCTGGCGGCGTCGTACACCCGGTCCCAATCCGAAGGGAACCTGAACGCGTACCGGGTGTTCTACGGTCTCAAGGCCAATCCGTTCGTGCGGCCGGACGCGTACGCGCCGACCGACGTGCATGCGCCGAATCGTTTTCTGATGTGGGCGACCGTGTCGGCCGTGACCGACTGGCTCTTTGGTGCCGTCGGATCGGTGCGCAGCGGATTTCCGTACTCGGCGGTCGACGAATACCTCGACTATGTCGGCCCTCGCAACGAGGGACGGGCCTTCCCGACGGTGGTGTCACTCGACGTGTCGGTCGAATGGCATGTGAAGTTCGACAAACTGGCGCGCAAGCTTGGCGCGCTGGGCAAGATGCGGCCGTGGGTCGGGTTCACGCTGTTCAACGCGCTCGACTCGAACCTGCCGATTGAAGTGCAGTCGAACATGGGGTCCGCGAACTTCGGAACGTTCTACAACTCTCCGTTGCGGCAATTCCGGATCAGCCTCCGGTTCCGGCGGTGAGGCTCCCCGCCCCACCGCCGTCCCGGCCGATACTGACTACTTCTTTTTGATTTCGTTCGCCGTCGGAAACGGCACCGCCGGATATTTGCCGAGTGCCGCGACCGCGCTGGCCCAGTGATCCGGCGTGTCGTCGCTCAGCGCGACCTTGTTGCTCACCGGCTTCACGCCGAACCGCAGATACGCGATGATCGACCACAGATCCTCATCGGGCATGTAGCGCCACGAGGCCCACGGCATGAACGGCCCGAGGTACTTCGGCTCCTTGGGGAAGTTGCCCTGGCCCGGCGTCGTGGATGTGACCTTGATGTCCGGCGTGTCCTCAGGCCGCAGGCCGTAGCGCAACGCGTTGAACAGCTGCTGATCGGTGAAGCGACCGATTCCGGTTTCCTTGTCGGGCGTGAGGTTCTTGGGCCGGCCGGCGAAGCACGGCGCCTGGGGATCCTGGAAACAGGGACCGATCACGAATTCCTGCGCGGGGCTCGTGATCCCGGCGAGATAACCTTTTGCGGCCGGGCCCGCCGTGCTTTGATGGCAGTCGGCGCACCCGTGATCCTGGACGAGCGCACGGCCGCGAAGCACACGGGCGCGCTGCGCCGCCGGCGGCTGCTGTTCGTTGGCTGTTGGAAACGCCGGCGCCGGGTACGTGCCGATGTTTTCGGGGACCATCGCGGCCGCCCAGAAGTCCGGCGGGCCCTCGCTGTCCGGGACTTTGTTCGTGACCGGCTTGAGCCCACGCTTCAAATACGCCGCAATGGCCTTCAAGTCGGCGTCCGACATGTGCCGCCACGCCGGCCAGGGCATCGGCGGCGCGATGTAGTGCGGCCGCATCGGGAAGTTGCCCTTCCCGGGAGTGGTTGACGTGATGACGACGCTCGGCGTGTCCTCGGGACGCAGCCCGAAGCGCAGCGCGTTGAACAGCTGAAGCTCCGTGAATCGTCCCATCCCCGTCGCATCGTCAGGCGTGAGGTTACGCGGCCGCGTCGTGAAGCAGCCGGCCGCTTTCGGGTCAATGCCGCACGGGGGTGGCCCGATCTTGAATTCAACCAGCGGCTCGGACGCGCCGGCGCCGGCGAGCCAGCCCTTGGCGGCCGGATCGTTGCCGCCACCATGGCATTCGCCACACGCGTGGCTCATGACGAGGAACCTGCCGCGCGCGACGATGTCGGTCGGTGCGGGCCCTGGCACGGCCCCTTCTGCCGGCTTGGTCTGGTCAACGACCCCGGCAGGCGGAGCCACCGTGCTGACCGCGCGCGCGGCCAGAACCGTGACGAACACTGACGTGATGAGCACGAGCGCACTCGCAAATGACTTGCTCGACCAACGCATATAGCGTCTCCTCTATTAGTGGCTCGCGGCTCCCGCCGCGAGGCCGCTCAGCGCCCTCGCTGCACGCTCGGGGCTTCGCGGAGTCGTCAGCGCACGAGCAGGATTCCCATCATGCCCATGTCTTCGTGGTCCAGGATGTGGCAGTGGAACATCCACTTCCCGGGAAAGTCGTCGAACGTGACGGCGATGCGCACCTTGCCGTGCTTGGGCACATTCACCGAATCCTTCCAGCTCAGGTACGGCTCGGGCACGCCATCGCGATCGATCACCTGAAAGCGGAAGCCGTGCAGATGGAACGGATGATCCATGGCGACGACGTTTTCGATCTGCCAGATTTCCGTCGCACCGAGGCGTGACGTGACGTCCACGCGCTTCATGTCCATCGCCTTGCCGTTGATCAGGCCCTGGCTGAAGACGATGACCCGGCGCGCGGCGACGCGTTTGAGGTCGATCGCCGGGACAGCGCGCAACGAGGCCGGCACGGTCATCGCGGGCATCGCGTCCGTTGATGTGCGCAGTTCGAGGAGATCGAGCGGCTTGTTCCAGTCTGTAGGCCGGGTATGAGGATCGTAGCGATCGTAGGGCAGCGTCTGGAGGACCGTGCGGCTGCCGGGTTCGCCGCCGCGCACCAGCACTTCGACGCGCTCCGAGTTGGCGATCATGGCCTCATCGATCTCGCGCGGCGCCGCGAAGAGGCCGCCGTCGCTGCCCACGTGCACGAGTTTCCGGCCAGGGATGGCCAATCGATAGATCCGTGCCGGCGACGCGTTGATGATGCGCCAGCGCTGGAGCTCACCCGGACGGATGGAGAGCGAGGGCATGACCTGCCCGTTGATCATGAGAACGTTGCCCTCGCGGCCATTTTCTTCGTCGACGTGCGACTCGGGTGACATGTGCTGCGGAAAATCCACGGAGCCATCAGGCTTGAAACGGTTGTCGGAGAGCACCAGGAGCCGCTCGCGGATGCCCGCCAGCGGATCCACGGCCGGCCGGATGATCATCGCGCCGTAAAGGCCCTTCGCCACCTGCTCGGTCGTCGTCATGTCGGGATGCGGGTGGTACCAGTAGGTGCCGGCGCTCCCGAGGGGAATCTTGAAGATGTAGTCCTGGCTGGCGCCGGGCCGCACGGGATTCAGCGGACTGCCGTCAGCGCCCGCCGGAATGTGCAGCCCGTGCCAGTGGACCGTCGTGGTCTGCGCGAGCTTGTTGTGGAAATGAACGGTGACCGAGTCGCCCTCGCGCAGCTCGATGGTCGGGCCTGGAACCGTGCCGTTATACGCCCAGGCGGTGCTCGGTTTGCCGGGCACCATCTCGACCTTGGACGGCGCCGCCGTCAGATCGAGTTCGACGACGCCGGGCTTGTCGGACGCGTTCTTCAGGACGGGCGGCGAGGTTAACGTCTCGCCCGAGGGCTGGGACGGGGTGCCGGTCTGGCTCTCAGCCGCGGTCGTGTCGGGACGAGGCGAGACGGCGAGCCCGACCAGGGCCAGCGCCGCCACGATGATGACGTGCAGGCGCACGCGCTGCCCAAGCCGCAATCCAAAGACCTCCGGACGCATGGTGATCGGGCCATAGCATCGCACAATTTGTGGCTGTACAGAATCCTGACAAACAGCGTATCGCCAGAAAACGAAGTCGGGATACGCTCCGCGAGGTCATGGCGATCGCAGGCTGGTGGCAGCCCTCGCGGCAAGCCACGCTGGTCTTTGCCGCGGTCGCGGCCCTGTCGACGACTGGATTAGGCGTGCTCGCGTGGCAGCTGATTCAGCAGGAACACCTGCTCGATGGCGCCCGGCTCCGCGGCATCGTCGAAAATGCCGCGGATGACGTGATGCGGCGAATGGCGGACGTGTCCGACCCGCGGGCAAATTCCTCGGCACACCCCATCGTCCGGATCGCCTTTGATCAGAACGTTCCGCAGATTATCGGCGCGCTTCCTTTTGTTCCCGCGCGACTCTCGATGCCCGAGGCCGATCCCGGGCGATTGACGGCGGCTTCCGACGCAGAGGTGCGGCGCCGGGATTTGAACACGGCCCGCGCGTTGTATCAGGGTCTGGCGTCGGCTCCGGAGGAGGCCGTCCGCGCGGCCGCGCTCGTGCGTCTCGGCGCCCTCGAGCGCCAGCGTGGTGCGTTTGACGCGGCGATAGCAAGCTATGCGGGGCTCGAGAAGCTCGACGCTGTGAGTGTGGGCGGTTTGCCTGCCAGTCTTCTCGGCGCCGCCGGCAAATGCAGGGCGCTGCAGCAAGCCGGCCGAGTGGACAATCTGCGAGAATCTGCGGCCGTACTCGCTCGCGATTTGAATCGTGGGCGCTGGCCTCTCCTCGAGTCGGAGTACGACTCGTTCATGTCGGATACCGTCGAATGGACGGGCGGCGGGTCGCTGGTGGATCGTGAAGCGGCCGCGCGGGCTCAGGCGGCGAGTTGGCTGTGGTCTGCTCGCGCGCAACTGCCGCCATCAGGCCGGCAGTTCGTGGCTCGCCAGGGTGTTGGCGCCGTGGTCAGTTGGAAGATGGCAGGCGCCGCTGTCGAGGCGACCGTCCAGTCGCTCGGTCCGTTCGTGAGCGCCTACATGCTGGATCATTTCGTGGCGAGCATTCGTGATGCCGCCGGCCACACATTATTCGACGGCGGACCGGGCCGCGGGGAACCTGCGAAGCGGTTTGTCCCATCGAGTGACTCACCGTGGACGGTCTTCGTCAGCGCCGACTCCAGGAATCCGCCACCGGCGGGTTCGTCCCGCCAGACCTTGTTGTTCGTTGTGGCTGTGCTGGGTGTGGTGCTCCTGGCCGGTTGGTACTTCAGTGCCCGGCTGCTCGCGCGAGAGCTGGGCGTTGCGCGCCTGCAGAATGATTTCGTGGCATCCGTCTCGCACGAATTCCGAAGCCCGTTGACCTCGTTGACGCATGTCGCCGAACTTCTGACGACCGACCGTCTCGAAGGCGAGGCGCAGAAACGTCAGGCCTACGCAGTCCTCACGGCGGACACCGCGCGGCTGCGCGACATGGTCGAGAACCTGCTGGACTTCAGCGAGCTCGAGCACGGCGCCGGACTGCGCCTGGAACGGACAGACGTCGGCGGGCTCGTCGCGCGGCTCGTGCAGCACGCACAGGCGCGTGTGGCGCCCGCCGGCTACACGATCGATTTCCGGGCGCCGGACGAGGGGCTGCAGGCTGACGTGGATCCGGACGCGCTCTCGCGTGCGATCTGGAATCTCATCGACAACGCGGTGAAATACTCGCCCGACTCGCGCACGATCTGGGCGTCGGTGCGGCGGGACGAGGGTCGGATCCTGATTGAGGTCCGCGACCAGGGCATAGGTATTCCCGTCGAGGAGCAGCCTGGGATTTTCAAGCGATTCGTGCGGGGCGAGGAGTCGCGGCGCCGTCGCATCCGCGGCACGGGGATCGGACTGGCGCTTGTAAAAGGCATCGTCGAAGCGCACGGCGGGCGGGTGGACGTGACTAGTCGCCCGGGTGCGGGCAGCCGCTTCATCGTCACGCTCAGAGGCGCGGATTCCGTCGCATGACCCAGGTGCTGATCGTCGAAGACGAGCCGTCGATCGCCTTTGCGCTCGAAGCGGATCTTCGTGCAGAAGGCTATGGGACGCGCGTCGTCACGTCAGGGCTGGATGCGCTGGCGGCGGCCCGCGAACGCGCATTCGATCTCATCCTCCTGGATGTGATGCTGCCGGGGCGTGATGGCTTCGACGTGTGCCGAGATCTCAGGCGCTCGGGAACCGGCGCCGCCATCATCCTGCTGACCGCGAAGGCCAACGACGCCGAGAAGATCATGGGTCTCGACCTCGGAGCCGACGACTATGTGACCAAGCCGTTCAACCCGCACGAACTGCGCGCGCGCATCCGTGCGGTCCTGCGGCGCAAGGCGCAGGGCGCTGACATCGTGGATGTCTTCCGCTTCGGGGACACCGAAGTCGACTTTTCCCGTGCCGAAGTCCGGCGGGGAGGACAGGTCCTCGACCTGAGCGCGATCGAGTTCAAGCTCCTTCAGGCCTTCGTCCGTGGCCGGGGACGTCTGTTCACCCGGGCTCAACTGCTCGACGCCGTCTGGGGCACGGAAGTCTTTCTTAACGATCGCGTTGTCGACAATCACATCGTGACGCTCCGGAAAAAGATCGAGCCGGTTCCGGCCGAACCCCGGTATCTCGTCAACATCCGCGGTCTCGGGTACCGCTTCGATGTCTGAACGGTACTGTCACCGGACGCACCGGTTGACACTTGCCGTACAGAGGGTCGAGATGATGCGTGCCGGAGGGATGCTCATGAAGGTACGAATCATCGCGGCCGTCCTGTTGGTAATCGCCGCGGCAGCCGTGTTGCCGGCGGTTCAGGCCAGCACTGCCGATCTGGCGTTCGAAGCGGCAAGAAAGAAGGAAGTCGTCGATCGGGATCTGACGGGCGCCATCGCGCTGTACAGGCAGGTGGTCTCGCAGTATGCGGCCAATCGTGTCGTCGCATCCAAGGCCCTGCTGCGGCTCGGTGAGTGCTACGAGCAGATGGACATCGCTGAGGCGATCGCCGCGTACGAGCGGCTGCTGCGGAACTATCCGGACAGCGAGGCTGCGCCGGTGGCCCGGACCAGACTCAACACGCTCGCGCAACGAAGTGGACTGTCGGCCACACAGGTGTGGTCGGGCCGCGATGTGGACTCGTTCGGGTCCGTGTCACCCGACGGACGATATCTCACCTTCACAGAATGGAACACGAATGACCTCGCGTGGCGGGACCTGAAGTCCGGCGCCACTCGCAACATCACGGCGAACAGCCTGACCAATCCGGAATGGCCGGAGTACTCGGTGCCATCGACGGATGGCAAGTTCGTCGCCTATGCCTGGCACTCGAAGGCAAGCGTCTACGAACTTCGGGTCGTGGCGCGTGACGGCAAGACGCCGCAGACGCTGTTCGCGGCGGAACGCCGGATGTACATCCGCCCGTACGCGTGGTCGCGCGACAGCAAGGAAATCCTGTTCAGCACGAACATGGGTGACGGACCGGCAGAAAAGACGAAACTTCACATCGTCTCGGTGGCCGGCGGGCAGCCGCGCCTTGTCAAGGAAGTCCAGGGCGGCATCGGCGACGCCGCCTGGTCGGCGGATGGCCGCTTCATTGCGTTCGATGCGCAGTCGCAGCCGGACAAGGACGACCACGACATCTTCCTCGTGTCGAGCGACGGCGCGAGCGTCTCGACCCTGGTGTCCGGGCCCTCAAACGAACAGGTCGCCGACTGGTTCCTCGATGGCCGTCGTCTGTTGTTCGTGAGCGATCGATCGGGAACCAACAGCCTGTTCGCGCAGAATCTCGTGGACGGCCGTGCTGACGGTGAGCCGGCGTTGATCAAAGCCGACGTCGGCAACTTTCATGGTCAGGGATTCACGAGGGACGGCGCGTACTACTACAGCGTGTCGACCCGCACCGATGATGTCGTGATCGCGCGCCTCAGCGCGGCGGGGACTGTGGCCGGACGCCTTGAGCCTCTGCCGACGCGTTTTGCAGGGGGCAAACAGCAGGCGAGCTTCTCTCCCGACGGAAGCCAGCTGGCTTTTGTCCAAATGCCGCTCACGCCAGGCGGCCGTGCTGCGCTGGCGATTCAGACACTCGCGAGTGGCGAGATCCGGACTATCCCGGTGTCGCTCGGCAGCTTCGCGAATCCGGCGTGGACACGCGATGGCAAGGCTCTGCTTGTGCAGGGCGAGCCGACGACGGGAGGGCAGGGTTTGTTCAGCATCGCCGCCGATACGGGCGTGGTCACGCCGATCAAGAATACGGTCGCGCCGGAAGCCGGCACCGCTCGTCAACTCAGGCGGTATCCATCGTCCAGTGCGAATGGCCGCGAAGTCTTCTACACGCTCGGCGGAGGGATGGCGGGCATTCACGCCAGTGACCTGGCTTCGGGATCGACCCGCGAAATCACCGCAGAGCCCGCACGAAGCTTCGCCGTGTCACCAGACGGCCAGTTCATCGCGTTTACGCCGCAAGGCCAGAAGCAGACGCCGCCCGTGTCGATCGTGCCCGTGGGTGGTGGCCCGGTGCGCGCGCTCGCGACCGAGTTGGAGCAGGCCAATCTCGACAGCGGCATCGCATGGACGCCCGACGGCAAGTACGTGCTGTTTGCACGGGCGGATCCGCAGGGCCTCGCGTTGTGGCGCGTTCCCGTCGCCGGCGGCGCCGCGCAGAAGACCGGCATCGTGGTGCGTGGCCGCCTGTTGCGCGTGAGTGTTCACCCGGATGGCCGCATCGCGCTCAGCACGCTTCGCAGCAGCGAAGAAATCTGGATGATGCGGAACCTTCCGCCCGCGGCAAAGTAAAAACGACCGGGGCCGGTGTGCACTCGAACAGGTGCACATCGACCCCGGATTGCGCTCGACTACTTGCCGCGCGCCGCCAGGATCTTCTCCATTTCGTCCATCACCGTATTCATCTTCTTGAGCGTCAATTGCAGCGGCTCCCCGGTCGTCATGTCGACGCCGGCATCCTTCAGCAGGTCGATCGCGTACTTCGAACTGCCGGCAGCCAGAAACGCGAGGTATCGCTTGGTCGCCGCGGGGTCGCCGGCGAGCACTTTGGCGGCGAGCGCCTCCGAGGCCGTGAACGACGTCGCGTACTGGAAGACGTAGAAGCCCAGGTAGAAGTGGGGGATGAACGCCCATTCGTGGGCCACGTAGTCGGGCACCAGGCAGACCTTCGCGTCGTGCCCGTAGTACTTCCGCGTGACCTCCAGATAGGCCTTGTCGATGGACTCGCCCGTGAGCGGCTCGTTGCGTTCGGCCATCTCGTGCAGGCGCAGCTCGAATTCCGCGAACTGCGTCTGGCGGAATACGGTGCCCTTGATGTTCTCGAGGTAATTGCCGAGCAGCGACAATCGGGCGTTGTCGTCCTTGATCTGCTTCAGCATGTAGTCGATGAGCAGCGCCTCGTTGAACGTCGACGCGACCTCGGCGACGAACGTGGGGTAGTTGGCCAGGTGGAACGGCTGGGCCTTGTTCGACAAGTAGCTCTGCATGGTGTGCCCGAGCTCGTGCGTCACCGTGCTCATGTCGGTGTATTTGCCGTTGAAATTGATCAGCATGTACGGGTGCACGTCATACGCGCCGCCGTTTGAATAGGCGCCCGATCGCTTGCCGGTGTTGGGCAGCAGATCGATCCAGCGCTCGTTGAACGCCCGGCGCACGGCCGCCACATAGTCGGGCCCGAGCGGCGCGAGCGAGGCGAGCACGTTCTTCTCGGATTCTTCCGGGGTGTAGCTGAGATCGGCCGACCCGACCAGCGGCGCGTAGAGGTCGTAGTACCCCAGGTCCGGCAGGTTCAGCATCTTCTTTCTGAGGTTCAGATAGCGATGAAACGTCGGCAGGCCCTGGTTCACACCATCGACCAGGCGCTTGTACACCGTCACCGGAATGTTCGGGCCGTCGAGCGCGGCATCGACCGCGACTTCGTATTTACGCGCTTTCGCGTAGAACTCGTTCGCCTGCACCTGGCCGTTCAGCGTCGCGCCAAACGTGCTGCGGTATTTGCCGAGCTCGGTGAAAAAGGCGTCCATCACCTTCTTCCGATCCTCGCGATTCGGAACCGCGCGATACAGGCTGTACGTGGACGCGTCGAGTTTCACCGTTTTACCGTCGCTGAGCGTCACGGACGGATAGGGAAAGTCGGCATTTGAAAAGAGGTTGTAGGTTGACGACGCCGCGCTGAGTGCCACGCTCGAGGAGGCCAGCAGGCGTTCTTCCGCGTCGCTCAGCGTGTGCGGCTGACGGCGCTGGGTGTCGTCGAGGTATTGCTTGTACGTCTTGAGCCGGGGCTCCTGAGCAATCCAGCCATCGACCTTGGCCTTGCCGATCTTCAGAATTTCGGGCTCCAGAAAGGAGACGGTCTCGCCAAAGCCCGCGGCGATCTGCTGCATCTCCTGTTGCAGACCCTGGTTCTTCGCGATGCGCGTGTCTTCGTCAGCCAGCAGCCCGGCGTAGGTGTATACGCGCTGCAGGTCTTTGGCGACCCGGTTGATCGTGTCGAGCGCGTCGGCCAACCGCACCGCCGATGTGGCCAGCGTGCCCCTGAACGGGACGATCGTGGCGATCTGCGGTTTGAGTTTGTCCTTGGCTTCGCGCCATGCGGCTTCCGACGCATAGAGGTCCGCCAGGTTCCACTTGTAGCGCTCCGGAACCGATTCGCGGCTGCGATCCTGCGCCACCATCGTCGCGCCCAGTGCGACGGCGAATGTCAAACTCAGTGTCATGTACCGATGCCTCATGGACCGAGGATATCGCGGAAAAACGACTCCGGGAATCGATTCCGGGAATCGATTCCCGGAATCGCGCAACCGCGCGAACTGTGCAAGAAGCTCGACTGCGGCCGGCCGTACGCCTACAAGATCAGCCTCGAGGGCCGCCTGGTCGGCAGCGTCGTGATGTTCAAAGGCATCGTCGATCTGGGCGCGCAGGACGGAGGCGTCTACGACTGGGTCGGACTTGACGGCGGTCCAATCGTCCTACTATTATGTAGGACATGCCATTCAGCCTCCGGCTTGATGCCGACACCGAAGCTCGGATCAGACGCATTGCACTGGCGACCGGGCGGTCGAAGTCGGCCGTGGTACGGGACGCCATGGCGCGCTACGTCGAGGGCAGCTTGAAGGAGGCGGCCCATGCGGAGTCAACCCTTGCTCGCCTTGGCTCCTTTATTGGCGTGGTGTCGACCGGCCATCAGCACGCCACGGACACCCACGCGAAGTTCCGCGCGGCTTTGAATCGGAAGCATCGTGGCCGCTCTGCTCGTTGACGCGGGCGCGCTGATTGCCTTGCTCGATCGTGGCGACCGCCATCATCCCGCGACGGTGGCGGCACTAGGCGCCACAAGCGACGCGCTTGTCACCGTCTGGCCGGCCCTGACCGAGGCGATGCATTTGCTGGCCGACACGCCGCCGGGTCAGGAAGCACTGTGCGACATGATCGACGATGGTGCGTTGACGCTGGCGACACTGGACGCCCCGGACTTTCCGCGCATCAAAGCCCTCATGCGAAAGTATCGCGACCTGCCCATGGACTTCGCGGACGCCGCGCTTGTGCGGATCGCCGAACGCGACCGCCTGAACAGGATTCTCACCTTCGACCGACACTTTCGCGCCTACGCGCTGCCCGGCCGCACCCGCTTCGTCCTCGTGACGAAGGAGGCCTAACTGCGCGCAGGATTCGCGGCGTGGTGGCGCTACCTTCGCGCGCGGACGCCACGCGCCGACACGTTCTACGACCTGAGCGGCGATCACGTGCTCGTCGCGCCATCGTCCGTCCCGTTGGCCAACATGGGTTTCTGGCCTGGCATCGAACCGGCGGGGCCGGACAGCCTCGAGCGTGCGAATTTCGCGCTGTTTGATCTCGTCATCGATGCGGCAGGGCCGTCTGCCGGCGACGTCGTGGTGGACGTCGGGTCGGGGTTTGGCGTCAATGCCGTGCGCGTGGCGCAACGCGTCCGCGGCTGTTCGGTCGTCGGCCTGAATCTATCGCGTGTTCAACTCGAAACGTCGAAGCGAATCGCCGCTGACGCCGGCCTCGATGGTCGCGTTCGGTTCGTGCGAGCCGATGCGGGCCGGTTACCGCTGGCCGACGCGAGCGCGTCCTGTATCCTCTCGGTCGAGGCCGCGTTCCATTTCACGGACCGTGACAGCTTTTTCTCGGAGGTCCGTCGCGTGCTGGCGCCCGGCGGACGGTTGTCGATGGTCGATCTCGTGCCCCTGCCGCCGCGCGGGCGCCTGGATCGGCTGGCGTGGCGCTTCACCCGCGGACTCGCCATTCCCGAACAGAACATCATGTCGGTTGACGCGTACCGCGCACAGGTCGCGCGCGCCGGCCTCGACGTGACGATGTGCCGGTCGATCGTCGACAAGGTGTACCCGACATTTCGCCGCTGGCAGTTGACCCGCCCGTTGCGCGACCTCGCCCGTATTCCGCCGCTCATGGCCGTGTCTACGGCCGGGTTTCTGTTCTATCCCTGGGAGTACGTCCAGATCACCGCGACGGTCCCCAGCGCCGACAGTCGCAAACGCAGCGACTAATACGACGATCCCTTCGTCACTCGAAACAGTCTTCCCTGCGCCGTATCCTCAATCATCCAAATCGCGCCATCGGGCGCGACTTCGACGTCGCGGACTCGGAAGTTCACGTTCCAGCGCTCGGCCGTCGTGGCGCCGCCCTTGTTGTCGAACGTGATGCGGATGAGCACCTTGGACGCCAGGCCACTGGCGAGCGCGGACCCGTTCCACTCGGGGAACATCGTGCCTTTGTAGAACGCGAGATTGCCGGGCGCGATGATCGGCGTCCAGTAAATGACCGGCTTCACGAGATCGGGTCGCGAGTCCGGACTCGGAATCGGCACGTTGTTGTAATTCACGCCGTACACGACGAGCGGCCAGCCGTAGTTCTTGCCGGGCTCGATCAGGTTGAGCTCGTCGCCACCCTTCGGGCCGTGCTCGAGTTCCCACAACCGGCCATCAGGCCCGAACGCGAGACCGTATGGCGTGCGAAAACCGGTCGCCCAGATTTCCGCCGGCGCGAGATTGGGTCCTGGAAACGTGTACGTGCTGATGACGGCCGCGGTCTTCGCCACTTCCGTGTCCTGCGGCGGCGCGATCAGCGGAACCGATGTCGCCCCGGTCTTGCCCACATTCGGATTGCCGGGCGCCGGCTTGCCATCGAGCGTCAATCGCAGAATCTTGCCGAGCGACTGATCGGGATCCTGCGCGGGCGTCATGCGCTGCCGTTCGCCGACCGCGAGAAACAAATACTGGCCGTCCGGCGAAAACGCGATCTGCGCGCCGAATTGGCCGCCGCGGCCCTTTGGCATCTGCCGCCAGAGCACTTCCAATCCATCGAGGCTCGCCGACTCTTTGCCAATCGACAGCTTCGCGCGCGCGAGCGCCAGGCTCGACCCGCCGTCGCCGGGCTCGGCGTACGTGAGATACACGAACTGATTGGTCGCATACCCCGGCGCGAGAAACACGCCGAGCATGCCGCCCTGGCCCTGGGCCGCGACCGCCGGCACATTCGTGACCGGCATCTTCTCGCCCTGCTGCGTCACGAGCCACACGGGCCCGGGTTTCTCGGTGATCAACATCCGCCCGTCGGGCAAAAATGCGATGCGCCACGGCAGGTTGAACTTCGCCACTTCGGTCATCGTGAACGGCAGCGTCGTCTCCGGCTTCTGCTCGCCCGCGTTGACCTGTGCGCTCGCGGCGGCCGGAAGGAGCGCGAATAGAAGGGAAGCGATCGCGATCTTGGACATGTTCGGATTATGACATTCAGGCCGGACAGGCGCGATTGATTCCGCGATACAGTGTCACCGGAGTACCACATGACTCGTCAGCCGAGCCTCCGCTTCATCCTCGTCGTCCTCGTCGCCGCTCTGGGCGCGATCGTGTCCGCGGCCAGCGTGAAATTCCAGTCGACCTACAAATCCCCGACGGCGGCTACCGCCAACTTCTTCGGCAAGAAGGTCGCGGCCCTCGTGATTTCGAAGGACGACTCGATGCGCATGTCGGCCGAAGAGGCGCTGGCGCGTGAGCTGACGGCGCTCGGCATGCAGGGTGTGGCGACCTACCGCATCGCGCCCAAAGAAGAGTTACAGGACGCCGATCGCGCCAAGGCGTGGTTTCAACGCACCGGCGTCGATGGCGTCGTGGTGTTGCGGCCGGTCAACGTGTCGAAGCGCGAGGTCTACACGAACAGCATCTGGTTGAGTGGGTACTACAACACCTTCTGGGGCTACTACGGCTACGGCTGGAGCCAGGTGTACATTCCCGGCGGCACCGAGACCGAGACGACCATCGTCGTCGAGAACACGGTCTACAGCGTGGCGCGCAACGAACTATTGTGGGCCGCTGCGGTCGAGACGACCGATCCGAAGACGCTGCAGAAGCTCGTCGGCGACATCGTCAAGGCCATCGTCAAGGAAATGCAGAAGCAGGGCCTGGCCAAGAAGCCGGGCAAGCTAGACGCGTTCGATCTTCAGAAATAGCGGCGCGACGCCCATCAGGGCCAGAAAGGGCAGGCCGAACCTGCCGGACGTGTTCGCCAGACGGTACTCGATGCGCTCGCCTGCGGCGGCGCTGAACTCGAACGTCTTCTTGTGCAGCGTGTTGTCGAAACGAATCCGATGCGGGCCCGCCGGAATTGCGCCGGTAAACGTCTGACCGTCGAGTAACGTCGCCACCCGTTCACCATCAAGGTCGACATACACCTGACGGTGACCGACGTCCCCGGGCAACGTGCGGCCAATCACCAGAATCGCAGAACTGCCGGGCGGGTCGAGGGAAGGCGTCACCAGACGCCCAATATACGCCGGGCTCGAGGCGCACGATAGGTACGCGATACTACGCGTACACTGCGAGACCACGCCGATGTGCAAAACCATCAAACAGAAGGTCAAGTTCAAGGCGCCGCCCGGGACGGTCTACACACTGCTGGCGGACTCCAAACAGCACAGCGCGTTTACGGGACGCCACGCCGCGATCAGCAAGAAGGATGGCGGTCGATTCTCCGCCGACGCGGGCCGCATCACCGGCGTCAACGTCGATCTCGCGCCGGGCAAACGCATCGTGCAGGCGTGGCGGCGCGCCGACTTCCCCGAAGGCGTGTTCTCGATGGCCACGTTCAATCTGGCGCCAACGGCTGATGGCGGAACGGAACTCGTCCTCACGCATCGCGGTGTGCCGAAACACCTGCTCGATGACACCGAGCACGAGTGGCGCGAGAAGTATTGGGCGAAGATGAAGGCCTACCTCGCACGCCACAACCACAAGAACAACCACACGTAGAGCGGCCGCCACGCCATGCCACCAGAGTCCGTCGTCGATCGTCTCGCGGCCCTGCCGGTGTTTGAGCCCGTGCCACGCGCGGACCTCGAGTGGATGGCGGAGCTCGGCGAAGTGCGCACGCTGGAACCGGGCGCCGTCGTGTGGCGGACCGGTGAACCCATCGAGGAAATGTGGGTCCTCCTCGAAGGCCGAGCGGGGCTCTATGTGCAGCGGGGCGGCGGATCGCGCAAGATCACCGAAGCCGTCGCCGGCCAGATCGTCGGGACATTACCCTTCTCTCGGTTCCGCGGCTCGCCGGGTCACGGCATCATCGAGGATCGCACGACCATCTTCACCCTGCACCAGCGCTACTTTCCGACACTGATCCGCGAGCACCTTGGCCTCACGACCGAGCTGGTGCATCACATGGTGGATCGGTCCCGTGCGTTTCGCACGGTGGAATTGAATGACGATCGCCTGCAGTCGTTGAGCCGCCTCGCTTCCGGATTCGCCCACGAACTGAACAACCCGGCGTCGGCGGCGGCGCGCACGGCTCAATCACTCGCCGGCCTGATCACTGAAGAGGAGCGCGCCGCCCGGCAACTGGCGGCTGCGCGCCTCACGGACGAACAGCTCGCAGCGGTCGACGCGATTCGCAGCGAGTGCGGGCGCGCCGCGCGGCCACGCACGGCGCTCGAGGCGGCCGATCGCGAGGACGAGATCGCCGAGTGGCTGGTCCGCCACGCCCTGGAGGCCAAGTCCGCCCCGGTGCTCGCGATGTCGGACCTGACGATGGAGGCGTTGGATCGCCTGGCTGGGGCGTTGCCCCATGATGTGGCCGGCGTCGCGCTCCGCTGGGTGGCGAGCGGCTGCGCGGCGCGCATCGCCTCACACCAGATCGAAGTCGCGACCGGGCGAATCCACGAGCTGGTCGGCGCGGTCAAAGGGTTCACCTTCATGGATCGCGAGGGCGTGCCGGAGCAGGTCGATGTGGCCCGGGGCCTCGTCGACACCGTCGCCATGCTCGAGAGCAAGGCCCGCACCAAACGCGCGGCGGTGCGCGTGGAAACGGCCGCGGATCTGCCGCGTGTCGAAGGTTTTGGCAGCGAGCTCAATCAGGTGTGGCAGAAGCTGCTCGACAACGCGCTCGATGCCATCGACGAGCGAGGCTCCGTCACCGTGACCGCCGCGGCCCGTACCGATTCGATCCTGGTCCGGGTCGCCGACGACGGGCCGGGGATTCCTGAGGAGATCCGCTCGCGCGTGTTCGATCCCTTCTTCACGACGAAGCCCGTCGGGAAGGGCACAGGACTGGGACTCGATATCGCCCGCCGCATCGTGCAGCTCCATCGCGGCGACATCGAGTTCACGAGTCAACCCGGACACACGGTGTTCCGCGTGCGGCTGCCTGCCGCAGGAGCGAAAGGGCCGATTGGACCCGGGGTCTGAAGACCCCGGGCTCCATCACGAACCATGACGCGTCCCGATCTTGTCGCGAAGCGGCTCGCGTACATCGAGCGTCAGAAGACGCTGCATGCCGACACCGTGAATGTCGATGTGCGCGCGCGCAGGCCTGAAGGCAGCGGCCCGCCGAATCGAGACGGGATGCCGAAGCTGCCCGTCGGCCAGCACATGGTCCCGAACTGGCCCGTGCTCGATCTTGGCGATGTCCCGGACATTGCCCTCGCGGCGTGGCGGCTCGAGATTGGCGGCGATGTTCACAATCCCGTGACGCTGACCTGGGACGACTTCCTGTCGTTGCCGCAGACAGACGACGTGAGCGATTTTCATTGCGTCACGACGTGGAGCCGTTTCGACAATCACTGGCGCGGCGTGCGGATGCGCGACATCGCCGAACTCGTCGTGCCGGACGAGGCCGTGCGTTTCGTCTCGTTCACGGGTTACGACGTCCAGCCGGGCACCGACATTCCGTACACGACGAACCTGCCATTGGCCCGCGCGACGGAACACGACGTGCTGCTCGTGCATACGTGGGAAGGCCGGCCGCTGCCGCGCGAGCACGGCGGGCCGGTGCGGGTGATCACGCCGAAGCTGTACGCGTGGAAGGGCACGAAGTGGGTGCGGCGGATCGAGTTCCTGCCTCAGGACCGGCAGGGTTTCTGGGAGCTGCGCGGGTACTCGAACACGGCGGAGCCCTGGGTGAACGATCGGTATTCGTAAAGCGCCCGCGTTACTATCCCCCATGCCCCAGAAGGAACTGACCGTCCGCGGCCTGATCCTCGGCGTCCTCATCACGACCGTCTTCACCGCCGCCAACATCTACCTCGGCCTGAAGGTCGGCCTGACGTTCGCGTCGTCGATTCCGGCGGCCGTGATTTCGATGGCGCTCCTGAGCATGGTCAAGGACTCGTCCATCCTCGAGAACAACATCGTCCAGACCGTCGCGTCCGCGGCCGGCACGTTGTCTGCGATCATTTTTGTCCTGCCCGGTCTCGTCATCGTCGGCTGGTGGACCGGATTCCCGTTCTGGACCTCATCGCTGATCTGCGTCGCCGGCGGCATTCTGGGCGTGCTCTTTACGATTCCGTTGAGGCGCGCCCTGGTAACGACATCGGACCTGCCGTACCCCGAGGGCGTGGCGGCGGCGGAAGTCCTGAAAGTTGGATCCAGCGCGCGCGGTGAGGGCAAAGCCGACGCTGGGGAAGCACGCGAGGGGCTGCTCGCCGTCGTCTATGGATCGGTCGCCTCCGCTGGCCTGGCGATCTTTTCGTCGACGCGGATCGCCGCCGCCGGAGTCGCGGGATTCTTTGGCCTGGGCGGAAGCGCCGGCAGCGGCTACGATGTCGCGTTTTCGCTGGCGCTCGTGGGCGCCGGACACCTCGTGGGTCTGTCCGTCGGTATCGCGATGCTCGCCGGCGTCTTGATTGCCTGGGCTGGCGCGGTGCCCATCCTCACGCACCTGCAGCCTGTGGCGGCGGGCATGGATCTGGCGACGCACACGGAAAATATCTGGCGCCATCAAGTGCGATTCATCGGCGCCGGCGCCATTGCGGTCGCGGCCATCTGGACGCTCGCCAAACTCGCGAAGCCCGTCGTCGGCGGACTCGTCTCGACGATCGCGTCGTCTCGTGCCGCCAGAACCTCCGACGAGCGCGACCGAGATATGTCGCCCGCGTCAATCCTGATATTGACCGTCATCTGTCTGGTGACGTCGGCGTGGCTCGCCTTCAGCTTCGTGCAGGGCACCGCGATCGCCGACAGCGCCTGGACGCTCGTCCTCGTCGCGGTGCCGTTTGTGCTCATCGGCGGGTTCGTCATCGCCGCGATCTGCGGCTACATGGCGGGGCTCATCGGCGCGTCCAACAGCCCGGTGTCGGGCGTCGGCATCCTGTCCATCGTCAGTTGCGCCAGCGTGCTGGTGCTGGTGTCGCCTCCCACCGACGCCACACGGCCGGCGCTGGTCGCGTTTGCGCTCGTCGTGACCGCGATCATTTTCGCGTGCGCGACGATCTCGAATGACAACCTGCAGGATCTGAAGACCGGCCAGCTGGTGGGCGCGTCGCCACGCCGCCAGCAGATCGCGCTGATCGTCGGCGTCATCGCGGGCTCGATCGTGATTCCGCCCATCCTGAATCTGCTGGCCCAGTCGAACGGTTTCGCTGGCGCGCCGAACCTCAACACGATTTCGCCGAATCCGCTGCCCGCGCCGCAGGCGACGCTGATTTCCGCGCTCGCCAAGGGCGTCATCGGCGGCAACCTTGACTGGAAAATGATGGGCATCGGCGCGCTCGTCGGCATCGGGCTCGTGCTGCTCGACGAAACCCTTGGCCTGCTGAAGAAGCTGCGCATTCCGCCGCTGGCTGTCGGCATCGGCATTTATCTGCCGATGTCCGCGACCTTCGCGGTCGTCGTCGGTGCGGTGATCGGCCACTGGTACAACACGCGCACCGCGACACGCCCGGACTTCACCCGCGCCGAACGACTCGGCACGCTCGTCGCGTCCGGCCTCATCGTCGGTGAGGGACTCTGGGGAGTGCTGAACTCGGGCCTTGTTGTGGCCACCAAGAACGATGCGCCGATCGGGCTGGTGCCTGCGGATTTCGGTCCGGCGAATCTGATTGGCATCGTCTCGTTTGTGGGCCTGGTCTTTCTGCTGTACCGCTGGATGCTGTCGCGCACCGGTGGTGTGCCGACGGCTCGCGGCGCCTAGGGTCCGCCGCTACCCAATCCCTTCGAATTCCTGGCCGCGCGTGCCCCGAAGTGCCGAGGTCCCGCGACGGTGTGTGTGGCCATCCTTTTTTTGCAAACGAGTGGCCAATGACCGCCGTTAACGGAGGTCATTGACCCCCTGGTCAAGTGGGGCTCATTACGGAATTCAGTGGCCATTGACCGCTGTTAACGGCGGTCATTGGCCACCGAAAGCCGAAAATAGTACTGCCACGTGTGGGTTCTCACTCGGCTGCCCACACGCGGGCCTTTCCCCGCGGGCGCTCACACACATCCCCAGTCATCGTCCGTCCACTCCTCCGGCTCCTCCTGTGGATTGCGGGCCTCCCAGTTCAGCGCTTTCGCGAGGGTGATCGGATCGGCATCGATAGCGCGGAGCAGCGCCCGGGCCGGTCCATGCGGGCGGCGCCGGCCGCGTTCCCAGTTCTTGAGGGTTTCCACGCTAATCCCAATGAGCCTCGCAAATTGGCGCTGCGTCGCCCAGAACTTCATGCGGATGTGTTGCACGTCGTACTGGTCGAATTCGACGACTGGTTGGCCGGGCCTGACCACGCCCTGGCCTCGCCGGTCGCCCTCCAGTGGGTTGAGCGGCCGCTTGATGTGAGCGATGGGATCTTCCAAGGGATTGGGCGGTGGGCGGTGGCGCCGCGCGCGGTCCTTGAGAATCCGATTGATGAATCGTGCATTCATGCTCGGATACGCCATGCGAATTGCCTCGGACGACGAACGAAGCAAGGCCCGTGCCGCCGTGTAAACAACTCCGCGTGTTACGAGGAACTGAGGAGGCGCGTGCCGGTCAAGAAATGATCATCGTTGAGGGTTATCATTCGCGGATGCGCTTTCTCACCCGTATCGTTCTCTGTGTAGGGCTCTGTGTCGCGCTGTCGAGCCTGACCGCCTGCAAGCTGGCGCCCAGCACTCCGCCCAATCCGAAGGTCCCCGCCGGCGCCAAGAGTTCGGGTGGCATGCACGGCGTCATTGAAACGGAGAAGGGACCGATCACCCTCGAGTTCTTCGCGTCGGATGCGCCGAAGGCCGTCGAGAACTTCCGCCTGCTGGCCGAGCACGGCTATTACGACGGCCTGACGTTCCACCGCATCGTCAAAGGATTCATGCTGCAGGGCGGGGATCCGACGGGCAGCGGCAGCGGCGGCGAGAGCGCGTGGGGAGGGGATTTCGCCGACGAAATCAATCCGCAGTCCGCGCTGTACCGGGGCGGCTACCGGCGCGGCCTGGTCGCGATGGCCAACCACGGGCGGAACACGAACAGCAGCCAGTTTTTCATCATGCATCAGGACTACGGGTTGCCGCCCGATTACGTCATTTTCGCGCACGTCACCGACGGCATGGCCGCCGTCGACGCGCTTGCCGAGACGCCCACACGGATGGGCATGGACGGCGCGATGAGCGCGCCGCTCAAGCCAGTGACGATGACGAAAGTCACGATTCGTCCGTAACCGGACTGTCTCAACGTGGCGTCCGTGCCGACGTCGTCACCCATGCCGCGTGCCCGCGCCGTCACCGCCGGCCAGGCGATTCTCGCGGGCTGGCTGCTCTGCGGCGTCCTCGACATCACGGCCGCCTGCATTCAATCGTGGGTACAGGCCGGTCGCACCCCGCCGGAGGTGCTGCGCGGCGTGGCGTCCGCACTGTGGGGTCGCGGCGCCATGGACGGCGGCGCTGTCATGGCCGCGGCCGGCCTCGCGATGCATTTCACGGTCGCGCTCACGTGGACGCTGGTGTTCTACGTGCTCAGCCGCCGCATCCCCGTGCTGCGCACGGCGCCGCTCTGGATCGTCGGGCCCATCTACGGCGCAGTCGTCTTCTGCGCGATGAACTACGGGACGCTGCCGGCGCTGTCCTGGCTGCGCAGCCTGTACCTGCACACTCCGCCGCGATGGCCGGGCAACATGAGCTGGCCGCAGCTTGGCATCCACATGATCTGCGTGGGCCTGCCGATCGCCTGGGGCGTGAGACGGAGAACGGGATAGCGGGTTCATGTGTCGGGGGAGTCGGCCATCCTGGGGAGGAAAGTCTCGCCGGAGGCGGTCTTTGTCGCAGTCGTGACGAGAGATGTGGCAGGTAAATGCGTGCCGGCGGCTGGTCCGGAGTTTGCCAGATCAGGCGGTATGGAAATGACGCAACGGGTTACGCGGACGTTTCTCGGGATTCTGCTGGCGGTCCTGCTGGGCGCCTTGCTGGCGCCGCTCGCGGCCCTGCATCCGCGGCCCGCACACTCCGCGGTTGCCTTGACACCGCCAGCGCCGCGGTCCTAAAGTGGAATCAATGAAGACGTTCGGCGACACGCCCATCATTTACTAATACCAAGCGGCGCCCTGCCGCCGCCGGTTCGCGCGTCTCGACGCGCCGCCGCTACGTGCCTTCCTGCTGATACATTTTCGCGCGCTCGTCTGCGGCGGCCGCCTCGTGCGTGGCGTACGCCGACAGATCGCTGGCGACCTGACTGAGGCTGTTTGCCAGATCCGCCGGTGTCCCTGGCGCGGTGGCCGCCTGCGCCATCGCGGCCGCGTCTGACGCCAGGTCGCCATTCGGAAACCGATCGACTTCCCGATACCAGATCTCGTGCGGCCGGTTCGATTCGTATTTCACGATCACCCGCAGCGCGTGCACCATCGCGTCGAAGGGGCCGAACCCCGCGGTCTGCCAGGTCGTGAGCGACGCGTTCAAGCTGGCCAGCGCGGTTTTCTCCGGCGGCTGTTTCACGGCCTCTCGCAGTGACCGCAGGCCATCGGTCACCTTGGATCGCAGCAGCGTGTAGTCGTCTTCCTTGAGGTGCACGCGCATGCCGAATCGGACAAAGAGTCCCCACAGCGCCGCCGCGAGTTTCTCGCCGCCGCGGTGCTTGAAGTAGAACCCGCCGATCTTCACCGCCATGTCGTACATGGCGTGGTGCAGCAGGACCAGCCGCAGCGCCGCGTATTCGCGGACGTCGTACGGCCGCGTCACGCCCTTCGCGACGTCGTCCATGGCATCGAGGAACTCCCGGGCCGCCGACGCAATCGGCATGTAGTGGCGCTCGGCGTCGCGATGGCTGCCGCGCAGCATCAGCCGCCACACCGACATCTCTTCGATCCGGCGCGACGCCCGCTTCTGTTCGGCCTCGGCCGCCGCGTCCGCGCGCCGCTGCGCGGCGGCTTCCTTGTGCTTCTGGTGCCGGCTGACCAGATAGCCGACGAGCGCGACGACGGCCGGGAAGCCGAGGCCGGTGGCCCAGAACACAAGCCAGCCCGGCGGAAACGTGTCAGGTTCGGCGACTTCGATGACGGGAAACGCCACGGCCGTGCGATGGAGTGCGTTGGCCGCATCGGTCCACTCCACCAGGCCGATGGGCTGGAACTTTCCGGCGTCGATCGTGGCGGTGACGTCACCGGCAAACACCTGACTGGTGCCGGCCGCGACATCGACGACAGGCGTGGAGCGGTCACTCGCGTCGCACGTGGGCTGCCCCGCGATCCAGCAGTGGCCAGCGAGTTCCAGGCCCGTGACGCCAAATCCCACAACATGCACCGTGCGAATCGATGTGGTGCCGGCGTTTTCGACCGTGAGTCCGACGCGCAGCGTGCCGCCAAACGGTGTTTGAATCGCCTGACTCCAGCCGGTCATGACCACGGCCGGCGCCACGGACGACGCCGCGGGCGGCGCCGCGCCTCGGGCCGCAGGCTTGGGCCCGGCCTGTGCCGTGACGACACAGAGCGCCGTGGCGAAGGCGATCGCCAGCACCCTAGCGGCCCTTGATGGGAAAGAAGACGATGAAGTTCAGCGCCATCGAATTGTCGAAATCCAGCCCCGCTGAGTAGTGCGTCTCCAGCGCGAATTCATGTTTCCACGACGGTTTCTTGTACCGCACGCCGGCGTCGAAGTTGAACAGATAGGACGTCGTGCCGTCGCTGTGCGCCAGGCCGATGCCCAGGCCCAGATAAGGCCTGACGGGTGTGCCCTCGACGACTGGCACGTCCCACAGCACGTCGAGGTCGACCTGGAATCCGTTGTAGGTGGGGAAGTATTCGAACCGCGGTGTCACGACGTTCGGCTTCAACCAGCTGCGCTTGAAATTCACGGGAATACGCGCGACCGCATTCACCACCACGGCGTCGCTGTGGTAATCGAACACGTAGCCCACCCCGCCCCCGATGGCGAACGGGGAATCCTGGGCGAACACCGGTCGGACCACGGCGAGGCAAAGCCCAAGCGCGAGCATCACTGAGACCAGACGATGGACCATTGAGACCTCCTGAGGGTGCCCGTCAGTATCGATCGGACGATGCCACCGTGGCACGCACTTTGAAACAGTCACGGCTGAGGCCCCATGACACCCCCGGTGACGTCCCTGTTGACCACGGCCTACCGCAAATGGACAGAGGACCGGGCACCGCGCCTGGCGGCGGCCCTCGCCTATTACTCGGTCTTTTCGTTTGCGCCGATGCTGCTCATCGCCGCAGGACTGGGATCGCTGGCGCTTCGCGACCCCGAGATCCGGGCACGCCTCATCACTGAGATGTCCGGCATCCTCGGCCGACAGGGGGCCGAAGTGGTGGGCGGGCTGATGCGGAATACGAACATGCCCACCAGCACGGGCGTGATCGGCGCGATCGCCGGGTTTGCCGGGCTGGTCGTCGCGTCACTCGGATTGCTGGAGCAACTCAAGGACGCGCTCAACGCCGTCTGGGACGTCAAGGCCACACCGAATCAATCCTGGATGGATTGGATCCGCCGATACTTCGCCAACGTCGCGCTCATCGTCGCGGCCGGTTTTCTGTTGCTCGTGTCGCTGGTCGCCACGGCAGCGGTCAGCGCGCTGACGGAGCGGGCGCAGCACTGGATGACCGGCCCGGCCGTGCTCTGGTGGGGCATCGACTTGCTGGCGGGTTTCACGCTGACGGCCATCGTCTTTACGCTCGTCTATCGGGTGGTGCCCGATGCGCCCGTGCGCTGGCGCGAAGCGTTGACCGGCGGCGTATTCACCTCCATCTTGTTTACGGCAGGGCGGCTTGCGCTCGGCTGGTATCTCGGACGCAAGGCCGGCGACTCGATCACCGATGCGGCCGGATCGATCCTCGCGCTGCTGGTGTGGGTGTACTACTCCGCGCAACTCGTGCTCTTCGGCGCGGAATTCACGGTCGTCTTCGCGCGTCGATCCCGGCCGGCTGCGGCCGACCCAGGCGCCACCGGGCGCTGACGTGCGTCGGACCGCGGCGGGGCGGATCGAATGGCTGGTGTAGACTCTCGCGCGTGCCGACCGCTGTGCCGATCTGGGCCGCTGGTGTGTGCGCGGGTCTCCATGCGGCCGGCTCGCGCCACGTGGTGTACGTGCCGGACAATCCGCTGTCGCATGTCCTGCGCCAATTGCGCGAGCAGTACGCCGACGTCGTGACGACCATTGCGACCCGCGAAGAAGAGGCCTTCGGGATTGCCGCCGGCCTGTACCTCGGCGGGCATCGGCCGACCGTGATGCTGCAGTCGAGCGGCCTCGGCAATTCCCTGAATGCGCTGACGTCGCTCTTCGTGCCGTATGAGATTCCGGCGCTCATTCTGATCAGCATGCGCGGTGACGCCAACGAGTGGAATGCCGCCCAGGTCCCGATGGGGCGCGCCGTGCCGGCGATCTGCGAGGCGATCGAGATTCCGCACACAAGTCCGGCATCGCCTGACGACGTCGCGGAGACCGTCGCGCTTGTCGGTCGCACAGCGTTCGCGACCAGGCGCGCGGGCGCGTGCTTGCTGCCCCGGCGGATCACCGTGCCAGCGCCGGCGGTGGCGCGGCGATGATGAACATGACGCGCCTCGACGCCACGCGCCGGATCGCCGCCGCTTTCGACGGCGATCCTGTCGTCGCCAGCCTCGGCCACCCGGCCTATGACCTGTTCGCGACCGGCGATCGTGACACCTATTTCTACACGTGGGGCAGCATGGGCCTCGCCTCGTCGATCGGCCTCGGCCTGGCCATGGCGAAGCCGGATCGGCGTGTGGTGGTGCTCGACGGCGATGGCTCGTTGCTGATGAATCTCGGCTCGCTCGCCACGATCGGCTGGGTCAAGCCGTCGAATCTCGTGGTCGTGGTCATCGACAACCGGTTGTACGGCACGACCGGCGGCCAGGAATCCGCGACCGCGCACGGCGCGGATCTGGCGGGGGCGGCCAGGGCGATGGGGATCAGCGCGACGGCCTCGGTCGCGTCGCTGACCGATCTCGATGCTGCCCTTGCGCATGCCAAGGCCGCGCCGGGGCCGTGGGTCATCGTCGCGCAGGTAGACGAAACGCCGCCGACGATGAAACCGCCGCAGGATGGCGTCTACATCAAACAGCGCTTCATGCGCGCGATCGGATCACCGGAGCGCGCCACGCAGGGCGGGCCGGCGTAAATCGTCACTCGATCGCGGCCGCGAGTTTCTTGTCGAGCGTCACCAGATCCGCACCGAGTGCGCCGGCCAGCCAGAGGTAACTCGCGTCGTAGGCCGAGAGTCCGGTGGCCTTGGCGACGAGCGCGACGTCGACGGCATCCACGTCGTGCCAAAGAATGTCCGACCGCTGGCCGATCGATTCCGCGAGCATCGTGAACAGGGCAGGCGCGAGGCCTGGTGTTCGTCGCGCTTTCATGAGCGCGACGTTGGTGAGCTCGAACTTGAGCAGGACCGGTGCATGAACGGCGGCGGCACGGAGTCGTGTGGCGACGCGTTCGAAGCCGGGCTCCTGAAAGAGCAGGGCCGCCAGCGCGGACGCGTCGATCACGACGGGCGTCACCGGCGATCGCGGTCGCGGCGGATGATTTCCGCACTGTCCGCGGGCGTACTGATGCCGAGCTCCTGCGCGCGTTTCACGAGCTCGGCGGCCCGAAACGGCCGGGGATTCACGGCCGTTTCCAGGATAAACAGCAGCTCACCCTGCAGCGACCGCCGGTTCCGCTGCGCCTGCTGCCGCAACGCCCTGGCGACGGCATCGGGCACCGACTTTATCGATAAGCTGACCATGGTTCCATTGTAGCGCCATTTTGGAATTCGTGGGACTTCGGCAATCTGCAACGCTAGAATCTCGACGGCATGCCGTCGGATCGCACCGGGCTATCGCAGATCTCGACGTTCGTCGCCGGCGCCACGCCCGGCGCGGACGCCCGCCGCCGCGCGCTTGGCGCCGTCATCGACACGGTCGGCGTCGCCCTGGCCGGATCATCTGAACCCGCCGCCCGCATCGTCCGCCGCACCCTGGCACCGTCGCACCCTGGCACCCTCGCCCCGTCGCACCCTGGCACCCTCGCCCCGTCGCACCCTGGCACCCTTGCCCCGTCGCACCCTGGCACCCTTGCACCCTTGCACCCTTGCACCTTATGGGGCGAGCGCCAGCGAGCCCCAATCCTCGACGCCGCGCTAGCCAACGGCACCGCGGCCCACGCGCTCGATTTCGACGACATGTGTTTCGTGTCGCTGGCCCATCCGAGCGCGCCGCTCGTGCCGGCGATCATGGCGGCCGGCGAGTGGGTGCACGCGTCCGGCCGGGCCGTGCTCGACGCGTACGTCATTGGATTCGAAGTGCAGGCGCGGCTCGGGCGGCTGATGAATCCGCGGCACTACCAGCGCGGCTGGCATTGCACGTCCACGCTCGGCGCCATGAGCGCCGCCGCCGGCGCCGCGCGGTTGTTGGGTCTCGACGCCGCCACCACGGCGCACGCACTGGCGATCGCCGCCTCGTCGGCATCGGGACTCAAGGAAAACTTCGGCACGATGATCAAGCCGCTGCACGCGGGGCTTGCCGCTCGCGACGGCGTGCTTGCCGCGCTGCTCGCGCGCGAAGGACTGACCGGCAGCGATCGCGCGATCGACGGCCCGCAGGGTTTTCTGCACGCCTTCGATGCGGAACACGCGGACCTGGCGCGCGAGGCGCAGGACCTGGGATCGCGCTGGGAGATCCTCGACACCGGGATTACCGTGAAGCTCTACCCGTCGTGCGCCGGCACGCATCCGACCCTGGATGCGATCCTCGATCTGCGCGCCCGGCACGGATTCGGCGGTGATGACATCGATCGCGTTGAGATCGACGTCGACCCGATCGTGCCGACCATCCTCATCCACGACCGGCCGTCGAACTCGCTCGAAGCCAAGTTCAGTATGCCGTTCTGCGCAGCGGCTGCGATCGTGTTCGGGCATGTGGGCATCGAGACCTTCGTCGAACGCATCGGCGACGCGCGAATCACGGCCCTCATGCTGCGTGTGACGATGCGCGTGGACGATGCGATAGGCGTGGGGAAGCCGGCCCTGACGGAAGCACGCGTCCATATCCTTTTGAAGGATGGCCGCACGCTGACGCAGGACGCCCACGGCGCCCGCGGCTATCCCGCGAACCCGGCAACCGACGCCGACTTCGAGGCGAAATTCCTGTCATGCGCCCGTGCGGCGCTGCCCGAGCCAGAGGCCGTGGGTCTGCTGCGGCGCCTGCGCGGCCTCGAGACAGTGGATTCGGTCAGCGGCATCTTTCGGTAGCCTTCGACCGGCCCCCAGCACCCTGGCACCTTTGCACCCTTGCACCTTTGCACTCTTGCACCCCGCCACCGAAGGTGCTTTACTTTCCCATGGCGGCGATCCCCGCCAAACCTCGATGACCCATCCCCAGCTTGGGTCCTCGCCGAGGCAAAGGGGGGCACACTCCCGGATTGGCATCTGAACCTTTGCGCCGCCAGGCGGCGCGGCTGGGGCGCGCTCCGCCATGGCTTTGTGCGAAGGGACACGACGATGCCGACGAACAAAGATTTCAAACGCCTGATTCGAGCCCGGATGGAAAAGACGGGCGAAGCGTACACGGCCGCGCGCATGCAATTGATGCGGGCGGGCACGTCAGGTACGACGGGTACGGCGGGCTTGCCCGCCGTAGCTTCAGCGAAGGCGGGTGCGACGGGTACGGCGCCGCGCGTTTCATACGCGGCGCTTGCGGGCATGAGTGACGCGGCGATCAAGAAAGCGACCGGCTGCAACTGGGAGAAGTGGGTCGCCTCACTCGACTACGCCGGCGCGCCGGACTGGTCGCATCGGGCAATCGCGGACTACGTGCGTCACGCGTACAAAACGCCCGACTGGTGGACGCAGATGGTCGTCGTCGGGTACGAACGTATCAAGGGCCTGCGGGCGATTGGACAGCAGCGGAACAGCGGCTACGAAGCCACGAAGAGCAAGACCATCGCGGCGCCGGCGTCACGCGTTTACCGCGCGTTCACGGACGCGCGCGTGCGCAAGACCTGGTTGCCGGGCACCAAGGTCACCGTTCGCAAATCCACGCCGAACCGATCGGTGCGGATGACCTGGGATGACGGCACGTCGGTGGAGGTGTGGCTCACGCCGAAGGCCCAGGGCCGGACCTCCACGCAGGTGCAGCACCGCAAGCTCGCGGGCAAGGACGACGCGGATCGGCGCCGGGCGTTCTGGGCCGAAAAGCTCTCCGCGCTTCGTGAGGCAGTTGAAGGGTAAGGACTGATGCGACATCCGAGGCCGGCCGTTACCGTTGCAATCCTGGCTGCCATCGTGGCGCTGGTGGCCTGGCGGCCGCTGGCGTCCGGTCTCGGACAATCTGCGCCTCAGAACGTCATCATCATCACCATCGACGGCCTGCGCTGGCAGGAATTCTTCGGCGGCGCGCAACGTGATTACTTCAAGCGCGACAAGAACGGATCGGGTGGAGAGCTGGAAACCCGCTTCTGGCGCGACAGCGTCGATGCGCGGCGTCAGGCCCTGATGCCATTCATGTGGTCCACGATCGCCACGAAGGGCCAGGTCTTCGGCGACCCGGATTCGAATTCGCTCGCGCACGTGACGAACGGACTCTGGTTTTCGTATCCGGGTTACAGCGAAATGTTCGCCGGGGTGGCCGACCCTCGCATCGACAGCAACGACAAGAAACCGAACCCAAACGTCACTGTGCTCGAATGGCTGAATCAGCGGCCCGGGTTCGAACAGCGTGTCGCGGCGTTCGGATCCTGGGACGTGTTGCCGTTCATCCTGAACCAGCAACGCAGTAGGCTGCCGATTGGATCGGGGTGGAGTCCCGTGCCTCCAGGCCCGGGCCCGGGTGACCCGAGCGCGATTTCTCAGTTGGCCGCCGACTTGCCACGCTATTGGGACTACGGCCCGTTCGATGTCCCGATGGTCTATTCCGCGCTCAACAGCGTGCAGACGTTACGTCCGCGTGTGCTGTATCTGATGCTCGGCGAAGGCGACGAGTGGGCGCATGAAGGCCGGTACGATTTGTACCTCGATGCGACGCGGCGTGCCGATAACTTCATCCAACGGATCTGGGACGCGGCGCGGCTCGCCAATGGCGGCACATCGAATACGACGTTGATCGTCACGACCGATCACGGCCGCGGCGCTACGACGAAAGACTGGACGGACCACGGCAAGAACGTGCCGGCCGCCGAGCGAACGTGGATCGCCGTGTTGGGACCGGGTGTTCCGGCGCTGGGTGTTCGTCGCGGCATCACGGTGACGACGTCGCAGATCGCGGCCACGTTCGCGGCCGTCGTCGGCGAGGATTTCAGATCGGCCGTGCCGGCTGCGGCGGTGGCACTGCCGCTGAAGTAACGTCGCGAGCGCCTAACGGAGTCCGGCGATGCGGATATCCAGGATCTTGCGTTCGCCTTCGCCGAGTGTCGTCTTGAGTGTCGTCGCCTTCAGCTGACGCAGGAATCCGGTGTCGTGCCATTCGTCGCCCTCGACGTCCGTGAGCGCCGCCACCAGGTACTCGCCTGGAGGCAGGCCATGCACGACGTACCGGCCGTCGCTGGCCGGCCGCGTCTGGGCAATCCGGCGCGACCGCTCGCCCCACGTGCGTTCGTCGGCTGAGAACACGATGATGAAGTAGTCGGACGCCGCCCGCCCGGACGCATCCTGCAGGCGTCCGCTGAGTTCCGTGGGGCGGTCGGTGAACGTGACCGTGACCTTGCCGATCTCCGCGCCCGCGCGCACCTCGAGCGGGAAGTCGGCGATGTCCTGATCGCCCACCATCGCGGACCGCAGGATCCAGTCGCTCTTTCCGGCCTGGCGGCCAGGCAAGTACGCCGATAGCCGGTACGAGCCAGGCATCAGGCCATCGACGGCAAAGGTGCCGTCGGCCTTGGGATTTGTCGACAAGGGTTCGACGACGAGCCCCCCGGCGATCGCGAGCGCCGACACAGCGATGTCGACCGTCGTCAGATCGGTGGGCGCGGGACGCGTGCCCTGGAACACGACGCGCCCGGCGGTCGACATGCCAGGCTGGAGCGTGAGTGACACCGATTGATCCTGATTGGACACATTGACGGTCGTCATGGCCCACATGCGCGTTTCGTCCACGATCGCCGCGATCGCGTACGAGCCTGGTGCGACACCCGAAAACGTGAATGGGGTGCCGCCGCGTTCCTTCACGCCGAACCAGCCGCCGCCATCGACGCCGGGCTCGACGAGGTACAGATGGGGACTGCCCGAGGGGGCGCTTCCATTCTGTGCGGTCACGGTGCCGGAGACGCGGAATGTCGGGCGAAGTGAAAGCGTGAAATCGAGGCCGCTACGCTCTTCGCCCGGCCCCACCGCAATCGTGGCGGCGGCCGACTGCTGAAGCGTGTTCGGAAAATAGACCGGCGCGTAGCCGACCGTTCCGGCGGGCGGCGGGGAAGGCGCCGGCTGACTGCCGCCCACACCGGCTGCCTGCGACGACACGAGCGCCCGTCCCCATGCGACGTCCGCCGTCGTCGTCTGATGCAGGCTCGACAGCGAATCTTCAAAGTCCAGCGTGGGCAGCACCTGCAGCACATACTCACCGGCCGGCAGGCCGTACAGCCGGAACACGCCGCGGTCATCCGTTCGGGAACTGCCGTCCGAGCCGGCCTCGACCAAGCGGCGAACCCCACCACCCGAGACGAATCGCTTGACGGAGATCATGACGCCGGAGGCGGGATCGCCGTCGGGATCGCGGACTGTCCCTGTGAGGACCGATCCTTTGACGATCTTCAGGGCGAGACCGGTCAGCTGCTGCCCGTCCGTAATGGCGATGGGTGTACCGGCGCGTCCCGGACCCGGCGCGCCAAAGCGGGACGTGAGGTACCCGCCCTTTTCAGCTGCGAGCTGGTAACGGCCGGCCGGAACGTCGCGAAACACGAACCGTCCTTGTTCATCCGTGACGGCGGTGTCGGCGTAGAGATGGTCGGTGTGATTAATCGTGACGATCGTTCCCCGCGCGGCCCGTGCCTCGGCACCGTCGATCGTCACGAGACCTGACATCGTCGCGGTGCCGCGTGGGGGAACTGGCGCGCGATCACGCGATGGCTGTTGCGCGGCCAGTGCAGTCCCGGCGATTGCGACAAGGACAAGCGCGCTGACAGTGTTCAATCCGCGGCCCATCATCGGACCCGTCCCATGTTCAGCGAGACCGTCCGCTGATCTCCGGCGCCGATCGTGACGCGTGTCGCGAAGGCCGCGACCTTCATCAGGAATGCGGGGTCTTTCCAGTCGGAGATAAAGTCGTCGCGGATGGCGGCCACGAGGTACTCGCCGGCTGGCAGTCCGGCGAACGTAAAGGCGCCGTCGCGGGACACGCCCGAGTCACGGATGCTGCGCGGCGTCCGGCCGTAGTCCACCCATCGAGAGCGATCTTGCGGAAAGACCAGAATCAGCGCCTCGTCGAGCCGATCGTCGCGCGATCCCGGCCGGACCGTCCCGGCGATCGTCGACGGTTTGTCGGTGAACCTGACGAGGATGGACGTCACGGGCTTGTCGATGAGGTCGATCGACACATCGGAGACGTCGCGACCGTTGGCCGTGACCGACTCGAGTGTCCATCCCGGCGGCGGCGCCGGCACGCGGAGGAAATATCCGCCGGGCACGAGTTCGGGCGTTTCGAACGTCCTGTTCGCGAGCACCTTGGCCGAGGTGTTCAAATCCGAACCCGTCGTGCCGCCGTCCCGGCGCTCGACTTCAACCTCCAGCTTCTCGATCACTTCTGATGAAGGCGAATCGTGCGTGCCGATGAATTCCACGCGGCCACTCAACCTGACGCCGTTGCGGACGACGACGGCCACGTCGTTGACATCCGAGTCGCCCACGGTGATCGGAACCGTTGCAAAGAGTGTTGGCTCGAGTGGAGCCCGTGGTGCTTCGAAGATCATTTCTCGAGGCCGCGAGATAACCGTGCCCGCGTCACTCGGAGCGACGGCCTCGACGATGCCGAATCCGCCATCGGCGGCCGGTCCCTTCAGCACGCGCAGGATGTATGGCCCCGGCGTCACGCCCTGTAACGTGAATCGGCCGGCCGGGTCCGTGATCGTCGAATTGGCCGGTCCGTCCCGATCGACGCGGAAGTCCGTGCTGCCCACGGGTGTCAGTGAGACGGGCATCCTGCCGGCCGGTCCGTTCTGATCGGTCACCTGTCCGCTGATGCGCACGGCTGAAACGGGACGCAGCGCGAAGTCGATTCCCGCTACCTCCTGTCCCGGTCCGACGGTGATCGGCCGCGTCGTCGACGCCTGCGACGCTCCGCCGTTGTACTGCGTGGGATAGACAAACACCCGGCCCTCGCGCGGGGCGATCGGGGGCGTGCCGAGGTCGTACAGGGACGAGCCGATTCTGATGTGCCTCGTCGATCCCAGCCGGGGCACGCCCACGCCCGCCTGTTCGAAATCCATGAACATGGCCATCATGGCGTCGCGGTCTCCGGTTCGTGACGCCTGTTCGAACTCCGGCAGGTAGGCCGCGGGGGTGGCACTCTGCCGCTGGATGATCGCGACGACATAGTCGCCGGCGACCAGTCGCGACAGCCGGTACACGCCGCGATCGTCCGTTCGGCTATCCGCCGAAAACGCCCTCGTCAATTTCGGCCGGCCGGCGACGAACACCCGCGCGAATACGTCAACGTCCACGCCGACTGCCGGTTCGCCGAACTCGTCGACGACCCGTCCGGTGATCGCGCCCTGCTTCCACAATCGAATCGTCAGGTCGGCTCGATGCTCGCCGGGGGCCAGAACAATGATCTGGTCACCGCGGTCCCCGTTCGCGCGGTGCTGGCCGAAGCCGGCGCTTTGGTAGCCGAATCGGCTGGCCCTGATGCCGTAGCGTCCTGCCGGCACGGTGCCGAAGACGAATTGCCCGTCGCCATCGGTCATGACTTGCGTGTGCTCTCGCGTGTTGATCTGCACGATCGCTCCGCGAACCGGCGCGCCTGTCGAGGCTTCGACGACGCGTCCCATGATGAGACCGGAGGACGGCTGAGCCGATTGGGACCAGAGGGCGGCGGGCAGCAGTCCGACGCAGCCCAGCGCCAGGACCGGCAGTGAGACGACGCGCATCGCGAGATTAGACACCAGCTTGACCGGTCTTGGCCGCCATCCTCATAATCGCGGCATCCCGACACAATGAACGAGCACGACGACGAAACACGCCAGATTCCGCCGGCGCCTACCCCTTCCGACGATCCGACGATGCTGACTCCGCACGAGTCAGGCCGCGGTCAGGTGACTTCGGACGCTCAGACCGTGGCGTTCATGCCGGCGTCGGGATCCGGCGTATCCCGGCCGATTTCGTCGAGCGCCGGCGCCAGCCGCGCGGCGGCCTCGCCCGCGCCCGGCGTCCGGCGCATCGGCGACTACGATCTCGAGTCCGAAATCGCGCGAGGCGGCATGGGCATCGTCTACAAGGCGCGCCAGCTCAGCCTGAACCGGCCGGTCGCGTTCAAGATGATCCTGTCGGGCCAGTTCGCGTCGGCCGCCGACGTCGAGCGCTTCCATGTCGAGGCGGAAGCGGCCGCCGGTCTCGATCACCCAAACATCGTCCCGATCTACGAAGTCGGTGCGTTCGACGGCAATCACTTCTTTTCGATGAAGCTGATCGACGGCCGCAGCATGGCGCACGAGATGCCGCGCCTGGTGAAAGCCCCGCGCGACGGCGTCCGCCTCCTCGTCAAGGTCTGCCGCGCGATCCATTACGCCCATCAGCACAGCATCCTGCACCGCGATCTGAAACCCGCGAACATCCTGCTCGACGGCCAGGGCGAGCCGCACGTCACCGACTTCGGTCTCGCGAAGCGGACCGGCGGGGACAGCCAGCTCACGCAGACCGGCACCATCGTCGGGACGCCGAGTTACATGGCGCCCGAACAGGCCGCGCCGTCGAAAGTGCCGCTGACGACCTCGGCCGACGTCTACAGCCTGGGGGCGATGCTGTATGAAATCCTCACGGGCCGTCCGCCGTTCAAAGGGGACTCGCCGCTCGACACGCTGATGCTCGTCATCAACAAGGAGGCGGAACGGCCGCGGTCGATCAATGCGTCCGCGGACCGCGATCTCGAGACGATTGCGTTGAAGTGTCTCGAGAAAGATCCGGCGCGCCGGTACGGATCGGCGGAAGCGCTGGCTGAAGATCTGGATCGCTGGCTCGAGGGCGAGCCGATTCTCGCGCGACCGATTGGATCGGCGGAGCGCGTCGTCAAGTGGGCGAAGCGGCGGCCGGCGATTGCCGCCCTGGCGGTGGGCATCGCGGCCGTCACCGTACTCGGCATCGCGGGCGTGATCTGGCAGTGGCGCGAAGCGGTGTTCCAGCGAGGCCAGACCGCGAGCGCGCTGATTCGGGTCGCGCAGGAGGCGAAAGCCGCCGAAGCCGCGCGCGACCAGGAGTCGGCGCAACGCGCCGCGGCGGAGTCGGCGCGGCAACAGGAGACTGTGGCGCGCACCGCCGCCGACGAGCAGAAGGCGATTGCCGTGGATGCGCTCACGGCGGCCGAACGCAGCGCGTATTTCAACAACGTGAGCCTCGCCGACCACGAATGGGCGGCCAACAACATCGGTCATGCCGACCAGCTCCTGGCGGCCACGCCGGCCGCGCTGCGCAACTGGGAATGGCACTACCTCAACCGGTTGTCCCATGTGGAGATCGCGAACACCGCCGTCGGCACGCGACCGGTGGTGGCCTTCGCGGTCACGGGCGACGGCCAGCGGGCCACGGCGATTGACGTTGATCTGCAGGTCTGGTCGATTGGTTTGCGCGACGGCCGCGTGAATCGAAGCCTGAAACTCGACGGTGCGCCCGGTCTCGAGTTGAGTTCGACCAGCCTGTCGCCGGATGGATCACGCTTTGCAGCCACAGCCGTCCTGATCAATCGTGGCCTGATCCAGCAGTTCACATTTGTGTGGGATGTCGCGACGGGGCGCGTCGTCATGACGCGCGGCGGACAATCGCTGGCCTCCGACAACGCCGTTGCCCTGTTCCCGGCCGGCGATCGAATCGTGACCGCCGCGCTCGACACCGGCGCGGCACCGGCGTCCAACCAGCCGGGCGACCTCATCGCTCGGGTTGCCGCGGTCTCGAGCCGGTTGCATGTCTGGGACGTGCGAACCGGCGACGAACGGCCTTCCCTGGGGGTCGTGCCCGGCGTCGTGTCAACGCTGAGCATCAGCCGCGACGGGTCGCGCCTCGCCGTGGGCGCCAAGCAGGTCGCGTCACCGATCGATGCCGTGGTCCTCGATGCGGCGACCGGCGCGTCCGTCGGAATGCTCAGCCACTCCGGCGACACGAAACCCGTCTTCGCACCGGATGGACGGACGATCGCGGCGGGCACGACGACGGGCGTTCGCGTGTGGGCAGTCAGTGGCGGAACGGAGCGTTGGACGTTCGCCGGCGAGGCCGGCGTCACCGCGTTCAGTCCGGACGGATCCGACGTGGTCGCGGCCATGGCCGATCGGTCGATTGTGGTGCTCGATGCCGGGACGGGCCGCCTGAAGGCGCGCCTCCTGGGCAGCGCCGCGTCGGTTGCCGGATTGTCGGTCACCGCGTCAGGCCACGCGATTGTTTCGGCCGATGCCGAGCACCTGCGGACGTTCATGGTGCCGCCCGATGCGGCGGCTCTTCTCGCCGAGGGTCCGGCTGACACGCTGATGGCGGCCGGCGTGACGCCGGACGGACGCCGGCTCGTCGGCCTGGCGCGCGGTACGCTGCGCGGCTGGGATCTCGCATCCGGCAAGTATTTGTACGGCCCGGCCACGGCGCCCGCACCTGGCGACCAGACGATCACCGCCGCATCGCAGGCCATCGCCAACGCGATTGCCGCGAACAATGGTCAGCCCGTCGCGGCCGGCAATCGCATGGTCTTCTCCGCCGACGGCCGGCGAACGGCGCTGGTCAGGACGTCGCTGGCGACGGTCGGAGGCGTCAGGCAAATGCGGAACGGCGTCCGCGTGTACGACACGTCCACGGGCCAGGAAGTGCAGGCGTTCAGCCCGGCGAGCGATCCGCCGAATGCCACCGTGTCGGCGACGTCCGCCCCCGCGGGCGTGTCCACCGTCGTATCGATGGGCCTCGGTCTCGATCGAACAGGTCAGCGTGTGGCGCTGGCCACGATGAAGGCGACGGTCAACATGGCGGGCGGCGCGCCGCCCGCCGGATCGGGCGCGACGGCCGGTGGAGCCAGCATGGCCTTCCGTGGCAGCGACATCGATGTCTGGAGCGCGCCGGGCGAGCGGCCGGCGGCGTCGATGGCGCTGCCCGATGCGCTCGCGGCGGCGGTGGAACTGTCGCCGGACGGCCGGACCGTCGTGACGTTGTCGGCCGATCTGGCCAACGCGCAGCAGTCCGGCGCGCTGTACCGTGTGCACGACGTCCGGACCGGCCGTGTGCTCGCGACCGTTCGCGGTGACAGACAGACGGCGCCGATCACGTTCAGCCGGGACGGCCGGTTCGTCGCCGCGGAGACCGTCCGGCATACGGTCACGGTCTTCAATCTTGACGATCCTCGTCATCGGATCGTCCTGCCGGAACATCGGTCGCCCGTGACGCGCATCGCCTTCAGCCCGGACAACACGAGAATCGCGACCCTGTCGGGCCAGGGCATCACGCTCTTTGACGCGCGATCGGGCACGCAACTGCTCGCGTTGCGCGAATCGATCGGGCCCTATGCCGCGCGCGAGATCATCGTGCCCGGCAAGGTGCTGGGCGGGTCGACGTCGCTCGTCTTCTCAGACGATGGCCGGCAGATTGTGGAGACGAGCGTCGCCAGCGATCCCCGGGGGATCAAGGTCACGATCAAGACGTGGGACGGGTCGGCGAAGTGAGGGGACGGGAGGGGACGGAGACGACGGTTTCACACGGAGACACGGAGATCCACGGAGACGCACGGAAGTTGAACGGATGACGAACGGCGCCTGGCAGCTTGCCGCCAGGCGGCCGGCGGCCGCAGAGAGTGGAACGAACACGCACGGGTGAACAGTAGCGTGCTCTTCGGCGGCCTGTTCACCCGTGCGTGTTCGTTCCCACTCCCTGCGCCGTTCGTCATCTGGGCAGTTGAAAACAGTGCCACGAAGCGCCCTCTTTTCCGTGTCTCCGTGGATCTCCGTGCCTCCGTGCGAAACGGTCGTCTCCGTTTTCTCCGTTCGCTCCTCGTCACCACTTCGGCACTTTGATCGTGCTGATCATCAAACTCCCGCTGGCCGCGAAGAGCAACGAAAACGGATGGAAGTCGCGGCCCAGCACCTTGTGGCTGCCGCCCCAGAAGACCTGGCCGGCGTGACCGGTCAGGTCCAGCCAGAACAGCAGCGCCATGATCATCACGAGAAAAATGCTCGTCGGAATCGGCAGCCCCTCGAAGTACTTCACCTTGCCGGTGGAGACGTTCGTCAGCGTCGCGGCCGTGACGTTGAATCGCGCGAGGCGGCTGATGCCGCAGCAGACGAAGTACGTGAGAAACGCCGTGTCCCAGAGGCCGCGCAGGCCGAGTGTGTAGCCGAGGACAGCCGGCGCGACGCCGAACGAGACGATGTCGGCCAGCGAATCGAGATCCGCGCCGATGCGCGACTGTTTGGCGGCATTCAGGCGCGCGACGTACCCGTCGAGGGAATCGATCACGAACGCCACGAGCGGCAGCACGAACGCCGTCCAGAGCCAGCGCTGCTGATCGCCGGCGAGATAGCTGAGGCAGGCGAAGATGGAGATCGTGCCGCAGCTCGCGTTGCCGAGCGTGAGCAGATCCGCCCACGTGTAGGAGCGGATCATCGACAGAGGCGGTTGCGTAGAGGGCATCGTCTGGCTCAGCCTCTTCGTCCGGTGGCAGGCGTGTGCCCGCGTTTCCAGATCATGAACGTGCGGCGGAACTCGATGACGGCCGTGCCGTCCTGATTCACCCCGACCGTCTTCACGCGGACGATCCCCACGTTCGGGCGCGATTTCGACTCGCGGGTCTCGAGCACCTCGCTGTGGGCATAAATCGTGTCGCCCTCAAAAACCGGATGCGGCAGCGTGACGGCGTCCCAACCGAGGTTGGCGACGGCGTTGATCGTCAGGTCAATGACGGACTGCCCGGTGACCAGGGCGAGCGTGAAGCAGGAATTGACGAGCGGGCGCTTGAACTCGGTGTGGCTCGCGTATTCGGCGTCGAAGTGAATGGGATTCGTGTTCATCGTGACGCACGTGAACCAGATGTTGTCAGCCTGGGTGATCGTGCGCCCGAGCGGGTGCTCGTAGACGTCGCCGACCGTGAAGTCCTCGAACACGCGGCCGGTCCAGCCCGGTTTCGTCGCCATCAGATCGTTCCCTCCGACCGTAACGCCGCGGTCGTCGCGGCGTCGTACCCCAGTTCCCGCAGGATTGCGTCCGTGTGCGCGCCCAGGGCCGGGATGGGGCCCATGCGCGGATCCTCATTATTAATGGAGACGGGCGGCGCCAGGGCATGGACGGGTCCGGCGGGCGAGTCCACCTCGCGCCAGCGGCCGCGGGCCTCGAGTTGGGGATGCGCCAGGAACTCGGCCATCGTGTTCATGCGGGCGTAGGCAATGTCGGCGGCCTCGAGCCGCGCGACGAGCGCCGCGGCGCTGAGCATGCGCGTCACCGCGGCGACGTCGCGATCGAGCGCCTCTCGATTCCTCACGCGCGCAGGATTGGTCGCATATCGTTCGTCGGACGCCAGCGCCGGCTGGTGCAGGACGCTTGCACACAACCGCGTCCATTCCGCTGCGTTCTGCACCGCCAGATGGACTGGCTGGCCGTCGGCGGTGGGCACGGGCCCGTACGGCGCGATCGACGCATGGTGGGCGCCGGTTCTCGCCGGCGCCGTGCCGCCGTACTCGGTGTACGCGGCCGGCGCGCTCATCCACTCGGCCAGCGCATCGAACAGCGACACGTCGACGATCGCGCCACGCCCGTGCGAGGCGCGCGCGTAGAGCGCCGTCAGAATGCCGGAGTAGGCGTACATGCCGGCGGCGATGTCGGCGACGGAGATGCCGACCTTGGCCGGCGCGTCTTCGAATCCCGTGAGCGACAGCAACCCGGCCTCACTTTGCACCAGGAGATCGTACGCCTTGCGATGCGCGTACGGCCCGGTGGTGCCGTAGCCGGACACGGTACAGACGATCAGCGCAGGATGCTGCGCACGCAACGCGGCGGGCGAGGTCCCCAGCCGATCCGGGGCCCCGGGCGCCACGTTCTGCACGAACACATCCGCCCGCGCGAGCAGCCGGCCGAGAATGTCGGCGCCGGCGGGCGTCTTGAGGTTGAGCGTCAGGGATTCCTTGGATCGATTGAGCCAGACGAAATAACTCGAGAGCCCCTTGACCGTTGTGTCGTACGCGCGCGCGAAGTCGCCCGTGCCCGGCCGCTCGATCTTGATCACGCGCGCCCCGAGGTCGGCGAGCTGCCGCGTCGCAAACGGCGCCGCCACGGCCTGTTCGAGCGAGACGACGGTCAATTGGTCAAACGGCTTCATGCAGCGTCAGTACGACCTTGGCAAGCCCAGGACTTTTTCAGCGACGAAGGACAGGATCAGGTTCGTCGAGATCGGCGCGACCTGATAGAGCTTCGTCTCCCGGAATTTTCTTTCGATGTCGTAGTCCTCGGCAAAGCCGAAGCCGCCATGCGTCTGGACGGCCACATTCGCTGCTTCCCACGACGCGTCGGCGGCCAGCAGCTTGGCCATGTTGGCCTCGGCGCCGCACGCTTCGCCACGGTCGAACATCTCCGCGGCGCGAACGCGCATCAGGTCCGCCGCCTCGACGTTCACGTGCGCGCGGGCAATCGGAAACTGCACGCCCTGGTTCTGGCCGATCGGCCGGCCGAAGACGACACGATCGTTCGCGTACTTCGTCGCCCGTTCGATGAACCAGCGGCCGTCACCGACGCACTCGGCGGCGATCAGAATCCGCTCGGCGTTGAGCCCGTCGAGCAGATATCGGAAGCCCTGGCCCTCCTCGCCAATCAGGGCAGACACGGGGACTTCCAGATCGTCGAAAAACAATTCGGTGGTGGCGTGATTCATCATCGTCCGGATCGGACGAATCGTCAGCCCATGGCCAATGGCCGTCCGAAGGTCGACGAGCAGAATCGACAGGCCCTCGCTGCGCTTCTTTACCTGCTCGACCGGGGTCGTCCGGCACACGAGCAGCAGCAGATCGGAATGTTCCGCGCGTGAGATCCACACTTTCTGGCCGCGCACGACGTACGTGTCGCCCTTGCGGATGGCGGTCGTCTTCATCTGCGTCGTGTCCGATCCGGTGGTCGGCTCGCTCACGCCAAACGCCTGCAGGCGTAGTTCGCCGCGGGCGATGCGGGGCAGGTACTCGCGTTTCTGCGCGTCCGATCCGTGCCGCAGCAGCGTGCCCATCGTGTACATCTGGGCGTGACACGCACCGCCATTCGCGCCGCTGCGATTGACTTCTTCCAGGATGACCGATGCCTCAGTCACGCCCAGGCCCGAGCCGCCGTATTCCTCGGGAATCAGCGCGGCGAGGTATCCCGCCTCCGTCAAGGCCTTGACGAAGGTCTCCGGATAGGCGCGCCGGGCGTCCAGTTCGCGCCAGTACGGATCGGGGAACGACCGGCATAATTCGCGGACGGCGCGTCGCAGATCCGCGTGCGTTTCGGTAGCCACGAAGGCGAATGATATCGGAGTACGATGTCCGGCCGATGTCCGGGCTCGCGGAACTCGCCGAACTCATCGTCGCCCATCTGCGCAAGGCCGGGACGCAGACGCTCTTCGGCGTGCCCGGTGGTGGCGGCAATCTCGATCTGATTGAAGCCGCGCGCCAGGCCGGGCTGCCGTTCGTCCTGACGTCCACGGAAACCGGCGCGGCCATCGCGGCGATCGCGCAGGCGGAGATTCTCCAGCGACCCGGCGCGTGCTTGACGACGTTGGGTCCCGGCGCCGCATCAGTGGTCAACGGCGTCGCCTGCGCGTCACTCGAGCGCGCGCCGCTGATGGTCTTCACGGACAGTCACCCCATCGGCGCGGCCTGGGAGTTCGCGCACCAGCGGTTCGATCACGTGGCGCTGCTGGGGCGAATCACGAAGTGGTCGGCGCTCCTGATGCCGGGCGACGCGCCCGAGACGATCGCGCGCGCGTTCCGCGAGTTGGTGACGCTGCCGCCAGGACCGGTCCATCTCGACTGTCCCGCTGACGTGTCGACCAGCAGCAGCGGGACACGACCGTCGGCCCTGGATCGCGGCGGTCTCGGAGCCTTCGTCGCCAGGCGGGCCGATCCGGACGAGGCCGGCCACTTCGACACGCTCGTCTCACGCGCGCGCAAGCCGCTCGTGCTCGTCGGCCTGGGCGCGCGCCGCCCGGCCGACGCGATGGCGATTCGCCATTTGTGCGAGCGCTGGTCCGTTCCGGCGATGGTCACCTACAAGGCCAAGGGCGTCATTCCGGATTCGCACGCCTGCTTTGCCGGCGTCTTCACGAACGGCAGCATCGAGCGCGCGGTCATCGCGCAAAGCGACCTGCTGATCGGCATCGGACTGGACCCGGTCGAACTTCTGCCGCGTCCGTGGACCATTTCGCAGCCCATCGTCGGCCTGAGCGGCTGGCGCATGCCCGACGACCACGTGCCGTTTGCCGCCCAGCACGTGGGGGATCTGTCGCACACCGTCCAGCTGCTCGAGGCGACGATGGGCCCGGCCGCGTGGGATTTGGACGAGATCGCGCGGATCGTTCAGGGCGACCAGCGCCTCGCCGACATTCCGACGGACGGCCTGGCTGCGCAGCGCGTCGTCGATGTCGCCGCGTCGATATTGGCTGGCCGCTGCCGGGTGACCGTCGACGCCGGCGCGCACATGCTGCCCGCGCTGATGCGATGGCCGGTGGCCGCTCCCAACGATCTGCTGATTTCGAACGGGCTGTCGACGATGGGGTTTGCGCTGCCGGCGGCCATCGGCGCAGCGCTCGCAGACCGTGGACGCCCGGTCGTGGCCCTGACGGGCGATGGCGGGCTCCTGATGTGCCTGGGAGAACTGTTGACCGCGGTACGCGAGAAGCTCCCGATCATCGTCATTGTCTTCAGTGACGCGTCGTTGAGCCTCATCGAGATCAAGCAGCAGGCACGGAAGCTGCCGGCCGGCGGCGTGGCGATCGGCGAGATGGATTGGCCGGCACTCGCCGACAGTTTCGGCGCGGCCGGCTTCCGTGCGTCGTCCGAACAGGAACTGGCGGTCGCGATTGAGCACGCGGCCGGCTACGACGGGCCGAGTCTGATCGAAGCCAAGATCGATCGCTCGAACTACGGCCGTATGCTGAAGGTATTAAGAGGCTGACCTCATGCATGAACTGCTGATCATCGACGGCGAGAAGGTCCCGGCATCGGATGGCGGGACGTTTCAGAGTTTTGATCCCTCCAGTGGTGACGTGCTGGCAACGGTTGCGAAAGCGACGAAGGCCGATGTCGATCGCGCCGTGGCCACTGCGCACGCGGCGCTCGAGGCCAAAGCGTGGGGTGGTGCCGCGCCGGCCGAGCGTGGGCGAATCATGCAGCGCATGGCGCAGGCGTTGCGGGACCGGGTCGAGGAGCTCGCCGACCTCGAGAGTCGAGACAACGGCAAGCCGCTGAAACAGGCGCGCACGGACGTGCAGGTGGCGGCGCGCTACTTCGAGTTCTTCGCCGGCATCGCCGACAAGATCATGGGCCACACGATTCCGCTGGGCCCCGGCTATCTCGACTACACCGTCCGCGAGCCGATCGGCGTGTCCGCGCAGATCGTGCCGTGGAACTATCCCATTCAGATTGGGGCGCGCGGTGTGGCGCCGGCGCTGGCGGCCGGGTGCGCGGTCGTGCTCAAGCCGTCGAGCGAAGCGCCGATGACGGCGTTGCGCCTGGGCGAAATCGCGCTGGCGTGCGGGCTACCGCCCGGCGTGCTGAACGTGATTCCCGGTACCGGCAGCGAGGCCGGCGTGGCACTGGCGAGCCATCCGGACATCAATCAGCTCACGTTCACGGGGTCGGTCGACGTCGGCGTGCAGGTCGCGAAGATGGCCGCCGAGAACGTGGTGCCGGTGGTGATGGAACTCGGCGGCAAATCGCCGAACGTGGTCTTTGCCGACGCGGACCTTGATTTGGCCGCGCAGGGCGTCGCCAACGCCATTTTCCAGAACGCCGGCCAGACGTGCTCGGCCGGGTCGCGCCTGCTCGTCGAGCGAGGCGCGCATCAGGCGCTGGTCGATCGACTGGCGGCTCGCGCGAAGTCCATGCGCGTCGGGCCAGGGGTCAGCGATCCCGACATGGGGCCGATCATTTCGAAGCGCCAGCTCGAAACCATCGAGCGGTACGTCGGCGTCGGCACGTCCGAGGGCGCGCACGTGGCAGCCGGGGGCGCGCGTCCCGACGACCCCTCGCTGGGCCGCGGCTACTACTTTCAGCCAACCCTGCTCGATCGCGTCACGCCGGACATGCGCGTGGCGCAGGAAGAAATTTTCGGGCCGGTACTCGCCATGATCGAGTTCACCGATCTGGAAGAGGCGGCGGCTATTGCCAATCGCAGCCAGTACGGGCTGGTCGCCGGCATCTGGACGCGTGACATCAACAAGGCGATGGCGCTGGCATCGCGCATCAAGTCCGGGCAGGTCTACATCAACACGTACGGCGCCGGCGGCGGCGTGGAGCTGCCGTTCGGCGGGTACAAGAAGAGCGGCTACGGGCGCGAGAAGGGACTGGACTCGCTGGCCAGCTACACCCAGATCAAGAACGTCTGTATTAAGTACTGAAACAGTGAAGCAGTAAAGCAGCGAAGACTCGCGTCTTTACTGCTTCCCTCCTTCACTGTGACGTAATTCGTAACAGCGCCCGCGTCGCGTCGTGTGTCGGGTTGTCCAACACTGTGCGCGGATTGCCGCGTTCGACGACGCAGCCGTCCGCAAGGATCACGCACTCTGTCGCAAACTCCCGGACGAATGTCACGTCGTGGCAGGTGACCAGCAGCGCGCGGCCGGCTGAAGCCAGCTGCCGGAGCGTCGATCCGAGTTCGCCGCGGCGCGCCGGGTCGAGTGACGCCGTCGGTTCATCGAGCAATAACAGCGGCGGGTTCGTCGCGAGCGCGCGCGCGATGGCGACGCGCTGCGCCTCACCGCCAGACAGTTCACGCGGCAGCGCGCCGGCACGCGTGGCCACGCCGAGGTCGTCCAGCAACGCACGTGCCGCGGTTTCCGCGTCCTGGCGGGACCGCCGCTGCACATGCACCGGCGCGAGGCAGATGTTGTCCATCGCTGTCAGATGCTCGAAGAGATGATGGAACTGGAACACCATGCCGACCTGACCGGCCGTCGCGCTTCGTGATGAAGCCGACAGCGGACCCGGCGCGAGTGTGGCCGGCCCGACCGCGATCGCGCCCGCATTGAACGTCTCCAGCCCGGCAATCGCGCGAAGCACCGTCGTCTTGCCCGAGCCCGACAAACCCATCAAGGCGACGATGGCGCCGGGTGCGACGTCGAAGGACACATCGCACAGCACTTCGCGCGCGCCGCGATTGAGCCGGAGGCCGGTGATCCTGAGCGCCGCGCTCATGACGCCGTCGCCGCCTTCCATCGCGATTCGAGCCGCCGCGCGAGCTGCGACAGCGGCAGCGACATCGCCAGGTACAGCGCCGCGCAGAGCGCGCCGGGGATTACCCAGCTGCCCAGGTTGGTCGCAAAAATCTGGGTCTGCTTCGTCAACTCCATCACCGTCAGCACGGAGACCAGCGACGAATCCTTGAGCATGGCCACGAAGTCGTTCGTCATGGGCGCCAGGGCCAGTCGAAACGCCTGCGGACCGCGGATCAGGCGCAGCGTCTGGCTGTCGCTGAACCCCAATACACGCGCGGCTTCGAGCTGACCGCGCGGCACGGCCTCGAGTGCGCTGCGATAAATCTCGCTCTCGTAGGCGGCATAGTTGAGGCCCAGGCCGACCAGCGCGGCCACGAACGCGGGCAGCCGGACGATCTCGGCGAAACCGTAATAGATGATGAAGAGTTGCAAGAGGACCGGCGTGCCTCGCACGACTTCGACATAGAGAATGATGGCCCCCCGCAGCCACCGGCGCCCGTAGACCCGTCCGACCGCGAGCAGGACGCCGACGGCAATCGCCAGCGCCATCGACGCGCACGACAGCACGAGCGTGACGGCCGCCGCAGTCAGAAAAGACGGCAGGTACCGCCGTGTCATTTCCCAGGACGACTGGGGTGTCGAGCCGGGCACGTCTGTCGCCTGTACGTCGGCGCCCGCCAGGACGTGCAAGAAAAAGGCAGCTTCGTCGTCGCTCCACACGTTCCACTTGCGAAAGATGGCCTCGAGCCGGCCGTCGCGCATGGCCGCGCGCAGCACGGCGTCGATTCGATCGCGAAGCCCGGTGTTCTCCGGCGCCAGCACGCCGATGTAGTGCCCGATCGCGACAGGATTGTGGTGCGTATAAAGACCCGTCAGGCGGCGCATGGTCCGTTCCGCGAGGACATGATCGAGCAGGACCGCATCGACCCGGCCGTTCAGCAGATCGCCGTACGGGTGCACGTCATCGTCGTACGACACGGCCGTGATGCCGTGATCGCGTTCGGCGGCAAGGAGCAACTCGTACGCAATGGTCCCGCCCAGCGTGGCCACGCGTCGGCCGCCCAAGTCCGCGAGGGTCTTGAGACGATCGCGATCCGCAGACCGAACGGTGAGGACTTCGTGGAACTCGTAGTAGGGAATCGTGGCCGCGAGCGTGCGCCGGCGCGCAGGCGTGTCTTCGATGCCGCTCAGGCCGATGTCAAAATCCCCGCGCGCGGCGGATTGATCGAGCGACGTGAACAGAATCTGGACGAACTGCGGTTCGCGCCCGAGATCGCGGGCAATGAGCGCCGCGATCTCGACGTCGAAGCCGACGACGCGGTCGGGCTGTTTCGGATCGGCTTCCACGAAGGGCGCACCGCCCTCGGCGTCGCCGCCCCAGCGCAGCACACGCGCATCCTGCGCGCGCAGGCCGGTGGCCAGCAGCAGGACGACGGCGACCGATGCGCCGAAGCGAACCACCGCGGAACCGCGTGCGGCGTTAGAAGCCTGAAAACGCAAAGACCGCGCAGGTCACGATCGCCAGGACGGTCACGAAGGCGACGCGCCCGACGATCGGCAGCGTGGCCATCGCGGCCGTGTCACCTTTCTGCACCCGGCGCAGCAGCGTCTGCATGAACCCGACGAGGCCGGACAGGATGACGACCAGCGTCAGCTTGAGGTGGAACTGCCAGGGCATGTTGCCGAGATTGGCGAAGCCGCCCCACCGGGTGAAGAGCATGCTCAGCCCGGTGATCCAGAGGAGCGCGAGGCCCATGGATCCGACGCGGCTGATCGCGGGCGGAAACCGGCCCAGCACCGGTTTCTCAGCCGGGGCCGCCTTCGCGACCAGGCCCATCATCACCATGTTGCCGAATGACGCGGACAGGCCCATGGCCAGTCCCAGGAAGTGCAGAATCAGCAGAATCTTGTTGAGCAAGTCCATGGTGCGGGCCATCTTAGCAACTAACAACTAACAACTAGCAACTAACAGGTGTGGGGTCCAGCCGTCCACGTCGGTGCCACTCCGTACGTAGGTATGATGCGCACCTCATGACTCGCATCGGATTCATCGGCCTGGGAAACATGGGGCGCCCGATGGCGTCGAATCTCGTCCGGAAGGGCGAGTCCGTCGTCGTGCACGACGTCAATCAGGCGCCGGTGCGCGCGCTGGCTGACCTGGGCGCCCGGCAGGCGGCGAGCGTCGGCGACGTCGCCGGCTGTGACGTCGTGTTCACGATGCTGCCGACAACGGCTGTCGTCGAGGACGTGATCGCCGGAGCGGCCGGCCTCCTGGCGCACGCGCGCGCGGGGACCGTGGTCGTGGACATGAGCACGATCGATCCACTCGTGACCGATCGACTGGCGGCGGCCGCCGCCGCGAAAGGCATCGGATTCGCCGATGCCCCGGTCGGACGCCTGGCGAGCCACGCCGAACGGGGCGAGTCGTTGTTCATGGTGGGCGCCTCGCCAGAGACGTTCGCGCGAATCAAGCCGCTACTCGACAAGATGGGCACGACGGTGCACCACTGCGGCGAGGCGGGCACCGGCATGCGGACGAAGCTGGTGAACAACTATCTCGCGATTGTGTCGTGCGCGTTCAATGCGGAGGCGATTGCCCTCGCGCAGCGCTTCGGCCTGGATCTGGCGAAGACGCTCGACGTGATTCACGGGACGACGGCGACGAACGGGCAGCTCAAGATCGCGTGGCCGTCGAAGGTGCTCAAGGGGGATACGGCCCCGGGGTTCACGATCGACCTGGCGCACAAGGATCTGACGCTCATCGTCGAGGCCGCGAACGCGGTGAAAGTGCCGGTGCCGATCGCGGCGATGGCGCGCGAAGCGTTCAGTGCGGCGCGGGCCTCCGGACATGGCGAGCAGGATTTTTCGGCGATGCTCGACGTGCTCTGCGACGCGGCAGGGATCGAGCGGGCCAGGCTGTAGGGACCCCTCAGCGCTTCTTATTCAGCCACCAGTAAAACGGCAGCCCGAAGCACAGGCCTCCGGCGATAGAGAAGCCGACGAACCACGGCCAGCGATAGCGGCCGGGCGGATGGCCGGCGAAGTGCACGGCCAGGAGCGCCATCGTGATGAACGCATCCAGGATGAAGCCGATGGCGAGCCTGTTGTCGAGCACCGGCCCGAGGCCGTTGAAGTCGTGCAGCAGCCAGTAGATGAAATAGCCATTCGGCACGACCAGGCCGAAGATCGCAATCGCGAGCAGCGCCATAACTGAACTCCCTGACCGCGCTCGCCAACAGGCGGGCGCGTGTCGGGCAGAGGCTACACCAGATTTGTGTGGGGTCGGGTCTGGTTGGCGCGATGTTCGTCCCAACCAGACCCGAACGCTTATCATTGGCGGATGAACGCCACGTTTCCGAATCTGATCGACGGTAAGCGCGTCGAGTCCACCGACCGCAACACCGACATCAACCCGTCGAATACCGGCGACGTCGTCGGCGAATTCGCGCGCGCGTCGCGGCGGGACCTTGACGCGGCCATCGCGGCGGCTCGTCAGGCGTTTACGACGTGGTCGCGCTCCAATCCACAGACGCGGTTCGACATCCTCGACAAGGCCGGCACTGAAATCCTGGCGCGCAAGGAAGAACTCGGCCGCCAACTCGCCCGCGAGCAGGGCAAGCCGCTGGCTGACGGCATCGGCGAGGCGGGACGCGCCGGCATGATCTTCAAATTTTTCGCCGGCGAGGCCGTGCGGCTGACCGGCGACCGAGTCGATTCGACCCGGCCCGGTGTCGACGTCGAAGTGACCCGCGAGCCGCTGGGCGTCGTCGCGGCCATCACGCCGTGGAATTTTCCGCTCGCCATCGCCGCCTGGAAGATCGCGCCCGCGCTGGCCTGCGGCAATACGGTTGTGTTCAAGCCGGCGGAGCTCGTGCCGGCGTCGCCCTGGGCCATCGCGGACATCGTCCAGCGTGCCGGCCTGCCGCCCGGCGTGCTGAATCTGGTCCTCGGTCCCGGTTCGGAACTCGGCCCGGCGCTGGCCTCGTCGCCGGATGTGGATGCCGTCACGTTCACGGGCTCGCAGGACGTCGGTCCGTCGGTCGCCGCGGCGGCCGTCTCGGCCGGTTCACGCGTGCAGCTCGAGATGGGCGGCAAGAATCCGCTGATCATCGTCGACGACGCGGACCTGAACGTGGCCGTGAACATCGCCGTCAACGGCGCGTTCTTTCAGGCCGGCCAGCGCTGTACCTCGTCGAGCCGGCTCATCGTCACCGAGGGCATCCACGATCGATTCGTGGCAGCGATGGTGGAGCGCATCAAGACGCTGGTTATCGACGACGCACTCAAGCCGGGGATCGATCTGGGTCCGGTCGTGGATGCGCGGCAGCTCGAGAAAAACCTGAGCTACATCGAGATTGGCAAGCGCGAGGGCGCGCGGCTGGTCGTCGGCGGTGACCGCCTGACGCGCGAGACCGACGGGTTCTACATGGCGCCGGCGCTGTTCACCGAAACCACGAATACGATGCGGATCAACCGCGAAGAAATCTTCGGGCCGGTCGCCGCCGTCATTCGCGTCAAGGATTACGAGGAAGCCTTGGCCGTCGCGAACGCGACGATCTATGGATTGTCATCGGGCATCGCGACGACGTCGCTCAAACTCGCCACGCACTTCAAGCGGAACTCCACCAGCGGCCTCGTCATGGTCAACCAGCCGACGGCGGGGCTGGATTATCACGTGCCGTTCGGCGGCCGGAAGAAGTCGAGCTACGGACCGCGCGAGCAGGGGAGTTATGCGCGGGAGTTCTATACCGTGCTCAAGACGGCATATACGGCGTCGTAAATCGGACTGCCGCGCCGAACGGCGCCGGGTCTAAAGACCCGGCCTCCTGGCGACGGCTTCGGCCAATTCAACGATTCGTCTCGCGCGCGTGACGATCGGCTGATCGACCATTCGATTTTCGAAACGGAATGCGCCCTGGCCGGCGGCGCGGGCCGCCGTATCGGCCTCGATGAGGCGGCGGGCGCGGGCGACGTCCTCAGCGGTCGGACTGAACACCTCATTGATCACCGCGACCTGATTCGGGTGGATCGCGGTCTTGCCGCGGAAGCCGACAGCGTGGGCGCGCGCGCAGTCCTGGCGGAAGGCGTCGGATGCGGCCAGATCGACGAACACGGCATCGATCGCATCCGCCCCAATCGCCGCGGCCGCGAGGACGACCTGCGATCGCGCGAGGATCAACTCCTCGCCGGCAACCGTCCGCGGAATACCCAACTGCGCGGTGAGATCTTCAGCGCCGAAGATCAGCGCGGGCATATCGGCGTCGGCCCGCACGATGGCGCCGGCGTCCAGAATCGCGCGCGCCGTCTCGAACATCGGCAGCACTCGGCGGTGCGGCGCGACGTGGGCGACATGCTCGATGTCGTTCGCCGTCTCGACCTTCGGCACGACGACGCCCTCGATGTGGCCGGCGACCTCGGGCAACCAGCGCAGGTCCGCGTCCTGAAAGGCCGTCCCCGGTGCATTCACCCGCACGAACCGCGCGGTGCGCGACGCCGTCGTCGTGTTCAACCAGGCGGCCACCGACCCGCGCGCTTCGGCCTTGCGCGGCCCGTCGACCGCGTCCTCCAGATCGATCAGGATCGCGTCAGCACCTGACACGAGTGCTTTGGAAAAACGATCCGGACTCGTGCCCGGCACAAAGAGCAGAGAGCGCAGCACCACAGCGGCACGATTGTAGCGGGATCGTGCAGTGGTGGGCGCTCTGGTAGGCTGGCGGCGTGACGCCGGCGATTGTCACCACCAATCTTGCCAAGCAATACGGCCGTGTCAACGCGCTGGCCGGGCTGTCGCTTCGCGTCGAGTCCGGTGAAACGTTCGGTTTCCTCGGCCCGAACGGAGCGGGCAAGACGACGACAATCCGATTGCTGCTCGGATTGCTGCAACCAACCGGTGGCGGTGCCGAAGTACTGGGGCAGCCGATTGGCGCCGCGGGCACGCCAGCCCGGGCCGACATCGGATACCTGCCCGGAGAGCTGGCGCTCTGGCCTGGCTTCACGGGCTGGCACACGCTGCGATTCCTGGAGCGGATGGCGCAGCGGCCCGCCGTCGATCGCGACGACTTGCTGGCCAGGTTCGGCCTGGCGGACGCGGACCTGCGCCGGCCGGTCCGGACGTACTCCGACGGCATGAAGCAGAAGATTGGCCTGGTGCAGGCGCTGCAATGCCGGCCGAGCCTCGCGTTTCTGGACGAGCCGACCAAGGGACTCGATCCGCTCGTGCAACAGGCGTTCTACGACGCGCTGGCCGCCGCGCGGGCGCGCGGCACGACGATCTTTTTTTCGTCGCACATCCTGTCGGAAGTCGAGCGCGTGTGCGATCGCGTGGCGATGCTCCGAGCCGGCCACCTCGTGGCGGCGGGCACGATCGAAAGCGTCCTCGCCTCGCAGCGCCGGCGCGTACGTGCCACGTTCACGGCACCGATCGATCCGGTTCCGCTCGCGCGATTTGGCGATGTGCTCGTGAGCAATCCTACGCAGATCGAGCTGCTGGTGCCGCGCGCCAGTGTGACGGAGTTGGTGCGGAGTCTTGGCGGCCTGCCGGTCGCCGATCTCACCATCGAGCCGATGAGCCTCGAGGACGCCTTTCTGGAGCACTACCGGTGAGCGCCCTGCACACCATCGCGGCACTCCTGCGGCACGGATGGGCGCGCCATCGCGCGGCCCTGATTCCGATCGTCCTGGCGATCGGCGTCTTCCAGTTTCTGTTGACGCGGATCGCGCCGGCGGCCAACGAGGCGAACTGGATCGGCTCCATGATGGCGATGCTGCCGCCCGAGTTGCGCGAGCTCGCGGGCGGCAACCTGGCGATGACGTCCGGTGGGTTTCTGGCGGTGGCGTACGCGCATCCATTTTTTATTCTGCTGCTCAGCGCCTGGATTATCCGGACCTCGAGTGCGGCCGTGGCCGGCGAAGTCGGCCTGGGCACCATGGACCTGCTCGCCTCGCGTCCGGCTGCCCGCTGGACGTTCGTCGTCGCCGGCCTGATCACCGTGATGGTCGGGCTGGCCGCGATCGCCGGCGCCGCCCTGCTGGGCACGACCATTGGCGTCGGCGCCCGCGCGCTGGGCGTCACGGGCCGGCAGTTCGCGCCGATCGCGTTCACCGCCTGGTTGTTGTTTGCGGCGCTGGGCGGTGTCGGCCTGTTGATCAGTGCGACGCGCCGTGACGGTGGACAGGCGACCGCCTGGACGATTGCCGTCGTCGCCGGGTCGTTCGTGCTCGACTACGTGGCGCGCCTCTGGGCGCCGATCGCCAGAACCCGGCCTCTGTCTTTGTTCCGGTATTACGAGCCGCCGGTAATCCTGGTGTCCGGCATCCCTTCGATCACGCTGGTCGTCTTGTCGAGCGTGCTGATCGTCAGCGTGACGCTGGCGATCGTGATCGTTCAGCGCCGGGATCTATGACGTGAGCGCCCCTGCGGCCTCGGCCGCGGCGCGCTGGCCGCTCTCGACCGCGCCATTCACATAGCCCTGCCACCGGTTGCTGGTGTGCTCGCCGGCAAACAGCACGCGGCCGAACGGCCGTGCGAGCCACTCGCGCAGCCGCGGATCGAAACCGGCGTGAAACGCCGCGTAGCCGCCGCCGGCCCACGGATCGTGTTCCCAGGAAATCACGTGCGCCGCCACGAGCGCGGACGGCCGGCCGAGCCAGTTCAAGCGGCGGACAACCGCGCGAGGTCCGCCGCGCGCCACAAGCGATTGGAGCGCGCGCGAGGCGCCACCGCCGGCCAGCAGGCTCAGCATGGCGGCCTTGCCATGCTGTTCTTCATTGCCATCCCACACCGCGCCGGTGGGCTGATCGGAGGCGAACAAGCTCGGCTGCCTGCGCCGGGTCCAGAATCGTGATGAAAACTGCAGGATCATGCGCGTCGCCGGCCCCATGTGCACCTGGCGCAGCGCCTGTCGCTGGGCGTCGGGCAGGCCGGGTTCGAAGACGACGTGCCGCAGCGGAATGGGCGGGAGGGTGCAGATCAGGACGTCTGCGCGGACTTCGCCTCGTCCGGCCGGTCCCTCGACGGTTGCCGTGACGCCACGACGTCCGATCCGTACGCGCCGTAAGACAGTCTGCAGGTGGATTGGCGCCGTCAGCGTTTCGGCCAACTTGGTCGCCAGCTGGTCGTTTCCTCCCACGACGCGCTGCATCACGCTGTCGCCACCGAACGGATCGCCGGCAAAGAAGTCGACGAGCGCCAGCAGCGACAACTGCTCGGGGTCGGCCAGAAACAAACCGCGAAAACCGCGAAAGCGCGACATCAGCTGCGCGACCTCGCCCCGGCCACGGCCCTTGCTGATGGACCGCACCCAATCGGCGACCGATCGCGCTGACAGGCGCTGGGCGACAGGCCCGTCCCAGCGCTGTTCGGCCAGTTTGTAGTCGCGCACGAGCGTGGCCAGCGCGTCGTTGATCGGCGCGAATCCTTCGAACGCCGATTGCCGGCGCACCCGGCCCGCGCGATCGGGCCCGTAGTACCCGAATCCGCGCTTGAGAATCGGCACGAGCGTCAGACGCAGCCGGCGGGCGAGGGCGCAGACGCTTTCCTGGTCGGACTCGATCAGATCCGCGCCGCCTTCCGCGTGCTGACGGCCCGCGAATCCGTCGCGGATCGTCCACACCCGGCCGCCGACGCGATCGCGTGCCTCGATCACCGTGGCGCGGAGGCCGCGGTCTTCAAGCTCCCGCGCCGCAGCCAGCCCCGCAAGACCGGCGCCGGCAATCAGAACGTGTACAGGCATAGTCGGGCCTCATTTTCGCAGGTTGCGTGACGAAAATGGGCCTGCGACGACGCCTGGCCTCACGCAGAGGCCCGTCATCCTGGCGTCCGACCGCGTGGCACACCTCTTGCCAATTCTGAAATGTGGCTCAAGGATTGGGAGGCGCTCCACCGCACGGGCGCGACCAGCGGCGCGCCCCACGCGTCGATGTATACATGCGCGTGCGTGGCGAACTGGTTTCCCTGAACACTCCCATCGTCGTCCACGACCTGAGCCGGACAGGCTTTGCCGTGGTCAGCCAGACGCCATTCACCAAAGGGCAGACGCTCGATTTCCGGCTCCTCGGCGACGACGGCCCGGGGGTCAGGGTGACGGCTTGCGCGGTCCACAGTCAGCCCGTGGCTGGTTCGCCGGGCCTGCACCGGAGCGGTTTCATGTTCATGCCCGGGCAACTCACGGGCAGGGTGCCGCAAGCGTCAATCGACCAGTTGCTCGCCGCGGTTTCTGTCTTCGCGTCGTGTTTCTGACGTCGGTCGACCAGCAAGACTGACCCTCACCCTGTCAAACCTACAGCGTTTTTCTGCCAGCCTCTCCGGTTTTCTCCGAAATTAAAGTGGCATTGCGTTTGCTATATCGGGGAGTGGAGACTGGAATGCACGTCGACTCCCCACCGTTTGCCGCCATCGTCCTTCAGCTCTTGGTCCGTGCCACCGGGATTGCCCTGGTCGGTTCGATCTTGCTGATCGCGGCGGTCACGCTGTCGCGATAGCCACAGCCAGCCTTCGCTAGTCGCTCGCGGCGCTCGCAGCTTCGGCTGGGCAGCGCTGTGCAAATCTGTGCAGGGCGGCGCCCTCAGCGCAGACCCAGGACTAGTTTGGGGCAACACCGCATTGAGCCCCGGCCGTTGTCAGCGCGGTCCTCCTCATATAATCCGCACGTCCACCCGGACCCCTTGAAAAAAATGACGCCTGCCTCCCAATTGACGATCACCGAGCAGGAATCGGGCGATGTCACGACACTGATGCTGGTCGGCCAGATCACGCTCGACGACGGCGACCTCGCGCTTGGCAGGTTCGTGAACGATCTGGTGGCGCGCGGCCGTCAGAAGATCATCCTGGACCTCGGCGGCGTGACCTACATCGACAGCGCCGGCGTCGGCATGATGGCCGGCAAACTCAAGACGGTCCGCGAGCGCGGCGGCGACATGAAACTGCTGAACCTGACGACGCGCGGCCAGCGGCTGTTCGGGATGATGAAGCTGCACCTCGTGTTCGAGACGTTCGAGGACGCGGACATGGCGGTACGGAGTTTTGGGTACTCGACGCGGTAACGCCGGAGGGGACGGAGACAACCGTTTCGCACGGAGACACGGAGATCCACGGAGACCGGCCGCTGGCCGCAGGTGAGTGGAGAATCGCGGCAACCGAACGGCAAGCCGCTCTTGGTCAAGCCGTTCAGTTGCCGCGATTCTCCACTCATATGCGCCGCTCGTCGGTCAATGTCGCCGACTCCATAAGCTCCCATCGCACCTCAGGGTAAAACCCCGGTTTTCTCCGTGGATCTCCGTGCCTCCGTGTGAAACAACCCCGTCCCCTCCCACCCTCCTGTCATAAGCTTGCTCTGATGCCTCTGGTCCTCCTTTTCGCAGCCGGGTTGGCCTCCTCACCGCCCCCGCCGCCCGTCCAGGCTCAGCCTGCGGCCATCCTGCGCGTCTACGTCAAAACCGACGACCGCGGCGAAGGCAGCGAACTGGCGGCCCGGCGGCAATCGGTCACGGACGTGACGGAATCCCTGGCGTCGAAGAAAAAGACCTTCGCGATCGTCGAGACCGAAGCCATGGCGGACGTGATCGTCGAGGTCGTTGATCGGGCGGTGTATGTGCCGAAGATCGTGATGGGCATCGGGCCCAGGCCTGGCGATCCGTCGGCCATCGCGGGGATGGCGGCGCCGGTCCGTTCGCCCGTCTTGCGGGTGCGCGCGGCCCGCGGAAGATTTGCCGACGTGTTCACCAACAAGAACAAACCGTCCGAATCGGCGCGCGGTTGGAAGATGGCCGCTGACGATGTGGCGGGACAAATCGAGAAGTGGGCGAAGGCCAATCGGTAGGCCGCACCGGTCCGTTTTCCATCTATAATCCGCCGCGATCGCGTCACCAGAACGACCTGCCGCCCACTGCGGCGCACGGAGCTGCCCATGAGCTATCACGACGAGCACGACCTGCTGGATCAGGCGCAGATCGACGCGACCTCGGAGGCCGACGCGCAGGGCCTGGAAGGCGTCGATCGCCGCCAGTTCATTTTCATATCGCTGGTCACGACTGCGGCCACGACGTTCGGGTTCGGCGCGAAGGCGCTGGCGCAGACGCCACCGGCCGGGGCGGGACGAGCCGGGGGAGCCGGGCAGGCCCAGGCCGCGCCGCCCGTACCGCTCGGCAACGGCGAGGCCGTGTCATGGACGTTCCAGCCCTATCCCTATGGGACGGGCGCGTTGATGGAGAAACTGATTCGCGAGCGCGGCGCCGCCGCCTTCGCGCGCGACGTGTTCACCGTCGAGAAATGGTCGGGCGCCGTGCCGACGACGGCCGAGGACATCGCGTTTCTGCCGGCCAACCGGCTGTCCGCGCTCCTCAAGGAACGCAAGATCACGTCCACTGATCTCACGAAGATTTATCTCGACCGGATCAAGAAGTACGACCCGACGCTGCTCTGCGCGGTCACGATCATGGAAGAGCAGGCGATGGCCGAAGCGGCCAGGGCCGATGCGGAGATCAAGGCCGGGAAGTATCGCGGGCCGCTGCACGGCATTCCGTACGGCGTGAAGGATCTGTTTTCGACGAAGGGCGTGCGGACCACGTGGGGCGCCGGTGATTTCGAGAACCGCATCATCGACGAGGACGCGGAGATCGTCGTCCGGTTGCGCGACGCCGGGGCGGTGCTGATGGCCAAACTCGCGACCGGCCTCTTCGCGCAGGGCGATCAGTGGTACCGCGGCCGCACGAATAACCCGTGGGACATCCGGCGCGGATCGAGCGGATCGTCCGCGGGGCCCTCGTCGGCCACCGCCGGTGGATGCGTGGCCTTCGGGATCGGAACAGAAACGTCGGGATCGATTGTGTCGCCGGCGCGCGAGTGCGGGTTGAGCGCGCTGCGGCCCACGTACGGTCGCGTGAGTCGTCACGGTGGGATGGTGCTCGCCTGGTCGCAGGATCGCGTCGGTCCGATTTGCCGGACGGTCGAGGACTGCGCGATGGTCTTCAACGTGTTGCACGGTGTCGATCCGAAGGATCCGTCGACGGTGACGACGCCGTTCCATTTCGATCGCGCGATCAAGGTCTCGACGTTGCGGATTGGCGTCGACGCGGGCGCGGCGAAGGAATTCGTGGACGGGCTCAAGGAACTGGGCGCCGTGCCCAAGGAACTGGCGGCTCGACCGGGCGGCGGCGGTGGCGGACTCGGCGTCGAATCGGCGGCCGCGTTTGATTTTTACGTGCAGGCCAAGGCCAAGGAGTTCGGCGTCGACCTGGCGACATTGCAGGCCCCGGCGCGCGGCGGCGGTGCGGGCGGCCGGGCGGGTGGCGGCGCGGCTGGTGCGGCCGGCGGGGCAGGGGCCGCGGGGGCCGCTGACCCGACCACGGCGGGTGCGGCAGCACCGGCAGCGGGTCGCGCCGGTGGCGCGGGTGGTGGCGGTCGCGGCAGTTCAGGGCGCGCGACGAGCATGGCTGATCTCACGCGCTGGACGAACGGCCGCTTCACCTATGCCTTCGACTTCATCAATGCGCAGCGGCGTCGCCAGATTCTGATTACCCAGATGGCCGAGTTGCTGAAGGACCTCGACATGTACGTCCCCGGCAATGGCTACGATGTCGGCTTGCACTCATCCACGGGCCATCCGTGCGTCGTTGTCCCGTACAAGTTCGACTCGCCCGCTGCGGGCGGTGGTGGCGGCGGACGCGCAGGGGGCGGTGCGGGTGCGGCGGGTGCTGCAGGTGCTGCGGGTGCTGCAGGTGCGACGCCCACGCCAACTCCGGCGGCGCCGCCGGTGGTCTACAACAAGCAGCCGATCTGCGCGGTGCTCGCCGGCAATCTGTACAACGACGACAAGATTCTTTCGGTCGCGCATCAGTATCAGATGCGACACGACTGGCACGCGAGGAAACCGACGCTGTAAGGAGAGTCGATCGAGCCATCGATCTATCGATCCATCGATCAATTAGATGGCGCTAGGAAAACGAGAAGGCCTGAAGGATGCACGGAATGCAGCCATTTGCGTCGGTCTGCTGACACTCGGATCGTTCCTGGCTCCAAGCGAGTCGCTCCAGTACTTGGCCATCTACCCGCTATTTCCCGGGGCGATGGCGGCCTATCTTGTCCAGGACAATCCCCATGGAGGCACAGTCGGGCAACTGATCCTTGGGGCCATTCTCTTTTTTCTGGTCAATACAGGTCTCTATGCGCTTGTATTCGCTGGCATGCGGCGAGTTTGGAACAACTCTCGGCAGCGCGACACGGCAGACCGAGTAGATCGATAGATCGATTCAGCGATCTCTCGACTTTTTGTCATATCCTCACCGCGTGAAGGTCGCTGTGATCGGCGCAGGCCCCGCCGGGCTGTACTTCTCACTCCTCCTCAAGCAGGCGAGGCCTGAGGCGGACATCACGGTGCTCGAGCGCAACCGGCCGGATGACACCTTCGGCTGGGGGGTGGTCTTCTCCGACCAGACCCTCGAAAACTTTCGCGCCGCCGATCGGCCGACATTCGATCGCATTACATCCAGTTTCGCGCACTGGGACGACATTGACGTCCACATCCGCGATCGCGTCATCACATCCAGCGGGCACGGGTTCGCGGGCATCGCGCGCAAGAAACTGCTCAACATTCTGCAAACGCGCTGCGCCGAACTCGGCGTGGCAACCCGCTTCGAGTGCGATCTCACCAGCGATGCGGATCTGCCACGGCTTGGTTTGGGTGACGCGGACGTCATTGTCGCCGCCGACGGCATCCACAGCGCGGTGCGCGCCAGGCATGCCGATCGGTTCCGGCCGGATCTCGCCATGGGTCAGGCGAAGTTCATCTGGATGGGGACGACGTTTCCGTTCCAGGCGTTTACATTCTATTTCGTCGAGAACGAACACGGCGTGTTTCAGGCGCACTGCTACCGGTTCGATGAGCAGCTCTCGACGTTCATCGTGGAGTGCGATGAGGCGTCATGGCGCCGGGCCGGGTACGACACGCTCGATCTCGATGGCACCGTCGCGGCCTGCGAGGCGCTCTTTGCCCCCTGGTTGAAGGGCCATCGCCTCATGACGAACGCGCGTCAGATGGCCGCGCCATGGGCGACCTTCACGCGCGTCCGTAACGCATCCTGGTTCCACGAAAACATCGTCTTGATGGGCGACGCCGCGCACACGGCGCATTTTTCGATCGGGTCCGGCACCAAGCTCGCCATGGAGGACGCGATCGCGCTGGCGCGCGAGTTGGCGAGTGGCCGGCCGCTCACCGAGGCGCTGACGGCCTATCAGGGCGAGCGGATGACCGAAGCGCTGCGGCTGCAGAATGCGGCGCGCAATTCGGCGGGGTGGTTCGAGCACGTCAAGCGTTACATTGGGATGGAACCGGAGCAGTTCACCTACTCTTTGTTGACGCGAAGTCAGCGCGTGAGTCACGAGAGCCTCCGGCTGCGGGATGCGGGATACCTGGAGGGTGTGGAGCGGTGGTTTGCCGGCCGGCGGCGAAATGAGGCCGGGGCTCGTTTCCTGACGGCTCATGAGGAAACGAGTCCCGGCCTCCTTTCGCCGCCGCCGCCGATGTTCACGCCGTTCACGCTCCGCGGGATGACGGTCGTCAATCGCGTGGTCGTCGCGCCGATGGACATGTATTCGGCTGAGGACGGAACGCCTGGTGAGTTCCATCTCGCGCATCTGGGCACGCGGGCGATTGGTGGGGCAGGGCTCGTGATGACGGAAATGACGTGCGTCGCGCCCGAGGCCCGCATTACGCCGGGGTGTACCGGCATGTACAAGCCGGAGCACGTCGCCGCGTGGCGGCGCATTGTCGACTTCATCCACCGCGAGAGCCTCGCGAAGGTGTGCCTCCAACTCGGTCATGCGGGCGCCAAGGGCTCGACCAAACTGCCCTGGCTGGGCGAGGACGTACCGCTCGACGAGGGGAATTGGCCGCTGGTGGCGCCATCGGCGGTGCGCTACGCGCCGCAGTTGCAGGAACCGAAAGAAATGTCGCGCGCCGACATGGATCGGGTCCGCGATCAGTTCGTCTCGGCCGCGCGCCTGGGCGCCGAGTGCGGCTTCGACATGATCGAGCTGCATTGCGCGCACGGCTACCTGCTGTCCGCGTTCATCACGCCACTCAGCAATCGGCGGCAGGATGCCTACGGCGGGCCGGTCGAGCATCGCGTCCGCTTTCCGGTCGAGGTCTTCACCGCTGTGCGCGCCGCATGGCCAGCCGATCGGCCGATGTCCGTGCGCGTGTCGGCGACCGACTGGGTCGAAGGTGGCGTCACCGGCGATGAGGCGGTCGCGGTGGCCAAGGCGTTCATCGAGGCCGGTGTCGACATCGTGCACGTGTCCACCGGGCAAACCTCGACGGAGGCCAAGCCCGTCTATGGCCGCATGTATCAGACGCCCTTCAGCGATCAGATTCGGAACGAAACGCACTGTCCGACGATCGCCGTCGGGAACATCACCGATGCGGAGCAGGTGAACGCGATCATCGCCGCCGGACGCGCTGATCTGTGCGCGTTGGGGCGGCCGCATCTGGCCGATCCGTACTGGACCCTGCACGCCGCGGCCGCGCTTGGCTATGCGGATCAGCACTGGCCGTCTCAATATTTGACGGCCCGCCGCCAGCTCGAGCGAAACCTGGCGAAGGCCAGGCAAGTGTGAGCGGCTGGCTTGATGGACGGCATGTCGTCGTGACCGGCGGAGGCAGCGGACTGGGCGCCGCGATCGCCGGTGCGCTGGCCGCCGAGGGCGCGAACCTCACGCTGATGGGGCGGACGTTGGCCACACTCGAGAAGCAGGTCCGCATGCTGGGACGGTCGTCGGCCGGCCGCACCGCAGCCGTCGTGTGCGATGTCGCCGACCCGGAATCCGTGGCGCGCGCTTTTGCCCAGGCCGTTCAAGACTTCGGACCCGTTCACATCCTGGTCAACAACGCCGGTGTGTCGGCGGCATCGGCGTTGGCAGACACGACGCTCGCCTCGTGGCAGCAGGTGATCGCCGTCAATCTCACCGGCACGTTTTTGTGCACGCAGCAGGTGTTGCCGGCCATGTTGACGGCGGCCAGTGGCCGCATCATCAACATTGCGTCAACGGCTGGCCTGCATGGCTATGCGCGCGTGGCCGCGTACTGCGCGGCCAAGCACGGCGTGGTCGGATTGACGCGCGCGCTGGCGGTGGAAACCGCACGCGCCGGTGTGACCGTGAACGTGGTCTGTCCGGGTTACATCGAAGGCACGGCGATGTTGCAGACCGCGATTGCCAACGTGTCGAGGGTGACCGGCAAGTCCACGGATGGCGCCCGTGCGATTCTGGCCAAGCAGTCGCCGGGCGGCACGTTCGTGACCCTGCAGGACGTGGCCGGCAAAGTGCGCTGGTTGTGTTCCGAGGAGGCCGCGCGCACGACGGGTCAGGCGATTGTCGTGGACGGCGGAGAGGTGGCGTCATGATTCCCACGCCGGAAAACTTTGGCTGGCACGTCGAGGGCCGCGTCGCCACCATCACGCTCAATCGGCCGGAGCGGAAGAATCCGCTCACGTTCGATTCCTACGGTGAGCTGATCGAGACCTTCCGCGCGCTCGTCAATGAAAAGGACATTCGCGCCGTGGTGCTCACCGGCGCGGGCGGCAATTTTTGTTCGGGCGGCGACGTGGAGGAGATCATCGGACCGCTGGTCGCGATGCACGAAAAAGGCGATCATGCCGGTCTGCTCAAGTTCACGACGATGACCGGCGACCTGGTCAAGACCATGCGCGCCTGTCCGCAGCCGATCGTAGCGGCCATTGACGGCATTTGTGCGGGCGCCGGGGCGATCCTGGCGATGGCCAGTGATCTGCGCATCGGCACGCCCCGCAGCCGCGTGGGCTTCCTGTTCGTGCGGGTCGGGCTCTCCGGCGCGGACATGGGCGCGTGCGCGCTGCTGCCGCGCATTATCGGCCAGGGTCGCGCCAGTGAGCTGCTGTACACCGGCCGCTTCATGGACGGCGTCGAAGCCGAGCGCTGGGGGTTCTACAACAGACTGGCCGAGCCCGACGCGGTGCAGGCCGCGGCCGTCGCGCTCGCGCAGACACTGGCCACCGGACCCACGGTCGCGCACGCGATCACCAAGCGGTCCCTGCATGACGAGTGGGGCATGAGCGTGGACGAGGCGATTGCCGCCGAGGCGCGCGCGCAGGCGACCTGCATGGACACGCAGGACTTCGTCCGGGGGTATCGTGCGTTTCGCGAGAAGCGCACGCCGAAGTTCGAAGGGGACTGATGGCGGACCGGACGTATCTCGGGTGGCCGTTCTTTGACGACACGCACCGGGCGCTGGCGGCCGACGCCGTCGCGTGGCGCGACCGCGAGTTGGGCGCGCATCACGACGCCGATCCGGCGAAAGCCTGCCGCGCCTACGTGTCGCAGCTGGGCGCGGCCGGATGGCTGAAGTACACCGTGCCCCGCGCGTACGGCGGCGCGCTCGACGCGTTCGACGTGCGATCGATCTGCCTGTTGCGGGAAACGTTCGGCTATACATCCGGCCTCGCCGAGTTCGCGCTGGCGATGCAGGGCCTGGGGTCGGGGCCGATTGCGCTGTTCGGATCCGAGGCGCTGAAGAAGAAATACCTGCCCGGCGTCGCTGCCGGCACCTCGATTGCCGCTTTCGCCATCTCCGAGGCCGGCGCCGGGTCGGATCTCGGCGCCATGCAGACCACCGCGCGCCGGGACGGCGCGCACATGGTCATCAACGGCCAGAAGACTTGGATTTCGAACGCGGGCATTGCCGGGCACTACGTCGTGTTCTGCCGCTGGCCCGAGGGCGGCGACCGGAGTTTTATCGCGCTCGTGGTCGACGCGGGGACGCCCGGTCTGGAGGTCAGCCGCCCCATCGAGGTCATCGCGCCGCATCCGCTCGGCACGTTGACCTTCACGGACTGCCGGGTCCCGGCCGACGCCGTGATCGGCGAGCCGGGCAAAGGCATGCGCGTGGCGTTGGGGACCCTCGACGTGTTTCGCACCACGGTTGGTGCCGCGGCGCTCGGGTTTGCGCGGCGGGCGCTCGACGAAGCGATTCGCCACGTCAAGGATCGCATCGTCTTCGGCAAGCCCCTGGGCGAATTTCAGTTGACGCAGGCGCGCATCGCCGACATGGCGACCGCGATCGACGCGGCCGCCTTGCTCGTCTATCGCGCCGCCTGGACGCGCGATCGGGGTGCCGACCGCATCACGCGCGAAGCGGCGATGGCCAAGCTCACCGCGACGGAGATGGCCCAGCAGGTGATCGATTCGGCTGTTCAGTTGCTCGGCGCGCGCGGGGTCGTGGCGGGCGAGCCGGTCGAGCGGCTGTACCGCGAGATTCGCGCGCTTCGCATCTATGAGGGCACGACCGAGATTCAGAAAATCGTGATCGCAGGGCAGGTGCTGGCGTGATCGGACGAGGAACGGCGCACGTGGACACCTTCGTGCGGGACCACCTGCCGCCGCCCGAACTGTGGCCGGAGACTGACTGGTCCGGCGTGCCTGACCTGTCGTATCCCAAACAGCTCAACGCGGCCGTGGCCCTGCTCGACGAGTGGATCGCGCGCGGCCACGGTCGCCGGCCCGCGCTGCATCATGCGGGTGGCGTCTGGTCGTATCGGCAGCTGTTCGAGTCCGCGAATCGCATCGCGCACGTGCTCGTGCACGACTGCGGCCTGGTGCCGGGCGCCCGCGTGCTGTTGCGCGCCGCCAATCAGCCGATGCTCGTCGCGTGCTGGTTCGGCGTGCTCAAAGCCGGCGGCGTGGCGGTCACGACGATGCCCTTGCTCCGGGTGCGGGAGCTCGGGGACATCATTCAGAAGGCACAGATTACGCTCGCGATCTGCGACGCGTCCGTCGCGGCCGATCTCGAGTCGGCCCTCGCCGGTCGCGAGCGCGCGCGTGTGATCACCTTCAACTCAGCGGAACCGGATGCGCTCGAGGCGCGCATGACCACGAAATCGGCGGCGTTCACGGCCGTCGAGACCGCGGCCTCCGACCCCGCGATCATCGCCTTCACATCCGGCACAACGGGCCGAAGCAAAGGGACCGTTCACACCCATCGTGATCTGCTGGCCGCGGCCGACACCTACGGCCGCTACGTTCTCCGCGCCGGGCCAGACGACGTCTTCATTGGGTCACCGCCTATCGCCTTCACGTACGCGCTGGGCGGCCTGGTGTTGTTTCCCATGCGCTGCGGCGCGTCAACCGCGTTGCTGGAGCAGGCGTCGCCGCCGCTCCTGCTCCAGGGCATCGAGAAATTCCGCGCGACGATCGTGTTCACGTCCCCCACGGCCTACCGCGCGATGCTGGCGCAGATGGGCACCACCGACCTCAGCCATGTGCGTGTGTGCGTGTCGGCGGGGGAGACGCTGCCGGCGGTGACGTTTCTGGCCTGGGAAGCCACGACCGGGATCCGGCTGATGGACGGGATTGGATCGACGGAGATGCTGCACATGTTCATCGGCAGCTCCGCCGCCGACGCGAAGCCGGGCTCGACGGGCCGGGTCGTGCCTGGATTCACGGCGAAGGTCGTCGATGAGGCGGGGCAGGAGGTGCCGGCCGGGACGATCGGCCGACTGGCGGTGCGCGGCCCGACAGGGTGCCGGTATCTCGACGACCTCGCGAATCAGCGGAAGTACGTGCAGCACGGGTGGAACCTGACCGGCGACGCGTATCGGCAGGACGAGGACGGCTATTTCTGGTACGTGTCGCGGACGGACGACATGATCATTTCGTCCGGCTACAACGTGTCCGGCGTCGAAGTGGAGAACGTGCTGCTCGCGCACCATGCGGTGGCGGAGTGCGCGGTTGTCGGTGTGGCGGACGAGGCGCGCGGCCAGATCGTCAAAGCGTTTGTCGTGACGGCGCCGGACGGCTGCGGGTCGGACGCGCTGGCGCGCGAGCTGCAGGACTTCGTCAAGGCCGAGCTCGCGCCGTACAAATACCCGCGCGCGATCGAATTCGTCACGACCTTGCCACGCACGCTCACCGGCAAGCTGCAGCGGTTCCGCCTGCGCGCCGGCGGCGTCGAGTTCCACGAGCCCGCGGGATGGCCGCAGCCGAAGGGCTATGCGAACGCCGTCAGCGCCACGGGCCGTCTGGTGTTCGTCGCCGGGCAGATCGGCTGGGATCCCGTGACGTCCGTGTTGCCGGCCGGGGACTTCGCCGCGGAAGTCCGGCAGGCCCTCGCCAATGTCGTCGCGGCGCTCGCCGCCGCCGGGGCGCGGCCGGATCAGATTACGCGGCTCACCTGGTACATCACCGACCGGGACGAATACGTCCGGCAGCAGCGCGCCATCGGACAGGCCTATCGCGACGTGATCGGCCGGCACTTTCCCGCAATGTCGGTCGTTGTGGTCCAGGGGCTCATCGAAGCCGGCGCGCGCGTGGAAATCGAAGCGACGGCGGTTACAACTGGCAACTAACAACTAACAACTAACAACGTAACAACTAGCAACTAACAACTGGTAGGTGGGCGCATGGCTTCGTTCACGATCGATACGGTTACGGCGCTGCCGGGATCGACGGCCTCGGGCACGTTGATCGTTGGCGACAACGCCACAACCATTCCGTTCACGATCGTCCACGGCACCGCGCCGGGGCCGGTGCTCGCGCTCGTCGCCGGCACGCACGGGTCCGAGTACGTGCCGATCATCGCGTTGCAGCGCCTGCGCGCGTCGATCGATCCGGCGCTGCTCCACGGCACGATTCTGATGGTCCATGTCGCGAACATGCCGTCGTTTCTGTCACGCACCGTGTATTACTCGCCCGCGGACGGCCAGAATCTGAATCGCGTCTTTCCGGGAAGGCCTGACGGCACGTTGTCCGAACGCATCGCTGATGTCCTTACGCGGGAGATCATCACGCGCGCGACGCATGTCGCGGATCTGCATGGCGGCGACGGCAACGAATCGTTGCGGCCGTATTCGTACTGGATCACGACCGGCGCCGAGGACGTCGCCGAGCAGAGCCGCGGCATGGCGCTGGCCTTCGGTCTCGACTACATCGTCGTCGATCGCAGCCGGCCGACCGATCCCGCCAGGTCCAGCTTCCTCTCCAACACGGCGATCACGCGCGGCAAGCCGGCGATCACGACCGAGACGGGCGACCGGTGCCGGGTTGATGAGGACATGATCGCGCTCGTCGAGCGCGGCGTCGCCGGCCTGTTGCGGCACCTGGGCATGCGCGCGGAAGGCCCGCCGCCGGTGGACGCGGTCCACTGGATCGACCGCGAGCAGGTGCTGCGGGCCGATGTCACAGGCCTGTTCTATCCGGCGGTGTCGAAGGGCCAGATGGTTGATGAGGGCGATCTGATCGGCCGGATCACCGATTTTCACGGCCATACGCTCGAGTCGATCGCGGCGCCCTTTGCGGGCGAAATCCTCTATGTCGTTGACACGCCGCCCATTACGAAGGGCGAGCCGGTCGGGATGGTGGGAACAATCGCCCCACCGCTCCCGTATCCGGGTACTATTCCCTGAGTCCTGTTTGTTTCCGGAGGTCCCATGAATTCGAGCCGCGTTGTCCGTGCGATGATCCTGGTGCTGCTGCTGTCCCCCGCGGTGTTTGCCGCCGAAGATCTCACGGGCAAGTGGAGCGGGTCCTTCGTCATCACGATGGACGAGAACCCGCCCGTCACCGACAAGGCGCACATGGTGGCCAAGCAAGACAAGGCCATGCTGACGGGGACGATCGGTCCCGATGAGAACGATCAGTACGAAATCCTCAAGGGCAAGGTTGAAACCGTCAAGGTCGCCGGCAAGGACGTCACGAAGGTGTCGTTCGACGTGGTGGCCGGCTCGGGCGGTCCGCTCGCGCACGCCACGCTGACGCTCGTCGACGGCCACTTGAAGGGAACCCTGCTCGCGGAGGGTGACGGCCACAAGATGAGCGCCGTGATGGATCTGACGCGCATCAAGTGATCGACTCGCTCCTCCGCGACGCCCGGTACGCGCTGCGCTGGCTGGCGCGGAGCCCGGGCTTCACGGCCGTCGCGATCCTTTCACTCGGCCTCGGCGTGGGCGTGAACACCGCGATGTTTTCGCTGGTGGACGCGCTCCTGCTGAGGCCGCTTCCCGTATCCGACCCGGCGTCCCTCGTCGACGTGTTCACCAGCGGCGGCGACGGCGGCCGGCACGCCACCAGCTCCTATCCCGACTTCCAGGATCTTCGATCGCGCAACGCGGTCTTCACCGACATGATTGGCTACAGCCCGATGCTGGCGGCCGTCAGTCTGGGCGATCGATCGCGGCTCGTGTTCGGCCAGCTCGTCACGTCCAATCATTTTCAGGTCCTCGGCGTCCACCCCGAGCGTGGCCGGCTGCTCGAGGCCGCGGACGATCGGCCGGGCGCCGAGCGCGTCGTCGTGCTGTCGCATCGAATGTGGGAGCGCGAGTTTGCGGCCGACCCGGCGACCGTCGGGCGAACGCTGCAGGTGCGCGGCCAGCCGTACACCATTGTCGGGATCGCGCCGCCGTCGTTTACCGGCGTCATTCCGTTGCTGATCCCCGAGCTATGGCTGCCGGCCGCGCACGCGGGCGAAGTCGAGCCGGCGGGCAACATTGACAGCGTGCCGGGCCCGGGCACCACGCCGCTCGATCGGCGCGGCTACCGATGGATGTTCGCCAAGGGCCGCCTGAAGCCCGGCGTCACCGCTGCGCAAGCGGCGATCAATTTGCAGATCGCGGGTGCGCAACTCGCCAGCGAGTTTCCGCAGACCAACAAAGACCGCCAGGTCACCGCCGTCGCCACCGCCGACGTCCGCCTGCTGGTGCCTGAGGCGAGCGGCCCGGTCACGGCCGGCAGCGCGGGCCTGATGGCCGTCGTCGGCGTGGTGCTCCTGATCGCGTGCGCGAACGTGGCGGGGTTGCTGATTGCCCGCGCTTCCGCGCGGCGCCGCGAGATGAGCGTGCGCGCGGCTCTCGGGGCGGGACGACGGCGCATCATTCAGCAATTGCTCGTCGAAGGCCTCGTCATCGGACTGGCGGGGGCCGTCGTCGCGCTCGGCGTCGCCTGGGCGCTCGTGCGGGTGCTGCTGTCCGTCAAATTGCCGATTCCCGATCTCCCGCTCGACCTGCGACTCGACGCACGCGTGCTGGCGTTTGCGCTGGTCGTCGCCGCGCTCGCCGGTCTTCTGGCCAGTCTGCTGCCGGCGCTCCGCGCATCGTCGTCGGCGATCATGGGCGATCTGCGCGGCGCCGGGCTGCGGGCGATGGCCCGCCGGCGTCGCTGGCCGGTTCGCGAGTGGCTCGTGGCGGCGCAGGTCGCCCTCACGGTCGTGCTGTTGCTGGTCGCGAGCCTGCTGCTGCGCAGCCTGTCCCGGTCGCAGTCGGCCGACGTCGGCTTCGATCCGCATCGGCTGGCCGTCGTGTCCTTTGACACGGGCATGGTGCGTTACACGCCCGAGCGCAGCCGACAGTTCTGGGACCGGGCCCTCGCGCGGATCCGGACGCTGCCCGGTGTCCAGACCGCGGCGCTGGCGTCGCCGCGCGTGCCGTTCGACTTCAATTTCGCCACCAACGAGTTTCGCATCGACGACCGCTCGTACGCGACGGGTCAACGCGGCGAGATCCTGAACGATGTCGCCGTCTCGTCCGAGTATTTCGCGACGATTGGTGTGCCGATCCTTCGCGGCCGCGCGATCTCGGACGCCGACCGGGACGGCGCGCCGCTCGTGGCCGTCGTGAACGAGGCGATGGTGCAACGCTTTTGGCCGGGGCAGTCGGCCCTTGGCCGGACGATCACGCTGGCCTCGTCGCAACGCCGCTATGAAATCGTCGGCGTGTCGGCCGACTATCGCGTCCGATCGGTGACCGAAGGCCCCACGCCGTACGTGCATCTCGCGGCGGCGCAGCGGCCCTCGACCTACCACTACCTGATCGCGCGCGCGAAGGCGGATGACGAAGCGTTGCTGATCGACATACGGCGCGAGCTGCTCGCGATGGAGCCGGGCCTGGTATTCATCGGGAACGGCACGATGGCACGCACGCTGGCGGCGACGCTGCTGCCGGCGCGCGTGGGCGCGATGCTGGCGGCCGGCTTCGGCGCGCTGGGCACGCTGCTCGCCGCGGTTGGGCTCTACGGCGTCATGGCGTTTGTCGTCAGCCAGCGCACGCGGGAAATCGGCATTCGCCTGGCGTTGGGCGCCCGGCCCGGACGGGTCGTGCGGATGGTGCTGGGTCGCGCGCTGCTTGTCGTCGCGGCTGGCGCCGTCGCCGGCACTGTCCTGGCGATCCTGGCCGCGCGGGCGCTTGGCGCGGCGTTGTACGGAATCGGCGCCGGCGATCCGATCGCCTGGTTCGCCGCGTTGCTGACGGTGGGCGTGGCGGCCTCGCTCGCCAGCGCATGGCCCGCGATGCGGGCCGTACGGATTGATCCGGCCCGAACCCTGCGAGCAGAATAGATGTCAGGTACCATCACACTGAGGTGCACATGAAACGCGCAATCACACTACTCGTCGCCGCGGCCATCGGACTGACCGTGGCGCGCCTGTCGGCGCAGACTCCGGCGTCTGCTCTGCCGACGGTCGATCAGATTCTGGAGAAGTACGTCACCGCGGTCGGCGGACGCGCGGCGATGGAAAAAGTCACGTCACGCCTCTCAACCGGTGCATTCGAGATTCCGGACATGGGCGTCACCGGCACCATCACGATCAGCGAGAAGGCCCCGAACAAGTCATTGGCCGTGATCGAGCTCGCCGCGGTCGGGACCATCCGCCAGGGCTCAGACGGCACGACGGCGTGGGAGGATGCTCCGGGCACCGGCGTGCGCGACAAGACGGGATCGGAACTGGCGGATGCCTTGCGCGGGTCCACGTTCAATTCCGAGCTGAAGCTCAAGAGCCTCTACAAGACCGTCGTCGTCACGGGCAAGGAAGCGGTCGACGGCAAGGACGCCTATGTCGTCGTCGCCACGCCGGCCGAGGGCGCGCCGAACAAGCTGTTCTTCGACGCGACGTCCGGCCTGATGGTGCGCCAGTCGAGCTCGCGTGACACACCGGCGGGGATGATGGACGTCGACGTGATTGTCAGCGATTACCGCACGGTGGGCGGCGTGAAGATGCCGTTCATGGTGCGTCAGGTCAGCTCGATGTTCACGGTCGTCATCCGGCTCACCGAGATCAAGCAGAACGTCGCGCTCGACGACTCGATTTTCAAGCGGCCGGGGTTCTAACGCGCGTGTGATGGACCCGGGGTCTGAAGACCCCGGGCTCCATTGAAAAAGCCCTATACCCCTATCAACATTCGCGGGACTTGCCGTTCGTCGACCGGCTCGCCGAGCCCAAGGGGCTCGTCGGGCGGGACGAGATCGGGATTGGTGTAGGTCCCGAACATCCGATCCCACACGCAGAACGCCGTGCCGTAGTTCGAGCGGTTGTGCCGCGTGGAATGGTGCACGCGGTGATAGGCCGGCGTGATGATGATGTAGCGCAACGGGCCGACGTTCACCCGGATGTTCGTGTGTTCCCAGAACTGAATGAGCAGGCCGATCGAGTAGCCGATGCCGGCCTCGAGCGGGCTCAGATTGAACACGAGCGTGGAGATGGACGTCGCCGGAATCGCGTACAGGAACGAGTGCGTGAAGCTCGTGCGGAAACCCGAGAACCAGTACAGCTGTTCAATCGAATGATGCCACGCGTGCGTCCGCCACAGCGTGTCGGACCGGTGCTGGGCGCGGTGAATCCAATAGATGATGAAATCGACGACGACGATCGCGAGCACGATGCGGAGCGCGCCGGGCCAGGCGTGCAGGGTGGCGAACGCGGCGGCGACGCTGACGGGCGTCCAGGCCGCGATGACGCCGCCGACCATCAGCTTGCAGGCGCGGTTCAGGGCCAGGGCGAGCGCGAACGACAGGACGTCGATTTTGAGATCTTTCCAGCGGTCGATCTCGCGCGCGGGGCGCACGCGTTCGAGGACCTCGAACAGCGCCACGAGGCCGAAGAAGGCGACCGTCTGATATTCATGCGTTGTAGCCACACATGCCGTCCGTTCAGGTGGTGACGACCCTCACTTACCAGTGGTCACGAGCGTTCGGAATCGTTCGTCGCTGTCCTTGCTGACGCAAATCCAGTCCCCGTCGAACCGCCCGCAGGCCGCCTCGGCTTGCCTGAAGCGATCGAGCTCATCCTTTGCCACCACGTAGATGGTCTGTGGGTTCAGAACGCCCCCTTCAACCATCCGCTTGAGCCGCGCGCATTCGGCCTGGGCGGCGTCCCACGAAAACCTTGCGAAGATGCCACTGTTATACGTCAGTTTCAACCGGTAGGCTTGCAGCATCCACCGGTACACGTGATCTTCCTCGTAGGTGTCTCCGCACCCCCCGAGAATCTGCATCGGATATACCGCCATATGACGAAAGTGGCCGCTGGCCAGTTGCAACCCGGCGTCCGGAGCCTGCCGGAAATGCTTGTTCGTGCCCACGGGGAGTACCCGCAGGTCGACGGCCTGCAGCATCACGGCAACGGTCAAGAGGGCCGTGGTCATGGAGTGCCGGCCCCGGAGGGAGATGCGGGTCAGCCCCCAGAGCCCGGCCAGCAGTACCAGATAGTGGAGCGCCCAGATGAAGCGTCCCGACGCGCGAAACGCGGACGTGACGGTGTGGATGTGGTCGTACAGTTTGCGAATGCGCAGGATGAGTATGCCGTCGAACCGGATGTCGCTGGACAGCGCATAGACCGCCATCAGCAGGCACGCGATCAGTATCGGCTTCACGATGCTGGGCAGCCGCGCGCGTTGTTGCCGGACGGCGATGGCCGCTGCCACGAGCGCGACCAGCCCGCCCAGGCCCAGAAAACCGACGCCCTCCCAGTGTTCCGAGGCCAGGCCAAAACTCGAAATCATGCCTGAGTAATCCCGCGGGTCGAAGAGGGCGACCAGGTCGGCCGAGTACCGGCCGAAGCCTTCCGAGGCGATCGAGGCGCGGCCAAAATAGCCGATCACGTACCAGACCAGCAGCAGGCCGGCGGTCGCGACCAGGGCTGAGACGACGGCGCGCCAGCGCGTCATCAGGCCCGTGAGCCAGAACCGGATGAAACCGGTCATCGCGAGGACGTAGGTCATCGCGGCCAGATACGGGTGGACGGCCGCCGCGGTCATCACCGCCGCGACGGACCACCACGACGTGCGGCGGGCGTCGAGGCCATCGCGGTATTCGCGCAGGCCCGTGTACAGCAACCCCAGCAGGATCCAATGCGCGCACAACGTGTCGTGGCCCATGCGCGCCGCGAGGACCGGACTGAAGACGAACAGGCAGCCGCCGAGGACTTGTTGAACCGGGTCCGTGGTGACGAGTCTGGCGAGCTTCGCGCCCATGTAGCCCTGCAGCACGAAGCAGCTGGCCAGCCACAGGCCGATGAACTGGAAATCGGACGGCAACCATGGCGAGAAGGGCTTGAGTAACAGCGACAGCAGCGGATTTGAATCCGTGAACCCAATCGTCGTGCCGATGCCATAGGGGAGCGACGTGATCGTGCCGAGCGGGAACGTCCAGGGGTCGTTCCGGAAGAACAGCCACCCGAGCAGGTGCTGGCGCCAATCGCCATCGAGGACCCAATCAAGGTTCGTCGGATTGAGCGTGTGGCCGCCGCCGAGTTCGAGGTACCAGAGGAATCCCACCAACGCCGCGGCGAATGCTGGCCGGCGGTCGCGCATCACGTGCGGCCACCCGCGGGGCGCATGAGACGGCGCCGCAACCGCAGCAGCCGGATGGCCATCTTGATCGGATCGAGGCCAAAGACCAGCGATGAACCGCCGCGCTCGTGGCAATCGATCGGCACTTCCTGCAGCGTGGCGCCGGCGGCTTTGAGGTTGGCCAGCACCTCGACGTCGAGCAGCCAGCGGTCTTCCTGGAGCGCCGGCAGAATGGGCCGCAATGCCGACGCGCGGAAGAACTTGAACCCGCACTGCGTGTCATACAGCCCCAGATGGAAGAGCTGCTCGATGAACGTCGCGAATGTCCGCCCCTGCAGATGGCGGAACAGCGATCGCGAGACCGATCGGCCGGCCATGTTCACGCGCGATCCGCAGAGTGCGTCGGGGACCGCCGCGGGCAGCGTCGAGGCCACGCGCCAGTACTCGCGCGCCGGCACCGCGCCATCGGCGTCGATGAAGCCCATCCACATCGTGTCCTCGTCGGCTTGGCCCCAGCCCAACCGAATCGCGGCGCCCTTGCCGCGATTGCGATCGCTGCGCACGTACATGATGCGGTGCGGCGAGTTCGACTGCCGCAAGGTGCTCGAGGTCGCCGCGACGGCGTCCTGTTGTCTCGCCGCCTCCCGATCACGGCTGCCATCGTCGACGACGATGGCCGTCGCGCGCAGGCCGGGGTCGGTCGTCGCGGCCGCCGCCCAGTCCTGGAGGAACGTGAATAAGCGATCACCCTCGTTGTAGGCGGGAATCACCGTAGTGATCGGCACGGCGGGCATGCGGCCCCGACAGGGTACCTTGGGACGTACCTGTTTTCCACAGCGGGGTTTTCCACAGAGGGGGACGGGCCTGTTTTCCACAGGGGATGGAAACTCCCGTTTCCCGCCCTGTGGAAAACAGGCCCGTCCCCCTCTGTGGAAAACAGGTACGTCCCCACTACAATTGCTTTATGAACGCTGATCTCCGCTATCCGGTCGGGAAATGGGTCAAACAACCGTCGGTGAGCGCGGCCGAGTGCGCCGCCATGATTCAGGACATTGCCTCGGCGCCGGCGGCGCTCGCCTCGGCGGTCAAAGGGCTGACGGACGCGCAGCTCGACACGCCTTACCGCGACGGGGGATGGACGCCGCGGCAGATCGTGCATCACGTCGCCGACAGCCACATGAACGCGTACATCCGGTTCAAGCTCGGCATGACCGAGGACAACCCGACGATCAAGCCCTACGACGAAAAGACCTGGGCAGAAACGCTTGACGGCCGCACGGCGCCGGTGGACATGTCGCTGCCCATGATCGACAGCCTGCACCGGCGATGGGTCCAGTTCATGACGTCCATCGATCAGGCGGACATGGCGCGCACGGTCATGCATCCCGAGCGCGGCCCGATGAAACTGTCGGATCTGTTGCAGCTCTATTCCTGGCACGGGCGTCATCACACCGCGCACATCACGGGACTGCGGCAGCGGATGGGATGGTAGGCGTTCTCGCCGGGCCGGCGGATGTCGGCAGCAGCGAGCACACATGAAAGGTGTGCAATGGCCTACGTCCTGAACAAACTCACGCCCAATCTAATCGTCGCCGACGTCGCGCGCAGCGTGGCGTTCTACCGTGACGTGCTCGGCTTCACCGTCCAGACGACGGTTCCCGAGGTCGAGCCGTTCGTCTTCGCGATCCTGGTCTCCGGCCGCGTCGAGATTTTTCTCAATGCGACGGAACCGGCGTTTCAGGAATATCCGGCGTTCAAGGATCGGCCGCTGGGCGGCACGTTGACGCTGTTCGTCGAAGTGGACGGCGTTCGGCGCGCCCACGAAGACATCGCGTCGAAGGTCACCATCGTCATGCCGCTGGAAGACAAGTGGTACGGCATGACGGAGTTCGCGTTCCTCGATCCGGACGGCTACGTGATTACGTACGCGGAGCGGACGGCCGGGTAGTACACTTTGCCGATGCGCTTTCGGGTCGCCGCTGCGTCAATCGCTCTGGTCGTGGCGGCGATCTCCTGGCCCCGCGCCGCAGGTCCGACGGACTGGCCGCAGTTCCGCGGTCCGGATTCGGCCGGCGTCGCCGACCAGTTCGCGCTGCCGACGACCTGGTCGGCCAAAGACAACGTCGCCTGGACGGCGACGATTCCCGGCCGCGGCTGGTCGTCGCCCATCGTCTGGGGCGGTCGCGTTTACGTCACGTCGGCGGTCAACGCCGGCGGCTTCAAGGAACCATCCACCGGAATCTTCGGCAACGATTACGTCGCCGAGCTCACGAGTCAGGGCCTGTCCGGGGCCGAAATCATGAAGCGCCTGACGGCGCGCGACATCGAGCTGACCGCCGAGGCCGAAGACGTCAGGTCCATGCTGTACGCCATCGACCTGAAGACCGGGACGATCGCGTGGGAACGCGAGGCGCATCGCGGCAAGCCCTTTGGCGGCCGGCATCGCAAGAACACCTACGCCTCCGAAACGCCCGTCACCGACGGCGAGCGGGTTTACGCCTCCTTCGGCGCGAACGTCGGGCTGTTCTGCTACACGCTGGACGGCACGCTGCTCTGGAAGCGCGAGTGGCCGCCGCAACCCGTGTATCTCGATTTCGGCACGGCCGCGTCGCCGGTGGTCCATCGCGGGCGCGTCTACGTGCTCCGCGACAGCGAGGCCGATTCCTTTCTGACGGCGCTCGACGCCAAGACCGGCAGCGTGCTCTGGACGACCAGCCGGAACACACTCGAATCGGGACGCCAGAAGTCCGGATGGGCGACGCCGTTCATCTGGGAAACGCCCGCGCGCACCGAGATCGTCACGATCGGAAAGACGATGGTCGTGAGCTACGACCTCGAGGGCAAGGAACTCTGGCGGTTGAAAGGGATGACGCAGGCGACGCCGACACCGGTGACGGGCGGCGGATTGCTGTTTGTCGGATCCGGCGCGCAAGGGGACTCGTCCCGTCCGATGTACGCGATCAAGCCCGGCGCCTCCGGCGACATTTCCCTGGCGACGGGCGCCACCTCGGGTCCGTTCGTGGCCTGGTTCCAGCCGCGGCTTTCGGCGTACATTCCGTCGCCGCTGTTCTATCGCGGGCGCCTGTATGTGGTGAATGACAACGGCATCATGCAGGTCGTGAACGCCGCGACGGGCGCCGAGATCTATCGCGCGCGCGTGGGCGGTGTCGGCAACACGTTTTCAAGCTCGCCATTTGCCAGCAACGGCCGCGTCTACATCCTGAGCGAGGATGGCGACACGTTCGTCTTCGACGCCGGCACCGATACCTACGTCGAACTCGCGAAGAACAGTCTCGGCGAGATGAGCCTCGCGACCCCGGCGCCCGGCGACAACGGATTGCTCGTGCGGACGCAGACCAGGCTGTACCGCGTGCAGGCGCGGCGCGGGTCCGAATGATCTCCAGGATCCGGCGCGCGATGCTGGCGGCGGTCGTCGGCGCGCTGGCCGCTGCGCTCAGTCTGGTCGCGGCCTACATCATTCATCCTGGGCTCATTTTCGAAATGGATCGGCCGCTGCCATCCTTCATTCAGGGGATGTACGGCGCCGAGCGCGACGCGCAGGGCACGTTCACGTGGACGTCGGGCCACGTCATCGCCGACATTCCCGGACTCGACCGCCAGGTCGGCTGGTCGTGCACCATCCGGTTCCGCGGATCCCGTGCGGCCGGCGAGCCGGTCCCCGTGCTCGACGTGCAGGTGGATGGCACCAGCGTGGCGCACATTCCCGCCACTCCCGACTACCAGGATCTCGGCGTCATCGTCCCGCCTTCGACGACGTCCGGCGTGTCGATCGTGATGGACATCGTGCCGCCCTTCACGCCCGGGACCGCGGACAAGCGGATTCTCGGCGTGCAGTTCGACCGCTTCCTCTGCCGTCCCTCGTCATCCATCGTCCGGCCGCCGTCGAACACGGTCTCGGAAGCGACGCTGGCCGCCGCGATTTTCTCGGCCGGTCTGGCGCTGCTCGGGCTATCGCTGAGCAGCGCGATGTTCGCGGCCGCGGCGATTGGTCTCGGTCAGACGCTGATGATGGCGGTGGGCTCGGGCATGTACGGCACGTATCCCGGCAAGCTGCCGTGGCTGGCGTTCGGCGTCATCGCGCCGGCGTTCGTCGTCGCACGCGTCATCGAGCGCTGGCGGCGCGAGCCGCTCTCCTCAACGGCGCGCTTTGTGGTGGCCTGCTGCGCGGCGGCGCTGTTCCTGAAGCTCGCGGGCCTTTATCATCCGGCGAAGCCCATCATCGACGCGATGTTCAACCAGCACCGGCTGGATGACGTCCTCGCCGGTCGCTGGTTGTTCACGCAGCCGCTGCCGAATGGCGTCGAGATGCCGTACGCGATCGGCCTGTACATTTTTTCGGCGCCGTGGGCCTGGCTGTTCAGCGATCACATGGCCGTGGTGCGCACCGTCACGGCCGTCATGGACGTGCTGGCCGGGGCGCTGCTGTATCCGGTCATTCTCAAGGCCTGGGGCGACCGGCGGGCGGCCGCGCTGGCGGCGGTGTTGTTCCAGTTCGTGCCGGCGCCGTTCGTGACGCTCGGCAACGCGAATCTTCCGAACATGTTCGGCCAGGCGATGGCGCTCATCGCCATCCTTGCGGCCGTCGTCTGGCGCCTCGAGCTGCGACGGCCGCTCGCGCTGCTCGGATTCACGATCTTCGTGGCCTGGGCCTTCTGCTCGCACATCAGTACGATCACCGTCTTTACGGCCACCCTTGGCGTGCTGGTGATCCTCTATCTGTGGCGCGGCGATGCCGATCGACGGCGTGCCGGCATCGCGATCGTCGTCGGCACGACCGCGGCGCTGGCCTTTGCGTGGTTTGCCTATTACCAGCACTTCATCGACGTCTATAAAGCGGCGTACGCGCTGATGTTCCACCCACCGGCGCCAGACCCGACAGCCGCGGCGGCCACGGCCACGGCGACCGAGATCGTCAAGGGCAACATGACGACGGTCGAACGCGTGTGGGACCTGGCGAAGCAGGCCGTGACCAGCTTCAGTTGGCCGCTCTTGATCCTTTCGGCACTCGGCGGCTGGAGTCTCTGGCGTCGCCACGTGCGAGGCCGTCTCGAGTCGGCGCTGCTCGCCTGGGCGATCGTCTGGATCGTGGCGTCGGCGTCAACGGTCTTCGCGCCCGTCGGTGCGGACTATGTGCGCTACTCGGCGGAATTCCTCGGCCGCATCAATCTCGCCACCGTTCCGCTCATCGCCATCCTCGCGGCCCGCGGCGCCGCGTCCGGTTGGGAACCGGAAACATCAGCCGCGCTCAGGCGCCCGCTGCAAACACTTGCCGCCCTGCTCAGCGTGTGGACGTTGTTCGTAGCGATGAATGCGTGGGTGGGGTGGTTCAATCGATAACTTCGACGTTCGACCGTCGAACTTCGAAGTTATTTCTTGATGAACGTTCCCGCCCTCAACTCGTCGTACGCCTGCTGCAATTCGGCCTCGGTATTCATCACAATCGGTCCATACCAGGCGACGGGCTCCTGCAGCGGTTTGCCGGAGACGAGCAGAAACCGGATGCCATGCGGTCCGGCCTGAACGACCACCTCGTCGCCGCGGTCGAACAGGATGAGCGACCGGTCGCCGGCCTCCTGCAGTTCCGCGCGATTGCTGCCGTCGGTGCGCTCGGTCATCACGGCCTGTGGCCCCGACGCGTCGCGAAACGTCCCGCCGCCCTCGAAGACATACGCAAACGCCGACCGCGCGATCTCGACGGGAATCCGCTTGCGCACGCCAGGCGGCACCGACACGTCGAGATATCTCGGATCAGCGGCGATGCCCTCGACCGGTCCGCGCTTGCCCCAGAACTCGCCGACGATCACGCGCACGCGCGTGCCGTCGTCATCGGTCACTTCCGGAATCGCGTCGGCCGTGACGTCCTGATAGCGCGGCGTCGTCATCTTCAGCGCGGAGGGCAGGTTGGCCCACAACTGAAAACCGTGCATGCGGCCGGCGGGATCGCCCTTGGGCATTTCCTGGTGCATGATGCCGCGCCCCGCCGTCATCCACTGCACATCGCCGGCGCCAAGATTTCCCTTGTTGCCCAGGCTGTCGCCGTGACTCACCGATCCGGCGAGCACGTACGTGATGGTCTCGATGCCGCGATGTGGATGCCAGGGAAATCCGGCGACGTAGTCCTCCGGGCGCTCGTTGCGGAAATCGTCGAGCAGCAGGAAGGGATCGAATTCCTCGGTTCCGCCGAACCCGAACGCCCGCCGGAGCCGGACGCCCGCGCCTTCGAGCGTGGGTTGGGAGGAACTGATGCGGCGGACGGGGCGGATGGACATGAGGTGATTCTAGGACGGGAGAGCACCGGTTGTGGGGAACCGGGGAGCCGGGGAACCGCGGAACTGGGGAACCGACGGGGCATTGCGGCCCCCCGGGTCCGCAGCTCCGCGGCTCCACGGTCCCAAGTACGCCATGATCCCCTCTCATGATCGCCCGTCGCATCAACGCCGAGCGCGTCGTCCTCTTCGGCTGGTCCCGATCGATTCTGCTGCAGGTCGCGCATCCGCTCATCGCGGCGGGCGTCGTCGACCACAGCCACTTTCGGTCGGGCGCGCGTGTGGCCGTCTCGCGTTTGCGCGGCACCATCCGATCGATGCTCGCGCTGGCGTACGGCGACGCGGCCGCCTACGCGAAGTCCATCGCGACGATCCGCGCGATTCACACGCGCGTCCACGGACGTGTGCGCCAGTCCACGGGTCTCTATCCGGCCGGCACGCCGTATTCCGCCGAGGATCCGGCCCTCGTGCTGTGGGTGCACGCCACGTTCCTGGAATCCGCGCTCCTGGTCTACGAGCGGATCGTCGCGCCGATTTCGCCCGCCGACCGGGACGCTTACTGCGACGAAGCGGCCGGCGTCGCACTCGCGCTCGGCGCACGCCCCAACGAGGTGCCCCGCACCTGGCCGGCGCTCGAGCACTACCTCGCAACCGAGTACGCCTCCGGGCGGATCGTCGTCGGCGACGATGCCCGGCTGGTGGCCGATGCGGTGATGTTCCCGCCGTTGTCGGTGGTGACGGGCGGCCCAGCCTGGTTCAATCGCCTGATCACGCTCGGGTTGCTGCCCGCGACGGTCCGCGACCAGTACCGCTATCGCTGGGACGCCACGCGCGCGCGGCAATTCGAACGTACAGTCCGATCGATGCGCGCCGTGCGGACGGTCCTGCCACGGGCACTGGCGTGGTGGCCCGACGCGCGAAAATAGGGGACGTACCTGTTTTCCACAGGCTTCCGCTGGACGAACCAGAAGCCTGTGGAAAACAGGTACGTCCCCATTTCGACTACGATTTCGGCATGCGCGTCCTCGCCATCATCGCTTGTGCACTCGGGCTCGTTGCGGCCAGGGCCGGGCAAGGCGGAACCCAGCCTGATTGGGCCGCGGCGGATGCGGAGCTGATCGCGCATTTTCAGGCGCTCGTGAAGCTCGACACCACCGATCCGCCTGCCAACCCGCCCGGCGGCGAGCGGCCGGCGGTCGAGTATCTGAAGCGCGTCTTGACCAGCGCCGGCATCGAGTTCCAGGAGTTCGCGGTCGAGTCCAACCGACCCAACCTGGTGGCGCGGCTGAAGGGTAACGGTCAGAAGCGGCCGCTGCTGCTGATGGGACATACCGACACGGTCAACGTCGATGTCGGCAAGTGGACATTCCCGCCGTTCAGCGCGACGCGTGACGGTGGCTACATCTACGGGCGCGGGACGGTTGACGACAAAGACAACGTCTCGGCGTCGCTCATGGTGATGTTGATGCTCAAGCGGCTGAAGGTGCCGCTCGATCGCGACGTCATCTTTCTGGCCGAGGCCGGAGAAGAAGGGACCACGCGAGTCGGCATCCAGCACATGGTCACCGACCATTTTGGCGCGATCGACGCCGAGTACTGCCTGGCGGAGGGCGGCAACGGCTCGCGCGTCGGCGGCAATGTCCGGTTCATTTCCGTCCAGACGCTCGAGAAGATCCCGTACGCGTTCGAACTGGTCGCGCGCGGTCCGGCGGGCCACGGATCGGTTCCACTCGAGGACAACGCCGTGGCGCACGTGTCCGCGGCCGTGGCGGCCGTGGCGAAGTGGCAGCCGGCCGTCCGCCTGAACGAGACGACGAGTGCCTATTTCAAGCGTCTCGCCGACATCGCGCCGCCCGCTGATGCCCAGCGCTACCGGGACGTGCTCGATCCGCGGAAGATCCAGCAGGTCGACGCCTACTTTCGCAAGAACGAGCCGCGGCACGCGTCGATGTTGCGCACGTCCGCGTCTCCCAACATGGTTGTGGCCGGGTATCGGATCAACGTGATCCCATCTGAGGCCATCGCCACTCTCGACGTGCGCGCGCTGCCGGACGAAGACATGACGGCGTTTCTGAACGCGGTGCGGAAGGTCGTGGACGATCCGAATGTCGAGGTCCGCTTCGGCAAGCGCGACACGCGCCCGGGCGGCACCGAAGCGCGCATCGATTCCGAGATGTTCAAGAGTCTCGAGTCGGCCGCGCGCGCCCACTACAACGCCCCGACCCTGCCGACGATGAGCACCGGCGCGACCGACATGGCGTACCTGCGCGGCAAAGGCATGCAGTGCTACGGCGTCGGTCCGGCGATCGATACCGAAGACGGGCCGAAGGGCTTCGGAGCGCACAGCGATCAGGAACGAATTCTCGAGAGCGAGCTGACACGCTTCCTGCACTTTTACTGGGACGCGGCGATGGCGATCGCGCGGTCGCGCTGACGATGATTCAACCCGGGTCGCAGGTCGGTTCGTACGCCATTCTCAACGTGCTCGGCCAGGGCGGCATGGCGACGGTGTACCTGGCCGACGACGCGAAGCACGGGCGCAAGGTCGCGATCAAGGTGATGCGGCCCGAGGCGGTGGCGGCGATTGGCGCCGACCGGTTCACGCGCGAGATCGAGACGATCGCGCGCCTCTCGCATCCGCACATCCTGCCGCTCTACGATTCGGGCTCCGCCGACGGCCAGCTCTTTTTCGTGATGCCGTTCATCGAGGGGCCGTCGCTGCGGGCCCGCATCGATCGCGAGCGCCAGCTGCCGCTCGAGGAGGCCCTGAGCATTACGCGCGGCATCGCCGGGGCGCTGGCCCACGCGCACCAGCAGGGGCTGGTGCATCGCGACATCAAGCCGGAAAACGTCCTGTTGTCAGATGGCATCGCGCTGGTTGCCGACTTTGGCGTGGCGCGCGCCGCCACGCGCATGCTCGAACCGCACGCCGAGACGCAGATCGGCCTGCAGCCGCTCACGCGCGAAGGCGTCGTGCTGGGGACGCCGCAATACATGGCGCCCGAACAGGCGTTTGGCGATCAGCCGGTCGACGGGCGCGCCGATCTCTACGCGCTCGGCTGCGTGTTCTATGAAATGCTGGCCGGCCAGCCGCCCTTCACCGGCCCCACCGTGCAGGCCCTGCTGCTGCGGCACGCGCACGATCCGGTGCCGCCGATCACGAGCCTGCGGCCGGGCGTGCCCGATGCCGTGCGCCACGTGATCGAGAAACTCCTCGCCAAGTCGCCGGCCGATCGGTACGGCACGGCCGCCGATCTCATCGACGCGCTGACCGCGGCGCGTGCAGCCGGGACAGGTCCGGTGCCAGCCCCAGCGGCGTCGGGCGTGACCGTGGCCGTGCTGCCGTTCGAGAACGTGGGCGGCGCGCCCGAAGACGAACAGCTCGGTGACGGGATTTGCGACGAGCTGATCCACACGCTCGGCCGCATGAACGGCGTGCGCGTCATTGCGCGCGGATCGTCGTTTCTGTTTCGCGAGCGCCGCGCCGACATCCGGACGATCGGCACGCAGCTCAACGTCGGGCTCGTCCTCGATGGCACCGTGCGCCGCTCCGGCAAACGCCTGCGGCTGACCGTGCAGCTCATCAGCGTGGCCGACGGGTTTCAGATCTGGTCCGAGCGCTACGACCGCGAGGTGGAAGACGTCTTCGCGCTCGAGGACGACATCGCCGGGGCGATCGCCGACGTCCTGCGCGTCAAGCTGTCGGGCGGCGTGCGCGCGCCGGCCGCGAACTTCGAGGCGTACGAACGCTACCTCTCGGGCGTGCATCACTGGAACCGGCGCACCCCGCAGGACCTCGAGCGCGCGCTCGAGCACCTGCGCGCGTCGCTGCAGCTCGACCCCGCGTTCGCGCCGGCGTGGGGCGCCATGGGGCTTTGTTACGTCACGCTCAACATCTACGGCCTGCGGCCGCCGGAAGACGTCATCGAAGCCGCCCGCGACGCGGTCGATCACGCGCTGCAACTCGATCGCGGGCAGATCGCCGCGCTGACGGCTCGGGCCACGATGCGATCGATCCACGACTGGGACCCGGCGTCGGCGGAGCGGGATTTCAAGGACGCCATCGCGCGCGCGCCGTCGGACGCGATCGCGCGGCAGTGGTACGCGATCAACCTGCTGGCGCCGCTCGGGCGGTTCGACGAAGCGCGCGCGGCGCTCACCCGCGCGCGCGAACTGGACCCGTTGTCCGCGTCGATCATGCTCAGTTCCGGCCTCGTGGCCTATCTCTCCGGCGACCTCGCCGGGTCCGTCGCCCAGTACGAGCGTGCGCTGTCACTCGACCCGACGTTCAGCACGGCGCGCTACTTTCTCGGCCCGTCGCTGGCGAGTCTCGGGCGGTTCGACGACGCGATCCGGGAGCTGGAGGTGGCGGCGTCGCTCATGGGGCACAGCCCCGAGGTGCGCGCGGCACTGGCCGTCGTGTGCGCCGGCGCCGGTCAGCGCGATCGCGCGCAGGCGCTGCTGGCCGGGCTCGAGACCACGGCGGCGACGCAGTATGTGTCACCCGCGCAATTGGCGCAGGTGCGCGTGGCGCTGGGCGATCTCGACGGCGCGGTGAAGGACGTCGAGCGCGCGATCGACACGCGCGCGGTCGAGGTGATGTGGCTCGAGCAACGCCCGACGTTCGCGGCGCTCCGGCGCGACCCGCGGTTTGCGGCCCTCATCGCGCGCCGGAATGCGGCGCGGAGGCTGAGTACGGCCACTAGCGCCTGAGAAGGTGCAAGAGTGCAAAGGTGCAAGGGTGCAAAGGTGCCAAGGTGCGGGGGTGCGAAAGTCCGCCGCAGCACCCTGGGACCCTTGCACCCTTGCACCCTGTCACTTCTCGCCCAACGCAAGTCGCGCGTCCACCAGGTCTTTCGTCTCCGTCTGTTCCGGCAGCGCCTCGATGACGTCGCGCAGGATGCTCTTCGCGTTCGGTGCGCCCATGCGCGCCAGACTCGTGGCGGCGCGGAGTTCGAACAGCCGCGCGCCCTGGCGTCGTGCCGTGTCGAGCGCGCGCTGAAAGAGCCGCTCGACCGCGGCGGCATCGGCGGCCGCCACCGGCGCGTTTCCGGCCGTCGCGCGCCGCCAGCGGATCTCGCCCTCCAGTCGATCGATTTCCGCTGACGCGATCAGCTCGCCGCCCTGGGCCGCCAGTTGCCGGGCGTCCTCCAGCCGCGCGATCGCGTGGTCGAGATCGCCGTGCATCACGTGCGCCTCGGCGAGCTGCGTCAGGAAGTAGGGCACGACCATGCCCGATCCGACGCCGCGGTACATGCCGAGCGCCTGTTCCATCTGCTGGATGCCCGCTTCGGGCTGGGCTGCGTCCACCTGCCCGCGACCGGCGAAAATCATGCCCCAGAGCAGCCACCAGCCCAGCGCCTGCGCCTGCGAGAGCGCCATTGTCTCCGCCGCGCGTTGCGCCATCGCTTCAGGCTCGCGGCGATAGGAATGGAACCAGGCGGCGGCGCCGAGGGCATACGCCTGGCTGAACGGATGCTTGAGATCGTTGGAGAGACGGATGGCGTCGGCGGACACCGCCAGCGCCTCCGCGGTGTCGCCCTGGAGATGGCGGACCATGGAGGCCACCGATCGCGACGTGACGCCCACGTCCTGACAGCTCAGGAAGGCGTTCGCATGATGCCGGGCCGGCACGTAGTTGGCGACGGCGCGATCGAGGTGCGTGCGGGCGCGCGGCAGATCGCCCATGTAGTAATGGCTGAGGCCGAGCGCGAAGTCGGATTCGATTTCGAGCGATTCGTCCGCCAGGCCATGCGCGAACTGTATCATGCGCTCGGCAAACCCGAGGCCCTGCGTCTGGTCACCCTTCACCAGATAGAACGCCCACAGGCCCCACAGCACCCAGAACAGCGTGGGGCTCTCGCCGACGCGGTCGCTCAACGCGTGCGCCCGCGAGTAGGCCTCGGCGACCTCGGGCGCCGCCCAGCCCTTTTGAATCGTCAAGGCCGTGCCGAGCGTGGACAGGATGTCGAGCTCGAGACGATCGCGCTCGATCGAGGCCGGCACCGCCGCCAGTTGATCCAGGCCGTGTCGCAGATGGCTCGCGGCTTCCTCGACGGCCGACGAGGCGACCGCCTTCTGCCCGGCCTGCAGCCAGTACGGCGCCGCCCGCAGCGGCTGGCCTGCCCGCGTCCAGTGCTGCGCGAGGCGCTCCGGCTGGCCCTGCGCGTTCATGGCGAACGCGCCTTCGAGCGCGAGCGCGATGCGCTCGTGATACTGCTGCCGCGTCCGCTTGAGGAGCGAGTCGTACGCGACGTCCTTGATCAATTCATGCTTGATCATGAAGCCGCTGCCGGTGGCAAACACGAGGCCCGCGTCGAGCAACTGCTGCAGCCCCTTGCGGATCGTGGCGGCTTCGTCGGGCAGCACCTCCACGAGCAGCTCATACGCGAAGTCGCGGCCGACCGCGGATGCCAGCTGCATCACCATCCGCGCTTCGGGCTCCATGCGGTCGAGCCGCGCGCGCAGGAGATCCTGGAGGCGTGTCGGCACGGACGCGTTGGGCATCGGGCCGGCGAGGACGTAGGCGCCATCGCGCTCGTCTTCCTTGAGCCAGCCCGACTCGAGCAGCATGCGCGTCATCTCCTCGACGAACAGGGGATTGCCGTCGCTCTTCATGACGAGCATCGTCAGCACTTCGCGCGGCAGGCGTTTGCCGTCGGTGACGTTCGCGATCAGGCGCTCCGTGTCGGCCGGCGACAGGTCGCTCACCGTCAGCGCGATGAGGGACTCGCGCGGCGACCAGGGCTGATGGAAGGTCGGCCGCGCCGACAGCAGGACGAGCATCCGCGAGCCGTGAAGCCGTTCGAGCAGGGCACCCGCCAGTTCCAGTGTCGTGGGGTCGACCCAGTGCGCGTCTTCGATCACCACCAGGGTCGGCCGGCGCTCGGTTGGCGCGAGCAGCAGCGTCAGCAGGATTTCGAGCGTGCGCTGCTTCTGCGTGAGCGGATGCAGCGCGATCGGGCTGTATCCCGCGTCCGGTGGAAGCCCGAGCAGTTGCGCGATGAGCGGCAACGCGCCCTCGGTGTCGGCGCGGCATTCCATGAGGTGCGCCCGCACGCGCTCGAGCCGCACGCGCGCATCGGCTTCGTCGGTCAGCCGCAATCGCGCGCGCAGCATGTCGGCGAACGGGTACAGTGCGCTATTCGCGTGGTACGGCGACGCGAAACACTCGATGACGTGGTGCGCCTCCGACGCAAGACCTTCCCGGAACACCTGGAATAGACGCGATTTGCCGACGCCGGCTTCGCCAGTCACCACGACCAGCCGGCCCGTTCCGCTGGCGGCGTCGCGCCAGGCGGCATTGAGCGCGGCCAGCACCGACTCGCGGCCGACATAGCCCGTGCTGCGCGCCTGCGCTTGCCGGCCCGTGCGTTCGTGCACAGCCGCCGGTCCGATGACGCGGTACACCACGATCGGATCGGTGACGCCCTTGAAGATCTGCGGGCCGAGACGCTCCGTCTTGAAGTAATCCCGCACGAGCTCGTATGTACTGGCACTGATGACCACGGCGTTGGGTTGCGCCACGCCCTGAACCCGCGCGGCCACGTTGGGCGTGTCGCCCATGGCCAGCCGCTCGGTGCGATTGACGCCGCCCACGTCACCGACGACCGCGAGACCCGTGTGGATACCGATGCGCACGGCCAGCGGCATCGACTGATCGGTCTGCAGCCGCGCGTTCAGCGCCGCGACGGCCTCGACAATTTCGAGCGCCGCCTGCACGGCGCGCCGGCCGTCGTCCTCGTGCGCGACCGGAAACCCGAAATAGACGAGGATGCCGTCGCCGTAGTACTGCGCCGTGGTGCCTTCGTAGCGCCCGACCGCTGCCGCCGCGGCCTCGCGGTACGCGCCGACGATGTCGCGGAGGTCCTCGGGGTCGATTGAGCCGGATAACTCGGTGGACCCGACCAGGTCGCAGAACATGAACGTCATGTGCCGGCGTTCGATCGCGGACGTGATCGTGACCGGGGCCGGCGTGTCGGCCTTCGTCTGGGCGGGGCGCCCACCTTCGCCGAGGCTACGGTGGGCAGGCCCACCTTCGCCGAGGCTGCGGTGGCCAGGCGTCGCGGGTGGTTTGGCGCCGCCGAGCGGCGTGCCGCACTGCGAGCAGAATCGCGCGTCCGGCAAGGCCTCGGCGCCGCAGGACGGGCAGCGGGGCACGAGTGCGGTTCCGCACTGCGCGCAGAACCGGGCCCCTGGCGCGCTCGGCGCCTCGCAGTTCGGACAGTTCATGCGCGGGGTTCCGGCAGCAGCGGCAGATCGCGCGCCCGCACGCGCGGCCACTCGTGATGCCGCTCGTGCTCCGTGAGAATCAGGAGCGGCTCGCGGCCAAAGAGCACTTCGGCGGTCCGCACGATGGCGCGGGGCACCGGCAGCCGGAACGTGCCGAGCCGTCCGTCAAGGCTGTGCAGCACGTGATGGAAGACGAAGCTGGCGAACCCGACGCTGACGCGCAGCGCGAGCCAATAGACGAGGAACACCGGTGGGTTGATCGCGGCCACCGCCACGAACGCCACGAAGCGCACGGCCATTTCGGCGGCCAGCTGCCGGCTCAGTCCGTGTGTGCGGACCCAGGCCACCAGCGCGTGTTCCGGCGAGATCAGCGCGTTGCCAAACGCCCGCCACGCGCCGCCGACGATCTGATAGCGCTCGGGATCGCGGTCGGTCGAGGCGAACCGGTGATGCGCGAAATGAATGGCGCGGTGCTCGCGGTATCCGAGCCCAATCGGCGTCTCGAAAATCATCGTCAGGCGATGGAACGCCGGCACTTCGGGTGCCGAGGCGGCGTGCAGGAGTTCATGCAGCGCGAGCGCGAGCCGCAAATAGACGAGCGGGACCACGACGAGGAGGAGCCACGCGGGCATCAGGCGAAACAGCGACAGCCCGAGTGACACGTACAGCAGAGACACGAGCACGAGCGTCACGCGCACATAGTGGCGGGCGTCGGCGCGATCGCGTGTCAGGGCTGCCGGCGGCGAGAACGAACGGGCCGCTGACGCCAGCAGCGGCATGTCATCGAGCGTGTGGTTCATCGAAAACGGCTCTAGCATACAGCGATGGCGCGGGTGGCGATCGTCGGTGCGGGGCCCGCCGGGTCATCAGCGGGCTGGCATCTCGCCAGTCGCGGACACGAGGTCGACCTGATCGATCGATCAGGTTTTCCCAGGCCGAAAACCTGCGGCGACTGGATCCCGCCGAACGCCATCGCCGAGCTGGAGGCGATGGGCCTCGGCCGACTCGGCGCGGACGCCATCGAGTCAGACCGCGCGACGATCACGCGCACGGCCATCGGCGCGCCGGGCGGCCGCTTGTCGCAGTCCGCACTCCGCGCGCCGGCATTCTGCATGCCGCGGCTGGCCTTCGACGCCGTGCTCTGGCGGCACGCGGTGTCGGCCGGCTGCCGGCCGGTGCGCGACAACGTCCGCGAGCCGGGCGCGCTGCAGGCCGGCTACGACGTCGTGATTGACGCACGTGGTGCCTCGGCCGGCACGCCGAACGCCGTCGCGTTGCGCGCGTACTGGACGGTTCCGCGCCGGGCGCTGGCCACGGGCGAAGAGGGGACCGTGCAGATCCATACGGACGCGCGCTTTCAGCGCGGCTATGGGTGGATGTTTCCGGTGAGCGTCGCGAATCGCGGCGTGCGCATGAATGTGGGCGTCGGGCTGTGGGCGGCTGACAGTATCCGCGGCCACAGCGTGGCGGATTTCTACGATCGATTTGCGCGCACTAATCCTGTCCTCGCACGATGGGTGGGTGAGGCCGTGCGTGAGCGGCCCGTCGGGTGTCATGTGGGACTGGGTGTCGGGCCGAACGTCGTGGCCGCGTCAGGTGTCCTGCGCATCGGCGACGCGGCGAACCTGGCCGATCCGTTGACCGGCGACGGCATCGCCACGGCGATCCGGAGCGGCCGGCTGGTGGCCGAGGCGATCACGGGATCCACCGATCGACAGGACGCCGCCGCGCGCTGGCAAGCGCGGCACGACGAGGCGTTCGTTCCCGAGTTCACGCGCGCCCTTCGCCTGCAGCGCCTGCTGACCGGCACCGCGTCAAAGAACGTGACCGCCGGCGTGCTCGCCCTCGTGCCGCCGCTCCGGACGCGCATCCACGCGGCCCTGTTCGGCGAAATGCCGTACGCCGGGTTAACGCGGGTAGGCAGTTGGGACAACTAAACAACTAACAACTAACAACTAACAGGTAGAGCCCAACCCACCTGTTAGTTGCCTGGTTGTCGGTTGTCAGTTGTTAGAATGACGCGCCTATGGCCTCCCGTTGGTCCGACGCCACTCTTACGGCCGCGCGCCTCGAAGGCGATCCCGAAGCGGACGCCATCGTCGAGCACATGCTGGCGGGCCCTCCGCACGCCGGACACGTGGGCCGCGGCGGCTACAACCATGTGTTGGATCTGGCGAGCATGCTCGTCCTGTATCCCGAGCTGTCGCTCGTCCGGTCGTCGCTGTTGCGCAGCCAGCTCGACGCGGCCGGCGAGATCTCGAAATTCTTCGATCCGGTTGTCGCCCCGGCGTGGGTGGATGAAAAGAAACTCGCGCTGGCCGGGCAGCTGTGGCAGACCGACGCGATTCTGGCGATCGCGGTGCTGTACGCGTCGAGCCTGCCGTCGTGCTACCTGATGAAAAAGGGCGTGCCCGCGCTCTATCGCACCGAGAAACTGGCCGAACAGAAATACGTGTTCCAGCGCATCTACGAGACGGGGCTCATGCTCGAGTCCGTGATGTGTCCCGGCGGACTGAAGGTGATTCAGGACGTCGAGCCCAGTCACGACATGCGCATCGTCGCCGCCCTGAATGCCGTCGATCCGGCCGGACAGTGGGCGTGGGTGCACCATCGTGTGCACCGACGGGCCGGGGCGGGCGGTGCGTCGCCCCTCGTGGAAGCGGTGCAGCAGACGCTGACGGCTTCGCATCAGGACGCGACGCGCTATATCTGGGGCGAGGGATTCGTCGCGGCCCGCAAGGTGCGCTTCCTGCACGCGGCCATGCGGTTCATGCTGATGCACCCGGATCTGATGCGGCGCCCCGATGCGCCGCCGTCCGCCGAGCCGCCGCGGTCGTTCATGGATCAGGCGAGCCGGCGCACCACCGCGTGGAACGTCGAGGAACTCGGCAAGCCGATCAACCAGGAGGATCTGGCGTTCGTGCTCCTGACGTTCGGCTATTTGATTCCCAAAGGCATGGAAACCTGGGGCCGTGCGGTCTCGCGCGAACAGCGGGAAGCGTTCCTCCACCTCTGGCGCGTCGTCGGGCACGTCATGGGCATTCGCGATGATCTGATGACCGACAACCTCGATGAGGCGGACGCGCTCTATCAACAGATCCTCGCGCGCAACGGCGGTGAATCCGAACCGGGACGGATTCTGACGACCGCGGTGATGGATTTTGTCCGTTCCTACCTGCCCGCGCGCATGGGCTTCAGCCGGTTTGTCCCGGCGGCGCTGATTCTCGATCAGCTGGGCCCGCAGTGGGGCCGGAAGATTCTGGACGAGGAGAGCTATCGCGCCACGCGCCGGCCCTTCGCGCGGCTGTCGCACGGCGCCGCGAAGCTGGCCGTGCGCGGCTACTACTGGCTGCGTCAGCGGCTTCTGCAGTACTTGCCCGTGATCGGTCCCATCGTGACGGACGTCACGACGAAATCGACCGACACGTTGATTGACAGCTGGCGGGACTCGTTCCGGCGGAAGCCGTTCTACATGCCGGCGGACGCGACGACCTGGGTGCCGGATCGGTCCGTCACACCCGAATACGAGCAGCAGTTGATGCGGTGGCGGCAGCGACTCTTCGACACACTGGCCGGCGGCCTCGCGTCGATCGTCGTGGCGGGCTTTGCGTTCGTCGCCGCGGTCGTGTTCTTTCTGCTGGAGATGCGGGTCGAGCGCAACGTGTCCGCGATCATTGCGGCCATTGCGCTCGTCCTTGGTCTGACGCTGATGAACGTGACGATCCCCGCGCTCGCGCGGGAACGTCCGAAGCTGGAGAGCTGATCGACCACGCCGGACCTGAAGGTCCGGCCTCCTACTTCTTTTTCTTGGCGATGATGATGAAGAAGCCCTCTTCCTGATTCAGGTTCGTCGGACGCGTCGTCTCACCCGGATCGGCGAGCTTGGCCGTCATCGTCGTCTCTGTCACCTCGACGACGCCCACCTGGGTCTTGCCGGCGGATTCGCCCTCGACGATCGTCAGGTCCATCGTGATCGGCTTTTTCGTTTCATCCAGCTTGAACGTGCCGCGCTCGACGAATTCGCCGGCGATCGTCTGCACGTACTTGTTGTCGGTGATGGTGACGATGACTTCAGGCCCACCGGCCGCGTCCTGGCCGTTCATCGACGTGAAAATCCAGGTGCCCTGGAGCATCGCCAGGGCTTTGCTCTTCGGCGCCTCGGTTCTGGCCTGCGATTGTGCGAACAGGGCCGTCGTGGCCATCAGAGCCAGCGCGATTGTCAGGAAACGTTTGGTCATGAGGTTCATTCCTTTGGCCGTGAAGCCGGAAGTGTCGGTACTTTCAGCATAGACGGGATTGGGGCCTTCGGGGTTGCGAGGACGGGGAAACCCGCCTTCGCCGCGAGGCCGGCGAGCGGCGGCAAAGACGGGAACGAACCGAAGGGGCTGGTGTCTAAGCTCTTCAGTAGAAAGGCCTTTCATTCGTCAGGTGAGCCGGTGCGCGGGCTGTGGCCAGGCGTGCGCCGGCGCCGAATGGAGGTCCCATGTCTCGCGATCTGTTTGCCGACGCCTCACGCACTCGACACGTGCCACGCCGGTCGCCCTGGACCATCGCCGGGTCCGCGCTGGCGCATGCGGCCGTTCTGGCGGCCCTGCTGATCATCCCGATTCTGTCGGCGCTCGATGACTTCGTGCTGCACGCGGACGAATCGATGACGTTCGTCATGCCGACCGTCACCATGCCGCGCACGCCGCCTCGTCCGCATCTGCCCAGTGAACCGGCCGCGCCGGCGCTGGATCCGAATCTTGCTCCCACCACTGCGCCGGACCACGTGACGACGCCCGCGACGGTGGCGCCCGGATCGGGCAACCGTACGATTCCCGACGGGTTCAGAGTCGGGGGCGGCCCACCATCGTTCGGGACTGATCCCGCAGTCGTTTCACTCGTGCCGCCACCGGCGCCGCCGCCGGTTCCTGTGCGCCCCGGCGGGGATCTCAAGGCGCCGGCGCGGACGATGTACGTCCCGCCCGTTTATCCGTCGATTGCCAGGACTGCGCGCGTGGAAGGGTCGGTCATTCTTGAAGCGACGATTGACGAGACTGGCACGGTCCGCAACGTGCGCGTGATCCGATCGCAACCGTTGTTCGATCAAGCCGCGATCGACGCGGTCACCCGGTGGCGCTATGCGCCCACACGCCTGAACGGCGTCGCGGTGCCGGTGATCCTGACGGTGACGGTGATGTTTGCGATGAAATGAAAGGGAACCGGGGAGCCGGGGAACGGGGGAGCCGGGGAGTTGGGCACTTCCCCGGTTCCCCCGTTCCCCAGCTCCCCGATTATCCCTAGTTCCGTCTCAGACTGACGTTGATCCTCAACGGTCCGCCCGCCAGCAGATTGATGTCCTGCACGTGCGGACGATAGCCGCTGCGGCGGACTTCCACGCGGTGGTGACCCACCGGCAGTTGCATGCCGCGCACCGATTGCGACCACCGCTGGCCGTCGACCCAGATGTCGGCGTCGTAGGGCGTGACGGTGACCGTCACGGTGCCTAAGCGCATTGCTGGTGCGGGTGGTGCGTAGCGAGCCGGGCGATCCCAGTTCGTATCCCACCAGTCGCCCCTGCCGCGACCCATCGGCCGCACGTCGCCGCGTTCACCGCGGCGCAGCGGATCGAGCGTGACGCGCAGCTGGCGGATGGAATTCGGCGCCGCGTAGAAGCGTTGCCGTGCGGTGCGATAGCCGTTCAGATACACCGCCACTTCATGCGTGCCCGGCCGCAGGCGCAGCCGCTGGAACGCGCCGTCGAAATCGTCGACGGTGCCCGCGTACGCGCCATCGACGAACACATCCGCCTGAGGCGGTGCCGCCAGGATGCGCACGGACGCCGAATACTGGACGCGGTCGCGGGCCGGGAGCACGCCTGTCGATCTGCCCCCTTGCGACTGGGCGGTCGCGACAGCCGGCCAGCTCAATGCGGTGGCGGCGACGAATGCGATCGCCCGGAACGAGCTTCGGATTTTCATGACAGTTTTCTCCTTTCGCAGGTGCGATCTCCTCTGGATTCCTGCAAGGCGGGTGCCAGCGGCGCGGCTCCTCCGCGCTATACTTCAGGCCCTGACGTCGGCACGGTGGTTCCCGGAGGAGCAGAAGATGCGCAGCAGATTTCTCGTCACCATAGGTCTCGCGGCCCTGTTCGCGACCTCGTTCGTCGACGCGTTCCAGAAGGAGCCTGTCGATCTCGACAGCCTCAACAAGATCAAGGCGATCGGCATGAGCCCTGAGTCGTCGAAGGTCATGGAGATCGCCAGCTACCTCACGGACGTCTACGGACCGCGGCTGACCGGATCCCCGAATATCAAGAAGGCGGGCGACTGGAGCGTGGCGCAGATGAAAGCGTGGGGCCTCGAGAACGCGGCGCTCGAGCCGTGGTCTGCGGACGGCAGCGGCCAGAACGGCGGTTTTCCGTGCAGCTGGGACAATGAAAAGTTCTACCTGTCGGCCGTCTCACCCCAGGCGTTTCCGATTCGCGGCACGCCGACGGCCTGGACGCCAGGCACCAACGGCCTCGTGCGCGGCGAAGTCGTGTACGTGCCGACCGCTGACAACACCAAAGAGTTGATCGAAGCGAAATTTCCCGCGGGCAAGCTGAAGGGCAAGTGGATCATTGCCGGGGCCGCGCCCGATGTGACGGCCTATTTCACGGCGCCGGGCAGTCGGTACACGCCGGAACAACTCGAGCGCATGGAGAACCCGCCGCCACCAGATCCGAACGCGCCGGCGCGCGGCGGCCGTCAGGGAGGTCGCGCGGGTGCGCCGCCGGCAACGCCGACTCCGACACCAGCCGCCGCTGCAGGCCGCGCGGCTGCGACACCGACGCCCGCACCCGCACCAGCTGGTCGCGCGGCGACGACTCCGACACCGACTCCAGCGCCGCGTAAAGACGTGTGCGCGGGCAAACCCGCCACGCCTGAGTACCTCAAGGCTCAGGCAGACTTGCGCGCTGCCGCCGCGGCGGCCGCGGCTGCGAATCCGGCCGGTGCGAATCCAGCCGGCGCGCAGGGCCAGGGCGCCGGCGGCAATCGCGGCGGCGGGCAAGGCGGCGCGCCGGGTGCGCCCGCGTTCAACCGTAACGAGTATTTGAAACAGCAGGGCGTGCTCGGCGTGTTCACCACGGCGCCACGCGGCCACGGCATCTACACGATTGGCGGCGGTGGTGTGGGCACGGACCCGGCGACGAAGCTGCCGAGCATCGCGATCGCGGCTGAAGACTACGGCCGGATCTTCCGCATGATCACGAAGGGCGTGCCCGTCGTCGTCGAAGCCGACATCAAGAACACGTTCGCGCCGATGCCGCCGATGTTCAACGTCGTCGGCGAGATTCGCGGCACCGACAAGGCCGATGAGGTCGTCATGCTCGGCGCGCACTTCGATTCGTGGCACGCGTCAACGGGCGCGACGGACAACGCGGCCGGATCGGCGGCGATGCTCGAGGCGATGCGCATCCTCAAGACCAGCGGCGTGAAGCTCCGCCGCACGGTGCGGATCGGCCTCTGGACGGGCGAAGAACAGGGTCTCATTGGGTCGGCCAAGTACGTCGCGGCCCACTTCGGCGGTGGCCGCGGCGGCCGTGGCGCGGCGCCGACGCCACCGACCGCGGAGCACGCCAAGTTCGCGGGCTACTACAACATCGACAACGGCACGGGCGCGATTCGCGGCGTGTATCTGCAGGGCAATGCAGCGGTGGGTCCCATCTTCAAGGCCTGGATGGAGCCGTTCAAGAGCCTGGGCATGACGAACGTCACGATCTCGAACACCGGTGGCACCGACCACCAGTCGTACGACGGCGTGGGGCTGCCGGGCTTCCAGTTCATCCAGGACGAGATCGAATACAACTCGATGACGCACCACACGAACCTGGACAGCTACGAGCGGCTGCAGGCCGATGACATGCGCAAGAACGCGACGATCGCCGCCGCGTTCGCCTTCCTGACCGCCAACCGCGACGACCTGCTGCCGCGCAAGCCGCCGGCGACGGGGGGCCGAGGTGGAGGACAGTAGGCCTGGCGCAGGTTAGAGGTCACAGGTCAGAGGTCAGAAGTAAGTTTCAAGGGATGAGGGGTCGGACATTGCGTCCGGCCCCTTTTCTTTTGGCCTAAAATACGAGGCTCGGTAGGAGCAGCACGGAGATATTCATGACCCCATCCAAACGACAACTGAGTTTCGTCCTCGCCTGCGTCATCGCCATCGGCCTCGCGATGTCCAGCGTGTCGCCGACCGGCGCGCAGGCGCGGCCCGGCGTCTCGCCCACGCTCTTTGGTGGCGTGTATTACCGGCCGCTCACCGTGTTCAGCCGCGGCGGCCGCGTCACAGCGGTTGGTGGCGTGGCGACGGACAAGCAGGTCTACTACATGGGCAGCGCCGGCGGGGTGTTCAAGACCACCGACGCGGGCGCGAACTGGTTTCCCGTGACGGATGGCCAGATTGGCGTCGGATCGATCGGCGCGATTGAAGTCGCGCCGGCGAACCCGGACATCGTGTACGTCGGCACCGGCACGGGCAATCCCCGCGGCAACGTCTCCAACGGCGACGGCGTCTACAAATCCACCGACGCGGGCAAGACCTGGAAGCACATCGGGCTCGAGAAGGCCGGCATCATCGGCCGCATCCGGACCCACCCCGCCAATCCCAACATCGTGTTCGTCGCCGCCATCGGCAACTGCTTCGGACCGAATCCGGAACGGGGCATCTACCGATCGAAGGACGGCGGCGCGAGTTGGGAGCAGGTGCTCAAGATCGATCAGAACACCGGCGGCAACGACATCACGATCGATCCGAAGGATCCGAACACCATGATTGCGGCCATGTGGAGCGTCCGGCGGCAACCATGGTCGATCGATTCCGGCAGCATGAACGACGGCATGTTTCGCTCGACGGACGGCGGCGACCACTGGACGAAGCTGACGCAGGGCCTGCCGGCCAACGTCATGGTGGGGAAGATCGGCGTGTCGATTTCGGCGGCCGATCCGAAGCGCGTCTACGCGCTGATCGAAGCCGCCAACGATCAGGGCGGCGTGTACCGATCGGACGATGGCGGGTTGAGCTGGACGCGCACGTACGCGCGCCGCGACCTGCTGCAGCGCGCGTTCTACTACACGCATATCTTCGCCGACCCGCAGAACGTCGATCTTGTCTACGCGGTGAACACGAGCAACTTCAAGTCCAGTGACGGCGGCAAGACGTGGACCACGCAGCGCGCTGGCCATGGCGACAACCACGACTGGTGGATCAACCCGCTCGACAACAAGGCGATCATCCAATCCAACGACGGCGGCGCCAACGTGTCGCTCGACGGCGGCCAGACCTGGTCGACGCAAAACAATCAGCCGACGCAGGAGATCTACCGCCTCGAGGTGGATACGCGCTGGCCGTACTGGGTCTACGGCGCGCAGCAGGACAACTCGAGCGTCGGCATCCCCAGTACCAACCAGGGCACGCCGAACCTGAACGCCGGCCCCGGTGAGGCGGGCTACATCGCGGTCGATCCCCGCAACTACAACATCATCTACGCCGGCAACTACGGCGGGTTCCTGGTTCGCCAGGACGGCCTCAACGGCATCTCCGACAACATTCGCGTCTACGCCGACGCGGAAACGGGACAGCGCGCGCTGGAGATGAAATACCGCTTCCAGTGGAACGCGCCGATTCGTCTGTCGCCACACAATCCGGACGTCGTCTATACGACATCGCAGCACGTGCACCGATCGAAGGACAGCGGCCTGAACTGGGAACGCATCAGTCCCGATCTGACGCGTAACGACAAGACGAAGCAGGATTTTTCCGGCGGCAAGGGCGTGTCACGTGACAGCACGGGTGTCGAAGTCTACGGCACCGTCTTTTCGTTTGAAGAATCGGCCGTGACACCCGGCCTGCTCTGGGCCGGCAGCGACGACGGGCTCGTGCACATCTCGAAAGACAACGGCCGGACGTGGGAGAAGATCACGCCGCCCGGCTTGCCGGAGTTCAGCACGGTCAACGCGATCGATCTCTCGCCGAAGAACGCCGGCCACGCGATCGTGACGGCCTATCGCTACATGCAGGCGGATTTCACGCCCTACGCGTTCGAGACGAACGACTACGGCAAGACCTGGAAGCGTGTCGCCGACGGCACCACCGGCATTCCGGCCGGCCACGCCACGCGCGTCGTCCGCGAAGACCCCGACATGCCGGGCTTGCTCGTCGCGGGCACGGAATACGGCATGTACATTTCGTACGACAGCGGCGCGCACTGGCAGTCGTTTCAGCTCAACCTGCCGCGCGTGCCGATCATGGACATCAAGTTCTACCGGCACAATCTGATCCTGGCGACCGAGGGGCGGGGCTTCTGGATTCTCGATGACGTCCCCGTCATTGAAGGCCTCAAGAACGTGCAGGGCACCGAAACTGCCGTGCTGTTCAAGCCGGCCGACGCCTATCGTGGCGGCGGCGCGGCGGCTCCGGCGCCGGCGTTTCATTACTGGTTGAAGGACGAGCCGACGGCGCCGGTGACGGTGCAGGTCACCGATCCGGCCGGCGTGGTCGTGTGCAGCATCACCGGTCAGCCGGGCACCGGCGAGGTGCGACAGCCTCCGTCCGTCATCGTGGCTGCGGGTGCAGCAGGCGGCGGCCGGGCTGGCGGCGCGGGTGCTGGCGGTGGCGGCGGCAATCAGGGTGCTGCACGCCCGGCCGCGTCCACGCCATGTGTCGGTGGCATCGGCGGCAGCGCCAGCGTCAGCGCGCACAAGGGATTGAACATCTCGACGTGGTCGACCGGTAACTATGCGTCGTCCTACACCGTGCCACCGCGCATCGTGATGTGGGGCGGCGGCGGCGGTCAGGGCCCGCGGATGGCGCCGGGCATCTACACCGTCAAGGTGTCGATGGGCACGTGGTCGCAGACGCAGACGTTCCACCTGGGCGCCGACCCGCGTTACCAGCCGACGATGACCGACGCGGAAGGCGCGGCGCAACTGAAAATGGCGCGCGAGGTCGGTGGCTGGGTGAAGGCGCTCTACGACAACCTCGGCAAGATGCGTGACGCGAAGGCGCAGGCCAAGGACATCGCCGAGAAAACGCCCGAGATGGCCGCCGCGGCCAAGGCGTTCGCCGACAAGCTCGTGGCGGTCGAGGGCGACATGACGCAGTTGCAGGGCGAGGCCGGTCAGGACGCGCTGAATTACCCGGGCCGGTTCGACAACCAGCTGACGGCGCTGTACCAGGCCATCGTCAGCACCGAGCGGAAGCCGGGCACCGCGGTACTGGAGCGCTACGCGGATCTGAAACCGCTGTTCGACCAGATGGCGGAGCGCTGGAATTCGGCGCTGAGCCTGGGCGTCACGACGTTCAACACGGCCGCGACGAAGGCGGGCGCGACGACGATCGTGATCAAGTGACCGAAAGAGATTGAACCTTGGGGGGCCATGGGGAGCCATGGAGCAATGGACTCGGGAATCGTGGAGTCAGGCCTGTTCCTACATGGCTCTACAGGGCCCTCCAAGGTTAATTCCGCATTCTTCGTAATCGAGACCTATGAACGAACACGATCGCATTGCAGTCGTTGATTTCGGCGGTCAGTACGCGCACCTGATTGCGACCAAAGTGCGCCGTCAGCGTGTGCTGGCGGAGATCCGGCAGCCGGAAGATCCAATCGAAGCCTTTGCCGGGATGAAGGGTGTGATCCTGTCAGGCAGTCCGGCGCTCGCCTCAGGCGACGAGGGCGGGTTCAACACGGCGATTCTTGACCTCGACGTGCCCATTCTCGGGTTTTGTTTTGGCCATCAGGAGATCGCCAAGCGCTATGGCGGCCGCGTGGAGCACTGCAAGAGCGAGTACGGGCCCGCGCGGCTGGAGGTGACCGGCGAAACGGCCGTGTTCGAGGGCCTTCCGACTCATCAGACGGTGTGGATGAGCCACCAGGACACGGTGGTCTCTGTCGGCGCCGGGTTCCAGGAGGTGGGCATCTCGTTCGATCACGACGGAACGGCCCACCGGTTCGCCGCGATCGCCGACGAGACGCGCCGCCGCTACGGGTTCCAGTACCACCCGGAGGTCGACGACACCGAGCATGGCGAGGCCATGCTCCGGAACTTCGTCCGGCGTGTCTGCGGCTGCCGCGGCGACTGGACGATGGAGCGCTATCTCGAGGATCAGATCGCCACGATTCGCCGCGACGTCGGCGATCGCGGCGTGTTTCTGCTGGCCTCGGGCGGCGTGGACTCGACAGTCTGCGCCCGGCTGTTGGGCGAGGCGCTCGGGCCCGATCAACTGCACCTGCTGCACGTCGACAACGGTTTGATGCGCGAGGGTGAGTCCGCACTCGTGATCGAGGAGCTGACGCGATTCGGTCTCGGCCGGAATCTCCATTTCGTCGACGCGTCCGACAGGTTTCTGGCCGCGCTCGATGGCCTCATCGAGCCCGAGCGCAAGCGCCGCGCCATCGGCGACACGTTCATTCGCGTGTTCGAGGACGAAATGCGCCGCCTCGATCTGGGCGACATGCTGCTGGCGCAAGGGACGATCTATCCCGACACGATCGAGACCGGCGGCACGCGGCGCGCCGACACCATCAAGACCCATCACAACCGGGTGCCCATCATCGAACAGATGATTCAAGCGGGCCGTGTCGTCGAGCCCATCCGCGAACTCTACAAGGTCGAAGTCCGTGAAATGGCTGAGGCGCTGGAAATCGCCGCACCGCTGGTCTGGCGTCATCCGTTTCCCGGCCCAGGCCTTGGCGTCCGCCTCCTCTGTTCCGACGGTCAGCCGCCGGACGGGCACGATCCGGCGCGGCTGCAGCCCCTCATCGACGCGGAATTGAAAAACACGGGCCTCGCGGGGTGCGTGCTGCCGGTGCGATCGGTGGGCGTCAAGGCCGATCTGCGGACATACGAGCAGCCGGTGCTGCTGGCCGGCTCGGCGCCACACGACGCCTTACTGGCGATCGCGGCCCAGATCTACGGCCGAGTACCGGGAATCAATCGATGCGTGCTGGATCTGTCGGGCCGTCCGATGCCCCGGCATTTCGAGCCACGGCCGGCCGGCATGACACGCGCGCGACTCGACTTGCTGCGCCGCGCGGACGCGCTCGTCATGCAGGCCGTCGAGCGACACGGCCTGATGCGGGCGATTTGGCAGTTTCCGACGGTGATGCTCCCGCTCGTCATCGACGGCCGCGGCGAAGAACTGGTGATCCTGCGTCCCGTGTTGTCGGAGCGCGGCATGACGGCGCGTCCGGCGTCGTTGCCGCCCGCGCTCATTGACGAGATCCGCGAACCGATTCTTTCGCTGCCGGGTGTGTCGGGCCTGGTGCTCGACTTGACGACAAAACCGCCGGGGACGATTGAGTGGGAGTAGCGGCGACTGTGGTCTTGACGATCAGGAGGCGACGGATCGCGGCACCGGAATAGCGGCGTGGGCGGCAAGCGCGTCGGCCAGAGGCCGCATGTGCCGCTCGTAGCGGATCACCTCGTCATATCGGCCGTCGTCGACGCGGCGAGCGCCGTGTTGTTCGTAGAACGGCGGCTCGTCGCCGGGCTTCCACGCGTCGTCGAAGGGCACGTGCCTGAACGTTTCGACGCGGAACGCATCGTCGCCCCACGCGCGGCGGGCCGCGTCGACCTCGCCGGCCATTTCGGGATACAGGCGAGCGGCCATCAGTTTTCGCTCCAGGGCTCCGTCATCGAGGAACATGCGGCTGATGCCCTCGTGGCGTGTGCCGGCGATGGCGGTCGGGTGCAGCATCAGCGCAAAGGCCAGGTTCGTGATGCCGGCCCCTGGCGCCGCCATGTGCACGGCCGTGTTGACCAGCACCCGGCAGACGTCGTGCGTCGGGTTGTAGCCTTCCGCATCGTCGGCGACGATGACGCGGATGCGGTGGCGGACGATGATCTCCGCGAGCTCATCGGCGAGTTTCAGAAACAGATCGAGTTCCTGGTCCAGGAGCGCGCGGTACAACTCGCCATCACGCACGCGACCGAAGATCGGCGACGGCGTGGCGCCGACGCGTGCGACGAGGGCCGCTGTTGACGACACGCGCGACGTGCCGGAATGCCCGGAGCCATCGGTCAGCACGACGACGAGGGGACGCGCGACTTCGAGCCAGCCGTGAACACGCAGTTCATGTCCGGGATGCCCGACCACCAGCAAGGCGGGATCGCTAGGCATGAGCGCCGGCTGCACGCAGCGAGAGTACCAAAGAACAACACGAACAACGAGCGTATTTGCCGCGTAACCTGCGTGATGGCTGACCTGTCTAACTTAGATCCGTCGATCCGTACCAGCCCGTAGTCGTGGCCCGGCGCGAGCCGCCTTGTCGAAGATCGGTCTCGCGTATCCTTGTCGAATGGCTTCTGCGATCGAGTTCGGTCTGGACACGTTCGGCGACGTCACGGTCGATGCCGCCGGGCGGACGGTGTCCCAGGCCGACGCGATTCGCGCGGTCATCGACGAAGCGGTGCTGGCCGAGCAGGTTGGCGTGGATTGTTTCGGTGTCGGCGAGCACCATCGGCCGGACTTCGCGGTTTCCGCGCCCGAAGTCGTCCTGGCGGCGATTGCGGCCCGTACCACCAGGATGATTCTGGGATCGGCCGTGACGGTGCTGTCGACCGACGATCCGGTGCGCGTGTTTCAGCGGTTCTCGACCCTCCATGCGATCTCCAACGGCCGCGCCGAGGTGATTCTCGGACGCGGGTCGTTCACTGAGTCGTACCCGTTGTTTGGCTTCGACCTGTCCCGCTATGACGAGCTCTTCGAGGAGAAGCTGCAGCTCTTCGTCGACTTGCTCGCGCAGACGCCGGTCACCTGGGAAGGTCGATCGCGAGCCTCGCTCAAGAACCAGCTCGTCTATCCCCCAATCGAACAGGGGACGTTGCGGACCTGGGTGGGTGTGGGCGGCAGTCCGGAATCGGTGATCCGCGCCGCCCGTTACGGGTTGCCGCTGACGCTGGCGATCATCGGTGGCAGCCCGCAGCGGTTCCTTCCGTACGTGCAGCTGTATGCGCAATCGCTGGAGCGCTTCGGCCATCCGACGCAGCCGGTCGCCGTCCATTCGCCGGGGCATATCGCGTCGACGGACGACCAGGCGAAGGACGAGTTGTGGCCGCACTATCGGGCGATGATGGCCCGTATCGGCGCGGAACGTGGCTGGCCGCCGGTCGACCGGGCGCATTTCGATCATGAAGCCGGGCCAGAGGGCGCGTTGTGCGTCGGCTCGCCGGAGACGGTGGCCGCCAAGATTGCCCGCACCATCGGCCGGCTGGGTCTTTCACGGTTCGACCTGAAATACAGCGCCGGGACGCTGCCGCACGACCGCCTGATGTCCAGCATCGAGCTGTTCGGGACACAGGTCATCCCGAAGGTGCGGGACCTGATAGCGTAGATACCGGCCACGTGCCATCGGATTGGCTGGAGGCATTCGTGTCGTATTTTCGAAAGCTGGTCCCCCTTGTCGTCGTGGCCGGCGTCCTGGTGCCGGTGGCCGCGCGAACACCACAGGCGCCAACCGCGCCGGTGCTGCTGAAGGCCGCGGCGGACTACCTCGACACCTTCGCCTCAAAAATCTCGGGCACTGCGCTCGACGAACTGTTCATCCTGGTGGAAACGGCCGGTCCCCAGATGATGGTGCCCCAGCGGCTGTATTCGGATGTCGTGATCGTGAAGATCGACATCAATGGCCAGCTGCTCGGGCTGCGCGATCTATTCGCGGTCGATAAGAAGAGCCTTCGGCCGCATGAACCGCGCGTGACCGACGCGCTCGAACAGCCCTCACTGGCCCGTTGGGAAGCGGTGCAGGGGTTCGTGCGGGAGCACGCGATCTATCTCCGGTCCAATGGGATTATCTGGTTCAGCGATCCGGTGCTCGCGCTGCAATTCGCCGGCAGGGCGAATCAGTCGCGCATGACGTACAAGCTCGACGGGTCGAAGAAAGTGCACGGCGTGGAGGTGCACGGCCTCGGCTTCAAGGAGATCGAACGGCCCACCGGGACGTACCTGCTCGGCACGCCAGACAATCCACAAGCGTCGGGCCGTCTCTGGATCGATGGAGCCACTGGCGCGATTTACGAGACGGAGTTGTGGGTGCAGTCCGATTCCGAAACCGCGCGCCTGCGGGTGACCTACGCGCCGGATCCGGCGCGCAACTTGCTGCTGCCGCATGACTCGAGCGGTACCTTCGAGAGCCGCCAGAAGGGGTCGGGCGGCAATATTGGCCCTCGCGGGACGAGGGCCGCGTTCGACGTCAGCGCGACCTATACGAACCCGCGGTACGTGCCGATCGATCTCAGTCGAATTTCGCGCTGAGGCCGTGCGCGTCAGCGACGGGTCATCGTGATCGTGTATTCGCGCTGATCCCAGCTCAACGAGAGCGTTCCGCCACGGCCGTCGGCGGCCGGCTGAAGCCCGAACGTCAGGCCCTCGGTGTGTTCAGCCTTCGCATTCAGGCTCATGTCGGCGCGGCCGATGATCAGTGCCGCGTCGTGGACGGTGTGAAACTGGCCGACGTCGCGGCTAATGAGAAGCTCGAGGCGTTCCGCCGCCGGCAGCGTGTAGATGCTGTGATCGCCGGCCGGCACGTCGATCGTGCCGATGGTCAACGGGCCATCGGTGGTCAGAATGGTGGCCTCGTCGGCGCCCGGCATCCAGACGCGATCCCACGGCACGAGCGCGCCCCAGATCTCCCGCCCGCGCATGCTGGGTTGTCCCCATTCAATCGCGACGCGGACGTCGCCGATCATCGCCATCGCCGTGTGCCGCAGGCTGCGTCGCCCGATCGTCCGCGCTGGTGACGTGCCGCGACGCCCGAGCGCGGGCGTTGAACGCGCAAACGCCGCAATCTGGCGGGCGGTGTTCGCGGGGTCTGCGGCCGCGATGACCTTGACGGCCGCCACAACACGCGAGAGTTCCGCGGACGCCGGTGTCGCGTCCCCGCGTGTCGCGATGCCGTCGGCCCTGGCCGCTCGTCCCGCGATGACGCCGGCGGCGAGCGCCGGGCCCTCGGCGAAGACGGTGACGAGAGGGAAGCGCTCGTCGTTGCGCAGGAACGAGATCCATTCCGCGGCCGCGTCCGCTGTCGTGGCCGTTATCCGGAGCGAGGCGATCCGCTCCGAAGCCAGCGCGGCGGCGAGCGCGCCGGCGTCGCCGTCGGTCACGAGACAGACGACCGGCGGCCGCGTCGCGGTGGGGATCCGCAGGATGCCCGTCGCGGTCGTGCCCGGCGCCAGGGTGACGGTGACGGTTTGCTCGGCTGGGCTTTGATCGCGGCCCGCGACGCCTGTTGTCGCGACGATAATCGCGGCGGCGACGAGCGTGAGGCGGCGGACGGCAGGGAGGCTGCGCAGCATGGGCCGTAGAGTAACTGGATAACGGGATAACGGGATAACGGGATAGCGGAGCAGCGGGATAACGGGTATCCAGTTTTCGTCAGCGCAGGGTCTTCAAATACGCCGCCACCGCGCGCGCATCGGCGTCGTTCATGCGAAACGGCGGCATGGGCGCCAACGGCCTCGGCCGATCGCCGGGATCGCCCGTCTTCAGGAAACGGACGAAGTCCTCTTCCGGCCATCCGTCCGGGAGGCCGGCGATGCGCGGCGCGGCACTGCGTGACGAGTGGCACTGCGCACACATGGCGACCTGATTGACCAGGTAATCGCCGCGCGCAGCATCCCCCGCGGTCGTCGACGCGCGCGTGCTCATGAAACGAGTGGCCGGCAGGACCACGAAGAGGAGCACGACTGCGGGCAGTACGCCCAGAGGCCGCCACATGCCCTTCGTCATTGCAAGCGCGGTGCCGGTTCTGTGCAGGAAATAGTCGTCTCCAACGACGCTCTCCGCGGTCCCGTTCTGCCACTGTTTGGTATCCGAGGTTCCGCGAACCCGGTTCCTCCCGCCATCGTCCCGCCGCACTACAATGCGACCCGGGATGAACACACGCCGGCACTTCCTGATTCGCGCGCCGCTTGGCGTGCTCGTCGCGTCCGCGGCCTGCCGCGGCGAAACACCGGCGACACCGCCGCAGGTGACGCCGTCGACACCGGGCGCGCCGCCGACGTTCGGCACCGGCGCCGGTTCGGGACCGATGGTGACGCCCGACACATTCGAGCAGGCTGAAAAACTGGTGCAGGTGGTGATGACGCCAGCCGAGCGTCAACAGGCCGCCGACTCGTGGCGCCAATCACTGGCGCCGTATCTCGAACGCCGTACCGGTCCCCGCAGAGTTCCGATGACTGACACCGACGCGCCGGGCGCGGTGTGGAATCCCGCCCTGCCGGGCGTGCCCGTGTCGTCCGTCACGTCCGATCGCTTCGTGAGGTCAGCGCCCGACGGCGTGGCGCTTCCGACGTCGGACGATGCGATTGCCTTTGCGCCGGTCACGCAACTGTCGCGGTGGATCGAATCGCGGAAGCTCACCTCGGAGCGGCTCACGACCATTTATCTCAGCCGCATCGACCGGCTCGACGGCCGAATCCGCTCGGTCATCACGGTGACGAAGGATCACGCGCTCGCACGGGCACGGGCGGCCGATGCGGAGATTCAGGCCGGCAAGTACCGCGGGCCACTCCACGGCATTCCGTACGGCGTCAAGGACCTGCTCGACACGAAAGACATTCCGACGACGTATGGCGCAGAACCGTTCAGGAATCGGGTCCCTTCGGCCGACTCGGCGGTCGTCCGGCGGCTGAACGACGCCGGCGCCGTCCTGGTGGCGAAGCTCTCGCTCGGCGCCCTGGCGCTGAACGATATCTGGTTCGGCGGGCAGACGATGAACCCGTGGCTGCTCGAAGAAGGCGCGTCCGGATCGAGCGCCGGGCCTGGCGCGGCCACCGCGGCCGGGCTTGTCGGGTTCTCCATTGGGAGCGAAACCGGCGGCAGCATCGTCAGTCCGGCGATGCGCTGCGGCGTCACCGGGCTCCGGCCCACGTTCGGCCGTGTCGCGCGCACCGGCGCCATGACGCTGTGCTGGTCGCTCGACAAGCTCGGGCCGATGACGCGCTCGGTCGAGGACGCGCTGATCGTCCTGCGCGCGATCTCCGGTCCGGATCCCGGCGATCCCTCGAGCGTCCCCAGTCATTTCAGCGTCGACGCCACGGCGCCCGTCGCCGGCCTCACGGTCGGCTATTTCCCGCAGTGGATGAAAGAGAACCCGGCCACCGACGTCGATCGCGTCGCGATGGACACGATGCGGACGCTCGGTCTCAGGCTGAAAGAAGTGTCGTTGCCTGATTGGCCTTACAGCTCGTTGATGCCGGTGCTGTTCGCGGAAGGCGCGGCCTCGTTCGAGGAGCTCGCGCTCAATCATCAGCTCGGCGAATTGAAAGTGCAGGTGAAGGATGCGTGGCCGAATCTGTTCCGGCAGGCGCGCTTCCTCTCCGCGATCGACATGGTGCAGGCGGACCGGCTGCGGCGGAAGGTGGCGCTCGAAATGGCGCGCGTGTTCCGGGATGTCGACGTCCTGCTCGTGCCATCCCTGCGCGACGAGCAGTTGACGATTTCCAATTTCACGGGCCATCCGTCGCTCAACCTGCGCGCAGGCTTCGTCAACGTGGCCCAGGCTCGCAGTGACTGGGCTCCGGATCCCGCGAATCCTCTGCCGACATTCACGCCGGCCCGGCGCGTGCCGCACGGCATCACGATTCTTGGCCGGTTGTTCGACGATGGGCTGATCGGTCAGGTGGGGATGGCGCTCGAGCGGGCGTTCGGCGTCGTCCACGAGCATCCGACCGGACTGTGATGGAGCGCCTGCCTGCATGACGGTTTCCTACGACAACTCGAAAGTCATTTTTCAGGGCATCAAGGACGCCGGCATCACGTCGGTGTCCGCGCTGCCCGAGACGTGGCTCGGCTTGCTGCTGCAACGCATCGACGCGGATCCGGATCTCACGCTGATCCAGGTCGCGAAAGAGGAAGAAGCGATCGGCATTGCCGCCGGCGCGCACTTCGCCGGCGTGCCCCATCTGTTGCTGATGCAGAATCACGGCTTTCTGGCGGCGATCAACGGTATCGTTTCGCTGGCGCAGCTGTACGGATTGCCGCTGTGCATGCTGATCGCCCTGCGCGGCCACTGGGGCGAGCCCTATTCCTGGCACACGCGCGGCGGCATCGTGACCGAGCCCGTGCTGCGCGCGCTGGGCATTCCGTTCGAGTACGCGCGCGATCCGGCGACGGTCGGCCGGCAAATCCGTGAAGCCTGGACGTTCTCGCAGAGCTCACGTTCACCGGTCGCGCTGCTCCTGACGCGCGACCTGATGGAGGACTGACGTGCGCCGCGCCGAGTGCATTGCGATGCTCTATCCGGAGGTGGCCGACACGCCGGTGGTCACAATCATGGGCGCGTGCGCCCAGGAGTTGTACGATCTCGGTCATCGCGACAACTTCTTCTATCTGCAGCACGCGATGGGCCTGGCTTCATCCATCGGCCTCGGCCTCGCGCTGCACTGGCCAGACCAGCGCGTCGTCGTGCTCGACGGCGACGGCTCGGTGCTCATGAATCTCGGCACGCTGGCGACGCTGGCGCGCTACCGCCCGCGCAATCTCGTGCACATCGTGTTCGACAATGGCAGCTTGTTGTCGACCGGGGGCTTCGATTCCCATACGACGTCGGGCATCACCGATCTGGCCGGCATGGCCCGAAGCGCCGGTATCGAACAGGTCGCGTCCGTGGACACGGTCATGGATTTCGGTGAGGCGGTCATCGCCGCGTTCGCTCGGCAGGACCTCAGCGTGATCGTCGCGAAGGTGGCGGCGATCGGACCGAACCATTACGGCATGGACCTGCATTTGCCGGAGAACGCGTATCGCTTCGGGAGGTGGATCGAAGCGCGACGCCGTGTGGGCTCAGCCGCGAATCCAGGCAAGGAACTTCGATGATGCCGTGGGTCTGATCCTGCAGTACCATTCCTGCATGCCTACATCCCCTGCGCGCAAGCTCGTCGCCGTTTTCGCATTCCTGGCCCTCTTCGCGTCCACCGGCTGCATCGAATTCGGCCGCACGATCGCGCTGAACAAGGACCTGTCCGGCAAGGCCACCTTTCGCATGACGATGAACATGGAGGCGATGGCGCGGATCGGGGCCCAGATGGAGCATCAGATGTCGGGAAAGACCGGCGCGGTCACCGACGAGGAAATCGCGAAGGCCGTCAAGGAGATGTCCGGGCAGATGGCCACGCAGACGCCGCCGGACATGAAGGCCAGTCTCGGTGCGCTGCCGCCCGGGTTCACGCTCATCGATGCGACGCAGAAACTCGACGGCCTCAAGATGACGATCAACGTCACCATCGGATTCGCCGACATCAGGAAGCTGCCGAGCTTCAAGATGTCGGATCCCTCGCCCAACGCGATGACCGACAAGGACCAGCTCCAGCCGTTCGAGGGGATTGAGATCAAGGATGAGGGATCAACGCTGCTGATCACCGCGAAACTGTTGACGACGGGCGACAGCAAGATGATGGCCGGCGCGCCGGCTGCCGCGGGCGAAAAGCCGGAGGCGGCGGAAGGCCTGACCGACGCGATTAACGCGATGGTGGGCTCGATGGGCGGGGAAGCCAGCCTGACGGCGCTGGTCGAATCGATGATCAAAGACATGAAAGAGACGTTCCGCCTGGAAACGTCGATGGCCGTCGTCGAGACCAACGCGACGAAGCGCGAGGCCGGCGCCGTGATCTGGGACCACAACATGGAGGTCCTGGCCAAGGCCAAGGCCGCGTCGCCGGACTGGAAGAGCCCGGTGATGAGTGTCAGGGTCAAGAAGTGACTGCCTAACTAGCAACTAACAACTAACAACTAGCAAGTGTGGAGGATGGCGCGCGCTCCTTCCACCTCACTTGTTAGTTGCTAGTTGTTGGTTGTTAGTTTCTTCGTCAGGGACCCCGGCGTGATCAGGCCCGTCTTCGTGTAAATCCGCAGCTTGTCGCGCGTGTCGGCAATGTCGAGGTTCCGCATCGTCAGTTGCCCGATGCGGTCCTGCGGCGTGAATTCGCCTTCACCCTTTTCCATCGTCAGGCGTTCGGGTTTGTAGGTCAGGTTCGGGCTGGCCGTGTCCAGCAGCGAGTAATCGTTGCCGCGGCGCAGCTCGACGGTCACTTCGCCCGTGATCGCGCGCGCGACCCAGCGCTGCGCGGTTTCACGCAGCATCATCGCCTGCGAGTCGAACCACCGGCCCTGGTAGAGCAGCCGGCCGAGCTTCCGGCCGTTCTCGCGGTACTGCTCGATCGTGTCTTCGTTGTGGATGCCGGTGACCAGCCGTTCGTAGGCGATGAACAGCAGCGCCATGCCCGGCGCTTCGTAGATGCCGCGCGACTTCGCTTCGATGATGCGATTCTCGATCTGGTCGCTCATGCCGAGGCCGTGCCGGCCGCCGATCGCGTTGGCCTCCATCATGAGCGCGACGGGATCGTCGAAGTTCCGGCCGTTCAGGGCGACGGGCTCGCCCTCGTCGAACTGCACCGAGACCACCTCGGGCGCCACCGCCACATCGGCCCGCCAGAATGCCGTGCCCATGATGGGCTGGACGATCTTGACGCCGGTGTCGAGGCGTTCCAGATCTTTCGCTTCGTGCGTCGCGCCGAGCATGTTCGAGTCGGTCGAGTACGCCTTCTCCGTGCTCATCTTGTAGGCGAAGCCGTGCGTCGCCATGTACTCGGACATTTCCTTGCGGCCACCCAGCTCGTCGATGAACGCCTTGTCGAGCCACGGCTTGTAGATGCGCAAGTGCGGATTGGCGAGCAGCCCGTACCGGTAGAAGCGCTCGATGTCGTTGCCTTTGAAGGTGCTGCCGTCGCCCCAGATGTTGACGTCGTCGTCCTTCATGGCGACGACGAGCAACGTGCCGGTGACGGCGCGGCCGAGCGGCGTGGTGTTGAAGTACGGGACGCCGGCGGTCGTGACGTGAAAGGCGCCGGCCTGCAGCGCGGCGAGGCCTTCGCGGACGAGCGGCCCGCGGCAGTCAATCAGGCGCGCGCGTTCGGCGCCATATTCCAGCGCTTTGCGTGGAATCGCGTCGTAGTCGGGCTCGTCGGGCTGGCCCAGGTTCGCGGTGTAGGCGTACGGAATCGCCCCCTTGGCCCGCATCCAATGCAGGGCCGCGCTGGTATCAAGACCGCCCGAAAACGCGATCCCGACCTTTTGGCCGCGTGGAAGTGCCTGAAGAATGGTGGACACGGGGGCTGATCATATAAGGATTGCCCGCCGCCCTTCATCAGCGTCCTACAACGACGACGTTCGGGTTACAATTTTTGCGTGCACAAGTCCCGACCCACGCAAAACAAGCGGGCCCGCGAGCGGGCCCGGCAGGAAAAGCAGCAACACAAGGCTGAGCGCCGCCAGGAAGCCAAGCAGAAAAAGGCGATGACGCCTTCCGGCGGCGGCGGCGAAGACCCTGACATTGCCGGCATCGTGCCCGGACCACAGGCGAACCCCTGGGGCGACGAACCCGAAGAAGAAGAAGAGTCCGACGCCGCCGAGCCGTAATACCGCTCACCAAAAAAACACCGGGCGTCCTTTTCGGCTCCCTGAGTTCCGAAAAGAACGCCCGGCGTTGTCGTGCGCGTGCTTACCAGCGCGGTTCGCGTCGGCGGCCGCCGAAGCCGCCGCCACCGCCGCCGTTGCCGCCGCGATCACCGCGACCGGCTCCGCCGCCGCCGCGGAATCCGCCGCCACCACCACCCGGCACCTGCGGCCGGGCTTCATTCACGGCAATCCGCCGCCCGTCGAGTTCGGTGTTGTTGAACTTGTCGATGGCCGCCGTCGCGGCTTCCTCGGTTTCCATTTCAACGAAGCCGAACCCACGCGCACGGCCCGTGGCCATGTCGCGCATGACACGCACCGAGGCCACGGGCCCCGCCTGCGCGAACAGATCCTGGAGCGTGCGCTCTTCGGTGTTAAAAGACAGATTGCCAACGAACAACTTGCGATTCATGTTCCCTCCGGACCTAGCCTGTGGACCATCCACGAACTGCTGCAGGGACGCGAGGGAACGAGACTGGACTCGATCGGCTGGCGCGCGCGGCAGGCGCTAAATCACTACGATACCAGCAGCATAGCGCGTCGATTGGGGGATGGCAAACCACGCGGCGAGGCTGAAATTCCCGGCGAAAATGCGCCCAGGCCCCGTGTGACTCCACCCGTTCTTTCGCGGGCGATCGGCCTTCTCGCACCCGGCGGAGCGGCGCGCCATGGCGATTGGTGTCTCCGTTCCGCCGCGCGCCGGCGCGGGGTGGGACCGGGCGTATGATCGGATCGACCCGAGTCGAGGGATCCATGCGACGACTGTTGCTCTCCTTGTCGCTGGCCGCATCATGCACGGTGTGGCTGTTCGCCCAGCAGGCGGCTCCGCCTGCAGGTACGCCCACTCCTCCGCGGCCGAATGCCGCACTGAACGGCCTCTGGGACTACAACGACGCGCTCAGCGTGGACGCGGCCACCGGCGAGCGCGAGCAGGCACCGCTCAGCGCGGCGCAGCGCGCCCGCGCGGTGGTTGACCGTGCGGCGGCGGCTCCCGTGGCGGCGGTCGGCGGCCCGGCCGCCGGCGCGGCCCCAGCGGCCGGCGCGGGTGCGGGCGGTACATCCGCCTGGGGCATGGGCGGCGGTACGGGCACGACCAGTGGTGCCGGTGCGACGACGGGCGTGACCGGCGGCGCCGCGGGCGGATCGGTGGACGACTTCGAGCGCAGCACGCGCGACATGTTTCTGGCCGAGCGGCGCGGCCTCGTGCGCGATCTGCTGGAGGTACCGGAGATCCTGCGCATCCGCGTGACGAACGAGGCGGTGACGTTCGTCGACGACCTGCAGCGGCTGCGCACGTATCCCTCGTCGGGCCGGCTGCAGAAATACCAGATTGGGGCTGCGCAGTTTCAGGCGCGCGCGTACTGGGACGGCGCCGAGTTCCGCAAAGAGATTGAAGCCCCCGCAGGTTTTCGGATGTTCGAGGTCTATCGCGTCAGCGACAACGGCGCGCAACTGTTCGTCACGCTCCGCATCGGCGATCCGAAGAAGAACCCCAGACTCGTCGGCGTCAATCGCGTCTACAACCGCGTCGCCGGCCGGTGATCGCGCCACGCGTCGCGTGATCATCGATCCGCGTCCACACGCGTCACGCTAATCAATTCATAAACGGTTGACAGCCGCGGACGATGTTGCGTATCGTGCTGATGCCTGCATGAACTGCAGGCCTTATCACGAGTGGCTGAGGGAACAGGCCCGTCGAAGCCACAGCAACCAGGCGGCAAGCGCCCAGGTGCTAATTCCTGCCCGATACCGGGGAAGATAACGCGAGGCCCGTTGCTCCGCAGCTGGCAGTAGTCTCGTCCCACAGGTATCTATCGTTCGCTGATCGCATCGCGTGATGCGGTCGCTCGGCGTGCATTGCGTGCATGCGCGTCGCTGATGTTGGTCGCGGTGTGCCTTTTTCAAAAAGGGACGTCGCGCGAAAGGGGGACGTGTGTCTGTTGTCGGTTCTGAACTCATTCTGCGTGCCGGACGGTCTCCGGCGATTCCGGATGGCCACCTGCCGATTCGCCGCGTGCGCATCGCGCTGCTGGGCTACGGCCGCGTGGGGCAGGCCCTCGCGCGGGTCATCGACACCGAGTGCGCGAGGCTCCGGGTCGACGGCTTCAATCTCGAATTGATCGGCGCGCTGATTCGCGATCCGCTCAAGGCCCGAAGCGGACCAGCCATTCCGCTGCGGACATCCGCGGACGATCTGCTCGCAGGGGATGTGGACGTCCTGATCGACGTCATGGGCGGCGAGCATCCGGCGCTCGCGATCGTCACCCGGGCGCTCGAGGCCGGCATTCACGTGGTCACGGCCAACAAGACGCTGGTCGCCACGCATGGCCAGGCGCTGGCGGCGCTGGCACGGCGCCGCGGCGTGGCCCTGGCGTGCGACGCGGCGGTGCTCGCCGGGGTGCCCTTCCTCGGCGCGCTCGCGCGGCGGCCGTTGATCGGATCGCCCGATCGCATCACGGGCATCATCAACGGCACCTCGCACTTCATCGTCAACGAAATCGCGGCGGGCGGATCGCCGGCCGACGCGCTCGCCGAGGCCATCGCGCGTGGCTACGCGGAGCCGGATAGCTCGGCGGACCTGAGCGGGCGGGACGCCGCGGAAAAGCTCACGATCCTGCTGCACCTGTCCGGCTGCCGCAGCCTGCGCGTGTCCGACCTGCTGACCTGCAGTGTGGAATCGCTCTGCGCCGCTGACGTCCTCGGCGCGCGTGCCGTCGGTGGCGTGATCAAACCCGCGGCGCTGGCCTCGCTCGATCCGGCGAACCCCGGCGCGTGGGTGGGTCCGGCCGTCTTCGAACGCGCGCATCCCTTCGCCTCGCTCACGGGCGTGCAGAACGCGCTGGAGTTCGCGGCCGCCGCCGGCGACGCGGTGACCTTCGCGGGCCCAGGCGCCGGCCCGCGCGTGACCGCCGGCACGATCCTCGACGACGTCGCAGAGGTACTGGGCGCATGGACACCGACGACGGTGGCCGGCGCCCGCCGCGAACCGGTACCGGCAGCGGATCTCAGGCATCCTCCCAGATCGAGCTGGTTCATCCGCGCGATCGGATCCGGGATCTCTGCCGCAGACATCGCGGCGGCCTTCTCGGCGCGGAACCTGCCGGTCCCTCCGCTCATCGAATGCGCCCGCGCGTTCGTCACGCGCACCGGCGAAGCGGCATGGCCGGCAATCAACGACGTGCTGACCACGCTGCGCTCACAAGGCGCCGACGCGCTGGCTCTCCCAATCATCCCCGGTCCCCGTTAACCCGTTAACCCGTTATCCCGTTATCCCGTTCCCAACAAGGTGTCCATCATGGATTTCGCCACCAGAACCATTCACGCCGGCCAGCCGGCCGAGCCCGAAACCGGCGCCATCGTCTCGCCGATTTTTCAAACCACGACGTATCAGCAGATCGCACCGGGCGAGCACCGCGGATTCGACTACACGCGTACCGCGAATCCCACGCGCCAGCGCCTCGAGACGATCCTGGCCGACCTCGAAGGCGGGACGCGCGCCGCGGTATTTGGATCCGGGCTCGCCGCCGAGCACGCGATCTTGCAGGCGTACCTCAAGCCCGGAGACGAGATCATCGTGCCGGGCGACGTGTACGGCGGCACGTTCCGCATGCTGCACCGGGTGTTCGAGCCGATCGGCTGCATCGTGACGCAGGTCGATTTCAGCAATCTGGACGCCGTGAGCGCGGCCCTCACGCCGGCCACGCGGCTGGTCTGGCTCGAGTCGCCGACGAATCCCAGGCTCCTGATTTACGACATCGCCGAGATCAGCCGGCGCGCGCATGCCGCCGGGGTGCTCGTGGTCGTGGACAACACGTTCGCCACGCCGTTCTTTCAGCGCCCGTTCGAACTGGGCGCCGATCTGGTGATTCACAGCGTGACGAAGTACCTCGCCGGCCACTCGGATCTCGTGCAGGGCGCCGTCATCGCCAAAGACCCGGCGGTCTTCGAGCCGGTCGGCTTCCTGCAGAACGCGCTGGGCGGCATCCCCAGCCCGTTCGATTGCTGGCTGACGATGCGCGGGCTGAAGACGCTGGAGTTGCGCATGCTGCGGCACGCCGAGAATGCGAGTGCCGTTGCCGAGGCGCTGTCGAATCATCCGCGGGTCCGGCAGGTCTATTTCCCTGGCCTGCCCACGCACCCGGGCCACGCGATCGCGCGGGCGCAGATGTCGGGATTCGGCGGCATGGTGTCCTGCGACATCAACGGCACGGTCGAGGAGGCGACACGCTTCGTCTCGTCCCTGCGGTACTTTGCGCTCGGCGAGAGTCTGGGCGGCGTGCGGGCCCTGATCTGCCTGCCTTCGAAGATGACGCATGCGTCCATTCCGGCCGAGACGCGCCGGGCCCTGGGCCTGTCCGACACCCTCGTGCGATTGTCGCCCGGCTGCGAGAGTGCGAAGGACCTGGTAGGGGACCTTGTAGAAGGACTGGAGAGGCTTGGAGAGGTGACTGAAGATGTAAATAGCAACTTACAACTAACAACTAACAGGTAGGGTGCGCACGAGACGTTCCTCACTTGTTAGTTGTTAGTTGCCATTTGTTAGTTGTCAAATATCTCATGCGCCGGCTGGCGGTCGTCGTCCTGGTGTTCGTGCATGTCGGCCTCGTCGTGGCGTGTGGGCCGAAGAAGCCGAATGCTGCGCAGCAACTGGCGGCGGCTCGCGCGACCGCCCAGGCTCGCGTGCTCGAGGGCTGCTACGCGTGTCTGCTCGACTCGCGCACGATCTACGCCGGCGTCGCGGTGGGACGCGCGAGAGCGTCGCTCATCGTGCCGATGTTCGAAGTCGAACTCCTGCTCAATCTTCGTGAGCGCGAGCTGGCGATGGATTCGTCGGATTCCCTCGCGCGCGCGAAGGCCTTGATCAGCGAGTTGCCGGCGGGCGTCGAGGGCGCCCGGTACCTCGCGGCGGTCGAGGCCGTCCCGCCGGACGCGATGGGCGTGCCGCAGTCCGAAGGACGGGCGTACCGGCAGAGCCAGCTGGGGTACCGGCCACGTATCAATGATGAGGTCGCGTGGTTGCAGACCGGTCCGCTGCAACCGGCCGTGCGGCAGTACCTGGCACTGTCGATCGACTGCGAGTACTCCGGGCGCGTGCGGGGAAGTCTGCCGCCGCTGCCGGGCCTCCGTCAGGCGGCGCCGCCCGGCACGCCGCCGCTGGTGGCCTATCGCCTCGCGACGTGCGATCACATCAACAGCGTCGCGCTCGAGGAGCTCGAGGCCGCGGTCCCGGCGTTCGTCGAGGGCAGCGCATTTCGCGCGCGCCTCGAGGTGAACCGCGTCCAGCAGACCGGCGGCGCCCTCGCCCGGACCCTGCTGGCCGCTGCCTACACGGGTCTCCCGAAATCGTCGTCGGTGACGTACCTCAACGGCAATTTCGGCCAGACCGTCGGCGATTGCCGGACGGCGCTGCGGTTCTATGACGAAACGCTGGCCATGAGGCCCAGCCACGAGAACGCGCTCCTGGGCCGCACCGTCTGCCTGGTGTACCTCAGCCGCTACGACGAAGCGATCGCCACGGCCACGCGGATGATCGACATGCGGACGTTCAACATCGCCGACGCGTACTTCTGGCGCGCCTGGATTTATCACGAGCGCCGTGAATTGCCCACAGCCCGCCAGGACATCACGCTGGCCAAGACCCTCGCCTCCAACAACGACATCCACCGGCTGGCCGGCATCATCGAGCACGACCAGGACGACCTCGACATCGCCGAGAAGGACCTGACGGAGGCCAACGTGCTGTCGGGCGGCCAAGACTGTGTGGCCCGCTGGTATCTGGCGCTCGTGGCCGTGAAGCGCGAGCGCTGGACCGTGTCCGCCGGCCACTTCGAGGAGGCGATGTTCTGCTATGACAATGCCGCGATCTTTCGCGAAGCGGCCCTTCAGAAGATGGAAGCGAACACGGACATCGAGCCGGAGTTCAAGGCGCGACAAATCGAGGGATTCAAGGCGGCGATCAAGAGCGACCGCTCTCAGTACCACGCCGCGGCCTTCAACGCCGCGAATCACTTCGCTCGCGCAGGCAACGTTGAGAAGGCCCGGCCGCTGCTCGACATCGCGGCCAGGGACCCGGCGCTCGACAAGCAAGTGGCCGAGTTGCGGAAGATCATCGGCGGTGGATAATGTAGCCCCAATGGCTACATACGCACACTTCGAGACGTCCCTCGGCAATTTCACGGTTGAACTGTTCGACACGAAGACGCCCAACACCGTCGCCAACTTCGTCGGGCTCGCGGAAGGGTCGAAGGAATGGACCCATCCCCAGACGAAAGAGAAGCACAAGAAGCCGTACTACGACGGCATCATCTTCCACCGCGTCATCAACAATTTCATGATTCAGGGCGGCGATCCGCTCGGCCAGGGGTACGGCGGACCCGGGTATCAGTTCGATGACGAATTCCATCCGGACTTGCGGCACGACCGCGCCGGCATCCTGTCGATGGCCAACGCCGGCCCGCGCACGAACGGCAGCCAGTTCTTCATCACGCTGGGGCCGACGCCGCACCTCGACCGCAAGCACTCGGTCTTCGGCGTCGTCACCGAAGGGCTCGACGTCGTGAAGAAGATCGGCACCACCGCCGTCGACCGCCAGGATCGGCCCGTGACGCCGGTGGTGATGAATCGGGTGTGGATCGAAAAGAAATGACGCCGGGACTCGTTTTCGCTGAACGCCGGCGAAAACGAGTCCTGGCCCCTTACGCCAGCGTCGGGTGTTTGTCCTTGAACTCCGTCGCCTGTTCGAACGCCAGCGCCACGCGTGCCATCGTCGCTTCGTCGTAGAGCTGGCCGGTGAGCATGAAGACGCGCGGCTGCGTGGTCACCGTGCCGCACTTGACGGTCATCGCGGGCTGGCCCGTGAGGTTCGTGGTGCTGAGGGTTGCGTCGGCACCGGCAGAAATCAGCACGTCGAACTGGCTCATGAACTGATCCATCTGCTTCATCAGAATCGTCCGCGCGCGTTGCGCGCGGAGGTACTCGACCGCCGGCACGAACCGCGCGGCCCTGAACGTGGCCGGCCAGGTGCTGCGTGACGTCCCGCTCTGCAGCAGGTCGGCCTCGCCGGACCGCGTGAGCTCGTCAAACGACGCGGCCGCCTCGACTTCCAGGATGAAACTGAGCTGATTGGTCAGCGGCATGTCGGGCAGGTCCACGGCCTGGAGCTTGGCGCCGAGTTTCCGGTACACGTCGAGCACATCGCGATAGACCTGACGCTGCTGTTCCTGCTGCTGTGGCGTCGCGCCGCCGCGACCGCCGCCGGCCGCGGCCGCACCGGCCGCAGGGGCCGCTGGCGCCGCGCTCTCGAACTGGCTGCGCACGTACGCGATCCGAATCCCGCCGAGCGGCAGATCCGGATTCCATTTGAACGCCGCATCCGCCACGGTGGGGTCCCGCTTGTCCGGCCCGTAGATCGCGTTGAGGACGATGACGGTGTCCTCGACGTAGCGGCACATGGGCCCCGGCTTGTCCATGGTGTTCGAGAGCGGCATGGCGCCGAAGCGGCTGATGCGGCCGTACGTCGGGCGGAGGCCGACGACGCTGTTGACCGTCGACGGCGAGATGATCGATCCGCGCGTTTCCGTCCCGATGGCAAAGGCGACGCACCCGGCCGCCGTGGCCGAGCCCGGGCCCGCCGAAGAACCCGATGAACCCTGCTGGGGATTCCACGGGTTGTTCGTCCGGCCGCCGAACCACCGATCGCCCTGCGCCAGTGCGCCCAGCGTCAGTTTGGCGACCAGCACCGCGCCGGCTTCGCGCAACCGCTCCACGACCGTGGCGTCGTAGTCGATGACCTGATCGACGTAGGGCTCGCCGCCGAACGTGGTGCGGATGCCCTTGGTCGCGAACAAATCTTTCGCGCCCCACGGGATGCCGTGCAACGGGCCGCGGTACTTCCCGGCCTTGATCTCGCGGTCCGCCTCGGCGGCCTGCTGCAGGCCGAGTTCCTCCGTCAACGTGACGTAGAAATTCATCGTCGGCTGATATTTCTTCAGGCGCGCGAGATACATCTGCGTGAGTTCGGTGGAGCTCACGAGCCGGCGCTCGATCAGCGCCGCCAGTTTGCCGATCGGCCAGAACGCGACGTCTTCGAGATTGTCGGGGCGCTTGAGCGTCAGCGGCGGCTTCGCGTACTTGATCGGCGCGCCCGGCGTCGCCGGGCCCTTGGGCTCCCGTCCGGGCAGCGCGGGCTTGAACACCACCGCGACTTCGGTGTCGAACGGCACGGCGCTCTGGCGCAACTGCTGGAACGTGCGCAGCCGGTTGTTCAGGGCATTGGCGAGTGCCGCTTCTTCATCGGGATGAAAGTCCAGCCCCATGATCGACTCGGCCGCCTCGATCGTGGCGGCTTTGACCGGACCCGCGGCCGGTTGTCCCTGGGCGTACGTCCTGGCGGCGACGGCGCCGGCGACGGCGGCGGGCACAGCGGTCAGGAACGTGCGGCGCGTCTGGCGATTCGTCTTGGCACTCATAGTTCGTGTCCTCGTCTCCCGTATTGAAACGGTATTCTAATGCCCTCGTCCGTCGTCCGGACAAGGAGTTGCCATGCAGGATCGACGCGTGATTTCACTTCCCGGCGCCGATGCCACGCAAGCCAGCTCCGCCGTTGCGGCGGGCGGGCTGATTTTTGTCTCGGCGCAGGGGCCCGTGGGGCCGGACGGCAAGACGGTCGAGTCCGACATCACGGCGCAGACGAAAGCCGTCATCGCACGGCTGGGCGCCACGCTCGACGCCGCGGGGTCGTCGCTTGCGCAGGCCGTCAGCGTCCATGTGTTTCTGAAGCAGGCCTCGGACTTCGCGGCGATGAACGACGCCTACCGGGAGGCGTTTGCCGACAAGCCGCCCGTGCGCACGACGGTCGCCGTGGCGCTGCCGGGCCGGGCGTCGATCATGATGTCCGCGATTGCCGTGCCGAACGGCGCCGCGCGCGAGACGATGCATCCGGCGGGGTGGATGAAGTCACCACGCCCTTATTCCTACATCGTCAAGGCCGCGGGCTTCGTGTTCCTGTCGGGCCTCGTCAGTCGTCGCGGCACCGACGATCAGGTGGTGCCCGGGCCGGCGTCGCTGCAAACGTCCACGATCCTCGACAACGCCGGCGTGCTGCTCAAGACCGCCGGGCTCTCGTACGCGGACGTCGTGTCGGCGCGCGTCTTTCTCGTCGACAGTTCGTATTTCGAGACGATGAACAATGAGTACCGGCGGTACTTCACGGCCGAGCCGCCCGCCCGCGCCACGGCGGTCACCGCGCTCATGGGGCCGGACGCGGTCGTGGAAATCTCTTTAATCGCCTCGGAGCACGGCAAGCAGGTGATCGGGCCAGCGGTCGCACCGAGCCTGCCGCTCTCCACCGCCGTGCGTGCGGGTGACTTGCTGTTCCTGTCCGGCGTCCTCGGCAACACGGACGCCAACTCCGACGACATCGCGGCGCAGGGCGGGGAAATCTTCACCCGCATCGGGCGCACGCTCGAGGGCCTGGGCCTGTCGTTCGACCATGTCGTCGACAATCTCGTGTATCTCCCCGACATCTGGCAGTTGCCGAAATTCGAGGCCCGGGCGCGCGAGGTGTTCGTGCGTAATCCACCCGCGCGCACGGTCGTCGGCGCCGGCCTCGTGACCCGATCGGGTCTGATCGAAATGATGATGACGGCCGCCGGCCGCTGAGGTCGTCCGCCGCTGAACCCGCTGGTGTGATTCTCTGATTCCTTGATGCGCAACGAACTGCGGCCCATGTTGCGGCTGGCGCTGCCGGTCATCGTGGCCGAAGTCGGCTGGATCAGCATGGGCCTGGTCGACACGGTGATGGTCGGCCCGCTCGGCGCTGCGGCGATCGGCGCCGTCGGCACGGGATCGATTCTGTACATGGCCGTGATGGTCGTGGGCTTTGGCACTTTGTACGCGCTCGACACCTTCGTCTCGCAGAGTTTCGGCGCCGGCCGCATCGACGAATGTCACCGGTGGCTGTTCGCCGGCTTGCAAGTCGCGGCGGTGCTGACGGTCGTGCTCACGGCGCTGTCCATGCTTCTGGTCTGGATGCTGCCGGCGCTGGGCCTGCATCCAGACGTGCTCGTGCTGATCAAGCCGTATCTCTGGCGGCTGCTCTGGTCGACGCCGCCGCTGCTCGCCTACGCCGTGTTTCGCCGCTACCTGCAGGCGATGCACATCGTCCGGCCGGTCATGTACGCGCTGCTGCTCGCGAACGCCGTCAATATGGCGGGGAACTGGGTGCTGATCTACGGCCATCTTGGGTTCGCGCCACTCGGCGTGGTCGGATCAGCCTATGCGACGGTCCTGGCGAGGATTGCGCTCGCGGTGTTCCTGTTCGTCGTCATCGTGCGGCGCGAACGCGCGAATCCGTCCGGGCTGCACGACGTGCCGTTCGCGTGGGACTTCACGCGCAACTGGCAGATCGTGCGGTTGGGCGTTCCGGCCGCCGGTCAGATCGTGCTCGAGGTCGGGATTTTCGCCGCGGCGTCGGCGCTCGCCGGCCGCATCGCCCCGGCCGCGCTCGCGGCCCATCAGATCGTGCTCAATATCATTTCGTTCATTTTCATGGCGCCGCTGGGGTTCAGCACGGCGGCGGCCGTCCGCGTTGGTCACGCTATTGGCCGCGGCGATCCTCGCGCCGCCCGCGAAGCCGGCTGGACGGCGCTGGCGCTGACCACCGGTCTGATGTCCGCGTCAGCGACCCTGCTCGCGCTCGAGCCGCGCTGGCTGGTCAGGCTGTTTACGAACGATGCCGAAGTGATCCAAATCGGCATCGGCCTGTTGCTCGTGGCCGCGGTGTTCCAACTGTTCGACGGCGTGCAGGCGGTCGCCACCGGCGCCTTGCGCGGCCTCGGCAACACGCACACGCCGATGCTCGTGAACCTTGTCGGTCACTGGCTGATGGGATTGCCCGTCGCGTACGTGCTCTGCTTCCAGCGCGGCCTGGGCGCGCAGGGACTGTGGATGGGTCTGGCGTTCGGATTGATCGTGACCGGCGTCGTACTACTCGGCGTCTGGCACAAACAAAGTCTCGCGATGACCGCTCGGCCCCGAGCGTAGCGAGGGCGCTGAGCGGTGGCGGTCGGGGCTCTGTCTACCTAAGCGCCTCGTCCACGGCCTTGAGAATCGCCGCCTGTCGCTCGGGCTTGCCCGCGCCTTCCCAGGCGCCGAGCACTTTGCCCTGCCGATCCACCAGCACCATCGTCGGCGTGGCGCGAACGCGCAGGCCGGGCGTTGTCAAAAAGATATGGTCGTCGGCGACGCCCAGGCTCCGCGCGAACGTCTGGTCGTCGGCCGGCGCGCCCGCCGGGTGCGCCATGACCGCCGCGCCTTTGCCGTCCATGCGCGCGACGACGCTCTTCAGGAACGGCTGGGCGCGCTCGCACGCCGTGCAGCTGGCGCGCGCGAAGACGATGAGCGTGTGGGGCGCTTGCGCGTACCACGCGGCCGGCACGTCCACGCGATCGCCCGCCGCGTAAACCGCGGGAGCCGCCGTCGGCGTGGCGCCGAAGTAGCTGGAGACTCGCGGCCACCCGATGTAGAGCAGGGTCGCCGCGAGCATCACCACGAGTCCCGCGCTGGCCGCAGCGGTCGCGCCACGGACCACTCGCTCCGTGCCGGTTGAACCGGCACGGGGGAGCGCAGACGACTGGCTCATCGATTTTCCCACGGCCAGCGGATGACCTTGCACCAGCCCGTGCAGGCCCACGACCAGAGCGGCCCGCACATCGGCCACCGCAGGTCGAACTCGCACGTGTACTGCTCCGAGCAAATCAGCCACGGATCGGGTTCAAGGTCGCACGTATCGATGTCGATGTTGCAGTTGCAGTCCACGATGTCGCCGGTGGAGGGCGCGGCCGAGGCGGACACCACGCGCCAGGAGCGCAGGGTATCGCCGATCCGCTGCGTGAACGGCAGCGCGTTGGCCTTCTTCAACAGTTTGGGACCGAGCGTGATGAACAGCTCGGTGGCGGCCGGCACGCCCAGCGCCTGCTGCGTGTGGGCGAAAGCCTTGCCGATGCGGTCGCGAACGTCGGCGGCGGCCGGCGCGGCGAACGCGTCCGGCGTGATCACCGCGATCGATTCATGCAGGGCGGCCAGTTGATCAGCCGTCAGCTCCGGATGCGCCGCGATGTACGCGTGGAAGAATCCGCGCCAGGCTTCGGCCCGATCCGCCGGCGCGAGCGCCGTCATGATCGCGCGCCGATACGGCGACGGATAGGCGTCGATGTTACTGGCCGCCGTGCGCAACTCCGTCGCATCGAGCGACGCGGTCCACTCCGTCGCGGCGACCGCTGGGTTGGGCGTGCGGGCCACAGGGAAGAGCAGGGCTTCCGCTGGAAGCGTGATCAGCCCGATGACAAGGCACATCATCAGCCGGTTCCGGGTCGACGCGGACATCTGGGTCTCCTTTCAACCTTGGCATCCGGCGCGAATGCCAAGCCACCCAGGTGGTGCAAGAGTCAAGCCGAAATTTGAGCACTCGTGTTTCTCTGCTTTTTCCTCCGGAAATCGTGAATCACAAAACTGAAGCGGCAATCCTGTCAGGCCGCGTACAAACCACGTCGGAATCGCTGCGGATTTGCCTGACTTTTTTCGCAGGCCGCGGGTGCCGCGGGTAGCCGATACCCTGGAATTCCAGCCGTTCGGGTAGCGAGTTCCCGACGCTCAGATTTCGATCTATGCTTTGCCCATGAAACTCGCTGAAGTCCGCACCCCGCTGGTTACAGTTCTGGTCGCTGTCGCGCTCGTGATCGGGGGCGTCGCCACGCACGGCCAACGCCCACAGGGCGGCGGCGCCGCAGGCCCGATGCTCGTCGACTTTACGGCCGTGGGCGCCGATGGCAAGCCGGTCACCGACCTGACCGCCGCCGACGTCACCATCAAGATCGCCGGCAAGAATCGGGCGATCACCGACCTCGCGCTGAAGAAGATCGCGGCCGCCGCCCCGGCAGCCGGCGCGCCCGCGGCCGCGGCGGCGACTGCGCCAGCAACGTCCGGTCCGGCCGCGCCGTTCTTCACGAACGACGCGAGCGGCGCGCCGGCACCGGCGGCCGCATCAGGTGGCCGCGCGTTCCTAATCGTCGTCGACAACGAATCACTCCCGTCCGCCACGGAAGCGCCCATCAAGGCCGCGATCGAGAACCTGCTCAAGGATCTGACGCCGGCCGATCGCGTGGCGTTTTCGACCGCGCCAAAAGACACAGCACAGATCGGGTTCGGGTCGAGCCTGAAGGCCGTTCGGGACGCCGTCGCCGGTTTTCGCGGGCTGCGGGGTGTGACCACGAACGACGCATTGTGCAGGACCAGTGAAACCTTGAACTTGTTGAAGGCGCTGATTCAGCAGACACCGGGCGGCGACACACCCACCGCGGTGATTGTGATCGCCGGCTCGTTGTCGACGCCGGGCACGTCAAGCAGCACAACGGGCGGCAACTGCAACGTTGCCACGGATCACTATCAGTCGCTGGCCAGCGCGATGGCCAGCGCGCGCGCGAACATGTATGTCGTCCAGGGCGACAGCGCGGCCGGCCGTGACAACGGCATGGAGAACCTGGCCAGCGTCTCGGGCGCAGGATCCGTGATGCGCGTCGCCAACGAAGGCTTTGCGCCGCGCGTCCTCGGGGAAGCCTCGACGTACTGGGTGGCGACGGTGGCGCCCGATGCGTCCGACAAACCGAACCAGTCGCAGCGCCTCGAATTGAAGACGACCAAGGAAGGCGTCACCGTCCGCTCGCGTCCGGAGGTCATGATGGCGCGCGTGGCCAATGCCGCGGGTGCGCCAGCGGCCCCGGGTGGCAAGGCCGATCCCAAGATGATGGTCACGTCAACGACGCCGTATCCGGACGTGCAACTCCGCATGTGGGCGCTGTCGCAGCGCGGTGTCGGCAACAAGATGAACGTGCTCGTGCAGGTTGAACCGGTGGATCCGACCGTCAAGTTGACGGCGGTTCGCCTCGGTTACTTCGACGCGAACAACAAGGGCGGCTCACTGGATGTGACGAACATCGCGGTGTTTCCGATTACGACCGGCGTGCCGCTCGATGTCGGCCAGTATCGCCTGCGCGCGGCCGTCACGGATGCCAACGGCAAGGCCGGCGCGGTGGATATGAAGCTGGATACGTCGTTGATTTCGGCAGGCCCCTTCAAGATGAGCGGACTGATGCTGCTGCTCGCCAAGGACGGCAAGAACTCGCCGCGTCTGCAGTTTACCGAGGGCGACAAGGTGGCGGCCATGTTCGAGATGTATGGCGTCCCGAACGCGACGCCCATGGCGGTCGGGTTCGAGGTCGTGATGCCGGATGGGACGGTCAAACAGTTCAGGCCGACAGGACAGATGCCGTCAAACGAGCCCGACAAGTTCACGATCTTCGGCGATGTGCCTGATCTGCCGGCGGGTGATTACGTCGTCCGCGGCGTCGTGCAGCAGCAGGGCGCGGAGCGGGGCGTCTCGAGCCGGACGCTCAGGATCCTGAAGAAGTAGCGGCCGCGCCGCGGTACGTCCGTTCGACGTAGTCGTCGATCAGTTTCTGAAAGGCCACGGCCAGCTCGTCATACGTCCCGCGCAGGGTCGTGACGTGCTGGCCGTCAACGTAAATGGGGCAGTTGGGCGACTCGCCCGTACCCGGCAGTGAAATGCCGATGTTCGCGGCCTTCGACTCGCCCGGCCCGTTGACCACACAACCCATCACCGCTACCGACATCGCCTCGACCCCCGGATGCGTGGTCTTCCACACCGGCATCATCGTCCTGACGTAGTCCTGCACCCGTTCGGCCAATTCCTGAAACGTCGATGACGTCGTGCGTCCGCAGCCCGGGCAGGCGGTGATGGCGGGGGAGAACGATCGCAGGCCCAGCGCCTGCAGAATCTCGCACGCCGCATAGACTTCCTCGCGGCGATCGCCGCCCGGCCTCGGGGTGAGCGACACGCGAATCGTGTCGCCGATGCCCTCGTTGAGCAGAATCGCGAGCGCCGACGCGGACCAGGCGATGCCCTTCACGCCCATCCCGGCTTCCGTCAGGCCGAGGTGCAGCGGCTGTGTCGTCTTGCGCGCCAAGTCGCGATAGACGGCGATCAGATCGCGCGGGCGCGACACCTTGCACGAAATGATGATCTGGTCGGCGCGCAACCCGCACTCGAGCGCCAGGTCCGTGGACTGCAGCGCCGACATCACCATGCACTCGTTGATGATTTCTTCGGACGACAGGCCCCGCGCCGTATCCGTGTTGTGCTGCATGCGCGCCATCACCAGTTCCTGGTTCAGCGAGCCGCCGTTCACGCCGATGCGCACGGGTTTCTGATTGTCCACCGCCACCTGGCAGATCATCGCGAACTGCTCGTCGCGGCGCTTGCCGGTGCCGACGTTGCCCGGGTTGATGCGGTACTTGTCGAGCGCCCGTGCCGACGCCGGGAATCGCGTCAGCAGCAAATGCCCGTTGTAATGGAAATCGCCGATCAGCGGCGCCTCGCAGCCGGCATCCAGCATCCGCTGCTTGATCTCAGGCACGGCCTGCGCGGCCTCCGGCGTGTTCACCGTGACGCGGACCATGTCCGACCCGGCTTCGGCCAGCTCGACGCACTGCCGGGCCGTACCCGCCGCATCGGCCGTGTCGGTCATCGTCATGCTCTGGACGATGACGGGCGCGCCGCCACCGACCTGGACGTGGCCGACCTTGACGCCGATGGTGCGATGAAGCCTCACAGTCGCGGGCATTGGGAGATCATAGACTGGGGAACGGGATAACGGGATAGCGGGATAACGGGACAACCGAGTGGAGCGAACTATGCGGATGGTGACGACGATCGCGGCGATTGGCGCCGTGTGGCTGCTGGGGTGTTCAGCGGCCGCGCAGCAACCAAGCCAAACCCGGACGGCCCCGGTCGGCACGCTGATCGACCTCCTGCTGAAGGACCCGCTGTCATCGAAGGTGTCGAAAGTCGATGACCGGTTCGAGACGACCAGCGTGCTCGACGTCACCCATCAGTCCCAGGTGGTGATTCCCGCCGGGGCCATCGCGCGCGGGTTCATCGGCTCCCTGCGGGCGTCCTCGCGGCTCAACCATCAGGGCGAGATGACCCTGTCGTTCTACGAACTGCAGATCGGCGATCAGTCGCTCAAGCTGCGGGCCACGATCGTCGCGGTGCTCGATCCCACACGGCGGCCGCCGGCCGCCCGGGCCGGCGCGCCCGTGGATTTGAGCGACCGCGGCGCGACGCAGTCGCTGGTCGGGGTGGTCGTGTCGGCCGCCGGGTCGTTGCTCGCGACGAACGGCGGCGACGTGACGCTGCCGCCCGGTGCGGTCCTGCGGGTGCGGATCGACCGGCCGATCGAGGTCAAGGAGCCCCGCGTGCCGTAGAATGCCGGGGCCGGGAGGCTTTCATGCTGCGACCGTTCCCTCGTCTGCTCGTCGCCACCATCGTCGCGATTGCCGCGGTTCCGTTGATCGGATTGGTGCCCGGTGCCGGCGTGGCCGCACAGCAGCCTGACGCCGCGCTCGTGGCCAGGGCCCGGGCGATTCACGAGCGTGTCATCACGATGGACACGCACAACGACATCAACGCCAACAATTTCACGGCGGAATGCAACTACACGATGCGGCTGACGACGCAGGTGAACCTGCCCAAGATGGTCGAGGGCGGGCTCGATGTGTCGTTCATGATCGTCTACGTCGGCCAGGGTGCGCTGACCCCCGAGGGGTATGACAGCGCGTACCGGCGGGCGGTCGCGTTGTTCGATGGCGTGCATCGGCTGACGGAGGTCATCGCGCCGGACAAGATCGGCCTGGCGCTCACGCCGGACGACGTGCGGAAGATCGCGGCGTCGGGCCGCAAGGTGGCGGTGATCGGGATCGAGAACGCGTATTCGATGGGCCTCGACATCGCGCGCGTCAAGGAATTCCACGACCGCGGCGGGCGCTACATGTCGCTGGCGCACAACGGCAACAGCCAGTTCGCGGATTCGAATTCCAGCGAAGCGGCCAAGGACTTTCTGTACGGCGACGGCCTCAGCGATCTCGGCAAGCAGGTGATCGCGGAAATGAACAAGTGGGGCATCATGGTTGACCTGTCGCATCCGTCGAAGGGCGCGAACCTGCAGGCCATCAAGTTGTCCAAGGCGCCGGTCATCGCGTCGCACTCGGCGGCGCGCGCGCTGGCGAACCACAGCCGCAATCTCGACGACGAGACGCTCGCCGCGATCAAGAAGAACGGCGGCGTGGTGCAGACGGTGGCGTTCGCGTCGTACGTCAAGGTGGATCCGCCCGAGCGGACGGCGGCGCTGGCGGCGTTGCGTCAGGAGTTCGGGGTGACGACGGGTGGAGCCGGACGCGGAGGTGGCGGAGGACGCGGAGCTGCGGCAGGTGGAGCCGCCGGCGCGGGCGCGGGCGGAGGTGCGGGCGCTGGGGTCACGCCGCCGGTGCCGACCCGTGGCGGTGCCGCAGCCGACCTCACAGCGGCATTAACGCAGGTTCAGGGCGGCCGCGGTGGTGGCGCCTGTTCGGTTGAAGCGCCGGCGGGCGCGACGGTAGCCGCGGGTTTGCCTGCGGGTGGCACCGGTCGAGGTGGCGGCGGTGGTCGTGGCGGCCAGAATGCGGCGCTCGACGCGCTGCCGGCGGAGCGACGCGCCGAGTATGACAAGCGGCTGGCCGACATCGACGCGAAGTGGCCGGCGGCCGGGCGCGCGACCGTGCAGGACTTCGTCAATCACATCGACTACCTGGTCAAGCAGGTCGGCATCGATCACGTCGGGGTGTCGTCGGACTTCGACGGCGGCGGCGGCGTGACCGGCTGGAACAGCGCGGCCGAGACGTTCAACGTAACGCTCGAGCTCGTCAAGCGCGGGTACACGGAGGCGCAGATCGCGAAGATCTGGAGCGGCAACCTGCTGCGGGTCTGGGGCGAGGTCGAGAAAGTCGCGAAGGATATTCAGGCGGGCAAGATCAAGTAAGCCCGCGACGTCGCCGTTTCAGGAACAATCCCTTGCGGGAGACGCCCAGCAACTGCGCGGCGTCGGCGACGCGTCCGCTCGACGTGTTCATGGCGTGCTCGATGAACTTCCGCTCGAGCTCGGCAATGGCCATCGCGAGCGGCTGATCGAGCCGGACCTCCACGGCCGGTGCGGTCGAGCGGGCCGGTACTGTCGGGCGTGTGTTCCAGTTCAACGTGATGTCAGGCGCCAGGTCGGCGGCGCAGAGGGTCTGGCCGTCGACCGCCATGGCGGCGACGCGGCGGATCTCGTTCGCCAGTTGCCGGATGTTACCGGGCCAGTTGAACAGCAGGAGCGCCGCGATGAAGTCATCGGCGAGCCGCAGATCCGTGCGACCGCATTCCTGCGCGAAGCGGGTGAGGAAGAGCGACGCGAAGGCCGGAATCTCGTCCTTGCGTTCGCGCAGCGGGGGCAGTTCGAGTTTCGCGACGCCGATGCGGTAGAACAGGTCGCGGCGGAACCGGCCCTGGTCGGTCATCGTTTCCAGATCACCGTTGGTCGCTGCCACGATGCGCACGCCGACGCGTTGCGGCCGGGCGTCACCGACCGGATGAATCTCGCCGCTCTCGAGGAAACGCAGGAGCTTCGGTTGCACCTGCTGCTCGAGGTCGCCGATCTCGTCGAGGAAGAGCGTGCCGCGCTCGGCTGCCTTGACCACGCCGGGAAACGCGTCGACCGCGCCCGTGAACGCGCCGCGCCGATGGCCGAACAACTGGCTCTCGACCAGTTCGCGAGCGACCGCCGAACAGTTGAAGGGCACGAACGGTCCGCGCTTGTGGGCGCTCTGTTCGTGGATGAATCGCGCGACGACTTCCTTGCCCGTGCCGGTCTCGCCCGTGATCAGCACCGGCAGGTTCGTGGCGGCCAGGCGTTCGGCGATCCGGAGCAGTTCCATCATGCGCGGCGACCGGAACACGGTGTCGTGGGCGTCGGGCGGAACCGTGCGCGGCCAGAGCGTCAGGTCCTCATCTTCGCGCTCGGTGTCGGCGGTACGGGCCACGGCAATCTGCACGAGGTCCGTGATGCCTTTGAGCAGCGAGATTTCCTCGATCGACGTGACGTGGCGGACCGTGATGGTCGCGACGCGATCCGACCCGGCGACGCGGAGCGTGCACGTGCCGTCCGCGGCGGTGTGCCACTCGGCGGTGGGTTCGGGCCGGTATTCCTGGCCGGACTCGTTCACGACGTCCACGCGCGGCGCCATCGGCGTCGATTGCAGCAGGGTGGCCACGCGATGGGCGAGCAGGTCAATCGAGTGCCCCGCGCCGAGGATCGTGGCGACGTCACTGACGACGAGCGACGTGCTGACGATGTCGGCGTGGGGAGTGGGCACCGCGGCGTGCACGCCCGACTGGACGTCCTCGCGTTGCGCGGAGATCCACCATTCGTGATAGCGGTGACCGATCGCGCGGCAGGCGGCGATCGCGCGATCGTAGTGCACGCTGCCGGTGCTCCGGTCGCCGCGCAGGGACGCACAGAGCGCCTTGGAGGCTTCCAGGACGATCAGGGGATCGACGGCGCCGCGCGGACAGGCGCGGACCGCGGCGGCCAGTGCGGCGCCCGCATCGGCGTGCCGGCCGAGCCTGGCCATGGCGCGCGCCTTCGCGCAGAGGAGTGACGTGCGGACCGCCTTATACTGCCGCCGCGCCAGTTCCCCATCGACCGCATCCGCGACGTCAATGACGCGGTCCCAGTCGCCGAGCCGTTCGTAGTAGGCGCAACGCGTGCCCTGGTGCGCGAGGTCGTACCAGGAGCGCGCGGGGAGAGATTCGCGCTTAATTGCGTTGCGGCACGCCTCAATCGCAACCCAACACTGGTCACTATTTCCCTCTCTGAGTTCCACCAAGGCGACCGTGTCAAGGGTTCCAAGCCGAAGATACGTAATCTCGCTGGAGTGAGGCAGAACTCGTTCAAGAAGGGTTCTTGCTCTTGACGCGTCCCCGCCGTAGAGGGAAATAGTAGCCAGGTTACTCAGAGCCGCCAGTTCGTATTTTGCAAAACCTGTTGGCTGGACCCGGTTCAGACAGGCCTTCGCAAGCTTCTTCGCCCTGACGAGATTGCCGGCCACTGTCTCCAACGACGCTTCAACAATGTCCACCGTGCATGCCAAGGCGACATCTTGAGTTCGCGAAACAAACCTGCGCGCCAATTCCAAATGATGATGGGCATTCGCGCAGTGACCTCGGAGGCCCTCGACTCTTGCCACAGCGAGATGCAAGGCAGCCATCGAGCCGGTATTGCCTGCCTTTGCAGCCAGTTGCCGTAGATTCGTCAAGTCGGTGATGAGAGCCTCAGGACCGAAGAAGTCAGATCGCCTCAAGAACTGGGCAAAGCATCCGGCAAACTGTGTCCCAATCTCGAGATCTTTGGCCTCGTCAACCGCAATTCGAAGAACTTCAAGAGACCGGACTACGTCGCCGAGATCAAAGCGTGCCATCCCTTCGAGAAGCCGGAGGCGCACGCCGGGCTCGTCTGAGGTGGGATTCCTGTTGGACTCAACCAGGCGGAGTAATTCAGAATTTTTCGCGGCCCGGTAAAGCTCTTGAGCTTCCCGAACGAGCACGGCGGGATTATCGTCGGTCGCCTTCGCTGTCCGCTTTGTCGGAACGGCCATATGCCCTCCCACACCCGAACTGCGGACGATACCAGAAAGAAGTCTGTAAGGGCAGGCTTCTGACCAAACAGACCTCAGTGCACCCGCTTTTCGGTTTTCTGCGCTGGGCTCGAGGGGGAGTGCTTGGTTTCTCGAGCAGGACTGGTCGAAATCGACGCCGCGAAGAGGGTAGCCGCGCTTTCGAGCATCCGTCGATGGTCATTATCAAACGGCTCGCTCGCGTAGCCACTAATGACACCCACCGCGGCCGAATTTGGGCCATTTAGGATGGGCACCGCAATCGCGTACCGGAGTGGCGTAGAGAAAGTCCTCGCTACCGGACCGAGTTCCAGAGCGGCGTTTGAATTGAGGACTACTTGTCTGTGGGCTATCGCCCAGCCGGAGATTCGATCGCCGACTGCAATCGTCAGACCATCAATCGCCCCAGACCCTACTCCAGAGCTCGCCACGACTTTGAGCTCGTTCTTCTCGAGGTCCGGAACGAACAGTGCGAGGCTTTCGGCCGGAATGACGCGCTTCAGATGACGGAAGAGTATTTCGGCAGCGTTATCCAATGAGGTCGCGAGCGGTAGCTCCCGCCGCAATTCGTTAAATTCTCGCTCTTCCGCTGTCGTTGCAGCAATGACATCGAGTTGGGCCGGCAGCCGAAGAGGAGCGTTCGTGGTGTCGCCGAGTTTCTGCTCGGCCTGATCGTCGCGCTCCAACTTTTCGACGATACTCAAGAATTCATCGACAACCCAAGGGTCATACCAGCTTCCTCGACGTTCGCGCAAAACTTGTTCTGCATGTTCCCGACTGTACCGCGGGCGGTACGGTCGATCAGACGTCAGCGCGTCATAGCAATCGACGACCGAGAGAATGCGGGCCCCAACTGGAATCTGTTGACCCTTCAAGCCTTCTGGGTAGCCGGTTCCGTTCCAGTTTTCGTGATGGTACCTAACGATCGGCTCAACCGGATACGGAAAGTCGATCGATTTAAGGATGTCGGCCCCCACGGCAGCGTGGACCTTCATTCGATCAAATTCTGCGGGTGTCAGCGGCCCAGGCTTGTTCAGAATGTATTCCGGCACAGCCAACTTGCCAGTGTCGTGAAGGAGCGCCGCTGCTTTCAATGCGTCAAGTTGCCGTTCTTCTCGGACCCCTAGAGCTTTCGCCAAAGCCATTGTGTAGCGTTGAACTCGTCTTATGTGGCCATGAGTAACTTGGTCTTTGGCGTCAATAGCTAGCGCGAGTGCTTCAATGGTCGACAAGAAGACCCTGTTGAGCTCCGCATTCTTCTCTCGTTCGACCTCGATGCGTCGATTTGACCACTTGTAGGTCAGGTACAGCATCAAGAGAAGGGGTGCGATTGCCGTTACGAACTCGACGCGTACGGTGCGCGTGTTATAGACGAGCAGAGATGCCACAGAGGCTGCGGCACCATAGTTGATGAGCAAGTCGACGAAGTGTCTCCGCCAGATCTCTGTCGGCTTCAGCTTGCGCTGAAAGGCCAACGCAAACGTAATGAGCCAACTGTTGAGGACGAAATAGATCGTTGTAAACGCGCCGAGCGTTAACATGAACTTGGCGTCGAACTTGGGGTCCGTCGCAAGCAGGGGAGTGATGTTCGTCAGCCTAGCCGCGATCCAAACTGAGAGTGGCGGTGCCGCAAGATTAAAAAAGACTTGCTGCCATTTGAGGGTGCGCGAGATGTATAGCCGGAGGGAGATGAAGAGCGCATCCAGAAGCACGAGAATCGTGCCTCCGGCTGGCCCGAACAGCAGCGTGCCGGCGATGACGAAAGTTTCTGAGATTGAAATGCTGACGTTGACGGTCGGCAGCTTTACCGGCAGCAGGCCGCTCAGAACAGTGAGAAGGACGAGCGACAACCACTGATTCCGCCAGAGCGGGGGCTGTCTGATTACGTCCCCTAGGCTGAGGACAATTACTGCCAGCCCGGCTAGGCAGACGGCGGTGATGTAGATCTGGAGACGTTTAGAGAATCCAGATGCTATTTCTGGCTGATCTGACATCGTTGCGGTCGCTAATGGCCACAACGCCAAGATCAGCCAACGGGCGGTTCCCAGCCGTTGGCGTCAGGGCGAGCCCTAGCTCCAGATGATTATCGAAGCGACCATACATTTCCTCCAGTGCCTGGCTGACCCTTCAAGCCAATAACCACTCGTCAGCCCTGATAGACCACAAGCTGTGCCAACTCAACTTCCGCGCGAAATCTAGAAAAAAAGCGAACGATCAGCCGAACACTGACGAAAGCGTAAGCTCAAAGCTCAGCTACCCCAAACGATTGTGGAGCCCCACACGATCGTGTTGTCTCGCACGAGGTTGCTACCCCAGACGATCGTGTTCGCATTGGTGTGGCTGCCCCACACGATGGTGCTGCCCCAGACGATCGTGCTTCCCCACACAATCGTGTCAGGGCGCAACTGACTACTACCCCAGACAATGGTGCTGCCCCAAACGATTGTGTTGGAGCTAAGGTTGCTGCCCCATACGATGGTGCTGCCCCAGACAATGGTTGAGCCCCAAACGATCGTGTTTGCCTTGGCGCTTCCCCAGACGATGGTGTTGCCGCGCAAAGCGGATTGACTTCCCCAAACAATGGTGTTCGCCCGGTTCGAGCCGCTGCCCCAAACGATGGTGTCGCCCTTGGCTCCGCTACCCCAAACGATGGTGCTGCCCCAGACGATCGTGCTCGCGAACGCCACCTGACCGGCCGAGACGGAACGGCCGCCGATGGTCGTCCGCAGCGGGGCCTTGCGCAGGTCCTTCGCGGTGGCCAGCGACGCGGCCAGCGGCACGTTCAGGCTGCCCGCGCCCTGCTCGATCATGCCGAACCCCGGGACAGGCTCGGCCGTGTACTGCAGCGCGAACTTCACCTGAGCCGGCGTCAGGTTCGGCTGCGCCTGCAGCACCTGCGCCACCGCGCCACTCGTCACCGCCGCCGCCATGCTCGAACCCGACAGCGTCAGATACGTGCCGCCCGCCGCGCCATACACCCGGCGCTCCGGATAGTTCTCCCACAGGTACGATCCCGGCGCGCCAGCCGCGACCAGCGCATTGCCCGGCGCCACCATGTCCGGCTTCAATTCCCAGCTCTTCTGATCTTCCGGATTGCCCACCGGACCACGCGAGCTGTAGCTCGCGACCACGTCGTCTTGCCGGTTGATCGTGTCCTTCGTATTCAGCGCACCCACCGTCAGCGCACCCGGCGTGTAGCCCGGTGACACGATGCCGCCGACCAGCGGCGTCCCGTCCGGCAGCTTGCCGTAATTGCCCGCCGACGCGATGACGACGATGCCGGCCGCGACCGCGCGCTCAACCGCCTGCGCCATCGGATCGTCCGTGTACGACCCGAACGCCGGCGCGCCCAGCGACACATTGATGATGCGGATGCCGAAGCGATCCTTGTTGTCGATGGCCCAGTCCACCGCGCGAATCACGTCCGAGACGAAGCCGCTGCCGTTGCTGCTCAGCACCTTGAGGCTGATGAGCGCCGCGCCAGGCGCGAGCCCGACGTTCGACGTGCCGGCCGACGTCTGGCTGCCGGCGCCGCTGCCCGCGATCAGGCTCGCCACGTGCGTGCCGTGGCCGTAAAGGTCCGCGACGCCCTCGCCCGTGAAATCCACCTGCGTCAGCACGCGCTTGTCGATGTCCGCATGCCGGGCGAATCCCGAGTCGATGACCGCGACCGTGATGCCCTTGCCGATGAGGCCAGAGAAGCCGCCCTTGCCGACGCCCTTCCACAGCAGGTTCGCGCCCGTAGTCTGCGCCGGGTCCGCGTTCATCCCGAAGACATGCGCGTCTTCGCTCAGGGTCGCCACGCCGCCGTCACGCGCCAGCGCTTCGACCGCCAGGTTCTGGCCCGAGAGCACCGCGCCGCTCTTCAGCCGTTTCACGACGGTCAGGCCATACTCGGCGGCCAGACGGTCGGCTTCGGCCTGCGGGCCCTGGTAAATGACCCGCGTGTCGTTTCCGCCGCCGGCCGAGAGCTTCTCCTCGAGGCCGCGCGAAACCCTGGCCCGGTGCTGAGCCGCCGCCGGGAGCGCCCAGGCAAGGCTGGAAAGGGTGAGGCCGATAACCACGGCCAGCGTCGAGAGACGATTCGTGCGGATGTGTGAAGTCATGGGCACCGGGTACCTGACGAATGACGAACTTGGTTGAGTCACGCGCAAGACCGTCACGCAGATTACGTACCAGTAATACAGTTTCGAATTTCGGGCGGAATAGTGGCGTTTTTGATAGTGCCGAGGGGCCAACGGCCTGGCTCGGCGCCAGACGCTTACAGTACCGTCAGCGCGAAACCGAAACTGTACGCGTCACAACGGGTTGATGGCCGTGCGGGCCGCCGAACCAGAGGAGAGCGACAATTGAGGTTTTTACGCCTGTTTTTCGCGATCGTCGGGTTCGCCGCCGTGCTCGGATCGGCCTGTGCTGGACCCAAATCGACCCCCGAACCAGGCCAGAACGCCTCGTCGACCCCCCAAAGCGGCGGTCGGCTGGTAGCGACTTACAGAACTGAACCTTCGTCTTTTAATCGCTACGTGGCGCCTGGAGCTGCCGATGACCTCGTCGCCCGGATGATTCACGCCACCCTCGTTCGCATGGACCGGGCGACGGGCAAGCTCGAGCCGCGCCTGGCCCGGGATTGGACCAGTTCCCCCGACGGATTGACCTGGGTGTTCAAGCTCCAGGAGGGCGTGACGTTCTCCGATGGCGTGCCGCTCACGTCCGCCGACGTCGTCTTCAGCTTTCGGGCGCTCTATGACCTGAAGGTCGCCAGCGAAATCGCCTCGAGTCTGCTGATCAACGACAAGCCGATGCAGGCCCGCGCGCTGGATGCCCACACGGTGTCGATCGTCTTTCCATCGCCGTACGCGCCGGGCATTGAATTGCTCGACGCGCTGCCGATTCTGCCTGAACACAAGTTGAAGGCCGCGCTCGATGCCGGCACATTTCGCGACGCCTGGAGCGTGACGGCGCCGCTCACCGACATCGTCGGGCTGGGTCCGTTCGTCATCGAGGAATACCTGCCGGGCCGGCGCCTGGTCTTCGCGCGCAACCCGAAGTTCTGGCGCCACGATTCCGCCGGCCGGCCGATGCCGTACCTGGATCGGCTCGAGCTGCAATTCGTCGCCGACCAGAATACCGAGAGCCTGCGCCTGCAGGCCGGCGAAGCGGACGTCACCACCGGCGGCGTGCGGTTCGAAGATCTCACGTCACTGCAGGACCTTGCGCGGCGCGGCAAGGTCACCCTGCAGGATGCCGGGGTGTCGATTTCGCCCGACGCGCTGTGGTTCAACCTCGAGCCCGGCGCCGCCGCCGATCGCCCCTGGCTTCAGCGCGAAGAACTGCGCCACGCGATTGCCCATGCGGTCAACCGCCAGGCGATCGCCAACACGGTCTTTCTCGGCCAGGCCGAAGAGATTGCCGGGCCGATCACAACCGGCCACGGCGAATGGTTTCTGCCCGACCTGCGGCCGGCCGCCTATGACCCCGCCAAGGCGACGGCGCTGCTGGCGTCGATCGGCCTCACCGACCGCAATGGCGATGGCCTGCTCGACGACGCGCGCGGACGGACAGCGTCGTTCGCGCTGCTGACGCAGAAGGGGCATTCTGTTCGCGAACGCACCGCGGCCATCATCAAGGAGGATCTGCGAAAGGTCGGACTCACGGTGGATTTGGCCCCGCTCGAGGCCAATTCCATGCGCGGGCTCTGGCGCGACAAGAAGTACGACGCGATCCTGTATGCCGTCGAGTTCGATGCCTTTGATCCGGCGCGCAACATGGAGTTCTGGCTGAGCTCCGGCTCGTTCCATTTCTGGCGCCCTGGCCAGAAGGCGCCGGCGACGCCGTGGGAAGCCCATATCGATGACGTCATGACGCGCGAATCCATGCTGCTCGATCCGGCCCGGCGCCATGAGCTCGTGGCCGATGCGCAGCGCGTGCTGGCCGAGCATGCGCCCGTTCTGTACTTCGTCGCTCCGCACGTCACCGTCGCCACCAGCGCCCGCGTCGGCGGCGTCTCGGCATCGGTCCTGACCCCGAGCGTGTTGTGGAACGCGGAAGGCCTGTTCGTGAGCGCGTCGCCGGGCGCCATCCGGTGAGATCGTCGCTGGCCCGGTTCGCGCTGGCGCGCCTGGGCATCGCCTCGCTGTTCGTGCTGGTGGTCGCGGCCAGCGCGTTCCTGCTCGTCCAGCTCGCGCCGGGGGATGCGACCACCGATCTGTTCCTGAACCGCGTCGATCAACCCGCCATCGACGCTGCGCGCCATCGGCTTGGCCTCGATCAGCCGGTCGCCGCACAACTCGCGCACTGGGTTGGCGGTCTCGCGCGATTCGATCTCGGTCAGTCCTCGAAATTTGGCGCGCCCGTCGCCGGGCTGCTTGCCAATCGTCTGGCGAACACCGCATCGCTCGCCGCGCTGGCGCTGCTGATGGCCCTTGTCGGTATTCCGCTCGGGATCCTGACCGGTGCCCGGCCGCGCGGCCTGCTGGCGCGCGTCGTGTCCGTCGTCTCGGTAGCGCTCGTGTGCTGCCCGCCGATCGTCGGCACGCTGGCCCTCCTCTTTTTTGGCGCGGCCACGGGCTGGCTGTCAGTTGCGCCCGACCACTTGATGCTGCCGGCGCTCGCGCTGGCGCTGCCGCTGGCGGCCATGCTCGAGCGCTTGCAGTCCCAGGCGGTGGCGCAGGCGATGCGCGCTCCCGACATCGTCGCCGCGGCCGCGCGCGGCATTCCGGCATGGCGATTGATCTGGCTCCACGCGGGACGTCACGCGCTGCGGTCCGTGCTCGGTGTGTCCGGCATCGTGATCGCCACCCTGTTCAGTGGATCCGTTGCGGTCGAGACGATGACGGCGTGGCCGGGATTGGGCCGGCTGATGTTGGACGCGCTCTCGGGCCGCGACCTGTACCTCGTGGCGGGTTGTGCGATGGCCGGCGCCGCGATGGTGGCCGCCGGTAATCTGATCGCCGATCTCCTTCGCGCGGCGTCAGATCCCCGAGTGGTCCGCGCATGACCGGCCAACGTCCGCGCCTTCGGTGGTCAGTGCGCATCGGATGGGCCGTGCTCTCGGCCGCCACCGTTCTCACGCTGGCCGGGCCCGTTGTGGCGCCGCACCAGCCCAACGAACAGTTCACCGATCGCGCCTACGCGCCGCCGACGCGCATCCATCTGATGGACGCCGCCGGCCTGCACGCGCCGTTCATGCACCCGCTCGTGCCGGTCGATCGGCTGGCGCGCCTGTACCGCGAAGATACGTCCGTCAGAATTCCGCTGGTGTGGTTCAGGCACGGCCTGATCTCCTCGAGCGACCCGGCGCAGCCGCTGCTGATCTTCGGCGCCGACGCGCTTGGCCGCGACGTGTTTTCACGTTTGCTCTTTGGCGCCCGGCTGTCCCTCGGTGTCACGTTGCTCGGCGTGTTGGGCGCGCTGGTGATTGGCGGGACGGTCGGCGCGCTGGCCGGCACCGTCGGGGGATGGACCGAGCGCGGGCTCATGCTGATGGCCGACTTCCTGCTCGCCTTGCCGGGCGCTTATCTGGTCCTCGTCCTGCGCGGCGTGTTGCCGCTCGTCCCGGAAACCTCCGCCATCTTCCTGCTGATGGCGCTGGTGTTTTCACTGGCGGCGTGGCCGCATGCGGCGCGGGGTGTGCGCGCGATTGTGGCGACCGAGCGGTCGCGCGAGTACGCGGATGCCGCGCGCGCGGCCGGCGCCGGCCGGTGGCGGCTGGCGCGACAGTTGCTGCCGGCGGCCCGTGGCTTTCTCGCGGTGGAAGTAATCCTGTTAGTGCCGGCCCTGCTGATCGCCGAAGCGACGGTTTCCTTTCTTGGCCTGGGGTTCGCGGATGTTTCCGGCAGTTGGGGCGCGATGCTTCAGGATCTCGCCAACGGGCAGGTCCTGGCGGACGCGCCCTGGTTGCTCGCGCCGGCGGCCGCGATTTTCGTCGTCGTGCTGGCGACGCAACTGCTCGCCGGCGCGCGCGCCACCGCCGACACCCTGTCCTAGGCCCGTTTTTGCCTCATCGCGAAGGCGATGGTAGCCTCGCGCGTATGGATGCGCGGCTTCGCGGCATTTTTCCTCCGATCCCCACCGTCTTCACATCGTCGGGTGACGTCGATACCCGCCGGACGGCGTCCAACGTGACGCGATGGATGACGACGGCGTTGTCAGGCGTGCTGGCGCTCGGCTCGAATGGCGAAGCGACGTCGCTCGACGAGAATGAGAGCGATCGCATCCTCGCGGCGGTGCGCGACGAAGTGCCGCGCACCAAACTGCTCATTGCCGGCACGGGGCGCGAGTCCACGCGCGCGGCCATCGATGCGTGCCGCCGCGCCGGCGCGCTCGGAGCTGACCTGGCACTGGTGCGGCCGCCGTCGTATTTCAAGACGCAGATGACGAACGACGCGCTGGTCTCGCACTTCCGCCAGGTCGCTGATGCGTCGCCGATTCCGGTCCTCCTCTATAACCTCCCGGCGACAGGCGTGACGCTCACGCTGCCGGTGGTCTCGACGCTGGCGGAGCATCCCAACGTCGCGGGCATGAAAGAAACCAGTCCGGAACTCGAACGGCTGGGCCAGTTCACGGCCATTGGCGGGGGATTCCAGGTGCTGAGCGGCTGGGCGCCGGTCATTTATCCGGCGGTCTCGCTTGGCGCGGCTGGCGGCATTCTGGCGATCGCGAACGTGCTGCCTGATGAATGTGTCGCGCTCTACCGGCTGGCGTCCGACGGCCGGCATGCGGAGGCGCTGCAGCTGCAACGGACCCTCACGCCTCTGGCGCGCCTCGTCTCGAGCGTCCACGGGATTGCGGGACTGAAATACGCGCTCGACCAGATTGGTTATGCCGGCGGCGAGCCGCGATCGCCGCTCATGCCGGTCTCCGATCGCGCCCGAGACGAGATCGCACAGGCTCTGCAGCTGTTTCGTTCGGCGTCCCATGTTGCCGCAGACTGAGCGCCTTCTGCTCGGGCCCGGGCCCTCGCCCGTGTCGGCTCGCGTCACCGCGGCGCTCGGCGCGCCGGCGCGTTCGCATCTCGATCCCGAGATGGTCGCGATCCTCGACGATCTGCGGCTGCAGATCGCGCGCGTGTTCCAGGCACCCGAAGGCGCGCTGGCGCTGGCCGTCTCCGGTACCGGCACTTCGGCCATGGAGGTGTCGGTCGCGAACCTGGTCGAGCCGGGCATCCGGGCGCTCGCCATCGTCACCGGCTACTTCGGCGACCGCCTCGCGCAGATGCTCGCGCGCTACGGCGCCAGCGTGCAGACACTGCCGGTGGAATGGGGACGCGCGGTCGATCCGGCGGCGGTGGAGCAGGCTCTGGCGCAGGCGTCCTTCGACATCGTGACCGTGGTGCACGGTGAGACGTCCACCGGTGTCAGGAATCCCGTGGACGCGATCGCGGCGCTGGCCCACAAGCGCGGCGCGCTGGTCATCGCCGACATGGTGACCTCACTCGGCGCGGTGCCGCTCGACATGGCCGGCTGGGGCGTCGACGTCTGTTATTCCTGCTCGCAGAAGGGGCTCGGTGCGCCGTCGGGCCTGTCGCCGGTCGTCTTCGCCACGGCCGCACTCGCGCGGCGCGTGGCCTGCCGCAGCTTCTACCTCGATCTCTCGCTCCTGTCCGCGTACTGGCTCGATCGGAAGTATCACCACACGATTTCAGCGCCGCTCGTGTACGCGCTCCATACCGCGCTCGAAGAGGTTGAGGAAGAAGGTCTGCCGCGTCGTTGGGATCGCCACGAAGCAGTTCACCAACGATTCCAATCGGGCCTCGCCGATCGCGGCCTGTCGCTCCTGCCGGCCTCGTCAGATCGCCTCTGGAGCCTGAATGCCGTGCGCGTGCCGGACGGCGTGAACGAGGCCGCGGTGCGCGCGGCGATTCTGGGCCGGCACCACATCGAGATCGGCGCGGGGCTCGGGCCGCTCGCCGGCCGCATCTGGCGCGTGGGCCTGATGGGATCGGGCGCCACGGAACGCAACGTGGATCGCCTGCTCGCCGCGATCGACGATGCCCTCGCCTAGCTTGTGGCGGCGCATTGCGCGAGCGACGCTCGGGGTGGCGGCGGTCTGCTTCGCGATCGTGACGTATAGCTGGCTGACGCTGCCCGACGTGCGGCCGCTGCGCACCGTCACGCCGACCACGACGGCCTTCATGCGCATGCGCTCCGCCGAGAGCCTGTCGGCCGGCAAGTCACCCGCGCTGTCGCAACGGTTCGTCCGCTACAACCGCATCAGCCCCTCACTTGTGCGCGCAGTCCTGGTCGCCGAGGACGCGGCGTTCTTCGATCACGATGGCATCGACTATGGCGAGTTGCGCGCATCGATTGGGTCCAACTTCAAGTTCTGGCAATGGCGCGGCGCCTCAACGATCACCCAGCAGCTGGCGAAGAACCTCTACCTGTCGTCGTCGCGCACGCCGTACCGCAAAGTCGTCGAATGGTTCATCGCCCGGCGCCTGGAAGCGGAGCTGTCGAAGACGCGGATTCTCGAGTTGTATCTGAATCTCATCGAGTGGGGCGACGGCATCTGGGGCGCGGAAGCCGCGGCCGAACGCTACTTCGGCGTGCCGGCCAGCGATCTCAGTCCCGAGCAGGCCGCGCTGCTGGCCGGCGCAATCATCAACCCCCGCGTCTACAGCCCCGCACGACCCAATGCGCGCCTGCTCAATCGCCAGAAGATCATTCTGGGAAGGATGGAGCGCAAGGTCGCGCCCGCGGAGGTCGTCCGTTGACTCCATAGTCTCAATCCAACGAAAATGGCTCCACTCGGACCATGGAACAGACGCTCCTGCTCAACGCCACCTACGAGCCGTTGCGCGTCGTGCACTGGCAGAAGGCCATCACCTTGTGGTGTCAGGGCAAGGTGGAGATCATGGCGCACTACGAGCGCGAAGTGCGCTCGGTGTCGTTCTCCATCAAGCTGCCGTCCGTGATTCGCCTGCTGCGCCGGATTCGTGTGCGCCGCACGGCGGAGTACGTGCCGTTTTCGCGCGCGAACATCTATGCCCGCGACAATCATTCGTGCCAGTACTGCGGCGACGCGCTGGCGTCGGCGGAGCTCACGTTCGATCACGTCATTCCCGTCGCGCAGGGCGGCCGCAAGGACTGGGAGAACATCGTCACCTGTTGCATCAGCTGCAACCGCCGGAAGGGCGGCCGTACGCCGGACCAGGCCGGCATGCGACTGGTCCGTCACCCAAAGCGGCCCGACAAGGCGCCTGCCATCCGCATCACGTTCGGTCTGCGCAACGCGCCCGAGAGCTGGCGCGATTACGTCTACTGGAACGTGAAGCTCGACGACGAAACGTAAGGTTCCGGCCAGTACGCCCGAGATTCCTGTGCCACATGTCATTTCCGCCATTCGGCCCGGCTGGGCCGTTCCGGGGGCGGCCGTCTCGATCGACGGCGTCCATTTACCGTTGCCGGCCGAAGGCCCGCCGCACGTCCTCGTCGGTGCGCTCGACGCACGCGTGACCACCGCGTCGCATCGCACCGTACGGGTCGTCGTGCCGCCAGAGTCTGAAGGCGGCACGCTGGCGGTTCGTATCGACGAGCTGCCTGGCGAAACGGTCTATCTCGAGGTGGCGGGTGTGCTGGTCTCAGGCATCCACCAGGTCGACAGCCCGGTCTTCGGACGAGACGGCCGCCTGTATTGCACCGTCAGCGGCGGCCGCGGCACCAAGGCCGCGGTGCCGCTGTTTCGGATTACCGCGGAGGGCGCGCGCGAACCGATTGCGGTGGAGCTGGCGAATCCGACGTCGATGGCGGTCGGCCCCGACGGACATCTGTACGTGTCGAGCCGCTTCGATGGACAGGTTCATCGGCTGCTGGACGACGATCGCCTCGAGCTCTACGCCACCGATCTGGGGACGGCCACCGGGCTGGCATTCGGATCGGACGGCAGTCTGTATGTCGGTGACCGCTCGGGCACGATCCTGCGCGTGGCGCCGGACCGGCAGGTTGAAACATTCGCCTCGATTCCCGCGAGCGTCGCCGCCTTCCACCTGGCCATGGGGCCAGACGACACGCTCTACGTGACGGCGCCGACGCTGGCGACACACGACGTCGTGTATCGCGTGACGCGCGACCGGCTGGTCGACGTCATCTACGCCGGGTTCGGGCGTCCGCAGGGATTGGCGTTCGACTCCACCGGCGCGCTCTATGTCGTGGACGCCCTCGCCGGCGCCGCAGGCCTGTATCGCCTCGATCCTTCCGCCACGCAGCCAGTGCCCGAGTTGATCGTGACCGCGCCATCCCTCGTGGGCGTCGCGTTCGATCCGGCTGGCGGCTTGATACTCGCCTCGGCCGACACGGTCTGGCGGCTCGACTGTCCGTTGCGGCCGCTGCGTTCTTGATGGGCTTGATGGGCCTGATGGCCGCACCGCTTCAGGGTGTTCGCGTCGTGGACTTGTCGCGCCTGCTGCCTGGCGCGTTCGCCACCTTGATGCTGGCCGAACTGGGAGCCGAGGTCATCAAGATCGAGGATCCGTCGGGCGGCGATCCCATGCGACAGTTGCCGCCGATTCTGCACGGCCGCGGCTTGTACGACCTGCTGCTCAATCGCGGGAAGAAGAGTGTCGCGCTGGATCTCAAGCGTCCCGACAGCCAGACGGTGCTGGACCGGTTGATCGCGACGGCCGACGTGGTGGTCGAGAGTTTCCGGCCGCGGACCGCACGACGACTCGGTGTTTCCGGCGAGCAGTTGCGCGCACGCCATCCGCGCATCGTCCACTGCGCCATCACCGGCTACGGCCAGACGGGGCCCTACGCCGAACGTCCGGGCCATGACCTGAACTACATGGCGCTGTCGGGCCTGCTGTCTGCCGATGCCCGGCAGTCCGGCGAGCTGCCGCGCATGTTCATGGCGGATGTGGGCGGCGGCGCGATGACGGCCGTCATCAGCATTCTTGCGGCCATCATCGGCCGCGACCGGCACGGCGCCGGTGCGTCGCTCGACGTGTCCATGCACGACGCCGCGCTGTACTGGGTGATGATTCCGGCTGTTCGCGAGGTCATCGACGGCGGCGCCGAGGCCATCGGCGACTTGCCGACCGCTGGCGCGCACGCCTCCTACAACGTGTACAAGACGAAGGACGGAACCTGGCTGGCGCTGGGCGCGCTCGAGCGGAAATTCTGGGTCTCGTTCTGCGCGGCGATCGGACGTCCGGATCTCGCCGCTCGACACGAGACCGACCCGCGCGATCAGGCGGACCTGACCCGCGAAATCCGGGCCGTGTTTGCCGAACGCACGCGGCAGGAATGGCTGACCTTCTTCGAGGGCCACGACGTCTGCCTGACGCCGGTGAATACCCCGACAGACGCGCTGCGCGACCCCCACGCCGAGGCCCGAGGAACCGTCACGCGGCAGGCCGGGCTGCGGGCCGCCCGTCCCCCCTTCCTCGTACCCGGGACCGCGCAGGAACTGGCTCCCGCCCCTGAACTGGGCGCCCACACCGAAGAAATCCTCTCTTCCCTCAAATAGCTCGATAGATCGATGGATCGATGGATCGATGGATCGATAGGGTCGTTGGATCCGTACCTCTGTAGAATGGTCTATTGGGTCGGGTCCAACGGGCCTCCCTGTAAGCCATGTCACACAACTGGATTGCCGTCCGAGGAGCGCGGGTCCACAACCTCCGGAACGTCGACGTCGATCTGCCCCGTAACCGGCTGGTCGTCATCACCGGTCTGTCCGGATCGGGCAAGTCGTCGCTGGCCTTCGACACCATCTACGCCGAAGGGCAGCGGCGCTATGTCGAATCGCTGTCGGCCTACGCGCGGCAGTTTCTCGAACAGATGGAGAAGCCCGACGTCGATCTGATCGACGGGCTCTCGCCGGCGATTTCGATCGAGCAGAAGACGACCGGCTCGAATCCGCGGTCCACGGTCGGCACCGTCACCGAAATCTACGACTACCTGCGGCTGCTGTTCGCCAACGTCGGCGTGCCGCATTGCCCGTCCTGCGATCGCGAAATTTCGTCCCAGTCGCTCGAGCGGATCATGGATCTCGTCATGAGCTATCCATCCGACGAGCGGATCAACGTGCTCGCGCCGATCGTGCGCGGCCGCAAGGGCGAATTCAAGCGCGAGCTCGTGGCCCTGCGCGCCAAGGGATTCACGCGCGCGCGCATCGATGGCCAGTTCGTGGCCCTCGAAAACGACATCAAGCTCGACCGCCGCAAGAACCATACGATCGACGTCCTGGTCGATCGGCTCATCGTCAGGGCCGGTGTCGAACGCCGGCTGGGCGACTCGATCGATCTGGCGCTGAAGCTGGCCGACGACGTCGTGCTCATCAATACGCTGAATGGCGGCGATCGGCTGTTCTCGCGGCGGATGGCCTGCCCGTCCTGCGGCATCAGCATTCCGGAGATGAGCCCGCGGGCGTTCTCGTTCAACTCGCCGCATGGCGCGTGTCCCGCGTGCCAGGGACTGGGCGCGGTCTACGACTTCGACCCGTCGCGGATCGTGGTGGACGACACGCTGGCGCTCTCGGCCGGGGCCATCGCGCCGTGGGCCAAGGGCGATCGCGGTTCGATCGACGAGATGCTTGCCGGCCTGAAGCAGGCGTTCGGGATCGAGAGCGACACGCCGTTCGGCAAGCTGCCGAAAAAACTGCGCGACATCGTGCTGTACGGCGCCCCGGGCCGTCGGCCCGCGTCCGGATCCGGCCGCGCGCGCGCCCCGCGCGAGCCATTCGGCGCTGATTTCGAAGGCGTGATCCCGAACCTGCGCCGGCGGTTCGACGACGGGACGTGGACCGATCAGGAGGCGCTGGAGCCGTACCGCGCGTTGCAGCCGTGCCCGGCCTGCAGCGGCGCGCGCCTGCGGCCCGAAAGCCGCGCCGTCCGCGTCAAGAGCCACCACTTGTCGGAGTTCGTGGACGTGCCCGTGTCCGATGCCCTGCGCCTGGTCGAGGCGCTGCAGCTGACGGAGCGCGAGCAGACGATCGCGGGCCGCGTCGTGCGCGAGATTCGCGACCGGCTGCGGTTTCTGCTCGACGTCGGCGTCGGGTATCTGACCGTCGGCCGCAGCGCCGCGACCTTGTCCGGCGGCGAGGGCCAGCGCATCCGCCTGGCGACGCAGATCGGATCGCAGTTGACGGGTGTGCTGTACGTGCTCGACGAGCCGTCGATCGGCTTGCACCAGCGCGACAACCGCCGGCTGCTCGCGACGCTCGGCAAGCTGCGCAATCTCGGCAACACCGTGCTCGTGGTGGAACACGACGAAGAGACGATCCGCACGGCGGACTATCTCGTCGATCTGGGCCCCGGCGCCGGTGAGCACGGCGGCCACGTCATGTTTCAGGGCCGGCCGCAGCACCTGATTGCCAACCCCGGCGAATCACTCACCGGCCAGTATCTGGCCGGCCAGCGTCGAGTCGAAATGCCGGCGGAACGGCGTCCGGCGACGAAGGGCCAGCTCCTGGTGCGCGGCGCACGCGCCAACAATCTGCGCAATATCGACGTCGCCTTCCCGCTCGGGACGTTCATCGCGGTGACGGGCGTCAGCGGGTCCGGCAAGTCGACGCTGGTCAACGAGATTCTGTACCGGTCGCTGGCCCGCGTGCTCTATCGCGCGACGGACGAGCCGGGCGCACACGCGGCGATCGAAGGCATCGATCTGGTCGACAAGGTCATTCAGATCGATCAGTCGCCGATCGGCCGGACGCCGCGATCCAATCCTGCGACGTACACCGGCCTGTTCACGTTCATCCGCGAGCTGTTCGCCATGCTGCCCGAATCGCGCGCGCGCGGCTACAAGGCCGGCCGCTTCTCCTTCAACGTGAAGGGCGGCCGCTGTGAGACTTGCCAGGGCGACGGCGTGATCGCGATCGAAATGCACTTTCTGCCCAACGTCTACGTCACCTGCGAGGAGTGCAAAGGGCGGCGCTACAACCGCGAGACGCTCGAAGTGCGGTACCGCGGCAAGTCCATCGCCGAGATGCTGGACCTGACCGTCGATCAGGCGCTCGAGCTGGTCGAGAATTTTCCGCCCATCGCGTTGCGGCTGCGGACCCTTCGGGAAGTCGGGCTCGGCTATATCAAGCTCGGCCAGTCGGCCACGACGCTGTCGGGCGGGGAGGCGCAGCGCGTCAAGCTGTCGCGGGAACTGGCGCGCCGCGGCACCGGCCGGACGCTCTACATCCTGGACGAACCGACGACCGGCCTGCACTTCGAGGATGTCCGGCGGCTGCTCGAAGTGCTGAGCAAGCTGGTCGATCAGGGCAACACCATCGTCGTGATCGAGCACAACCTTGACGTCGTCAAATGCGCCGACTGGGTCATTGATTTGGGACCCGAGGGGGGCTCGGGCGGCGGTCGCGTCGTCGCGGCGGGTCGCCCCGAGGACGTGGCCCGCGTCAGGAACTCGCCGACGGGCGAGTTTCTCGCGGGGATTCTGTTCAAGGACGAAAATGGGCGCGCAGGGATGGCAGCTTCCTGACGCCTGTGGGCAATCTGACACGGTTGAACCGTTCAGACTGTGGTCGGATTGACACGATTTGATGTGGCTCGTGGGTGGACTGAATGCCACTCATTCGTTTAAGTGCAGCGTTATCAATAGGTTAACGAGTCGAGTCGGCAGGCAACTGCAGGTGGCAGCGACCTTGCTATAGACCGACGTGGCAGATCGGATGTCTTTGCAACGCACACTCCGCCGGACGGTCAATTGCGCAGGCATCGGCTTGCATTCCGGCAAGAAAGTCACGATCTCGCTGGTTCCCGCTCCTGCCAACCACGGCATCCGCTTCCGGCGGATGGACCTGGGCGGCATCGAAATCCCGGCGCTGATCTCAAATCTCGGTCCCCGGCAGCAGCTGCAGACGACGCTGGCCGCCGGTGGCGCGACAGTCGAGACGGTCGAACACCTGCTGTCCGCCCTGCGCGGGCTCAGCATCGACAACGTCACCATCGAGCTGAACCATTCGGAAGTCCCGATCATGGACGGCAGCTCGGCTCCCTGGGTCTATCTGATCCAGGACGCCGGCGTGAAAACGCTGAGCACGCCGCGCAAGACGCTTCAGGTGCTGCGCCAGATGCAGTACCAGATGGGCGACAAGCGGATCGCGCTGTATCCCGCGGACGGCTTCCGGGTCAGCTACACGATTACCTTCGACCACCCGCTCTTGCGCCACCAGCAGAAGACGATGGAGATCGACGAGCAGATGTTCGTCGATCACGTCGCGCCGGCGCGCACGTTCGGGTTCCTCAAGGAAGTGGAAATGCTGCGCCAGCGCGGTCTCGCGCTGGGCGGTTCACTCGAGAACGCCGTCGTGCTCGGGGAGACCGGCGTGCTCAACCCGCTCCGCTTCGAGGATGAATTCGTCCGCCACAAGATTCTGGATGTGATTGGCGATCTCGCGCTGGTGGGGCATGCCATCCAGGGGCATCTCGTGGTGCACCGAGGGGGTCATGCGCTGCACGCGGCTTTCGCCGAAGAAATCCTGCGGCAGCGCGATGCGTGGCAGCTCGTCGAAGGGCCCGCCGACGTCGTCTCCGGTCGCGTGCCGGCCCGCGCCGCGGCCCGGCAGCACGCCGCCTACTAACTCCGCTCTTCTGAATCTACAGGGTTCGCGCCGTTGGCGCGTCGCAGCAGCGCCGCCATCTGTTCGTTTTCGTACCGGTTGAAGCTCATGAACAGGCTTTCCTTCAGGTACGCCCGCAATTCCTCCACCGACATCTGACCCACGAGGTGGGAGAATTCCCGATCGACGTCCTCGAACCCGTACTCGAGCGCCTGGCGCCGCAGCAGATCGCGCGAGACGGCTTCAATGACCGCCAGCACGTCGCCATCGAGTTCGAGCTGCGTGCCCGCTGTGGTCGTGATCGTTCGCATGGCTATGCTCCGAAACTGGCGAGGGCCGATGCCTCGTCGGGATGGACCTCGAGGAAGTTGTGGGCGCCGGTCATCGTCAGCATCGTCTCGACGCGTTTCTGAAGGCCGGAGAGCTTGAAGGCGCCGCCGGCGGCGTCCGCCTGGCGGTACAGGTCCATCAGGCACCCGATGGTCGCGCTGTCGACGTAGGCCACGGGGCTCAGATCGACGAGGATGCGCTTGTCGCCGGCCGCGATCAGGTTGGCGGCCGCCGTCGCGAAGTCCGCGAGGATGGGGTAGGTGAGGCGCGGTTCCTGCACGCGCAGCACCGCCACATTGCCGATGTGCGAGGTCGTGACGTTCATTCGGTTCCTCCGGGCGAAGCCGGCCGTCCCGCCGGGCCCGCGATTCGATGTGATTGAAGACGACGCATCTGGCGGGCGAGTTCAAGGCGCCCGCGGTTGATTCGGGATTTCACGGTGCCTTCGGGCAGGTGCAGCTTGTCGGCGATCTCCTGGTAGGAGAACTCCTGCAGGTCGCGCAGCACGACCGCTTCGCGCAGGGTCGGCGGCAATTCGGCCAGGGCGATCTTGATTCGCTGCCGCAGATCGATCTGTTCCAGCTCGCCGTACGGGCTCCGTTCGCGCGAGGGCGGCGCCAGCTGCGACGCGTCCACGTCGCGCGCCATGGTCTCGCGCTCCTTGCGCACGCTGCGGTAGTGGTCGATGCAGAGGTTGCGGCTGATGCTGATCAGCCACGTCTGGAAATTCGCGCGTCGATCGAACGTGTGCAGGGCCTTGAAAATCTTGAGAAAGATGTCCTGCGTGAGATCCTCGGCCTCGTCGTGGCGGCCCACGAACTTGTAGGCGAGGTTGAAGACCTTGCGCCAGTGCTGCCGGACGATCTGCTCCCACGCCTGCTGATCGCCGGCCAGACACCGCTCGATCAGCGTGTCCATGGCGGTGGGCGGCGGAGGAGACACGGGATCACTGGACATGCTGAGAATGGCCCGGGGCGAGGGCATCATAGCAAAGGGATGCACCGTTCCAGCCGTCTCGCTTGGCAGACCGATGTGTGCTAAATCAGACAGCCGGGCCGCGGCGTCTGGCCTACAGTGAGGGTACCCATGACACTTCAGAAGAAGGCCTCGACGTCGATTGCTGTCGTCTCGCTATGGCTCTGCGCGACAGTGGCGTGCGCCGCCCGTGTGGACATCTCGACGGTACCGGTTGGATCAGACCTGCAGATCACCCAGCAGGACGGCGCGGTCGTCGAAGGTGTCCTGACGGCACGCGACGACGCTTCCGTCACCGTGAAGACAGGCCGAGGCACGCACCGCGTGCTGCGCAACAACGTGGCCGATCTGCAAATCGTCACACGCGACCATCCCGCCACGCTCCCGGCCATCGCGAAATTCCGCGAGTACGTCGTCCCCGACGACACCAAGTTGCAATTGAGCCTGACCACACCCGCGAGCAGCGAGACCAGCAATGCGGGAGACACCGCCGAAGCGACGCTGGACGAGCCGATCCGCGTTGGCGATGTGGTAGTGCTGCCCGAAGGTTCCGCCGTACGCGGAAAGGTCACCGAGGCCACGTCGGCTGGCAAAGTGCAAGGGCGGGCCAAGTTGGCGCTGCATTTCGACACGATTGTCGTGCGGGACGAGCGCTATCCGATCGCCGCGGGCATTTCGGTTGAAGCCCCCAGCACGAAAGGGAAGGATGCGGCGACGATAGGCATCGGCGCCGGTGTCGGCGCGATCATCGGCGGCATCCTTGGCGGCGGAAAGGGCGCCGCCACCGGGGCTGCCATCGGTGCCGGCGGAGGCACGGGCGTCGTCCTGCTCACCGAAGGCAAGCCTGTGGAATTTCATCGGGGCCTGGACATGCGCCTGACGCTTCGGAAAGACGTCACCGTCCGCGTGCCGGTGCGATAGAGGCGGCTCGTGAGCCGCGGGAGAGACCAATGACAAAGGCATGGCTGGTGTTGGCGGCGGTCAGTGTTCTACCGGTCGCGGCGGCGCAATCGACGCCGGCGACGGCTGAGAAAGCGGCGGTGCAGCAAGCCGCCCTGGACTATGTCGAGGGCATTTACACGTCGGACACGACGCGCATCGAACGCAGCGTGCACCCGCAACTTGCGAAGCGCGGATTCTGGCGCGATTCGGCGACGGCGCCGTGGGGACCGCAGGAAACGATGACCTACGACCAGCTCATCGCGCTGACGAAAACCTGGAACGCGAAGAAGAATCGCGACACGACGATCAAGAAAGTGGACGTGCTCGACGTGCTCGACCAGACCGCGGTCGCGAAGGTGACCGCCATGTGGGGCATCGACTACCTGCAGCTCGCGAAGTACGACGGCCGCTGGAAGATCATCCACATCCTGTGGCAGGCACACCCAGCCAGGTAGAGCAGCCGGAAGGTCAAACCGGAGCCGCCGGCAGAGCGCGGCTGCAAGAAGATCGAGGGTCTTCGTTCTAAGCTCTGAGTCCGGCCTCGGCGTATCGTGACGGGCGGATGTAGGAGGGTGCATGCGAAGCCGGATTTCCTGGGTTGTGGTTGCGCTAATCGGCGGTCTGGCCGCGGTTGCCGCTTCGGGCCCGCGGCTGGCAGCGAGCGCCGACGTGCAGGCCGGATCGGTCATCGTTGAAGGCACGGTGGTTGACGAGCGGTTGGTGGTGCTCGCTGGCGTCAAGGTGACGCTGGAGCGCACGGGCGCGACCGCGGTCGCGCGGACCACCGACCAGGCCGGCCGCTACCGATTCGAGGGCGTTGCGGTCGGCGACTACACCATCCGCGCCGAGCTCGCGGCCTTCAAGTCCTTTTCTCGCGCGATGACGGTCCGCGCCACACCGTCCACGCTTTCCGTGCCCATCGTCTTGTGGCCGACCACCCCACGCTCAACCCCGTCGCCCACGCCGTCGGCAGTGCCGGGCCAAGCGGCCTACTACGCGCCTCCACCTCCCACAGCCAGTGCTGGTGGCGCCGGAGTCGCGGGTGGGGTTGCCGGTGCAGGCGGGGGCCGGGGTGGCGGAGGTGGCAAGGGCGTCGGCCCCGTCCCCAATCGAGAGGCCTACGCCCACATCGAGTCCAACACGTTCAAGCTGACGACCGACAATCCGCTCTCGACGTTTGCGGCCGACGTCGACACGGCGTCTTTTACGAACGTGCGCCGCTTCCTCAATCAGGGGCAGTTGCCGCCGCCCGACGCGGTTCGGGTCGAGGAACTCGTCAACTATTTCCGGTTCCCCTATTCAGAGCCGGCCGCCAATCAGCCCGTGTCCATCACGACCGACGTTGGCGACTGTCCGTGGGCGCCCGGGCACAAACTCGTCCTGGTGGGACTCCGCGCGCGACCCATTTCGGATCGCGGCGTCGCCGGCCGAAACATCGTCTTGCTCGTTGACGTGTCCGGATCGATGGCGCCTGCGGACCGGCTGCCGCTCGTGAAAACGGCGCTGCGCATGTTTGTCGACACGCTGCGTGATGACGACCGCATCGCGATGGTGGTCTACGCCGGCGCCAGCGGACTGGCATTGCCGCCGACGTCAGGACGATCCCGGCAGCGGATTCACGATGCGATTGAAGGCCTGAGCGCGGGGGGATCGACCAACGGGGCGCAGGGCCTGGTCCTCGCGTACCGCACGGCCCGCGAAGAGTTCGTCCCCGGGGGCATCAATCGCGTGATTCTGGCGACGGATGGCGACTTCAACGTCGGCGTCACCAGCGACGGCGATCTGGTCCGTTTGATCGAACGCGAGCGCGAGTCCGGGATCTATCTCTCGGTACTGGGGGTCGGCACGGGCAACCTGCAGGACGCGAAGATGGAGCAGCTCGCCGACAAGGGCAACGGCCACTACGCGTATCTCGACTCACTGTTCGAAGCGCGGCGCGTGCTCGTGCGCGAGGGCGGCGCCACACTCGAAACCGTGGCGAAGGATGTGAAGTTCCAGGTCGAGTTCAACCCGGCGCAAGTCGCGGCCTGGAAGCTGATCGGCTATGAGAATCGACTCCTGGCCAACGAAGCGTTCAACGACGATAAGAAGGACGGTGGCGAACTCGGCGCCGGACATACGGTCACCGCGCTTTACGAAATCGTCCCGAAGGGTTCCCCGCTTCCCGAAAGCCTCAGCGGATCAGGCGGGCGGCCACCGGTCGATCCGTTGATCTACCAGACCGACCGGCGTCCCGCCACCGGCACGACGGGCGACCTGCTCACGGTAAAAGTCCGTTACAAGCTGCCCGATTCCGCGACGAGCGAACTCCTGACGCGACCCGTGGCGGCGCAGCCGGCGGTCAGAACGGGAACCGCAAATGCACGCGTGCTGCCGTTCGCCGCGGCCGTCGCCGAGTTCGGGATGCTGCTGCGCGACGACAAGGCGTCGGCCGCGCGCTGGACCGATCTCGTGGGCCGGATGAAGACGCTGCCGTGGCCTGCCGAGGGATCCGCGGATCGCGAAGCACTCGCCGATCTGATCGGGCTTGCCGCAGGCCTGAAGAAGATCAAGTAAAAGGAAGACGGCGGTGTGCGTCGCGATCTTAGAAGATCGCCCCGCCGAGTGTCTTGAGCAGCTGCTCCAGCGGCATGATCGTCAGCAGCAACGGGGTCATCGGCGCGAGGGTGGCGATGGCGAGCTGCACCACGGTATCCCGTGTCACGGGCGCGAGCCGCATGCCCTTGATCATTTCGTGGCTGTTCCCGAGATCCGCCAACGACTGGATGTCCGCGCTCCCGATCAGGGTGTCGCCGCCTCCGGCGCCGTCGATCCACTTCGTCTCGAACTCACGCACGTACCGTTGCGACAACGTGCCGAATCGGCGAAGACCCGTTCGCTTGGCCTGGGCCAGCTGAGATCCAAACACCAGCAATGGACCGATGACGAGGGCGAGCAGGAAGACCACGACGACTGCGATCTCGACCTTGAAGTCGCCCAGGGCGGCACCAAGAAAAAAGATACGACCGGCGAACTGCCCGGCCATCAGCGCGCCATGCGCCGCCGCGAGCGAGGTAAAGGCGTACGCGGTGCCGGAGAGAAACCCCAGCCCGCCGACGCGATCCGGATGCAGCGGCGCCAGGTTGAGCGGAATGCGCGAGACCTGCCACAGAAAGCGGGCCCAGATCGCCAGCCGGAAATACCAGCGGAACAACAGGAACTGGAAGATCGGCAGCGCGACGTAGCCAAACCACAGACCGCCGGGCGACAGCGACGTCGGGTCAGAGGATGAGAAGTACCAGGTCGCGGTGTCGAGGGATGTGTAGTGACGCCACACCACCAGCGTGCCGATGCCATAGACAAAGGCGATGAGCAGAAGCTCGGCGAGCACCGAGTTGCGGAGGCGCAGCGCCGACGCGACGGCCGCATCGAATCTGGGCCGCGCCTCCTCGGGGATCAATCCGCGTTCGAGAAAGAGCGCGACGACGTGCCGCAGCCGTTGATGCACGACGTGCTCGGCCACGACGAGCAATGGCAACGCCAGCAGGAAGCGGGCGTGGACGTCCACGTCCAGGAGGAAGGGCACGGTCACGCTTCCAACCAGCAGCTGCTTCTGCAGCGCCGCGAGCACCAGCAGCGGCAGCCAGCAGACCGCCGCGATGACGATGACCCGCCGGTGGACCATCGTCAGCGCGTCGTCGGACAGATGCGCGCGGCGCAGCAGCTGGAAGAGCGGCCCGCCGAGCATGAGCGAGAATTCCCGCTCGGCTGGGGGTGTCCCGTACTGTTGTGGGGCGCCGGCCACGTCAGGCGTCAATAGACGTCGGGTACGAACCGGCGCTTCGCCAGCGACGCCTGATCGTCGTAGGCCTGCTTGCGCGAGCGGTCAGGCAGTTTCACCTTCTGGCGCTTGACCTTCTTGTGCGGAATCGCATCCAGGAGGTAGGCGATCACGTTGAGGCGCGCGCGCCGCTTGTCGTCGGACTTCACGACGTACCACGGCGCGAAGTGGGTATCGGTCGCCTTGAACATGGCGTCGCGCGCGCGCGAATACTCGTACCATTTTTCGCGCGACGGCAGGTCCATCGGGCTCAGTTTCCACTGGCGGAGCGGGTCGTCCATGCGGGCCAGGAACCGCCGTTCCTGTTCCTTGTTGCCGACTTCGAGCCAGAGCTTGATGAGGATGATGCCGTTGTCGACCAGCTGCTTCTCGAAGCTCGGCGTCACTTTCAGGAACCGCTCGTACTGGTCGTCAGAGCAGAAGCCCATAACGCGCTCGACGCCGGCCCGGTTGTACCAACTGCGGTCGAAGATGACGATTTCGCCGGCCGCGGGGAAGTGCTGCATGTAGCGCTGCAGGTACATCTGCGACTTTTCGCGGTCGGACGGCGCGGGCAGCGCGACCAGGCGGAAGACTCGCGGGCTCGTGCGCGCGGTGATGGCCTTGATCGTCCCGCCCTTGCCGGCGGCGTCCCGGCCTTCGAACACGACGATGACGCGCAGCCCTTTCTCTTTGACCCAATCCTGCAGCACGCACAACTTGCCCTGCAGGCGCGTCAGCTCCTTCTCGTACTTCTTCCGCTTCATCCGCTTGTCTTCAGACTTCTTGGCGTCAGACGGCATCTGGATACTCCTGCTTACGGACGTGGCTGCCACCCGCCGCCGAGGGCGCGGTACAGTTCGGCGCGGGCCCGCAACTCGGCTCCGCGCGTTTGGGCGAGCAGCAGCTGCTGCTCGAACAACTGCTGATCGGCGGTCAGGATCTCGATATAGCTGGCGAGGCCGGACTCGTATCGTGCCCGGGACAGATCGGAGGCGTCCTGCAACGCGACGACGCCCAGCTGGCGGTGGCCGCGCTGTTCGGCGAGCTTCTGAATGGTGATCAGCGAGTTGGCGACCTCGCGGTAGCTGTTGAGCGCGGTCTTCTGGTATCCGGCGAGCGCCGCGTCGAAGCGGGCCTGCGCGGCTTCGAGGTTCCGGCGAATCCGCCCGGCCTGGAAGATCGGCTGAAGGAGCGCGGAGCCGATCGACCACACGCCACCGGTTCCGCCGAGAAACGACGAAAGGTCACCGCTGACGCCGCCGAGAAAGCCGGTCAGGCTGATCGAGGGATAGAAGAGCGACTTCGCCACGCCGATGTCGGCGTTGGCCGCCACCAGCAGCTGCTCGGCCTGGACGACGTCTGGCCGTCGCTCGAGCAGCGAAGTGGGCAGGCCGGGCGGAATCGGCGGCGGCAGTTCTTCGGTGTTGGTCAGACCCTGACGGGCGATCGGGCCGGGCGGCCGTCCCAGCAGGAGCGAGATGAGGTTTTCGACGTGGCCGATCTGGCGTTCGATTTCCGGAATCGCCACCGCGGTCTGTTCACGGAGGGCCTGAATGCGGTCGAGTTCAAGCCGGTTGGACACGCCGCCCGTCAGGCGGTTCTGGAAGTACGCGACGGTCGCGTCGTTGAGGCGAAGCGTCTGTCGCGCCACCTCCAGCTGCAGGTCGAGTTCGCGCAACAGAAAATAGTTGGTGGCGACGTCGCCGACCAGCGTGACCAGGACGCCACGCCGGCCTTGCTCGGTCGCCAGCGCCAGCGCGGTCGCCGCTTCGTGCCCGCGCCGCAGCTTGCCGAACAAGTCGATTTCCCAGGACAGCTGAAACCCGCCGGTGACGCTCTGGCGATTGGTGTCGTTGATTTCTTCCGTCGTGGACGCCCCGCGCACGCCGTACGAAACGCCGCCATTCACATGGGGATAGAGGTATGACTTGGCGATGCCGGCCTGGGCCCGTGCCTCTTCGACGTGCGCCACGGCGATGCGGAGGTCGAGATTGTTCGCGATGGCGTCCGTGATGAGGGCCTGGAGCGTCTGGTCCTCGAAGATCTGGAACCAGGGCGCATCCGCGATGGACTGCGCCTCTGCGGTCGCCTCGGCGAACCGGTAATCGCCCGGCACCGGCATCTTCGGCTTTTCGTAATTCGGCCCAACGGTGCAGCCGGTCACGACGATGGCCATGGCAACGGCGAGGGCGAGGGAACGGGCGGGGGATGTCTGCATGTCAGTGCCCCCCGTGTCCGTGATCCCCGGCCAGCGCCGGAGGCGGTGTCGCCGCGGGCGACGGGGCGCGTTGCGGTCCGCCGATCACTTTCTGAACGGCGACGAACAGCATCGGAATCAGCAGGACGCCGAGGATCGTCGCGACGAGCATGCCGGAGAAGACCGTCATGCCCATGACCTTGCGCGATTCGGCTCCAGCGCCCGTCGCGGTCAGCAGCGGCACGACGCCGAGGATGAAGGCGAACGCCGTCATCAGAATCGGCCGGAATCGGAGTTTCGCGGCGTTCAGCGTCGCTTCGACCAGCGGTTTCCCCGCGTCGAACTCCATCTTCGCGAACTCGACGATCAGGATCGCGTTCTTCGCGGCCAGACCGATGAGCATGATCAAGCCAATTTGCGCGAAGATGTTGTTCACGTAGCTCGGCCCCAGGAACGTGCGCGCCAGCCAGAGTCCGAGATACGCCCCGAAGGCGGCGAATGGCGTGCCGAGGAGCACGCTGAAGGGCAGGCCCCAGCTCTCGTACTGGGCCGCCAGGATCAGGAACACGAGGAAGACGGCGAGCAGGAAGACCACGGCGACGCCAGGCGCCTTGCGTTCCTGATACGACATGTCCGCCCAGTCGAAGCTCATGTCGGCCGGCAGGACTTCCTTCGCCGTCGCTTCGAGCGCATCGAGCGCCTGGGTCGAGGAGATGCCGTCGGCCGGAACCCCGGTCAGCTCAGCCGATCTGAACAGGTTGAACCGGTTGGTGAACTCGGGTCCGGAGCCCGGCCCCGTGGTGACGAGCGTGTCGAGCGGCACCATGCCGCCCCCCGCGTTCTTCACAAAAAACAGTCCGAGCTGTTTCGGATCGGTCCGGAACTCCGGCTCGGCCTGGATGTAGACCTTGTAGACGCGGCCGAACCGGTTGAAATCGTTCACGTAGGAACTGCCGAGCAGCGCGCCGAGCGTGGTGTTCACGTCGTTGAGCTGGACGCCGGACTTCAGCACCTTGCTGCGGTCGATGTCGGCATAGACCTGCGGCACCGTCGCGCGATAGAGGGTGCCGATGCGCCCGATCTCGGGCCGCTTGCGGGCCGCCTCCATGAACTTCTGGGTCTGTTGCGCCAGGTAGTCGGGCGAGCCGCCGCTGCGATCCTGCAACTGCATCGTGAAGCCGGCGCCCGTGCCGAGGCCGGGGATGGACGGTGGCCCGAACGCGATGACACCCCCCTCGGGAATCTCCTGCCGAAACGCCTTGTTCAACGCCGCGACGATGCCGTTCGCGTGCTCCTCCTCCGTGTGGCGATCGTGCCAGGGCTTGAGCTGCACGAAAAAGAAACCCATGTTCGACGAATAGGCGGAGGTGAGCAGCGAGTAGCCGCTGATGGTGTTGAAGCCCTCGATCCCATGGTTCTTCTCCAGGATCGCTTCCGCCTTTTTCATGACGGCGTCGGTCCGCTCCAGCGACGCCGCGTCGGGCAGCTGCGCGTTGACCATGATGAAGCCCTGGTCTTCCTCGGGCACGAACCCGCCCGGAATGTGCCGGACGAGGACGACGATCACGTACATCAGCACGCCGATGAAGGCGAGGCTCCGGAACATCTTCCGGATCAGGATGGCGGAGATGCTGACATACGCATCCGTCGTGCGGCCGAAGATGCGGTTGAACCAGTTATAGAACGGTGTCAGGAACGTTTTCTTTCCGGTCGCCGGCTTGAGGAGCATCGCGGCGAGCGCCGGGCTGAGCGTCAGGGCGTTGACGACCGACAGCACCACGGACAGCGCGATCGTAATCGCGAACTGCTGGTACAGCCGTCCCGTGATGCCGCCCATGAAGCCGACCGGCACGAACACCGCGCTCAGAATCAGCCCGATGGCGATGACCGGCCCGGACACTTCTTCCATGGCCTTGATGGTCGCTTCCTTCGGCGCCATCCCGTGTTCGATGTGGTGCATCACCGCTTCGACCACGACAATCGCATCGTCGACGACGATGCCGATGGCGAGCACGAGGCCGAGCAGCGAGAGCACGTTGATCGAGAAGCCGAGCATCGGAAAGAAGATGAACGCCCCGATGAGGGACACGGGCACGGTCATCAGCGGAATCAGCGTGGCGCGCCAGTTCTGCAGGAAGATGAAGACGACGAGGATCACGAGCACGACGGCTTCGAAGAGCGTGTGGACGATCTCGGTGATGCCCTCGGACACCGGCAGCGTCGTGTCGAGCGAGACCAGGTATTCCATGTCGCGCGGGAAGCGCGTGGACAGGTCGTCCATGGTGGTCTTGATCTGTTGCGCGACGTCGAGCGCATTGGTGCCGGGAATCTGGAAGACCGCGATGACCGCGGCGGGCTTGCCGTCGTGGCGGCCGACGGCGTTGTAGAGCATCGTGCCCAGCTCGAGCCGCGCCACGTCCTTCAATCGGACTTCGGAACCGTTCGGGTTGGTCCGGATGATGATGTTGCCGAACTCCTCCTCGTTCAGCAGGCGGCCCTGAGTCCGAACGGTATAGGTGAAGTCCGTCCCCTTGGCCGCCGGCGGGCCGCCGATCTGGCCGGCCGGTGTCAGCTGGTTCTGCTGGGCAATCGCGTTCGCGATCTCCGGGATCGTCACACCCAGCCGGCCGATGACGTCCGGCCGCAGCCAGACGCGCATCGCGTAGTCGCTGCCGCCGAACAGGTTGATCTGGCCGACGCCGGGGATGCGCGCGAGCGCGTCGTTGATGTTGATCGTCGTGTAGTTCGAGAGAAAGCTGCTGTCGTACGTCCCGTTCGGCGACTTGATCGAGAGGACGAGCAGCGGAAACGCCAGGGCCTTCTTCACGGTGACGCCGTAGTTCTTCACCGACTGCGGCATCTGCGGCATGGCTTCGGACACGCGGTTCTGCGTGAACACGTTGTCCATGTCGGGGTTGGACCCGATTTCGAACGAGACCTTGAGCGTCAGCGTCCCGTCGTTGGCGTTGGTGGACTTGATGTAGATGCCTTTTTCAACGCCGTTGATCTTCTGTTCGAGCGGCGTGGCGACCGAGGCTTCGACGTCGGTGGCGCTGGCGCCGATGAAGGTCGTCGTGACCTGGACCATCGGCGGCACGATTTCGGGATACTGCGCGATCGGCAGGCCCTGCATCGCGACGAGGCCCAGCATGACAATGACGATCGACATCACGATCGCGACGATGGGCCGGTTGACGAAGAAACGGGCCATGTCTACTTCGCCTCGCCCGCGGACTTGGCGCCGCCCGCGTCAGCTGGCGGAGCAGGCTTGGCCACGACCGTCATGCCGTCCTGGATGCGCTGCAGCCCTTCGACGACGACGTGATCGCCAGCCTTGACGCCCTCCTGAATCACCCACAGCGATCCGACACGCTGGCCGACCTTCACGGTGTGAAACGCGACTTTGCCGGACGCATCCACGGTCGCCACGCTGTAGATGCTCTGCAGTTCCTGCACGGCCCGCTGCGGCACGAGCATCGCGCCCGGAATGGTTTCGAGCAGCAGCCGGGCCCGGCCGTACTGGCCCGGCCGCAGCAGCAGGTTCGGGTTGGGATATTCCAGCTGAATGCCCAACGTGCCCGTGGTGGCATCGACTGCGCGATCGACGAGGGTCACGCGGCCGGTGTGCGCGTACTCACTGCCGTCCGCCAGCGTGAGCGGGATGCCGCCGGCCATCGTCGCCCCGCCGGCACGCGCCGACTGCCGCTTCGAATAGCGCAGGTAGTCGGCTTCGGTCACCGCCACGCGAAAGACGATGGGATCGATCTGCGAGATCGTCGTGAGCAGCGTGCTCTCGCCGCGGCCGACGAGATTGCCGGGCTTCACGCGCGTGATGCCGACGAGCCCGTCGATCGGTGACGAGATGCGCGTGTAACTCAGGTCGAGCGTGGCCTTCTCGACCGCCGCTTTCCCGGCCTCGACCTTTGCCGTTTCCGCGTCACGGGAGGCGAGCGCGTTGTCCAGCTCCTGCTTGCTGACCGCCTGCTTGGCCACGAGCGGCGTGTACCGCTCGACGTCGTTCTTGGCCTTCTGCAGCCGGGCCTCGGCCGCCGCGACTTCGGCTTTTGCCGCGGCCAGCAGCGCTTCGAGTGGCTTGCGATCGATCTCGTACAGCAAGGCGCCCTTACGAATCGTCGAACCTTCCTGGAAGCTCACCGTCTCGAGGAAGCCTTCGACGCGCGCCCGGATTTCGACATCCTGGAACCCCTGCGTCTGGCCCACCAGCTCCAGATAGACGGGGACGTCCTTCTGGACGACGTCTGTGACATAGACCTCAGGCGGCGCAACGACCGGCGGCGCCGGTTTCTCGCACGCCGAGCTCAGCCCGGCCGAGATCACGACAGCCAGCATCGTCCCGCCTGCATGGATTCGCATGTTCAAGTCCTCGTCTCCTAAAGGGCGCTGGGAAAGCAAGAAACGAGCCGTCCGCCTGCTTACGGTTGATTGCTGTACGCGCGGGCGGTGGAGGCAGGCTGTGAGGCGCAGCGCGTGGGGACCCGCTGACCGGCGCAGTTCACCGCCGTTGCTGACGGTATGGGCCTTGCGTCCCAGCACCCGCGCGGGTGCCGGCGCGCAGTGCCAGGACGCTCGTCAGGAGCCAGCCGTTGTCCCAGCGAGTGCTCGATCCGCTCGATCGCATGTCGGAGGTCCTCTTCGGGATCATCATGGTGCTCACGTTCACGGGTTCGCTTCGCGTCGCGGACGCGGGACGCGAGGACCTGAGAGCGGTGTTGGTGGGTGCCGTGGGCTGCAACCTGGCGTGGGGCATGGTGGACGCCGTCATGTATCTCATGGCCGCGTTCATGGCCCGCGCGCGCCTTCAGGTGACGTTCAGGAAAATCCGTCAGACGCGCGAGCAGGCAACCGCGCACAGCGCGATCGCGGACCTTCTGCCTCAGGAGATCGCGACGATGCTGACTGCCACTGAAGTCGAGTTGCTGCGACAGCGACTGAATCAGCAGGACGGGTCGCGGGCCGCCGCCACACTCACCCGAACCGATTTCCTCGGCGCGACCGGCGTGTTTCTGCTGGTGTTCCTCTCGACGTTTCCCGTCATCGTTCCGCTCATCGTCCTGCGTCAACCGCGGCTGGCCCTGGGTCTGTCGAATGCGGTCGCCGTGTTGATGTTGTTCGTTCTGGGATGGTCGCTTGGGCGATACGCCGGACGGCCCGGCTGGTGGACTGGCGCGGGCATGGTCCTGATCGGTCTCGTCTTGGTGGGCGTCACGATGGCGCTCGGCGGGTAAGTGATCAAAGCGGGGAGTGACCCATGGTGATTGCCGCGCGGGCGTGGCTGGCGTCCTATCAGAAGGCGTGGATCCGGTTGGATGTCGCCGCCGGCATCACACTGGCGGCGTATCTGCTGCCGGCCGGACTGGGGGATGCGTCGCTGGCCGGACTTCCGCCTGAGGCCGGCCTGTACGCCTGCCTGTTCGCCGGGCTCGTGTTCTGGGTGTTCTGCAGCTCGCGCCAGACCGCGATCACCGTCACCTCGGCTATTTCCCTGCTGGTCGGCGCCTCGCTCGGCGAAATCGCCGCCGGCGATCCGGCGCGTCATGCGGCGCTCGCCGCGGGTACCGCGCTGCTCGTGGCCGCGATCGCGTTTACGGCCTACGCCGTCCGCGCCGGCGCCATCGTCAACTTCTTCTCAGAAACCGTGCTGATCGGCTTCAAGTGTGGCGTCGCGCTGTTTCTGTCGAGTACGCAGCTCCCCAAGCTCTTTGGCTTCAGCGGCGGCCACGGCGGCGATTTCTGGGTGCGCATGACCCATTTCTTTCAGGGCCTGGGCGAGACCAATGCGGCCTCGCTGACGTTGGGTGTCATCGCGCTGCTGTTCCTGCTGCTTGGCAAGACGGTCCTGAAACACCGGCCGGTGGCGCTGTTCGTCGTCGTCGGCGGGATCGTCGCCGCGCGCGTCATGCATCTGGACGAGCGCGGCGTGGCGCTGCTCGGCACGGTGCCTCAGGGCCTGCCACTGCCCGCGATCCCCATGGTCAGCTGGGCCGACGTCCACGAGATCGTGCCGCTGGCCATGGCGTGCTTCATGCTCGCGGCCGTCGAAACGACGGCGATCGGGCGCATGTTCGCCGCCAAGCACGGCTATCGACTCGATGCCACGCAGGAATTCCTGGCGGTCGGCAGCGCCAACCTCGTGGCGGGGATCGGCCGCGGCTTTCCGGTGAGCGGGGGCATGTCGCAGTCGCTGGTCAACGAAACAGCGGGCGCACGCACGCCGCTGTCAGGACTCGTCGCCGCTGTCGTCACGCTCGTCGTCGTGCTGTTTTTCACGGGGCTCTTGCGCACGCTCCCGCAGCCTGTGTTGGCTGCTGTCGTGCTGATGGCGGTGACGGGGCTGATCCAGATCGAGGCCCTGCGTAACATCTGGCGCTTCAGCAAGGCGGAGTTCTCGGTGGCCATGGCGGCGCTTCTGGGCGTGCTCGCGGCCGGCTTGCTCCAGGGCGTGCTGATCGGGGTAGTTATTTCGATTCTCCTGCTCATCCGCCGCGCCGCCCGGCCGCGAGTCACCGAGGTCGCGCGCGTGCCCGGGACGTCGTACTTTGCTGACCTCACGCGCCATCCCGAGAACCAGCGGGAGCCGGGCGTGCTTGTCGTCAGGCCCGAGGGATCGCTGGTGTATTTCAACGTCGATCACGTGCGCGATGCGCTGTCCGCGATCGTGCGCGGACAATCCGAGCCGCCGCGGTTGGTGATCCTGTTCATGGGCAATGTCCCGCACGTGGACCTGGCCGGCGCAGAACTCCTCGTGCACCTGCGCGAAAGTTTCGTGGAGCGCGGCGTTGACTTCAGGCTCGCCGAGACCCGCGGAGAAGTGCGCGAGGCCCTGCGGCGTTTGGCCAGTCCGCACGCCGCCGGGCTCGCTGAGGCCAACCAGACGGTCGACGACGTCGTGAGCCAGTGGCGAGCATTGGCCGCTTCCCGGTAGCCACGCCCGCGCTGTAACCGCAGGCTGTGAGCGGTGGCGGGACACCGTGACCTCGGTGGCTGCGCTGGTCGTCTGGAGGCGACGCGACTCCCCTCGGGTCCTGGTTCGTTCCGCACGGCTTGCCGGCTTCCACGGTGGGCCGGGAGTGATCGCGGCCTCCCCGGCGATGGGTTCTGGCGACGCTCGTAGTCAGCGTGATTTTCCGTCACCTGCGAAGTGGCACCGGAAGTGCACAATCCCTCAACTCGCTTCTGCGGGTAGTTGAACGATGTCCCAACCCGGAACCGGCAAGTACGAGCGGCTGCTTGAACGATGTCGAGGTATCGCGCCGATCGCGACGGCGGTCGCGTATCCCTGCGATGAATCCTCGCTCTCGGGCGCCGTCGAGGCCGCGAAGCTGGGCCTGATCATTCCAATCCTGGTGGGTCCGGCCGCCACGATCGCCGAGGTCGCCAAAGCCCAGGGCATCGACATCAGCGGTGCGCAGATCGTTGACGCCTCGAACAGCCGTGCGGCCGCCGCCAAGGCCGTCGAATTGGTTCGTCTTGGGCAGGCCGAGTTGCTGATGAAGGGGAGTCTGCATTCCGATGAGGTGCTGGCGGCGGTCATCGCGAAGGAAACAGGACTCCGCACCGGCCGGCGCCTGAGCCACGCCTTCGTGATGGACGTGCCCACGTACCACAAGGTGCTGATCGTGACCGACGCGGCGATCAACATCGCGCCGACGCTCGAGGACAAAGTGGACATCTGCCAGAACGCGATCGACCTGGCCCGGACGTTCGGCGTGGACCGGCCGAAGGTCGCGATCCTCGCGGCGGTTGAGACCGTGACCTCCAGGATGCCGGCGACGCTCGACGCCGCCGCACTCTGCAAGATGGCCGACCGGGGACAGATCACGGGCGGACAGCTGGACGGTCCGCTGGCCTTCGACAACGCCATCAGTCTCGACGCGGCGAAAACGAAGGGCATCACGTCAGACGTCGCGGGCGATCCGGACATCCTCCTCGCGCCGGATCTCGAGGCCGGCAACATCATGGCCAAGATGCTCAGCTTCCTCGCCAGCGCTGACAGCGCCGGCCTGGTGTTGGGCGCGCGCGTGCCCGTCATTCTCACCAGCCGCGCCGACAGCGTGCGCTCGCGGATCGCCAGTTGCGCGGTGGCCGTGCTCGCCGCGCATGCGCGCAGGCAGGCGCCGCGCTGAACGCGCGAGAAGCCATGGACGACTACGCGCTCGTCTTCAATGCGGGTTCATCGAGCCTGAAGTTCTGCGTGTACAGCCGGCCGGACGAGTCGAGCTGGCGGCTCGAGGCGCGCGGCCAGATCGACGGCATCGCGACGTCACCGCGCCTTACCGTCAAGGACCGTGCGGGAGACAAGCTCGCCGACGAAGCGCTGGACACGTCCGTCCGCGACGGCCGCGCGGCGTTCGGGGTCCTCACGACGTGGCTCCGCGCGCGTTACGCCGGGGCGCGCGTGCTGGGCGTCGGCCACCGCGTCGTGCATGGCGGGGCCAAATACCCGGGGCCGTGTGTCGTGACCCCGGAAGTGCTCGATCATCTGCGTGAGTTCGTGCCGCTCGCGCCGCTCCATCAGCCGCACAACCTGGCGGCGATCGAAGCCGTGCGGGATCAGATGCCCGGCGTGCCGCAGGTCGCGTGTTTCGACACGAGTTTTCATCGAGGCCAGCCGGCCGTGGCCGAACTGATTCCGCTGCCGAAGGAGATTCGTGACGCGGGCGTTCAGCGGTACGGCTTTCACGGTCTGTCTTACGAGTACATCGCGTCGGTGCTGCCCGGCATCGCGCCGGAGGCGGCCGATGGCCGCGTGATCGTGGCGCACCTCGGCAGCGGCGCCAGCCTGTGCGCGATGAAGGGGAGAAAGAGCGTGGATAGCACGCTCGGTTTCACCGCGCTCGACGGCCTCTGCATGGGCACGCGCCCGGGGTCGGTGGACCCTGGCGTGATCCTGCACCTGTTCCAGACCATGGGCCGATCCGCCCACGAGATCGAGACGCTGCTCTACAAGAAATCCGGCCTCGTCGGTATTTCGGGCGTCAGCAGCGACATGCGCGACCTGCTCGAGAACCCGAGTCCGGACGCGCGCCTGGCCGTGGACTACTTCGTCTATTCCGTCGCCAAGCACATGGGCGCACTCGCGGCCGTGCTGGGCGGCGTGGACGCGATCGTCTTTACCGCGGGCATTGGTGAACGATCCGTGGAGATTCGCCGGCGCATCGGCGAGGCGTCCGCCTGGCTGGGCGTCACGCTCGATCGGGCCGCGAACGCCGCGCACGGACCGAGGATCTCCGCGCCAGACAGCCGCGTCTCGGTGTGGGTGGTACCAACGAACGAAGAGCTCATGATCGCGCGCCACACCGGCGAGCTGCTTGGCGTGTCCGGCCGTCGCTCGTCACGCGCCGCAGAGGGAGGCTGACATGGTGACCACAGCAGAAACGCACACCAGGGATGCCGTCGATTCGGCGTGGGAGGGATTCGACGGAGCGCTCTGGCAGCGCGAAATCAACGTGCGCGCGTTCATCCAGCTCAATTACACGCCGTACGACGGAGACGCCTCGTTCCTCAAGCACGCGACGACGCGTACGACGGCCCTCTGGGCCAAACTGACCGCCCTGTTCGTCGAAGAACGGAAGAAAGGCGTCCTCGACATCTCGCAAATCCCCAGTTCGATCACCGCCCACGCGCCGGGCTACATCGATCGCGACCACGAGATTATTGTCGGCCTCCAGACCGAGGCGCCGCTCAAGCGCGCCATCATGCCGAACGGCGGCTTGCGCATGGTGCTGGGCGCCTTCCACGCGTACGGCTACACGGCCGATCCGCATCTGATCGAGGCGTTCACGAAGTACCGGAAGACGCACAACGAGGGGGTGTTCGACGCCTATACGGCGGACATCCGCGCGTGCCGCAGCTCGCACGTGCTGACGGGCCTGCCGGACGCCTACGGACGCGGCCGAATCATCGGCGATTACCGCCGCGTGGCGCTCTACGGCGTGGATCGGCTCATCGAACGGAAACAGGAGGAAAAGGTCGCGCTCGATCCTGCGCCCTCGACCGAGGACATCATCCGGGACCGCGAGGAACTCTCGGAACAGACGCGAGCACTGGCGGAACTCAAGACGATGGCTGCGAGCTACGGGTGCGACATCTCCGGCCCGGCGCGCACGGCGCGCGAAGCCGTCCAGTGGCTGTACTTCGGCTATCTCGCAGCCGTGAAGGAGCAGAACGGCGCGGCGATGTCGCTGGGCCGCTGTTCGACGTTCCTCGATATCTACTTCGAACGCGATCTCAGGGCCGGCCGGCTGACCGAGGAGCAGGCGCAGGAAATCATCGACGACTTCGTCATCAAGCTCCGCATCGTGCGGTTCCTGAGGACCCCCGAGTACGACGACCTGTTCGCCGGCGATCCCACCTGGGTCACCGAATCCATCGGCGGCATGGGCGACGACGGCCGATCGCTGGTGACGAAGTCCAGCTTCCGGATGCTCCAGACGCTCTACAACCTCGGCCCGGCGCCAGAGCCCAACCTCACGATTTGGTACTCGGCGCGCATGCCGGACGGCTTCCGGCGCTTCGCGTCGAAGGTCGCCATCGACACCAGTTCGATCCAGTTCGAGAACGACGAAATCATGCGCCGGACGTGGGGTGACGACGGCGCCATCGCGTGCTGCGTGTCGCCGATGCTGGTCGGCAAGCAGATGCAGTTCTTCGGCGCCAGGGCCAACATGGCCAAGTGCCTCCTCTATGCGATCAACGGCGGCCGCGATGAAGTGAGCGGCAAACAGATCGGGCCGGCCTCCGACCCGGTGCAGGGCGACTACCTCGAGTTGGACGACGTCGCCGTCCGGTTCGAACGGATGATGGAATGGCTGGCCGGCGTGTACGTCAACGCCATGAACGTCATCCATTACATGCACGACAAATACGCCTACGAGCGCATCGAAATGGCGCTGCACGATTACGCGCCGGTGCGGACCATGGCGTTCGGCATGGCGGGGCTCTCGGTCGTCGCCGACAGCCTGTCGGCGATCAAGTTCGCGAAGGTCAAAGTCGTCCGGGACAAGACCGGGCTCGTGACCGACTACCAGACCGAGGGTGAGTTTCCGTTCTTCGGCAACAACGACGGGCGCGTGGATCAGATCGCCACGTGGGTCGTCAGCACCTTCATGACCAAGCTGCGCAAACATCCGACCTATCGGAACGCGCTCCACACGCAGTCGATCCTGACCATCACGTCGAACGTGGTGTACGGCAAGGCGACCGGCAACACGCCGGATGGCCGGCGAAAGGGCGAGCCGTTTGCGCCGGGGGCGAATCCGATGCACGGCCGCGACAGCCACGGGATCCACGCGGCGGCCGCGTCGGTCGCCAAGATTCCGTATCGCGATGCGGCGGACGGCATTTCACTGACGGCGTCGCTGGTGCCCACGGGACTGGGCCGGGTCGTCGAGGATCAGATCACCAACCTCACGAACATCCTCGACGCCTACTTCACGGCGACGGGGTTTCACATGAACGTCAACGTCCTCAACCGCGACACCCTCGTCGACGCGATGGAGCATCCGGAGAAATACCCGAGCCTGACCATTCGCGTCTCGGGCTACGCCGTCAACTTCGTGCGGCTCACGCGCGAGCAGCAGATGGACGTCATCAGCCGGACATTCCATGGAGCGTAGGCATGTCTGAGGGGACAGCGGCTCCGCTCGAGGCCAGGAGCCCGTACGAGCTCAGGGCGCATCTGGGCGATGCGGTGCCGGACCTGAGTGTCCGCGAGGCGCTGGCCACGGGCGACATGGGGTTCCTCCATTCGTACACGACCGGATCGACCGTGGACGGTCCGGGTGTGCGCGTCGTCGCCTGGACGACGGGCTGCATGTGGCGCTGTCAGTACTGCCACAACCCCGACACCTGGACGATGAGCAACGGCATCCCGGTGTCGGTCGCGAAGGCGGCCGAGCAACTCGGGAAGTATCGTCACGGCCTCAAGGCCATGGCCGGCGGGTTCACGCTGAGCGGGGGCGAACCGCTGATGCAGGCGCGGTTCTCAGCGAAACTGCTCGCGGCGGCGAAGGCGATGGGCATTCACACGACCGTCGAGACGAACGGCTTCTACGGCGACAAGCTCTCCGACGCCGAACTGAACACCATCGATCTGGTGATGCTGGGGATCAAGACCTTCGATCCCGTGCGCCATTTCGCCCTGACGGGGCAGGACAACGGTCCCACGCTCCGGTTCGCGCGCCGGCTGGCGGAACACCGCCGGCCCATGTGGATTCGGTTCGTGCTGGTACCGGGCGTCACCGACGATCTGGACGACCTCGCGAAGACCGCGGCGTGTGCCGCGGCGCTGGGCAACGTCGAGCGCGTCGAAGTACTGCCGTTCCATCAACTGGGGCGCTACAAATGGGAGCGGCTCGGCCTCGACTACAAACTCCGCGACACCGCGCCGCCCACGCCTGAACTGACGGAACGGGCGCTGACCGTCCTGCGCGCAGCTGGGCTCAACGCTTTTTAATCTCATGCCATCCAAAAAATCCATCGACATCATCCGGGACAAGGCGCTCTACAAGTCGATCGCCTTCACCTACCCCGAGCGGAAGCGCCTCGGGCTCGAAGGGCTCCTGCCACATGCGGTGGCCACGCAGGCGCAGCTCGTGTCGCGGGTGATGGAGAGCCTGCGGCGACTGCCCAGGGACATCGACCGCTACATGGCGTTGTCGTCGCTCCAGGAACGCAACGAACGGCTCTTCTACCGCACCACGATCGATCACATCGACGCGATCATGCCCCTGATCTACACGCCGACCGTGGGCGAGGCCTGCCGGGAGTTTTCGCACATCGCGCGGGAGCCGAAGGGCTTCTTCATCACGCCGGACGATCGCGGCCACATTTCAAAATATCTGGACAACTGGCCCGAAAAGGACATCCGCGTCATTGTCGTCACCGACGGACAGCGGATTCTTGGCTTGGGCGATCTCGGGGCCAACGGCATGGGCATTTCGATTGGGAAGCTCGCGCTGTATACGGCCTGCGCAGGCATTCCGCCCAGGCATTGCCTGCCGGTCGTGCTCGACGTCGGCACGAACAACCCTGAGCTGCAGAAGGATGTGCTGTATCTGGGCTATCCGGGCAAGCGGCTGGAGGGCAAAGCCTACCTCGATCTGGTCGATGAATTCGTGCGGGCGGTGCAGAAGCGGTATCCGCAGGCGTTGATTCAGTTCGAGGACTTTCTCACGCCGAATGCGTACGCGTTGCTGAACAAGTACCGCGATCGGGTGCTGTGCTTCAACGACGACATTCAGGGCACCGCCGCGGTGGCGCTCGCGGGCGTGTACGCGTCCACGCGGATCACGGGACGGACGTTTGCGGACCTGCGCATCATGTTCCTGGGCGCGGGATCAGCGGCGACCGGTATTGCCGATTTGATGGTGTCGGCCATGGTGAACGAAGGCGTGAGCCCGGCCGAAGCGCACCGCCGCCTGTGGTTCGTGGATGTCAACGGCCTGGTCGTCAAGGGCCGAAGCGACTTGATGGCGCACAACCGGCCCTACGCGCATGAGCATCCGCCCCTCGGCTTCGTCGAGGCGATCAATGCGATCAAGCCGCATGTGCTCATCGGCGCGACCGGCGCGCCAGGCACGTTCACGCAGCAGGTCGTCGAGCGCATGTGCGCGCACAACGAACGACCCGTCCTGTTCGCGCTTTCCAATCCCACGTCGAAGGCGGAGTGCACCGCCGAGCAGGCCTACGCATGGAGTTCGGGCAAGGCCGTGTTTGCCAGCGGGAGTCCCTTCGGCGCCGTGACCTGGCAGGGCCAGACCTTTCAGCCAGGGCAGGGCAACAATGCCTACGTCTTTCCGGGCATCGGATTGGGCGCCGTGGTGTGCCGGGCCCGCGTGATTCCGGACGAGTTCTTCCTGGCCGCGGCCCGAACGCTCGCCGGGTTGGTGGCGAAAACGGATCTGGCGCGTGGGTCGCTGTATCCGCCGCTTCGGGACATTCGCCGGATCTCGCTCGCGATCGCGGTCAGCGTGGCCGAGAAGGCTTACCAACTCCGGCTCGCGCGCGCCAGACGTCCGGCGAACCTCCGGCGCGCGATTGAGCGATTCATGTACGAACCCTAAGGTTAGAGGCGGGAGGGAAGTGTGAGAGCTGCGATCGTGTTGTTGTTCAGCGGCCTCGTGATGGCCATCGCGGCGGCGAGCGCCCAGGTGCCTCAGGCCGGCGTGCCGGCCGGACAGGTGCCGCAAGCGACCGTCCCGAAGGCGACGGTTCCGCAGGGAACGGCGCCGCTGGGGACGGTGCCGGAAGCCACGGTGCCGACGCTGCAAGCGCCCCACACGGGCGGGCCTCAGGTGCAGACGTTTGCCGGGAGCTGGTCGGCGTCTGGCCAGCGTCAGACCCTGCGGACGGAGGGCGGTCAGCCGGCCACGACGGTGCAGCTGTCCGGCGCGGTGTCGATCACGACCGGCGCCGGACTCGGCCGTGGCTTCCGCGGCGAGGTCATCGGGTTCGACGATGCCGCGGGATTTGTGGCGGGCCGGGTGGTGTGGACAGATGACCGGAACGATCGGATTTTCAGCACGCTCACGGGCGACAGACTGGCGGAGTCCGGACGAGGCATACGCGGGATCATCACGGGCGGCACGGGCCGCTATGCCGGGATGACCGGGCAGTACGAGTTTCATTGGCAGTACCTGGTCACCGCTGACGGGAGTCTGATCAGCGGGCGCGCGGTCGATCTGCGCGGCCAGGTTCTTCCCGGCGGCAGCGCGCGATGAGCCCCGCGATGTCGACTTCACGCCCGAGCCGTTCGCAGCGTATCGCGCGGCTCGTGATTGTCGCGATGGCCGTGGCCATCTGGTTCTACCCGCCGCCTGCAGGCCTCACCATTGATGCGTGGCGGCTGTTCGCCATTTTCTTCGCGGCCATCGCGTCGGTGGTGATCGGCGCGTTTCCCATTCTGACGGCGTCGGTATTTGCGGCGGCGGCCGCCGTCCTGAGCGGTCTGCTGACGCCCGCGCAGGCCTACGCGGGTTTCGGCAACTCGACGATTCTGCTCATCGTCATGGCCTTTCTCGTCGCGCGGGCGGTGGTGAAGTGCGGACTCGGACAGCGCCTGGGTCACCTCGTGGTGAGTAAGTTCGGCCGATCGACCCTCGGGCTGTCGTACAGCATCTTCCTCGTGGATGGCCTGATCGCGCCGGCGTTTCCGAGCAACACCGCGCGCAGCGGCGTGTTGTATCCGCTGGTGGTCGGTTTGGCGGAAGCCGGCGGCGCCACGCCCGACAATCCCGCCCGCCGGCGGCTGGGCGCGTACCTGATGTTCTCGGGCATGGCGAGCATCAGCCTGTCCTCCGCGCTCTGGCTCACGGCGCAGGCCGCAAACCCGCTGGGTGCCGCCATGGCGCGCACCCACGGCGTCGACATCACGTTCGGCTCATGGTTTGTTGCGGCGTCGGTGCCGACGCTCATCGCCATGTTGCTGGTGCCGTGGCTATTGCAGCGAATCATCCGCCCGGAAGTCACGTCCACGCCCGACGCGCCGGCCGCAGCCAAGCGCGCGCTCGCCGCGCTGGGTCCGCTTTCTCTCGAGGAATGGACGGTGGCTGGGACGTTCGTGGGGATGGTTGCGCTCTGGGCCGCGGCCGACGCACTGAATCTTGACTCCACGGCGGTCGCCCTGCTCGGACTCGGGGTGTTTCTCAGCAGGGGCGTCCTCACCCTGAAGGACATCGGAAAGGAAGGCGACGTCCTCGTCACGTTCATCTGGTTCGCCGTGCTGTTTACGCTCAGCGGCCAGTTGAACGAGATGGGATTCATGGGCTATCTGGGTCAGCGCATGGCCGACGCGCTCGCCGGGTACGGGCCGCTTCCGGTGTACCTGGTGCTCGTCATTGCCTACACTCTGTTCCACTACCTGGTCGTCAGCCAGACGGCGCACGTGCTGGCGCTGTTCGCGGTGTTCCTCGACGTGGGCGTGACGCTCGGCGTTCCCGCGGCGCCCCTCGCGTTCATGCTGCTGTTTTCACACAACCTTTTTTCGGTGATCACCCCGCAGGCCGCGAGCGCGAATCTGCTGTTCACGGGCAGCGGCTATTTGTCCCAGGGTGAACTCTACCGGTTCGGCGCGATCACGACCGGCATCTATCTGGTGATCTACCTCGTGGTGGCGACGCCGTGGCTGATGTGGGTCGCGCGATAGATTCTTATGACGCCTGCCATCGATCCGACACCAAGACGGAAGCGACTCACCTGGACCGGCGCGATCGCGCGCGTCCGGGCCAGGGTGCTCACCGCCGAGCGCAACATTCGCAGCAAGCTGACCTGGAGCCGGCTGTACCGCGCGTCGAGCTACGCGCGGTCCGCGCTCTGGATCGTGCCATTCGTCGCCATGTTCATCGTCATGGCCGTCGGCCCGCTCATTCGCGTCATCGACCGCGCGCTCGGATGGCAGCTGCTCAATCTCGGCCTCCACGGCGCCGAGGCGCTCTATCAAACGGTCATCACGCTGACCCTGTCGTTTTTGGTGTTCACGTTTGGCTCCCTGCTCGTGGCCATTCAGATTGCCGGTGGCCAGCTCACGCCGCGCATCATCGCCACCACGCTGCTGCGCGACAACGTCGTGCGCTACAGCGTCGGCCTCTTCGTGTTCGCGCTGATGTTCTCGGTGACGAGTCTCAATCGGCTCGAAGACCGCGTGCTCCAGATTGGCGTGTTCATCTGCGCCTGCCTTGGCATCCTGTGTCTGGTGACGTTCCTGTTTCTCATCGACTATGCCGCCCGTCTGCTGCGGCCCGGGAGCATTCTCGCCACCGTCAGCCGTGAAGGTCTCGCCGTGATCGCGTCGGTGTATCCGGAGACCGTCGGTGACGGAGGGGACGAGGTGATTTCGCTGGGGGCGCTGCCGCAGGCGCCGCGGCGCGTGGTGGTACACGCCGGCAACTCCCAGGTGGTCCTGGCCGTCGATCTCGAGGCGCTGATGCGAAGGGCGCGGCGCACACGCGGCACGATCGAGTTCGTGCCCCACGTCGGCGATTTCGTGGCGGTTGGCGAGCCCTTGTTCATCCTCTATAACGGCGCGACCACCATCGACGACCGCAAACTTCGCGACGCGGTCGCGCTCGGGCCGGAACGCACCATGGAGCAGGACCCGCTGTTCTCGCTGCGTATCCTGGTGGACATCGCGCTCAAGGCTCTGTCGCCGGCGATCAATGACCCCACCACGGGCGTCCTGGCCATCGATCAGATTCAGCGCCTGCTCCGATCGGTCGGCCAGCGTCGCCTGCACGGCGATGTGCTGACCGACGGACTGGGCCAGCCGCGCGTGGTCTACCGGACGCCGAACTGGGAGGACTTCGTGCACCTGTCGTGCACGGAAATCAGGGCGAACGGCGCCCACAACATGCAGGTGGCGCGGCGACTGCGGGCCCTGCTCGACAACCTGATTACCTCGCTCCCGCGTCATCGCTGCCGCATTCTGGAAGAGGAGCGGGACCGCCTCGACGCCGTGATCCAGACACACTTTCCCCTGCCGGCCGATTTGGCACTTGCCAGGATCGCCGACTCGCAGGGCCTGGGCGCATCGACACGGACCCCGGCGTCCTGAAACGCCGGCGTCACACGCGACTTATCATTTCTGACATGACTCACGCGCAACCGACGTGGACAGCAGCCGAGGCGCTCGACCGGCTCATCGCCGGCAACGAACGCTTCGTGGCCGGGCAGGGGCAATTTCCGACCCTCGGGAAGGAAACGCTCACCGATCTGGCGAAGGGGCAGCGTCCGTTCGCCACCATTATTGGATGCAGCGATTCCCGGGTGCCGCCGGAACTGGTGTTCGACGCGGGTCTCGGCGAGTTGTTCATCGTGCGCGTGGCCGGCAACGTGGTGTCGCCAGAGGTCATGGGCAGCATCCAATACGCCGCCGTGCATCTGCACACGCCGCTGTTTGTCGTGATGGGGCACGAAGGCTGCGGCGCCGTCGCGGCGGCGCTGGCCGCCCTGCGCCAGGGTGCCCGCGATCGAGAACACATCGAACTGCTGCTGGACCGAATCCTGCCGGGGCTGGCGGACGTGGACGCGTCGCTCGCAGACGGGGCGCAGCTGCAGGCCGCCGTTGAAGCGAATGTGCGATGGACGCTGCATCAGATCCGTGACACACCCGAAGGCCAGGCGCGCATGAAGGAGGGCATTCTGCGGCTCGAGGGCGCCGTCTACGAATTGACGACGGGCCGGGTCCGATTCCTGCCGTAGGGATGGGCGATCCGAGGGGCCATCGAGTGCCTCGCGGTTGCCCATTCTCAGTAGCGCGTGACCACCACTGTTTGGTTTCTCGCGTAATCAACCCATTTTGTGCTGGCGTACCGTTTGCCCTGTCTACCGCTGAACCCTTTCAAGGAGGCGTGTATGACATCGAATTCGATCCGCGGTCTGGTCGCCGCAGCCAGCGTTGTGGCCGTGGTCGCCAGCGTCGCTGGCACCCGGGCGGAGCCGGCGCGTTCCGGCGCCGTCGTGGCGGTCGCTCCGGCGCAGGTGAAGAGCGCTGCGAAGGAAGTCAAGGATTTCTGGATCAAGACCAAGATCCATTCGCAGTTCGCCATGGAAGACTCGCTCGAAGGCAGCAACATCGACGTCGACATCAAGCGTGGCGCGGTCACGCTCAACGGCACCGTCACGACTGAAGCGGCTCGCTCCAAGGCGGTGTCCCTCGCCAGAAGTACGGATGGCGTGAACGGCGTGACCAACAACCTGACCGTGGCGCCGGGCGAGAACGCGATCGACCCGCAGAAGATTCGTGAAGCGGGCCGCAACGTGGGCCGCATCGTCACGGACGGCTGGGTCAAGTCGACGATCTACGCCCGGTTCCTGGCGGAGAAGTCGCTGGAGGACAGCGACATCAACGTCGACGTCAAGCACGGCGTCGTGACGCTCAAGGGCACGGTTCCGACGGAAGCCGGCCGCGCGCGCGCCATTGAAGTCGCGAAGTCGACGCCTGGCTGCAAGAGCGTCAATGACACGATGAAAATCGGCTGACGCGGACCGGCGCCGCGTCTGTTATTCTCGCGGCGCGATGTCCGGTTTTTCTCGTGACCCACAGGCGTTGATATGCGACGGCGTGTCGATCTCGGCTATCGCGGCTGAGATCGGCACGCCGGTTCACGTCTACGCCGCCTCGGTGATCGACGAACGCTACCGGCGGCTCGAGGCCGCCCTGCAGGCCGTTCCGCACCAACTCCATTACGCGATCAAAGCGAACGCCACACTGGCGGTCGTCAGGCGCCTGCGCGCGCTCGGTGCGCGCGCGGATGCGAATTCGGCCGGCGAACTCGAGGTGGCGCTGCGCGCGGGTTTCGCGCCCGCCGACATTGTCTGCACCGGCGTCGGCAAGACCCACGCCGAGCTGGCGCGCGCCATCGGGTTGGGCGTGGCCGCCATCAACGTCGAATCGCCGGGGGAACTCGATCGCATCGAGCACATCGCGGCCGAAACGCGGTCGATCGCGCGGGTCGCCGTTCGCATCAATCCCGACATCGACGCGGGCAGCCATCGGCACATTTCCACCGGGCACCGCGCCACCAAGTTCGGCATGTCGGTGGCCGACGCCACGCAGATGCTGCGCGACATGGCGCGGCGGCCATGGCTCAAAGTCACCGGCCTGCATCTCCACATCGGGTCCCAGATCACCGCCCTCGAACCGTTCCGGCGCGGCGCGGAAGCGCTGGTCGCGCTCGCGGCCAGTCTTGCCGACGACGGCATCCGGCTCGAACACATCGACCTGGGCGGCGGACTCGGGATTGCCTATCAGCCTGATCAGCCGGTGGTCAGCGTCGAAGAGTACGCCGCGGTCGTGATGGATGCGGTGCGCGGCACCGGGCTCACCGTGCTGCTCGAACCCGGCCGGTGGATTACGGGACCGGCCGGCATACTCGTCACCACCGTCGTCGATCTGAAACGGCGGCCGGACGGCGGCTGGTTCGTCGTCGTGGACGCGGGGATGACAGACCTGCTCAGACCCGCCCTCTACGACGCCTGGCACGCGATTGAGCCCGTCTCGCCCCGGCCGGGGGACGCGATCCGCGCCGATGTCGTCGGCCCCGTGTGCGAGACATCGGATACGCTTGGTCGCGACCGGGCGCTGCCGCCGGTCGAGGTCGGCGACCTGCTGGCCGTGCGCGACACCGGCGCCTATGGCGCGGTGATGGCTTCCAACTACAATCGCCGGCCCAACGCGGCCGAGGTGCTGGTGGATGCGGGCGCCTGGCAATTAGTCCGGCGCCGGCAGACGATTGACGACATGTTGCAGTGGGACGCGTGATGCTGATTGCGTTTGAAGGCTTGGATCAAAGCGGCAAGGAGACGCAGGCGCGCACGCTGCGCGCGAAGCTGGCGCAGGACGGCCGACGCGTCCGGGCGCTGTCGTTTCCGGAATACGAAACACCGATCGGCCGGGAGATCCGGCAGGCGCTCGACGGCCAACGCGAGTTTTCGGCCGACGTGATGCAGTTGCTGTACGTCGCCAACCGCCTCGAGTTCAAATCGCGGCTCGAACTCTGGCTCAACGCCGGTGACATGGTGGTGTGCGACCGCTATTGCGCGTCGACCGTCGCGTACGGCGAGGCGCAAGGGCTGGACGCCGGCTGGCTGAACGAGATTCAGCGCCCTCTGCCGAAGCCGGACATCACCGTCCTGCTCGACATCCCCCCGGACGCGGCGGCGCGCCGCAAGGCCACGAATCGCGACCGCTATGAACGCGATCTCGAGCTGCTCGCGCGCGTGCGCGACAGCTACAAACGTCAGGCGGCGGCGGGCGGCTGGTGTCTCATCGACGCGGACGCGCCGAAGGAAATTGTGGCGGCCGCGGTGGAATCGGCCGTGCTGTCACGGCTCGCGCCGCCGTCAGCACGCGCACGCTCCTGACACCGTTCGCGAGCAGCACGGCACTGCACGCATCCACGGTCGCGCCGGTCGTCATCACATCATCGACCAGCACCACCGTGCGCGCTTCGAGCGCGCGGTGCCTGGCCCTGGCGGCGAGGGCCCAGCCAACGCTGACGCCGAACGCCGCATCGAGATTCCGCAGGCGCGATGACGCAGGCAGACCGGCCTGCGGCGGACCGTGGCGGCGACGCCTCAGCACACGCCAGACCGGCAGGCCCAGCTGCCGCGCCAGATCGTCAGCCTGATTGAAGCCGCGCCGCACGGCGCGGATGGGGTGGAGCGGGACGGGAACTGCCGCATCCGCGTCCTGCAGCAGGTCGGCGCCGGACTCCCGCATCATTCGTCCGAGAGGCTCGGCTAGTACCCGGCGCTTGTCGTACTTGAACGCGTGAATCACGTCGCGCAGCGTGCCGTCGTAGCGGCCCGCGCTGCGTGCGAGGTGAAATTTCGGCGGATGCTGCCGGCACCGCGCACACTCGCGCTCCGCTTCGGCCCACCGCTCGAGCTCGTCTCCGCAGCGCGCACACCACGGGGCACCCACGCGCGCGACCTGACGCCAGCACGCGCCGCAGACAGGACTTTCGATCGGCCGCGCCAGTTCGTCCCCGCACGCCGCGCAGGCCGGCGCCAGCAGAAGCCGGACGATGTTGTTCAGAGCTGGGCGGATCACGCGTGCCTTGAGTTGCAAGGCGCGAGCCAGAAGGGAAACGGGGGAGCTGTGGAGCCGAGGAACCGGGGAAGCCCTAGAGCGTTTTCGAGAAGTGTGTAGTGCGTTGCCGGCCGAATCTGCCGCAGCGCGCCCGACGGTTAGCTCGCGCGGAGGCTGCGCGAGCGTGCGGCTGAGGCCGGCAACGTACTACACACTTCTCGAAAACGGCCTAGGACCCTGGGCCCGTGGACTTCACGGCCACCCGTTCCGCATCCGCCCACAGCCGTTCGAGACTGTAGAACTCGCGCGTCGCGGGCAGGAAGACGTGGACGATGAAATCGAAGTAGTCGATGAGGATCCACTCGCCGCGTTCGTAGCCTTCGACGAGCGCCGGTTTGGCACCGCGGGCCCCGATGGCCTCGACGATCGCGTCGGCGATGGCCTGAACCTGTCGCCGGTTGCCGCCGGTACAAATGACGAAGAAGTCCGTGAACGCGCTCGCCTTCGTGAGGTCGAGGACGAGGATGTCCTCGGCCTTTTTCTCGAGCGCGGCGGCGATGGCCGCGGTCAGTTCGGACGAGAGCTTGCGGGGCGCGGTGCGTTTGCGGGGCCGTGTCGACGGTGGTTTCATGCCAGGCCTTTCGGGGCATTGCCGGAGTACAGACGATGTTTGGAAATGTACGCGTCGACCGGCGCCGGCACCAAATCGGCGATGGATTCGCCCGCGGCGACGCGCTGCCTGACTTCGGTGGACGACACGGGCGCAGTCGGCGCGTCGATGAGGAGAACGGCGGCCTGCGGCGGGACGTCCGCGGGCATCGTGACCATCCGCGCCGCCAGGTCAGGCCACCGGTCCCGCATCGTGCTGGCCGCGTGCCCGGGTCGTGACACGACGGCGAAATGGCAGCGGTCGAGCAGCGCGGGAAACGCGCGCCATGTGTCGATGCTGGCGAACGCATCGGCGCCCGTGATGACAAAAACGTGGGCCATGTCTGTACCCCGGCCGGCCAGCCGATCGATGGTGTCGACCGTGTAGCACGGCGCGTCGCTGGTCATCTCCAGATCCGACACCAGCCAGTGGGGCGCGGCCGATGTCGCCAGCGCCGCCATGGCGAACCGATGCGCGGCGGCGGCGTGCGGCGCCGCCCGGTGCGGCGGCACGCGGCAGGGCATCAACCAGACCTCGTCGAGCGCCAAGACGCGGCTCGCGGCCCGGGCGACGTCAAGATGGCCGTTGTGCACCGGATCAAATGTACCCCCGAGGATGCCGATCCTCATTTGTTCGCGGTTTTGGCGGTCTTCGGACGCGCCCGTCGCGAGGCGGCGGGCTTTCGCGGGCTGGCCTTGCCGGTGGCACGCCGACGGGGCTTGGTCGCGCGCGCTTTATCCGGCTTCGCCACGATCTGACCTGTCGCAATGGTCGTCCACATCGCTTCGAGCAGCGCGGGCATGCCGGCGCCGGTGACCGCGGACACGGGGAAGAGCGGAATGCCCAGCCGCCGCACGTGCGCGCCCAGCCGGCGCACGCGTTCGGGATCGTCGAGCGCATCGATCTTGTTGGCCGCGACAATTCTGGGCTTGTCGGCCAGCACGACCGCGGTGTCATCGTCGCCGCCGGCAAAGAGCTCCAGCTCGCGGGTAATGACGGTGAAATCGTCCACCGGATCGCGGCCGCTTTCCGAGGAGACGTCGATGACGTGGACGAGCACCTTCGTCCGTTCGAGGTGCGCCAGGAACTTCGTGCCGAGGCCGTGGCCGCGGTGCGCGCCTTCGATCAGGCCGGGGACGTCCGCGACGACGAAGCTGCGGTCATCGCCCAGGCGGACGACGCCGAGGTTCGGGCTCAGCGTCGTGAACGGATAGTCCGCAATCTTCGGGCGCGCGTCCGAAATGCGGGCGATGAGCGTGCTCTTGCCGGCGTTCGGAAAGCCGACCAGCCCGACGTCGGCCAGCAGTTTCAATCGCAGGCGGAGCATGCGGACTTCGCCGGGCCAGCCCGGCTCGGTCCGCCGGGGTGCGCGATTGGTGGCCGTGGCAAACGCGGCGTTGCCGCGCCCGCCGTCGCCCCCGCGTGCGACGAGGACGCGATCGCCCACGGACTTCAGATCGGCCAGCGGCATCAGGTCGTCGCCGTTCTTCTCGTACACGACCGTCCCGGGTGGCACCTGGAGTTCCAGGTCATCGCCACCGTGGCCCGTGCAGTCCGAGCCCATGCCGTGCTGGCCGCGCTCGCCTTTGAATTCAGGATGGAATCGGTAATGGACGAGCGTGTTCTGGTGGGCGGTCGCGACGAGGAAGATGGAACCCCCGCGGCCGCCGCTGCCGCCGTTCGGTCCGCCCCGCGGGACACGCATCTCGCGGCGGAAGCTCATGCACCCGTTGCCGCCGTTGCCCGCGTGGACGTGAATGTCGACTTCGTCGACGAACATTTAAGTGAAGATGGGGACGGGCCTGTCGTCCATCGCTTTTCCACCAGTCACGGAGTGTGGAAAAGCTGTGGGCGACAGGCCCGCCGCCGTACCTTATTCCTTCAGGACGTCTTCGCGACGTCAGCCGGAAGCACGCTGATGATGCGGCCGTGCGCGCCGTGGTCACTGAACTTGATGACGCCGGTGACCTTCGCGAACAACGTGTCGTCCTTGCCGCGGCCGACGTTCAACCCTGCTCGAAAGCGGCGGCCGCGCTGCCGGACGATGATGGTGCCGCCGGGCACGAGATTGCCGTCGTGCGCCTTGACGCCCAGGCGCTGCGAATTGCTGTCGCGCCCGTTGCGTGAACTGCCTTGTCCCTTTTTTGTAGCCATGACGTGTCCTGCGAAGCGCGGGAAGCGCTAAACGTTAATGCTCTGCACGCGCACGCGCGTCTGCTGCGTGCGGTGACCCTTGGTCCGGCGATACCCCTTGCGGCGTTTCGTCTTGAAGACCACGATTTTCTTGCCCTGCGTCTGCGCCTCGACGACGCCCGTGACGGAGGCGCCCTTGACGTACGGCGTGCCGGCGACGAACCCGCCATCGGCCGTTTCGACGAGCAGCACCTTGTCGAACGTGATCTCGGCGCCGGCCTCGACGTCGAGATGGTCGATAATCACGAGCGCGCCCGGCGCGACCTTTTCCTGCCGGCCGCCAGCTTCAACAATCGCGAACATGTCTGGATGCTCCAGTGAGAGAAACTTCCCGGCGGCTCATTCCTAGCCAGCCAGAACACATAAGGATAGCACAGGGCCTCCGTGGCCCCCGCTCCGTGCCCTCCGTCCCCTCCGAGTCCTCGGGACGGCCCTTTTATTTGACCAATAGCACCCTGGTCCCCTGAATCTTCTGGGTGCTCAGGGTATTCAGGAATGACGGCAGGAGCTTGTCCATCAGCTCGAAATAGGAGGACAGGGCCGGCGTGTTCTGGGTCTCGGAATACAGCGACTCTTCGTAGAACCCCTCGGCGTACAGCTGGGCGCCCGTGCGTCCGTCGATGAAGACGAACTTCGGCGTCAGCGCGAAGCCTTTCAGGTTCGCGAATTCACGCCGTTCCTGATACGCCGGACGGCCCATCGAGTCGGTATAGCTCTGCAGCTTCGAGACCATGCCCGAGCGCGAGACCTCCGTGAACAGGACGGAGCCGGTGATGATCAGCGGACTCTGGAATTCGTCGCCGAGGGCCTTCCAGTACTTCTCGTCCTTGAGGATCGGCTCGTAATCCTGCACGTCCTTCTCATCCATGATCCGGACGTCGTCGGGCTTTTCGGGCGCGGGCTTCGAGCGCTGTTTGTCGTAGACCTCGACGAGGTCGATCACCTCGGAGTCGATGATCTTCAGCTCAGATTTGGATCGGAGCTGGCTGCGGAGCAGGCGTGCCGTTTCGGCGTTCGGATCGATGCTCTTGCTGCCGCCGGTGATGAAACCCGCGACCAGCACGCGCGAGAAAGGCGACACGTCCAGCTTGGCGCGGATCGGTGTTTCGATCGCGATCTCGTAGAAGCTCAGGCAGCCAGCCGAAGCCAGCGCGAAGGCGAGGCTACCGCACGCGACGGCGGTTCTGGCGGTCATAAATTTCCCTGAACTGATCGTAGTTGCCGCGGATGTACGTATTGTTCGGTTCGAGCTCGAGCGCCTTCTCGTATGCGCTCCGGGCGTCGTCGAAGCGCCCGAGCTGTTCGTAACCGATGCCGAGGTTATTCCAGGCCGACGCGTAGGTGGGATCGACCTTCGTCGCCTTTTCCCACTGCTGGGTGGCTTCTTTCCACAGGCCTTTCTGGGCCACCGTAATGCCCCAGGCGACCTGTGCTTTGGCGTCCGAACGCTTGTCGGCCAACGCTGGCGCCGACAGCCCGATGAGCATCAAGGCAATGAGCCAGAGTCGCTTTTTCATGGGTGCCGCCTTGCGTCAATATACTGCTGTTCCCCCCAGTCCGTACCCCTAATCCTCGCGCTCGGAAAAGGATTCAATCGGCCCGCGTCGATTGTGAAATCCGTCACGCATGGAATGCCATTTCTGTCGACTGGCACGCCCGGTGCAACCGTGGTCCCACCATGCCCGGCACAAGTCCTGTTGAAGACGACGATTTGCGTACGCTGGTGGCGATCTCTCTGCTCAGTGGCGGGATGAATACACTGCCCGCCCGTTACGCGAAAGACACCCTGGCGGAGACGCCGCCGTCGCGATGGCTCGAGACCATCGCCGGCCTGATGTGGAAACGGGGAGGCCATCGGGTCGATGCCATGCGCGAAGCGCGGGACGCAGCAGGACCCGCGCTCCGGCGAGCCGAGGCGGTGGGCGCCGTGCCCCTCTCGTCCCTCGGGTCGGAATACCCGGTTTACCTGCGAGAAATCGTTGATCCGCCCGTCGTTCTCTGGGTGCGTGGCGCCGCGGCAGTACTCGAGCGTCCGGCAGTGGCCATTGTCGGCTCCCGCGATGCCATGACGAGTTCCCTCCTGGTGGCGCGGCAACTCGCCCGCGGGTTGGTGGACGCCGGACTGACTGTCGTCAGCGGGCTGGCTCGGGGAGTGGATACGGCAGCCCACGAGGGAGCCCTCGAAGCCGGGGGTATGACCGTGGCTGTGCTAGGCTCCGGATTGGGTCACATCTACCCCAAAGTGAACCGGGGCCTCGCTGAGTTGATCGCCCAGACAGGCGCCGTCATCAGTGAATTACCGCCGGACGCCCCACCTCGCGGACGCCACTTTCCTTTGCGCAATCGCATCATCAGTGGTCTCTCGCGGGGAACCGTCGTCGTCGAGGCATCTGACCGGAGCGGGTCGCTCAGCACGGCCCGTCAGGCCCTCGATCAGGGCCGATGTGTGATGGCGGTCCCGGGCGGGACGCTGGCCGGAAGGCACCGCGGCTGTCACGGTCTCTTAAAGGAAGGCGCGCGATTGGTCGAGAGTGTTGACGACGTGTTGGACGAGCTCAATTGGCCTCACCGGGCGGCGGCGGATGCGGCTGATTCCCTCAACCACTTGCAATTGAGTGACTTAGAGGCCAACATGGCTAAGGGCGAGGCCTATTCCGTCGATCAACTGGCCGGGGTCACCGGCCGATCCGTGCCCGAATTACTGACGGATTTGTCGTTGCTCGAGCTGTCCGGCCGGGTCCTCAGGACCACCGGCGGGCAGTTCGTCCGGATAGCCGGACCGGAGAGAGTTCCAGGCACCTGGGCCTCCAGGTCCGGCGCGGGTGAGAAATGAAGGGACGGGCATGCCGAAGGCGCTAGTCGTCGTCGAGTCGCCGGCCAAGGCGAAGACGATCAACAAGTACCTGGGCCGCGACTACAAGGTCGTCGCGTCCATGGGTCACGTGCGCGACCTGCCGAAGAGCAAGCTGGGTGTCGACGTCGACGCCGGCTTCGAGCCCGAGTATGTCGTCATTCCGACGCGGGCCAAGCTCGTCAAAGAACTGAAGGAAGCCGCCAAGGACGCGGACATGGTCTACGTCGCGACCGACCCTGACCGCGAGGGCGAAGCGATTGGCTGGCATCTGGCCCAGGAACTCACCGGGTCGAAGAAGAAGATTCGCCGCCTCATGTTCAACGAGATCACCAAGAAGGCGATTCTCGAGGCCATGAAGCATCCGGGCGAAATCAACATGAAGATGGTGGACGCCCAGCAGGCGCGGCGCGTCCTCGATCGCCTGGTGGGCTACAAGATCAGCCCGATTCTCTGGGACAAGGTCCGGCGCGGCCTGAGCGCGGGACGCGTGCAATCGGTCGCGCTCAAGCTCATCTGCGATCGCGAGCGCGAGATCGAGTCGTTCGTGCCCGAAGAGTACTGGCACATGACGGCGCGGCTGCTGGCGTCGATGCCGCCCGAATTCGACGCGCGGCTCGTGCGCAAGGGCGACGCGGCCATCAAAGTGCGGAACGAGGCGGAGGCGAAACAGATCCTCGCCGATCTCGAACGCGCCTCATTCGTCGTCTCCTCGGTTGCCACGAAGGAGCGCAAGAAGAATTCTGTCCCGCCGTTCATCACGAGCAAGCTGCAGCAGGCGTCTCGTTTTCCCGTCAAGAAGACGATGATGGTCGCGCAGCAGCTCTATGAGGGCATCGAGCTGCCGGGTGAAGAGGCCGCCATCGGCCTGATTACGTACATGAGAACGGACTCGGTACGCGTGGCCGATCAGGCGCTCGATGAAGTGCGCACGCACGTGCGGACGCAGTTCGGCGACGCGTACGTGCCGGAAGAGCCCAATCGATTCAAGGTCAAGTCCAATGCCCAGGACGCGCACGAGGCGATTCGGCCGACGTCGATGGCCTATCCGCCCGAGTCGGTCCGCGCCCATCTGACGCCCGACCAGTACTACCTGTATCGCCTGATCTGGAACCGCTTCGTGGCGTCACAGATGATGCCTGCCGTGTTCGACGACACCACGGCGGACATCACGGCGGGTGACTACATCTTCCGCGCCAAGGGGTCGGTGCCGAAGTTCGCGGGCTGGCTCGCCGTGTACGAGCAGGGCACGACGGAGGCGGAAGAGAGCGAGCGCACCGAGCAATCGGGGAAACCCGTGGCGGGCGCGTCCGAAGCCGACGAGGAGGCGCCGCAGACAGGCGTGCTGCCGGTGCTGACCGAAGGGCAGTCGCTCGAATTGCGCGAGCTGAAGCCCGAACAGAAATTTACGCAGCCGCCGCCCCGGTTCAACGAGGGCTCGCTGGTCAAGGCGCTCGAAGAAGACGGCATCGGCCGTCCCAGCACGTACGCGTCGATTATTTCCGTGCTCCAGGCGCGCGAATACGTCAACAAGATCGAGGGCAAGTTCCGCCCGACGATTCTGGGCCGGCGGCTCGTGGACAAGCTGCTGCACCCGGTGTTCGACGACATTCTCGACGTCGAGTACACGGCGCGGATGGAGAATCAGCTCGACGACATCGAACAGGGCAAGGCGGACTACAAGGAAACGCTGGAGGCCTTCTACAAGACGTTCAAGAAGGACCTGAAGCGCGCGGCGAAGGAAATGCCCAATTTCAAGGAAGGGCAGCCGACCGGCGAGAAGTGCGACAAGTGCGGCACGGGCGAGATGGTCGAAAAGGCCGGCAAGTTCGGCATTTTCCTCGCGTGCAGCCGGTACCCCGATTGCGACAACACGCGCGAGCTCGAGCCGGCCGAAGCGCCGACCGAGGAGCTCGATGAGACATGCGAGAACTGCGGCAAGCCGATGGTCGTCAAGCGCGGCCGCTTCGGCATGTTCCTCGCCTGCACGGGCTATCCGGAGTGCAAGACGACGCGCAAGATCATCGCGACGAAGCAGGGCGTGAGCGCCGCGAAGCCGGATCAGATCCTGGACGAGAAGTGCCCGAACTGCGGCAAGAACCTGGTCATCAAGCATGGCCGGTTCGGCGAGTTCACCGCGTGCACCGGCTATCCGGAATGCCGCTATGTGAAGCTCCAGTCGACGGGCGTCGTCTGCCCGAAGGACGGCGGCGACGTCGTCGTGCGCAAGTCGCGCCGCGGCAAGGAGTTCTACGGCTGCGCGAACTATCCGAAGTGCGACTTTACGCTGTGGAACAAGCCGATCCTGGAGCCGTGCCCCAAGTGCGGCCGCCCGTTCCTGACCGAGAAGATCACGAAACGCCACGGCCGCCAGCTCCTCTGTAGTAACGAAGAGTGCGATTACGTGCGGAGCGAGGAATTGGCGACGGCTGAGGTAAGTTAGAAGTCAGACGTGTCTCTTCACATCATCGGCGGCGGATTGGCGGGCAGTGAAGCTGCCTGGCAGGCCGCGGAGATGGGCGTGCCAGTCGTGCTGCACGAAATGCGGTCGGCCGTGCCGACGGCGGTGCACAAGACCGATCAGCTCGCCGAGCTCGTCTGCAGCAATTCCTTCCGCGGCGACAAACTCGATAACGCGGTCGGCCTCCTCAAGGAAGAGATGCGGCGGCTCGGGTCGCTCATCATGCGCGAGGCCGATCGGGTGCGTGTGCCCGCGGGCGCGGCGCTGGCCGTGGACCGCGAGGAATTCGCCAAGGGCGTGACCGCGGCGATCCTGGGGCATCCGCTCATCACGGTTCAACGCGGCGAGATCACGCAGATCCCGCCGCCCGCCGAGATGTCGCCCCTGATTGTGGCGACTGGTCCGTTGACGTCGGGCTCCCTCTCCGCCGACATCGCGCGCTTCGTGGGCCGCGATCACCTGGCGTTCTTCGACGCGATCAGTCCCATCGTCCTGGCCGAATCGATCGACATGAGCAAAGTGTTCAGGCAATCGAGATGGGATCGCAGTCTGAGAAACGAGGCCGGGGCTCGTTTTTCTCCTGACGATCCAGAAAAACGAGTCCCGGCCTCGTTTCCCGAGGGCGACTACCTCAACTGCCCGTTCACGCAGGAGGAGTACCAGCGGTTCCATGCCGCGGTCGTGTCCGCCGAGAAGGCGGAGGTGCACGACTTCGACAATACGAAATTCTTCGAGGGCTGCCTGCCGATCGAAGTGATGGCGCATCGTGGTGTCGAGACGCTGCGCTTTGGTCCGATGAAGCCGGCGGGTTTGAAAGACCCGCGCACCGGCCGGCGTCCGTACGCGGTCGTGCAGTTGCGTCAGGACAATCTCGCGGGGGACCACTACAGCCTGGTCGGGTTCCAGACGCAATTGAAGTGGGGCGAGCAGCCGCGCGTGCTCCGCATGATTCCCGGTCTCGAGGGCGCGGAGTTCGTCCGACTCGGGATGATTCACCGGAACACCTACATCAACGGCCCGACCGTCCTCTGCGACACCTGGCAGACGCGCGTGCGTCCCGACCTGTTCTTCGCGGGTCAGGTGTCGGGCGTCGAGGGCTACGTCGAGTCGGCCGCGTCCGGCCTCGTGGCCGGCCGGAATGCCGCCAGGCTCGTGCGCGGCCTGGCGCCCTCCGCGCCGCCGCGTTTCACGGCCATCGGCGCGCTGGCGTACTACGTGTCGCACGCGGATCCGGCGAACTACCAGCCGTCCAACATCACCTTCGGCATCATGCCGCCGCTCGACGCGCCGCCGAAGGCCCGTCACGACCGCGCGGTCGCGACCAGCGAGCGCGCGCTGGCCGCGCTGGCCAACTGGATGGTGGAGACCCGCGCGTGAGCGCCGCGTCGGAGCGGCTGTCCCTGGTCGATCTCCAATCGGCGTTCATCGACCACGTGCGCCACAACCGGAACCTGTCGCCGCACACGGTCCGCGCCTACGACACCGATTTGTCGCAGCTGGTGCAGCACCTGGCCGCGCGGCATGCGCACCGGCCCAGCGAGCTGACGATCGAACACTTCGACGTGACGGGTGTGCGGGGCTATCTCGAGGAACTGCATGAACGCGGCATCAGCCGGGCGTCCGCGGCGAGGCATCTGGCCGCCCTGCGCACGTTCGCCGCCTACCTGATCCGCGACGGCCGTCCCGACGACAATCCGACGGCGCTCATCGGATCGCCCAAGCGTGCGCAGACCCTGCCGGCGCATCTGCCGGCTGCCGACATGGACAAGCTGCTGCAGGCGCCCGACGCCGGCACGCCCGCGGGGCGCCGGGACCGCGCGATTCTGGAGCTGTTCTACGCGTCCGGCTTGCGGCTCAGCGAGCTGTGCGACATCGATCTGGAAGACGTGAACCTCAGCCGTCGCACCGTGCGCGTGCGCGGCAAGGGGGGCAAAGAACGGATCGTGCCGTTCAACGGCGCGGCCGAAGATGCGGTCCGTAAGATGCTGGCAGACCGGAAGGAAAGTCAAAAGTCAGCAGTTAGCAGTCAGAAGTTGAGTTCCGGAAGAGGCCGCCGGAGAGACCCGCTGTTCCTGAACTTGAAGGGCGGTCGTCTGACGACGCGCAGCGTCGATCGAATCGTGCGGCAGGCCGCCCGTGCCGCGGGCATTCCGCAGGGCATCAGTCCGCACGCGTTGCGGCACACGTTCGCGACGCACCTGTTACGCGCCGGCGCGGACTTGCGCGCCATTCAGGAACTGCTCGGGCACGCGCAGCTCAGCACGACGCAGCGCTACACGCATCTTGACGTGGGGCGGCTCATGGACGTGTACCGGCGGTCGCACCCACGAGCAACCCGGGGCCAGTCATGACGCGACGCCTGTCGGCACTCCGGTGGCCTCTTGCCGCGATGATCATCGCGATCGGCGTGAGTGCGGCATCCGCGAGACCAGAGCAGCGAATGAGTGCCGATTCCCTTTTCCAAATCTATCAAGCAGGTGATTACGAGGTTCTCGCTCGAACCGTGACGACCGTGGAACAGTTCGAGTCGCTGCGAAAAGATATCGACCGCGTGACGGGGGGCTCGAAACACACCGCACGCGGGCCATGGCAGAGGTTGCCTCAGCGCCTCCACTATGTCTTTCTGCTCGATGTCGCCAAAGTCGGGCTGGACATCCAGGCCGACAACTGGCTCCACGTGCTCGTGTGGGCGCGGCACTTTGTCTTCGAGCGGCCTGACCGGCCGGGCCAGAACCCCTCAGACGACGCGTTCGAGATCTTGTGGCACAAGGCCGCTTTCGCGCTTCTGTGTGCGCCGCGCCGGCCGGACTATGTCAGGGCGAAGGGTGTCGAGCCGCTAATCGGACGCCTGGCCGCTGTGCCTTCCAAGCCTGGAGACCCACCCTCACTGGTCGATCCCTGGATCGAACTCGCACAGGGGTTTGCTGCGGAGGGATTCTCGCTGGTTCCGCTACCAGCGCGTCCGGAGATCAGACCGGTCGGACGCGAGGCGCTCCTCGCGCTTGGGCCGAAAGCGCTCGGCCACTATTCCGCCGCCTTGGCGTTTCCCTCGACGCGGGCCGAAGCCGCTGCGCGCAAAGCCTGGCTGTTGGTGCGCCTGAATCGACCCGGTGAGGCCATCGCCACGCTCGACACCTTCGACGATCGATGGACGGACGACCCGGTCATTCGCTATTGGGTCCGGCTGTTTCGCGGCGCCGCGCTCGAGAAGTTGGGGCGCCAGGAGGAGGCGATTCGTGCCTACCACGACGCGCTGACGATCGTTCCAGGCGCGCAATCGCCGCGAGTCGCCCTCATGGGATTGGAACTCGCGAGGGAACAGCGCGACGCGGCGTACGCACTGGCCACGGCCGTCCGCACGGCGCCAGAGGTGTACAACGACCCGTGGTGGCTCTACCCATTCGGCGATCGTCGTTTCCTGCTCGAGCGCCTTGCCGCACTACGCGCGGAGGCCCACCGGCGATGATTCGCGGCATCGCGATCGCGCTGTGCTCTGTCGCCGTCGCGACAGCCGCCGCGGGGCGGCAGCAAGCTTTCCGCAGCGGCGTCGATGTGGTGGAACTCAACGTGGTGGTGTCGTCGGGCAACCGATCGGTCAGCGGGTTGATGGCTGAGGATTTCGCCGTGACCGACAACGGCGTCGCCCAGACCGTCATGAGTGTCAGCCTCGAGACGATGCCGATCGACGTCATGATGGTGATCGATGCCAGCGCCAGTATCCATGCCCAGCTTGCCGACGCCATCATGACTGCGGGCAACAGGATTCGCGATGAGTTGCGCGGCACCGATCGGGTGTCGCTGATCACCTTCAACCAGCTCATCCAGGAGCGGCTGGCGCTCGGGCCTGCCGCATCGGCAGGACGGGTCGAACTTGGCCGACGGGTCGGCGCGACGGCGCTCAACGATGCCATCGCCGTGGGGCTGACCACGCCGGTGCCCATCGAGCGGCGTTCGATGGTCATGGTGTTCACGGATGGCTACGACACGGTGAGCTTTCTAGACGAAGCGCGCGTCCTGGAGATCGCCGGCCGATCGCGGAGCGTGTTGTTCATCGTCGCGAGGGCGCGGAACGCGAACGCGGTGCCAAAGGCTTTTTATGACGCGCTGGCCGCGGCGACCGGCGGACTGGTGCAGATCGTGCCGCCGTTCGTGGTCGATGAGCCCGCGCCGCTTGGACAGCCTCAGCTCAGCCCGCGGTCGTCCGCGAACCCACGCCTGCTCGACGAGGCCTTTCTCAAAGCCCTGAATGACTTTCGCAGCGCCTACGTCGTGCGCTACACGCTGACCGGTGTGCCGCGCCAGGGGTGGCACGACGTCACCGTGCGTGTGACCAAGACCGGGCGGAAATATGACGTGCGGGCGCGAAAGGGCTATCAGTGGTGACGAAGCCCGGGACGGAGAGACGGAGGAACGCCCCCGGGTCCGAAGACCCGGGGGATCCAACTGTGGGCTACGTGGTCTGGTTCGCGACGGGCTGTTCGGCGACGACGCGGCGGCTGCGAGGAATTTCGATGTTCAGGATCTTGATCTTGTAGTTCATGACGCGCGGGCTGATGCCGAGCAGCTCGGCGGCGTCCTTCTGCACCCAGTTCGACATCTTCAGCGCCTCGACGACGGCCTGGCGCTCGATCTCTTCGAGCGGGATGCCCGTCGGCGGGATGCGCACCGCGAGGGCGCGGTCGCCGCCGCCTGACGCGGCGGACTGCTGCTCGCCGATCTGCAGATCATTCGCGTTGATCATCGGGCCGTCAGCCAGCAGGCACGCGCGCTCGATGACGTTTTCCAGCTCGCGGATGTTGCCGGGCCAGTTATGGCGCGCCAGCAGCTTGAGCGCGTCCGGGTGCAGGCCTTCGATCCGCTTCTTCAGCTCGCCGGCGAAGCGCTTGACGAAGAACTCCCCGAGCTCGCCGATGTCGTCCTTGCGGTCGCGCAGCGGCGGCGTTTCGACGGAGACGACGTTCAGGCGGTAGAAGAGGTCCTCGCGGAACCGGCCTTCCTGCACCATCTGCGTCAGGTTGCGGTTGGTCGCCGCGATGATGCGCACGTCCACGCGCAGCGTGCGGGTGCCGCCGAGGCGCTCGAACTCGTGCTCCTGGAGCACGCGCAGGATCTTCGCCTGCGTGCTCTGGCTCATGTCGCCGACTTCGTCGAGGAAGAGCGTGCCGCCGTCGGCCTGCTCGAAGCGGCCGATGCGCTGCTTGTCGGCGCTCGTGAACGCGCCCTTCTCGTGGCCGAAGAGTTCCGACTCGAGCAGGTTCTCCTGCAGCGCCGCGCAGTTGACCTTCACGAACGCGCGGTTCGCGCGGTTCGAATTGTGGTGGATGGCGCCGGCGATCAACTCCTTGCCGGTGCCCGTCTCGCCGCGCACGAGCACGGTCGAGTTGCTGCGCGCGACTTTCTTGACGATCGCGAGCACCGACTGCAGCGCGCCGCTCGCGCCGACGATGTGGTCGAAGTCGTAGATGTCCTGCTGCTCGTGCCGCAGGTAGTCGACCTGGTGCTTGAGGTGCCGCAGCTCGATCGCCTTTTCGATCTTGAGCTCCATCTCCTCGATTTCGAACGGCTTCTGGACGAAGTCGAACGCGCCGATCTTCATCGCCTCGACGGCGGTGTGGATCGACCCGAACGCCGTCATCAGGATGACCGCCGCGCTGGGCTGAATCGACCGCGTCGTCCGCAGCACGTCCATGCCGTCGGCGCCGCCCATGCGCAGGTCCGTCAGCACGACATCGAATTGATTGTCCTGGAGGCGTTCGATCGCCGCCGTGCCGTTGGCCGCTTCTTCAACGTCGTGACCGGCGTTGTTCAGCGCGCGGACAAGGCCCTTCCGCAGCGAATCGTGATCGTCGACAACCAGAATGCGTCCCATGTCCCTTTATCTCCCCAGGCTGCGTTCAGAAGGTACGACCGGCAGCGTGACCTTGAAGGTCGCGCCGCGGCCGGGCGCCGATGTCGCGTCGATATGTCCTTCGTGCGCGTCGACGACGTTGCGCACGATCGCCAGGCCAAGGCCCGTGCCCTGCGGCTTCGTGCTGAAAAACGGGCTGAAGACCCGCTCCATGTCTTCGGGCGCGATGCCCGGTCCCGAATCGCGTACTTCCACCACGATCTGCGGCGGCTGCGGATCGGCCGCGCCGACCGGTTCGTCCTCGCCCGGCAGCAGCCAGGCGCGAATGTCCACGTGCCCCTCGCCGCCCAGCGCCTCGAACGCGTTGGCGAGCAGGTTGGAGAACAACTGGCGGAGCTGGTGCGGATCGGCGAGCAGCTCGGGGACGTCCGGCTCGATGACGGTGTTGATGGACACCGCACCGCGCCGCATCTTGCCCTCGGCCAGCGTGATCGCATCCTTCAGGACCTCGTTGATGTCCGCCCGCTCGACCTGCAGTTGAATCGGCCGGACGAATTCGAGGACTTCCACCACGATGGCGTTGGCCATCTTGGCTTCCTTGATGATGTCGTTGAGCGTCTCGAGCGCCTCTTCGCGGTCCGTCATCTGCCGCTTGAGGACGCCGGCCATCACTTCGATGCTGGCCAGCGGGTTCTTGACTTCGTGCGCGATGGCCGCCGCCATTTCGCCGAGCGCGGCCAGCCGGTCGCGCAGCCGCTCGCGCTCTTCGATCTGTTCGACCCGCGTCAGGTCCTTGAAGAACATCGTCGCGCCCACCATCCGCCCGTCGTCGTCGTGGATGTGCGAGAGCGTGTAGCCCATGGCGCGGCCCGTCTTGCGGAGCCGCATCTCGGCGCGGTTGGGGAGGTCGCTGCTGTCGAAGGCCTGCTGCAGGACGCGCGTTACTTCCGGCACGTCGTGCAGCACTTCGTGGTACTGCCTCCCGATGTAGTCCTCGCGGCCGGCCAGGGCCAGCACGCGGTAGGCCATGTCGTTCATCGCCGCGATTCGACCGTCCCGGGTGATGGCGAGCACGCCCGTCCGGAGGTTGAACACGAGGTGACGGAAAAACCGATCGCCCAGAAGGTCTTCGGACTTCGGCCGGGCGGCGGATCGGTCCCCGACCGAGGGCCGTTCCTTGGCCAGGCGTTCCGACCGCTCCGAACTGACTGTGCTTGCTTGACGCGCCATTATCATGACCCGCTCCCGCGGGCGGACAATCTCAAGGCAAGCCTTGTGCCCACCCAATGCGACGGTTTACCCACCAAAACCGTGCGTGGACTGTTATCGGCAGTCAGGAGATTTGGGCTATACGATTACAGAAACGGCAGGGAATTACAAAATGGTAATCAAGAAGTCGACCTAACTCGCGTTTTCTGGCTCCTGGAGGGCCTCCCACTGGTTCATGAGGTCGCCGACCTCCCACATCAATTGATGATGTTTCGAGGCAATGGCCTCGGCGGTGGCTCTTTCCTCGTAAAAACCGGGGGTCGCCATCTGGCCCTCGAGTTCCTTGATGGCCTGTTCCCGTTCTGTAATCCGGGCCTCCAAATCAGCCACCCGCTTACGACGTTCGTCGTCTTGCCGCTGGCGCCGACGGGTGTCGGCGTCGGCCTTCTTCTTTTCCTGATATCGGTCCGCCGTCGAGGGGGCCGGCGGTTCCGGGACGGGTCGGGCGGTTCCCCCGGGTTTGGGCTGAGGGGTAGCCGGCTTCCCAGCCTCTCGGCTCTCTATGGAGCCCCGGCTGTCCATGGAGCCCCGGGTCTTCAGACCCGGGGTCACCTTGGCTCCCGGGGTCTCCCGCCGGATCTCCTTCCGCGCCGGCGCCACGGGCGCCTCGGGACGATGCGTCCGGCTCCACAGGAACTGTTCGTAGGTGCCCAGGTAGATCTCGACGGTGCCGTGGCCGACGGCGATGACCTTGGTCGCCAGCCGATCGACGAAGTACCGATCGTGCGACACAAAGATGAGCGTGCCGCCGAAGTCCTCGAGCGCCTCGAGGAGCACATCCTTCGAATCGAGGTCGAGGTGGTTCGTGGGCTCGTCGAGCAGGAGCGTGTTCGCGGGCCGCAGAAGCATGCGCGCGACCGCGAGGCGCGTGCGCTCGCCGCCGGAGAGGACCCCCGCGCGCTTGTAAATGTCGTCGCCGGAGAACAGAAAACCGCCGAGGATGTTCCGGATCATCGGCACCATCCCCACGGGCGAATCGGACTCCATCGTTTCGTACACCGTCAGTGCCGGATCGAGCCGGTTGGCCTCGTCCTGCGCGAAGTACTGCATGACGACCTGATGGCCCAGGAGCCGCTCGCCCGTGTCCGGCGCTTCGGCGCCCGCGAGCATCCGCATCAGCGTGGATTTGCCGGCGCCGTTCGGCGCGACCAGCGCGATGCGGTCGCCACGTTCGATGTGGGCTGAAATGTTGTCGAGCACGACCAGGTCGCCGTAGGCCTTGCGGGCGTTTCGCAGCTCCAGCACCATGCGGCCGCTCTTCGGACACGACGGAAACGTGAAATGCACGCGCTTGCGTTCGGGCGGCACCTCGATGATCTGGACCTTGTCCAGCATCTTGATGCGGCTCTGCACCTGCGCGGCCTTCGTCGCCTGGTAGCGGAACCGATCGATGAACGCGCGCATCCGCCCGATCTCGTCGTCTTGTTCCTGTTTGGCCTTGCGCAGCCGATCCATGCGCGCGTCGCGCTCGACGAGAAACGCCGAATACGTGCCCACGTAGTCGGTGATGGTGCGCAGCGAGATTTCGGCGATGCGCGTCACGACCGAGTCGAGAAAGAACCGATCGTGCGAGACCAGGATGACGGCGTAGGGATACGCCGACAGATACTCTTCCAGCCAGTTCCGCGCGTCGAGATCGAGATGGTTCGTCGGCTCGTCGAGCAGCAACAGCGTGGGACGGCCCAGCAGGACTTTTGCGAGCGCGATGCGCATCTGCCAGCCGCCGGAGAACGTCTCGGCGGGTTTGGTGAAGTCGGTTTTTGAAAAGCCGAGGCCTTCGAGCACCTGCGTCACGCGCAAATCGATGCTGTAGCCGTCGTCGCGCCGGAAGACCTCCGTCAGGTCGTGATAGCGCACCAGCAGCGCCTCGTGCTCGCCGTCCGGCAAGGCCGGATCGGCCAGGCTGTGCTCGATGCGGGAAATCTCGTCGCGGATGTCCAGCAACGACTGAAACGCCGACGCCGCCTCGTCGAAGAGCGAGCGCCCGCCATGTTCCAGGCCGTCCTGCGGCAGGTAGCCCACCGTGAGTCCGGAGGGTTTGACCACCAGACCGGCGTCGGGATCGTCGAGCCCGGCGAGAATGCGCAGCAGGGTGGTCTTGCCGGCGCCGTTCGGCCCCGCCAGGCCGACACGGTCCCCGTCACCCACCTGCCAGGTGACCTCGTCGAGGAGGATGCGATCGCCGAAACGCTTGGTCAGGCCCGAGAGCTGGATCATAGGGGACGTACCTGTTTTCCACAGGTGGGCCTCTACGGCTTTGGCCCACCTGTGGAAAACAGGTACGTCCCCATATACTGACATTTCCGGGCGTACAGGCCGCGCATATCAGCCCGCCGTCTAATGAGCTGAATGCCCCGGCCGAGCCTGTGCCCGGTCACTGCATTCAAGGCGCCTTTTGGCTACCCGGACGGATGAGGAGCTCGTCGCCCTTGCCACGGCGGGGGACCTGGACTGCTTTAACCAGCTGGTCGCCCGCTGGGAGCGGCCGATTTACGCGCTCGCGTATCGGACGCTGGGTCGCGAGGAAGATGCTCGCGACGTCGTACAGGAAGCGTTTCTTCGCGCCTTCCGCGGCCTGCGGAATTTTCGCGGGGACGCGAAGTTTTCGTCCTGGCTCTATCGCATCACGCTGAATCTCTGCCGCGACTGGATTCGGCGCGAGCGGCGGGCGCCCATCGCGCAGATGCCCGAGGGCGTCGACCCGATCGAGGTCGCCGATGAGAAGATGTCGCCGACCGAGTCGGTCGAAGACCTGGTCGCGCGCCAGGAGCTGTCCGGCGCCGTCGCGCGCGCCATGGCCGACCTGCCGGAAGAACAGCGGACCGCGATCCTCCTGAAGGAGTACCACGGCCTGACGTTCCAGGAGATCGCCGACCAGCTCGATTGCCCGCTGAGTACGGTGAAGACGCGCCTCTATCAAGGGCTCTCGGTGCTGCGCCGACGACTCGAGCGAAGGCAGGCCGAAGAAGCCAGCCTTCGCCGTGCAACCTGGGAAAAGGCCTGACCTGTTAGTTGTTAGTTGCTAGTTGTTAGTTGTTAGTTAAGGCATTATCGAGGACTTCTCTTATGTGTCATGAGCGTGATCGCCTAATCGCCTACCTCTACGACGAATGCGACGCCACCGAGCGCGACGCGGTGCGCCAGCACCTCGACGGCTGCGACGAGTGCCGCACCGAAGTAGCGGGCCTGCGCGGCGTGCGCGAGGATCTGCTGGCGTGGGACGTGCCCGCGCACGGATCGGTGTGGACGCCATTTGCGCCCGCGCCCGTGCGGCCGTCGTGGCGCCAGGTGCCGGCATGGGCCATGGCCGCCGCAGCCGGCCTCGTGCTGGCCGCCGGTGCGGCCGGCGGCGCGGCCGTGCAGGCGTTTGCGCCAGAGCGGTCCTCGTCTCAGGTCGCGGCTGTCTCCGAGCCGCAGCGCGCAATGCCGGTCTCGCTGACATCGGCGGATCTTGACGCGCTCGAGCGGCGCCTGATGGCGAGTTTCGGCGATCGGCTGGGTGCGGTCGACGCGCGCGTGCAGCAGGTGTCGACGGGATCGGTGAGAACGAGTGACTTCCAGGGCGGTCGTGAGGCGCTCGTCGGCCAGATCCAGGCGCTACAAGAGCAGAATCAACGGCTGGTCGGTATCATCAACACCATCTATGCGAATGCGGAGACGGCGGACAAGAAGGCGGACTTTCAGAACGCCAACCTCGTCCGGAACTTCAACGACCTGAAGACGCTGGTCGTGACGCAGCTGCAGCAGTCGCAGTCGTCGAAGTAAGTGGAGGTCCAGTGAACGCTCGCAACATTGCCATCACGTCCGTCATTCTCGTCGCGACGCTCGGCGCCTCGGCCGGCGCGCAGACACTGGTGCCCACCGAACTGCCGGCGGATGCGCGGCATCAGGTCGATTTGTTCAGCGACAGCCTGCGCGCCGCGGTCGTGAACGCGGGCCGGCAATTGGCCGATCGCGCGCGGCAGGTGGTGCCTGACATCCGGCTTCGGTTCGAGAACGATCCCGCCATCTTTGGCAACTGGATGCCGAAGGGCGAGGGCTTCATGTTCCTGGTCGATGTCCCGGCCATTGACGCGACGAGTGAGCAGTTGTGGGATGTCTACCGGCGTATTCCGCGCCCCGCGCAGACCGTCGGGAATGGCACCGCGGCGCCGGTCGTGACCCCGGTTGTGCCGCCTGACCCCGTCGTGCCGCCGATGACCAACCCTGAACGCGAGTACTCGGAGCTGATACGCCAGGCGTTGGTCGATGCCATGCTCCAGAACGCATTTGCCCTTCCGCTGAAGGACGGCCAGACGCTGACCGTGATTGTCGGCGAGATCGAAACCGCCCCGTCGACGACGATTGCCGAGGTGCGCAAGCGCCTGTATCTCACCATCACGAGCGAGGATCTCACCGCCCTGAAGCAGGGGCGCATCACCAAGGACGAGGCCCGGAAGCGGATTCAGGAGCGCCGGTACTGATCTACAATTTTGCCCATGGCACGGCCGCTGGCGGTTCTCGGCGTCACGACACTAGCCCTGATCGCGGCCGCTGGCTGCGGCAAGTACCCTGACCTCAAGAACAGTCTCAAAATCGTCAACGTCCTCTCGGGCTACCACGACATCGGCATCACGCCCGATCACAAGAACAAGCTCGTCCCCTCCATTACCTTTCAACTGAAGAACGAGGGCAGCGACGCGCTCAGTTACGTCGACCTGGCGGTCGACTACTGGCAGAACGGCGACGACGGGCCGCTCGACTCCAAGATCGTCGTGGGCATCTCCGGCCAGGCGCTCGGGCCGGGACAAACCGGTGACTCCATTACGATTCGCTCCGAGCACGGCTACACATCGGAAGCCGCCCGCGTCAATTTCTTCACGAACAGCGTGTTTCGAGGGTTCACGGCCAGGATCTACGCCAAATTTCGCGGTCGGACGACGCCGCTCGGCGAGTTGAAGGTGGAGCCGCGCTTGTTGCCTTCAACTGGTCGGGACGGCAATCGCCCGTGAGCGTTCCCGACCCCGACGACGGTTCCATCGGCCCCTCACTCGCGCGTCGGCTCGGCCCGTTCGATGCCGCTGCGATTGTCATTTCCAACGTCATCGGCGGCGGCATCTACTTCGTCCCGATCATCGTCGCCGGCCTGATCCCATTCACCGGCTGGCTGCTGGCGGCGTGGCTGTTCGGCGGCCTGCTGGCATTTGCCGGTGCGATGACCTACGCAGAGCTCGCGACGCTGCGGCCGCATGCCGGCGGCGAATATGTGTATCTGCGCGAGGCCTACGGCCCGCTGGCCGCGTTCCTCACCGGATGGACCTCGTTCGTCGCGGGCTTTTCGGGATCGATCGCCGCCGGCGCCGTGGCGCTCGCCGAGTACATCGCGCGCTTCGTGCCGGCGCTGTCGGATCCGACGCCGCTCCTGACGTTGCCCGTGCCGTGGGTCAATCTCGAAGTCACGCGCCAGGCGCTGGTGGCGATTGGCGCCATCGTCCTCTTGTCATTCGTCCACTTCCACGCGCACGGGCGCGTCGTCCACAACGCGCTGACGCTCGGCAAGGTGCTCGCGCTCGTCGTGTTCATCGCGCTCGGTCTCGCGTGGGGCCACGGCGTGGCGGCAAATCTGACCAGCAGTCACGTGGTCGCCAATCCGGCAGCTGGCTGGCTGCTGGCGCTGCCGCCGATCATGCTGACGTATTCCGGCTGGAACGCGGCGGCCTACGTCGCCGAGGAAATCAAGAATCCAAATCGCAACGTGCCGCTCGCGCTCGCGCTGGGCACTATCGGCGTCGTGATCATCTACATGGCGCTGAACGTCCTGTTCCTCTATGCGATGCCGATTGCCAGTCTCGCCGCGCTCGACGGTCATCTGGCGGATAGCGTGGCGGAGCAGCTCTTCGGCGTCGCGGCCGGCAATCTGCTCGGCGCGTTCGCCATCGTCAGCCTGGCCGCCAGCATCAGCGCGATGGTGATCGCTGGTCCACGCGTGTACTACGCGATGGCGCGCGATCACGTGTTCCTCAAATCCGCGGCTCGGGTTCATCCGCAACAGCGCACGCCGATGCGCGCGATCACCGCCCAGGCTGTCTGGAGCAGTGTTCTCGTACTGTCAGGAACGTTGACGCAGCTGGTGCTGTATACGGGTTTTGCGGTCGTCGTCTTTTCCGGCGTCGCGGTAATGGCGGTGTTCACGCTGCGGCGCCGTGATCCAGGGGCGGAGCGGCCGTTCAAAGCCTGGGGCTATCCGATCGCGCCCGCATTCTTCGTCGCCGCAAGCGTGGTGATGGTCGTTTATCAGGTGGTCAACGAACCCGTGCCCACACTCGCCGGTCTCGGCGTGATTGCCGTGGGCGTGCCGGTGTACTTTTTATTTGCGAAAAAAGGCCGGGGCTCGTTTTCTGGTCAGTAGGTCACTCAGAAAACGAGCCCCGGCCTTCTTGTCTATTTCTTTTTTAAGTTCACTCGAACGGTCTTCGTGCGGCCGATCTCCACGTTGATGTCGCCCGTGTAGGTCTGATAGCCGTCCGCGACCAGTTTCAATTCGTGGTGGCCGCCCTCGATCTCGAGGTGGTCCGCCAGTCCGTTGAATTCATCGACGGTGCCCGCGAGCGCATTGTCGATGTACACCTTCGCGGTCGATGGACCCACGCGCAGACGGATCGTGCCGGTCGTCGCCTGGTATTTGGGTTCGGACGAGCCGCCGCCGCCGCCGTAGCCGTAGCCGGGATCAATCCAGTACGAATCAAAGCAATAGCCGTACGGGTCGTACCACGCGCCGTAGTGTCCCCATCCCCAGCACGTGCCCGCATACAGCCACGGGCTGTAGCCGTAAAAACCGACGCCCCAGCCGAACCCGCCTGAATACCAGGGATACCAATCACCCCACGGTCCCCAGAACGGGAATCCGATCTGGTCGCCATCGCCAACGGCCGGCCGCGGCTTCGCTTCGCCGGTGACCGGTCGGCCACCGCGCGTGCGCGCGCCGAATGCGTCGGCCGACGAGGAAGAGTTGAGATTGAGACCCGCACGGCTCACGCCGCCTGACACCGCCGAGCCCGCGCTGCCGACGACGACACCAGCCGGAGCCGCGGCGGCGCTGCGTGGTCTCGTCGCTGGGTCAACGGGACGACCGGATCCGCGACGGGGTGCGTCAGACGGGCCGGTGTCGACCCGGCCGCTGCCGCTGTCACCCGAACCCGATGGCGGCCGCGAGACGCCGGATCCGCCACTGCCAGAACTGGTGCCGCCGCCGCCGCTTCCCCCGGAAGAACTGGACGAGCCGCCTGACGCCCCGCCACTACCTCCCGAACCACCGGAACCAGAAGACCCTGAGCTTGATCCGCCGCCAGAAGTGCGGGGAATGGCCTGGGCGCCTGCCACCACGGGTATTGCAAGCCCCAGGGCTGCGACCACCGACGCGGCTTGGAGAATCGACTTCACCATGGCTGCTGCTCCTGAGGTCCGCGCGCGGGACCTGCTCTAGGCCAAACAGTGCAAGTTTACGGCCAGTGCCCGCCGCGCACAATAAATGATGTTCCCGCGCGGCCTTGGCGCCGATTGGGGACGTACCTGTTTTCCACAGGTGTCACGGCCGGGGGTCGGGTCCGTTTTCCACAATCTGCGGAAAACGGACCCGACCCCTTTTTCGCGCACCTGTGGAAAACAGGTACGTCCCCTATACTCGATCGATGGAGTCCCACGCGACGACCGTGCTCGGGGTGCGTCACCAGGGCCGTGTCGTGCTGGCCAGCGACGGCCAGGTCACGCTCGGGCAGACGGTGGTGAAGCACCAGGCGCGCAAGGTGCGCCGGCTGTACCACGAGCGCGTGCTGGCCGGATTTGCCGGGACCGCCGCCGACGGATTTGCGCTCTTCAGCCGCTTCGAGAGCAAGCTCGAGGAGCATCGCGGCAATCTCGAGCGGGCGGCCGTCGAACTGGCGCGCGACTGGCGCACCGACCGCGCGTTGCGCCGGCTCGAGGCCATGATGCTCGTCGCCGACACCCGTGTCATGTACCTGCTCTCGGGGACCGGCGATCTGATCGAGCCCGACGACGGCGTCATTGGCATCGGATCGGGCGGACCATTTGCCATGGCGGCCGCGCGCGCGCTGGTGCGGCACAGCTCGCTCGACGCCCGGGCGGTCGCGACCGAGGCGATGGCCATCGCCGCGGAAATCTGCATCTACACGAACAGTCAGGTCGTCATTGAAGAACTCTGAGACCGCTCCATCCACCACGATCGGTTCGTCGATGACCCCGCGCGAAATCGTCGCCGAGCTCGACAAGTACGTCGTCGGCCAGGCGAAGGCCAAGCGCGCGGTGGCCATCGCGCTGCGCAATCGGTACCGGCGGCAACGGCTGTCGCCGGAGTTGCGCGAGGAAGTGGCGCCCAAGAACATTCTGATGATCGGGCCGACCGGCGTCGGCAAGACGGAGATCGCGCGGCGGCTGGCGCGGCTCGCCCAATCGCCGTTTCTCAAGATCGAAGCGTCGAAGTTCACGGAAGTCGGGTACGTGGGCCGCGACGTCGAGTCGATGATCCGCGACCTCGCGGAAATCGCCGTGAAGATGGTGCGCGAGGAACGCGAAGCCGAGGTCCACGACAAAGCCCGCCGCGCCGCCGAGGAACGCGTGCTCGATCTGCTGCTGCCCAGCACGCCCGTGGCCGTGCGTTCGGAGACGTCCGGGGCCGCCGGCTTCGGAGAGGCTTCGGCCGAGTCGGGCATGGCGCGCGATCCTCAGGCCAGCACGCGCGAATGGCTCCGCGAGCAGTTGCACGCCGGCAAGCTCGACACCAAGACCGTCGAGCTCGAGACGCGCGAACGGTCGATGCCGTCCTTCGAGCTGATTCAGGGATCATCGATCGAGGAAATCGGCGTCAACCTGCGCGACATGATGCCCGGCATGTTCCAGGGCCGCACCCGCAGCCGGCGCATGCCGGTGCCGGAGGCGTTCGATTACCTGACGCAGGAAGAGGCGCAAAAGCTCATCGACATGGACGCGGTCTCCCGCGCCGCGATCCGGCGCGTCGAGGACGCCGGCATCATCTTTCTCGACGAGATCGACAAGATCGCTGGCCGCGAAGGCGCGCATGGCCCGGACGTCAGCCGCGAGGGCGTGCAGCGCGACATCCTGCCGATCGTCGAGGGCACGACAGTGAACACGAAGTACGGGATGGTCCGTACCGACCACATTCTGTTCATCGCCGCGGGCGCGTTTCACGTGTCGAAACCGTCAGATCTGATTCCTGAACTGCAGGGACGATTCCCGATCCGTGTCGAGCTCGAGCCGTTGGGCAAGGACGAGTTCGTGCGCATCCTCACCGAGCCGCGCAACGCGCTCATCAAACAGTACCTCGCCTTGATGGGCACCGAAGATCTGCGGCTCGAATTCACGCCGCCGGCCATCGAGCGCATCGCGGAACTCGCCACCTTTGTCAACGAGCGCACCGAGAACATCGGCGCGCGCCGGCTGCATACCGTGCTCGAGCGCCTGCTCGACGAGGTCTCGTTTCACGCGCCCGAGCTCGGTGGGCAATCGGTGACGATCGATGCGCCGTACGTCGATCGCATGCTCGCCGACATCGCGAAGAGCGACGACCTGTCGCGGTACATCCTGTGAGGCGTCGGATGCGGCAGGCCGCCTGGCCGGCGGCGATCGCGATCACGATCGCCGCCTGCGGCCACAAGGGCAGTCCGCAACCGCCTGATCGCCCGGCGCCGCCGGCGGTCGAGGCCTTTGTCATCGAGAAAACCGGACCGGCCGTAGTCCTGCGATTCACGGTGCCGATTCCCGACGCTGAAACTGGCGCGCCGCGTCTGGTCGAGCGCGTCGAGGTGTACGCGCTGTCGAAACCGGCCGCCGATCCCGCGCCCACGCCCGTGGAACTGGCGGTGGCGGCGCATCTGTTGTCGAGGATCGAAGCACCCGCGGCGACGAAGCCGCCGCAGGCGGCGCCGCCTGTCGCGGAACTCGTGTCCGGGACGCTGACGTTCACCGACACGCTCACGGTCCCGGCGGCCGACGCGGCCGCGGTCCGCTACTACGTCGTCCAGGCCGTCAACGGCCGGCGTCGAGGTCCGCTGTCGCGCATTCTGAAAGTGCCGGTAGCTGCGCTGCTCGATGTCCCCACCAACGTCGTGGCCCAGTACGACGAGCGCACGCTGTCGGTGTCCTGGTCGCCGGGCCAGGCCGGCACGCGCTTTGTGCTGGACGAAACCGACGCGTCGGGCGCCGGCGCGAAGCACGTGACGCCGGCGCCGCTCGAGGTCGCGAAGTTCGAGGTGCCGGTCGAGTTCGGCAAGGCGCGCTGTTTTGTCGTCCGGGCGATCCAGATCAGCGGGGACGTCACGCTGATTGGTGATGGCGCGGCGCCGGTGTGCGTGACGCCCGTCGATCGCTTTCCGCCGCCCGTGCCGGCCGATCTGGTGGCGGTTGCCGGCGACGCGGGCGTGGAAGTGTCATGGACCGCCAGCGCGGCCGGCGATCTGGCCGGCTACGTCGTCTTGCGTGGCGAAGGCGCGAATGGCACACTGCAGCCGCTCACGCCGGCGCCGGTCACGGCGACGACGTATCGGGACCAGACGGCGCGGTCGGGCGTGACGTATCAGTACGCGGTGAAGGCCGTCGATGGCGCCGGGAACGAGAGCGGTCTCTCGAATCGCTATCCCGTGACGGCTCGCCATCCGGGTGATGACGTGACGCCGCGCGCGCGTCGTGAAAGGTGATGCAGGTTGATGGTGCGTTTGTATCGGGTCGAATATGACAGCGCCCCCAGGTATGTCGCGGAACGCGACGGCGTGTGGCGCCTGGTGCAGGGCGACGCGTTCGGGACGTTCTCGGAAGGCGCGGAAATCGATCGCGAGCGGGTCCGTGTGCTGGCGCCCGTGCTGCCCTCCAAGATCGTCTGCGTCGGCTTGAACTATCGCGATCATGCGGCGGAACAGAGCAAGCCGCTGCCGGCCGAGCCGCTGCTGTTCATCAAGCCCTCGACGTGCGTGATCGGCCATGGAGCGCCGATTGAGGCGCCCGTCTGGGCCGGACGCGTCGACCACGAAGCCGAGCTCGGCGTCGTGATCCGCAAGACCGCGAAGAACGTGCGCGCGGCCCGTGCCTACGAGTACATCCTCGGGCTGACGTGCGTGAACGACGTCACGGCGCGTGATCTCCAGAACAAGGAGAGCCAGTACACGCGGTGCAAGGGCTTCGACACATTCGGGCCGGTCGGGCCGTGCATCGCCGTCGGCCTGGACGGCCGCGATTTGCAGGTGCAGGCCTTCGTCAACGGCAATCTGCGCCAGAACTCAAGGTCCCGTGAACTGATCTTCACGATTCCCGAGCTCGTCGAGTTCATTTCGTCCGTCATGACACTGCTGCCGGGCGATATCATTTCGACCGGGACGCCGTCGGGTATCGGCCCGATTCGCCCGGGCGATCAGGTCACCATCCACGTCGAGGGCGTCGGCGCGCTCACCAATCCGGTCGTGGTCAGGGAAGGAATGGCTTCATGAAGTTTTTTGTCGACTCCGGCAATCTCGACGACATCCGGAAGCTGATGCCCTTGGGCATTGTCGATGGCGTCACGACGAACCCGTCGCTGCTGGCGAAGGAGCCGCGCCCGGCGACCGACATCATCAAGGACATCTGCAAGCTGGTGAAGGGCCCTGTCAGCTACGAAGTGGTCTCGACCGACGCGGCGGGCATGATTGCCGAAGGCCGAAAGCTCGCGGCCGTCGATCCGCACGTGGTGGTCAAGGCGCCGTTCACGCCGGCCGGCGTCGAGGCGACGCACGTTCTGGCCGGTGAGGGCATCAAGGTCAACGTCACCCTGTGCTTTTCGCCGACGCAGGCGCTCATCGCGGCCAAGGTCGGCGCGGCCTACATCAGCCCGTTCATCGGCCGGCTCGATGACATTGCGACCGACGGTCTCGAGCTCATCCGCCAGATCGTCGAAATTTACGGGCATTACGACTTCAAGACGGAGGTGCTGGTGGCCAGCGTCCGTCATCCCATGCACATCGTGCACGCGGCGCGCATGGGCGCGGACGTCTGCACGTGCCCGCCATCCGTCCTCGAGGCGTGCTTCAAGCATCCGCTGACCGACATCGGATTGGAGAAGTTCCTGAAGGACTGGGAGAAGGCCCAGAAAGCGGTCACGAGCTGACGGAGAAAAGACCGGTTAACACGGAGAGACGGAGGACGCACGGAGACACGGAGACGAGCATCTCTGGATCGGGCGAGCGACCTGGCTGGCCGCAACGCGGCCAGGCGGATTGGGAAGACCGGCGTGGGAGAACGCGTTGAAAACGCAGACACGGCGTTCTCTCACGCCGGTCTTCCCAATCCGCCCAGCCCGGCGAAGCCGGGCCGGCCAGGTCGCTCGCGTCTTCCTGTCGCGCTTTTCTTCGTTCTCCGTGGATCGCCGTGCCTCCGTGTGAACCGACCAGCCTCCATGTTCTACACTTCCGCATGCGCGTGAACGGTCACACTCCGGTCCTCCCCTCATGATGAACGATCGACTCGACGAACTCGAACGACTCGCCGAACTGGGTGGCGGGGAAGAGCGCCTCCGCAAGCAGCATGAGGCCGGCAAGCTCACCGCACGCGAGCGGATGGATCTCCTGTTCGATACCGGCACGTTCGAGGAACTGGACAAGTTCGTCACCCATCGCAGCCGCGATTTCGGGATGGAAAAGGAGATGGTCCCCGGCGACGGCGTCGTCTCGGGCCACGGCCGCATCGACGGCCGGCCGGCGTACGCGTTCGCGCAGGATTTCACCGTGTTCGGCGGATCGCTGTCCGAGACGAACGCCGCGAAGATCGTCAAGGTCATGGATCTGGCCGTCCGCATGGGCGCGCCGATCATCGGCTTGAACGACTCGGGCGGCGCGCGCATCCAGGAAGGCGTGATGTCGCTCGGCGGCTACGCCGACATTTTCCTGCGCAACACCCTGGCCTCCGGCGTCGTGCCGCAGATCTCCGCCATCATGGGCCCCTGCGCCGGCGGCGCCGTGTACTCGCCGGCGATCACCGATTTCAACATCATGGTCGAAGGCACGAGCTACATGTTCGTGACGGGCCCCGACGTCATCAAGACTGTGACGCACGAAGACGTCACCAAAGAAGAGTTGGGCGGCGCGCTCGCGCACAACGCGAAAAGCGGCGTGGCGCACTTCGCCGTGGCCGACGACCGCGAGTGCATTCAGCTCATTCGTGAACTGCTCGGCTACCTGCCATCGAATAACCTGGACGATCCGCCCCAGCGCTCGACGACCGACCCGATCGATCGGGAGGATGACGCGCTCGATCGCCTCGTGCCGGCCCAGCCGAACCAGCCGTACGACATGCACGACCTGATTCGCGCCGTGGTCGACGATGGCGGATTCCTGGAAGTCCAGCGGCTGTACGCGCAGAACATCATCGTGGGTTTCGCCCGGCTCGGCGGGCGCCCGGTCGGCGTCGTGGCCAACCAGCCCGCGGTGCTGGCCGGATGCCTCGACATCGACGCGTCGGTGAAGGCGGCGCGGTTCGTGCGGTTCTGCGACGCCTTCAATATTCCGCTCATCACCTTCGAGGACGTGCCGGGCTTCCTGCCGGGCGTCGAGCAGGAACACGGCGGCATCATCCGCGCCGGGGCCAAGCTGCTCTACGCCTACGCCGAAGCGACGGTCCCGAAGATCACCGTCATTACGCGCAAGGCCTACGGCGGCGCCTACTGCGTGATGGCGAGCAAGCACATTCGCACCGACTTCAACTACGCCTATCCCATGGCGGAAATCGCGGTGATGGGATCGGAAGGCGCGGTCAACGTGCTCTACCGGCGCGAGCTGCAGGCCTCGGCGGATCCGGTGGCGCTGCGGGCCAAACTGGTCGGCGAGTTCCGTGAGAAGTTCGCGAACCCGCTGATCGCGGCGTCCGTCGGGTTCATCGACGAAATCATCCAGCCGCGCCAGACGCGCACCAAGCTGATCGCGGCGCTCGCGAGCTGCGAGAACAAGCGCGATCGCAACCCGGCCCGGAAGCACGGCAACATTCCGCTTTGATGAAGGTCCTCGTCGCCAATCGTGGCGAAATCGCCGTCCGCGTGATTCGTGCCTGCCGCGAAATGGGGCTCGGTGCCGTCGCCGTCTATTCCGAATGCGATCGCGATGCGCTGCACGTGCGGCTGGCGGATGCGGCCGTCCCGATCGGTCCTGGTCCCGCGCGCGAGAGCTATCTGCGGATCGACGCCATCATCGACGCGGCCCGGCGGACCGGCGCCACCCTGATTCACCCCGGCTACGGCTTCCTCGCCGAGAACGAGGACTTCGCCCAGGCCTGCGTGGATGCGGGCCTGACGTTCGTCGGACCGACGCCGCAGGCCATCGCGCTCATGGGCAGCAAGACCGCCGCGCGCCAGGCGGCGCAGGCCGCGGGCGTGCCGGTGGTGCCGGGTACCGAATCGCCGTTCAGCGACAGCGCCAGTGACGACGAGATCGTCGCGACCGCCGGCCGCATCGGCTATCCCCTCGTCGTGAAGGCGGTGTCCGGCGGCGGCGGCAAGGGCATGCGCACCGTCGCTGCGCCCGGCGATCTGCTGGCGGCCGTGAGAACCGCCCGCTCGGAGGCCGGATCGGCGTTCGGCGATTCGGCGGTGTACCTCGAGCGCCGTCTGATGCGTCCGCGGCACATCGAGATCCAGCTGTTGGGCGATCACCACGGCACGGTGATCCCGTTCGTCGAGCGCGAGTGCTCGATCCAGCGCCGGCACCAGAAGGTCGTGGAAGAGTCGCCCTCGCTGGCCCTCGACGCGGAGACGCGCCGGCGGATGGCCGAATGCGCCGCCCAGGTCGCCCGGAGCGTCGGCTATACCAATGCGGGGACGATCGAGTTCCTGCTGGACGAAGACGGACAGTTCTATTTCCTGGAAATGAACACGCGGCTGCAGGTCGAACATCCCGTCACCGAACTGGTGACGGGCATCGACCTCGTGCACTGGCAGCTGCGCATCGCGCAGGGCGCGCGGCTCGACATCGCCCCTGAGCGTGCCCTGACCCCGATCTGTCACGCGATCGAATGCCGCATCTATGCCGAAGATCCGGACGCGGGTTTTCTGCCGGCGCCGGGCCGTGTGCAGGCGTTGACGGTGCCCGGCGGCCCAGGCATTCGCGACGATCGCGGCGTGGCGGCGGGTTTCGAGATCCCCATGTTCTACGACTCGATGATCTCGAAGCTGATCGCCTGGGGCGCCGACCGTCCGCAGGCGATCGCCCGCCTGTCGCGCGCGCTCGATGAGTACCGCGTCGTCGGCGTGAAGACCACGCTGCCGTTCTTCCGGTGGCTCGTCGGCCAGCCCGAGTTTGCGGCCGGCCAGTTCGACACGACGTATCTCGATCGTCTGCTCGCCGACCGGCGCGGCATCCCGTTCGTGACGCCGACGCCGACGGACGAAGACGATGCGGCGATCGCCGCGGCCATCGCGACGTGGATGCGATCGCATCGCGCCGCCGCCGCGCCGGCGGGGGAGATGCGCGCGTGGCGGCGGGCGGCCCGCACCGAGGGCCTGCGATGACGTTCGAAGTCGAGGTCAACGGCCGTGTTCGCACCGTGTCGGTGGAAGCCGTCGACGGTGCTCCCGGGCGCGCGCGATTTCGTGTGCGGCTCGACGGGGCCGCGCATGCGATCGAATCCATCGTCACCGACGTCGGACTGTCGCTGATCTATCTCGACAGCGGCCGTGGCCTGGACGTCGCGGTCACGGAACGGACGGGCGGCGAGATGGCCGTGCAATTGCCGCACGTGACGGTCGACGCGATCGTCGACGCGCGGCGGTATCGCCGCGGCGGCAGCGGGCCCGCGACCGCGAGCGGGGACGTGCGGGTCGTGGCCCCGATGCCCGGCCGTGTCGTCCGCGTGCTGGTCAAGGCCGGCGACCGCGTCGAGGCCCGCCAGGGACTCGTCGTGGTCGAAGCCATGAAAATGGAAAACGAGATCACGGCCGTCAGGGCCGGTGTCATCAAGGAAGTGGCGGTGAGCGCGGGCCAGTCGGTCGAGTCCGGCCGGTTGCTCGTCGTCGTGGAGTAAGTACTGCACGATCGCGTGTAAGTACTGCACGCTCGTCCAACGTCCCGGCGTCGGCGTCTGATCTTCGGGCGCAGCGTGCGGTTTTCAGCCACATTCTCCGAAGTATCTCAAGGTATTCTTGAGCCGTGAGCGACGAGTCCCGCCAGCCCAGCGAGGCGGAATCGAGCGGGCCGCCGGATGCTGCCGCGGCGCCGGTCGCGCCGGTGCGGGTGCGCGGACGCAAGCGCCGTGCGATGAAGCGCGGCACGCGGTGGTTCGTGATCGCACTCGCCGCGACGATCGCGACCGTCATCTTCACGGTGTTCACGGTCGACCTCGGCCGCATCTCGATCGGCGGAACATCGCTGCTCTCGATCGCGCAATCACAAGCCTCGAAGTTCCTCGAGCGCGAGATGACGATTGGCAGCATCAGCGCGTACGTGACGCCCGGAAAATTTGCCTTTCACGACGTCACCATCAAGGGGCCGTTCGGAGACTCGCGTCCGTTCTTCCACGCCGATCTCGTCACGGCAGAGTTCCCGTGGTGGACGCTGTTCACGAAAGAACTGAACGCCGACGTGCGGATCTACGGCTGGCGGATGGTGGTTGAGAAATTTCCGGACGGCAAGATCCACCTGCCCAAGCTCACCCCGAAACCCACGACCGAGAAAAAGAAACCGTCGTCATTGAAATGGCAGACGATGGTGGTGTACGCCTCAGGCGGCGAGTTCATCTATGACGACCACGTGTCGCCGTGGAGCGTCAAGGGACCGAACCTCCACTTTGAACTCGTGCGTGACAATAACCTCAGCACGTACGTGGGTTCGGCGGCGTTCACGGACGGGCTGGTGCAAATCCAGCAGTTCGAGCCGATGCGAGCGGATTTCAAAACGCGGTTCCAGGTGGACGGCGGCATCGTCCGCCTGAAGCACATCGATCTCCTGACGGACGGCGCCGAGACGCATCTGGACGGCTACGTGAATTTTGGGGCGTTTCCCGAGCAGGAATACCACATCCAATCCACCGTCGATTTTGCCCGCATGCGGCAGCTCTTCTGGAACAAGGCCAGTTGGCGGATGTCGGGGCAGGGTGATTTCAAGGGCATCTTCAAGATCAGCAAAGACAGCCAGTTCGATCTCAGCGGGCGCTTCGCCAGCGACGAGGCCGGGCTCGGCATCGGCGACGCCGAGTGGCGGTTTCCCGATCTGCACGGCAACCTGCAGTGGGCGCCGGGGCGCTTCGTCGTTCCGTCTGCGACGTCGGACTTCCTCGGCGGCCAGCTCCGGTTGTCGTACGGGCTCGAGGGCATCGGCACGCCGGGCGGAACCTTTGCGTCGCTCGCGGGCGACTACGACAACGTCGAGGCGTACCGATTCACGCGGCAGTTCGGCTGGACCGCACTCGAACCTCAGGGCCGGATGCACGGGCGCGTCTCGATGGGCTGGCGCAACGGCCAGTTTGGCGACACGATGGTCGGCGACGGCACGACGTCGATTCGGCCGGCAGGTGGCTCGATCGCCACGGCTGATCTGCCCGCAGGTGCGCCCCCGATTCCGCCGGAATCAGACTTCCAGAAGCACCGCGCGCTCGGTCCGTTTGCGATTGGCGGAGAGACGACGTACCGGTTCACCGGATCGACGCTGGACTTCCTGCCGAGCTGGGTTGCCACGCCGGCGACCTACGTGGCGTTCAGCGGGCACGCGTTCGGCGGTCCGGCGGACGTCGCGTTTCACGTGACGAGTCATGACTGGCAGAAAAGCGATCGGTTCTTTGCCGCCATTATGGCCAACTTCGGTCATCCCGTCGGCGCGATTGAGGTGGGCGGGCGGGGGACCTTCGACGGTACGCTGACCCGGTCTTTCAAAGCGCCGCGCATCGAGGGACAGTTCGCCTCCACCGACATGCGGGCCTGGGGCCAGACCTGGGGCCAGGCCACCGGGCGCATCCTGGTTGAAGACAGTTACCTCACCGTGACCGACGGCCGCATCGAGCATCCGAGCGGCGGCCGCATTCTGACGACCGGTAAGTACTCGCTCGGCTATCCGCGTGCCGACGGCGGCGAGGAGATGCACGCGCACATTCGCGCCGAGCGCATGCCGCTCAAACCGCTGCGTGAGGCGTTCCAGCTCGTTGATTGGCCGATCGACGGCCTGCTGACGCTCGCGGATCTGAATCTGACGGGCGCGTATGAAAGACCCGGCGGCGGCGGCACCATGCGGCTGGACCAGGCGACCGCGTGGAAGGAGCCGATCGACTCCGCCGCGGGCACGCTGGCGTTCGAAAACGACGGGTCGGTGCGCCTCAGCGGCATCGAGGTGATCAAGGGTCCTGGAAAGATCGCGGGCACCGCCTGGATCAGCTGGGCCACCGATTCGTTCTTTGTCGTCGCCGACGGCGCGAACCTGCCGATCGATTTGTTGCAGAACTTCCGGACCGAAAACATGCCGCTGTCGGGCGTGCTGGCGTTCAAGGCGCGCGGCGAGGGGCACTTTGACGCGCCGACATGGCAGATCGACGGTCAGATCCCGGATCTCTACCTTGCCGACGAGGGCATCGGTGCGGTGCAGGCACGGTTGACGCTCGCCAACAACGTCCTCGCCGGCGACGTGACGGCCGGGTCCGGCGTGTCGAATCGCCTGCAGGCTTCGTGCAACGGCAACGTCGTGCTGGCCGGCGACTATCTCTCCAATCTCACCTGCCGCTTCGTCCACACCTCGATCGATCCGTATTTCAAGTTCGTGGCGGGCGAGTTGCCCTTTACCAAGGCCATCGTCACCGGGGCCGTGACGGTCGCCGGTCCGCTGTCCGACGTGGCCCGGCTGCGCGTGGACGCGCGTATCGATGATGCGGCGCTGACGCTGTTCGACTACCGGCTGAACAACGACGGACCGCTGCAATTCGGGCTCCGGAACAACCGGATCGCGCTGGACCGCGTCCAGTTTGCGGGCGACAAGACGAGCCTGACCATCACCGGCGGAGCCGATCTCGGCACACGCACGGTCAACGTCAAGGCCGATGGATCGGCGAACCTCGCCGTGCTGCAGGCGTTCTACCCGCAGCTCACGACCGAGGGCGACTCCACGCTGGCCGCGTCGCTGACCGGAAGCTTCGACGAGCTGCTGATCACCGGACGCGCCGACATCGTCGAAGGGCGGCTGAAACATTTTGATTTCAACCAGGGCCTCGAGCACATCAACGGGCCGATCACGATGGAGTCCGGGCGCATTTCGGTCGAGGGCCTGCACGCCGTGCTCGGTGAGGGCGCGGTGGACTTCAGCGGCGCGATTCTGCTGAACGGGTACCGGCCCGAGGAGTTCGCGTTGGAGGCCAGGGGCCAGTCGCTGCATCTCCGGATTCCCGAGGGCCTGCAATCGACGGTCGACGCCTCGTTCTTTTTGCGCGGCCCCGTCACGAACCCGACGTTGTCCGGCCGCGTCGATGTGCTGAAAGCCACGTACGCGCCGAGGATTCAGACCGAGACCGGCTATTTCGGCCTGTTGCGGGGCGCCGTGGACACCAATACCGTCCTGCCCAAGCCTGTCGAGGAAGACACGGCGACGTTTCCCATGAATCTGGCCGTGAAAGTCCAGGCCTCGCACGTGACCGTGATCGAGAGCAAGGCCACGAACACGCTGATTGAGGCCAGCGCGGACGTGGACATCAGCGGCACCATCAGCCATCCCATCGTCACCGGACGCGTGGATATCGATCACGGGGAGTGGTTCTTCAACGGGAACAAGTACATCCTGCAGCACGGCACGGTGGACTTCACGAATCCCGCCCGGTTCGATCCCTACTTCGACATGACGGCCGAGACCGAGGCGCGCAGCGTCGGGCAGCGCTACACGGTGCACGTGCGCGTCACCGGCACGATCAACACGCTGACGCCCACGCTGACGTCGGAACCGAGTCTGCCGGAGTTTCAAATCATCTCGCTGCTCCTCGGCGAGACGGCGAACCTGACAGAGTCCGAGCGGCTGGCACGGACGGATCCGCAGGCGCTGCAGACCCAGGCGTTCAGTTCGATCGCCTTTTCGCTGCTGACGAGTCCGATTTCCGCCACGGTCGGCAGCGCCGTGCAGCGCGTGACGACGGTGACCGCGCAGATCGTGCCCGTCCTGTACGGGAACGAGGCGAATCTGCAGCAGGTCAATCCGTCGGCGCGCATCATTTTCGGCCGGCCGATTTCGGATCGCATCTACGTGAGCTGGTCGCACTCGTTGAGCGGCTCGCAGAGCGACGTGATCCTCATTCAGTTCGACCAGAACGATCAGATGTCCTGGGTCCTGTCGCGCAACGAGGACCGGAGCTTCGCCCTCGATCTCCGGTTGCGCAACCTCATCAAATGAGCCGGCACGGGATCGGTCTGTACCTCGTGACCCTCGGGCTGCTCGTGCTGCCCCGGCCGGCCGCCGCGCAGGCCCTGCAGGACCCGACGCGGTGGATCGGCACGCCCATCGTCGCCGTCGAAATCCGCGTGGAGGGCCGGCCCGAGACCTCTCCCGGCCTGGCGAAGCTCGTCGACATCCAGCCCGGTGAGCGCCTGGCGCCAGAGGCGTGGCGGCGGGTTGTACAGCGCCTCGACCAGGTGCCGCGATTCGAAGGCGTCAGCGTCCTGGTCGAAGACCGCACGGGCGGCGTCGCCTTGATATTCGATCTCGAACCGCGCCATCCGATCGACTCGCTCCGGTTCGAAGGCGACACGGGCGTGCCGGCGGCGCAGATCGAGCGGCAGGTGCGGACCCGGTTCAACGGGCTGCCGGCGGTGACGCGCCGCGTCGAGGTCGAGGACGAGGTCCGTCAGATTCTGAAGAACGAGGGCTATCGCTCGGCGACGGCGAGGGCATCCGTCGAGAAGCTGCATGACCCGGACCGCGCGACGATGGTGCTGACGGTGGACGCGGGTCCACAGACGATGGTCGGCAGTGTGGATCTGCGCCTGCGCGCGGCGCTCGATCCCGTGAAGACGCGTGAGCGCCTGGGCCTGACGGACGGAGCGCCGTTCCGTGATCGCGCGCTGGCATCCGCCCTGGCCTCCATTCGCGACGAACTGCGCGCGAAGCATTTTTATACCGCCATCGCCCAGAACCAGGCGCCGACGTTTTCCAACGATGGCACGACGGCGAACCTCGTGATCACCATCGACGCGGGACCGATCGTGGACTTGCAGGTGAACCCGTCGAATGGGCTGCCTGGGAGCGTGGACGATCTGATTCCGGTCAAGCGGCTGAGCTCGGTGGACACGGACCTGCTCGATGAATCGAAGAAACACATCATTGAGGAGTGGCAGGCGCGCGGCTACAGGCACGCCACGGCCTCGTACACCAAGAGCCAGCCCGCGCCCGATCGCCTGCTGATTACGTTCACCGTCGATCGCGGCAAGCGGTACAAGATCGTCGGCATCGACGTGCCGGCGGGCGCGCGCCTGACCCTGGCCGACTATCAGGCGCTGCCGCCCCTGAAAAAAGGCGCCTGGTTCAATCAAGTGGACGTCCGCGCCGCGCTCGATGCGATTCGGGCGCAGTATCAACATCACGGCTACTACCAGGTCAAGATGGCGCCGGATTACGAGGACGTTCCCGGCCCCGATGCGCAGACGGGCGGGATCGTCATTCATCCCAACGTCACCGAGGGTCCGCGCGGGTTCGTGACCGCGATCGTGTTTCGGCTGAGCCCGAACCCCATCGTGACCGAAGCCGATATCCGCCGGCACCTGACGATCACCGAACGCGAGCCATTCGACCTCGCGAAGCTGATGCATGACCGGGAAGCGCTGAATGCCTACTACTTGAGCCGTGGATTCCGGACGCACCCGACGATCCAGCCCCTGTTCAATGGCGCCGGGACCGAAGTCACGCTCACGGTTCAGGCGATCGAAGGTCCGCAGGTGTTCTTCGGCGAGATCGTCGTGGTCGGGAACGAGCACATCAAGACCGACACCATCCTCCGTCTGCTGACGTTCCAGACCGGGTCGCCGTTCAGCGACCAGGCGATCTTCGACAGCAGGCGCGCGTTGAACGCGACGCTTGGCTTTCGCAACGTCAAGATCACCCCGGACGAACCGCTGCCGGGTGAGTCCACCATCCGGGTCGTCGTGTCCGTCGAGGAGGCCAACTCCAAGACGTTCGATCTGGGTCCTGGTATCGAAGGCGGAACCCATCCTCGCGTGCTGGCCGACGGCGGCACGGTCGACGAGTTGTATTTCGCACCGAGGGCGTTTGTCAGCGCGGGCTTGCGCAACCTGGGCGGGCGCAATCGATCGATCGACGGCTACGCGCGCGTCAGCTTCAAGCCCAGCAATACGAGCGATCCGGAGGATGGCAGCCGGGTCTTCGACTTCACCGAGTACCGCGTCACCGGCACCTATCACGATCTGAACTTTTTCAGGTCCAATACCGATTTGCTCGTCAGCGTGACCTCTGAGCAGGCGACGCGGACGAGCTACAAGTTCGCCCGGAACATCGGCGCCGTGGACATCAGCCATTCGCTGCGCCCGAGAGTCAGACTGTTCGGCCGGTACTCGCTCGAGTGGACACGCCGGTTCGACGAGCTGCTGGAGCCCAACGAGCTGCCGCTCATCGACCGCTTGTTCCCGCAAGTCCGGCTGTCCACGCTGTCCGGCGCGATCGTCTGGGATCGCCGCGACAATCCCTTGAGCCCGACGCGCGGCAGCCAGGTCAGCGCGAACCTGGATCTGGCGATGCGTGTCCTGGGATCGGAAGTCGGGTTCGGCAAGTCCTTTTTCGAGGGGTCCTATTTCGTACCCGTGGCGCGCCGGCTGACGCTCGCGACGCGCGGCCAGCTCGGCTTGGCGCGCGGTGCCGCCCGCGTGGGGACCGACGCCGAGGGCAACGAGATCACCATCACCGACCTGCCAGCCAGCGAGCGCTTTTACTCCGGCGGCAGTTACAGCGTGCGCGGGTTTCAGCTCGACCGTCTCGGTGTGCGGGAAGTCCTGACGGAAGACAATTTGTCCACCGGCGGCAATGGCCTGATCGTGCTGAACGTCGAACTGCGCGCCCGCATCCGCCAGCTGTTCCACCGCGATTTCTCGGTCGTCGGCTTCGTGGACACGGGTAATGTGTTCCGGCGCGCCGGCGATCTCGACCTCGACCGGCTGCGCACGACGGCCGGGTTCGGCTTCCGGTACGACTCGCCGTTCGGGCCGCTGCGCCTGGACTTTGGATTCAAGACGGACCGCATGGTCTTCGTGAAGGCGACGGAACGACGCTGGGAATTCCACCTCAGCATCGGGGAGGTGTTCTGATGCCGCGCTGGTTGTGCGTCCCGCTCCTGTTTGCGCATCTCGTCACGGTGCCGGCGCCGCCGCAGGCGATCGAAATCGACCGCACGCTGCAGCACGTCTATGGCGTGGCCATCATGGCGTCGGATATCCGGCAGGTGAAGCTGCTGCGGCTGCTGCCCGACATCGAGATGAGCGACGATCGGATCTTGGCGGCGCTCGAAAACCGGCTGCTGCTGTTGCGGGAGGTCTCGCGCCAGTCGACGACCCAGCCGCCGCCGGCCGCGATCGCCCAACGCCGGCAGACGTGGGCCGGCGCATGGCCGGCGGGCACCGATCTGCCGGGCCTGATGGCGAAAGCCGGGATGAACGACCAGGCGGTCGACGGCTGGTTCCGCGACGATTTGCGCATCGCGGCGTATCTGGATCTGCGGTTCGGCGTGACGGCCGATCAGGCGCGCGCGACGCGGCTGGCCGAATGGATCACCGAGCTCCGGCGCCGCGCCAACCTCAGCGACCGGCGCTAAGAAGTTCCCGATACACCGCAATCTGGCGGTCGACGACCGCGTTCCACGAGAATTCCTGCTCGACGATGGCGCGCCCTCGCACGCCCATGTCGGACAGGCGCGCCCGCGCCGTCACTGCCTCGCGCACGGCATCGGCCAGCGCCCCCGCATCCCCAGGCTCGACCAGCCAGCCGTTGTGGCCGGTCCGAACCTTGTCGGGCAGCCCGCCGGCGCGCGTCGCAATCACCGGCCGCCGATGCGCCATGGCTTCGAGCGTCACGAGCGAGCTGCCTTCATAACGCGTCGGGTGCACGAAGATCGTCGCCGCCTCGTACCACGCGTGCAGTTCCGCGTCAGGCGCGGGGCCGACGAGTCGCACATGCGGGCCGATCCCGGCGCGCTGGATGGCCTGCTCGATCGCCGGCCGGAACGGGCCGGCGCCCACCAGCACCCACCGCCACGCGACGTCGTGCAGCGCGCCACCGGCGCCCGACAGACGCTGCAGCGCCGCGGCGAGCACGTCGAAGCCCTTGTTGTATTCGAGCCGGCCCACGCTCAGCAGCACCAGTTCGTCGGCGGCGATGCCCAGCCGCTGTCTCAGAATCGCGCCCTCGGGCGGGCCGGCCAGCGACGTGACCTGCGCGAGATCAATCGCGTTGGGGATCGTCCGCATCTGCCCGGGCGCCGGGTGCAGGTGCCGCTGGACCGTGGCTTCGAGCGCCGCGTCGGTCGCAATGATGCAGTCCGCGCTGCGCGCGCATCGGCGCACCGCCCAGCGCAACGGCGCGTACCCGATATGTTTCAGCAGCGGTGGTGACGCGAGCGTCGCACCGAATTCCTCGAGACCCTGCGGATTGAGCACGAGCGGCGCCGGCCGGGATCGCTGGCGCGCGTAGCCCAGCACGCTGGCGCCGAATCCGTGCACGATGTCCACGTCACCGGACGCCACCAGCGCGCCGGCCAGGCGTCCCGCCCGTTCCCCATACAGCAAGTACGCCGTACTGCGATCGATCACGGTCGTGCCGCGGCGGTTGGCAAAAGGGAACGTCAGGTACGGCACCTGCCGGACGCGGATGTGGGGCGATCCGAACGGATCCGACGCCGAGGGCACGACGTTCGTCGGCGGCGGCGTGATGAGCGTCACGTCGACCCCTCGGGCCGCCAGATACCGGACGAGATCGCCGACCGATCGCTCGAGCCCGCCGGCGCCATGCAGCGGCGCGGCGGCACGGGCAACGACGGCGACGGCGAGTGGCTTGCCAGCGGCCACTAGGCCGCCCGCGGCAGCAGCACGCTGCGATAGACGTGCTCGACGCGTTCGACCACCGACGGCGCCGAGAATTTCGCGTGCGCCTCGATGCGCGCCTGGGCCCCCAGCGATCCGCGGAGGCGCGCGTCCTGGAAGAGCGCCTGCAGATCGCGCGACAGGCCGGCGGCATCGGCCGAGAGGAGGCCGGTGATGCCGGCGTGCACGATGTCGCGCGTGCCGCCGGTGTCCATGGCGGCGATGGCCACGCCCATCGCCGACGCCTCGATCAGCACGCGGCTCAGCGATTCAGGTCCATACGACGGAAAGGCCAGCAGTTCGGCGTGCCGGATCCATTCGAGCGTGCGCTCGCGCGGCAGCCAGCCGAGCATCCGGACGCTTACGCCGCGCGCCCGCGCCTCCGCTTCGAGGGCCGGCCGCAGCGGCCCGTCGCCGGCGATGACGAGCGGCCAGGTGATGCCGGCGTCGGCATACGCGCCGATCAGGAACTGCACGCCCTTGTTCGTCGCGAGTTTGCCCGCGTAGACGGCGTAGGGTTCGGCCGACGGCCGCGGCGACGCGCGGTGGATCGCGTCGAGTCCGGTCATGTCGACCGGGTTCGGGATCGTGAACATCGGCGTTTGCGCGAGTTCGGGCGCGCGCCGCTTGAGATCGTTCGTGATGACGTGGCTGGGCGCGATGATGGCGTCCGCGCGCGCGAGCGTCGCGCGCTTCCGGCGCAGGTTCGCGCGCATGTAGGGGATCAGCGACCACGCCGCCGGCGAGGCCGCGCCCGCTCTCGGCCGCACGCACCGCGTCATCATCGTCACCGAGCACTCGGGGCAGAGCGACGGCTGGGACGGGTCGTAGATCAGATCCGACCAGTAACAGACCGGCCAGTAATCGCGGACGGTGGCCACCGATGGAATGCCGACCGTTCGGGCGGCGCCGATCGACGGCACCGTGGTCTGGACGTGCTGCGCATGTATCAGGTCAAAGCCGCCGGTGCGGAGCCGGCCCACGAGATAGCGCTCGAGGGCGGACCACAGGCGCTCGTTCTTCTGGATGTTGCGGATGAACGGAATGTCTGTCGCGCGTCGATGGAATTCCGTCACGGGCAGGCCGTCGATACTCGTGTCGAAGGTGCCGGTCTTTTCCTTCGTGTCGGTCTTGACGATTTCGACATGGTGGCCCCGGGCGACGAGGCCGCGTGCCAGTTCGAACGTGCTCCAGCCGCTGCCGCCGCACACGGGCGGGAACGCGTCGGTCACGATCAACACGCGCAGGGGTGCGCTCATGCGGTCACCACGGCCTCGAGGCGCGCACTGAGCGCGCGGCAGTGCGCCTGCCAGCTGAAGTCCCGCACGACTCGTTCTCGAGCGGCCGCGCCGATGCGGCGACGGACTGCCGGATCGGACAAGCTCGCGATCGCGCGATCGAGCCCGCGGGGATCGGCGGGATCGTACAGCACGCCTTCGTGTCCGTGTTCGACCAGCCGGCCCAGACGCGGGATGGCCGGGGCCACGACCGGCAGGCCCACCGCCATGTACTCGAAGACCTTGAGCGGCGACCAGTAGAAGCCAAGTTGCAGGGGCGCGTGGCGGACGGGATCGAACGGCGCCACGCCGATGTCGGCGTGGCGCAAGGCGGCCGGCATGCTGGCATGCGGCACGAGTCCGGTGAACTGGATCGCCGGTACGCCCCGGGCCGCGCCCCGCGCCGCCTCACGCTCGGGCCCGTCGCCGATGAACACGCCGCCAAATCGCTCGTCGCCCGCCGCGTGCAGCCGCGCGAGGGCCGCCGACAAGTGGATGGCGCCGTGCCACGACCGGAACGCCCCGGCGAACACGCACAGCGTCCGGTTCGGATCCGGCGCGAACGGCGGTGTACCCGCGGCGTCCGGCCGGAAGTGATTCGTATCGGCGCCCCATTCGATCTCGAGCACCGACCGGCGATCGATCCAGGCGGGGAGGATGTCGGCCGTCGGCGTGACGAAGAGCGTCGTCATCCGGCACAGCCGATCGCGCCACCGGCGGAATGGCTGCACGAGCAGCGCGCTGTCGACACGGCTCTTGGCCGATCCGGGAAAGTCCACGATCGGGGCGTTCACTTCGAGCACCGCGGGGATCCCCAGGTCATGCGCCGCACCGATGCCTTCGCCGCCGAAGTTGTAGTAGCGCTCGATGATGACGTCGGCGCGCATGTCCCGCCCCAGCGCGCGCACCGCGCCGCGGCGCAGCCAGCGCAACTGTGCGCGCCCCGCCGGCGGTCCCATCGCGTGCCAGTGGACCCGCCCGGCCGGCCACGTGCCTCCGGGCTGTACCGCGACATGGACGTCGTGGCCCAGCGCCGCCAGGCCCTCCGCCACGCTCTGCACGTGGACCGATCCGCCGAGCGTGCCCGGGACCGATTGATCCAGGGCCGCATACAAAATCCGCAATGGCCGGTCAGCCATGCGCCTACGCGCGTCCCTTCACCGGCCCTGCGCCCGTCTTGCGCAGCAGCGCGAAGAACGGCCCCGATCGCATGCGGCCGAAGGCGAGCACGTCGAATTTCATCGCCCACGACAGCATCATGAGCGCCCGGTAGATGGCGCCGCCGCGGCGCACGCGTGCCTGCGCGGCCCGGCGTGCCGTGCGACGGGCATCGTCCGAGACGGGGCCATCCGGTTTCGGTTTCGTTCCGGTCCGCCCGTTCGGCTGCGCGCGCTGGGCCCGGCGCGCCAGCGATTTTTCGGCGATGCGGACGAGCACATTCTCGACGAACGCACCGACGATAGGCGTGTAGTAGGTGATGCGTTCGATGGTGAAGCCGCACTCGGCGGCGACGCGGGCCAGGTCGTCGTGATCGGTCAGCGGATTGACGTGATCCGACTTGCGCAGCCGCTCCTGGCCGAGGTCGAGCAATCCCCGGCGCTCGCAGAACGCCGCGAACCGGTTGATCAGGCGCGTGCCGCCGGCGACCCAGCCGTTCTTGCGCACGTGCGTGTACACGAACAACGCGCCGCCATCGGCCAGCACCCGGTTGGCTTCTTTCAGCATCTCGATCAGCGCCGGTTTCGACAGGTGCTCGAGGACATCGAGGGACCACGCTTTGCCGAAGGCGCCATCGCGGATCGGCAGCCGTCGCAGGTCGCCCAACATCAGGTCCGACTGCGTGACGGCTTCAGGCGCGAAGTACGGCGCGATGTCGATGCCCGTCAGGTCCGCGCCGGACCGCGCATTCCAGGAGAGTGTCCGGCCGCTGCCGCAGCCCAGGTCGATGATGCGATCGCCCTTTCCTGGCTTCAGGAATTTTCGCAGCATGTCGTACCGGATCTTCGATCCGAGCAGCGGCGGCGCAATCGATTCGTGACGGGCGTCGGCGTGGAGCGCTTCGTCGAGGTATTTGGTCTGTTCCTCGAACGCGGCGCGCGGCCGGAGATCGAGGTAGCCCGTGTCGGCGGCAAATACGCGCTTGCATTGCCGGCACTGGACGCCACCGGCCCCGGAGGCGATGGCGCTTCCGCAGTCGGGGCACTGGGCCACGTCGAAGAGGCGCTTGGAAATCATGAACTTCGCGCGGCCGACAGCGCGGCTTCTAGCCGCACGGCTCGCGCATCCCACGTGTACTGTGGCGCCAATTGCAGCGCAGCCGCGGCCAATGACGCCGCCAAGGCCGGGTCCTGCTGCAGCCGCGCGATGGCCCGGCCAAGGGCCAGGGGATCGTCCGGAGGCACCATCAACGCTGTTCGGCCATCGGTCAGGATCTCACGCAGGGCCGGCAGGTTCGACGCGATGATCGGGCGACCCAGGCCCAGGTACTCGAACAGTTTCAAGGGCGACGTGTACCGCTCCGAGATGGCGGTGGCCGTGTTCGGCAACACGAGCGCCGAGGCGTGCGCCAGCCGGCGGGGCACTTCACCGGGCGGGACAAGGCCGGTGAGTTCGATCCGCGACGCCAGGCCCAATTCATGGATGAGCCTGCGCACGCGATCCAGGTCAGGCTCGTCCTGATGGCCGCCGATGATCAGCCCCTGGACGCCCGGCACGGCGGCCAGCGCGCGGACGAACACATCCACGCCTTTCCAGGGATAGAGATGCCCGGCATAGGCGGCGACAAACGGCGCGCCGGCGCCGGCACGTGGGACCGCGATCGGTTGGATGCGGGCGCCATCGGGCACCACGAACACATTCGCGCGGCCGCCAAAGCGCGTCGTCATCTCGTCGGCGAGTGCGCGCGTGATCGTGACGTACGCGCCCGCGCGCTTCCAGACGCGCGCCTCGCGCCGAGCCAGCCGCCGCAGTTTGGTGGCTGAGGGCGCAGGCCGGGAGTCGCCGAGCAGCCGCGGCATTTCCGCGGCGACGACATCCGACAACCCATGTGACTCATAGACGATGGCCGGTCGCACCGATCTGGGCACCTGCAACAGCCAGGCGGCTAGGCCCAGATCGCGGGTCAGCACGACGGCATCGCCCGCCGAGGCGGCGATGCGCGCGGATCCGAGCAGAAATCTGATGCGCCGCCCGCGGGGTCCCGCGCCGCCGGCGATTGTCCGCATGCGCAGCGTGGAGATCGGCGGCCAGTCGTAGAACAGGAAGGGGTCGCGCGGTTCGGGCGCGCTGTCGGGGCGCACGATCAACGTCACCGCATGCCCCCGGCGCGCCAGCGCATGGCACGTGGCCATGGTCTGCACGCCGTTCGCCCGTTCGATCGGAAAGCGCGTATCCGCGAAATAGAGCACCGTCACGCGGGTCGTGTCTCCACGCTACCCGCCGAGCGCCTTCACGAGGACGTACTGCAGCACCTGCGCCGAATCGAACGCGGCATGATTCGTGATCGCCATCACCGCCGATCGACGCCGGGCATAGAGCAGGCCCCAGAACAACCCGAGCAGGCCGATGATGATGGCGCCATCGGCTCCCTGTGGGTAGTGCAGCAGGCCGAACACCAGCGTGGTGATGATCAAGCCTAGTCGCATCCCGCCGAGGCTTTGCTCGAACCGGCTGAGAATAAAACCGCGCTGAAGCTCTTCTTTCACACCGCCGGAAAGGATGACGACGATTCCAAACACGATGCCCTCGAGCGGCGTCCGCATGAAACGCGCGTAGGGATTTTCATCGACGGTATGCAGGCCCGGCGCGATGGCGCGCATGGCCAGCGCGAGTGCCGTGATCACGATGAGCACGACCGGCAGCCAAGCCAGGCCGCGAAAGACTTCTCCCATCACGCGCCGTTGCCCGATGAACACGTCACGGGAGTCCTCGCCGTTGAGGGCCAGGAACACGCGAATCATCAAGGCGATGAGCGCGGTATCGAGCAGCAGCAGAACCGCGACGAACTCGAGCGAGAACTGGCCCGTATCGTCGAACGGACTGATATTGCTCGTCCACCAGAGCACGAGGACGAGCAGGAGCTGCGTCGGGATTCCGGAGACCGCCAGCACTTCGAGAATCGCGAGCCATTTTGCCAGCGGCCGTGCGCGGACGGGCACGATCGGCGCGGCCACCGGCGAGGCCGGTAGAGCCAGATTTGAGTCCTCCACCAAGGGTGAACTTTATCAGGTCAAAGGTCAGAGGTCAGAGGGCAGAGGTGAGGAACGGCACTGACGCTGGCCAGCTTTTGCTTGAAGACACAGATGCCGGGGCGATTTGGGTGGCCTCCGAGCGAGATCGGAGGCTGAGGAAACGCAATCAAGAGAAGCGGCAATCATGACGATCACAGACCTGCCGATTGACGACTAGAATCGTTGCGGAGACAGGCATGAACCCACTCGACATGGTCGCGCTACCCGCTGATTCAGCGCGACGACTTGAAGACCTGGTTAAGGAACACGGACAACTGCGCCGCAAGTTTTCCGCATTGAGCGACTTGTTGCGCGAGAAGCAGGTTCTCAGCCAGGACGAACTGGCCCGCTTCAAGGGCGAGGAATACGTCTAGGGCTTGGGTTTGTGGTCGCCGTAATTACCAAAAAACCGATGACCAGCGTCAGGTCGGTTCCACACCTCTGACCTCTGACCTGTGACCTCTGACCTCAAGTCAGCTCTCCTCACACAGTCAACCTGTTCTCCGTCACGAACGCGAGGAGCATCAGCACGCCGAGTACCAGATTGAACGCGATCATCCGGTAGCGCATCTCGTGGCGATCTTCAGCGAGCGCGAGCGTCAGCGGCACGAGCGGGACCATGTAGCGGTAGATGCCCTGAAACCCGGCCTGCTGCGTCGAGATCAGCAGGGCGCCGGCGCAAAAAAGGACCTCGCCCAGCGGGAGGCGGCGACGGTATCGGAACAGCAGTCCGACGTAGACCAGCCATGTCGCGCCGTGCACCCAGCTGGAAATGCGCCTCGGGAACTCGAACAGGCCGGCGATCGCCTGGAAGGGATATGGCGACGGGTTGTCCCACAGCTGCTGCCGTGTGAGGAAGGCCAGCCACGACCCCTGCACATGTCCGAGGTAGGCGAAATAGGCGACCAGTGGCAGCGCGAAGAGCGCGGCGGTGACGATGATGCGTACGAGGCGCGACCGGGCCGGCACCGTCGCGTCGAGCCAGCACGCGATGGCCGGGACGGCGATCAACGCCCAGCCGTGGACGCGCGTCGTGCCCGACAGGCCTGCCAGCAGCCCGGCCAACTCGTAGTGACGCCGGCGGGTGGCGACGATCGTCGCCACGACCAGCAGGAGAAACAGGCTTTCTGCGTACGGGATGGACAGATAGAACGATCCCGCCGACGTCATCATGATGGCCATGACGCGTTCGGCCAGTTCGGCGCCGCTGACGAGGTGCGTCACCAGGAGCAGCAGCGCCGCGAGCGTGAACAGATGCGAGAGCAGGGACGCGGTCCAGAAAAAGCCCAGCGACGGCGCCACTTTCAGGACCGCGCCGGCCACGACGGGATAGAGCGGGAAATAGCCCGCCGCCGCCTGGCTTCTGATGTCGTCCGGATCGACCGCGTAACCCTTCAGGGCGATCCGCTCGTAGAAGAGCGCATCCCACTTGTGCCACACCGTCTGGGGATTGAGGGCGCTGACGTTGTCGACGACGGCACGCGTGTGCTGAGCGTCCCGCACACCCTCGGCGAATCGGACATTGGCAAAGGTCGCGACGCCGATCACGCCGAGCGCGTAGATCGCCAGCCGCGAGACGACGAACCAGCGAAGCACAATCGACGCGCGCGAGCGGCCGGGCATCAAGGCCGCGATCTTATGCTGATCGGCGGGTAATTCATCGTGAGGCAGTGAAGCGCGCCATGGACCTTGCCGGCGAGCGTTCGTGCCGCCACGCCGATCGTCTGGAACCCCGCCGACTCCCAGGCCCCCAGCGCGGCGTCATCGTCGGCGCGTCCGAACTGCGGCACGAACGCGGTTCCGTTGACCACCAGCGCGTTGACGTAGCTCTCGTACTTCTCGCGTGGCTTCGGCACCCGGACGATCGTGAACCCCTGCGCTGCGAACAGGTCCGCGTACGGGTCCGTATCGGTGAGCACCGTCCGGGCCGCGACAAATCGCGCGCGTTCGTCGATATGACCGAGGCCGCCGCGCTTGGCCAGCCGTGTGACCGTCTGACAGCCGTAGTCGCGCGCAAACAGGGCATCCGTCAGCGGGCGCAGCGCGCGCGAATCGACGACCGCGCACGCGCCGAGGTGGTTGGCCATGAGGTTGCCACCTTCGAAGCGGAGGCCATGCGAGACGACGCGGGCGCCCAGCAGGTTGGCGATCGCCTCGTCCGGTTCGAAGCCGGCCCAATATTTTGCATCGGTGACGACGAGCTTGCCTTCGGCATCCCAGGCGGGCATCGGCATCGCATCGCGGGTCCACAGCATGTCCCGGGCGCCGGTGAGCCCCAGGTACTTCAGCCGCCCGCGCGGCAACAGCCACGACAGGTCCTGAATCATTTTCTGCGCCGGCGCGGCATCCCGCGCGTCGCCATACAGCACGAGTGTGACGTCGTCCGGCAGCCCCGCGGCGATGGCGTGGATGATGGCGCCGATGCCGTACGCGTCGAGCGCCGGCGCCACGACGAAGCCGGTGTGTTCGTAGTCGGCGAAGGGACGCAGCGGACGTGCAGGCGGCGTGGGTGAGAGCGCCTGTGGCGCCAGCATGAGACCGAGGAGCGCGAGGACGGTGCGCGTCGTGGCGCTCCGCTAGGGGCGTTTGACCGGCGCGACGGCGATTGTGACCTTGCCGTTGACGGTGACCGGAAGCGGCTGCCCCTGGACGGTCATCGTCATCACCGCCGACGTCACGTGTTCAATCGTGCTCGTGGGCACCACGGAATCGAGCCGGACGGCGACCGTGCCCGTGCCCGTCCCGCTCAACTTTTCCAGCCGCATCTCTCCGCCCGTGGCCGCGGCCAGCGGGCTGTTGATGGCCTGCGCCGGCGCCGTATTGACCGTTGTCACTTTCAGCATCACGGCGAGTCCGTCGATCGCCGTGATTTCGTAGGTCGCTTGTTGAAACTGCGTCGGTCCGTCGCTGACCACCGCCTGCCGCACTTCCCACTGCGCGCCGACACCGACCGGTTCCTCGGGGAACGCGATCGACACATTCTCGACGGACGAACCCGTCTGCGCGAGCATGGTTTTCAAGGCGGCGTCCGTGACATCGAGGCTCGATGTCTGGGTCACGCCGCGCGTGGAGATCGTCGTGACGCCCCTGATGCCGCTGATACCGGCGCTCGCGCCCTGCAGCGCAGTGCCCAGCGGACTCGTCGTGTCACCCTCCAGCGTCATCCCGGTGAACGCCAGGCTGTAGCTGATGTCGCCGTTCGCGGCGATCGTCGTGACGGTGACATCCGCGCCCATCTTGATCACCGGCGCCGGCATGTCGAGCGGCTGGCCCAGCACGCTCAGCGCCATCGACACGCCAATCGTCATGTCGAGATGGTTCTTGAAGTCTGCCGGAATGCTGTAGCGCAGCGCTTTCCGCGGCGCGGCGCCAGTGGACACGAGCCTGACTTTCGCGGGCTCGCCCGGCGCCGGATAGCCGGCCAACGTGATGGCCGGTGTCTGTGCCGGAGCTGGCGCCGGCGTCTGCGTCTGCGCCGCCACGAGACCCGACGCGGCGACGAGGGCGACGACGACGGACAACACCCGAATCGAGCGGCGAGAGTTCATCTTCCGCCATCGTAGCAGGACCCGTGGCCTCGGTCCTTTGAGTCTTGGGCAAGTGGGCCAGTTTGGAGGGCCAGACGCAGTTTTCTCGCGTCACGTGCGTGGAGGCCGGACGACGACCCTCCAAGCTGACTCACGACCGACCTTGGACTTTTGAACTCTCAGGCCCTGCTACTGCCTCGGCAACTTGTACAGCGATTCCCGATCGGTCAGATACCGCCACACCAATCCCGGCGCTTCCAGCGGCAGATCAATGAACGTCACGCGCGCGTTCTCCATCAGCGTCAGCCTCTGGCGATCCATCCGGTGCAGGCCGAATTGCGCCATCAGGCCGAGGTTCCACCAGATGGCGAGCGCGACGATGGCCAGGGCGATGCGCCGCGGCCAGCCGGATCGCACATAGGTAAAGAGAGCGGCCAGGCCGAGCACGAGCAAGGGCGTGATGGCGAGGAACCGGCGCTGGCCGAACGAGCCCGCCACGGTCCACGATTCCACACTGCCAGACGAGTACGCCTGCGCCACGATCATGATCAGCGCCACGATCGCGATGCGGCGCGCGTCGCGATCGGCGGTCTCGCTTCGCACGACGGCATTGCGCCCGGCGATGGCGACGATGGCCAGGCCGGCGATGGCTACGATCGCCAGCGGGGTCCAGGCGAACAGGCCGTAATCGGCGCTGAACAGCACACCCCAGAAATGCGGCGCGCTCCACGACATCTTGCGCGCGGCGGTTTCCGTCGGGAAAAATCCGCCGTTCAGGGCCCGGTAGGCCAGCAGCAGTGGCGCGAGCCCAATTAGAAAGCCCACCGTCCCGGCGAGTCCCACCGCCAGCGGCGAGCGCCGATGGCCGGCGACGCGGGCGTGTCCGCCGCGGGTCCAATACAGCAGGAAGTCCAGCGCCGGTCCGATCGCGAGGAACACGTCCTGCTCGCGGACGACCCCCATGAATCCCGCGCACACGCCGAGCGCGAGGCCGCCCGATGTCGTCCAGCGCTCCCGCACGCGCAGCCAGACCCAGACGAATACCGAGACCGCGAAGGCCGAACAGGCGTGTCCAAACCCGGGCGCCACGTAGGCGTAGAACACCAGCGGCGACCCGATGGCGATGGCGAGACTGGCGGCCAGGCCGCGGCCGAACACACGCCGCGCGATCGCGGCGGAGATCAAGGTGGCGAGAAAGGCGTAGCACGCCGATCCGAATGCGATGGCCGCGATGTACGGGTGACTGAATCCATCGCGCGGCGCGCCCGTCACCATCGCGATCAGATGACCGGCCAGGTAGAACGGCGCCCAGAGCAGGCCGGGCCCGGGCGTCGCGTAGTTGACCGGCCGGCCGATCTCGTTGGTCCGCTCGAGGAATGTCTCGTGAAAACCCGGCGTGTGCGCGACGCCGGTGTCGTAGAAGTACTGGTACTCGTTGCGGAAGTCGACGTCGTGATCGAACGCGATCGAGCGCAGCCAGGCGAAATATTCGATCTCGTCCGACGCGTACAAACGCGACGTCACCGCCGGCAGCGTGATGACGAACGCGAGGCACAAGCCGATGAGCTGGCGGCGGTTCAGCATCGGGTCAGCGCGGGAGTTGACGGATCGTGTAGCGATCGAACAACGCGAAGTTCTGCGGATCGAGCCCCAGGCTCCACGCGCGCGGGATTTCTGAGTCCTGCCAGTCCCACAGGCGCTCGTGATGCTTGTCGACGTCGGCGGGGGAGGTGTTCCAGTTGTCGGCGAAAAACGCGCCCGTGGCCGTGGCGACCATCGACCAGGCGAGCGCCGCCACGCACAGCGCCTGCGCCCACCGCGCGCGCAGCACGAGGTCGAGCGCGACGGCGGCCGGCGGCGTCAGCAGCACGAGGAAGTCGAGCAGATACCGCGGACCGTAGCTGTGGCCGCCCCACCAGACGGTGTAGACGCCGTAAACGAGATACAGGGCCGCTGACCCGGCCAGGCCCCACCCGATGCCGTGATACGGCACGTAGCGCAACGCGGCTGGGATGCCCATCAGCGCCACCAACACGATCGGACTGAAGATGAGCAGGCCGCGGCTGGGGGAAATCAGGAGGCCGGCGGCGCCTATCCAGGGCTCGGTGCTGATCGTCCCCGTCACCGCATGTACTTCGGGATGCAAGTGTTCCAGCATCGGCACGGCGCCCAGCACGTGGCCAAACCAGTGGTATTGGAAGGCGAGCAGTCCCGCCAGGAGGGACACCGCAAAGGCCAGGGGCGGCAGGGCGCGGCGCCACCCGACTCGGGCCAGAAGCCCCAGGCCGAGGATGCCGACGAGCGGTGCCGTCTGCTGGCGGGCCATGACGGCGAGCCCAAGGCCAAAGGCGCCGATCCAGAGGTGGCGGGTCGTCAGATCAAAAGTCGGCCGGGTCCAGCTGAACAGCGTGAGCGCCAGGGCGAAGGCCACGACATCGTGAAGGGCCATGGTCTGGCTGTGCAGCGCCCAGAAATTCGTGCCGAGGCCCAGGCCGACCGCCACGGCCATGGCCGCCACGGACGACGCGAACCGCCGGAGCGCGAAGAAGACGAGCACGACGGCGCTCGCCGTCAGGGCCGACGCCGTCAGTTTTGCGATCAGATTCGGGGCGAGTGGCGCGTCGAGATCGGCGCCGAGCGTACGGAGGGCGACCGCGGTGACGCCGCCGAAGATCGATCCGATGGGCGAGTAAGCCGAGCGGAAATGGCCCTGGAGATCGCGCGCGAACGACGCGCGTTCGCCCAGCAGCGGGTGGAGGGCCACGTCGTTGTCGAGGCGGAGATTGCCGCGCAAGGCGAGCGCGCGGGCCGCAAGTTTGGTGGGCTGCGAGTCGGAGCCGCCGATTTCGCGGCCGTTGGCGTTGTACACGAGCATCAGCGCGACAAACAGCGCGATTCCGATGACGCGATGGCGGGAAGGCATCGGCCGTGTCACGCGGACGGAGTGTACAGGAGCCGCTTGCCTCGCCGAAGCCGCGACCGCAGCGAGCGACTGGCGAAGGCGGAAAAATAGGGCAAGTGAAAGAACCAGCGTACTGACGGGCCAAAATCGGACCGGACTCTACATCTGGCGTCAAGATGTGCCGACAACCACCATATGTCGTAGGATCGTTCTTGACATCCAGCGACACCGAGCGCATATTCGTCAGCCGGTACCGCACAGACACCCACGGCGATCCTCCCCAGCGATTGCCAGAAGCCTATGGTCGGCAGGTGCGTAGCGGCGTCGCACGTGGTCACTCCACGCGGGGATAACCGTCAGCGGGAGCGAGACGGGATCACTGGGAGGCGCGAATGCAGGGAACGCAGCAGGTTGGTTCGGCGGAGCAGACGGCACGGACGTTCGGTCCGTCGTCGAGTGTCGTCGGTCTCGAATTCGAGCGGTACTTCACCCGGGACGGTGTCGATCCGTTCGATGAGATTGACTGGGAGCTTCGCTCGGCCCTGATCGCAAACGAACGCGGCGAGCTGGTGTTCGAACAGCGCGACGTCGAGTTTCCGAAGTTCTGGTCACAGCAGGCGACGAACATCGTCGTCTCGAAGTATTTCCGCGGGCAGATTGGAGCACCCGAGCGCGAACGCTCGGTGAAGCAGCTCATCGGCCGCGTCGTCGACACGATCACGCTATGGGCCCGCGAACAGGGCTATTTCGCGTCGGAAGACGATCTGCTGGCGTTCAGCGACGACCTGAAGCACCTGCTCGTCTATCAGAAGGGCTCGTTCAACAGCCCGGTCTGGTTCAATTGCGGCTTCGAAAAGGCGCCCCAGTGCTCGGCCTGCTTCATCAACGCGGTGCAGGACACGATGGACTCGATCCTGACGCTGGCCAAGACCGAGGGCATGCTGTTCAAGTTCGGGTCCGGCACGGGCTCGAATCTGTCGTCGATCCGGTCGTCCCGCGAAGTGCTCGCGGGCGGCGGCACGGCGTCGGGCCCCGTCTCGTTCATGAAGGGCTTCGACGCCTTTGCCGGCGTCATCAAGTCCGGCGGCAAGACGCGGCGCGCGGCCAAGATGGTCATTCTCAACGCCGAGCACCCCGACGTCGTCGAGTTCATCAACTGCAAGGTTGAAGAAGAGAAGAAGGCCTGGGCGCTGATCGACGCCGGCTACGACGGCTCGTTCACGGGCCCGGCGTACGCGTCGGTGTTCTTCCAGAATTCGAACAACTCCGTCCGCGTGACCGATCAGTTCATGCGCGCCGTGCTCGACGACGGCGAGTGGCAGACGCGGTCGGTGACGAGCGGCGAGGTGATGGACACCTACAAGGCGCGCGACCTGATGCGGATGATCGCCGAGGGCACGTGGGTGTGCGGCGACCCGGGGATGCAGTTCGACACGACCGTCAACGACTGGCACACGTGCACCGAGACGGCGCGCATCAACGCGAGCAATCCGTGCTCGGAATACATGTTCCTCGATGACTCGGCGTGCAACCTGGCGTCGATCAACCTGATGAAATTCGTCAAGGACGACGGCGAGTTCAACGTCGAGGCGTTCCAGAAGGCGTGCGAGACGTTCATCACGGCGCAGGAAATCCTCGTGGACAACGCGAGCTATCCGACGCCGGCGATCGGCCGCAACAGCCACGACTACCGGCCGCTGGGGCTCGGCTACGCGAACCTGGGCGCCCTGCTGATGTCGCGCGGCCTGCCGTACGACAGCGATGCCGGCCGCGATTACTCGGCGGCCATCACGGCCGTGATGCACGGCGCGGCCTACGCGCAGTCGGCCCGCGTGGCGCGCGATCACGGCGGCGCGTTCCCGGGCTTCGCGAAGAACCGGGATGCGATGCTGCGCGTGATGCGCAAGCACCGGTCCGCGCTCAAGGACGTCGACCGCACGCACGTGCCGAAGGATCTGTTCGACGGCGCGAAGAAGATCTGGGACGACTGCGTCGACCTCGGCGAGCAGCACGGCTACCGCAACGCGCAGGCCACCGTGCTCGCGCCGACGGGCACCATCGGCTTCATGATGGATTGCGACACGACGGGCGTCGAGCCGGACATCGCGCTCGTCAAGTACAAGAAGCTCGTCGGCGGCGGGTTGATGAAGATCGTCAACAACACCGTCCCGATGGCGCTGGCGAAGCTGGGCTACACCCCGGAGCAGGTCAAGGACGTCATCGGCTACATCGACGAGCACGAGACGATCGAGGGCGCGCCGCACCTCAAGGACACCGATCTGCCGGTGTTCGACTGCGCGTTCAAGCCGGCGCAGGGCGTGCGCTCGATTCACTACATGGGCCACATCAAGATGATGGGCGCCGTGCAGCCGTTCATCTCGGGCGCGATCAGCAAGACCGTGAACGTGCCGAAGGCGGCGACGGTCGAGGAGATCGAGCAGGCCTACATCGACGCGTGGCGCATCGGCGCCAAGGCCGTGTCGATCTACCGCGACGGCAGCAAGCGCACGCAGCCGCTCAACACGTCCAAGGACAAGCTGAAGGTCGCGGCTGACGACATGGCCGCGGCCGCGGAGATGGTGGCGCCCCGCCGGCACAAGCTGCCGGACGAGCGTCACTCGATCACGCACAAGTTCGACATCGGCGGCCACGAGGGCTACATCACGGTCGGCCTCTACGAGGACGGCCAGCCCGGCGAGTTGTTCCTGACGATGGCGAAGGAAGGCTCGACGATTTCGGGCTTCGCCGACGCGTTCGCCCAGGCCATCAGCTACGCGCTGCAGTACGGCGTGCCGCTGCAGGACCTGGTCGAGAAGTTCAGCCACGTGCGGTTCGAACCGTCGGGCATGACGCGCAATCCCGAGATCCGTTTTGCGAAGTCGATCGTCGACTACATCTTCCGGTGGCTGGCCGCCAAGTTCCTGTCGCAGGAAGCCAAGTACCACTTCGGCCTGAACGTCCCGGAAGTGACGACGACGCCCGAGCAACTCGTGCTCGACGTCAACGCGTCCGCCTCCGCCGCGAAGAGCGCGGCTACGGCGGACAAGACAGCGGCATCGGCTCCCGCGAAGCCCTCGAAGTCAGCCTTCGCGGCGATCCAGAACCAGGAAGACGCGCCACCCTGTTCGACGTGCGGATCGATCATGGTGCGCTCAGGCGCGTGCTACAAGTGTGCGAACTGCGGGACGACGAGCGGCTGCGCGTGATGTGAATGAAGGACGTGAAGTGGAAGTGCAGGACGTGAAGCACGCGAAGTGAAGACGTCACTCGTCTGAAGGTCCGGCCATCCGGACGTCAGGCGTCTTCACATCCGTCACGTCCTTCGCCTCTTCACGTGCGGCGCCGCGCCCGTATCCCATCGTCGCCGGTGAATCCTCCAACTCGACTTCGTCGCGCGCATGCGCCAGGGCCTCGAGGGCCGCGATCTTGAGGCCTTCGACGCTCACGTCCTTGGCTTCGAGTTTCTCCCGGAGCCGGGCGTACGCGGCCTCGATGGCGGCGCGGTGCTCGTCAGCGTGGTTCATGGGCGTTCACCGCGGCCCTGCACGAAAACACGAATGGTGCGAAGGACGGAAGGCCTGACGGCCTTTCGTCCCGCGACACCATCGTGACTCGCGGCAGCCGCGACAACTACGCGGCGAGCTTCCGCCGGCGCAGGTAGTTCGCGCCCGCGACGAGGCCCAACCCGACAAGAATCAGCGACCCGGACTCCGGCACCGGAGCGGTGGGATTGATCTGCACGCCGGGCGTGATGATCTGCAGCTGACTCGTGTTGCCCATCGCCGTGCCGGTCGGGAAACCCGACGCGGGCAGGGAAATGCCGTTGAACTGCACGAACAGGTTCTGGTCGTTGCCGCCCAGGCTGGTCGGGAGCACGCCGAGCGCGGTGGCCAGGACCGAGTTGAACGTGCCGGGCGCGAGCGTGCCCGTCAGGCTGCCGGTGCACTGCGTCGGCTGCGTCTGGCAGATCTCGTCGAACTGCAGCAGCACGTTCGACGTCGCGTCAAACGAGCCGGTCCACAGGACCGTGCCGTTGGCGAGCCCGAGCGACGAAATGCCGCCCGTGACCGTGATGAAACCGCCACCAAGATAGCTGTAGTCATTGACGCCGGCCGTAGCGGTGTTCGGGCCGACAAACGCGCCCGTGGACAGGTTCAGGCAGCCGTAGTTGGTATCGCCGAGCGGTCCGCACGTGCCGGTGATGGGGAAAAAACCCAGGGGCAGGATGCGCGCGACGCCATCGGTCACGCCGCTGGTCAGCGTCACCGTGTTGCCGATGGAAATCGTGCCGTCCGGGTGGGCGGAACTGTTGTTGAACGTGATGGTGTCGGCCCAGCTGCGGGCGGCACCGGCCGTCAGCAGAATGGCGGCAGACAGTAGAACACTTACCAGGGATTTCTTCATGGGGGCTTCTCCTCTTCGACGCGGTCGTCTACTACGTTTCCTTCCGGGTGCGCCCGGGCATTGGGCGTCGAGCTCCCTTAGTGCAACGTCCTTGCCAGAACGGCGGAGTCCGTTTGTCGCTGCAGCAGTGAGGAAATACGCGACGACGATCGCGCGTTGCTCAGATTGGCCGCAGCGCTACGTACGTCGCGCAAAGACGGCGTGCGCGCGTCGGCGCAGTGAGCGCGAGAATTACAATGTTGGCCGCGCGTGTGCGACGCGGCGCGTCGAGCAGACGCGCGTCGCGCGGACGCGCATCCGCACCGCACGATTCGTTGTGTTCAGCGCTGCTGTTGGTCGGACGTCAGACGGCAACGTCGGCCGAATGGCAACGGATGGGCGAGATTTGCCCTGCGCGGGCGCTACAATGGCTGTGCGCGCCTCTTTCATCCGCTGAAAGGAAGACTTCACATGTCCGCGCCTGCGATGCATGCTCCGCGACGACTCAAACGATGGTGCGTGGGACTCACGCTGACGGGCGTCGCGTTGTTCCCCGCAGTCGCGCAGCTCCAGACGCCGCCGGCGCAGGATCTCGTGCGCGTGTCGGACGAGACCGCGATGCTGGCGCAGGGATGGGCCGCGCTGGCCGCCGGCGACGCGGGCAAGGCAGCGGAGCGCGCGCAGGCCGTTCTCGCCAGGTATCCGCAGAGCGTCGGCGCGCTGGCGCTGGTGGTTGAAGCCGCGCTCGCGCGCGGCGGCGCGATGGCGGGGCTCACGACCTATGAATCATGGCTGGGCACGCGCAAGCTCGAGGATCCGTTTGTCGTGCGCCGCATCGCCATCGCGTCGCTGCGCGAGACGATGAACTCGAAGGATGCGAGCGGACGTTTGATCGCGCTCAAATCTCTCGCGGCGGAAGGCGACGCAGAGGCCCTGTCGATATTGGCGGCGGCGGCCGCGAAGGACCAGTACGGCGAGACGAGCGTGATGGCGGAGTTGGGCGATGCGAAGGCCGTGCAGGCACTCGTGAGACGGATGGAGACCAATCCCGCGGCGAGCAAGATGATGTACATCGCCGCGCTGGCCGCCACGAAGAGCAAGCTCGCGGTGCCGCCGCTCACGAAACTGCTCGACAGTCCCGATCCCTACAGCGGCGTGGTGGCCGCGGCGATCGACGCGCTGGGGAAGCTGGACGCCCGGGAGACCATTCCGAGATTGCGTCCGCTCGTCGAGGAGGGCCATCCGCCCCAGCAGCGCTGGGCCGCCGCCAGGGCCCTCTCGCTCATGGGCGACGGAGCAGGCACGCCCTTCCTCCGGCAGATGCTGACCTACACCGACCCGAACGTTCCGCAGGATGGGGTCACCGACATGCTCCAGATTGATGCCGCCGAAGCCCTGGCTCCGCTGGGGCCGAATCCGGACTGGATGAATACGGCCCGCCGGTTGCTGGGGTCCTCGAACCCGCAAGTCCGGGTCAAAGCCGCCCGTCTGATCGCGGCCCAGGACCAGGCCCTGGCCAAGGACACCCTCGAAAGCCTGTTATTAGACGAGAATCCGGCCATCCGGGAGATGGCGACGGACGTGCTGGCGAGCCGGGTTGCGGGCGATTTCCTGACCTTGCGGCGTCTCCTGCGGTTGTCGGACCTGGCGTCCCGGGCCCGGGCGGCGGCCAGAATCGTGGAGCTGACCCGCTAAAAAGCGCCTTGCCATAATGGATAGGGCTCCTTACAATCCTTGTCTGCACCACCTGCAGAATTGAGAGTCCCGGGCCGATAATCCTCGTCGAGCGAGCCGGGGCTCGCGAGTCAGCTCCGGCAAGATGTTTGCCCCAGGTATCAGGCAGTCACTGAATTACGGACTTGCACTGGCGCCCCACGGTGCCTCCCAGAGGTAAGAAGAAATGGTACTGACTTCCGTCGCCCGAGGTTTTGGTAAGTCGCGCCGGCTGGCATCGGTCGCCGTCGCCGGCCTGGTCATCATGATGGGTTCGCTGGTCCCCGTATCGGCGCAGATCAATGTGCTGGGGCTGACGGGCACACTGGCGACATTCCCGCTGATCCTCGGGACCGACACGGCCTATGACCCGGCGAGCAACCAGTACCTCGCAGTCGGCGCCTACGGCTCAGTTACCGGCGTCTGCACCAACGCGGCCGGTGTGGTCACGATCGCGGCGTTCCCGATCATGAACAACCCCGCCGTGTTCGCGCATTACCCGCGCGTGAAGTACAACGCGGCGTCCGGCGGCTTCCTGGTGACGTGGCACCAGAACGACGCCCCCAACCTGAATATCGTGCATGCCGCCATCGTGTCGTGCACGGGCGCGACACGGCTCATTGGCCCCGATCGGCCGATTTCCGATGGAGCCGCCGGTCCGACGTTCTGGCTGGCCGGCGCCTCGTTCGCCTACTCGACCACGAGCTCGCGCTTCCTGGTCGCGTGGCAAACGGCGGATTACGCCGTCAAGGGCCGGTTCATTGATGCCGCGGGCAACCCGCTGGGCAGCGTCATGCTGTTCGCCAATCCCGGGACGAGCCGCGACCCCAGCGTCGACTGGAATCCGTCGACCGACGAGTTCGGCGTCATTTTCAATTCCTGGAACAGCGTGTCGATGTACACCGTGTTCGTTCGCGTTCGCGCGTCGGACGGCCTGCTGTCGCCACGCTCGAGTTTTGGATTCACCGGCCTGGGCACCTACCGGACGGACATCTCCGTCAACGGCGTGACCAACAACTACGTCACGGGCTGGTCCGGTCCGCATGCGAATTTTGCGACGTTCGATCCGGGCGGCGGCCTGCTCAATAGCGGGTTGATCTCGAACCGGTTCGGCGACCCCGACAGCTTCAGCATGCGCTACAACTCCACCAGCGGCACCTACCTCGCCGTCGGTCAGGACCAGCTCACGTACAACATCGCCGGCGCGGAGCTGAATGCCGGCGGCGTCCCGATGATGAACGGCGCCGAGTTGACGTGTTGCGCGGCCGATCCGGGTTCGTTCTACCCGAGGGTCGGTGCGCGGTCCAATGCCCCCGAGTGGCAGATCATCTTCGCGAGACAGTACACCTCGATCGCCAATCAGATCATTGGCACGACGGCCGTGAACGGCGGACCGCCTTCGCCGAGCCCCACGCCGACGCCCACGCCGACGCCAACTCCCACGCCGACCCCGACGCCGACGCCGACGCCGCCTCCGGGTGGCTGCACGACGCCGGATCCGTTCGCGTCGATTGGCGGCGGGACCTGTTCGAATGGCGGCTGGACCCCGGGAGGCGCACCGGCGCCGACACCGACGCCCGCGCCGACGCCGACCCCGACCCCAACGCCCACGCCGGGACCGAGCAGCTGCGCGACGCCTGATCCGTTTGCGGCGATCGGCGGCGGCACCTGCGCGAACGGCGGCTGGACGCCGGGGCAGGTGGCAGTGACGACGCCCCCGCCACCGCCCGTGCCGACGCCCACGCCGACGCCTGGACCGAGCAGCTGCTCGACGTCTGACCCGTTCGTGACGATCGGTGGCGGGCACTGCGTCAACGGCGGATGGATCCCGGGCCCCGGCCCGATCGTCGTGCCGCCGGCTCCGACGCCGACGCCGACGTCGACCCCGACCGGATGCTCGACACCGGATCCGTTTGTCACGATTGGCGGCGGCATGTGCGTCAACGGGGGCTGGGTGCCGGCGAGCCTGCTGCCGTGCGGCACGCTGGCGGATCCGTTCACGTCGCTCGGCGGCGGCATCTGCATCAACGGCGGGTGGGTCCCGAAGGGCATCGGCGGCCTCGAGAGCTCGCCGCTCGCCGCGATCAGCAGCACTCTGCCGGCGTCAGAAGTTGCGACGCCAGACGGAGAACATCGCGGTGTCCTGCTCAAGGACGTAGCCCTGTTCGAGCCACGTCCGCAGCCCCGTCTGCTCTAGGAAGAACCGCTCAGATTCCCATTGCTCACGCTGGAGCGCCACAAGCACAGGCTTGCGGCGCTCCAGGTCTGCCAGCAGTCCGGCTGAACCGTAGCCCGGTTCGCCCGCCGCAAATTCAATCAGGATCGGGCGGCTCCAGAAGAAGCGCGACGCGCTCTCGCGTTCGCTCTTGAAACCCACGCTGCCGCCGGAAAACCCGAACACGAAGATCACGTCAGACGCCGCCGTGGTGTCACGCACGTAGCGGGCCAGCCGGTCGACGGCGAGCGCGTCGTGCTTGACGCCTTTGAAATAGCCGAGATACGCGTCGCGATCGAGACGGCCGCTGGCATAGCGCAGGTCCCGGCCCACGGTCTCGATCAGCGCGGGCATGCCGCCCCACCTGATGCCCATCGTCGGCGCATTCGCGCCGACTCTGCAGAACGCCGCCACGACCAGGGCCGCCGCACCCGCCCGCATCCAGACCGCGCGGGTGCGCAGCGTGGCGAAGCCGGCCGCGCACGCGAAGGCCAGCGCGGGCGCCGCCTGGACGAAATAGTTGGGCGCGCCCCGCTGCCCGTTGATGGTGATCGACAGCACCGCCGCGGCGAGCCAGCCGAGCCACACGGCGGTCGATCGATCCGATCGGCCGTGCCAGAGGATCAGCAGCGATCCCAGGCTGCCGAGAAACCAGAGCATGTCGACCTTCGCGCGCGAGACCAGCATGCGCACCGGATACGTGAGGACGCTGACGATGCCCGTGTACGTCTCCTCGGAGTAGCCGAGGTTATAGGCAATCGTGGCCAGTTGCAGGTCGTGCAGCGCGCCGCGCATCGCAAAATAGGCCAGGGCGGCGACGCCCACGGCCGCGAACCCCGCGGCGATCCACGCGAGCGAACGCACGAGCGCGGCCGGACGACGCTGATCGACCGGCGCCCACGCCCAGACGGCGAGGGCAAGCGGCAACGCATAGGCTGCGGCGTTGTATTTCAGCCAGAACGCCAGCGCGAGGCCCACGCCGGCGCCGATGTAATGCCACGGCTTGCGCACGACGGGGGTGAGCAGGGCGATGGCCGCCGTGACGGCGAGCGCGATGAACGGCTCGCACTGGCCGCGCACGTACACGCCGCCGAGTGTCTGTATCGAGGGATCGGCCAGCAGCAGGTACACCGCGGCTGCGGCGTAGCCGATGCGCGTGCCTGCGGCGCGTCGCGCGCCGATCAGGACGAGCAGCGACGCGACACCGGCGGCGGCGAGGAGATCGGCGAGTGGCACCACCGACTCGTGCGGCCAGATGCGCCAGGCGGCCGCGTAGAGAAAGGCGATGCCCGGCGGTTTCTGATCCCAGACATCGCGATACGGCGCGTCGCCGGCCAGGACGCGTTGCGCTTCGTAGACGTAGAGGCCCTGATCGCCGCCCGCGGGCTGGACGATTGATGGCACGCGCAGCGCCAGCAGCGCCGCCAGCAGTGCGAGCCACAGCAGTGTGGTGCGCCCCGGACGCCCGATCATTCGATGACTTCCCACGGAGCGTCCGTGTAGCATGGAGCGCACACGTTAGCTGACACCGTGCTGGGACACGCCAAGAACCTCTTCCGCAATCTGATCATCTACCTCGGCGATGCGGCGACGTCCGTCATCAGCCTGTTGTTGCTGCCGATTTTCACACATTACCTCTCGCCGGACGACTACGGCATCATTCGCCTGCTGCTGGTCGTCGAAGCGGTGACCAAGGTCGTGTTCCGCTGGGGCGTCGACACGGCGTTCATGCGCCTGTACTACGACTGCCGCACGCAGGCGGCGCGCCAGCAGCTCGCGAGCACGATCTTCTTCTTCCTGCTCGCCGTCAACGGCGCCATCCTGCTGATCGCGATTGCCGGGTCGTCCTGGCTGGGCGCGTGGACGATCGGCGCCGCCGCGCCGGCCGTGCTGGTGCCGCTCACCATCACCAATATTTTTGTGGCGGGGTTCTACTTCATTCCCTACCAGGTGCTGCGCATCGGCGAGCGCTCGACGCAGTACATCACCCTCACGTTCACGCGATCGGCGGCGACGATCGTCGCCCGGCTGCTGCTGGTCATCTGGGCCGGCATGGGCGTGCTCGGCATCGTGCTTTCAGACCTCATCGTGACGGCCCTGTTCACGCTGGTCATGCTGCGCTGGTTCATTCCGTTGATCCGTCCCGTGTTCTCCGGGCCGGTGCTGCGCAAGGCGCTGGCGTTCGGCCTGCCGCGCGTGCCGCATAGCGTGGCGCAGCAGGTGATGAGCGGGGCCGACAGCTACTTCCTCAAGGCGTACGGCACGCTGGCCGACGTCGGCCTGTATTCCATGGGGGCGACGTTCGGCCTGGCGCTCCGGTACTTCGTCAGCTCGTTCGAACTCGCGTGGACGCCGTTTTTTCTCAGCGTCATGCATGAGCCGGATGCGCGGCAGATCTACCGCGTCATTTCCACGTATGTGGTGGCCATCCTCGTGCTGCTGGTCGCCGGCCTCGCCGCGCTGGCGCCTGACGTGGTGGCACTCTTCACCGCCGCCGCGTTCCACGACGGGGCGAAAGTGACGCCGTGGATTGCGCTGGCCGTGATGTTCCAGGGCCTGTACATCGTCGGATCGATCGGCCTCGTCATCACGAAGCGCACGATGCGGTATCCCATCGCGACCGGCATCGCGGCCGCGGTGAGCCTTCTGTCGAACTGGCTGCTGGTGCCGCGCTACGGCATGATGGGCGCGGCGTATGCGAGCGTCCTGGCGTACGCCACGCTCGCCGGCGTGACGTCGGTGTTCTCCTGGCGCGAGTACCCGATTCCGTACGAATGGATGCGGCTGCTGCGGATCGCGGCGGCCGGCGCGATCAGTTTCGTCCTAACACAGCAAGTCGTGTTGGGCGCGTGGCCCACCGCGGTCCGCCTGATCGTCCACGGCGTGATGGTCGTGGCGACGTACGCGCTCACCCTCTATGTCACGCGTTTCTTCCATCCCGGGGAACTGCAGTTCGTGCGCGACGTCCGCGCGCGCGCGCTTCGCTCGGGCCCGAGGCCCAAGGCGCCGCCGCCGGATCGTGAAACCGAGATGGGCGGCGACGTGGTCGGCACGCCGCCGGATATCAGCGAGGCGGATTCCCGAGAGCGGGATCGCTGACGGACCACGCGTCGTTGGGCTCGCGCACGCGCGTCGCCAGTTTGTTGAGCGCGCTCGCCAGCTGGCGCCGGCCCGGTATCGTCGGCTCGGCGCCGGACGATGCGTCCGATCCGAGCGCGGTCGCGATAAGCCGGCGCTCGTCATCGGTCAACACGTCGGACTGATCGCGGGCGATCTCCAGTGCGTAATCCGCATAGCCGTACAGCAACGCCACCGAGACGGCTTTCAGCAGTTTGCTTTTCCGCTCGGCCGGCGGCAGGGCCTGCAGTAACTGGCGCAGCGCCGGAATGCTCTTCAGATAGAGCGCATCGCCCCAGATGATCTGCCCGTACGGTCCGCCCGCCGTGCGGCCGCCTTCGCGCTTCCAGTAGCACGGCCGCAGATCGAACAGCAGGAACCCGTGGCCGCGCAGGTAGCGGTCGACGTCGGCGAACAGCGGCTGGTTCTGGTAGATCGGCGCAAACTCGATCTCGGCTTCCACACCCGTCACGGCGGTGTCGAGGCTCCGTGCGGCGCCTTCCAGGACGCCCAGTTCGCTGCCCTGGGTATCCACCTTGATGAAGTCCAGGCTGCTGATGCCGTGGGATTCGAGCACGTGATCGAGCGTGTCGGTCGCCACGGCGCGGCGATCGAGAATGTCGAAGCGATCGACATGCGGAAAGGCGCGCAGGAAGTCGTAGTTCGGTTCGAAGATCGAGCTCAGTCCGGCGTCGCGCGCGACATTCAGCGTGATGGTGCCCGCCTGGCTGTGCAGCGCGACGTTGAAAACGGCGTCGCCGCCCGGCTGCGGCGGATGTTGCGCCACCAGCCGCGTGAACTCCTGCACATCGGGCTCGAAGCCGAGCACCCGCAGGTGCGGGCGCGCGACCTGCCAGTTGCTCTTCAGGCCTCCGCGAGCGCCGACATCGGCCAGGACGAGGGGACGATCGCGATAGATCGCGTCAAACTGCGTGTGGACGAACACATTCATCGGTACCCCGGAATTATCTCGCAATGTTGTCCGCCTTCGCGAATCGTGCGCGTTGCGCACCGCTTCGGCGTGACAACCGCGCCCGACCGTCCGGTTGGCCGGTGTACCATGAGCGGCTGTGTCGCCGCCTCCGCGCGCCAGCGCCCCACGGACCACCGCGGGATGGACGGTGGGCCTGTCGATTGCCGGCGTGCTGGCGGCGTTCGCCTTGCGGTTGCCGGCGATGGTCGCGCCGTTCGGCCCCGACCAGGGCGTCTACGTCACCGTGGGATGGGGGCTCGCCCGCGGTCTGACGTTGTACCGGGACCTCTGGGAAATGAAGCCGCCCGGCATCTACGTCACCTACTACCTGGGCATGCTCGCGTTCGGCAGCGGCGCGAGCGCGGAGTTCTGGCTCGACTTCCTGGCGGCGGCGCTCACGTGCCTCGCCGTCTTCGGGATCGGCCGTCGTCTCGCGGGCGTCCGCGTCGGCGCGCTGGCCGCCGCCGTCGTCGCGATCGGCACGCTGCCGGCTGCGCGATACGCGTATGGCGGATTCCTCGAGCGATCAGTCACCGAGACCTTCATCATCCCGCTGGCCGCCTGCGCGATCTGGGCGACGGTCCAATGGCTCGATCGTCCCCGCGCCGGTTGGGCCATCGTGGCGGGGCTCCTCATCGGGACCGCGGCCGTTTACAAGCAGACCGCCGCGATCTATTGGCCGGCGCTGATCCTCTGGGTGGCGTGGACCGCTGGCGCCGCGCGAGCGCGGCGGTTTGTCGTGCTGTCGATCGCGGGCCTGGTGATCGCGCCGATCACCGCGTTCGTCTGGCTCTGGTGGGCCGGCGCGCTGCACGACGCCTACACGACGCTCGTGTCGTACAACGTGGCGTACCTCAGGCTGGGAGATCAGGGCCTGCTCGGGACGCTCGATCGATTTGCCCACGAGGTCTGGCGCCGTCAGCGTGACGACGAACTCTGGGCCATCGGCAGCCTGGGCGCGATCTTCGGGTTCGTGGCGGCGCTTCGGGCCCGCGGAACCCCGTCAGGTCGCGTCGCGTCGCTTGGCGTGATCTGGTTTGGCGCCGCGCTGGTCGCGGTGGCGGCCAACGGTCCCCGCTTCTTCACCACGTATTTCATGCCGCCGCAGATTCCGCTGTGCCTGCTGGCCGCCTGGCTGTTCCACGAGGCCATCAGCCTGCGGCCGCGCTGGCGGATCGCGACTGGCGCGGTCCTGCTCGGACTGATCGCGTTCATGGTGGTGAGGTCTGGATCGGCGGCTCGCGCCGTGAGCGCCATCTCGTGGGATTTGCAATACATCCGCGGCCACGTCGACCGCCAGACGTACTTGCAGCGCTACCAATCGCAGCAGTCGCGGAAGGCGTTCTCGGCGGCGGATAACGAACGGCTGGCCGAGTACGTCGCGAGCCATACCGATCCGGCCGACCGCATCTTCGTGTTCGGCATGAGCGGCGGCACCTACTATTCCAGCCAGCGGCTGCCGGCGAATCGATTCCTGTTCGCGTACCCGGCGGTGTCGAACATGGGCAACCGGCCGGAATACCGCGTCGAAACGCTGGCGGCGGATCTGGGGCGCGCCCTGCCGCGCTACATCATTCTGCAGCGCAGCAACGGCGACAGTTTTTCGGGCTGGAAGGCCGCGGAGGCCTTTGCGGCGCCGGCGCTGGCGCCACTGCTCGAGCGATACGGAGTCGACACCGAGATCGGCGATTTTCTGCTCTACCGCCGGCGAGACTGAGGCGACCTGGCTCCGTCCGGAGACCGAATCTGCACCTGCAGGCCGGCGCGGCGCCAGGCGGTGAGCGCGCCGCCGAACCGGTACTTCATGAGGTTCACGAAGAACTCCACCATCGCGGACGGACGTACGTGGCTCAGCCCGTTCGACCGCATCCGCGCGAACACGTTCATCTCCAGCACGCGCACGCCCAGATAATGCGCCTTGATCATCATCTCGGGATCGATGAACCAGTCCCTGGACTCGAGGCGCATGGCCGCGAGGACGTCGCGATGGACGATCTTGGGACTGCCGTTGACGTCGATCGATCCAAGACGCGGCCACAGCAGCCAGATGAATCCGTTGTAGAGAATGGACACGATCTTCCGCCGGACCCCGTCCAGGCGGAAGCGTCGCCGCACCTTGCCGATCGTGAGGCCGTCCGTGAGCTTGATCACGTCGAAGAGCCGCGCGGCGTCTTCGGCATCGACCTGGCCGTCGGCATGGATGATGCCGATCCATGGCGCCGCGCAGACGGAAATGGACGACAGGATGCCGTTCCCGTAGCCCTCGTTCTGCTTCACCTGATGGGGCACCACCGGAAATCCGTCGGCGGCAAACTTCTGAATCGTCTCCCACGTCCGATCGGTCGACCCGTTATCGCACGCGACGATCTCGATGCGGTGTCCGGCTTGCGCGAACGCGTTGATGACCTGTGGAATGGAGAAGGGAATGGTGCGCTGCTCGTTGTAACACGGCATGATCAACGACAGCTCGGGCTTCACCGTCGCTGGCGGGCGCTCGCCGAGTGTCTGACTCGCAGGGCCGCCCATGCAGACAGACATTGTATTATCGATCCGCGCGATGCGTAGCCCGTCGATCACCCGGCGCGTCCTGCTCGCCGCCATCATCCTGATCATCGAGTTCGCCGTGCTGGAGGCGGGCCTCCGCGTGTACGGCGCGTTCGAGGGGACGACGACCTTTCAGGCGTTGTTCATGGACGACCCGGACATCGGCACGAAGCTGCGGCCGAACGCGCGCATTCGTTACACCACGGCCGAGTTCACCGCCGACATCGCGATCAACGAACAGGGCGTCCGCGACGAGGAGCCCATTGGCCCCAAACCTGCCGGCGAACGGCGCATCGTCGTCCTCGGCGATTCGCTGGTGCTGTCCGTGCAGGTCGCCTTCGCTGACACGTTTTGTGAGCGCCTCGAACGCCTGCTGAACGAACGCGGGGGAGCGGTCCACTGGCGCGTCATCAACGCGGGCGTGCAGGGCTATGGCCCCGTGCAGGAGTGGCTGTTGTTCGACAAGGTCGCCGCCGTCTTCGAGCCTGACATAGTGCTGATCGTGCCCTTCGTCGCCAACGACGCGACCGACGCGGCCGACGCGGTCGCATCGCTCGAGGCCGGTCATGTGGTCAGGACGGCACAGCCGTCGGTCCAGCGGATTCGACGGATTGTGCGATCGAGCGTCGTCCTCCAATCGGTGCGCGCGCGGTGGGATCAGCTGCGCAGTCGATTCACGATCGGCACGCCGGAACGGCCGCTGGCCAGCTACCTGACCGAGCCGCCGCCCGTCGTGGCCCAGGGATTAGCGGTGAGCCGGCGCGCGCTGCAACAAATCTCCCGGCGGGCGTCGGGACTGGGCGCCGGCACCGCCATTGCGCTGATGCCCGCGCGCTTCCAGACGAACGATCCCGACTATCAGCGGCTCGACGCGACGGTCAGCCACGCCGGCGGGGTGCTGGACCGCGACTCCGCCTCACGTCGATTCCGCGACGCGCTCGCGCCGCTGGAATTGCCGATGACCGATCTCCAGACCGTGCTGGCCAGGCAGCCCGACCGGGAAGGCTTGTTCTACCAGCAGACCGTGCATCTGACGCCACGCGGCCACAAAGTCGTCGCGGACGCGCTGTTCGACTTTCTCCAGACGGCTGGCCTGCTGAGCGACCGCGCACGCTGATGGGCGTGCAGGGGACGGATTACCCTGCGGCCAGCGCGCGGAATTCGTCGTAGTCGCGCACGTAGTCCGCGGCGTCGTAGTAATCCGACGCGAACACCAGCAGCATGGCGTCCGGCGAGTATTTGAACTGCACCGCCCAGATCATCGGCGGGACATAAAGTCCCCGATGCGACTGGTTCAGTTCGATTTCCTCGGTGGCCGATCCATCGTCCACGACGACCGAGACTGACCCGCGAATACAGACCAGAAACTGTTCGCACTTCCGGTGCGCGTGTTCGCCGCGCACTTCCGTGCCGGGCACGTCACTGACGATGAAATACCGTTTGGCCTGGAAAGGAATCTCACGCAGGAATTCTCCGACGGTCAGCGTGCCGCGGAGATCATCGACGCGCGTCAGCCGGTGCCGCGTGACACGGCGCACCGAGGTGGCGGTCACCGGCGGCCCGTCCTCCTCGGCCGGAGCGCGCTCGGGCGTCTCGATGCGCGGCGTATCGACATAGCCCACGATCCGCGCGGGATTTCCCGACACCACGGCGCGCGCCGGGACGTCGCGCGTGACAATCGCGCCTGCGCCCACCATAGCGCGCGCGCCGATGCGGACGCCGGACTCGACCGTGACGCTCTCGCCGATGACGACGTCGTTGTCGATGAAGACGTGGTCGCTGATGTTGCAGTTCTCGCCCAGCACCGCGCGCGGCAGGATGTGCGCAAACGCTTCGACCCGCGTGCCGCGCCCGACCGTGGCGCTTTCGCAAACCGCCTGCGGATGGACGGAGACGCCGTCAGGGCTGGAACCGGCCGTCATGCCGGCACATCCTACTGCAAAGCGCCGCACTGGGGCGCCGGGCCGGGTGTCACCGTCAGCGCAAGCTGTGCAATCTGACCGTGAGGAACAACGGGGCGGCGCCAAGCAGTCCCGCCATCCCGTACGTCCACCAGGCCGCGCGATTGATGACGAGGCACTCGAGGTGCTCACCCGGCTCGATCGCAAACGTCAACGTCTTCCAGAACAACGTGTTGTGGACGCGAAGCCGGTGTGACCCCGGCTGCACTTCCTGCGTGACCGCGTCGCCGTGGAGCAGGGTGACGCGCGTCTCGGCGTCGAGACGGACATAGATCTGGCGATGGCCGCAGTCGGTCGGATGGGTGCGACAGAACGTCACCGTGCTGCGCACGTCGTCCACGGACGGCGGCTCAGCGACTTCCGGTAAGCGCTCGTCGCGCAGGGCACGGCGTTCGCGCTCCCAGACGACGCCGGACTGGCTGGCCATGAAAGAATTGTCGCTCATGCCGGAACGCGAAAACAGCGGCCCCCTCGCGCGTGCGCTCGACCGGCTCTTTCAGCTGCCGCTCGCCGAATTCACCGCGGCCCGCAACGAGCTGGCGAAGACGGCCGGCGCGGGCGCCGCCGAGGTGCGCGCGCTGGCGAAGCCGAGCGTGCCGGCCTGGGCCGTCAATCAACTGTACTGGCGCGAGCGCCGGCTCTATGACGGCCTGGTGCGCGCGTCCGATCGGCTGCGCGCGGCGCATACCCGTGCGATTGGCGGACAGAAAGTCGACCTGGCGGCACTTGAATTGCAGCATCAAGCCGCTGTGAAAAAGGCCGCTGAGGCGATCCGCGCGATTCTGGCGCGATCCGGCGATCCCGCCACACCGGCGACGATGGCCGCGGCGATTGACACGTTACAGGCGCTACCCGGCGGGGGAACGCCCGGGCACTTGAGCCGTCCGCTGGCGCCACTCGGCTTTGGCGCGCTGGGGGCGCTCATGAAGGGCGCGGCCACGCCGAAGATGCTGGCCGAGGTCGTCACATTCGCGCCGCCGAAACCCAAGGCCGACGAGCGCGAGGCCGCGGAGCGCCTGGCGCGCGTAGAGGCCGGGAAACGGCTGAAACAGGTGGATGCGGAACTGGCGCGCGTCCAGAAGGCCCTGGCGGCGCAACGCACGGCCGTGCAGCGTGCCGAACGCGCGCATGCGGCGCTCGACGACCAATTGCAGAAGGCCTCCGCGGCGCTGGCGGCACAGCGCGCCGATGCCGCCCGGCTCGACCGGGATCGCCGCGGGCTCGAAGAAGAGCGCGCCCGTTTGAAAGACGCCCTGTGACAGCGCTCGCCGCGATCCTTGAACGGTACTGGGGCTATACCTCGTTCCGCCCCCTGCAGCAGGAGGCGATGGATGCCGTCATGGCCGGCCGCGATTCGCTGCTCGTGCTGCCGACCGGGGGTGGCAAGTCGATCTGTTTCCAGGCGCCGGCGCTGGTCAGGGACGGCCTGGCGGTCGTCGTCTCGCCACTGATCTCGTTGATGAAAGACCAGGTGGACACGCTCGTCGGCAACGGCGTGCCCGCCGCTTGTTTTCACAGCGCCCTGACGCCGGACGTCAAGTCGCGGGTGTCGGCCGGTTTGCGTGAGGGCCGCTTCCGGTTGCTGTATGTCGCGCCCGAACGGCTGGTCGGTGACGGCGCCGAGAGCTTCGCGAACCTGGTCGGCCGGCGGCCGGTCAGTTTCGTCGCCGTCGACGAAGCGCATTGCATCAGTCAGTGGGGGCACGACTTCAGGCCGGAATACCGGCAACTGGCGACGCTTCGCGAGCGATGGCCCGGCGTGAGCCTGCATGCCTATACGGCCACGGCGACCGATCGCGTGCGGCGCGACATCGTGGCCCAACTTGGGTTGCGGGACGCCGTCCAGCTGATTGGCTCGTTCGACCGGCCGAACCTGGTCTATCGCGTGCTGGCGCGGGGCGTCCTCAAGAAACAGCTGCAGGACATTCTCGCGCGGCACGCCGGCCAGTCCGGGATCATCTATTGCCAGTCGCGCCGCGAAGTCGACGCGCTGGCCGGCTGGCTGAAAGACAGCGGCATTCGCGCCGTGGCGTATCACGCCGGGCTCGAAGACGTGGTGCGGCACCGGCACCAGGATGCCTTCCTCAACGAAGACATCGACGTCGTCGTCGCCACCGTCGCGTTCGGGATGGGAATCGATCGATCGGATGTGCGATTCGTCGTGCACGCCGGCGCGCCGCAGTCACTGGAGCACTACCAGCAGGAAGCCGGCCGGGCGGGCCGTGACGGCCTCGAGGCCGAGTGCGTGCTCATCTATTCAGGCGGGGACTTTGCCCGTTGGCGGGCGATGCTGGAGCAGAACGGCGAGTGGTCGGAGGCCAAGCGCGCGCTGCTGCGGGACATCGAACGCTACGCCGCGAGCGTCGGCTGCCGGCACCGGCGGTTGATCGGGTACTTCGGCGAGACGTATCTGAAAGACGACTGCGCCGCCTGCGACTACTGCCTGGGCGAACTCGAGGCCACGCCGGACGCGGTCACGATCGCGCGCAAGATTCTGTCCACGGTCGCGCGTGTGGGCCAGCGCTTCGGCGCCGCGCACGTCACGAACATTCTGCGCGGCAGCGAGAGCGACACCGTGACGTCGCGCGGCCACCAGGGCTTGAGTGTGTTCGGCCTGATGCGTGACGCGACGATCGACGAAGTGCGCGGCTACATCGATCAACTGGTGGCGAGCGACCTGTTACGGCAGACAGACGATCAGTACCCGGTCCTGAATTTGACGACCGCCGGGGTGGCGCTGATGAAAGACGCGGGCGCCGTGCCGGACCTCACGCTGGCTCGGCAGAAGAAGGCGGAGAAGGGCAAACCCCAGAAGCGATCCGGCGCCGAGGCGGCATCGTGGGACGGCGTGGACCGCGAGCTGTTCGAGGCGTTGCGCGCGCTCCGGCTCGAGATCGCCCGCGAGCGGCGCGTGCCGCCGTATGTCGTCTTTCACGACACGACGCTGCGCGAACTGGCGCGGCTCAAGCCGACGACCCTCGCGGAGTTGCGGCACGTGTACGGCATCGGCGCGAAGAAGGCCGACGATCTCGGAGAGCCGATCCTCGAGACGATCCGGCAGATCGGCGGCCGCCGCGCCGCGTCTTAGATCAGAAAACGATCCCGGCACGACGGCTGTAATATGCTTCACGCGCCCGCGCGTGATGAACTCATGACCCACGATCCCCTCAACGATTTGGATCGACTGGCATCGCAGCTCGACACCCCGGGTGCGCCTTCGGCCAACGCACCGCTGGTGCGCTGGTTCGAGCTCATGGCCGAGCGCCAGGCCAGCGATCTGATTCTGGTGGCTGGCGAACCACCGACGCTGCGCATCGACGGCCGCCTGGTCCGGACAGCCGGGGACGTGCTCGACGGCGACGATGTCTTTGCGCTGGTGGCGCCGGAGCTCGCGCCCCACGCGCAACGGGCGTTCGCGGAACACGGCATCGCCGACGCGGCTGTGAAAGTGCCGGGCATCGGGCGGTTCCGCGTGAACCTGCACCGTGAGCGCGGCCGACCGGCGGCGAACATCCGCCGGCTGCCGACGAAAATTCCCGCGCTGGCGTCGCTCAATCTGCCGCCCGGCATCGGCTTGCTGTCCCAACTGCCGCGCGGGCTCGTCGTCCTCGGCGGCGCCACGGGCTCGGGCAAGTCCACCACGCTTGCCGCCATCCTCGGCGAGATCAACCAGCACGAGGCGCGGCACATCATCACCATCGAGGACCCGCTCGAGTACGAGCACACCAATCGCCAGAGCGTGATTCAGCACGTCGAGATCGGCGTCGACGCGCCGGACTTTCCGACAGCGCTTCGCGCGGCGCTCCGGCAGGCGCCAGACGTGCTCGTCATCGGCGAAATGCGCGATCCGGAAACGATCAAAATCGCCCTGGCGGCCGGCGAAACCGGGCACCTCGTACTCACGACGCTGCACACGACCGACGTGCCGTCGACGATCGCCAGGCTCAGCGAGTCGTTTCCACCCGAGCGGCAGCCGACCATTCGGCAGGAGATCGCCGCCGCCCTGGCTGCCGTCTGCGTGCAGACGCTCATGCCCTCGCTCGCCGGCGGGCGCGTGCCGGCGGCAGAGCTCCTGGTCCTGCAGTACGGCGCCCGCCAGCACATTCGGCGCAACACGCTGCATCAGCTGCACCAGGAGATCACGGTGAGCCGCAAGCACGGCTCGTTCACGCTGGAAGACTGCCTCGCCAAGCTCGTCGCGCGCGGCGTCGTCGATCGCGCGACCGCCGCCCTGCACGTGAATCACCCGGACGATTTCGAGTCCGCGCTCCGATCGAGTTAGGCCGCGCGCGTAATGGTCTTCACGTCCCTCAACTTCTTTCTCTTCTTCGCCGTCGTGTACGCGCTCTACCGGGCGCTGCCGCACCGGCCGCAGAACTGGCTGCTGCTGGCGGCCAGCTACGTGTTCTACGGGTTCTGGGACTGGCGATTCCTCAGCCTGCTGCTCGGGTCCACGATCGTCGACTTCCTCGTCGCCCGCTATCTCGGCCGCGAAACCGTGCCCGGCAAACGGCGGCGCGCCCTCATCCTGAGCCTGGTCTTCAACTTCGGCATGCTCGGGTTTTTCAAGTATTTCAACTTCTTCGCGTCGAGCCTGGCCGCGGTCGGCGCGCGCGTCGGCTGGGCGTTCGACCCGGTCACGCTGAACGTGATCCTGCCGATCGGCATTTCGTTCTACACGTTCATGACGGTCAGCTATGTCATCGACGTGTACCGGCGCGAGATTCAGCCGACGACGCGCCTGCTGGATTTCGCCGTGTTCGTCGCATATTTCCCGCACCTCGTCGCCGGCCCCATTCTGCGCGCGTCGCTGCTGCTGCCGCAGATCGAGCGGCCGCGCACGATCGCGCGCGACCAGATCGTCGGCGGGCTCTGGCTGATTGGCTGGGGCTGCTTCCAGAAGATGTTCGTGGCCGACAATCTCTCGCGCCTGGTGGACACCGTGTTCGGGCCGTCGGCCACGCCCGGCGGCGCGGATGTGCTGGTGGCGCTCTGGGCCTTCGCGTTCCAGATCTACGGCGACTTCGCCGGCTATTCGAACATCGCCCGCGGCGTGTCGAAGCTCATGGGGATTGAGCTCAACGTCAATTTTCTGTTTCCGTATTTCGTCACGTCGCCGCAGGCGTTCTGGCGCAACTGGCACATCAGCCTGTCCACCTGGCTCCGGGACTATCTCTACATCTCGCTCGGCGGCAGCCGCCACGGCACCTGGAAGACGTATCGCAACCTGCTCATCACCATGGCGCTCGGCGGGCTATGGCATGGCGCCGCCTGGACGTTCGTGCTCTGGGGCCTCTACCAGGGTGTCGTGCTGATTGCCGGGCGCCTCACCTCAAGCCTGGGCGCCCGCGTCGGTCTCCGGCTCAAGCCCGGGATCAGCGTGCTGAGCGTCCTCCTCGGTGTGCTGATGTTCCATGTGACCTGCTACGGCTGGCTGATCTTCAGGGCCGAGTCGGTGCCGCAGCTGGCGAACTTTACCCGGCTGCTGTTCACCTCGCTCCAGCCGACGCCGACGACGGTGGATTCGCTGCTGGTGCCGATGCTGCAGGTGCTCGTGCCGCTGCTGCTCCTGCATGTCTATCAGGCCCGGAAAGGAAGCGAGTCCGCGCCGCTCGCCTGGCCGATGGTCCCGCGGTATGCGCTATATGGGGCGGTGTTCTTCCTGGTGCTGTTGTGGGGCGACTTCGAAGGGGCGCAGTTTATCTATTTCCAGTTCTGATGAAAGAAACTAACAACTAGCAACGAACAACTAGCAAGTTAGGTTTACTCGATATCCAGGAGTTCGATCTCAAATACCAACATCCCTGCCGGGTCGCCGGGCTTTGGATGATCGCCATAGGCCAGGTTCGCGGGGATCCAGACGCGGCGCTTCTCGCCCACAACCATCAGCTGCAGGATTTCTATCCAGCCCGGAATGAACTGCATGACTTTCATGTTGATGGGCTCGCGGCGCTCGACGGAGCTGTCGAACATCTTGCCGTCGGTCGTCCAGCCCGTGTAGTGCACGCGCACGGTGCTCAGGCGGGTCGGGTGGATGCTGCCGAGTCCGACGGTGAGGATCTTGAAGGCGATGCCTGACGGCGTTTTCAGCGCGTCGGCCGGCGGCGCGGCGACGTCGGGCGGGGCCGGAATGCCGGACGGCGGCGACGTGTCTTTCAATTTGCAGCCACCCGCGAGGGCCACCAACAGCAGCACCGCCATCCATCGGTTCGTCATCGTGTAGCGATCATAATGCGGTGCCGCACGAGCGTCGAGGCTGCGTACAATCGCGTGATGAAAGCGAACGTCGCCCACCTGCCACATCGATCGCTGCGCTACTTCGAGTCCGGCGGCGGCCGGCCGGTGCTGCTGCTGCACGCGTTTCCACTCAGCGCGGACCAGTGGCTGCCGCAGTTGCATCGCGTGCCGGTGGGTTTCCGGTTCGTCGCGCCCGACCTGCGCGGGTTTCGCGGCGTCGGCCCGGCATTCGAGGACCTGGGGCTGGGCCAACTGTCGATCGACGACTACGCGCAGGATGTCATCGCGCTGGCGGCGCACCTGGACCTCGACCGCTTCGTTGTGTGCGGCCTGTCGATGGGCGGGTACGTCGCGTTCGCGCTCCAACGACTCGTGCCGGCCCGCGTCGCCGGGCTGATTCTCTCGAATACGCGTGCCGGGGCCGATTCAGCGGACGCACGGGCCGGCCGCGATCGCATGATCGACCTCGCAAGGCATGAGGGTCCTGAGGGCGTGGCGCGTGAGATGGTGCCGAAGCTCCTCGGGGACACCACGCGCCGGGACCAGCCGGACCTCGCCGACGCCGTGCGGCGCCTCATCCTGGTGAACAGCGTGGACGGCATCGTCTCAGCCGTGGGCGCGCTCAAGACCCGCGCGGATTCGACGCCGGGGCTCGCTGAGATCGGATGTCCGGCGCTCGTCATCACCGGCGAGGAGGACGCGATCATTCCCGTCAGCGAAGCGGAGGTGATGGCGCGCGGCATCCCGAATGCGTCGCTCGTGGTGCTGCCGAAGCTGGGGCACCTGTCGAATCTCGAGGACCCGGCCGCCTGGAGCCGGGCGTTCGAGGCCGGCCTGAACGCGATGTGAGGGGAGAGACTGTTGACACGGAAACACGGAAACAGGGAGAAGAGCACGGGTTTTACCTTGTGCCATGAGGTGCCATGGAGATCAGGCGTGGCGGCCGCCGTTGGCGGCCGGCTGGAGAACGAAGCGACCGCGATCGCAAGAGCCTCGTGCAACGTGACTTTGGCTCTTGCGATCGCGGTCGCTTCGCTCTCCAGCTAGCCCGGCGAAGCCGGGCCACCACGCCCGACTGCCAAATCGCCATCCACCGTCTGTCCAAGAAAAGATCTCTCCATGGCCCCATGGCCCCCCAACGGGTAAAAACGTTTTGTCTCCGTGTCTCCATATCTCCGTGTGAAGGCACCGTTCTATACTCACTCGCACATGGATCTCCAGTTACAGGACAAGGTCGCGATCATCACGGGGTCGAGCAAGGGGCTTGGCCTCGCGTCGGCGCGGGCGTTGGTACTCGAGGGCGCGCGCGTCGTCATTTGCGCGCGCGGTCGGGACGCGCTGAAGGCGGCCTCGCGATCGCTGGCCGGGGCGGCCGGCCGCGCCGACGCGGTCGTCGCCGTCGAGGCGGACGTGTCGACGCTGGCGGGCGCCGAGACCGTCGTCACGCAGGCCATCGCGTCGTTCGGCCGCGTCGACATTCTCGTCAACAACGTCGGCAAGGCCGGCGGCGGGGACATCGTCTCCACGCTTGATGCGGAGTGGCAGGGCGCGCTCGATCAGACGCTGTTTCCGGCCATCCGCATGTCCCGTCTGGTCGTGCCGGCGATGCGTCGCGCCGGCGGCGGCGTCATCTTGATGATTGCCTCCATCTGGGGACGCGAGTCCGGCGGCCGCATGACCTACAACGCCGTCAAGGCCGCCGAGATCAGCCTGGCCAAGGCGATGTCCCATCAACTGGCCAAGGACCACATTCGCGTCAACAGCATCGCGCCCGGGTCGATCATGTTCGAGGGCGGGTCGTGGGCGAAGCGCCAGCAGGACGACCCGGCGTTCGTCGCCGACATGCTCAAGCGCGATCTGCCGTTCGGACGGTTCGGGACGGCGGAGGAAGTGGGATCGGTCGTCGCCTTTGTCGCCTCGCCGCGCGCCAGTTGGGTGACGGGCGCGACGATTACCGTTGACGGCGGACAGTCGAGGTCGAATATCTAAACTGGCAACTAACAACTAACAAGTAGGGTGCCGCCCTCTCGAACTCCTCACCTGTTAGTTGCTCGTTGTTAGTTGTTAGTTACAACAAATCCCCTCATGACTAATCTCGCAACCCTGATCGACACCATCTCGACCGCGCTGTTCACCTACGTCGTCATGGGTGTGTTGCTCCTGACGGGCGCGTTCCTCACCGTGCGCTTCGGCGTCGTGCAGCTGCGCCGCCTGCCCGAGGCGTTTCGGGCCATGGTCGCGCAACAGTCGAAAGGCGCCATCGGCGGGGCGCTCTCGCCGTTCCAGGCGTTCATGACGGCGCTGGGTGCGTCGATCGGCACCGGCAACATCGCGGGTGTCGCTACGGCGATCATCTCCGGCGGGCCGGGTGCGCTCTTCTGGATCTGGGTCTACGGCTTTGTCGCGACGTCGATCAAATTTGCCGAGGCCGTGCTCGGCGTGAAATACCGCGAAACGCACGGCGAGCAGGTTCGTTGCGGGCCGATGTTCTACCTGCGCGACGGCCTGAAGTCGCCGTCCCTGGCGTGGATCTACGCCCTGGTCGCCGGCGTCGCCGCGCTCACGACCACGCCGTTCACGCAGCCGAATTCCATCGCCGTCGCCGTCAATCACGTGTTTCCGCACGGCACGTGGGACGTGCCCGTGCTGGGCACGGTCAATCGCACCGCGCTCGTCGTGGGCGTCGCGGTCGCGATTCTCACGTGGGCGGTGATCATCGGCGGCGTCAAGTCGATCGGCCGGGCCGCCGAGAAACTGGCGCCGCTCAAGGTCGGCCTGTATCTGATCGGCGGCATTGTCGTCATCGGCACGTTCGCCAACCGCGTCCCGCACGTCTTTTCGCTGATTTTCGACGGCGCGTTCACGGGTCGGTCGGCGCTCGGTTTCGGCTTCTTCCTCGCGATGCGCTACGGCGTCGCGCGCGGCATCTATGCAAACGAAGCCGGCTATGGCACCGCCGCCGTGGCCTATGGCACCGCGAAGACGACCAACCCGACGACGCAGGGGCTGCAGGCCGTGATGGAAGTGTTCATCGTGTCGTTCGTCACCGCGACGATCAGCGCGATGGCGATCCTCGTCAGCGGCGTCGCCGAATCGTCGATCGCGGCGCACGCGGCGAATCCCAACGCGGAAGTGCTGACGAGCTCGGCGGCCGTCGCCACCGCGTTCAACATGGCCGTGCCGACCGTCGGCGGGTGGGTGGTCGCGTTCTGCGCGTTCCTGTTCGGCTACACGACGCTGATCGGCTGGGCGTACTACGGCGAGCAGTTTCTCGAATACATCCTCGGACGGCAGGTCACGATTCCGTATCGCTGGATCTACTGCCTGCTGATTCCAATCGGCGCCGTGCTCAAGCCAGACCTGGTCTGGGCGTGGGGCGATCTGATGAATGCGCTGCAGGTGTTCCCGAACCTGATCGGGTTGATTGGACTGAGCGGGATTGCGGCAACCTACGCCTTCGCGCGCAAGAAGACGGCGTAAAGACGCCCGGGCACATCGCCCCTACGGCTTGAGCCGCAGCGCCGTCACGCTCGCGATCTTCCCGAACACCGCATCGCGCGTCAGCAGTAGCGCATCCTGATCGAGCGCACACTGCGCCACGTGCGCGTCAGCTATTGAGACGCTGATCCCGCGCGTCAGCAGGGCCGCGCGGAGCGTGCCGACCCGCGCCCAGTGATCGAAGCCGGCCTCCGCCATCGCGAGATCGCGCAGCAGGTCCTCGAGCGGTTCACGGTCGGCCGCGTTGCGCACGCCGCTCAACAATTCCGACACGACAATCGGCGGCACGACGACGAGTCCTGCGGCCAGCGCATGATCGAGCAGGGGAGCCGCGCGGCCCGCGAAGTACTCAATCCACTCCGACGTGTCAGCGACGATCGCGCTCACGGGCGGACTCCAGATCGATGTTCAGATTGAGCTTGCCCCGCAGCGCCGCGGCCTTGACCTGCGCGCGCGATCGACGCACCAACTCCAAGCCCACGATCAACGTTTCGGTGATGCCTTTTCCGGTGACGGCCGTCGCGTCATCGAGTAGCGCTTCCGGCAGATTCGCCGTGATCCGCTTTGTCATGTTCATAGTATTGACATTGGTATGTATATCGGTCAATACACAATGCTGAATGCATTTCGCTGTTTCATCGCCCCGTGAAAACGGCTAGAATCCGGCCTTCTGGCGCCTCAAATGAACACCTTGCCGGCCGTGACGACGAACAAGGACGAGTCCCTCCAGCAGGCCCTGCAGCGCATGCTGGCCGAGTTCGAGACCGGCGCCCGGACCGGCGTGCTGACGGGCGACGACGACCCCCATGTCACCGCGGTGAGGCGCCTGGCGCCCGTGGAGGCCCGATACGCGGCGTTCCCGGAGTCGCTCGACCCCCGGCTGGTGCAGGCCCTCCGGACGCGCGGCCTCGACCAGCTCTATACGCATCAGGCCGAGGCTATTGCCCACGTCCAGGCTGGCCGGAACGTCGTCATCGTCACGCCAACGGCATCGGGCAAAACGCTCTGCTACAACGCGCCCGTCCTCGACGCGATTCTGCGTGACGAATCGACGCGCGCGCTCTATCTGTTTCCGACCAAGGCGCTGGCGCAGGATCAGCTCGCCGAGCTGCATAAGCTGGCCGAGATCGTGGGCGCGCAGGGCCAGGCCGATCCGGACGGGACTCCAGTCTCGATCGGCGTCTTTACGTATGACGGCGACACGCCGCAGGACGCGCGCCGATCGATTCGCGGCAAGGCCCACGTCGTGCTCAGCAACCCCGACATGGTGCATTCCGGCATCCTGCCGCACCATCCGCGCTGGGCCAAGCTGTTCGAGAACCTGAAGTTCGTCGTCATCGACGAGCTGCATACCTATCGCGGCGTGTTCGGCAGCCACCTGGGCAACATCATTCGCCGCTTGCAGCGCGTGTGCCGGCACTACGGGTCGAATCCGACGTTCATCTGCTCGTCGGCGACGATCGCGAATCCCCGCGACCTGGCGGAACGGCTGACCGGCGAGCCGTTCGAGCTCGTCGACCAGAGCGGCGCCCCGCGCGGCGAGAAGTTTTTTCTGTTCGTCAATCCGCCCGTCGTCAACGCCCAGCTCGGCATCCGCCGGTCGTACTTGGCGGAGACGCGGCGCGTGGCCATCGAGTTTCTGAAGCGCGGCCTGCAGATGATTGTGTTTGCGCAGAGCCGGCTGTCGACGGAACTCCTCACCACCTACATGAAAGACGCGTTTCAGGGCCCGCCGGGCACGTCGGTCGCGAAAGACGCCGGGCCGGACGTGCGGCCGGACGATGTGATTCGCGGGTACCGGGGCGGGTATCTGCCGCTGCGCCGGCGCGAGATCGAGCGGGGATTACGCAGTGGCGAGGTGCGCTGCGTCGTCTCGACGAATGCGCTCGAGCTGGGCATCGACATCGGCGCGCTGGATGTGGCCGTGATGGCCGGGTATCCGGGCACGATTGCGGGCACCTGGCAGCGCGCCGGGCGCGCCGGCCGCCGGTCCGGGCGATCCGCGGCCGTATATGTCGCGTCGAGCGCGCCGATCGATCAGTTCGTCGTGCGGAACCCGGACTATTTTTTCGACGCGTCGGCCGAGCACGCGCTGGTCAACCCGGACAACCTCCACATTTTGCTCGACCACGTGAAGTGCGCGGCCTTCGAGCTGCCGTTCACAACTGACGAGCGGTTCGGCACGCTGAACGTCCAGGAGATTCTGGCGGTGCTGGCCGAAGAAGGATTCGTCCATTTCACCGGTGGGCAATGGCAGTGGACGCAGGAATCGTATCCGGCCGATGCCGTGAGCCTGCGGTCCGTGACGTCGGACAACTTCGTGATCATCGATACGAAGGCCGACGAGGGACGCGACGAGCGCGTGATTGGCGAGACGGATTTCACGAGCGGACCCTCCACGCTGCACGAGAAGGCCATCTACATCGTCGAAGGGCAGCTGTACGAGGTCGAGCGGTTCGATTACGACAACCGCAAAGCTTTTGTGCGCGCCGTCGCGTGCGATTACTACACGACGGCGATTACGTACACGAAGGTGACGATCCTGGAGACGCTTGCGGGCAGAACAGGCTCGCCCGCCGAAGCCTTGGCGAAGGCGGGCGTGGCGGCGTTGGCGGCCGGTGCGGATGTCGATCCGAGAGACGAACCGGCGGAACCTGACACGCGGCTGCAATCGTTCGTGACGCCCGCCTTCGCGCCGGGCGCGACGGCGAGCAGGCCCGCCGACTTGTCCGCCGAAGCCGGAGCGGGAGCCTCGGCGAAGGTGGATGGCCCCTGTCATGGCGAAGTCCACGTCGTCTCGCGCGTGGTCGGTTTCAAGAAGATCAAGTTCTACACGAACGAGAACGTCGGATCGGGCGAGCTCGAGCTGCCCGAGCAGGAGATGCACACGACGTCCTACTGGATGACGATCTCGGCCGACTTGATGGCGGCCCTGCCGTTCGGGCTGGCCGATCGCCGCGATGGCGTGGTCGGGCTCGCGTTCGCCATGCGCAATGTCGCGCCGCTGCTGTTGATGTGCGACTCGCACGATCTCGGTCTGTCCATCGATGGACTGGCGGTCGAAGGTGCCTCGCGCGTGGGCGGCGTCTCGCGCACCGGCGCGTCCGAGGCCGCGCTGTCGGCCGCCCCGACGATTTTTATCTACGATAACTATCCCGGCGGCATCGGCTTCAGCGAGCCGCTGTTCACGATGCACGCCGACCTGGTCGCCCAGACACGCGCGCTGATTGACGGGTGTCCCTGCACGTCGGGTTGTCCGTCGTGCGTCGGCCCCGAGGGCGCGACCGGTCCGCGCGCCAAGGCCGTCGCGTCCCGTCTGCTCGCGCTGATGGCCGCGGCCGGTGATTCCGGGCATCTTCAGGCGGCCGGCTGATCCCCTCGGCGATGCGCGACCTCACGTCCCGTCTTCGCGAGATCGTCCGCCGCGACCATGGTGGCGGCGCTGTCGTGGATCCCGTTCGGGAACTCACGTACGTGCCGGACACCGGCGACCAGGCGATGGATCCGTCGCGTGCGGCGGAGGCGCTGGGCGGCACGCGCGTCGACACCGAATCGGGCGCCTACATCGTCGTCGATCGCGTCTGGGAGGCGAGTGACTGGCACGGCCGCCGGATGGTCGGCGGCTATGCGCCGGCAGCTGATGCGCCGCTGGCGTTGTTCGACTCCCGCGTCGGGGCTCTGCCCGGGTGGGCCGATCGCGTGGTGTTCTTCGATCTCGAAACGACGGGGCTCAGCGGCGGCGCCGGCACGCTACCGTTTCTGGCCGGCTGCGGCTGGTTCGAGGACGGCGCGTTCCGCGTGCGGCAGTTCTTCCTGAGCGCCCCGGCGGGCGAGCGCGCAATGCTCGAGGCGATCGCGCGGACGTTCGACGACGCGACGCTGCTCGTCACGTTCAACGGCCGATCGTTCGACGTGCCGCTGATGGAAATGCGCTGGGCGTTTCATCGAACGGCGGCGGCCACCGACGATATGCCGCACTTCGACATGCTGCCGTCGGCGCGGCGTCTCTGGAGCCGCCGGGAAGTCCGCGAGGCTCCCGAACGCGCCAGCTGCACCCTGACCTCGCTCGAGCGCGCCGTGCTCGGCTTCCATCGGCTGAACGACGTGCCCGGACTCGAGATCCCCGCGCGCTACTTTCACTTCCTGCGTTCGGGCGATGCGTCGGTCATCGACGGCGTACTCGAGCACAACCGATTCGATCTGCTGTCACTGGCGGCCGTCATGTCGCACGCGTTGTCGATGGCCGGCGACGGGCCCGATGCGTGCCGCGATCCGTCGGAGTTGATGGGACTGGGACATCTGTACGAACGCGCCGGCCAGGTCGACCGGGCGCTCGAGGCGTTCGAGCGGGCCGTGCGCGACGCCGACCGCGCGCTTCGGCCGCACGCCGCGGCGCGGTTGGCGACGTTGCTGGCGCGGCTGGAGCGGTACGACGAGGCGGCGCACGCCTGGCAGTCGGTGCTCGAGTCGAGCCGCGGGCGCGACGACGCCGGGTTGGCCCTCCGCCGGCGCGCGACGCAGGCCCTCGCCATCCATCACGAACACCGCGCGTGCGATCTGGCCGCCGCGCGCGGCTATGCCCAGCAGCTGCACCACACCGCCGCCGGCCGCGCACGCGACGACGCCGCCCATCGGCTGAGCCGTCTCGATCGTAAACTTGGTCTGAAACGAACGGCCGACCGGCCGTTCGATCTCGATTTTTAGGCTCGCCTGACCTACGCCGACGCCGAAGACTTCGTCGCCTTCTTGCCCTTGGTCTTGGCGGCCTTGTTGGCAGCCGCCTGCGTCTTGCGGCCTTCGATGGTCTGCGCGCCGAAGCGCTTCGTGAAGCGCTCCACGCGGCCCTCGGTGTCGATCAGCTTCTGGCGGCCCGTGAAGAACGGGTGGCACATGTTGCAGATCTCGAGATGCAGTTCCTGCTTCGTCGAGCGCGTCGTGAACGTGTTGCCGCACGCGCAGCGGGCTTCGACGTCGAAGTACTTTGGATGAATCGCGGGCTTCACTGTGCGCTCCCCGGCCTCTGCCGCAAAAGGAAAGTATACCAAACTCGTCCAGCACCCTCCCCCCGGAACCCCCAGGAGGCCTGAACTCCAGTCCCGCCCCACTTGTTCGTTGTTAGTTGCCACTTGCTAGTTGTTAAGGCACGACGTACGTTCGATCCCACCGATGTGCCCGTAAACGGGCCATTTCCCCGGGGCTGAGGGCCGGCTGGCCGGAGACCGCGAGGTTCTGCTCGACGTGGCGCGCGCGTCGCATGCCCGGAATCACCGTCGACACGTCCGGCGAGGCCAGGATGAACTTGAGCGCCGTTTCGGGCAGGGAGGCGCCGGCCGGCAAGCCGGCCTGGAGGCGATCCACCCGGCCGAGCGTCTCCGCGAGTTTGTCCGGCGTGAAATAGAGGTTCCGCCAGTCGCCCTCCGGCCAGCGCATGTCCCGCGTCATCGTGCCCGTCAGGCTGCCCTCGTCGAACGGCACGCGCGCGATCACCGCCACGCCGAGTTCGCGGCACCGCGGGAACAGCTCGTCCTCGGGATTCTGATCGAAGATGTTGTAGACGACCTGCACGGAATCGACGACGCCGGTCGCCAGCGCCTTGAGCACGTTGTCCGGTTGCCAGCGATTGACACTGATCCCGAAGCCGCGGATGAGCCCCTCGGATTTCAGGTCGTCGACGGCGCGCTTCCAGCGATCGTCGGTCGCCCATGCATCGGACCACACGTGGAACTGCTGCAGGTCCACACTCGTGAGCCCCATGTTGCGCAGGCTCGTTTCGGTGGACTCGCGGATGTGGTCGGGCGGGAACACGTCCGACACGTCGGACGAGGGCAGCCCGGGCCATTTCATGTTCTTCGGCGGGATCTTCGTCGCGATCCGCAGCGTCTTGTCGCGATGCCGTGCGAGCACGGGCGCCAGCAATTGCTCGCTCTTCCCGTTGCCGTAGACCAGCGCCGTGTCGAAGAACGTGCACCCCAGCGCGATCGATCGCTCGAGCGCCGCTTCAGACTCCGCATCGTCCGATCCCGACCAGCCGCCCATGCCCCAGAGCCCGTAGCCGATTTCGGAGACGGGCCAGCCCAGGCGACCAAAGACGCGAGTGCGCATGGGAACATTCTAAGAGCGATCTATCGATTCATCGATTCATTGACACATCGATCCATTTGAGGGGGGCGGCTGCGGCCGCCGTCTGATTATTAAGTTGGTGCGGAGCACCAGAAGCGAACGCTTCCGCGATTGCCCGGGGGGTCAATGGCCACTGTTAACAGCGGTCATTGACCACCAAGAGCCGAAAAAGACATGGCTAGACTCTGGCTCTCTCGCCGCGGAATCACAGGAACTTCTTTATCTGCTCCCGGTACCTCGTATACGTCCACGAGATCGCCAGTAACGACAGACCGAGAATCACGAACGACAGGATGCGCGCCAGCGCTTCGAGCTCGCGCAGGTCGTAGAGAAAGAGCTTCAGGATGCACGCGAGCAGCAGCGCGAGACCGGACAGGCGAAGGATGCGCTCACGCGCGAGCAGGCCGCCGAACATGAGCGCCAGGCCCTGCAGTCCGAGCACCAGCGTGATCGCCGACGGCCGCACCTGATGCGTAATCAGCATCGAGAGCAGCGCCGTCGCCCCGAGCAGTGCCGTGGCGCCCGCGGCATCGTCGGCGGGTTGCGCCACGCCCGCCGCCTGAGCGGCAGACGCGAAGCGACGCACCACGAGCCCGCACGCGTACAGCGCCCCGATGACGGCGCACAGCCACACGATGGCTCCCGTGGACGGATCGTCGGTCGTCAAGGCCGGACGGGCTGTGTGCAGGGCCGCCGCGCCCAGCAAAAAATAGCTCTGCCAGCGAAGGTCGGTCGCCGTCCGCCGCAGCCCGACCGCCAGCAGCGCCACGGCCGTGGCGGTCCATGCCGGCCCGATCTGCACGTCATCCAGCACGTGCGACTGCAGGACCGCGAAGAGCAGCGTGGCCGCAGCCGACACCGCGGCGATCAAAATCGCCGGGTCCTTCGTGCGCGTCGTCGCGGAGCGTGCGAGCCAGGCGCCCGCGTACGTCAGGCCGACGATCGCAGCCGACCACCATGCCAGATCAACCGCCGCAACCGGTTGTTCGAGGAGTAATTCGAGGCCGCGTAGCGCGCCCAGCGCGAGCAGTCCATAGCCCTGCAGGCGTTGACCGGTCCGGGACCGGTAGATGCCGAGCGCCAGCAACACAAGACCCGTGGCCGCCCATGCGGGGCCCACGGTGATCTCCGGCAGCACGCGCCACTTGAAGAGCACGAACGAGAGCGTGGCCACGAGGCCGAGCACCGCGGTCGCGGCCGCTTCGGGCGACTCGGCCGCGCGCGCATCGGGGCGTTCGGCGAACAGCGCGCGGCGGCCCCAGTAGCCGGCCACGTAGATCGCGGCAATCACCGCGATCATCGCCGCGATCTGCGATGACGACTCCGGCGGCCGCTGCAGAAGGGGCGCGATGGCGCGCAAGGCGGCAATCAGAACAACGGCATAGCCTTGCCAGCGCAAGCCCGGCGTCCGGCGCCACGCGCCGAGCAGAACCAGCGCGACGGCCGTCAGCGCCCAGGCCGGGGCGATGGCATTCGGTGCGAGCACACGCCACTCGAACACCACGAGGAACGCCGTCGCCAGCGCGGCCGCAGTACCGGCGGCCGCCAATCGACCGGGAACCGCTGCCGCGGCGGGACGTGTGGAAAGCCGCCATGCCGCGAGTGCCGCGAGCACGCACGCCGCGGGCAGGACGAGCCACTCGTCAACGACCGTCGGCGCCGGGCCCCAGCGGACGACGAGACCGTTGGCGTCCGGCCGTTCGATAAACGACACGAAGATGGCGTACGCCCCGAACAGGCCGGCCAGGTACGCCTGGTAGAGATACTCCTGCGTCCGCCGGAAGCCGGTCTCGAGCAGCACATAGCCCATCGCGAGCATCGCCAGCGCCCAGTGCGCGGGACTGAACTCGATCAGACACGCGGTAGCGGTCAACAGCGTGGCGAGCCACGTATATCCGCCCTCGAACCAGACCGGCGCGTGGCGCCGCCGATGCAGGGCTTCGCGATTGCCGTACGCCACGATCGCGATCAGCCCCAGCACAACGGACACGGTTGAGGGCGTCAGCCAGAAGAGCGTCAGGTGACTGGCGCGGGCACCCACATCCGCCGCGCGCAGCCACCCGGACGAGGCGGCCATCGCCAAGCCGAGCGATCCGAGGCGGCGAAGCCAGACATCGCCGAGCAGAAGCCCTGCCGAAACCAGCAACTCGGCTTCGAACAGGCGCGCGAGCGTTTCACGGCTGCCATGAAAGCGCAGTCCGATCGCCAGCGCCGTCAGGCCCGCAGCGGCCGCCGTGGCCGCATGCGTCGAGCCGAACGCGGCGTCGGCGCCAGGGCGCGCACGCCACTCCGGCGCGAGCCAGGCGCGCACGGCGGCGCTGGCCACATAGGCGGCTGACGTCCCGAACAGGAACGTCGAGAACAACTCCGGGTGGTCGCCCGGCGACGTCACAATCACGGCGCCGACGAATCCCACGAGGTTGAGCGCCAGCATCGAGACCGGCGCCGCGCCGGCCGGCGGACCGTCCGCCCGCCTGCGCCGCCACAGCCCCGCGATTTCGGCGGCCTCGAACGCCAGCCAGTAACTGCCGAGCGTGGCGTAGGGCAGCACGGAGTCGCGATCGAGACCCGCGCCGGGGAACACCTCGCTGCGGATCACGAACGTGCCGTACGCGGCCGCGATGCCGAGCACGGCGACGCTCGACCACCCGAAATACTGCGCCACGACCAGCATCGCCACCGCGAGCGGCACTGACGCCGCCAGCGCAAAGCCCGACAGCGGCGACAGCGCCAGGGTCGCGTACGCGACGATGAAGGCCAGTGACGTGACGACCTGGGATCGATACCGGAGTGAGTGCGCGATCATCCCGGCCGCGACCAGCGACAACAGGCCCACGGCGATCAGATCACTGTCGATGATCTTCGCCGCCGGCACGTCGTGCATCGCGAACGTCGTGAAGTAGATGCCAGCCCATCCGCCGGCGATCAGGCCGAAGGCGTAGTTGCGGAATGGCGCGCGTCGTTCGAGCACGACGCCGCCGCCCAGCATGCCGGCGCTGAGCAGGTAGCCGATCGCGATGCGGCCCGCCGGCCCGATGTGGGTGAACGAGTAGCTGACGAGCAGCGCGACGCCGACGATGCTGACGAGGACGCCGATCTTGTTCAGCCAGCTGGTGCCGACGACCATTTCCCACGAGTCGTCACCGACGCGCGGCCCACGTGCCGGTGGCGGAGTCGGCGGGATCGGCGGCGCGGACGCGGCGACAGGCGTCGGCGACTGTGCCGGGGCCGGGATGACAACACTGGCCGCCACCGACGCGGCTGCAGCCGCCGGCGTCTTGACGAACGGCGGAGGCGCAACCGGAGCTGGGGCCGCGACCGGAGCAGCGGGCGGAACTGTCGGCCGCGCCACCGGAGCAGGCGCTGGCACGGCTTCCGGCGTTGGCTGTTCGACGACAGGCTTGGCCGTGGTCCGGCCCACGCCGCCTTCCAGACGCTGCAGCCGCGCCAGAACCGCGTTCAACTCGTCCTTCGTCCCGAGCAGGGCCTTCTCCGCCTGGCTGACCGCTGCCTTGAGGCCGGACACCTCCGACAGGAGCCAGATCACGACCACGAGCAGGATCAGTACGAAGAACCCCATGCGAGCCTCCGGTGGATCTTCAGGACTGTAGCGCCGGTTCGCCGGCGCGTTCGAGCGCGAGCTGCTTCAACCGGCGCAAGTCCGTCTTGCCTGTGCCGAGCGTCGGGATTTCAGGCAACAGCAGCAGGTGCTCGCGCTTCGGAAGCCACAGGCGCGGCAGCTCGGTCTTGCAGAGCTGCTCCCACAACGTCTCAGCCGGCACGTCGGCTCTGGTGTAGAAGGCGACCAGCCGCTCGCCGCGCGTCGCGTCCGGCACGGCGGTGACCGCGCACGCCGACTCGCCCAGCATCGCGTTGATGGCTTCTTCGATGCGGATGTGCGGCACCATTTCGCCGCCGATCTTGCTGAACCGCGACAGCCGATCGGTGATGAAGACAAAGCCATCCTCATCCATCATGCCGATGTCGCCCGTGACGTACCACCCGTCCTTGATGACTTCGGCGGTCCGTTCCGGCTGATTGAGATAACCGGCCATCAGGTTCGGGCCCTTGACCAGCAGCATGCCGGGCCGATCGAAGATCGGGCCCTGTCCGGTTTCCTGATCCACGACTTTGACCGACACACCCGGGATGGGATGGCCGACCGATCCGGCCTTGGTGCCGACCTGCGAGTCGCGCCCGAGATTCACGTTCGGCCGGTTCACGGCCACGACCGGCGACATCTCCGTACAGCCGTACCCTTCGAGCAGCGGCACGCCGAACTGCGCCTCGAACGCCTTGGCCAGCGGCTCGCGCAACTTTTCGGCGCCGACGATCGCGTATTTGAGATGCGCGAACTGTTCCTTCGTGCACCGGCGGAGGTACGAGTTGCAGAACGTCGGCGTGCTGATGAGCATGTTGGCCTTGTAGGTGCCGGCCAGTTCACCGACGGTCTTGGCGTCCATCGGATTCGGGTGATACGCGACCTTGCAGGCCTGCAACAGCGGGAACCACAGCGTGCCCGTGAACCCGAATGAATGGAAGAAGGGCAGCACGCCGATGAAACAATCGCCGGGTTCCATCGGGAAGATCTGATCGAGGCTGTCCACATTCGCCAGGATGTTGGCGTGGGTCAGCACGATGCCCTTGGGCTGGCCGGTGCTGCCGCTCGAGAAGATGATCGTCGCGGCCGATGCCGCCGTGACGCCGCCGCCATGGAATCGGCGCAAGAGCCGGACCGGGAGCAACCGCGCGGCCAGCAGCGCGCGCAGTTTGGCCAGGCCGGTGATTTCCTCGCGCAGGTCTTCCAGGAAGACCATCCCCGGTTGCTCGGGCAAACCGGCCTTCGAGAGGAACCGTTTGGACGTGACGATCGTCCGGATGCCGGCCTCGGCCACGGCCGCCGCCATGGCTTCCGGTCCGATCGTGAAGTTGAGGTTGACGGGCACGCGTCCCGCCATCAGCGTCGCGACGTTGGCGAGCGCGCCGCCGACCGACGCGGGCAGCAGCAGGCCCACCCGGTCCTGCCCGTGCGTGCGCCGGCGAAGCACGTCGCCCAGCAGCAGGGATCCCACCAGCGCGCGGCCGAACGTCAGGACCTGGCCGGTACTGTCCGCCATCGCCAGGTGCCGCCACCGGTGCTTCGCGACCCTCATGAACTCGGTGTGCAGCAGTTCCGTGGACGTTCGCCGGTGCGCCATCGCCTCGGATCCCAGTTCCATCAGCGCTTCACGGGCATCGAGCGCCTTGGTCGTCGCGGGCAGCGGGGCGCCGAACGCGACGGTCACCGGGTAGGGCAGCCGCTTGGGGAACTTCCAGAAGAATCGGCCGCCCTCGAAGCTGAACACGCTGCCCCAGACGCGGTCGAGATAGACGGGAATGATCGGGACGTCGAGACCGGCCACGATGCGTTCGAACCCGCGCTTGAAGGGCAGCAGATTGCCGGTCCGGCTCACGGCGCCCTCGACGAAGATGCAGACGACGTGTCCGGCGATCAGCTGCTCGCGCGCGCGCTCGATCGCCTCGAGGACCTCGCGCTTGTTGCCGGCCGTCACGGGAATCGCGTGCAGCCGCCGCATGAGCGCGTTGATGCCCGGCTTTCGGAAATGCGGACCCCAGACCATGAATCGCACGAACCGCTGCACGCACGCGCCGACGAGCGCGCCGTCGATCATCGAGACGTGATTGGCGATGATGAGCGCCGGCCCACTCGTCGGGATGTGCGGCCGGCCCACCAGCTTGATGCGGTAGACGGTGTGGGTGAGCATCCACAGCACGAAGCGCACGAAGAAGTCCGGCAGCACCGTCAGGATGTAGACGGTCGCGACGAGCGTCATGCCGCCGGCCAGCGCGATGATCTGGCTGCCGTGCATCTGGAGCTTCGTGCCGCAGACGTAGAGCATCGCCGAGGCGAACAGGATGCCGACGGTGGTCGCGACGTTGTTGGTCGCCTGGATGCGTCCCTGCTCATCGTCGTGCGCCGCGTGCTGCAGCAGCGCGTTGAGCGGCACGGCAAACCAGCCGCCGAAGAAGCCCACGAGCCCGAGCGTGATCGCGCAGAGCCAGTACGACGGCACCGCCCAGACCAGCAGCAGGCTGAACACGCCCATGCCGAGGCCGCCGACGGGCACGAGTCCCAGTTCCACGTGGTCGCCGGACAGGCGGCCTGCGACGAGGCTGCCGAGGCCGATGCCGAGCGCGACGGACGTGAAGAGCCACGCTGACGCCGCCTCGCCGACGTGCAGCTCGCGCGCGCCAAAGGACAGCACGGTGAGCTGGAGCAGCGCGCCCAGGAACCAGAAGAACGAGATGCCCATCACCGTCATGAAGAGGTTGCGTTCGCGGGCAATGCGGGCGAAGCCGCGGCCGATCTCGTCGAACGGATTCCAGGAGAAGCGCTGATGGCTCTTGGCCGGGTCTGTCTTGCGGATCCCGAAGCTCGTGATCGTACCGGCGACCGCGATCCCCACGAGCACCGTGCTGGTCGCCCAGGGCTCGCCGCGCCACAACTGGAAGACGGCGCCGCCAATCGACGACCCGAGCACGATGGCGACGAAGGTCGTCATTTCCAGCAGCCCGTTGGCGCGCGAGAGATCTTCGGCCGGCAGGGCTTCGGGCACGAAGCCGTATTTGGCCGGGCTGAAGAAGGTGGAATGGACGGCCATCAGGAACAGGACCACGAGCATCGGCCACCAGAGTCCGCGCGCCGAGAGAAACAGCGCCGGCACCATGCCGGCCATCACGGCGATCTCCAGGAACTTGCACGCGATCAGGATCCGGCGCTTGCTGACGACGTCGGCGAAGTGTCCGGCGTAGCCGGAGAAGAGCAGGAACGGCAGGATGAAGACCGCGCCGGCGACGGCCGCGCCGGTGTCCGGACCGAGGTGCTTGAAGGTGAGGAACGTGACGACGATTTTGGAGACGTTGTCGTTGAAGGCGCCGAGAAACTGCGTCCAGAGGAACGCCTGGAACCCGGGGCGCCCGAGCGTTTCCCGATAACTGCCGCTGGTCACGTCTGCCATGGGCTGAACGATACGCCGAGCGCGCCGGGGAAGTCCTGAGGGGTGGGTGAGAAACCGTGAGTCGCCGTGAAAAACGAGGCCGGGGCTCGTTTTTCCGGCGTCTCCCCAGAAAAACGAGCCCCGGCCTCGTTTTTCATTTCGCCAGGTCCGCCAGTCGCGCTAACAGGTTTGTGAAACCCGGGTGCCCCCTGAGCGGCAGAAAGGTGGGCTCGATCGGGATTTGCCAGCCGACGGCAGACGGCGCGACGGCGTCCAGCAGCTGATTCAGCGCGGCCACGGCGGCATCGGCCTCGCCGGCCGCGGCGGCCAGACACGCCGATCCCATGAGCCATTCCGCATGGCGATCCGGCTGTCGGAGTCCCGCCACGAATGCCCGCGCCTGCTCGCGCGCCGCCGCGGCCTCGGCGGCCGCGCCGCGCCGCGCATGGGCCAGGGCGAGGCCCAGCCAGGCGCGCGGGTGCCCCTCGATGAACGTGTGCGCCGCCGTGAACGCGGCGATCGCCTCGTCCGCGCGTCCCAACGCCAGCGCCGCATGTCCGCGCCAGATCAGCGACGCGGCCGCATACTCGGCGCGATACAGGCCGTGCTGGTGCGCCTGCTCGACTTCGCGATCGAATTCGGCCAGCGCGCCGTCGTAGTCGCCGGCCGTCGCGCGCAACGCGCCGAGCAGATAGTGGAAGGCGACCGCCGGGTAGCGGTTCGCCGTCTGCGATTGCCGATCCTGCTCGGCGGCGCCCTGCTCGACCCGCGCGGTTGCTTCGCCCAGTTGCCCGCGGGCGACGAAGACCATGGCCATCTCGAGCCGCGCGTAGGCGAAGTGGGGGTACAGCCCGAGCGCGTGTTCGAGAGCCCGCAGCCGTGCGCCGCCCCATTGCGCGTGTCCCAGGCGGAAATGGTGCCGCCAGTCGTCCGGCTCGAGCGCGACCGCCTGCTTCGCCGCGCGGCGCGCTTCGTCGAATTGCAGCGCGCTGGTCAGGAGGAATGACAGCGCGGCGTGCGCGTCGGCCAGTTCCGGATCGAGTTGCAGCGCGTGCCGGGAGTGTTCGATGCCCCCGCGCAGAGCCTGGAAGTTCGGCGCGCGGGTCGCGCGGTGCATTTCATAGGCAATGAACTCGGCCGTGGCCAGCCCGGTGTAGGCGCGCGCATAGCGCGGGTCGATCGCGATCGCCCGCGTGAAATCCTGGATGGCCGCGGGGTTCTGATCCAGATCGAGGCTTTCGATCTTGAGCCAGCCCTCGATGTACGCACGATAGGCGTCGAGGTCCTTCGTCTCGCGCGGCCCCTGCCGCCCCCGCCGCGATGCCGCGGGCACGCCGAGCTCCCGCGCAAACGCCTGGACGATGCCGTCCTGCAGGGCGAAGACGTCTTCCAGGCGCCCGTCCACCTTGGCATCGGCGACCGCATCACCCTTGACGAGATCGATCGCGCGCGCCGTGATGCGCAGCTGCGGTCCGCTGCGCTGGAAACTGCCGCTCACGATAATCCGCGCGCCCAGGGCGGTGCCGACGTCTCGCAGCGATCCGCTGGTGTGACGGACGGCGTCGACAATGCGCAGCCGATCGATGACCCGAAACTGGTTGAGCGCGCCGAGATCGCTCGTCACGGTTTCCGCGATGCCCGCGCCGAGCCAGGCGACCTCGGGGTCGTTCGTCACGTTGGTGAAGTCCATGACGGCGAGCGCGGGCTGCGCCAGATCGGGCTCGACGCGCGAGGGCGGAACGGGAGAGGCCGCCGGATCCGCGGGCGTATCCGATCGGACTTCGGCGATGAAGCGATAGCCGCGACGTGCAATCGTCTTGATGAACGTCGGCTCGGCCGGGTCGTCTCCAAGCGCCTCGCGCAAATCCGAGAGCGCTTGCGCGACGGCGTTCTCGGTGACGTTGGCGCCCGGCCAGACAGCGTCGAGCAGCGCGTCCTTGGTAACGAGCTGGCCGGGGCGGTCGAGAAAATGGAACAGGACGTCGAGCAGTTTCGGCGTGAGGTCGAGCACGACGTCGCCGCGACTGACGCGGTAGGCAAGCCTGTCGGCGGTAAACGGCCCGAATCGCATCGTCATCGTGGAATCCTGGGATACATCGACGAGTACTCGAGGCCCGGATGGCGATGGCCGTAGCGTGACGGGATATCCCGCGTTGCGTCGCTCGGGATCACCAGCACGGCGAGCAGAACCATGGCGAAGATCGGCCGGCGCCATCCCGGTGCGGCCTCAGACTCCGACGCAATGCGCTGATCTCCGATCGCATCCGGGCTCGGCGCCCAGTGGCGGTGGCGCGCCCAGTTGACGATGAGGAGCGCCACGCCAGCGGCGGCCATGATCACGTTGAATCCCTGGCCTGTCGGCAGGCCCAGCGCATTGATCGGGTACTCGCGCAGCAGATCGATCGGGATGCGCAGACCGGCATAGAGCAGGACGAACAGGGCCGCGATGCGGCCCGGCGGCGCGCCGCGGCGCCGGGCCCACCACAGAATCGGAATGATCAGGAAGTTCTTGAGGCCGTCATAGAGCACGACTGGATGGCGGAAGCCGGCGGCTTCCGGGAACTGCACCGCCCAGGGAACCGACGTGAGGCTCCCGACGATCTGGCCGTCGATGAAGTTGCCGATCCGGCCGAAGCCCATGATCAGGGCCGCCGGGATCGCCAGCGCGTCGGAGACGGGCCGGAAGGGCAGGCGCCGCCAGAGACAGAAGGCCAGCACGCCCGCGAATCCGCCGGCCAGCAGTCCGTGCGTGGCCATGCCACCGAGCCAGACGGCCGGGATGAGGGCGAGGTGCTGGCGATAGAAGTCCCACTCGTGATCGAAGACGACGAGCAGCCGTCCGCCGAGGAGCACGCCCACGGCGAGGCAGAGCGTCAGGCTGTACACGGAACGGAGCGAGAGGCCGAGCGCGTCGCGATGGCGGCGGAGAAACAGATGGGCGTTCAGGAATCCCAGCGTGTAGCTCAGCCCGTACCACCAGAAATGCGCGCCGAGGACGGTGCCGATGACAGGGTCGATCCGGTGGACGAAGGGCACCGGGTGGATGGTAATGGAAAGAGGGCAAAGGTGCCCTCTGCCCTTTTTCAGTGCATCGTCTCGTGGTCGCCGAGCACCGTTTCCGGCGAGGGCGGCGGGAGCGTGGGGAAGGGGCCGGTGAGCGCTTCGCGCAGGACTTCGTCCATCGACTCGACCAGGTGCACGTTCATCACGTCGATGACGCTCTTCGGGATGTCGGCCAGGTCCTTCTCGTTGTCCTTGGGCAGGATGATGTTGCGCAGGCCGGCGCGGTGCGCGGCGAGCAGCTTTTCCTTGACGCCGCCAATCGGCAGCACCTTGCCGCGCAGCGTGATTTCGCCCGTCATCGCGACGTCGCGCCGTGTCGGCACCCGTGACAGCGCCGAGACCATCGCGGTCGCCAGCGTGATGCCGGCCGACGGGCCGTCCTTCGGAATCGCGCCCTCCGGAATGTGCACGTGCACGTCCGTGCGGCGGTTGAAGTCGCGCGGAATCCCGAAGTCCTCCGATCGCGATCGCAGCCAGCTCATCGCCGCCTGGGCCGACTCCTGCATCACGTCGCCGAGCTTGCCGGTCAGCGTGAGCCGCCCGCGGCCGGGCATGAGCGTCGCTTCGGTCACCAGAATCTCGCCGCCGACCTCGGTCCACGCCAGGCCGGTGGCAATGCCGATCTCGTTCTTCTCCTCGGCGACCGACGGCCGGAACCGCGGCACGCCCAGGTACTCGGTGACCTTCGTCGCGTCGATCGACTCGGCGAACGTTTTACCCTGCGCGACCACCTTGCGGGCGATCTTGCGGCAGATGGACGAGATTTCGCGTTCGAGATTGCGCACGCCGGCTTCGCGCGTATAGCGCTGGATGATCTGCTGGAACGCGTCGTCGCTGAACGTCAGGTTCTCGTGCGTCAGGCCCGCGCCTTCGATGGCCTTGCGGGCCAGGAAGCGCTTGGCGATCTCGACCTTCTCGAGTTCGGTATAGCCGGCCAGCTGCAGCACTTCCATGCGGTCGCGCAGCGCCTGCGGCACGGTGTGCAGGACGTTGGCCGTGCAGATGAACATGATGTTCGACAGGTCGTACTCGACGTCGAGATAGTGGTCGAGGAACGTGCTGTTCTGTTCGGGGTCGAGCACTTCCAGCAGCGCGGCCGAGGGATCGCCGCGGAAGTCCATCGACATCTTGTCGACTTCGTCCAGCAGGAACACCGGGTTCATCGTGCCGGCCTTCTTCATCATCTGGATGATCTGGCCGGGGAACGCGCCGATATACGTGCGCCGATGGCCGCGGATCTCGGCCTCGTCGCGCACGCCGCCGAGCGAGAGGCGCACGAACTTGCGGTTCATCGCGCGGGCGATCGACTTGGCGAGCGACGTCTTGCCCACGCCCGGAGGGCCCGCGAACGTCAGAATCGTGGCCTTCGGCTTCTTGACGAGCGCGCGGACGGCGAGGAACTCGAGGATGCGCTCTTTGATCTTGTCGAGGCCGAAGTGGTCCTCGTTGAGGATCTCCTCGGCGCGCTTGAGGTCGCGGCTCTCCTTCGACTTCTTGTGCCACGGCACCGCGATGAGCCAGTCCAGGTAGTTGCGCGACACCGTCGCTTCGGCCGACATCGGCGGCATCGCCTCGAGGCGCTTCAGCTCCTCGACGGCCTTGCGTTCGACTTCCTTCGGCATCCGCGACTGTTCGATCTTGCGCTTGAGGTCGTCGGTCTCGCTGCCTTTTTCGTCCTTGCGGCCCAGCTCGCGCTGGATCGCCTTCATCTTCTCGTTGAGGTAGTACTCCTTCTGCGCCTTCTCCATCTGCTTCTTCACGCGAGACTGGATGCGGCGATCCACCTGGAGCTTGTCTACCTCGGCCTCGAGCACGGCCACGATGCGCGTGAGCCGTTCGACGGGCGCGACGATTTCGAGCAGATTCTGCTTCTCTTCGACGCCGACCTGCAGGTGGCCGGCAATCGTGTCGGCCAGCCGCGACGGGTCATCGACCCGAACGGCCGCGACCATCGCGTCGTACTGAAGATTGTTCGACAGCTTGATGTACTGCTCGAACAGCCCGACCACGCGGCTCATCACGGCTTCCGTGTCCGCCGCCGGCTCGGCCTTTTTCTGGACGAGCTTGACGGTGACGCGGAAGAATCCCTTGTCTTCCTTCCACTCGACCGCGCGCGCGCGCTCGACGCCCTCGACGAGCACCTTGATGTTGCCGTCGGGCAGCTTCAGCGACTGCACGATGTTCGCGACGCACCCCATCGTGTAGATGTCCGCCGGCTGGGGATCGTCGATCGCGGCGTCGTGCTGGGCCGCCAGGAAGATCCGCTTGTCGGTGGCCAGCGCGTGTTCGAGCGCCCGCGTGGAAGAGGGCCGTCCGATCACGAACGGCATCATCATGTGTGGAAAGACAACGACGTCCCGGAGCGGGACGACCGGAAGAGTCTCGTAATGATCCATGTTGAGTGTGACTAACTCACCGACAAGGAGAACCTGTTACCCGGCTTTCTCAATTACGGTAATCGGCTTCTCTTTCGACTCTACCACTTCGCGGGTGATCACGCATTCGCGGATCTTCTTCTGGCCGGGCAGCGTGTACATCAGGTCAAGCATGATGTCCTCGATGATCATGCGCAGGCCGCGTGCGCCGATCTTGCGGCGCAGCGCCGCCTCGGCGATGGCCTCGAGCGCGTCATCGGTGAAGCGCAGCTTGACGCCCTCGTACTCGAACAGCCGCTGGTACTCGCGCGTAATCGCGTTCCGCGGCTGCGTGAGGATCTGGACCAGCGCCGCCTTGTCGAGCTCGTGCAGCGTCCCGACGACGGGCAGCCGCCCGACGAACTCGGGAATCAGGCCGTATTTGATCAGATCCTCGGGCTCGAACTGGTCGATCAGCGACCCGGTGTCCTTGCCCGCGCCGGCGGCCGACTTGACGTCGGTCTTGAAGCCCATCGTCTTCTTGCCGAGGCGCCGCGCGATCTGCTTGTCCAAGCCGACGAACGCGCCCCCGCAGATGAAGAGGATGTTCGTCGTGTCGACCTGGAAGAATTCCTGGTGCGGATGCTTGCGGCCGCCCTGCGGCGGCACGTTGGCGACCGTGCCCTCGAGAATCTTGAGCAGCGCCTGCTGGACGCCCTCACCCGACACGTCGCGGGTGATCGACGGGTTCTCGTCCTTCCGGCAGATCTTGTCCACCTCGTCGATATAGATGATGCCCTGCTGCGCCTTCTCGATGTCCCCGCCAGCCGCCTGCAGCAGCTTGAGAATGATGTTTTCGACGTCCTCGCCCACATACCCGGCCTCGGTCAGCGTCGTGGCGTCGACGATGGTGAAGGGGACCGAGAGGAGGCGGGCCAGCGTCTGCGCGAGCAGCGTCTTGCCGGTGCCGGTCGGGCCGATCAGCAGGATATTGGACTTGGTCAGTTCGACGTCGTTGCGGCCGCGCGCCTGCTTCTGGATCTCCAGGCGCTTGTAGTGGTTGTAGACCGCGACGGCCAGCTTCTTCTTCGTCTGGTCCTGGCCGATCACGTACTCGTCGAGGAACTTCTTGATCTCGACCGGCATCGGCAGCGTGGACTTGATGCCGCGGTCGAACTTGTTGTCGTCGGCGATGATGTCGTTGCAGACCTCGACGCACTCGTCGCAGATGAACACGGTCGGGCCGGCGATGAGCTTCCGCACGTCGTTCTGGTCCTTGTTGCAGAACGAGCACCGGAGCACTTCGTTTTCGCCGGTTTTCTTGGTGGTCATCGCTGTGTTCGCCTCAACTAGTATCGGCCGGCCGGACGAACGCCGTTAGCCGGGGAGGCCTTACGCGCGCCGGTTGAGGACATCATCGATAATACCGTATTCCTTCGCCTGCACGGCCCCCAGGATGTAGTCGCGATCGGTGTCTTCCTGGATGCGCGTGAGCGGCTGCCCGCTGTGTTTGGACAGGATTTCATTCAACCGCTCGCGCATGCGCAGGATTTCACGGGCGTGGATGTCGATGTCGCTCGCCTGCCCGGCGAGGCCCGACATCCAGGGCTGGTGAATCAGGATCCGCGCGTTCGGCAGCGAGAACCGCTTGCCCTTGGCGCCCGCCGTCAGCAGCACCGCCGCCATCGACGCCGCCTGCCCGATGCAGTACGTCTGGACGTCCGGCTTGATGAACTGCATCGTGTCGTAAATCGCGAGCCCGGCCGTGATCGACCCGCCCGGGCTGTTGATGTAGAGCGTGATGTCGCGTTCCGCGTCTTCCGCCTCGAGGAACAGCATCTGCGCGATGACCAGGTTCGCGACCTGGTCGTCGATCGTCGTGCCGATGAAGATGATGCTGTCCTTGAGCAGGCGCGAAAAAATATCGTAGGCGCGCTCGCCGCGGTTGGATTGCTCGACCACCATCGGGACGAGCTGCGCGCGGATGTCGGGGAGACCTGCCGGGTTATCCATGAGTCACATTGGCCTTTTCGATGAGCCACGCCATGGTCTTCTCACGGCGTACGCCGGCGCGGATGCGATCCATCGCGCCATCCTTTTCCAGCCGCGCCCGCACGGCCGCGGGGGTGCGGCCGGCGCGCGTGGCGAACTTTTCGATCTCCTGCTCGACGTCCTCGTCGGTCGCCTCGATCGACTCGCGGCGCGCGACCTCGTCCACCGCCAGGGTGCTCTTCACGGTCTCGGCCGCCGGCCCGCGCTGCCGCTCGCGGAACTCCGGCCAGTCGATCTCCGCTTTCATCGGATCGATGCCCTGATCGACCAGCCGGCGCACGAATTCCTCGAGCCGCCGATCGATCTCTTCGTTGACCAGCACGTCCGGCACCGTCGTGACGCGGCCGCCCAGTTCGGCGAGCAGGTCGTGCCGCATCTTGTGCTCCGCGTCCTGCTCGGCGCCCTTCTGCAGATCCTCGTGGATCCGTTCGCGCAGCGCGTCGAGCGTTTCGAGCTCGCTCACTTCCTTCGCGAACTCGTCGTCGAGCGGCAGCAGTTCTTTGCGCCGGATGCCCTTGACCGTCACGGCGTAGTCGATGGTCGCGCCCGCCAGCTCCTTGACGTCGTAGTCCGCCCCGTACGTGACGGGAAACTCGCGCGTGGCCCCGGTCGGTGCGCCCGCCAGCTGCGTGTTGAACTCCGGGGGATTGGCGCTGTTGCCGATTTCGATCGACACGTTCTGCAGCTGTTCGGGTTTGCCCTCGAGTTCCGAGGCCGCCGCCGGCTCGTCGGCCAGTTGCACCAGCCGGCCGCGGCGCGTCCGCGTGAGATCGACCAGCACCGTGTCGCCCTCGCTCGCCGGGCGATCCTCGACGGGCAGCCAGCGCGCGGCGCGCTGCTGCAGCTGCTCGAGCGCGCGGTCGACGGCGCCGACCTCGAGAATCGCATGCGGCTTGCGCAGCGACAACCCCGCGTACTCGCCGACCGCAATCTCCGGCATCGTCTCGAAATCCGCCACGAACGTGAGCGGTTTGCCCTCGTCGAGGACGACGTCCGTGATGTCGGGCATGGCGACGGGATGCAGCTTGCGTTCGCGCAGTTCGTGGCCGACGAGCCGCGGAATCAGCTCATTGGCGACGTCCTGGAGAATCTGATCGCGAAACCGCTGGCGGACGACCGTCGCCGGCACCTTGCCGGGCCGGAAACCGGGCACCCGCGCGCTCCGCGCGTACCCCTGGGCCACTTTGGCGATTTCGGTTTCGACGACGTCCGGCGGGACTTCAAACGAGAGGTGCTTGCGGGTCTCGCTCACCTCGGAAAACTCTACCTTCATCGGAGAACAATACTAGCAGGTGGCACGGCGGGAACGACAGGTGACGGCAGGTGACGTCGTCACCCCTCGTTACCTGGCGTCACCCGCCGTCACCCGATCGCTCACCTGATGATCTGCACTCTAAACTCGCCCCGATTGTCGCGGAGCACGTCGTCGTTGACGCCGAGGTAGAGGCGGCCGTCGCGCGGCGCGCGGAGGTCGCCGGAGTCAGAGCCGATGAGGAACGGCGCGGAGTTGCCGATGCGGCCGATCAGCGCGCCAATCTCGATGTTGGGCAACGGCGCATTCGCCGTCGGCGGACGCCCGCGCGCGCCGTCCGGTTCGGCGACGTCGCGGCCGTTGCCGCTGAACTGAATCTGGCCGGTCGCGCGAATCTGGATCCGGTCGCCGGCCCGCAGCGTGAGGCCCGAATCCGTCCAGGCCAGCTGGCTGCTCACGGCAACCGTCACCGTGCGGCCGCTGTCGCCGCCCCGGCCCCGATTACCCGGGTAACCTGACGCCTGGTCACTGCCCGACGCCTCCATCCGGCTCAGGACGCCGTCGCCGTTCTGGTCGAGCCAGCGGAAGGTGTCCAGACTGCCGTGCCATTCGAAGCGCTCGATGCGGTTGTTGCGATTGGCGTCGAGGTCATCGAACCGATCGCCGCGGTCCTCGTCGATGTCGCCCACGAGAAACTCGTTGAGTGACAGCGCGTTGTCCCGGTTGCGATCGAGCCGCAGGAAGTCCTCGATGTTGAACCGCCATTCGGTGCGCGACAGCCGGCCATCGCGATTCACGTCGATCTGGCGGAACCGGCTCTCAGTCCACTCATTGAATTGATCGGACCAGCGGCCCTGACGGGCGGGCGGCGTCGCGCCGACGCGCACTTCGTCCCCGGCCAGGCGCCCGTCGCCATTCCAGTCGTGCGTGTCGAACGACTGCGTGCTGCCCATCCATTCGCCGCGAACGATGACGCCATCGCGATTGCGGTCCATTTCAGCGAAGCGCATCTGCGTCTGCATCTGCGGTTCGGCCGGGCGCTGCTGTCCGCCGCGAGAGGCCGGCGGTTCGACTCCGCGTCCGCGTCCCGCCGGCGGCGTCGTCGGCGTGGGTGTAGGCGTCGGCGTCGCCGGCGGCGGGGCCGGCGGCGGGGCCGGCCGGACCGACGTCACGCGCACCGTGGTGGTCGCGAGACCGTCGCAATTGCCCTGGCCGCTTGCGCGGACGGTGAACTGGCCGGTTCGCTTGTACTCGTAGGAAATGGTTGCGGGAATCAACACGGCATGCGTGATGGACGACCCGTCACCGGTGTCGAGATTGACCGCACCGCACGGTCTCGTGCCTGTCACGGTGAAGAGGAAGACGCCGACATTGCCCGGATCGGCCTCCGCCGTGACGTTCGTGACCGCACCGCGCGGCTGCGGAGTCGCCGCCAACGAAAACAACACCGCCGTCGCCACTACGAATCGCATGGGAACCCCCAACTCTCTATTGTGCATATTTCGTGCCTGACCCATCGGCCGGCACCTCATGGGATCGGACCGGAACGGTGCCGAATTACGACCTCTCATGGCTACAATGAGTCGCGAACGCGAAAGTGGCGGAACTGGCAGACGCGCCGGGCTTAGGATCCGGTGGCCGAAAGGCCTTGGGGGTTCGACTCCCCCCTTTCGCACCAGCCTTCGCTCGCGAATGGACGCGAAGGCTGCCCACCATAGCGCTTCGCGCGAAGGTGGGCGCCCTTGAGCTTCGGCTGGCAGGCTCAGCCTTCGCCGGGCGCTCGCTGCGCTCGCGGCTTCGGCTGGCAGGCTCAGCCTTCGCTCGCGAATGGACGCGAAGGCTGCCCACCATAGCGCTTCGCGCGAAGGTGGGCGCCCTCGAGCTTCGGCTGGCAAGCTCAGCCTTCGCCGGGCGCTCGCTGCGCTCGCGGCTTCGGCTGGCAGGCCAGCCTTGCGCGCCCCCCTTTCGCTCTCGAAAACGAGTCCCGGCGTCCTATACAGTGCGCCCATGCGTCACCGAAACGCCGCCACCGCCTTCACCGTCATCCTGGCGACCGCCGCGGTCCTGACGACCCGTGCCCAGACCGTCCCGCGCCCGGCCGATGCCAGCGCGCCGGCCTTCTCCTTTGCCGAGCCGGGCATTTCCCCGGACGGCCGCGAGATCGCGTTCTCGTCGGGCGGGGACATCTGGTCGGTCGCGGCCACGGGCGGCGACGCGCACCTGCTCGTGGCCGGCGCAGCCACCGATCGACGGCCGATGTTCTCGCCCGACGGCGGCGAGATCGCATTCGTCTCGACGCGGACCGGCGGCGGAGACATCTACGTCCTGACGATCGCCACCGGCAATATCCGTCGCGTGACGTGGGATGACGGTCTGGAGCAACTGGATGGATGGTCGCCCGACGGGCGCTCGCTCTACTTCAGTTCGACCGGCCATGACATCGCCGGCATGAACGATGTATTTCGCGTGCCCTCGGCCGGCGGCACGCCGATGCCCATCGCACGCGAGCGTTACGTCAACGAGTTTGGCGCCGCCGCGTCTCCCGATGGGCGCCGGCTGGCCATCGTGGCGCGTGGCGTCGCCTCCAACCAGTGGTGGCGCAAGGGCAGCAGTCATCTGGATCAGTCGGAACTCTGGCTGGTCAACGTCGACGGGCCGCCCGCGTATCTGCGGATCACCGCGCCGGGTGCGCGCCAGGAATGGCCGATGTGGAGCGCCGACGGCCGCTCGGTCTACTACGTGTCGGACCGCGGTGGCGCGGAGAACATCTGGATGCGGCCGGCAGCCGCCAGCGGCACGGACCGCGCGCTGACGTCATTCAAGGACGGCCGCGTGCTCTGGCCGACGGCGACGGCCGACGGCCGCGTCATCGCGTTCGAACGTGACTTCGGCATCTGGACGATGGACACCGCGACCGGGCAGGCGCGGCCGGTGACGATAGTCCGGCGCGGCGCGGCCACTATTGCGCCGCCCGAGCGCGTGCGGCAGACGAACGCCTTCGATGATCTGGCGCTGTCGCCCGACGGGCGCAAGGTCGCGTTCATCGCGCGCGGCGATGTGTTCGCGGCCTCGGTCAAGGACGCCGGCGACGCGGCCCGTGTCACGACCACCGGCGAACTGGAATCCCAGCCGGTCTGGTCGCCCGACAGCCGGCGGCTTGCGTACGTCTCGACCTCCGTCTCGGGCCAGCGCATCTTTCTGCATGATTTTGGCAGCGGCGCCACGACGGCCCTGACGCCGGCGGGCGCGGTCGATTTGTCGCCGGTGTTTTCGCCCGATGGTAAACAGCTCGCGTTCCTGCGCAATCGAAAAGAACTGCGCGTGATCGATCTCGCGGCGGGGACGGAGCGGCTGCTGGCGTCGGCGGTGTACGCGGACACCATCGACGCGCCGGTGCCGGTCTGGTCGCCGAACGGACGGTGGATCGCGCTCTTCGAGATCGGGACGAAGCGGTTTACCAACGTCCAGCTCGTGCCGGCCGCCGGCGGCACGGCCCGTCCGATCAGCTTTCTGGCCAATGTCTATGCGAACTCGCTGGCCTGGAGCCCGGACGGCACGTCCATCCTGTTCGACACGCACCAGCGCACCGAGGACGGCGATCTTGCCCGCGTGGATCTGCAGCCGCGCACGCCACGGTTTCGCGAGGATCTGTTCCGCGATCTGTTCACCGAACCCGTCAAGCCGGCTGAACCGCGCAATCCCGCCGGATCTGAACGGACCACACCGGTACCCGACTCCAGGAATCCCGATCCCGATTTCGCGGGCATCCGTAATCGTCTGACGCTGCTGCCGGTCGGTCTTGATGTCAGCCGCGTCGCGATCAGCCCCGATGGGAAGACCGCGGTGATCGTCGCGGCAACGGCGGGGCAGACGAACCTGTACTCCTATGCGCTTGACGAGCTGTCGGCCGATCGGCCGGTGGCGCGGCAAATCACGACGACTCCTGGCGAGAAGGCCGACGTGCAGTTCATGCCGGACGGCAAAGAGGTCGTCTATCTGGACGCGGGGCGCATCCTGATCGCCAATCTCGAGCGCCGCGAATCCCGCGCGCTGTCCGTCACCGCGGAACTGACGGTGGATTTCGATCGCGAGAAGCAGATCGTCTTCAGCCAGGCCTGGACGCTGCTGCGCGACAACTTCTTCGATGCGAAGTTCAATGGCGTGAACTGGGAGGCCTCGCGCGAGCGCTACGGCCCGCGTGTGGCGGCAGCCGGCACGGCCGACGAGCTCCGCCGCATCGTCGGCCTGATGATTGGCGATCTCAACGCCTCGCACACGGGAATTTCCGGGCCCGGATCGGCGGCTGCGATCGGCCGGCTTGGGCTCGAGTTCGAGCGTGAGGACTGGGAGAAGAGCGGCCGGCTTGTGATCGCGGCGATCGTGCCGCTCGGCCCGGCCGCGCTGGCGCGACAGATCGCGCCGGGCGACGTGCTCACGGCGATCGACGGCCAGCCCATCACCGCCGGCACCAGCCTGGACGAGCGGCTCGCCAACACGATCGACCGCCGCGTCGCGTTGTCGATCTCGAAAGGTGGACGCGAGCCGGCGCGCGACGTGATCGTGCGGCCCGTGAGTCAGGCGACCGAGAAGAGCCTGCTCTATCGCGCGTGGGTTGACGCCAATCGCGAATACGTGCTCAAGGTCAGCGGCGGGCGGTTCGGCTACGTGCACATGATCAACATGAGCGCGGGCGCGCTCGATCAGCTGCGCATCGATCTCGACGTCGAGAATCACCAGCTCGACGGGGTGGTCATCGACATCCGAAATAACAACGGCGGGTTCGTCAATGCGTATGCGCTCGACGTCTTCGCCCGGCAGCCGTATTTGCGCATGTCCACGCGCGGCGTACCGGAAGCGCCGGCGCGCGGCGTCCTGGGCCAGCGCGCACTCGAATCGGCGACCGTGCTCGTCACCAACCAGCATTCGCTGTCGGACGCCGAGGACTTCACCGAAGGTTACCGCGCGCTCAAGCTCGGCCCGGTCGTCGGCGAGCCGACCGCCGGTTGGATCATCTACACGTGGGACCAGCGCCTGGTGGATGGATCCACGCTGCGGCTGCCACGCATGCGCGTGAAGGCCGCCGATGGCGGCGAGATGGAGAACGTGCCGCGGAAAGTCGACGTCGAGGTCTCGCGCCCGCTCGGCGAGTGGCTGGCGGGGAAGGATTCGCAGCTCGACGAAGCGATCCGCGCGCTGATCAAGAAGCTCGGCCGGGCGGAGACGCCGGCGCCAGCGGCATCGGCGGGCCGGATTCGCTGATCGGCTCGCTGCGGCGTTCGCCGCCGCGCGCGTAGAGCCGGGCGCCGCGCGTGAACTCGTCGAGAACCGAAGCGGCCAGCGCCGCAGGCTGAACGACGCGGACACTCGCGCCGAAGCCGAGCAGCCAGCTGCGCAACGCCCAGTCGTTGGACACGTGCAGGACCAGGCCGAGCCGCCCGCCCGGCAATTCGCGGAGTTCCTGCGATTCGTGCCACACACGGCCGCGAACGTACGGGGAGACGTTGGCCTCGAACTCGAGTTCAATCCGTTCGGGTTCGCCCCAGAACACGCCCATCGACTGGCTGAAAAGATTGTCCGGCAAGTCATGCGTGCGCCGGAACGTTTCGTCGGTCACCGTCAGCTTTTCGATGCGTCCGATCGCGAACGTGCGGAAGGCGCTGTAGGCCGGCACCCACGCCACCAGGTAGACGCCGCCACTGGCCAGCGCGAGGCGGTAGGGCTGCACCGTGTAGTTTTTCGAGCGGTTGTTGCTGGCGGAGAAATACCGCATCGCGACTTCGCGCCGCGCCCGCGTCGCATCCAGGAGCCGGCGCGTTACATCCACCAGCGCCGCGCCTGGCGAGCCGGCACCAGGGCCGCCTTTCGCCGACAGCACCTGCGGCAGCGTGCCGAGGAACTCGCGCATGCGGTCATTCAGGCTCCGCTCGATTTTTTCGAACGCGCTGTGAAGCTCGGCCGCCAGCGGCCAGCCCGACATGGCCTCGACCAGGGCACGGCTGAGATAGAGCGCCGCGACGTCGGAGACGGAGAGCCCCTCCTGAAGACCCCGAAAGGGCTGGGTGTCGAGTTTCCAGCGCTTGGTCTCGTTTTCTTCCCCCTCGTCGAACACGGCGAACCCGGCCTCCTGAAGGGCCTGGAGATCCCGCCGAATCGTGCGGCTGCTGACGCGGACCAGCTTCGCAAGCTCGTGAATGGTGACGCCGGTCCGCCGGGCTTCGATTTCCCGCAGGACCTGCCATTGCCGGATGACCTCGGCGTTGCGCATGGAGGGGAATTATGAGGCCGGGGCTCGTTTTCCGGGACGCCGCTGGAAAACGAGCCCCGGCCTCGTTTTCTGAACCGCGCCCTGTCCCCAGCCGTATCCAACCTATGTAGGAAGTGGGTTATGCCACCTAAACTGGGGTGAAATCCCCCAGTTGCCCGCTGTGACCACGGTTGTCACACGCCTTGCATACAGTGACTGAGCAAGGAGACTGGTATGAATCGAATCGACGGCACATCCGCCCGACAACTAGACCTGGACCTGATCCCCGAGCCGAGAATGACGCCGATGGCGCCGCGTCGGGCGCCTGAACCTGCGCGTCCTGCACTCAAGCTTCTGCGGCGGGATGTTTATGCCGAGCTCGCGCGTCGGCGTCGTCGCGCGCAGATTGCGGCCCGTCACGCGCTCGATCGCGCCTGACGTCGAATTCTCGCGAACAGGGCGGCGACTGCCGCCTTGAGCGTGTCGGCGCCCTCCAGGTAGGCGCCTCGCTTCGCCCGTACCGTCGGGCCGAACACGACGTGGATGCGGCCGCCGCGCCACGGCAGCAGGAATCGCCAGTTGAAGGCTCGTCCCCGGGGCCACAGTTCGAATAATCCATCCAGCGCGACAGGCACGATCGGCACGTCCAGATGGGCGGAAAGAATCGGCGCGCCCTTGCGGAATTTTTTCAACTCGCCGTCAATCGTCCGCTCGCCTTCCGGAAACAGCATCAGAATTTTCTTCAGCCGCAGCCCGTCCGCACCGGCGCGCATCGCGGTCACGAGGTTGGCGTCCGGATCGACCGGGACGAGGTTGATCGTGCGGGCGAACCAGCGCGACAGGCGCGTTTCGAAATACTCGGCCGCGCCGACGAAGAACAGATCGCGGAACGCGCGGTAGGGCAGCGCCGCCGCGACGAACACCGGATCGACATACGCCTGATGGTTCGGACTGATGATGTAGGGCCCGCTGGCCGGCAGGTGCGCCTGCCCGCTGGCCCGGAATCCCGGTAGCAACCGCGCGACAAACGCGATCACCTTGACCAGGACAAATACGGCCATGGTCCTCACGGGCCGCCGACGGGCGAGGTCGCGGGTAATGGCCGGGTCCGCCGGCGTCGCGAGCAGCGAGTCCCAGGGCAATTCGGCCGCGGGTTCGTGGCCGTCGCCGGTGCGCGGCGCTGATCGCACGGCATCGATCAGCTGGCGCACCGTGAAAATCGTCGCGCGCGCCTCGGCGGCCACGCGCGTGCCCTCGTGTTGCTCCAGCACGGTGAGCAACTCGACGCGCTCCATCGAATCCAGTCCGAGGTCGAGCTCGAGATTCGCGTCGGGCCGAACCGTTTCGCCGCGCGGGTGGGCGATCGACGCCAGCAAGGCCGCATTGGCCGGGTCGGCAGCCCACGCCGCGTCCGCCTCGGAGACGGGCCGGCTGGCGTGCTCGGCCTCCGCGGCATGCGCCTTCAGCGTCCGCTGGATCTCATGCCGCCGGATCTTGCCCGTCGTCGTGCGCGGCAGGGGCAGCATCGAAATGTCGTAGCTGAGAATCCGCTTGTGGGCTGGCAATTGCACAGACCGGCCTTCGATTTCGAACCGCAGCAGTTCTTTCAGATTGACGATGCCTTTCGCGCGCAGCACGTCCTCGTCGGGCACCACCACCGCATGCAGGCGTTCGGACGATGGCTCGCCCGGCCGGCTCACGCCGACGATGCAGAGTTCCTTGATGAATGCGCTCTGGCGATAGTGCGCCTCGATCTCCTCGGGATACAGATTCTTGCCGGAGGCGAGGACGATGATTTCCTTCTTGCGTCCCGTGATGTAGAGCCGGCCTTTCGCGTCGAGACGGCCAAGGTCGCCGGTATAGAGCCAGCCGTCGCGCAGCGCGTCGTTCGTGGCGTCGGGCCGGTTGAAGTACTCGCGCATCACAATCGGTCCGCGGATCAGGATCTCGCCGTCGCCTTTCGCGTCGGCTCCGGCGTTCGCGTCGCTCGCCGCGCCGTCATCTTGCGCGAGAATCCTGATCTCGACGCCCGGGAACGGTTGACCGACCGACGCATTGAAGCGGTCGCTGGGGCGCACGACCGTCGCGCCTCCCGAGGTTTCTGTGAGGCCGTATGCATTGAGGATCGTGAAACCGAGCCCGTACAGATCGCGGCCGATGACGGGATCGAACGTCGATCCGCCGGTCACGAACAACCGCATGCGCGGGCCCAGCGGCCGGTGGATGCGGCCGAGCAGGCGTTTCGCGGGATTGAGGCCGGTGAGATTGCGAATCCACACGTTGGCCGCAATCAGCGCGCGAAGGACGCCGCGGGCCACCGGCCCTTTGCGGCCCGTTTCCGCCATCACGCGCTGGTGAATCAGATAGAAGAACTGCGGCACGCACGCAAAAAGCGTGATGTCGCGCGACCCCAGTGCGGCGACGAGCGAACTCGAACTGATCGTCTCGAGGAAGACGACGCGCGCGCCCGACGCAAGCGGCAGCAGCAGGTTGGCCATTTGCGCCAGCGCATGAAAGAGCGGCAGCACGCCGAGCAACGCATCGCGCTCGCTGACCGGGACGACGGAGAGCGCGGATCGGCGTTCGGCCTCGAGATTCGCGTGCGTCAGCACGACGCCCTTGGGATCGGCCGTGGTGCCCGACGTATAGAGCATCACCGCCATCGCATCGCCTGGAACGGTGGCCATCGCCGGCGCCGGATCGTTGCCAGCTGGCGCGAACGGATCCGCGACATCGGCGGCCTCGCCGCGCAGGAGCGCCAGGACGGGCCCGCCTCCGCCCGGGCTTCCGGGGCCAGGCGCGTGCGCGCTAGACGATGCGATCGCGGCGCGGGCCGTGTCGAGATATTTGGGAGCCGTCATCAGCACGCGCGCGCCGCAGTGTCCGATGATGATGGCGACCTGCGCGGCTTTATACGCGGTGTCGAGAGGCACGGCGACCGCGCCGATGCGCAACGCGCCGAGATAGGCGGCGATCCAACGCCCGTCGTTGTCGGCCAGCAGCGCCACGCGATCGCCCGGGCCGATACCCTGCTGAATCAGCCAGCGCGCCGCGAGTCCGGCCAGCCGGTCGAGGTCGTTGAACGTGATGGTCTCGATGCCGCCGTCCGTGCGCAGCAGCTCGATGGCGGCCTTGTCGGGATGCCGCCGGCACGCGTCGGCGATGAGCTGGGCGAAGTTCATCCCGCGGGGATTATGACGTGGTATTGTCGAGCGGTTAAGGAGTTACTGATGACGAAACTGGTGCTGGCGGGTGTGTTCTCGCTCGGCGTCCTGGCCTCGGCGTCAGCCCCTGTGCAGACTCCTGTGGAACTGAAGGAAGGCGACGCGGCTCCGGCATTTTCTCTTCCGGGTACGGATGGGAAGACGCACAAGCTTGCGGACTACAAAGGGCGCGCCGTTGTCCTTGCATGGTTTCCACAGGCATTCACCGGTGGTTGAACGCAAGAGTGCAGGTCGCTCCGTGCGAGCGGCGAGGCGATCAAGAAATACGACGTCGCGTATTTCATGATCAGCGTGGACGATGCCGAGACGAATAAACGATTTGCCGAACAGGAAGGCGCGGACTTTCCGATTCTGTCGGATCCGGGCAAGCAGGTCGCCGGGGCGTATGGGGTGCTGAACCCGAGCGGCCGCGCAAACCGGTGGACGTTCTACATCGGCGGGGATGGCAAGCTGCTGTTCGTCGACAAGGGCCGGACCCAGACCGGCGCCGCCGGCGAGACGATGATCACCAAGCTCGAAGAACTCGCGGGCAAGGGCCTGATTAAGCGAAAAAAGCAGTAACGAACGGGAACGACGCGAGCGAACGTGAACGAACGAGAGCGACTGGGAACTGTGAAGTTCCCGTCGCTCTTCTTTTTTTGTCGTTCCCCGTTCTTGTCGCTTCCAGTCGTTCGCGTTCGCTCCCGTTCGCTCTCGTTCGTTCCCGTCGTTTTCCCGTATCATTCGATCGTGTCCGATCCGATCGCGCAATACCGCCAGTGGTTCGACGACGCGGCACTGGACGTCACGGTGGATGCCAAGGCCGCCTGCCTGACGACCGTCAGCGCATCTGGCCGTCCGTCAAGTCGGATGGTCCTCCTTCAGTACTTCGACAAGCGCGGATTCACCTTCTTCACCAATCTCGAAAGCCGTAAAGCGCTCGAGATGACCGTACGGCCGACGGTCGCGTTGTGCGTCTTCTGGCCGCATCGCGAACGTCAGGTGCGCATCGAGGGTTTTGTCGCGATGCTGCCCGACGCGGAGGCCGACGCGTATTTTGCGAAGCGACCGCGTGAGAGCCAAATCGGCGCGTGGGCCTCGCGGCAGAGCCGGCCGCTGCCGTCGCGCGAGGAACTGGACGCGCGGGTCGAGGAATTCACGCGCCGCTACGAGAACCAGCCCGTTCCGCGTCCGCCGTTCTGGTCGGGTTACCGCGTGGTGCCCGATCGCCTGGAATTCTGGCAGGGCCGCCCCGGCCGACTGCACGATCGCGAGGTCTTCGAACGGCAGGGACCGTCGTGGCGACAGGACAGGTTGTATCCGTGACGGAGGACGTTCCGTCGGCCCCGGCGGAGGCGGTGCCCGCGTCGCGCCCCGAACATCCCGACCGCTACTTTCTGGCCGGGCCGCACTCCAGGCTCCGGGAGATGCAGTTGCTCGGCCGCGCCGTGCGCGACTTCATCAAGGGCTTCCGCGTGCTGCATTTCGTCGGCCCCTGCGTGACGATCTTCGGTTCGGCGCGCTTCGGCGAGTCGCATCCTTACTATGCGATCGCGCGACAGCTCGGCGGGCGCGTCTGCCAGCTCGGGTTCACGGTGATGACCGGCGGCGGTCCGGGCCTGATGGAAGCCGCCAACCGCGGCGCCCAGGACGTCAGCGGCCGGTCCGTGGGCTGCAACATCGAACTCCCGCAGGAACAGGCGCCCAATCCGTACCTGGACCACTACGTCACCTGTCACTACTTTTTCGTGCGCAAGGTGCTGCTCTTCAAGTACTCCTACGCCTTCATCGGCCTGCCCGGCGGCCTGGGCACGCTCGACGAACTGTGCGAGGCGCTCACGCTGATTCAGACCGGAAAGATCCAGAACTTTCCGGTCGTCCTGATTGGGACGGAGTACTGGCAGCCGTTCATGGCGCTGCTGCGCGAGATGGTGGAGGAGGGCGCCGTCGCGGCGTCGGATCTCGATCTCCTCAAGGTGACGGACGACATTGAAGAAGCCGTCCGTCACATCGAGTCCCACACCGTGGGCTCATTCGGTCTGCGCCGCGTCGAGCGGCCGCAATGGTGGTTGGGCGAAAGATAGATGCGGACGCCGCGCGGTTACTTCTTGCCGCCGCAACAGCAGCAGCCGCCATCCTTGCAACAGCACGGGTCCTGTTTACAGCAGCAGCAGACGGGCGTCGGCAATGGCTTGGTCATGGTGTCTCTCCATTCAGTCGTATCGGTTGCGCGCGCGTGGATATTAAATCACGCGGCCGGGTCAGGCGCGGTCGCGGTCAAACCAATACGCAAGGGACGTGCCTGTCGCCAGGTGCGGCAGCGCCGCAAGTCTTCCTCCACTGTGGGAACGACCGCGCGTAATTTCCCCCACCGCGAGCGGAAGTCCGTAGGACTACTGATTTTCTAGTGCGTAAACCTACCGGCACGACGTTTGCTATACCCGTGGCGGTCGATCGGCGTATCCAAACGACCTGACGCGGGGCCTGCGGGAGGGTGAGTGATGAACGGACCTGTTCGGAAGATTGGCCCGAAAGCATTGCTGGCCTGCGGGTTAGGGCTCTGGCTGGCCGCGATCGTTGGCGTCAGTGCGACCGCCGTTTCGGCCGCAGATCAGGCTCCCGCACCCCAGGAAAAAGCCGCAGCGGTGTCGAAATCTCCGCAGCAGTCACAGCCGGCCGTCACAAAAGCCCCGCAGGCGCCTCAGTCGACGACGGCGGCACTGGTGGGCGAAGACACCTGCGTCGCCTGCCACGACGACAAGAAGCACGGCTACGAAGGCAGCCCGCATTCGCTGAAGTCCGACGCACGGACGCCGGGCGCCAAGCAGGGCTGCGAGTCGTGCCACGGACCGGGCAGCAAGCACGTCGAGGACCCAGCCGCCAACCGGCTGATCCGATTCAGCAAGGACAAGGCAGTCACGGTCAACGCCGTGTGCGAGAGCTGCCACAACCGCGGCGAGCACGCGCTCTGGCAGGGCAGCCAGCACGAAAACCGCGGCCTCTCCTGCATCACGTGCCACTCGGTGCACAACTACAAGTCCGCGACGAAACAGTTGAAGGGCGAGACCCAGCGCGAGGTCTGCATCACGTGCCATCGCGACAAGATCGCCAAGCTCGATCGGTCCGGCCACATGCCGGTGCGCGAAGGCAAGATGGAGTGCACGTCGTGCCACAACGTGCACGGCGCGACCAACGTCCGCTTGCTGCGCAAGGGTGACTCGCCGACCGAACTCTGCGTCTCCTGCCATCCGGACAAGCGGGGCCCGTTCCTCTGGGAGCACGCGCCGGTGCGCGATGGCTGCGCCACCTGTCACGACCCGCACGGGTCCTCGAACGAGCGCATGTTGATCACCAAGCCGCCGCTGTTATGCCAGCGGTGTCACGTGGCGACGAAGCATCCCAGCACGATCTATGACGCGTTGCTGCTCGGGCCCACCACCCCGGCGCCGAGCGCGCGCGTCTACGGCCGGTCGTGCGTGACCTGCCATACGGCGATTCACGGTTCGAATCACCCAAGCGGCCAGCGCTTCATCCGGTAACGGGGGCATCATGCGAATCCGAACCTTCATCGCAGCTGCCGCCCTGCTGACGCTGCCCGCGACGTCGGTGGCGCAGACGCCGACGCCCACGCCCGCAGCCACGCCCGCGCCCGTGCCGTTTTCCCCCTTGACCGTGGGGTTCCTGGACTTCGGGCTGCGCAACACCACGACGACCGGCGACGCGGCGCGGTACGAGCGCTACCGCGACATGGGCGACGGGCTCTTTCTCGAAAACGCCTACATCGCCTTGCGCGAAGGAGACTGGGACTTCGCCTTCACCGGCAACCATATGGGACGCAAGGACCAGCGCATGCTGGTGACCGGCAGCCGCCAGGGCAAGCTGCAGGCCTGGTTCATGTGGGATCAGATTCCCATGCTGATGAGCCGCACGACGGAGACGTTCTTCGAGGGCGACGTCTTGGATAGCAACGGCGTGCTGCGGATCGCCGACCCGGTGCAACGCGCCGGCCAGACGAGCGCCAACAATATCCCGCTGCTCTTCGTGCCGCCGAACACGCAAGTGTTTGAACTCAGCACGGCGCGGCACATCGCGGAAACCGGCGCCACGTATCTGGCCACGAACGATCTCGAGTTCCGCGGCCTGTTCCGCAACACGAACAAGACCGGCGGCGTCCCGTACGGCGGCGCGTTCGGCCACAGCCAGCTCGTGGAAACGATCGCGCCGGTCGATCACAACATCAAGGATGCCGAAGCGTCGGCCGAGTACGTGCACGGCCGCTTCCTGTTCCGGGGCGGCTACGTCGGCAGCTTCTTCACGAACAACAACACCACGCTGACGTTCGACAACCCGTTCCGTCTCGACGACACCACCTCGGCGTCGTCGCGCGGACGCGAATCGCTGCCGCCGAGCAACACGTTCTTCAGCTTCAACGGGATGGCGTCCGCAAAGCTGGGCGGTCACAGCCGGGTCACGGGGTATGTGTCGTCGGGCGTGCTCCAGGATGCGGGCGATCCGATCATGCCGCAAACGGTCAACACGGCGATTACGGGCATCAATCCGCTGCCGCGCGCGACCGTCGACGGCGAGGGCCATACGCTGGGCACGATGGTCAACTTCACGTCGAGGCCCTCGGACCACGTGGACTTCGCCGTCAAGTTCCGGTCGTACGAGTACGACAACCACACGCCGGTGTTCACGTCGTTCCAGCGAATCGTGTACGACAACTCGCTGAGCAATCTGAGCACGCCGATCGTGACCGAACCGATGAGCGTCACTCGCCAGAACTTCGATGCGCAGGCCCGCTATCTGCCGGGCGCGGGGACGAGCATCGGCGTCGGCTATCTGTTCCAGCGGGAAGCGCGCACGCATCGGATCTTCGACAGCGTCAGCGACAACGGCGTGTATGCGACCTTTGACACGATCGGGAATCAGTGGTTCACGGTCAGGACCCGGTACGAGTACACCCAGCGCCGCGGCGACGGCCTCGACGAGGAACTGCTCGTCGACATCGGCGAGCAGCCCGGCATGCGGCACATGGATCTGGCGCCCCGCAACCGCAATCGCTTTACGCTCCTTGGCGTCGTGACCCCGGGCGCGAACCTGGCGTTCACGGTCTCGGCGGCGGCAGGCAAGGACGACTATCTCGAGAGCCTGTTCGGCATCCGGGACAACAACCACCAGGTGTACAGCGGCGGCGTGGATTGGACGCCGAGTGAGCACTTCGCGCTCAGCACCTCCTACAGCTTCGAGGACTACGCGGCGCTCTCCCGGTCCCGTCAGTCGAGCGCGGACACACCGACCGGCTGCGTGCCGGTCTTCCCGGCACCCGCGGGGCAGGTGACGTGCCAGTTCTACGACCCGTCGCGCGACTGGGCCGTGGACACCGACGAAGCGGTGCACTCGTTCGTCCTCGACGCGGATTTCATGAACCTCTGGAACAAGGTGGACCTGCGGCTGTCGTTCGACTCAAACCGCTACAAGGGCACCTATCACTACATCACCGGTTCGGTGCCGGACCGGACGCTGCCGGACGAAGTCACGGACGTGCCGTCCACGCTGCCAGACCCGGTTCAGTTGCCCGACGTGATCAGCAACCTCGGGCGTGGCACCGTGGACTTCGTCTACAACTTCAACAAGCGGGTTGGACTGGGCGTGTCCTACTGGTTCGAGAAATACCACGTCGAAGACTTCGCGCTCGACGCCGAATCGATCGGCAATGGCGTGACGTCGCAGGCCGTACTCCTGGGCTACATGTATACGCCCTACACGGCGCAGACGGGTTGGGTGAGGCTGATCGTTCGTTGGTAAGGGGAAACGGGATAACTGGATAGGTGATCCAGTTACCCCGTTATCCCGTTCTCTTCTTCTCGTCCCACTGCGGGCATCCCTCGCACTCCTCGCAGGGGCCCTTGGATCGGATCGTCCGATACGGGTACTCGCACACAAACACCATCGTCCGGCCCTGCGGGCCGTTCTCCTTCGGCCCGGGCACATAGTCCCAGTGGCACGCGTAGGTGACGGCTGAAACGGGAGGCACGCCCTCTGGCAGGGGCAAGGGACGTACCGGCGCCCGAACCTGAAAAATGAGGCCGGGGCTCGTTTTTCGACCCCTTGCGGACCCCGAAAAACGAGCCCCGGCCTCGTTTTTGTTACCCGACGAAGACCGCCGGCCGCAACTCGGGTGGCGTCACCGGTTGCTCATAGAACACGTGCTCCAGAAACAGTCCGGACGCTGGCGCCGTGAGCTTTGGCGGCAGATCGGACGTGCCCGACAGCAGCGAGGCGACCTGTCCGACTTCCAGTCCGCCGCGGCCGGTCTCGACCAGGACGCCGACGATGCGCCGCACCATTTTCCACAGAAAATGCGAGCCGACCACGCGGACCAGAATCAGATCGCCCATTTCGCGAATCGTGATGCCCTCGAGCAGCACCGTGGTGGATTTCTCTTCCGGGTCATCGTCCGTAAACGCACGGAAGTCGCCGAAGCCCGTGAGCGCTTTGCCGGCGGCGTGCATGGCCGCGATGTCGAGCGGCTCCCGCACCCACCAGACGAAGGGTTTGGCGAACGCCGTGCGGCGGCGCGAGATTTGATAGAGGTAGCTGCGCGCGACGGCGCTGTGCCGCGCGTGGAATCGCGGCGGGACGCGTTCGGCGCTCAGGATGTTGATGTCGGCCGGTAGTGCATCGTTGATGCGTGCGACCAGCGTGGCGGGGGGGAGCGTGGCCCTCGTGTCGAGGTGCGCCACCTGCGCGAGGGCATGCACGCCGGCATCGGTCCGGCCGGATCCATAGGTTTCGAACGGCCCCTGGCCCAGCGTCGTCTGGATCGCGCGGTGCAACTCGCCCTGGACGGTGCGTGCATTTTGCTGCCGCTGCCAGCCGCTGTAGCGCGTCCCCACGTATTCGAGGGTGAGTTTGAATCTCGGCATCCCCGCGCTGAGGAGTGTATGCTTTTTGGGTGATTATCAAGCGATTCTTCGAGCCCAAGCTCGCGCAGACGAGCTACCTGATTGGCTGCAAGGAAAAACGGGAGGGCATCGTCATTGATCCCAACCGCGACGCCGAGCAGTACGAAAAAGCGGCCGAGGCCGAAGGCGTCCGCATCGCGCACATCACGGAGACGCACATTCACGCCGACTATCTGTCGGGCAGCCGCGAGCTGGCCGCGCGGACCGGCGCGACGCTCTATGTGTCGGACGAGGGCGACGCGGAGTGGAAGTACGCATTCGCCCATGATCCGGGCGTGACGACGATCAAGGACGGCGATCGCATTACGGTCGGCAATGTGCTGATTGACGTGATGCACACGCCTGGCCACACACCGGAGCACTTGTCATTCCTCGTGACCGACTCGGCCGCCGCGACCGAGCCCATCGCCGCAGCGACGGGTGACTTTATCTTCGTCGGCGACGTCGGCCGCCCCGACCTGCTCGAACGCGCGGCAAACATGAAGGGCACGATGGAGGCGGGGGCGAAGTCGCTGTATCAGAGCCTGCAGCGCTTCTCGCAGAAGCCGGACTGGCTCCAGATTTGGCCGGGACACGGCGCCGGGTCCGCGTGCGGCAAGGGCATCAGCGCGATTCCGCACAGCACGCTCGGCTATGAGCGCCGGTTCAACTGGGCGTTCCAGGCCGGCAGCGAGCGGACCTTTGTCGCGGGCGTGCTGGCCGGGCAGCCCGAGCCGCCGAAGTACTTTGCCGAAATGAAACGGCTGAACAAGCAGGGCCCGCGCGTGCTCGGCGGATTTCCGCGGCCGCCCCTGCAGGATCTGCGGCTGCTCGAACGTCATCTGCACGAGGGCGCGCTCGTCGTCGACGCGCGTCGCACCGCGGATTTTGCGATGGGGCACGTGCCCGGGACGATCAGTATTCCGGTGGATTCGAGTTTCACGACCTGGGCGGGATGGTTCATTCCTTACGACGCCGACTTCTACGTCATCGTCGACGATCGCGTGCCTGGCGCGATTGATGCCGTCGTGCGCGATCTCGCGATGATCGGCCTCGACCGCGTCGCCGGATATTTCGACGCGGCGGTGATCGACCAGTGGGCGGAGACCGGCCGGCAGCCGATGACCATTCCGCAGATCACCGTCACCGATCTGCGCGAGTCGCTGTCACGCGGCGCTGTGACGCTCGTGGACGTGCGGAACGAGAATGAATGGGTCGGCGGCCACATCGCCGGCGCCCGCCACATCACGCTGGGTTATCTGCGCGATCGCATCGATGAGATCCCGAAGACGAAGCCCATCGTGCTGCAGTGCGCCGGTGGCACGCGGTCGGCCATTGCCGCGAGCATTCTGCAAGCGCACGGCATCGAGCGGGTGATCAATCTCAGCGGCGGCATCGGGGCGTGGCGGAAGGCGGGGTTCCAGGTCGCTGACGATGAGGAAAAAACTCACAACTGACAACTAGCAACTAACAGGTGGCCACTGACGACCAACCGACGGCAGTTCGACCGGGAATCTGTGCATTTGGCTGAATTTCCTTGCGCCGGCCGGCAAACCGGGTAGGCTGTCACGATGGCCGCTTCGAAGATGGCTGCAAAGAGGGTCATGCAGGGCTGGGGCCGCATCCTCGGAGGCTTCCAGCCGACCCTGTCAATTGAGATCACGCGCGAGTGTCCGCTTCGGTGCCCGGGCTGCTATGCCTATGGCGAGGATCATCTCGGCGGCGACGTCGTGCTGCGCGAACTCCGCGACTACAAGGGGCAGGACCTGGTCGACGGCGTGATGAACGTCGTGAACCGCCAGCGGCCGACGCATATTTCGATCGTCGGCGGCGAACCGCTCGTGCGGTTTCGCGAGCTGGACGAACTGCTCCCCAAGCTTTCCGCGAACGGCGTGCTGATGCAGCTGGTCACCAGCGCCGTGCGTCCGATTCCCGAGGCCTGGGCCACGATCCCCGGTCTGCAGATTTGCGTCTCGATCGACGGTCTCGCGCCCGAGCACAACGTGCGGCGCGCGCCGGCGACGTACGATCGCATCCTCAAGCACATCAAGGGACATCAGATTACCGTGCACTGCACCGTCACGCGCCAGCAGACACGGCCGGGCTACGTGACGGAGTTCACCGAGTTCTGGAACGCGCAGCCGGACGTGAAGACGATCTGGTTCAGCCTCTACACGCCGCAGAAGGGCGAGGACTCGCCTGAACGGCTGTTGCCGGAAGACCGCGCGCGCGTCGTCGCGGAGATCGACGGCCTGCGCGGCCGCTTCGAAAAGCTGCGTGACATGCGGAGCAGCGTGCTCGAGGGGTATCTCAATCCGCCGTCCGATCCGTCGTCCTGCATTTTTGCGCAGACGACGGCGTGCCTATCCGCGGACCTCAAGACGAAGATCACGCCGTGCCAGTTCGGCGGCAATCCGGACTGCAGCCAGTGCGGCTGCATCGCCTCGGCCGCGCTCGACGCGGTCGGCCGCTACAAGCTGCCGGGCGGCCTGCGCGCCGGGCAGATTTACTGGGCGTCCCGGAAGGTGGGGCACGGGGTGCGACGGCTGCGGGGCGGCGGAGCGGCGTAGGGAAGTCAGAGGTCAGAAGTCAGAAGTCAGAAGTGAGGAACGACCTGACGCTGGCCATCTTCCTTGCAGTTTTGCCAATAAACTCAGTTGGCCATCGCTAGTGACCGACCGCACTTCTGACCTGTGACCTCTGACCTTTGACCTCTGACCTCGCGAGCGATAGAGTTACTGGCTGTGCGCCCGTAGCTCAGCTGGATAGAGCGCCGGGCTTCGAACCCGTAGGTCGCAGGTTCGAATCCTGCCGGGCGCATTATTGATTGATCCGGGGGGCTGCGCCCCGCCGGACCCCCCAGCACGCTCACTCGCGAAATGCGTCGGGTGGTTCGACGGCCGACACATTTCGGCTCGTTTCGCGTGACTCGCTCGCGGTGCTCGCTCGCTGACTGAGCTTGGACTTGTTAGTTGTTCGTTGTAAGTTGTCAGTTCCGGCCGGCGGCCGGCCGTGCGCCCGTAGCTCAGCTGGATTAGAGCGTTGGCCTCCGAAGCCAAAGGTCGCAGGTTCGAATCCTGCCGGGCGCGCCAGCCTTCGCCGAACGCTCGCGGAGCTCGCGGCTTCGGCTGGGCAAGCTAGCAGGCGTTCGAGATCGAAGTTAATATTGTCCCTCCTGGGCCCGTAGCTCAATTGGTAGAGCAGCAGACTCTTAATCTGTTGGTTGAAGGTTCGATTCCTTCCGGGCTCACCAGCCTTCGCTTTCGATCCATGCGAAGGCTGTCCGCCATAGCGCGAAGCGCGACGGCGGACCGCACTCTGACTCCAGTCGAAGCTACGGCTGGCAAGCCACCTTCGCTCGCGATCACGCGAAGGTTGCCCACGATAGCGCGAAGCGCGCAGTTGGGTTTTTATCAACGCCTATCGCGGCTTCCGGCCCTTCCGTCGCAGGAAGAAGATCAGCATGGTAGGCACGACGATCACCACGAACCAGATCACGACGGTTCGATTCATGCGCCAATTCTAGCGCCTGGTCGTCGTCCTCAGCACGGATGACGCGCGCGCCCGGTCGTCGGAATCGCTGGGCCTGGGCTGGCGGCGACTGAGCCCGTTCTTGAGCCTGTTGCGGTCAGCGCAGAACGCACGCCCCTGGCCCTGAGTGCTTGGCAATTATCCTCATGGGGCTTCGCTAAACTGCTGAGTGTCATGGGTCGGTCCCCGGTCTCTTGCGTCCTGCTAATCGTCCTGGGTTTCTCATTCGTCGCTGATGCGCAGCAGTCCGTTAAGCCGTTAGCGATGACGGAAGACGGCGTAGGTGCCATCACCAAGACGACGAAGGGGGAACTCCGAGCAGTCGCGAAGTTATTCCCACAGTTCAACGTGGTCCCCGGTGTGGTCTACAGTGAAGGCGACGCCAACCCCACGATCCGTGTCATGAACGGGACGATTGAGGTTCTATATGTCGTGCCATCTCACGACGGAACCATCTACTCTGTCGTCGTGAAGAGTAGCTTGGTGCTCTATGGGGCTAAGGTCAAGGTCGGATCGCTTTTCGCCGACGTCTTTGGCGGAATGCTGCCGAGCGACTGCGGGATGGGCCACGAAGAGCTTTTCGAACAAGTCGTATGTCCCGCAATCTCGGATGGTCACGTCCGGTTCGTGTTCACGGGAAAGAACGACAACCGTGACGAGAGGATGCCATCCCTCTCCTCGCTACTGAAGTGGAAGGTCACGATGATGTGGTGGAATCCTTAACCTGTTGGTTGAAGGTTATTCCTTCCGGGCTCACCAACCTTCGCTGGCTTCGCCGAGCTTCGGTTGGCAAGCCAGCCGTTCTTGACCGTCGCACGCGAAGGTTGCCCACCATCGCGCGAAACACCCACTGACCCCTCGTTCTTGGGTAACCGTGTGAAAATGCATCCGTTGGTGCCGCACGGCGATCACGATGCGACCCTCGATAGGGAGCCGGTATGAATCGATGGCTTCGGAGTGTCTCAGTGGGCGCGGTCGGGGTGACGCTGGCGTCAGCGATTGTCTTGGCGCAGACACCTCCTCGGGAACAGGCCCCTCCCGGCGTTCCAGGCGACTCCAGCACCTCTCGCATCGTCTCGCCGACAGTGGTCGCGACGACGATGGTTCGGATCCTTGACGGTGCCAATTCACTGAACCTGATGGTCTTGTGGCGTGGCTCAAATGGATGGTTTATGAAGCCCGGAGCCAGAGGGAGCGGCGGCGGGCTACGCGGCGGAACGCTCTCAGCACGAGTGCGCTATGCCGGTATCGACCTGCTGGCAGAACTTGACCTCCAGCCGCAACTCGACCTCCAACCGCGCGTGGTCCGCATCCAAGGCAATCCGGCAACGCTCAAACCGATTGATGCCAATGTGATCCTGGTCGACGACGTCGAGGAGCCGAACCTCCGGGTGGTGGCCACTCTGAAGATTGACCCGACGATGACACCCGATAAACAGATCGAACCATTGCTCAAGCGGTCTGCCGAGATTGTGAAATTCCTTCAATGCGATCAGAAAGCGGAGAACCCGGCGATTCAGTCGATGGTGGAACGCAGCTGCCAGGCTGTCATGGCCAAATGAACTGAAAAGTCGTCGCGCTGGCCGTGCGATCAGCGAATGAACTGATAGCCGATCACAAAGCCGACGTTGTGGATCGTCATCGAGGATGTGACGTTCGGCCCGAGAGTCTTTCCTAATTAGTCAGGCCATGGCTAGACTCTACGCCCCCGAACTTTCTGGGTGTGGCCAAGGCGCAATTACCTCGCATGGGATCGGTCAAATGCCGGGCGCCAGCGTGGCGCGTGCGGTCGTCGACTTAGCCCCGCGGCGCCGACGCCTTCCGTCGGCGCCCGTACTTCGCCAGGCCAATCAACCCCGCACCAAGGAGCATCAGCGTCGCGGGCTCCGGAGCGGCCACGGCGTCAGCCGTGATGGTGCTGGCTGGGCCGAGGTCGAGGAGATTGGCCGCACCATTGACCAGTCGAGCGCCGTCAATCAGCGTCGATCCAAAGTCAAGATCGACGACGTTGCCACCGGGCGCATGGGTCCCTGAGAGATCCGCGCGAGGCAGGGTCCACACGCGGCCGTCGGCCGTGCCCGACGAGTTCGCACTCGCGACCGCTTCGGTTGCCGCCTCAGACCCGATTCCGCCACTCGTGTGTTCGTCGGTAACGACGGTTCCGTCAACGGCGCCGACACCGATCTCGCCCCGGTCACCGCCACCGAATCTCCCGTCTATCGATGGACCGCCGGGGCCGAAAGGCGCCGTAGATCTAGACCGGTTGGAGCCACTTGCGTGACCAAACCCAAACGTTGGATTGAAATCCGAGGGTAAGTAGGACGAGAGGATGGCCGGCAGGCCCGGTTCGACCCCGTCTGTCGCGGACGCGGTACTCAAAAGGTGAGCGATTGTGGACGCGTCGAATGGTGCGGCAGCCCGCAACTCGGCCTGATAGGCCGCCAGTCGCACGAACGCCGCGTCATCGATTCCGGCACTCGATGCACCGTCGAACCCAATCGATAGCGCAGCAGGTGCGGCGACGTCGGGGACGGTTGCGTCGCCAGGGCCGTCAATCCAGCCGATCTGCTCCAGCAGGGTCACCGTCAGGGGCGCGACCTCGACGACCGCGGCCGACAACAACAGGAACACTGCAGGCACCACGATGCGGAAGATGAGGCGCCGGCGAAGATTCGACGGTCTGGCAACCTGACTCATGGAGCCAGCGTACGGAACGCCAGACCGCCAGTCTGTTCACTATTGCTCAGTTTCGTGCGGTCGCACCGCGGCCCCGCGAGTCGTAGACCGCCGCCGGGGCAGGCGTGTGTGCTGTATTGAGCAGACCCGGACCGGTGGCGTCGCAAAGAATGGGGGAAGAATGCCGCAAGAGCCAATAACAGGAGAAATGTCCATGTACGCACCCACGAATGATCGTCGCGACTATCGCCTTGCCGTCGGGTTTCTGGCCGGCGCGGCGGCCGGTGTCGGCTTGATGATGTGGCTGGCCCCGCGTTCGGCCTCGGAACTCCGGCAGCGCGTGGCCAATTCGGCCAAAGACCTCGGCCAGCGGGCCGCCGACCGCTTTCAGCAGGCCAGCAATCGCGTCGGCGACGCGGTCGATGACCTCACGCAAAAGGGCTATGTCGTGCGAGACGACGTGGCGGGCGCTGTCGAGCGCGGCGCGCATGAAGTCGGGCGCGGCGCCCGGAGCGTGGCGCGCGGCGCCCACGACGTCGAGAGTTTTGCCGCGGCTGTGAAAGGCGAGCGCGGCTAAGCGATCGGGGCGGGTGTGACAGGGATCAACAGGCTGCCGTCCTCGTCATTCCGGCGGTCGCGTTCATTCCGCGCGCCGGCGACGTGTATGCCCGGCGCGTGCCGTGACACGAGGGACGCCCAGCATCGATCTGTCCGGTTCAATGTCCGGTATTGAACAGGACGGAACCCGTAACTTCACTACCCTTGACGTCGTGAAGAAGCCCGTCGAGATCAGGTTGTTGGCCGGACACGCAGTTGATCCGCCCGATCCGCGGCATCCTCGGCCTTTGTTCGCCGACTTCGTTCGGGCGCGGGCGGCGGTTCGGCCCGGCGACCCGCACGTCCTCCCGCTGGCGGGTGTCCGGATGCCGCCTCGAATCGTCGCGATCTCGGTCTGGCGCCGCTTCGGGCTCCGCCTGTGGAGGCCCCGGATCGACTAGATGCATCCCGAGTCTCAGCGAATCAGCGCATTTCCCAACGCTTCGCCTCAAAATACTCGGCCGACTTCGTCCCCACCCGCCCGACCCCTGGGCTCCGCTCGTGCCATCTTTGAGCACCGGATTCCACATGGTTTCGATCCGGATGCGCGATCCCTGCCTCAGGCGTGCGTCCCGGCGCGGCATGGGCCATGCAAGATGAGCGTCGCAGCATGTCTGTGCGCCACGAGAAATCCCCGGTCGAGGCGAGATCGCCATTTGCGGACCGCGTCCACATGATGATCGAGCGCTGGGCCGCCCTGCTTCCGCCAGAACTGCAACAGGCCTTCCGCGACGAGTTTGGTCCGTTCGCCGATGAATACGACCGCACGCTCGAGACCATCGAGGTCATCTGGCGCCGGCGCGAGCAGGAGTATGCGCTGGATCAATCGACGGGGTTGGCGCGGCGGCGCCACTTCCTGCAACATGTCGTCACGCTGCTCGGCACGCCGGCGTCCCCGGTGTTCGGCGCCATTGGGGTCGTGTTCATCGATATCGACAACCTCAAGACCATCAACGACACCTCCGGGCATCCAGCCGGTGATCGCGCCATCGCGGCGGTGGCCGGAATCATTCGACATGCGGTGCGCATCAGCCGTCACGTCGATCTGGTCGACGGGCCTCGCGAGGGGGGCGCGGCGGCGACGAAGTCCCCCCGCCTAAGACGCGAGGGGGGTGCGGCGGGGACGAAGTCCCCCCGCCTAACAGACGATGACGCCGACTATGCCGTGTCCCGTCACGGTGGCGACGAGTTTCTCGTCGTGCTCGAACTGCGTGACGTGTCGGAGATCGATCTGGTCGCGCCTCGACTGAAGCGCCACGTCGACGATGTCGACAAGCAGCGCGCCCACGGCTACGATTCGCCGGCGAGACTGGCGGCGTCGGTCGGCGGTGTGGCCTACGAGCTGCGGAAGGGGCCCCCTGCAGTCTCACCGCATGAGCTCGCGAAAGCCCTGGTGCGCGCGGCCGACGAATTGATGTACGAGTCGAAGCGCGACGGCCTCGTCCACCTGGCGGTGGCGCGGTACACGGACAACCTCGTCCTCGATCACCGGCACGTGAGACCCGCGTCCTTCGTGCACTGATCGCTCGCGCCCTCCGTGTTGACTCCCGTTGGCGGCGGCCACGCCGGACGCGGCAGGCTCCGCTTGGCGCTATCTTTGCTTCACTCTCCGCCCATGACCAGTTGCAGCCGCTACCTCGCCGCCGCGCTCTGCGTCCTGTTTCCCCTCTTCGCCACTGCGCAGACACCCGCTCCTGCCGCGCCGTCGTCGCCCCTGACCATCCGGCTGGGCGACGCCGATTTCCGCATCGGCGGCTTTCTCGACGCGGCGGCCGTCATCCGCTCGACCAATGTCGGCAGCGGCGCCGCGACCACGTTCGGGACGATTCCTTTCGACAACACGCCGCAGGGCAACCTGAGCGAAACCCGATTCACGGCGCAGAGTTCGCGCGTGAACCTGCTGATCACCACCCCGCTGGGCAACGGCGCGGTGAAGGGATTCTTCGAGATCGACTTTCTCGGCTCGGGCCCGGGCAACGCCTTCGTCTACGCCAATTCCCACACGCCCCGCATGCGGCACGCGTGGGCGCAGTATGTGCGCGGCGGGTACGAGTTCACCGCCGGCCAGACCTGGACGCTGCTCACGCTGAACCGCAATGGTCTGTCGCCTGTGTCTTCGGACGTGGTCTTCTCGCAGAATCTCGATCCCAATCTGCAGCTGGGTCTCGCCTGGGCGCGGCAGAATCAGTTTCGCTTCGTGGCGCACCCGTCGAAGTCCTTCGCGGCCGGCGTCTCCGTCGAAAATCCGCAGCCGTTCGTCGGATCCGCGGTCGTGCTGCCGGCCTCATTTCCGGCCAACGAAGTCGATACAGGCTCCAATACCGGCGCGCCCAGCCCGTATCCCGACATCATCGGCAAGGTCGCTTTCGATCCCCAGACCGGCGACAAACACCAGCATCTGGAAGCGGCCTTCATCGTGCGGGGATTTCGCACGTACAACCCAGTATCAGACGTCACGTTTTCTTCGACCGGCACCGGCGACTCGGTGGGGGCGGTGATCGAACCGGTGAAGAACCTGCAACTGATCGGGACGGCGTTCTGGTCGTCCGGCGGCGGCCGCTACATGATCGGCCAGGCACCCGATTTCATGGTCAACGCGGACGGCAGCCCGTCCACGATCGGCTCGACGTCGGCCCTGGGCGGCATCGAATGGCAGATGAAACCGCTGACGATGGTGTTCGGCTACTACGGCACGGTGCGGATCGATCAGAACATCGCGACGGACGGCGCCGACCCTATCGGCTACGGCATTCCAGGCTCGACGTCGGCGAACCGCTGCATCGACGAGACGACCGTGGGCCTCAACCACGCGTTGTTCCGCGAAGCCGGCCGCGGCGCCCTGCACGCCATCGTCCAGTACTCCTACGTCAAGCGAACGCCCTGGTCCGTGCCGGAAGGCACCTCGTCGAGCGCCCACGCGCACATCGTCTATTTCTCGGTGCGCTACGTCCTGCCCTAGTCGCGCCGACTTGTCCGCCGAAGCTGAGGCGGAGGCGGAAGTACCAGCGTCTCACGGCATTCGGGTAATCGCTCACCGCAGGCCGTGAGCAATCGGCCTCGCACGCGCGCTGTGTTTCAGTCGTCATCGGAGTGGATCTTGCTTAAAGCCTGTGGCTAGAACTGCACAGATTCGGCGCGGCGTTCTCGCTTGAGCTGGGGAGACAGAAGCCATGAGTGACGAATCGCGAACCATCAGCCGCCGGGATCTCTTCAGGCTCACGCTGGGTGGGGGGGCCGGACTCGCGGTTGGCGGGCTCGTGGACGTGCCGGCGATGCGGGCCGCGACGAAAGACCTGAAGCTCTCGAACGTCAGCGAATTCACCACCTCCTGCAACTTCTGTTCGTGCGGCTGCGGCATGATTGCCGCCGTCCGCGATGGCAAGCTCCTCAAGATGGAGGGCGACTACGACCACATCGTGAATCGCGGGGCGCTGTGCGTCAAAGGCATCTCGATGTTCGCGACGCACGCCTCGGATCGCCGGCTGACGACGCCCAAGTACCGCGCGCCCGGCAGCGACCACTGGGAAGAGATCTCCTGGGACGACGCGATTGCGAAGGTGGCGCAGAAGATTCGCAAGACGCGCGACGAAACCTGGATCGCGACTGAGAAGGTTGATGTGCCTGACCTCGTCGTGGATCCCTCTGCGGATGCCCGGCTCCTGAACCCACCCAAGTTCGTCCGTCACGAGGGCGGCCTCGCAGAAGTGCCCGTCAATCGCACTGACGCGATTGGCTTCATGGGTGGCGCGCAGAACACCAACGAGGAGTGTTATCTCTTTCAGAAGGCGGCCCGGCTGCTCGGCCTATCGTACGTCGAGCATCAGGCCAGACTTTGACATAGCCCCACGGTCCCCGGTCTGGGGGCCACGTTCGGCAGGGGAGCGATGACCAATCACTGGGTCGACTTGCAGAACTGCAAGACGATCCTGGTGGAAGGCAGCAACGTCGCCGAGAACCACCCAATGGCCTTCAAGTGGATTCGGAAGGCCCAGGAAAACGGCGCGAAGATCATCCACGTCGATCCGCGGTACACGCGGACGTCATCGGCGGCTGACATCTACGCGCGCATCCGGCCCGGCACGGACGCGGCGCTCCAGAACACGATGATCAACTACATCATCGTGAACAAGCTGTACGACGAGGACTACGTCGTCACCCATACGAACGCGCTGTATCTCGGTGATGAAGCGTTTGCCTTCACGGATGGCGTCTTCAGCGGGTACAACGCCGAGACGCATGCCTACGACACCAAGACGTGGGGATACCAGCTCGACGCGAAGGGCTATCCGCGTGTCGCCACGAGCCTGGATCACCCGCACAGTGTGTTCTCGCGCCTGAAGACATTTGTCTCACGCTACACGCTGGAGATGGGCGAGCGGATCACCGGTATTCCCGCCGATCAGATCAAGCTCATCGCGGACACCATGGTGAAAGGCCGGCCGGGTTCCATCCTGTACGCGCTTGGGATGACGCAGCACACGACCGGCGTGCAGGGCATCCGGTCGTTCACGATCCTGCAGCTGCTGCTGGGCAACATCGGCAAACCCGGGGGTGGCGTGAACGCGTTGCGCGGCGAGCCGAACGTCCAGGGCGCGTGCGACATGGCCGTGCTCTACAACTATTATCCCGGTTACCTCAATTCGCCGTCGAGCGCCGAGCCGAGCATCTACCACTACGTGCGCAAGAACGGCATCGCCGACAGCCGTTACCTCGTCAACACGCTCAAGGCGTTCTTCGGCGAGGCGGCCACCTTCGAGAATGAGTATGGGTATCGCTGGCTGCCCAAGCGCGACGCGGCCAAGGACTACGGCACCATGCCGATGTTCGAGGATGCGCTCGCCGGCAAGCTGAAGGTGATGTGGATCGTTGGTCAGAATCCCGCGGTCACGCTGCCCAACCTCACGCTGGTGTTCGAGGCCATGGCGAAGCTCGAGACGCTGGTGGTCCAGGAAATCTGGGAGACCGAGACCGCGGCATTCTGGAAGCGTCCGGGCGTGGACCCGAAGACCATCAACACCGAAGTGATCCTGCTGCCCGCGGCGTTCTTCATGGAGAAGAACGGCACCATCTCGAACTCGGGCGGCATGGTGCAATGGCGCCACGCCGCGGTGCAGCCGCCAGGCCAGGCCAGGCCCGATGGCTTGATCGTGGATCAGGTATTCCGCGCCGTGCGCGATCTGGTCAAGGACTCGACGGAGCCGCGGGACGAGAGCATCAAGAACGCGTTCTGGACCTACACCACGGCCGAAGATGTGCTGCGCGAGATCAACGGCTACGCCTTGCGCGACAACCCGGAGACCGGCCTCAAGAAGGGCGATCTGATCCGCAAGGTCAGCGACCTGAAGGCCGATGGGTCCACATCGTCGGGCGCCTGGATCTATGCCGGCGTGTTTGCGAATGGTGAGAACCTCTCGAAGCGCCGCGATTCGCAGACGGATCCCGGAGGCCTCGGTCTCTTTCCTGGCTTCGGCTGGACGTGGCCGAACAACATGCGGATCCTGTACAACCGCGCGTCGTGCGATCGGAACGGCAAGCCGTATCCGGGGTCCAAGCCCATCGTCTGGTGGGACGAGCAGGCGAAGAAATGGACAGGACACGACGTGCCGGACGTGCCCGTCGCGACAGACGGTCCCGGCACGCCGAACGGTCAGCGGGCCTTCCATCTGGGCGCGGAAGGCGTCGGCCGCCTCTTCGCGGCCGTGTACAAAGATCCGGACCCGCGGTATACCGACTATTGGCGCGACGTGGCCTACGTGCCGAAGGACGGCCCGTTACCGGAGATGTATGAGCCCGTCGAGAGTCCGGTGCAAAACGTCCTGCACCCGGGCGTCAACAGCAATCCGACGCTCAAGTATCCGCGTGTTCCGTCGCACCAGCCCATCGGCACCGTCGACAAGTTCCCGTACGTCCTGATGACCTCGACCGTCGCCGAGCACTGGTGCGCGGGCTCGACGACCCGGAACATCCCCTGGCTCAACGAACTCATCCCGGAACCGGTCCTGGAGCTGCCTGTGGCCCTTGCAGAGAAGCTGGATGTGCAATCGGGCGACTGGGTGAAGGTGTCGTCGGCCCGCGGCGAGCTCGAGGTCAAGGCCCTCGTCACGCACCGCATGAAGGCGCTGAAAATCGGCGACCACGAGGTCACCGTCGTCTGGATGCCGTACAACTGGGGCTTCCAGGGGCTGTCAACCGGCCCGAGCGTCAATCACCTCACCATCGACGCCGCGGACCCGGGAGCGGGCACCCAGGAGACCAAGGCGTGCCTCGTCAACGTGGTCCGGGCGCGCCCGGGCGCACGCAGGTCCAGAGCACCGCGGGGACGCACATGAATCCAGTCACAGACGCCGGTTCGGCCAGAACGACGCTGATCGACATCGCCAACTGCATCGGCTGCCGGGCCTGCCAGGTGGCCTGCAAGCAGTGGAATGAGAAGGACGGCGAGAAGACCGAGCTCGACGATCAACTCGGTTTCCAGAACCCCGCGACGCTCAGCGCGAACACGTTCACGCTGATCGCGTTCCACGAGATGGCCAACGCCGAGGCGCAGGGCGGCGTGGAAACGGCGCATGTCATGCAGCGCTGCCTCCATTGCCTGGAGCCGGCGTGCGTGTCCGCGTGCCCGACGACGGCGCTGTACCGCCAGGCTGATGGTCCGGTGTCGTACAACGCGGACGATTGCATCGGCTGCCGGTATTGCATGCTGGCGTGCCCCTGGGACGTGCCGACGGCCGAGTGGAACTCACACTCCCCGAAGATTTCGAAGTGCACGCACTGCGCCGACCGAGCCGTGCAGCCGCCGGCCGTGTCGTTCAACGGCCAGCCGGTGGCCGCGCTCAGTGAGGCGGGCGCCAAGCAGTTCGCCGACACGATGGCGATTCCCGCCTGCGTCAAAGCGTGCCCCGCGGATGCCCTGCGCTACGGCACCCGCGACGAAATGCTGGCCCTCGCGCACAAACGCATCACCGACCGCCCCGATCGATACGTCGATCACGTCTACGGCGAAAAAGAACTGGGCGGCACAAGCGTGCTGTACCTGTCGAAGGTGCCATTCGAGAAGCTGGGTTTCCCGACGTACGGCGACAAACCGTTTCCGGCGTTCACCAAGACCGCGCTCGGCGCCGTGCCGCCGGCCGTGATGGCCGTCGGCGCCATGCTGGGCGCCGCGTACGCATACTTCCGGAAGCGGACGCAGGCCGTCGCAGACGCGGCGGCGGCATCGAAGTCCGCGCACCACCACGGCCATGTGGAATTCGAGCCGTTGCTGACCCGGCTGATGACGCCGTTCAATCTGATGCTCCTGGCGGTCGTCGCCTTCGGCGTGCTCTCGCTGGTCGCACGCTTCGCCCTCGGGCTCGGTGGCAGCACCAATCTGTCCGACACCTATCCGTGGGGCTTGTGGATCCTCTTCGACCTTGTGTGGATCGCGGTGGCGGCCGGCGCGTTCGCGATGGCCGGCATCATCTACGTCTTCCAGCGCAAGGATCTGTACGGGCTGGGCCGCTCCGCCGTGCTGATGGGCCTGCTCAGTTACTCGTTCGTGATGGTCACGCTCATCGCAGACCTGGGCCTGCCCTGGCACGCGTACGCACTCGCCCTGAACGCGCCGGAGCACTCGGCGATGTTCGAGGTCTCGTGGTGTGTCGGGCTCTACGTCACGATTCTCGCGCTCGAATTCCTGCCCGTCCCCTTCGAGCATTTTGGATACCGGCAGGCCGTGGCCACGTGGCGGAAGTGGAACGGCGCGTATGTGGCGGCGGCCGTGACGCTGTTCATCTACCTGATGTCGCGCAATGTCCTCTACGCCGGTGCGACGGCCGTCATCTTCGGCTCCCTCGCCTGGATGTTCCGCGCGCGCGACTCGAAGGCCGAGCCGATCATGCTGGCGATCGCCGCCGTCACGCTCTCGACCATGCACCAGAGTTCGCTCGGCTCGCTCTATCTGCTGATGCCGAACATGCTCGCGTCGCAGTGGTGGTCGCCCGTGATGCCGATCTCGTTCTACCTGTCATCGATCGCCGCGGGCACCGCGCTCGTGGTCCTCATCGACATGTGGATCGCGAAGGGCTGGCGCCGCCCGCTCGAAATCGCGCGGCTCGCCTCGGTGGGGCAGATCACGTTCTGGGCGCTGCTCGTCTATCTCGTGTTCCGCCTGGGCGACATGGCGGTCCGCACCCAGTTCGCCGGAGCCTTCTCCGGCCGTCTCGGCATCGCCTTCGCGATCGAGATCCTGCTCGGCGGCGTGCTGCCGCTCATCCTGCTGGCGAGCAAGTCGCTTCGGCAGCGGGCCGGCGTCCTCGCGGCCGCGTCGGGCCTGGCTGTGGCGGGTGTCGCCTACAACCGCATGAACGTCGTCCTGTTCGCCATGACCTTCCGCGGCCGGATGCCGTGGGGCGCGCCGGAAAGCTATGTGCCGTCGATCGTCGAATGGGGCGTGTCGCTGGGCCTGATCGCCGCGACGATTTTCCTCTTCGGCCTGGCGGCTCGCCTGATGCCGGTGCTTTCGAAAGCGCAGCCCGCCCAGGGGCACTAGAATTGCGCCGATGACCCGGGACCAGTGGCTGGAGGCGCACCCCTACCTCCGGCCGATCGCGGAGCTCGCCGCCGAAGTCGAGCGCGCAGCGGCCAGCCTCGAGGTCCCGGGCGCTCCCATTCCCGACTGGGACAATTACCGCACGGACTTTCTCGCCGGAGTCCCGCTGTTGTCGAGCGAGGTCGCGGTCGTCGATCTCGAGCCGGCCAGCCGGATGGCGGCGGCGCTAATCGAACGACTGTCTTCAGCAGAAATGGAGCCCGGGGTCTTCAGACCCCGGGACTGGCCGTCTCCAGGCCTGTCACGGTACCTCGCGTGGACGGCGACCAAACGGTACCTGCGTCCCGTGGTGCAGGCCTTCGACGGGTGGCGAGACGAGGACCGCTGGCTCCGCCCGAATTGCCCGACGTGCGGATCGCTGCCGGCGATGGCGCAGCTCGTCGGCGCGGACCCCGGGCGCAAGCGCCTGCTCTCGTGCGGCTGCTGCGGCACGCGCTGGCAGTTCAAGCGAACCAGCTGCCCGTTCTGCGACACGGGATCCGCGCGGCTTTCCAGCCTGGCCATGGACGGAGAGTCCGGCCTGCGCATCGATCACTGCGAGTCTTGTCGCGGCTACCTCAAGACGTATGACGGAGAGGGTGCCGAGACGCTCCTGCTGGCAGACTGGACTTCACTGCATCTCGATCTGATCGCCCACGATCGCGGACTGAAACGGCTGGCGGCTTCGCTGTACGACTTCGAGTCGGTGCGGCCGTCTATCGCTTCGTCATCTGGTTCGTGATTCCGCGCAGCCTGGCCGTGAGCGGCTCTTCCGCTGCGGCGATGTCCCTGACGGCCGCAAGCATCCACTTGCCGTCGGGCGGGACGTCGAAGTCAATCCACCCCTTGCCGGTCACCGCAAAGAGCGATTCTGGTTTGCCCAGTTGCAGTGTCGCCGACCTACGGACGGGGACAGAGACCACGCGAGCATCCGCGGACAGGTACAGGATCTCGCCGCCGTTCTGACTCCAACGCGCTTTGGAGCCGCCGCCAACAGACACCGGCTGTTTGCTCCCGCCAGCCAACGGCGCCACATAGACTTCCTCGCGTCCCGACTCCGAACTGCTGAAGGTGTAATACCCGCCGTCGGGTGACAGTCGCGCCTCGTACGCCGACGACCCGGACGCCTGGAGGCGCGCGGGCGGTGACGTGCCTGCAAGCGGCCACATCCACAACTGCCCGCCCGCGTCAGAACGCTCGCCGTAGATCAGTGACGTGCCGTTCGGCGTCACGTCAAACGCTTCACGAAAGCGGCCACGCTGAAGCAACTCGACGTCCGCACCGGTGTCGAGGTTCCGCCGCAGGATCTGCGGCGCGCTGCCCAACAACGTCCCTGAATAGATGAGCGTGCGCCGGTCGGGCATCAGTAACGGCGCGATCTCCGTGCCGCGATCGTTCTGCGTGACCCGCGTCTCGGTGCCGCGGTCGAGGTCGAGCGACCAGATGTCGTACGTGCCGGTCGCTGGCAAGGCGCGGGTCAGCATCGCCAGACGCCCGTTGGCGGCGAGGCGGACCTCGTAGTAGTCGCCTGGTGTGCCGAGGACGTCGATCTCTTTTCCGGTACGGTCGATCTTCACGAGCCGGGCGCGATCGCGCTGTGGCTTGTAGACCAGCGTGCCGTCCGACGCGGTGGCGAATGCCGCGACGCCCGTGGACAGAAAGAAAGAGACGGAGTCGGCCACCGGCGCCGGCGCGCCGACGAGCCTGCCGGCCGCCAAATCAACACCCTGCGTCACCAGGGTCCCTTCCGTGACGAACACCAACGAGCTGGGCTCCACGTACTGCGCATTCGAGTCAATCGGTCCCAACTCCACCGACGGCCGGCCCTGTGCGCCGATCATGAGCCGGTTCGTGCCGTCGTCGAGCCGGGCCAAATACAGGAATCGTTCCCCGCCCGGCAGAAACCACGGAAACTTGAGCAGCACTTCCCGGCGCGCTCGGTCAGCCTTGACCACGGTGGAGATGGCTCCGCCGGTGTCGGAGACCGACTGGATCGAGTCTCCGTCGATGGCCGCGAAGAGAATCTGGCCGGTCGCACTCCAGGTTCCGGCGTATCCGACGTCAGGTTTCAGCGTGCACAACTGCACGGCAATCCCGGATGCGGCATCGAGTTTCTTGAGGACACCTGACGCAAACCAGGCGAGAGACTGGCCATCGGGCGACCAGAACACCGATGACGCGCGTTCGGTGCCAGGCACGGGCTTCGCGTCGAGCGCCGTGAGCGATCGGACCCAGATTTGAGTGCCGGTCGGGCCGCGCGCGATGAACGCCAGCCGGCTTCCATCGGGCGAGAGCGCCAACGACAGTCCCTCCACAGAACGAAAAAAGGTGGTGCCTGGCGGCCGGACGATCTGGATCTCGAATGGTCCGCCAGTCAGCGCTCCGGTGCGCTCGGGTCGCAGCCACAGGAATCCGGCTGCCGCCAGTGACAGGGCGGCCATCACCCACGGTAGCCAGCCAGCCCGCCCGCCAGAGGCGCGCGGGATGGCCGGCGGCTGCCGGAGATCCTCCGCGATGCCGGCGAGCTCGAGGGCGGCATCGTGCGCCGTGTGCCAGCGTGCCGCTGGATCCCTGACGAGACAGGCGCGCACGAGCCGATCGAACGCGGGCGGCACGTCGGGCCGCACCGATGCGATGGGTGGCGGGTCCTGATGCAGGATCGCCGCGGCGATCGCCATCGTCGTGCTTCCCGCAAACGCGCGGCGCCCAGTGGCCATCTCGTGAAGCACGACACCCAGCGCGAACACATCGCTCCGCGCGGTGGTGACTTGCCCCTGGATCTGTTCAGGCGCCATGTAGGCCGCGGTGCCGAGGATCGTGCCCTTTTCCGTGAGCGCCGTCGGCATGGACGCAGTGGGCGAGTCGTCGGCACCACCTGGCTCGGCCGGCGAGATGGTCTTGGCCAGTCCGAAGTCGAGCAGCTTGACGCCAGCGGACGTCAGCATCACGTTGCCCGGTTTCAGATCGCGATGGACGATGCCGCGCGCGTGGGCGGCCGCCAGGGCCTCGGCGATCTGTACGCCGATCTTGAGTGTCGTGTCGATCGGCAGCGGCCCGCTCGCGATGCGGGCGGCCAGCGTCTGGCCCTCGAGGAGTTCCATGACGAGATACTCGACGCCGTCAGCGCGGCCGACGTCGTACACGGCGCAGATGTGGGGATGCGAGAGGCTGGAAATCGCGCGGGCTTCGCGTTCGAATCGCTGAAGGGCTTCGGCTGATTCCGCTTCGCCGCCCTGAATGGTCTTGAGCGCGACCAGGCGATCGAGCCGGCTGTCGCGAGCCTTGTAGACCTCTCCCATGCCGCCAGCGCCCAAGGGCGCCACGATCTCGTACGGCCCGAGGCGGGCGCCGGCAGGAAGTGGCACGTGCGTCAGGATCCTAGCACCGCACCCAAAAGAAAACGGCCGGGCTTCCGAAGAAGCCCGGCCGTGGTCGAATCGGTCGAGCCGTGGGCAGCGCCCACAGCTCGATATGTGCTCTTACCAGCTCACGCGCCACACGAGCTGCGACGTTCGGGCGCCGCTCTGCGTGGTCGTCATGCGGAACGCGTTGCCGCTGGTGCTCGGGTTGATCGTGGTCGGGAAGTTGAGCGCCTTGGTCGCGTTGAAGACCTCAGCACTGAACTCGAACCGCGCCCGGCCCGGCAGTTGGAACTGCTTGGCGAGACGGAAGTCCATTTCCCCGAAAAACCGACCCAGGAAGTACATCTCCTGCGTGCCGCAATCGCCCGTGTAGACGAAGTTGCACGTCGTGCCATCCGGCTGCGGGCCGCCGGCCGGCGCGAAGTACCGGTAGGTGCCGTCGGCCTGTGCCATCGCGAGCGGGCCGTTCGGTTCCGTGCCGGGCACGTAGTAGGTGGCGCGCGTCGCGTCGACCGCGTACGCCAGCCGCGTGTTGGTGTAGATGTCTTCCGGCATGTTGAATACCGTGACCGCGCCGGTATTCGGGTCCGTCACGTAGCGGATGACGCTGAGCGCGTTCTGCACGTCCTTCACCGTCATGCCCACGAGCACGGCATCCCGGATGTGGAAGGACTGGCGCTGGAAGCGCGCGGTGCCGGAGAACTGCCAGCCGCCGATGATGGCATCTTCCCAGGCGTTCATGTTCGCCCCGTACTTCTTGCCCCGACCCACCGGGATGTCGTAGGTCCAGAGGGCCTGGATAGCGTGCGGGACGCCGTTGCCTTCGAGATACAGCAGCGGCAGGTGGAAGTCCAGGCGCGAGCCCGTGATGTTCCGCTGCCACGTGTACCCGAGCTGCGCCGCGAGACCCGCTGCCAGACGACGACGCACCTGGAGTGTCACCAGGTGGTTCTGGGGCCGGTTTGCGCTGTTGGTCGTGGCGTTGATGTTGTTCAGCTGCGGGTTGAGCTGCCAGAAGTTCGTCGGGAAGCCCGACGCGAGCGCGTTGTTCCACAGGCGCGTCGATGCGCCGTGGGCCGTGTCAATTGACGCGGCCGCGAACGTCGTCAGGTACAGGTTCGACGCGAACCCGGAGGGGCTCGGGGCGAATGGATTCAGCGCGCCGGTGAAGGTCGTGCTGCTCCAGACGTTGCCGACGTACTTCGACGGGTCGGAGGCCGCCGCGCACGTCCCGCCGGGGTTGTACGGGCATCCGCCGTTGAGGTGCGCCAGCGTGATCGGCAGCGGCACGGTGCCGGTGCCAGGTCCCATGTAGGCCATCGTGGAGCCGCGGCCGGCCAGCACGTTGGCGCGCATGTTCGCCTGCGCTTTTTCGAACTCACCGTCCGGCAGACCCGCGCCGCGCGAACCAGTCAGCCACGCCGTCTCATAGACGTTCGTCGCGTTCCAGTTCTCCGTCGTCCAGGCCTTGTAGCCCTTGTTGCCCTGGTACCGGAGTTCGATGACCGTGTCCTTCGTGATCGAGCGCTGGAAGCTCACGTTCCAGGAGTCGGTCCACGGGACTTCGATGTCCGGGTTGAAGAAGAACGCGCCGTTGCCGAATGTCGCGTTGATCGGGAACTGCGGCGTCGTGATCATGCCGGTGGGCGGACCAAGCCGCTCCTTCTGGCTCAGCAGAATCGGCCAAGACTCCCCCGGAAGCACGATGGGGAATGCGGTCGCTGCCGTGCTGCGGGTGGCCGGGGTCGTCTGTCCCGGGTTACCGTCGAAAACCGTCAGGAAGCTGTCCAACCGCGTGCGCACGAAGCTGCGGGTGTAGCCGCCGTTGATCGTCGCCAGTTCCGGATCGCCCAGGAGCTTCCGGAGGAAGCCGCCCTGAACGTTCGGCCGCCAGGCCATACCGAGCACCGGTCCGATGTTGTTGAAGTCGGTGCTGTAGCCCTTGCTGTCGTTGCTGTACTGCGTGTACACCGGCTGCGTCAGCCCCGGGTTGTTGAAGCTGCCCGGATTGAACATGTTGCAGAACCGGTCCGTCGCGCCATCCGCGGTCGGCCCCTGCCCGAAGCCCGACGGCCCGCAGGAATCCGACGTGCTGATCGTCGTGAACCGACCGACCTGCGACGTCATCGGCAGCGTGAACTGGTACCGCGCACCGAGGGTGAAGGTGACCGTCGGCTTCCAGCGCCACGTGTCCTGCGCGTAGAAGGAGTAGTCATCCTGCTTCAACGCGACGTACGACACGCCGTTGTAGACATACGCCGAACCCGCATTGTCCAGACGCCCCGTCGCGGTAATCGACGAGACGCGTCCCGTGAGCAACGCATACAGCGACGCCGCGGTGTTCAACTCGCCCTGGGTTGCGCCCTGGAAGTTCGCCGTGGTGAAGATCGCCGCGGCCGGGTCGAAGTTCGTCTGGAAGCCCAGCGACATGAACGGCACGACGTTGCGATCGTCGTACGAGTCCGTGACCAGGGTGTAGTCGGCTCCGAACTGGAAGCTGTGCGATCCCTTCAGCCAGTTGAACTGATCCGAGATCGTGTAGTTCGGCGTCTTCGAGATTTCCGGGGCGTTGCCGAAGCCGGTCGGCCACGCGGACGTCAGGCCGAAGCCCAGGGTGATCGCGAAGAAGTCCTGGTTGGCGTACTGTTCCGGCGTGATGTTGCCGAAGAAGTTGACCGGCGAATACTGCCAGCCGCCGCGCACTTCGTTGACGATGGCCGTCGAGACCGTCGACCGCAGCGAAATCGACGCGGTCGTGCGGAACGACGTCTGGTCGCCATACACCGTCATGCCCGGGAACACCGGTTCCGCGGTGTTCAGGGTGTCAGGCGTCGTGACGAAGCCCTGGTAGTAATACGACCCCTGCAGGCGGTTCTTCGCATTCAGGTTCACCGTGATGTTCGTCGTCGGCGTGTGCCGCAGACCTTTGCTGTACACCAGGTGGTCGTAGTTGGCCGTGTTCGGCGCCGTGACGAGTTCCGTCACCGTGCCGTCCGGGTCGGTCGTGGAGCCTGCCCGGATCGCCGCCAGCAGGCTGCCGATCGTCGGGTCCACGTTGCCGTTGACGCCGGGGATGCCCGACGCATTGGCGATGGCGAGCACGTTGCGCGTAACGAGCGCGCCCTGCGGCCCGTACGTGTAGTTGCCGAGCAGCGCGGACTCACGAATGATCGTCCGGCCCGTGCGCAGCACCTGCGTCGGGTTGTAGACCTCTTCATGGTTGAAGAAGAAGAAGGCCTTGCCGCGGCCGTCGAAGCCCGGCAGGATGATCGGACCACCGACGCGGCCGCCGTACGTCTGGTTGGTCGCCTGTGGTACGGGCAGACCGGCCAGCCGGCCGAAGTAGGTGTTGCTGTTGAAGTTCGCGTGCTGCATGTAGTCGTAGATGCTGGTTTCGAACTTGTTCGTGCCCGAGCGGGTCACAAACCGCACCTGAATCGCGCCCTGACCTGACGCGTCGGCACCGGCCGCCGCGGTCGTCAGCGTCACTTCTTCGACCGCATCCAACCGGGGCACGATGAGCGAGAAGAATCCCTGGTTGTTGTTCAGGGCGCTCGTCGTGATGCCGTCAATCGTGATGTTGAACTGGGAGTTGTCCAGCCCCGCAATCGTCGTGTTGTTGCGCGCGCCGCCTGAACCGCCCACCGTGGTCACGCCCGGCAGGAAGATCAGGAAGGTCAGCGCGTTGCGGTCGTTTCTCGGCAGCGTCTGGATGAAGTCCGCGTTCACCGTCTGGCTGACCGTCGGCGTATCCGCACGAACGAGATCGCTCGACCCAACGACGGTCACCGTGTCCGTCATCTTGCCGACTTCCAGCGTCGTGTTGACCGTCGCGGGCACACCGCCGCTGACGGTGATGTCTGTCTCCACCTTCTTGTAGTTCTGCATCGAGATGGTGACTTTGTACTTACCGGCCGACACACCAGCGAAGGTGTACGTGCCGGATTCGTTCGTCACCGTCGGCGTGAACTTTTCGCCGGTGGCTACGTTTACTAATTCGACGGTCGCGCCCGGGACGAGACCATCCTTGTCTTTCACCACGCCCGTGATCGTGCTGGTACTCGAGCCGCTCTGTGCAAACGCCGGTGCCGCCGCAAAGGCCAACACCAGCGACAGGACGGCTATCCATCCTAGTCGTCTAGACATTCACGACCTCCTTAGATCGTTGGATCGACGTGAGGGTCGCAGCCTACTTGAGGGGACCCCGGCAGCCCATACCGTCAAGACGGTATTTCTGGCGTTGAAATCAGGGATGCCGTCAGGACGCGCCGACGGGTTTACCTATGGGTATACCCGACGGCCGAACGGGGACAGAGTGAACTGGCGGCGACAGGGAGACGAATCCATGGCACCGGGGGAGACGGCTGCCACCCCCATATCGCCGCCACGCGTTGGACAATAGCGTCGTGATTCGGCGCGCGCTATCCGGACACCACCCTATTTGCCGGCCTGAAATACCGGAGCCTGTCTCCTCGGAAATCTCCAGGTTTACCTAACGATATGGATCCATCCCCCGGAAGGGCTAGGTTTACGTAGCGGTACGGATGTCCCGCAGCCCGCCGCCGCTTTGGCGCTACAATGCCGCCCGTGCCGGCCACGGACGCGCGCATGACGCGTCCGGTTCCGCAAGACATCAATGTCTAAACTCCGGATCCTGCTCGGCGACGATCACCTGCTGCTGCGTCATGGAATGCGACGAATCCTGCAGGAGCACCCCGACTGGGAAGTCGTCGCGGAGGCCGGCGACGGCCGCGAGGCCGTCGGCCAGGCCCTCGAGACCAGACCCGATATCGCGATCTTCGACATCGGCATGCCGCTGCTGAACGGCGTCGATGCCACGGCGTACCTCGTTCGACGGCTTCGCGACCTCCGCGTGCTGATCCTCAGCCTGCATGCGAACGAGGCGGACGTCGTCAAAGCGCTGAAGGCCGGCGCCAAGGGCTACCTGTCCAAGGAAGTCGCGGACGTGGAACTCGTGCGCGCCGTCGAGGCGCTGCGGGATGGCAAGTCGTACTTCAGTCCGGCGGCGTCCAAAGTGATCCTCGATGACTACGTGCGGCACCTCGGCGAACAGGTCATCACCGACAGATACGCGTCGCTCTCCGAACGGGAGCGCGAGATTTTTCAATTGGTCGCGGAAGGCCACAGCAACAAAGAGATCGCGACGATGCTGTCGCTGAGCCCCGCGACCGTCGAAACACATCGGGCGCACGTCCTGCAGAAGCTCGACCTGCACAACACCGCGGAACTCGTCCTCTACGCGGTCCGGCAGGGCGTGATTCGGTAACCGCGTCGGCTCGAGGTTCCACTTATCATCAATACCGTGCTGAAGCCGGTCCGGTTGTTGATGTACGCCTGCGTGCTCGGGATGGTCGTGAGTGCTCCGGCCGTAGCCCAAACGCCCGCGACGATTGAAGTCCGCGTCGTCCACCAGCAGGCGCCGCTCGCCGGCGCCACGGTGATCATCGTCGGCGCCTCGCACCTGACGAACGCCGCCGGCATCGCGATCGTGGCGGTCGCCAGCGGTCCTGTCGAGATCACCGTCGTCAAAGACGGCTTCGTGCCGGTCACGACCACGGCGGTGGCCGTGGCGGGCAGCACGCTGGTGGTGTCGATCGAACTGCAGTCAAAACCGGCCGTCGAGGACGTCGTCACGGTCTCAGCGACGCGGACCGGCGCGCGGCTCGAAGATCAGCCGATGCGCGTGGAGGTCCTGTCGCGCGACGAAATCGAAGAAAAACTGCTCATGACGCCTGGCGACATCGTCATGATGCTGAATGAAATGGGCGGCCTGCGCGTTCAGGCCACGTCGCCGTCGCTCGGGGCCGCGAGCATCAGAATTCAGGGCATGCGCGGCCGGTACACGCGGTTCTTTTCCGACGGCCTTCCGCTGTTCGGCGAAGTGGGCGGCCTGGGTTTGCTGCAGATTCCCCCCATGGATCTGGGCCAGGTCGAGGTGATCAAAGGCATCGCGTCGTCGCTCTACGGCGCCGGCGCGATGGGCGGCGTGGTCAATCTGGTGTCGCGGCGGCCGACGGACGAGCCGGAACGCGAACTGCTCATCAACCAATCCACCCGTGGTGCGTCGGACGTCGTCGGATGGCTGTCGCAACAACTGACGCCCCAGTGGGGTTTCACGCTGCTCGGCGGCGGGCATTTTCAGAAAGAGACGGACGTCAGCGGCGACGACTGGGCGGACCTGCCCGGCTATTCGCGCGGCATCGTCCGGCCCCGCGTGTTCTGGGACGATGGCCGGGGGAGCTCGTTGTTTGCGACCGTGGGGTTCACGGCCGAGGAACGTCACGGCGGCACGATGCCGGACATGGTGCTGCCGCAGACAGGTGAACCGTACCGTGAGGCCCTGTCCACTCGTCATTTCGACGCCGGAATCATGGCGCAGCGTCTGGTGAGTCAGCGCTATCTGCTCAGCGCCCGTGGCGCGTTTTCGGAACAGCGGCACGATCATCGCTTTGGCGAGAACCGTGAGCGCGACACCCACAACACGGCGTTCGGTGAGGCCACTGTTCGCGCCCAGGCCGGTGCGTTCACGCTCGTCGGGGGCTTCGCGATTGAGCGGAACGCGTATCAGCCGCAAGATCTGCCGCAGTTCGCGTACACCTTCGTGGTGCCCGGCGCGTTCGGCCAGGTTGACGCGCGCGTCGGCGACTGGCTCTCGCTCAGCGGCAGCGCCCGGGTCGACCATCACAGCGAGTACGGCACGTTCGCGAGCCCGCGTGTGTCCGCGCTGATTCGATCCGGTGTGTGGACGAGCCGGTTGTCGGTGGGAACGGGATTCTACGGTCCGTCACCGCTGACCGAAGAGACGGAAGCGGCGGGACTGACGCGCCTGGTAATTCCGCAGCCGCTGCAGGCCGAAGAGGGGCGCAGCGCGTCCATTGATCTCACCCGGAGCGCCGGGCCGTTGTCTGTCACGTTCACGGCGTTCGCATCACGAATCCAGCATCCGATCCGTGTGGACCGGTCCGCGGGCCTCGTGCTGACGAATCTCGACGAGCCCACGTCGAATGTCGGCATGGAGCTGCTGGGCACGCTGCGCCATGGGTCGTACTCGACCACGGCCACGTATACCTACGTCCGCGCGCGCGAGATTGTGGCGGGCGTGTCGCAAGACGCGTCGCTGACGCCGCGTCACAGCGCCGGCGTGGTCGCCATGTGGGAGCGCGAGGAGACGGGGCGCGTGGGGCTCGAGGTGTATTACACGGGCCGGCAGGCGCTCGAGGAGAACCCGTACAGCACCACGAGCCGGTCTTATGTCGTCATCGGGTTTCTGGCTGAGCGCCGGTTCGGACGCTACCGGCTGTTCATCAATGGTGAGAATCTGACGGGCACGCGGCAGACGCTATGGGATCCGCTGCTGCGTCCCACGCGCGCGCCCGATGGGCGCTGGACCGTGGACGCCTGGGCGCCACTTGACGGCCGAAACATCAACGGCGGCGTGCGGATGGTCTTTTGAAAAACGAGGCCGGGACTCATTTTCTGAACATTCATCGAAAAATGAGCCCCGGCCTCTTATAGTCTTCGGCTGATGCGTGGCTTGTGGCTCGGCCTGGCCGTTGCGCTTGTCGCGCTGGCCACCGGTCCGCGCGCCCAGCCCCAGAATGCCGCCCGTCTCATTGACCAATATCAGAGCGGGGAATTCACCGCGGCGGTCCGCGCGGCGGCCGACAACACCTCTGACTTGCGCGAGGTCCTCAAGACACTGAACGAGGCCGTGCCCGTGCTTATGCCGGGCAGCGACGCGAATGAACAGCGGCGCCTGGCCGTTGCCGCGTTTTCGCTCGAGATCGTAATGGTGCGGCGGAACTCGCTGTTTGGCGACTCTGGCAAGCTGCTGCTCGAATGGGCGTGCTCGCTGCTGCGCCGCAGCAGCACACCGCTGCCCGCGGAACGCCTCTGGCACCTGGCCGCGATTGGCGTGATTGAGGGCGCGGCGGACGGACGGGTCCTCGACGACCATATGGCGCACGCCGAGAAGCGGTTTCCGAAGGAGCCGCGGTTCGTCCTGGCGCGCGCGGTCGCGCTGGAGCTGCAGACCTGGCCACAAGGGCACATGGGAGGCTCGTTCGAGGGGCCAAGAGACGAGCTCGTCAGCCTTCTACGGATCGCGACCTTCACGCCTGAGGTGCGCGACGAGGCATTGCTGCGATGGGGATTCTTCGATCTGCGCCAGGGCAACGAGCGGAACGCGCTCGATCATCTGAACGCCATCGGCCAGACTGCCGACACCTACGTGGACTATCTGCGGCATCTGTTTCGCGGCCGCGCGTTCGATCGATCGAACAAACCCGCAGACGCGATCGACGCCTATCGCCAGGCCGTTCTGGCGGAGCCGCGCGCCCAGACCGCCCGGCTGGCGCTCGCCGGCGCGCTCGCGGCCGGAAACAGCCGGCCTGACGCACGTGAAGCCCTGGGCCTGGCCCTGACGGAACCGCGGGACGTGCTCGCCGATCCGTGGTTCATGTATGGATCCGCTGATCAGCGCTTCTGGCCGACCCTCATCACCGAGCTGCGGCAGGCGGTGCGGCGATGACTGGACGCGTGCGATTCGCAGCCGTCCTCACGTGCGCCGCGGTGGCCAGCCTGTCCCTGGCCGGATCGCCACAGCAGGCGCCGACGTTCCGCACGGGCGTCGATGCCGTGACGATCGATTTGTCGGTGTTCGTGGGCAACAGCGCCATCGCCGGTCTCACGGCCGCCGATTTCGTCCTCACCGACAACGGCGTCAAGCAGGACCTGACGTCGCTGGCGGTGGAGGCGATGCCGATCGATCTCACGCTCGTACTCGATGCGAGTGGGAGCGTGCGCAGCCAGACCGAGCGCATGCGGACCGACATGCGCGTGATTGCCCACATGCTGAGGGCCGTCGATGGATTCCGGCTCCTGACGTTCTCGACGCTCGTCTCGGCACCGCTGGGCCTCGCGATCAGCCGCGAGCCGTCCGCGCTCGACTTCGCCGAGCCCGGCGGCGGCACGTCGTTCTATCACGCGGTCGTCAGCGCGCTGATCGCCGCACAGCGCACCGGAACGGCCGATCGACGCCAGCTGATTGTCGCGATGTCCGACGCCCGCGACACGACCAGCTTTCTGGACGCCAACGATGTGCGCTCCGCCGCGGCGACGTCGGATGGCGTCCTGCATCTGTTCGTCATCCGGCAAGTGGGGGGAGCCACCACGCCGTCCAGCGGCTGGCTGCCGTATTGGGGCGAGGCGGATCTCAAGGCACTTCGGCTGGCGGCCGACCAGACCGGCGGACAGCTCTACGACAACCAGACCATTACCAACGTGCCCGCCAAGGTCGACGAAGTGCTCAGCGCATTCCGCACGAGTTACGTGCTGCGCTACGTCGCCACGGGCGTGGCACCCGCCGGTTGGCACGAGGTCGTGGTCCGCGTCAACAAGCCCGGCAAGTTCGTCGTGCGTGCGAAGAAGGGCTACTTCGGAGTGTCGCCGCGTTGATCGCGAACGCCGGCCGTTCTCGACGATGGGCGAGCGGGCTCGCGTTACTCGTTTGTGTCGTCGCGGATCCGGGCGCCGCGGCGTTCGGGGCGCGACCGTCCCAATCTCGCACGGCACCCGCGACAGCGCAGGACCTGAGCGTGATGGACGCGCTCGAGCTGTACGCGCTCGGCGATCCCGCGGTGATCAAGATGGTGGCCGAGCCGCGCGCGATTGGCTCGATCGCCGCCGCGCTCGTCAAACACGGCGCCGCCTGGATCCGGGCCAATGGTCCGTCCGAAACCTCACACCGCCGCCTGGTCGCCGTGACGTTCGCGCTCGAGGCCGTGCGCCATGTATTCGAGAGCCTGGAGGGTCGCCCGGCCTGGGAGATGCTGCGATGGGCGTCGGGCGAACTGCGACAGGAATCGAAGCCGACCGACGCCGAGCGCGTGTGGCGGCACGGCGCCATCGCGATCTTGCAGGGTTTCGGTGCGAGTGGGATCGACGTGGTTGAGAGCGAACTGAACGTCGCGACGAGTCGCTTTCCCGCGGAGCCGCGCTGGCTGCTGATTCGCGCCTGGCGCGCGGAAATGGACGGTACGTTCAATCCGAAGACGATTCGCCCGGCGCCACTCGACGGCACGATCGAAGTGCCCCCCGGTGTCATCCGGGCCTACGAACAGGCGATGCGCGCGCCGGAAACGCGCGCCGAAGCGGCCACACGTCTCGCGTACCTGCGATGCGCGTCGGGCCGCGTCGATCTCGCCATCGATCTCGCCACGCAGGGCGCGACACTCACGACCGAGCCGGACATCCGATCGCTCGCGCACCTGATTCACGGGTGGGCGCTGACGCGCGGCGATCGTCCGGCCGAGGCGCTTGCCGAATTCCGGGCCGCGCACGAGAGCCTGCCCGCGTCGCAGTCGGCTGCCCTGTGGCTGGCCCGGAGCCTGTTTCTGAACGGGGAGCGCGCCGAGGCCGAGGCGCTCGTGGACGAGACCATGCGGACGGGTTTGGGCGAACTGGATCCATTCAGGCTGTACCCGCGCGGCGACTTCCGGTTGTGGCCGATGCTCATCGCGCAGTTGCGGCGGGCGATCCGATGAAAGTACTTGCGCTCGTCATCGCCCTCGCACTGCTGGCCGTTTCGCCGGCACGGCAGCAGCAGCCATTCCGGACCGCAACCGACGTCGTCATTCTCGAAGCCGCGGTGCTGCAGAACAACACGCCCGTCACCGGGCTCACGGCGCGCGATTTCATCGTTACCGACAACGGCGTGCGGCAGACGGTGGAGGCCGTGTCGGCCGAAGCCCTGCCCGTCGACCTGTCGTTGATTCTGGACACCAGCGGCAGCATGACGGACACGGTCGAGCAGCTGACGGAACAACTCACGGTGGCGACCGGCCACCTCAGGGCCGATGATCATCTCCGGTTTCTGCAATTCGGCTGGGGCGTGCGCGAGGTATTTGCGATGCAGCCACCGGCCAGTCGTGTGTCGCTCGACAAGTTCACGGCCGGCGGCGCGACGTCGTTCCATGATGCGCTCGCGGCGGCCCTCATGCGCGTCCGCAGGCCCGGCCGCGCCGAACTGGCCGTGGTTTTCACAGACGCGGTTGACACATCAAGCGCCATGACGCTGGAGGCGACCGAGGAACTGGCGCGCCGGTCGGATGTCCTGCTCCACGCCTTCATCGTCCGCCCTCCCGAGGCGGTCGCGATCGATGTGATGATCCTGCGGCCGGACTACCGGCCGCTGGCGGATCTCGTCGCGCTCACCGGTGGGGGGCTCGAGGTCATGCTCGCCGACAAGCACGTCGTCACCGGTCTGAGCCGGGCGATCTCGGAGTTCCGGTCCAGGTATTCCCTGCGCTTCACGGCCACCGGCGTCCCGAGAGCCGGGTGGCATGAGCTGGTCGTCACGATCGACAGGCCCGGCGGATTCGTCGTGCGCGCGCGCCGAGGGTATTTTGGTGGGTGAACCCATGGCCATCGATCCCGGCGCCCATATCGACGGCGTACATCTGACGATTCCCAGCCTGGATCGATCGGTCGCGTTTTACGAGGAGCGGATCGGCCTGCGCGTGCACCGCCGGGATGCCGCGTCTGCGGCGATGGGCGTCGGCGGCCGCGATTTGCTGGTGCTCCACGAATCGCCGGACGCGCCGCACGTCCGTGGCACGACCGGGCTGTACCACTTCGCGATTCTCGTGCCGTCCCGGCCGGATCTCGGTGCGGCCTTGCGACACCTGGCCGGCTTGAAGACGCCGTTTCAGGGATTCTCGGACCATCTGGTGAGCGAGGCGATCTACCTGGCCGATCCCGATGGCAATGGCATTGAGATCTATCGCGATCGTCCGCGATCGGAATGGCCGTTCGTCGATGGCGTGCTGCAGATGGGCAGCGAGCCGCTCGATCTGCAGAGCCTGCTGGCCGACGCAACGGCGTCGTGGGCGGGCCTGCCGCCCGAGACCCGCATCGGCCACGTGCATCTGCACATAGCTGATCTGGACGACGCCGAGCGGTTTTACCGGGATGGGCTCGGACTGGATCTGATTCAGCGGTACGGCGGGTCGGCGGCATTTCTCTCTGCCGGGGGCTATCACCATCACGTGGCCGTCAACACCTGGGCCGGCCTTGGCGCGCCACGTCCGCCGGCCGGCGCCGTCGGTCTCGATCACGTCGTGATCCGCGTGCCCACGGCGCGTGCGCTGACTTCGCTTGCCGAGCATCTGCAACAGGCGGGCATCGCGCACGCGACGGATGCGGACGCGATTCGCGTCAGCGATCCGTCAGGAAACCGGCTCGTTGTTGCCGCGTGAGGACGAAGAGATTGAACCTTGGGGTGCCATGGGGTGCCATGGAGCGTCGGCCTGGCGGCCGCCAACGGCGGCCGGCGTGAGAAGGGAGCCGACGCGAACACAAGAGCGATGCAACGACGAACAGCTCTTGTGTTCGCGTCGGCTCCCTTCTCACGCTACGCCCCGCGAAGCGGGGCTACCAGGCCGACGAATCAATGACCCTCGCGCCCTTCCGTCCCCCATGGCTCCTCATGGCCCCCCAAGGTGCAAATCTTTCGTCTCGACCAGCGCCAGGACGTCGTCGCGTGACAGTCCGCGCGCGCGCAGGTCGCGGATGCCCGTGTCGCCGTCGGACTTGCTGAGCTTGCGTGCCGGCGATTTCATGACGAGTTCGTGGTGCGCGAACGTGGCGGGCTGCGTCCGGCCGAGCAGGCGCGCGATGCGGATCTGGCGGCCGGTGGATTCCAGCAAGTCGCGCCCCCGGATCACCAGATCCACGCCCTGGCGGAAGTCGTCGACACTGGCGACGAACTGATACGTCCAGTTGCCCAGGCGATCGCGAATGGCGAGGTCGCCGCATTGTCCGGCCGGATCCTGCTGTTGCGGCCCGCAGAGCAGATCCTCGAACGTCTCGGCGTCACCGTCGAGGCGCAGGCGCCACGTCACACCCAGTCCAAGCGGGATGCCGCGCTCCCGACACGTGCCGGGATACCAGATCTCCGCTCGCGCGCTGCCGGCGCCCGCATCCCGCAGGTCCTGACGACTGCACGTGCACCCGTACACGAGACCGCGCGCGTCCAGTTCGCGCGCGGCGGATTCGTAGATGGCGTGACGGTCGCTTTGCCGGGACGGGCAGGGGCCGGCTCGAAAGGCGTCGGTGGGGAACACGTCTGGCGCGAAGCCGAGCCAGTCGAGATCGTCAAGAATCGCACGTTCGTATTCCGGTTTGCACCGCTCGCGGTCGTGATCTTCGATGCGAAGGAGCACCCGCGTGCCGTATCGCCGCGCCAGCCCCCACACGTAGCGCGCGTTCAGGACGTGTCCGAGGTGCAGGTAGCCGGTAGGCGCAGGCGCGAAGCGGGTGAGGCCGGAAGACGATGGAACTGGGGAACCGGGCAACTGGGGAACCGGGGAATAGGATATCCCCGGCTCCCCGGTTTCCTACTGCACTCTCAGCGTGACAACCGTGCTCCGCGTCTTCGTCCCGGCCGTCCCGATGATCGTCAGCGAGAACGTCCCCTTCGGCGTGGCCGGGTTGTTGGTGTGAATCGTCAGCGTCGACGAACCGCCGCCTGGCACGGACGCCGGCGTGAATGTGGCCGACGCGTTGGCCGGGAGCCCGCTCAGACTGAACGTGACCGTCTCGTTGAATCCGCCCGACGACGTCACCGTGACGGCGTAGTCCGCGCTGCTGCCGCGCTTAACCGTGCGGTTGTTCGGCGTCGCGTCGATCGTGAAGTCCGCCACCACCGCCGCGTTGACGGTGAGCGTCACGACCGTTGACTGGACGAGCGTCCCGCCCTCGTCCGTGGCCGTAATCGTGACCGCGAACGACCCCGTCGGCGTATTTGCGGCCGTCGTCACGGTCAGCGTCGAGGCGCCCGCGCCGCCGCTGAAGCCCGCCGGCGAGAAGGATCCGGTCGCGTTGGCCGGCAATCCGCTCACCGTGAACGAGCCGGAGCCCGTGTAGCCGTTTTCCGGCGTCACGGTCGCGTCAAACGTGGTCGACTGGCCCTGCGTCACCGTCGCACTGGCCGGCGTCGCGTTGAGGGCGAACGTCGCGGCGGGCGGCGTGACCGAGCCGCACGATGCGAACTTGAACGAGCCGATGCGCGTGCTCCAGTTGAACGTGCCGTTCGTCTGCAGGTACTCGGTCGTGAACCAGAACGTGCAATCGTCCGACGGGTCGACGGACATGGCGCTGTAGTCGCCCCACCGCGAGAGCGAGGCCAGCTGGGAGCCGCCACCGGTCTGCATCGTGTCGTCCATGCTCAGCGTATTCAGGGGGTCGGTCACATCGCGGCCGGCGAAGCGGATCGACGGCTTCATCGTGGCACTGCCGATCGAGTAGCCGATGCCGATGTTGCCGGCCTGGTCCATCGCGGCGCTGCCCATCCAGCGGTTCTGGCCGTCGGCGGGCGCGAACGTCGACTGTTGCCGCACGGACGGCACACCGCCCGTGATGTCGAGCTCGTACCAGCGGACGCCCGTCACGGCGCCGGCGACCACAGAGTGGTTCACCGTGAGCGCTTCGCGCGTGCCGAGGTTGCGGTAACTGAGGCGGTACATCAAGCGGTCGCCCATCCCGTCGAGCTTCTGCGTGGTCCCGGGCTGCGCAATACAGGCCTTGCTGCAGGCGGCCGTGAACGGGCTGACGGCGATCGACGTCGGGCCCGTGAACGTCGTGCTCGCAGGCGCCGCGAAATTCGGCGTGAACTTCCAGAGATTGAGCGCGTTCGTGCCGCGGTTCAGCACGTAGTTCGGGCTGCCGGCCGGCGGCAGCGTCTGGCCTTCGAGATCCGCCGGCAGCAGCGACGCGTAGGGAATCTGCACGCAGACCTGCGTCGCCGGCGCGCCGATCAGCATCTTCGCGCGATCGTACCCGCAGGTGCGACCGCCGGTGAACGACGATCCGTTCACGCCAAACATGTTGAACGTGATGACGTACGCATTCGGCCAGACAGCCAGCTTGGGATAGTCGGGAAACTCGGTATAGGAGAACGCATACCGGTACCACGCGCCCAGGGCATCTTCGGTCTGCGACACGGCCACGCACTGGAGGTAGTTGCCGGCTCGCAGCGCGAACTGCGTCATGACCCAGCGATGCGCGAGCTGGTCGTACTGGACGATGGGGTCCCCGTCGTTGCGCGTCTCGCAATCGCCGCCGAAGCCGGAAAAGATGGTATTCCCGCCGGCGGGCCCGTAGAGCCGCGTGCCGCTGGCCTTGTCGAACACCGCGAACGCCGCGTTCACCCACTGCACGTACTGCGTCAGGCCGGCTTCGCCGACCGTGTCGGGCGGCGCATACGTCGCGTTGTACGCGAACTGGGGATTGCCTTCACCCACGCCGTCAAAGCTGGTGCCGTTGATCGCGGCCAGCGGCGCGACGACGATCGACTGAATGGCGGGGTCCGTCTGCGGCGCCTGCGGACGAGGCGCCTCGCGCTTGACGTCGAAATCCTCGCGCGTGCTGATGGGCGGTCGCGCGGGCATTTCCCGCAGCGGCCGCGACGTATCGTGACGCGACGCGGCGGCCCACTCGGGCCGGCCGACGGCCAGCCCCTGCGCATCCGTGCCGCGACCCGATGAAGTGATCACCATCGAGGCGACGGCGAGTACGACGACAGCAGACGAGGCTTTCATGCGTGGCTCCTCATAAAGCGATACAGCGACCCCTCAGGGTACGCGTTACTACTATCGGTAGTAAACCCACAATCCTGAGGGCGACCGCCCCGGGCCGTTATGGGCCCGAACGCGCGTCAAAAAGCGTGTGATTCGCCTCAATTTCACGCTCGCGCGGATTTCGAGGCGCGGTCGAGCACCGCGGTGAGATTCACAGGGCGTGCCGTGCGCAGCGCGGCCCAATAATCGCCGGTTTTGCGAAAGCGCGCCGGGGCCGTGCGAATTGTGTAATCGCGCGGATCGAGCCCTTTCCGAACCTCGGTCCATTTCAGCGGGGTGGAAACGCCGGCATAGTCGGAGGCGCGGACGGAGTACGCGCACGCGAGTGTCTTACCCAGAATGTTCTGCAGGTAATCGACATACACCGTCGCCGGCGGACGCCGTTTCACCATGCGCTCGATCGTCGCCACCTTCGGATGTTTGGTAGAGACCACGCTCGCAATCAGATGACACAGCAATTGACCTGACTCGTACGTGGTGCCGGGCGGGAGAGGAATATAAATGTGCAGCCCGCGCGACCCCGACGTCTTCGGCCAGCCCGGCACGCCCAACCGATCCATTTCCTCTTTCACCCAGCGCGCGACGTCCAGCACGTGGCCAAAGCTGGCGCCTTCACCGGGATCGAGATCGATGGCGCAGTAGTCCTGGTGCGCCGGATCGGCGACGCGTGAGAACCACGGATCCTGCGAGATAGACGCCAGCTGGGTCATGTACAGCAGCGTCGTGAGCGAGCCGCCGATCAGCCGATCGCGCGGGCCTTCTTCGTCAATGGGCTCGATGTCGTCCGGCAGCACTTCGCGCCGTACGCCCGGGGGCGGCGATTCCGGATGGCGCTGCTGGTAGAACGCTTGTTTGACGACGCCGTTGGGAAAGCGCTTCATGACCATCGGGCGGTCATCGACGACCGGCAGCAGGAATGGCGACACGCCGACGTAGTAGCGCAACAGGTCGCCCTTGGTGATTTTCAGATCCGGCCAGAAAACCTTGGCGAGATTGGTGACGCGAACCGTGTCGCCGTTGGGCAGCGGGAGTTCGCCGTCCTTGCGAGCATCTTCAAGCGCTTGCAGCCGAGCCACGACCGCGTTCAGGCTGTCCGCCGGTTGCTTCGCTTCTGACTTCTGGCTTTTGACTTCCAACTTCTGACTTCTGACTTCTAACTTCTGACTTTCTCGCCGTATCTCCCTCGCGGCCTTGTCCTCGCGCGTGCCCAGGTAAACCGGCTGTCGCAGCAATCCGTCGCTGGTCCACTCGGTAAAACGAACCTCGACCACCAGGGTTGGCTTGACCCAGTGCGCCTTCTCGGCGGTCTTGAACGCATCCGCGAACGGGCTGTGCGCGGTGGCGCGCGCGGCGAGCAGGACCGCGACGCGATCGAGTTCCTTCTGCACGAATCCCGTGCCGACCGCGCCCGCCCATCGCAGCGCGCCGCGGTCGTCGTAGTACCCGAGGAGCAGGGATCCGAAATGCTGCCGCGTCTGTCGCGGCTCGGTCCAGCCGCCGACGACGAATTCCTGTTGCTTGAGCAGTTTCATCTTGCGCCAGGCGGGGGAGCGCCGCCCCGATTCGTAAATGGAGTTCGCGTCCTTGACGATGAGGCCTTCCCACCCTTCCTCCCGTGCCCGCGCCAGCAGCGCGCGGCCGTCGTCGAGCACGATGTCGCTGAGGCGGACAAAGGGCTGCTCGGCGGCGCGAGGTGTGATGCGCTGTTGCAGCCGCAACCGGCGCGCGACGAGCGGTTCGCGGCGCAGATCGACGTCGCCGTCGATCAGCAGATCGAACAGGACGAGCGCCGCGGGCTGCGCCTGCGCGGCGCGGGCGATGTCGCCCGCCGCGGTGAGGTGGATGCGGCCCTGGATCTGCTGGAACCCGAGTGGCCGGCCAGTGGCGTCGACGGCCACGATCTCGCCGTCCAGTACCAGCCGATGCGGTACGCGCGCCGCGATCCCCTGGAGCGCCCGGACGATTTCCGGAAACTGGGCCGTCTTGTCGTTGCCGTTCCGCGACCAGATGGTCACGAGGCCGGGGCTCGTTTTTCGGGTCACTTTCGCCTTGGAAAAACGAGCCCCGGCCTCCTTTTCCACGGCGACAATCGCGCGGATCCCGTCATATTTCGGTTCGTAGACGAGACCGCGGCCGGCCGGGGGCGGTTCGGCCAGCGTGGCCAGCATCGGCTGGAGGGGGAGCGCGCGAGGCACGACGCCACAAGTAACCCGGAAGCAGCCACTTACGCAAGGATGTGCAGTGGTGGGCAAACGGCGCCGGGGCTCATTTTTCAGTCGCCGAAGAATGAGTCCCGGCGTCCTTTCGACCGATAATGCCTGTCTGGAGTCAACGATGGCGGCGCGTGCGACCTGGAAGGGCTATCTCAAGATCAGCTTGGTCAACATCCCCGTCCGTGTGTTCCCAGCCACGGACGCGGCCGCGACCATCAGCTTCAATCAGCTCCATCGGGAGTGCCGCACGCGCATCCAGCAGAAGCGCTGGTGTCCGACCTGCGAAACGGAGGTGCCGAACACGGACCTCGTGAAAGGGTACGAATTCGAAAAGGGCCAGTACGTCGTCCTCGACGAGGAAGACATCGCCAAGGTCCGGCCCGAGTCGACCCGTGTCATCAACGTCGTGCAGTTCGCCGACGCCTCGCTCATCGATCCGGTCTACGTCGAGCGCCCGTACTATCTCGCTCCCGACGGCGCGGTCGCCGCCGAAGCGTTTGCTGTCATCCGCGAAGGCATGGCCGGCAAGGCCGCCGTCGGCAAGGTCGCGCTGTACGGCCGCGAGTATCTCGTCGCCATCCAGCCGCGCGAAAACGGCCTCGTCATGTACACGCTGCGACACGCCAGCGAAGTGCGTTCGATGGGCGCGATCGATGAGTTGAAACAGGTGCCGGCCAAGATGAAGCCGGATGAAATCCGTCTCGCGCGCCAGGTCATCGGCAACTTCGAAACGGGCGGCGATCTCACGCAGTACAAGGACGAATATCAGGATCAGCTGCGCCAGATCATCGACGCCAAGATCGAAGGCCGCGAGGTCGTGGGTCCGGCCGAAGAGGCGCCGCCCAAGGTCGTCAACCTCATGGAAGCGCTGCGCCAGAGCCTCGAGCGCGTGTCGGCCGGCAAGAAACGCACGGCCAAAATCGCTGACGAGTCAGCCGTAAAAACTGTGGCCAAGGCCCCCGCCCGCAAACGCGCGCGGGGGTGACACCGGCCCCCTCCCCGTACTAGCATCCATCCGTGGCCAGCGACACCCCGACCCCGCAGACCGGACCGACGCGGCCCATCGGCTCGCCGGACATTCCGCAACTGTTTCTGCCAACTACAGGCAAAAAAGGGACTTACAGTCCCAAGCTCTACGGCGCCGCCACGGTCCAGTTCCGGGACCGGAAGCGGAAGGTCGATCAGCCCCGGTTCGTGGCGTTTCTGGTGGCGCTGCCCACGGGCGCGCGCACAGTCGACTGGGATTCCGCGGTGCCAACCGATGTCAGGCCCGCGCAATTGCAGAAGGACGCGCCGGTCGCGGCCGAGTTCCAGGCGCTCCCGGCCGGTGCGATGAAACTGCCGACGTTTACGCGGTGGGTGAAGCACTTCGACCGCTGGCTCGCGCGCACGCAGAAAATGGACGCGACGACCAAGTCGGACCCGCCGGAAGCGGTCACGCTCAGCCCGACGCGCGGCGGCGTGTCAGTCGAGCTGGTCGCGATCGTCTGGGAACTGGGGTAGTCCACCGCCGCGTCTGGCGATTCCCAGCGCCATCTCCCTGAAATACGCCTCGAGCTCCGCGTCGGTCGGTACCGGGATCGGACCGCCCGGCGCCATCGTCGAGACGCTGGCGCGCGCCGGCATCGTGAAGTTCGCGGCCTCGTCCACAATCTGCCCGCCGAAGTACCAGTAGGCCAGACTGCCGAGCAGCAACGCGCCGGCCGCGACGCCGCCGATGACTCTCCATAAGCGTCCGCCCTCCCGCGTCTCGCTGATGGCCAGCGGCTCGCCGGCGACGGGCATTTCGATTTCGTCTTCAGCAGCCGCGGGCGTCGGGTGCGATCCGGCCAGCGACTTTGCCGCGCGCTTGACGAGCTCCGCCGAGATCACCGTCGCGCTGACGGCGCGGCCTTCCTGCAGCGTGCGGTCGCATAGCACGTTGACGCGCCGGGGCAGCCCGCGCGAGAGTTCGGCGACCCACTTTATCGCTTCCGGTTGAAACGACACCGCATCCGCGCTCCCGGCGATCGCGAGCCGATGATAGATGTAGGACTCGACCTCCGCCGGGGAAAGCGGCGTCAGCGCCACGCGTCGCGTGATGCGCTCGTTCAACGCGTACATGGGCTCGGTCTTGAGCGTATTGAGCAGCATCGGCTGGCCGCAGAGGACGATTTGGATCAGGCGCCGGCCGTCTTTTTCGATTGCCGTCAACATCCGGACTTCGTCGAGCAGCGTCGGCGACAGGCTCTGCGCCTCGTCGATGACGACGACCGCGCGCGACTGCAGCGCGACCAGCGATCGGAGGAAGCCCTCGAGCACTTCCATCAGGTGCGGCACGTCCGCGCCGGCCATCGTGCCGCGGCGCAGGTCCTCTTTCGAGACCAGCCCGAAATCGCGCAGGATCAGCCGCAACATTTCCGGGCCCGTCATGTACGGCTGGTGCAGCACGCTCGAGAACGTGCGTTCGCCCAACGCGCCAATGATCCCGCGGCACAGCGTCGTCTTGCCGCTGCCGGTTTCGCCGGTGAGCAACAGCAGGCTCTCGTCGCGCGTCAGGCCCGCCATCATCTCGTCGTAGGCGCGCCGATGCGGGGCGCTCAGGAACAGGAACTTGGGGTCCGTCGAAATCGCAAAGGGTTGTTCCTTGAGGCCGTAGAAGGTCTCGTACAGCGGGTCAGGCGAGGACTTGGGCAAGTCCGGCGGTTGCACGCAGAGATTATACGGGTTGTCTGCTATAAGAGGGCCACATGCCGCGCCGGACGTGGCTCGGGTTTCGAATCTGGAGCGTCGCGGTCTGGCTCCTGATGGTGGCGGTACTCGTCGTCGTACCCGACACCCTCGAACGATGGATGCCGCTGCACTTCGCCCGCGTGTGCGGGTGGGTGCTCGCCTCGGGCCTGTGGGTCGCCATCCTCGAGCGCGACTGGCAGGATCGCTTCAAGCCCATTCCGCGCTTCGTGCTCCAGGTGCTGGTCTGGCTGGCCGCCGCGCTGGTCGCCACCTGGCTCAGCGACCAGTTCCGCGTGCGATGAACTGACGGACGAACACCCTCCCGGTGATAGGCCACAGGTCAGACGCTGACCGATGGCCTATCACCGTCCACTCACGCGCGCCGGCGATCGGCGACCATGAGCCCGATGCCGATGGCCACCGCGAGGCCTCCGGCGATCGGGACGAGCGGCACCGCGTGGTCCTTCTCTTTCGTCACTTCCAGCGGGCCGATATCCACGACTTTTTCTCGTGTCGTGAACGACAGCATTTGTCCGCCCAGCATCAGGATGCCGATGACGATTAGCGCGAGTGCGGCGATACGGGATGCGCTCATAGGGTCCTCTCTCGGTGCGTCACGCAGCTAGACCGGGCGCCGGCCCTGAATGACGCGCACCAACATGACGACGATCGCGACGACGAGCAGAACGTGAATCAGACCGCCCGCCGTATACGACGTCGCGACGCCGAGCAGCCACAAAACAACGAGCACCATGAAAAGTGTCCAAAGCATTGACGTGTCCTCCTAAGTTGCCTCAGCCCCCATGAAGGTCAAAATCCGTGCCACGGGCTCCTCGACCGATTCGCCCATGTACCGCGTGTCGACCGCAAACCCGCGTCGCGGGTGGGCAACCGCGGGGTCTTTTAGAGCAAGGCACGGCCCGGGACGCAGGCGCATCCTGGGGCGCGGGAGTGACGCACATGTCGTGTTATGTTTGAGGGTCGCTCACCGTGGTGGGTATAGCTCAATGGTAGAGCACCGGACTGTGGCTCCGGTGGTTGCGGGTTCGATCCCCGTTACCCACCCCAATTTCTCATTCGCATAGTTCAGGGGCGCTGAGTGGGGACGTACCTGTTTTCCACAGGCTCGGGGCCGTGCAACGGCCCAGCCTGTGGAAAACAGGTACGTCCCCATCTACACTGAAGCCAGAGGTGTCCCGTGTCTAATCTGACGATGACCGCCGTGCTGGCGGTGGCGATCGCTGCCCAGACTCCGCCACAGACGACGCCGCCACCGACGGCGACCCCGCGTCCAGCGGCTCAGTCGACCGCCGCGGCCAGGCCCGGATCGGTCGTCCTGACCGTGACCAATGAAAAAGGCGACCTGCTGTCCGAGGCGACGGTTGCGATCCGCGGGACCATCGATCGCGGCGGCACGAGCGGATCGGACGGGACGGTCGCGATGCAGAACCTGCCGCCGGGCACGTATCGCGCCCGCATCACGCGCGACGGGTATTACACGCTCGATAAGGAAGTGACGATCAAGGCGGGCGCGCGCGCGACTGCCGAAGCGGTGTTGTCGCCCGCGCCACCGCCTCCGCCACCTCCAGCCCCGCCGCCACCAGTCGAGACGAAACCGGCGGCGCCGACGGGCAAGCCGGGCGTCGCCACGACGCTATCGGTCGTGGACCTGATCCAGCAGATGCTCAAGGATCCCCAGCAAGTCGTCGATCACGATCTGGGTTGTGCGTATGGCGCCGCGTCAAAGCTCATCGTGGCGAAGGCCAGTGTGGCGGCGCATCAGCACGCCGACGCCGATGAATTCCTGTATGTCGTGTATGGCGATGGGACGCTGACGGTCGGGGACAAGACCGTGCCGCTGACGGCGGGCATGTTCGCGATCGCCCCACGCACCGTGTCGCATGCGGTGACGAAGAAGGGTGGTAAGGAAATCGTGTTACTCATCGTGCAGTCCGGCAAGCCCTGCGGCTAAGTCATGGCCGCATCCGCCGGCCCGCCCAAGGACCTGATTGGGTTTCTCGACTATTACCTTGTCGGCAAGGCGCCGTTCCAGATTCCACAGGCGGGCCGCGAGTGGCTCGTGCGATTCGGGCCGTGGATCGTCGTCGTCCTCCTCGTCCTGTCGCTGCCGGCCGTGCTCTTGCTGCTCGGTATTGGATCCGCGTGGGCGCCGTTCAGCCTGAGCGATTACCGGTGGGGTTCAGGCTGGCCCTACGGCTGGACCTACATGAACGCCCATTGGCTCTGGCTGATCAGACTCGTTGTTCCCTTCGCGCTGCTGGCGATGGCGCTGCCGGGCCTCTTTGCCCGGAAGATGTCGGGGTGGCGGTTGGCGTTTTACGCGGAGCTCATCGGCGTGATCGCCGGCCTGCTCATGCTCGACGTGGTCGGGGCGCTCATCGGCGCCTTGATCTGGTTCTACGTGCTCTTTCAGATTCGACCGCTCTATAAGTAAACGCTGATCCGGAACCGGTTCGTGACCCGTCGTATCATTTCCGCATGAACCGAGCCGTTGCGGCGTGGATGCTGGCCGGGTTGGTGCTCGAGTCCGCGCTTGCCGCGCAGTCCCCAACGCCGCGGCCCCCTGGCGGCGTGGCCACGGGCCCCGCGCTGGTGCCGTCGTTCGAGGCGGCGATGATCACGACGCCGCCGGAAGCATTGGGGCTCGATCCGTTTTACAAGAAGTACACGGACGCGTTCGGCATTCCGATCGTCGCGTCAGAGCACGTGCGGGATGCCGCGCTGCTGATGGCGCGGGACATCGTTAATTACATGCTGTTGAAGCGGCCGGATATCCGGACCGTCATGGTTGACCGCAAGTCCCGCGTGCTCGTGATGGCGCAGATCGAAGGCGAGACCGACCTGCCTGAACGCCGCGACTGGAAAAAACCGGCGATCGACGACCGGCGCCTCACCGATGGCGAGCGAGCCAACTACAACGCGCCGGGCGGTATCGCGAGCATGTCCGACAAGGAATACTGGAACCGGCGTGCGCGCGGGATGGGCGGCAACGTCACGTCGTGCGCGGAAGAGAATCTGCTCGGGCTGCCGGGCACGCGCTATTTCGGCGAGCACATCACCGTTCACGAGTTCAGCCACAACGTCATGGGGGCCCTGCGGACCGCCGACCCGGCGCTGTTCGCCGAGATCCAGCCTGCGTTTGATGCCGCCAAGGCGAAAGGCCTGTACCGAGACGCGCGCGGCCAGGCCCAGTACGCGATCAATACCGTTGCGGAGTACTTCGCGGAAGGGACGCAGTGGTGGTTCTGGTCGAACATCGAGTTCTACGACGGCACGACGAAAGCACGCGTGCAGTCACCCGACGACCTCAAGGCGTACGACCCGGTGCTCTACGGCATCCTCGAGCGGATCTACGCCGGCCATCACATTCCCGCGGACATCTACTACGGAAAAAACCTCAGGCCGGTGACGCCGCCGAAGTGACGACATGGAACAGGCGGCCGTAATTGGAAAAGGGACCACGCGACGATGGGTCGCGTGGTCCCTTTCGAGCGTGAGGCGGTCTAGTGCGCCTTCTCTTCGTCCTTGCGGCGCATCGCCAGGAACATCACGAGCGCCACGATCAACACGACCGCGATGCCGCCGATCAGCAGCGGATTCCAGCCCGTCTCTTCGACCGCTGGCGCCGTGGCGGCGTCAACGGGGATGGCGTTCGGGGCTGCTGGTGGCTCTCTCGGGGCGGTGGCGGCGGGCGTCGACGCCGGTGCCGTGGCTGGCGCGGCCGCTGCTGGCGTGGTCCCTGCGGCTGCGGGTGTTGTGGCGGGTGCTGACGTCACCGCTGCGGACGAGCCGCCGGCCGGTGGCGCCGATGACGTGGCCATCGCGGGTGGTGCAGCCATCGTCGCGGGCGCGGCCTTCGCCGCCTCCGCCATCTTGACCTCAACCTGCTTGTCCGTCAGCACCTGCGGCGGGCCCTCGGTGATGATCGTCGCCGTAATGATGTTGCCGACGCGCAGCGTCTGCCAGTCGAGCGGCTTGCCATTCTGGAGGACCGTCCGGCCCTGCTTCGTGGCGTCGTTCTGCGTGAACATCCGGTAGGACGTTTCACCCTTCATCATCACGATGATGTTGCCGCCGACAACCTGATGAACGCGCGCCTCCTTGACCTCTGTCACGTAGACCTTATGTTCGGTCATGGTGGTGGTGATGGTGGCGGTGCCTTTCATGCCGGGCTTCAGTTCGTGGACGCCGACCTTCTTGCCCGCCACGTCAACCACGAAGTCATTGGGCACCGTCACTTCACGCGCGCCCGCCGCGTCCTTGATGACCACTTTGTTGCCGTCAACCGAGATGACTTCGAACGACTTGGTCTCGGTTTTGGTTTGCCCAGCCAGCGGCGCCGCACCGGCGCGCGCGGCGAAGACGCCAAGCGCCAGGCCGACGCCCACACACGCCACAAGCGATCGGGTTTTCTGCCATCGATTCATCACACGCATCAGAAGCCTCCATCCATCCAAACGAAATCAGTCATCGCCGCGCTGCCTCACAACCCCTTGTCATTACTCGCGGTGTACCGCCAGCCTCGCCGCAGCTCGGCGCCAGTCCGCGCACCGATTGCGCGAAAAACAGGGCGTTTTCGCACATTCCGACGCCGTGTTGCCGTACCGCCGCACGTCAGGGGTGGTGGTATGCGAGACAGGGGCCAATGGGGGAGCGTCCGGGAACCATTTCCGGGCGGCCGCATCAAACGGGTAGGCTCACACTGTGACCGGTTCCTCGAGTCTCCTGCCGTCCGCCACGCCCGACGCGTGGACCGACGCCGATCTGGTCGCGAGGGCGCGGGTCCGCGACGAGGCGGCGATCCGCGAATTGATGCAGCGGCACAACCAGCGCCTGTTTCGGATGGCGCGCAGTGTGCTCCGTAGCGACGTCGAGGCCGAAGACGCCGTCCAGGACGGCTGGATGCACGCCCTGATGCACCTCGATGGCTTCCGCGGTGACGCGGCCATCAGCACCTGGCTCACGCGCATCGTGATGAACGAGGCGCTCGGACGCGTGCGCAAGCAACGGACGCGCGCGGCGACGATGGTCGCGACCGACGAGGCCGAGCGTCCCGAGGGCGTGACCACCGAAAATCCGGAGTCCATCATGGCGCAGCAACAGATGCGAACACTGCTCGAGGGCGCGATTGACCGGCTGCCCGATACGTTCCGCAGCGTGTTCGTGGCCCGCATGGTCGAAGGCCTGTCTGTCGAGGAAACCGCGCAGGTGCTCGGGCTCAAGCCCGAGACCGTCAAGACGCGGGCGCACCGGGCGCGCGCCAGGCTCCGGACCGAACTGTCCCGATCGATCGGACCGGCCGTCGGTGAGGCGTTCGCGTTCCAGGGCGATCGATGCGCGCGGATGACCGACGCCGTGATTCGGCGGCTCCGCCTGGCGTCGCCGTAGCCCCCGGGAACCTTTCCGGTCGCCCGACATCCAACAGGACAACAGGGCCGTAGCTCCTAAGAGACGGGCGTGCAGCCCGCTGATACGGCTCATTGACCATTTGGAGGACAGAGATATGTTTCGCAACCTGAGCACGGCGGTCGTGTTGTCGATTTCCACCGTCGGCGTGCTGGCGCAGAGCGCCAAGCCGACCGATCCGCAGATCGCCCACATCGCCTACACCGCGGGGCAGCTCGACATCGAAGGGGCCCAGCAGGCGTTGCAGATGTCGAAGAACGCCGACGTCCGCGCGTTCGCCGAGCAGATGGTGAAGGACCACACGGCGGTGAGCAAGATGGCGCTCGACCTGTGCAAGAAGCTCGGCGTCACGCCCGAAGACAATGACACCAGCAAGTCGCTGACCAAGGCGGCGGCCGCCAAGCGCGCGGAGCTCGCGAAGCTGTCGGGCGCGGCGTTCGACAAGGCGTACATCCAGAACGAAGTGGCGTACCACAAGACCGTCAACGGCGCGCTCGAGACGGCGCCGATTCCGTCGACGTCGAACGCCGAACTGAAGAGCCTGCTGCAGACCGGCCTGAAGATGTTCAAGGGCCATCAGCAGCACGCCGAGCACGCCGCGACGCTGGTGAAGTAGTCATGCGTGTCGTTCGTGTCGCAACGCTGGCGCGCGTCCTGAGTGGACGCGCGCTGGCGCGCATGCTGGTCGTCGGCGCGCTGGCGCTGCCGCTCACGCTGCTCGCCGCCGATCAGGGCAAGACGCCGCCGAAGCCGACGCCCCCGCCGTCGCGAGTGGTCCAGATCACGATCGACAAAGTCGCGTTCGCCGACGCGCCGACCGGCATCAAGGTTGGCGACACGATCGAGTGGGTGAACAAGGACATCTTCGACCACACCGCCACGTCACGCGGCGGCCTCTGGGACGTCCCAGTGCCCGCCGGCAAGAAGGTGCGCGTGGTGATGAAGAAGATTGGCAGCCTCGAGTACTACTGCAAGCTCCATCCGAACATGACCGGGACCATCGTCGTCGGCCGATAGGCCTTCGTCGGTGGTTGCACCGGCGGCCTCCTCCCCGTGGCCGCGTCGCGCGCTTGATCCCGCGATACAACCAAAGGCACAATCCCCATCCTGCCTGAGAAGCCCGCAGCGAAGCCCCGACGGCAGTCCCGCACGTCCGAACAAGGTTGGCAGGGCTGGGACGACTACGCGCCGTTTTACGACTGGGAAAACCAGCGCACGATCGGCACGCGCGATGTGGCGTTCTGGCAGCGCATCGTGGCCTCCAATCCCGGCCGCGTGCTGGAACTCGGGTGCGGCACCGGCCGATTGTCGCTGCCACTAGCCCGTAATGGTGTCGAGCTGACGGGCGTCGATCGCTCGCGGACCATGCTGGCCCGGGCGGTCGCGCGCAGACGACGGGCAAAACTCGCGACCCGACTCCAACTGGTTCGGGCAGACATCCGCGCGCTTCCGTTTGAATCGCGCGGCTTTCAGGTCGTCATCGCGCCGTACGGCATCATCCAGTCGGTGCTCACCGACCGAGATGTGCTTGCCGTCTTCGTGTCGGTTGCGCGCGTGCTCGCGCCTGGCGGGCTGCTGGGGATCGACGTCGTCGCCGATCTGCCGCGCTGGCCCGAGTATCGAGAGCGCGTGCAATTGCGCGGGCGCCAGGGCCCGCACGTGCATCTCACCTTGATCGAATCCGTGGTGCAGGATCCCCGCCGGCGTATGACACGCTTCGCGCAGCGTTTCGTGTCGCGAAGAGGTCGCCGCGCTACCGAGCATCGTTTCGAGATCAAATTCCGCACACCCTCACTGCGGCGATTGACGACCCTGCTCGAACAGGCAGGATTCCGTCGCGACATGCTGCTCGGGGACTATTCAGGCCGCGAATGGCAGCGAGGCGACGAGGCGATGATCATCCTGGCACGACGGGTCTGAGACCGGCTGTTGTGCGTGGCCTGACGACAGACTGTGAGCGGTGGGGGACAGGGGGTGGCGGACCGTGACCTGCCAGGGTTGGGAGCCGCTGTCGCGCCGCGTTCGTGGGGCACGGTTCTTGCGGCGATGAACCCCGAGGTTCTCATGATCAAGACACCATCTTCGCGATCGACGCCTCGCCGTCGCTTCAGCACAGTCGTGTACGTCCTGATGTTCGGCGCCGCGCTGTTGCACTGGTCCATGCCGGCATCCGCCCAGGCACCGCCGTCTCGTCCGTCTGACAAGGCCGTTGCCGACCTCATCGAGCAGGTCGACAAGGCTCGCGACAAGTTCGAAGGCAGCCTCGACAGTTCGCTCAAACAGTCGCTGCTCCGCAGTGCCACGGGCGAAGTCAGTGTGTCGGCGTATTTGCAGGACCTGCAGGACAACATCAAGAAGTTCAAGGACCGCTATACCCCCGTTTACGCGGCCAGTGCCGAAGCCGAAGCCGTGTTGAAGCAGTGCAACACCATCGACGCCTACGTCCAGCGGACCACGACAATGACGAAGGGCCGCAGCGAGTGGGAGCAGATGGCCAGCGCGCTGAAGAACCTGGCGGCGGCCTATGGCACCACGTTTCCGCTGCCGGTGGGCGCGCCCGTTCGGCGCATGGGTGACGGTGAGACCGCCGAGGCGGTGGGCGTCCTCGCGGATTCGGCCCAACAACTCAAGAGCGCGATTGGCGCGGACAAGACGTTGCTCAAGCCCGATCTGGACGCCGGGAAAAAGCTCGCCGACGATTTGAGCAAGTCGGCGAAGACGCTCAAGTCCCGCCTCACCGAGGGCAAGCCGACGAGCGCGGAATCGCGGGCCGTGTTCGATCAGATTGCGAAACTCAACACGTTCGCCACCGGGCACCCCACGTTGCTGTCGGTTCCGGCTCTGGCGAGTCTCAAGACCGCATGGGCCAAGCTTGAACAGTCGTTCGGCATCACGCCAATCCGGTAGCCGGTCACGTCCCGGTCCGGGAGGAGGCGCGTGACGATGCGGAGGCGCGCCACGCTGGCGCGGTTCGTCCTCGACCACTCGCTTCTCCTCCTGGCCGGCATGATCGCGGCGGTGATCTGGGCCAACGTCGACCTGCCCAGCTACGGCCTCGTCACGCGGCCGCTGCACTTTCTCGTGAACGACGTCGGCATGGTGTTCTTCTTCGCGCTGGCCGCGAAGGAGGTGTTCGAGGCGACGTTGCCGGGCGGGCCGTTGGCGTCACCGCGACAGGCCCTCTCGCCGCTGGCGGCGGCGGTGGGCGGCATGGTCGCACCGGCGGCGATCTACGTGCTGCTGACGTCGACGATCGGTCCCGCCGAACTCGGTCGTGGCTGGGCGATTCCGTGCGCGACCGACATCGCGTTCTCGGCCATGGTCGCGCGCGTCATTTTTCCCGCGGGACATCCGGCCATTCCGTTCCTGCTCTTGCTCGCGATTGCCGACGACGCGCTCGGGCTGATCATTCTGGCGGTGTTCTACCCGTCCGGGGACCTGTCGCTCGTTGCGCTGGTGAGCTTGCTGTCGGCCGCGATGGTCGTCGCGTACTGGCTGAGGCGCCGCAACGTCCGGAGCTTCTGGCCGTACGTGCTGTTCGCCGGATCGCTGTCGTGGGCCGCGCTCTATTGGGGCGGCCTGCATCCGTCGCTGGCGCTCGTGCCGATTGTGCCGTTCATGCCCCACGGTGGGCCCAAGCGGGGAGTCGTCGATTCCACTGATTCCGATCACGCGAACACGCTCAAGCGGTTCGAGCATTGGTGGGCCACGCCGGTTCAGGTCGTGTTGTTGTGCTTTGGCCTGGTCAATGCCGGTGTGCCGTTCGGGCACCTGGGCCCGGGAACGCTCTTTGTGCTGACCGCGCTGTTGGTGGGCAAGCCAGTCGGCATTCTGCTGTTCTCACTCGGCGCGCGGGCGATGGGCGCGAGCCTCCCGCCAGGATTGCGTATGGCGGAGGTCGTCGTCGTGGGACTCGCCGCGGCGATCGGATTCACCGTCGCGTTGTTTTTCGCGACCGTGGCGTTCCCGGCCGGTCCACTGCTCGCCGAAGCGAAGATGGGCGCGCTGCTGAGTTTCGCGGCTGCACCGCTCGCCGTTCTCAGCGCAAGGCTCGTGAGACGACGGCCGGAGCCCTCTTAGCCACCAGTGGATGCTCGAACGTAGTCAGCCAGGACCTGGTTAATCAGGGTCTGATATCCCACGCTGCGGCGCTTCGCCTCTTTGCGGAAGCGCGCGAGCACGACGGGATCGAGCCGGATCGCGATGAGTCGACGCGCTCGATCGCCAAGCGACGGTCGGCCTACGCGTCGCACGACACTCAACTGCTCCCTGGACGCCTCCGGCACATCCGAGAAGTCAATGCGTCGACGAGGCGCGGTACGCCGCCCTTTCCTTCCGGCTGGCGCGCCGGGCGCTGATGATGCGGATCTTTTCGCCATCTCCTGATCTCCTAGCCTTGTTCGCATCCCACTCGAACACTAATTATAGTATATACAATAATTGGACGCGGCGGGAGCCTCGGGAACGGAGCGAGATGATCCCGCGCAATGTCGCGGTGCCTTGGACCATTAGACATTCTAGGTATAGACTGCGCCCGTGGCCGCCAGAACCAACAGCGATCAGCTGCACGGCACGCTGGACATGCTCGTGCTCAAGGTGCTGGACGACGGGCGATTGCACGGCTACGCGATCGCGCTGCGGCTCGAACGCCTGTCGGGCGACATCCTGGCGGTCGAAGAAGGGTCGCTCTATCCGGCGCTCTATCGCATGGAGATACGTGGCTGGCTCACGTCGGACTGGGCCGTCACGGACACCGGCCGGCGTGCGCGCTTCTATCGACTGACCCGCGCGGGCCGCACCCAGTTGGCAGCCGAAACCGAGAGTTGGCTGCGGCTGTCGTCGGGCGTCGCCGCGGTCCTGCGCGCGTGACGCGATGTCTGGATTGCGAATGCTGCTCGCCCGGCTCCGCGGCCTGATTCGCCGCGATGTCATCGCCGAGGAGATTCGCGAAGAACTCGAGTCCCACCTGCGTGACCGCACGGAACAGTACGAACGCGAAGGGCTGAGGCCGGCGGACGCTGCCCGCCGGGCTCGGGTGCGCGTCGGGAATCTCGCGGTGCACCGCGATGTCGGCTACGACGTCAGGGGAGGCGGAGTGGTGGAGGCGATCCTGCGCGACCTGAAGTGGGCCTGGCGCGGCGTACTGGTTCGCGGCTGGCGTGCCGTGTTCATGGTGGGCCTGCTGGGTGTGACGCTGGCGGCGAACGCCGTCTCGTTCTCGGCGGCTGACGCGTTTGTGTTTCGCGCGGTGCCGTACGCCGATCCCGGCCGGCTCGTCGTCATCGAGCGCACGTCGTCGATGGTTGGCCGCAACGACTACATGTGGCGCGATCACATGCTGGCCTGGCGCAGCCAGCGAGACCTGTTCGCCGGCATCGAGGGCTACGAGTCGGGTTCGTACGCCTACCTGACGTCGAATGGCGTCACCGATCTCGTGCGAGGCGAGCGGGTCACGCCCGGGACCTTCGCGCTGCTCGGCGTGATGCCCGAGCATGGCCGTTCCCTCGCGGAGGCTGACGCGGTACCGGGCACGCCGCCGGTTGCGGTGATCGGCCACGCGCTGGCCGTCCGGCTGTTCGGCCGCGCGCAGGCCGCGATCGGGCAGACATTCCCGACGGACGAGCACACGCTCGCTGTGGTTGGCGTGATGCCCGCGTCGTTTCGGTTTCCGACGGCTCGCGAGGAATTCTGGCAGCCGCTCGATCTCGCGCACTGGCCGGACAGGACCGGTCTTCGGCACGTGGCACGACTCGCCGCAGGGCAATCGGTCGCGACCGCCGCGCCGATCGTGACCGCGCAGTTGCCGGCGGTGCTGGGCGCCGAGGCGCGCCGGCTCAGGACCGAAACGATGACGCTGCGCACGCTTGCCGATTTCCGCGACAACGGAAGCGGCACCGCGGTCTTCGGCGTGTTGCTCGCGGCCGCGGCCTGCCTGCTGCTCATCGCGTGCGCGAACCTGGCCAGCCTCGAACTGGCCGCCGCAGGCCGGCGGATGCGGGTCTACGCCATCCAGACGGCACTGGGCGCGTCACGGACGTCGCTCATTCGCGTCGCGCTGTTCGACGCCACCCTGCTGATCATCGCGAGCGCGGGCGTCGCGCTGGTCCTCACGGTCTGGGGCAGCGGAATGCTGTCCGATCAATTGACGGGCGCGATGCGCGATGCGCTCGCGAATCCCCTAGACGTGGACGGGCGCGTGGTCGGATTCATGTTCGTGACTGCCGCCGCCACGTGGCTGCTGACAGCGATCCCGGTCGTGCTGCGCGTGTCGCGCGCCAGCGTGCTGAGCGGGCTTCGGGACGACCCACGCGTGATGCCTGTATCGCACGCCTCGGTGCGCATCCGGCAAACGCTGATGACCGGTCAGGTCGCGCTGACCGTGCTGCTGCTCGTCGGCGCGTTGCTCTACATCCGCACGTATCAGGCGAAGGTCGGCCGCGCCATCGGCCTGGACGTATCCCGCGTGGCGACGATCGGCGTGTCCCCGGCGCCAGACGCCGCCATTGGCAAGGCGGACCTCGAAGCCGCTGTCATTGATCGGCTAAGAACGGCCTCAGGGGTCGTGGCGTTCTCGCGTACCGGCATGTTGCCACCATCCACGCAAGCCGGAGGAATGGGGCAGATCAAAATCAACGGTGCCACCGAAAGCGCCGGCAAGGTGATGGTCTCGTTCTACGACGTCGATCCCGACTATTTCCGCACGATGGGCGTGCCGGTCGTGCGCGGCCGGCTCTTCGACGCCTCGAGTCCGCGCGAATCCGTCGTCGTGGATGAGGCGTTCGCGAAGAAATACTGGCCCGGCGGTGAGGCCGTCGGATCGCGATTTCGCGTGGGTGGGATGGGCGTCGGCGACGTCAGCGAGTTTCTGGTCGTCGGCGTCAGCCGGGAGTTGCGCGCTGATCGAACCGTCACGGCGTCTGGCGAAAATGTGTTCGTCGCCTACATACGAATGTCGCCGACGTCCCATCCGCTGACGTTTGTCGCCAAGCTCGACGACGAACGGCGGATCGACGCGTTGACAGCCGTGGTGCGATCCGTCACAGGCAGATCGATCGTTCGCGTCGACACGGTCGAGGCGCGCTATGCGAAACTCGAGGGCGACACGCGGCTGACCGCCGCGGTGACGGCTGGCTTCAGCACGATGGCGCTGCTCATCGCGACAAGCGGTATTTATGCCGTGATGGCATTTCTTGTGGCCGGCCGGTCGCGTGAGATTGGGATTCGCATGGCACTTGGCGCCGATCGTTCGGACGTCCGGTGGATGATCTTCGCGTCGGCGCTTCGTTTCGTCGCCGCCGGTGCGGCCTTGGGCCTGGGTGCCGCGGCGTTGTTGTCGCGCGCGATTACCGCGCAGTTGTTTGGCGTCTCGCCGACCGATCCGCTCACCTACGCCGCCGTCGCTGCGCTCGTCGTCCTGACAGCTATGGCCGCCACCTGGTGGCCTGCCCGCCGCGCCGCCCGCGTGGATCCTGCGATTACGCTGCGGTCGGAGTAGTGCGAGTCCCCGTAGGCGCGTACCAGCGCCGCCAGATCAACTTCAGTCAGGTCTTCGTCTGTTACCTATGTCTCCGGAATGGACCAACCGGAAATGGCGCGCCCGACTGGAATCGAACCAGTGACCCTCGGCTTAGAAGGCCGATGCTCTATCCGCTGAGCTACGGGCGCGTCCTGCCCATTGTACGGTGCGACGTACCGCCGTCACCCGAATCCCATGACCCTTCCCGCGCGTCGTCGTCCGATGTAGGCTCCGCGGCATGGGTGACACAGAACCCGCAGCGACAGACCGGCCGGTGGTCACGAAATCACCAGAGCCCGCCGGCCACCGCTCCGGCCGCGGACGGTATCTCCTTACCGAACTCCTGATCGTCACGCTCGGCGTCCTGATCGCGCTGTCGGTCGACAGCCTGCGCCAGTGGCGCGAGCACGTGGCGCTCGTTGACGAGGCCAGGCACAACATCGCGCAGGAGATCCGCGACAACTCCAAGGCCCTCGATCAGGTCCTCGGCGAGATCGAGACCCGCCGCAAGCAGATCGACGACGCCATTGCCGTGGCCGATGATGTGCTGGCGAAGCGGCCGATCCGGATCAAGCAGTTCGAACTGGGCTCGACCGTCCCGGACATCAGCGACGCGAATTGGAAGAGCGCCGAGCGGACCGGAGCCCTTGGATACATGGAGTACGCCGAGGTCCAGCGGTATTCGCGGCTGTACGACCTGCAGGCGCTCTTCTCCGAGCAGCAACGCCGCCGGATCGAGCGCATCGCACTCGCGCTGTCAGCCGTCAGCGAGGATCCGGAAAAAGCTCCGACGCGCGACATCGAGACCTTTCGCGATCGCGTGCTGGCGCTGCGCGGCGACCTGCTCGTCGTCGAACAGATTGGCCGCGGCCTCAAGCAGCACTACACGACCGCGGCGGGGAAGTGATCGGCGACTACCTCTCTCGCCGGCGCCCAATCACCAGCTTGTTGGCCGTGTCCATGTTCTCGATCTTGCCGTTCGGATCGGGGTTGTTGCCCCACATCACGTCCGGGCCCGCAAGGGAAATCTGGTCCCACTGGTAACGGGCCACCTCGCGGTAGAAGACGGGCCAATGGACGAACCCCACTGAACGGCGCAGCACCGCGAACCGGGGCGGACCGTGGCTGTCGTCCTCCGCTCGAAAGGCCGCGACGCCGCCGCGAATCGGATTGGGCAGGTAGTAGATCAGGGGCGCATCTTCATAGTTGACCAGGATCTCGTCCGTCGGCGCGGCATTCTGGCGGAGCCAGTCGACGACGGCGCGATTCGGATCCGGGCGCGTCAGAAAGATCTCGCGGAGGGCCGTCGGCCATTCGGAACGGACCAGTGCGACGGCCGTACTCGGCCGCTCGGTGGGTGCCCAGCCGTCGAGCGGCACGCTGAGCCACGGCGTCGCCGCCACGATCGCGGCGCCGGCCCAGCGCGCGAGCGGACGGCGGCCGAGGCCTCGCACAAGAACCCACGCGAGGATCAGGCCGCCGAGCGGTGCGGCCATCACGACGTATCGCACGAACGCCATCGGCGCCACACTGGGCACCCAAAACGACAAGGCGATCAGAATCGCGACGGCGAGCCCGACCAGCCTTCGTTCCGCCGGCGCGAGCGACGCGCGCCCGCGCACCAGCAGAAACACGGCCGCGATGAGGGCGATGAGCGGGACGACATAGAGATCGATGTTGTACACGGAGTGCTGGAAGCGGTCGCCCCACGACTCGAGCTGCACGGAGAACCGGGTCCACAGGCCGTAATAGACGACGAAGGGCGCCATCGCCGCCGCCAGCACAAGGCCGGTCGCGATCGGTTCCCAGATCTGACGACGCCTCGTGATGAGCGCGTGCAGGAACAGGACGGCCAGCACTGGCCACACCGTGCCGTAGTCCACCTGAAACCAGAGCCACGCCGTCGCGACAAACCCGGCCGCGCCCCCACGTGCCTGCCGATGCCACCGCTCATAGGCCGCGAGTGTCAGCACCAGGAAGAGTCCAGAGAGCGCGTAGTACCGGGCCTGGCGGCTGTGGAGGATCCACTCCGCATTCGCGACGAGCAGGGCGGCAGCGAGCAGCGCCATCTGCGCGTGCCCCGTCGATCGCCGCACCAGTTGGTAGAGCAGCATCACCGTGATCAACGCCGCCAGCGCGAAAGGGAGACGGGCTGCTACGGTTGTCTGCCCGAGCACCCGGATGCTGGCCGCGGCCGCGACGAACTGCCCCCAGGGATGAAAGATCCACGACGTGTCTGGTTTCACATCCCCACGCGCCACCACGTAGTCGATCTCGGCCTGTGCCGTCGTCGTGCGACTCGCGATCCCGGCTTTGTCTTCGGCGGAAAAGTTGTCGTTGGTCAGGAGATTCACGCCGTCGTACGCGAGGGGCTTGCCAGTCTTCAGCATGCGGACCGCGAGCACGGCGGTGTTGGCCTCGTCCTGCCACAAATACACGGCCCCGAGACGCCAGAACAACAGCACCGCCGCGACGATCAGGATGATCGCCAGGCCGATCCACTCGCGAGTGGTCGCGGGAACCGCGCGGGAATGGGATGCGTCAGACGACGCCGGCGGCGACGCGATGGCCGATCGCACAGCCTTCGGGCGCGTCGAGCGAGGCGAGTGGGCCACGGTGCTGGATTCTACGCGCGTCCGCGTCAGGCCGACAGCGCGCGCGACACGATGTCGAGAATCTGCGGCAGGCGAAACGGTTTGGGCAGATAGCCCGACACGCCGAGGTTGATGGCGTCGATCGCGCTCGCCTCACTCGGCACGCCGGTGATGATCACGACCCGCAGGTCCGGCCGCAGCTGGCGTGCCTGGCGGATCAGCGTGAGGCCATCCATTCCCGGCATCTTCAGATCGGTGATGAGCAGATCGAACGCCCTCGCCCGCAGCATCGACAACGCCGACGGACCATCGGCAGCGACCGCCACGTCCCGGCCCGCCTCGGTCGCAAGCGCCGACGCGATCAGCTGACGCACGGCTTCCTCGTCGTCTACGACGAGCACGCTCGACGGGGCGGCCATGGCGACGCGAGCGGCCGGCGTGGCGTGTGCCGCCAGCCAGGCGTCGATGTCGCGCTTGCGAAACCGCCACTGGCGTCCGACCCGGACGGCCGGAATCTTTCCCGCCTTGATCAAGCGGTACAGCGTTTTCAGATTGACGTGCAGGTACTCGAGTACCTCGTCGGTCGTGAGGAACGGCTCGTCGGTCATGACGGCGGTCCAACGTCATGGGTCGATGCCGCCTCGCCGTCTTCGGTGCCGGCGCGCCGCCGGGCATCGATGGCCGTGCGCACGCGCGTCAGGAGGATCTCCGGCGTGAATGGTTTTTGAAGAAAGGCCGCGCCGCTCGTGTACACGATGTGCTGCACGACGACGTCCCGCGCATAGCCGGACATGAACAGCACCGACGTCCCCGGCCAGTCCCGCAGGAACTGCTCGGCCAGTTGTCCACCGCTCATGCCGGGCATGATCACATCCGTCAGCAGCAGCTGGATCGTCTGACCGTGCTGCGCGGCGATCGCGAGCGCCTGGCTGGCGTCCGCCGCCTCGAATACCGCATAGCCGGCCCGCTCGAGCACGTGACGTAGGAATCGCCGGAGCGACTCTTCGTCCTCGACGAGCAGAACCGTTTCCTGCCCGCGCGGCACGCGCTGCTCGACCGCCGGCTGCGGTGCCACCACGGCCGCCTCGACGCGTGGCAGATAGATCCGCAGGGTCGTGCCGGCGCCCGGCGCGCTGTCGAGCATGACGTGGCCGCCGCTCTGCGTAATCACGCCGTACACCGTGGACAGGCCCAGCCCGGTGCCCTGACCGGCTGGCTTCGTCGTAAAAAACGGATCAAACGCCATGAATTTCGTCGCATCGTCCATGCCGTGTCCCGAGTCGGCGATGCTCAGGAGCACGTACTGTCCCGGCTCGATGTCCGGGTTGCCCGGCTCGGTCGCCGCGTGCACGAGCAGGTTGCGCGTCTCGATCGTCAGCGTGCCGCCGCCCGGCATCGCGTCGCGCGCGTTCACGGCGAGATTGACGATCACCTGCTCGATCTGCGCGGCATCGGCTCGCACATTCCACAGGCCCGGGCTGGTCCTCGTGACGATGGACACGTCTTCGCCGAGCAGCACGGGCAGCATGTTGCAGAGATCGTTGACGACTGCGTTCAGATCCAGCACCGATGGGGTCAGCATCTGCCGGCGGCTGAACGCCAGCAGGTGGCTGGTCAATCGCGTACAGCGGTCCCCGGCCTTTTTGATCTCGTCGACCGACTTCCGCCACGCATGATCGGGCGGCAGCTGCGCGAGCAGCAGATCGCTGTAGCCGCTGACGACGGTCATCATGTTGTTGAAGTCGTGCGCGACGCCGCCGGCGAGCTGGCCCATGGCCTCCATGCGTTGACCGGCACGCAAGCGATCCTCGGTGGCGCGCAGGGCGGCCGTCTTCTGCGCGACGCGCACTCCCAGGGCCTCGTTCGTCTTCCGCAGTTCGTCTTCAGCCTCGTAGCGCTTGTCATCCACCTGATCCAGGAGCTTGGCGTTGAGCCAAATCACACTGGACACGAGGATGATGCTGCCCATGATGATCAGCGGCGGACCGACGCGTGCGTCGTACAGGCCGGCGCGTTCACCGGCCAGGCGCATCCAGCCCAGCGCTATCGGAATGCCGATGGTCGCGGGCAGCGTGCGGCGCACCATCTTGCCGCCCAACGTGTCCCGCGTCATTACCTCCATGAGGCCGGCGCCGGGCTCGAGAAACAGGATCCCGATGCACACGATCAGGATGAGCACGGCCGTGTGCGGCGCCATCGTCGTGTACTCGCCGCCGGTGATCAGCTCGCTGACCTTGTAGACGTACCCGATGAACACCATCGTGGCGACGAACGACGCCATCAGCGCGAGCAGCTGCGCGATCCAGGCCCGGCCACGCAGCGCCGATATCGCCAGCGCCGGTCCGATGGCGGCGATGCACACCGCCGTCAGCGGAGACATGCGCCGGGGTTGAGCCGGTGCGCCCAGCCACAGCCGGTCGATCGCGAAGTCCTGACCGAACGGGACGTGCCCGAATGAGATCAGGCCCAGGACGCCGATCGCGGCGCCGACCACCACGACAACGGGAAGGGAACGCTGGGAAGACAGCAGATGCAGCGAGATTCCGGCAGCGACGAACGTCAGCGCCGTGGTGGCCATCATGGCGGAGGCCGTCGGCATCGGCTGGGCAAGCCAGGTGATGTCGAATTGCCAGCCGATGAGCACGAGGGCGCCGGCCACGATCGCGATAAACGCGCTGATTCGGGGCACGAGTGAACCGCGCAGATACGGTTGGGCCACGGCAGGCGCATTGTAGTACGCCAGTCGCTGGCCCGCATCCGCCCGGCCCAGCGGCGCCGATGGCAAGGCTAGAACGCTTCGAGTTTCCACCGGACCGTCACGCTGTGGTTGCCGGCGCGCAGCGGCGTGCCTGGCGCCGCCAGCGTCCAATGAAGGTCAACGCCTCCCAATTTCTTGCCGTTGCCGCTGAGAAAGACCTGGTTGTACGCGGACGTGCTGAGCACACCGTTGCTGCCTGTGCCGTTGGTCGCCCCGCTCGTGGTCCAGGAGACCTTCGACGCCGGGATGGCCGCGCCGCTCGGCGGGATGAAATTGCTGTCGGCCTTGATGCTGATCCGCAGCACGTTGTTGCCCGCGGCCGAGAGGTTCAGGAATGAGACGGTCGTGGCGCTCGGGCTGCCGATCGTGCTGGCGCCGACATTGGTCACCGCGAAGCCGACGGCAGCTGGAACCGAGATCCTGACGGAATCGGCCGCGGATTCTGCCGTCCATCCTGCTGACACAACGATCGTCGTCACTGTCGCGAGCCGCGCAGTAGAGCGTGACACCACGCGGAAGGCACGGAAGGCACGCACCCCCGCTCTTGCCGCGGCGCGGGCGGTGATCGGGAGGGCATTTGCGGCACGCGTCATTTGATCTCCCGCCAGATGATGGTCTTGGATTTGGCGACGACGACGAAATCGGCGCCGGTCACCGGACGATCGTCCTTGAGCTCGATGGTGCGGGACGCGAGCCCTGAGATTTCATACAGCGCCGGCAGTCGCGCGGCGTCGAGTCGGACTTCATGCGCGCCAGGCAGGACGTTGTAGAAATCGTAGGCGCCGTCGGCGCCGGTCGCCGTCACGCGTTCCGCCAGCGCGAGGACGGCGCCGGCCACGCCCTCGCCGGCATCGTATCGGCCGTTGGCGTTGCGATCCGCGTAGACGCGCCCATGAATGGCGTTCAAAGGCGCCACCATCAGATCCATCGTCGCGCGGGTCGACGCCGTGACGGACACGGGCCGAACGCGGCCATCCCAGGCATAGTCGGCCGGCAGGAGATTCGGATCGAGCGACAGGTCGTGCTCGCCGCGCGGCACGTGTGTGAAAACGTAGGCGCCGGTAGTGTCCGAATCCGCGCTGTAGGGCCCGAGCCGCACGCGGGCGCCGGCGACGGGACGGCCGGTGTAATCAAGGACAAGGCCGCGCACCTGGCCGCCTCTCGACGGCGTCGCCACGCTCCAGGACCGCCGAAGCATGAGCCGGAACCGGGGCTGTTCGGCGCCATCTGCGAGGCCTTGATAGGCCGAGGGGCGACCGTATTCGGCAAAGAGCGAGAAGCGGCCGGGCAGGCCCTGGTCCAGCCGCACGCGAATGCGATCGGCGTCATACGCCCCGGGCAGTGGTGTCGCGATCTGCAGCGACGTCTTCCGTGTCACGCGCACGTCGGTCTGGACCTCCAGCCAGTTCTGCGTCAGGCCGGCGGCGCCCCATTGGCTTGCCATCTGCAGCGTGACGTTCACGCGCCGCCCCATCGCATAGGACGCCATCGATTGCAGTTGATCGCGGCTGACGGTCCCGAGGCCCGGTTGAAAGAACTCCGCCTGGCCCCACTGGTAGCGATGAAAGAAGACGAAGGAGCCCGCGTGGACATCGACCATGGCGGCCCACAGCACATCAGTCGATCGGTTGGTCGTCGTGAACGTGCGCTCGAGCGTCAGGCCGAAGTTGCGATAGATCGGCACGTGGACCGCGACCGTGCGCCACTCGCTGCGGTCGCCCGGCCGTTCCGATCGCAGCACGCCTGCGGACAGTGACAGGTTGCGCCATACGCGAAGGCCCACCTGGATGCCGGCATCGCGCCCGGGCACTGGCGACGTCGCGCGGCGGTACGACGACTCGACGTCGAATCGCTGACCGGCGGTGTAGCGCATCCGGACGAAGGACGAGCCGTCCGCCGAGACTTCGCCATCGAGCGATACCGGCCCGAGTCGCAGCCGATCGCGATAAACGAGCAACATCCGGCGGTCGAGCGAACCCGCCCGGGGGCCGTCCAGCGACAGGCCGGGCTGCCACCGATCATTGATGAGCCAGGACACGCGAACGCCGCGCACGGGTCCGCGCAGGTCTGAATACAGATCGCCGGCATCGGCGCGCCAGCCGCGATCCGGGTCGCCGGCGGTCAGTGTCCCGTTGTCGAGCCGGGCGCCCTGACTGCCGTACGTCGCGAGTCCGGTAAATTGAACATCCAGTCCTTTGATCGATCCCGCCGCCAGCAGTTCGGCTCCCCAGTCGGCGTGCTGGACGTAGCCCACGCCCGCGATGCCGCTCAACCGGCTGGCGGCGCGCGCGGGCTGCGGCGCCTCGTTGCGCGCCAGCCTCGCGATGGCATCGCCTTCGGCGGTCCGCTCGGCGGGTGGCTTCTGAATCACGAACGTGTGCAGCGGCGCTTCGCTGGTGGTCGTGCTGGCTGGCGTCGGCACGCTCACGCGCGAGGCCAGCCAGAGCATGACGACCGCGTCAGCGAACGGGACCATTCGCCGGACCGGAGCGGGTCACTACGAGTTCGCGTTCGGCGCCGATGTCATTGGCCGCGCCGATGTCGAGGATCGCGCGCACCAGGTACCGCCCTGACGGCAGCACCGCAGCCGGCGGCAGCGCGACGCCGAGATCGCCTTCCAGAGAAGGCTCGGTCAGCAGCGTGGCGCGGGCCAAATCCACCACCGCCGCGGGCGCCGACGAGCCGGGGACGAAGAACTGGATGCGCCCCTCGATGCCGAGCGGCGCGTTGCCGTCGTTCCGCACGCGGACGACCGCGCGGTCGCCGTCGACGCGAAGACCGAGGATCGTCGCGTGGCGCTCGACGGGATCGACGTAGAGAAAGATGCCCGTGGAAACCGAGGCGACGAAGCGCACGCCCACGCCGCCGCCGGGCGCCAGCGGGTCGGGCACTTCATCGACGGTCAGCGCGCACCAGTAGCCGCCCGGCGCCAGTTCCACCGGCAGCGCCACGGTGATGCGCACCGTGAGCGTGTCCCCGCCGCCCACGGCCGATTCCACGGGATTCACCGAGGCCCACTGCGCGCATGAATGGCGCAGCGTTCCCGGTTCGCGATAGAACGACTGTTTGCCATCCTCGCTGCGCCACCAGTCTTCGACGCGGGCGCGGAAGTGCGTCCGCGCCTGATCGCGATCCATCGTCAACTGGAACTGGCGGGTGATCACCTGTCCAGGCCGCGCGGTGACTTTGATCGACGTCAGCGTCGCGCTGAACGAGGTCGGGCGCGGCGTTTGCGACGATGGCGCCAGTGACAGCGCCATCAGCCCAAGCCAGGCCAGCGATCGCGTGGGAAGCATCGGGGTCCACATCACCGCGTCTCCTAGGAGCCGATGCTTTCGACTTTCCAGGTCACGGTGAGCATGTGGCTGCCGGCCCGCTTCACGCTGGATTTCGCCCCGAGCGTGAACACCAGGTTCGTCGTCAGGCAATCGCCCGCGTCGGCATCGCACGTGGCCACCTGCGTGAACGCGGATGCGCTGAGGATGCCGGAGGCGCCGGTCGCGCGCGTCCAGGTCGCCGCGTTCCAGGACACATCGCCGGCCGTCCACGTCGTCGCACCCGCCACGGGCGGCGTGAACGACGCCGCCCCGGCCTGCACCGAAATGCGGAACTGCTTGGTCGCGGTGGCCAGCACGATGCGATCGATGGTCAGCGCCGCGGCATTGGCCGTCGTGCTGTTCGAGACATCGGCCACGGTGAACGTCACGCTGGCCGGCACGCTCACGCGCGCCTGCTCACTGACGGTTGCGGTCAGGAGCGTGGTCTGGCTGGTGTCCGGAAGGAGAACGGTGGTCTGCGCCCCCGCCACCGCCGGGCTGAGGACGAGCACAGCGACCGAGAACGACGCGAGAAAAGCGGGCTTCGAGAATCGCGCGGGCATGGTGACTCCAGGAACTTCCCCTCGCCGGACGCCGCCCCCATTGGCGGCCGTGCAGCGAAGCGGGCGACGAACAGCCCGCTCGGGAATGTCTGGGTCGCCGATATCTCAAGACCCGTGCCGCTGTTTTTGCTCCGGATCAGGGTTTGTACGGGTTTTACTGGGCCTTGTGACCGACCAAAACCGTAATCAATAGTCAGATTTGAAGGACACTAACGGACTCTAACGGACATTGAGGAATCCTCAGGGCTCGTCCGACGACTCGAGAAGCGCCAGACCCTACGATCCCGAGTCGGTGTCAGAAGCCAACGTCCACGTGTGCGGCCGGCTCCTCACGGGCAATCGTCCGCTGGCGGACGCGCGCGTTCTGATTCTGATTGGCATGGCCGTCATGTTGTATTCGATGTGGACGCTCGCGCACTTGTCTACTGGCGCTGGGGCTGCTGTTCACGCCCATCAACAACGTGGCGTTCGGCAGCCAGGAGCGGAAGCACACTAGAATTTCCTTCGTGCGCTGTCCCGCCTGCCAGGCCGAATCCTCGCCGGGCCAGAAATTCTGCGGCTCCTGCGGGACGAGTCTCGATGCCTCCAACGATTTGACGATGTCGAGCGGCGCGACGAGGCTGGCGGGGACGCCGCCTTCCGCGCTGACGCAGGCGGCTACGCCCGGTGGTGGCTGGCTCTCGGCATCGGGCTCGATCGATCACGGGCGATTCGGTCCCGGCACGGTGCTCGACAGCCGGTACCGCATCATCGGCATGCTGGGCAAGGGCGGCATGGGCGAGGTTTATCGCGCCGACGATCTGCGTCTGGGCCAGCCGGTGGCGTTGAAGTTTCTGCCGACGGCGCTCGCGACTGACGCGAAGCGGCTCTCCCAACTCCACAACGAAGTCCGCACGGCGCGACAGGTGTCGCACGCGAACGTGTGCCGCGTGTACGACATCGGCGACGTCTCGGGGCACCTGTTTCTGTCGATGGAGTTTGTCGACGGCGAAGATCTGGCGGCGTCGCTGCGGCGCGTGGGCCGGTTCCCGGAAGATCGCGCGCTCGAACTCGCGCGGCAGATCTGCGCGGGGCTGGCGGCGGCGCACGATCGCGGCGTCATCCATCGCGATCTCAAGCCCGCCAACATCATGATCGATGGCGCGGGCCGCGCGCGCATCATGGATTTCGGGCTCGCCTCGGCCGAAGCGGTCGAGGACATCCGTGTCGGCACGCCGGCCTACATGGCGCCGGAACAGCTCGAAGGCCGCGAGGTGACCGCCAAGAGCGACATCTTTGCGCTCGGGCTCGTGCTGTACGAATTGTTCACCGGCAAGCGCGTGTTCACGGCGGCGACGCTCGCGGATTTGGTGGAGGCGCAGGCGTCGGGCCGGATTACGCCGCCGACTGAAGTGGTCAAGGCGCTCGATCCGCGGATCGAGCGCGCGATCCTGCGGTGTCTCGACCGCGATCCGGCCCGTCGCCCGGCATCCGTGCTGGCCGTGTCAGCCGCGCTGCCAGGCGGAGATCCGCTCGCGGCGGCGCTGGCGGCGGGCGAGACGCCGTCGCCCGAGATGGTGGCTGCGGCCGGCGGCGACCAGGCGACGGTTTCCAGGGTGGCCGGTGCCGCGTGGCTGGTCGCCATCGGCGTCCTCATGTATGCCGTGCTGCTGATTTGCATGCGGTACGGCTTGACGGCGCGCTCGCCGTTTCCGAAACCGACAGCGGTGCTCGCCGACCGCGCGCAGGAGATTCAGTCGGCGCTCGGTTACAACGAACCAGGCCGCGATCAGGCGTGGGGTTACCTCTACGACGCGGATTATCTGAACTGGGCGAACAGTCACGGCAGTCCGGAGGCGAATTGGCGAGAGCTGGCGGACGGCCAGCCCGCGGTGGTCCGGTTCTGGTATCGCGCCAGTCCGCGGCCGCTGGTCCCGCTCAATCCAACGGCGCTGCGCGGGCCCGGTGATCCGCCGTTCGGCTCGACAAGCGGCATGACGCGGCTGTACCTGGACACGAAGGGCCGGCTGCTCTCGTTCGAAGCCGTCCCGCCGCAGACCGAAAAGGCGGCACCGGGTGCGACGCCGCCAGACTGGCCGCGTCTGATCGAAATGGCGGGCTTCGATGCGGCCGCCATCCAGCCGGTCGATCCGGGCCGGACGCCGGTGACGTTCGCCGACACCCGGCACGCCTGGCGAGCCCGCATGCCGGGGATGCCGGCCGAGATGACGATCGAGGCCGCCAGCTTTCACGGGCGCGTCGTCTACTTCGAGATTGTCGGTCCCTGGACGCGCGCGTCGCGCGACGTGACGGCTGGGAGCCAGGTCGGGCCCGGCAACGGCCCCGGCGCGATTGTCACGATTGTCGTGTTGCTGGTGATTGCCGGCATCCTGACGCGGCGCAATCTGAAAAGCGGGCGCGCCGATCGACGTGGCGCATTTCGCCTGGGCGTGTTCGTCGTGTCGCTGACCATGGCGGGCTGGGTGCTGTGGCCGCACATGGCGGACCTGTCGGTGGAACGCAACCGGATGTTCGTGACGCTCGGTCTGGGTCTCTTCCTGGCCGGCGCGCTGTACATCATCTATCTCGCGATCGAACCCTTCGTGCGGCGCAGTTGGCCCTCGACGCTCGTCAGCTGGTCCCGGATGCTGTCGGGCCGCTTCCGTGATCCCTACGTCGGCCGCGACCTGCTGATCGGCATCGCCACGGGGCTGTTGCTGGTCGTCGTGCATTCCGGCACGCTGATTCTGCCGCGCTGGCTGGGATGGCCGGAGCCGATGCCGCCGGCGGCGCTGTCGTCGGCGCTGGTCGATCTCCGGCAGTTCATGGCTTCCGTCGTGAGCGCCATCAGCCAGGGTTTGCAGAGCGGGCTGTTGACGGTGTTGCAGATCGCGCTGCTGCGGTTCTTCGTGCAGGCGGCGCTCACGCGCGTGAAGCTGACGCGCGTGCCGATCGACGTCGTGACGGTACTGGCCGCCGTCATGGTTTCCACAACCATTAGCCTGCTCGATGCGGGCGGTGAGGCCCGGAACGTCTGGCTCACACTCGCCGCGACCGAAGTGGTGCTGATCATGACGGTCGTGCTCATCATGCGAGTCGGTTTGCTCGCGACCGTCTTCGCGAATATCGTGGCCGAACTGGTGACGCGGATTCCGCTGACGCTCGATGGCTCGCGTTTCTACGCGGGACAGGGCTGGGCGGTTGTGGCGGCGCTGGTGGGGCTGGCGATTTGTGGATACGTGTGGGCGAGGAAGGGAGAGGGCGAGGGGAGGGTAGCGGTTCGGTAGCGATGTGCTGGCTATCGAACGCGGTGCCCAAGCGTTACACCACCCGGAAGGCACGGTAAGCACGGAAAACACGGATCAGGATTTGGGGAACTCCGGAACTCCCCAAAGAACTCCCGTGGCTTCCGTGCTTCCCGTGTCTCCCGTGCGGTTGGGGCTCTTCTTCGGCAGCGATCGGCTGGCTATCGAACGCGTGCCCAAGCGTTACACCACCCGGAAGGCACGGGAAGCACGGAAAACACGGATCAGGATTTTGGGGAACCCCGGAACCCCCCTATCCCCCCTTGGCTACATAACTCTGCCTTGCCCGCACCGTCAGTCCGCGCGGCTTCACCTTCACCTCGAGCTTGTGCACCAGCCCGTCGAACGTCGAGGGCGTGAAGCCGAGCAAATACTGATGGTGGAGCTCGTCGACGACGGACGCGAGCGCCGCGGCGAGATCGTCGTCGCGCTTGAGTTCGGCTGCGCGCCCGCCCGATCGCGTGGCGATGGTCTTCATGCTTTTCGTCAGCGACACGCCTTCGAATCCCAGCGCATAGATCATGACGCCGTCGCGTTCGGCGCGCGCCCGCAGGTTCGCTTCGAGCTGCGCCGGATCAGCCGGGACCAATCCGCGCGGTGACGAGAGCGAACGGCCGATGAATCCCTGGTTCTTGCCGTCGGTGTAGATGACGATGACCCGGCGATTGGGTTCGGTCTGGAGGGCGTTGAGCGATCGATTGAGCGCGCCGTAGATCGGCGAGCTGCCGTCCCGCGGCAGCATGCTGATCGAATCGCCCAGACGGTCTTTGTCGGCCGTAAACGGCGGGCCCTGAAACCACAGCGTGCCGACCATGGCGCGGTCGTCGCCGCGGAGCTGGTCGAGGAAGAGCCGGGCCGCGCGCAGCACGCGCCGTTCCGCCGCGACCATGCTGGCGCTCGTGTCGAGAATCAGCGACACGCTGATCGCCTGCGTCTCGGCGGAGAACGACGTGATCGTCTGGGGCTTGCCGTTGTCGAGGACCGTGAAGTCGTCTTTCGTCAGTCCGGAGCGGAAACCGCCGTCGCGTTCGACCACGGTCGCAAAGACCGGCACAAGGTCGACCGAGGAGCGGAAGGGCGCTTGCGCCGCGTGGGGAAGGGCGGCGCCGAGCACGGCGAGTCCGAAGGCAAGGGCAAGCCGGCGCATCTTGGTTATGGTATCGGCTTTACCGCATCGGACTATCGGGCCGGCCGTCTGGCGGCCGACTGGCAGACGATGATCGGTGCTAGACCGTTGCGCCAGCCGCGAACCGCCGCCGGCGGACCCGGCGGGCCAGGAGCAGGGCGGTCATGGCGCAGGCGAGGGCAGCCGTCAGGGCCTCGGGCCGCGCCGTGAGCCAGAAGGCGGCGAGGCCCACGGGCGCGCCCGCAAGAATCCCCGCCACGTACGCGAACACAAGGTCGTGAAGCCAGTTCAACATTCACCTCCGGACGTTCGCCTCGGCGCGTCCACCGTTCGTGACGCGGCCGCCCCGCACAATGCACGAAGCACGCCAGCACGCGTGTTTCCCTCGACGTGGTCGCTCACGTCGGCATCGTCCTCTCTGGATGTAACAACGTGCGATCGCGGTGACAGTGCGCGGCGGGACGGGCTTCGAACGGCCAGCGTCTACAATGACGAAGGCCATGCCGCTTGAAGACGCCGACGCGACGGAGTTCCACATCGAGTGTCCATACTGCGGCGAACGCGTGGACATTTACCTCGAGCCCGACATCCAGGGCACGCTCGTCATGGACTGCGAAGTCTGCTGCCAGCCGTGGCGTGTGGAAGTGACGAGGGACCGTCAGTACAGGTACGTAGACGTATCTCGTGGCGACTAGTCTGCTCGCCACAACAGGTCGACGGTCGGTCTAGCGCTTCACCAGCGCCTCGAGCCGCGCGATCAGCTCCTGCCAGCGCGACTCTTCGGTCTGAAATGCGATCAGCAATTCGTTTTCGCGGAGGCGCGCCTGGCCTTCCCGTTCAGCCGCGGCGTCGTACTGCGCCTTGGCCAGCCGCATGATCGGGCCTCGCGAAAGTTCATCGGTTGCCCGATAATCTCTGCGGCATGCGGGTCATTGGGGTTCTCGGTGTGGTGTTGGCGCTTGCGGGCGTGACGATGTCCGCGCAGTCATTCCAGGCATTCGGATTGCGGTCTCCGGCCGAATTGGTGGCGCCGGCGTTTGGCGATGACGAGATCGCGCGACTGATCGGCACGCTCGATCGGCTGCTGGCGGTCGAAAGCACCGCGGAGGCCTGGCGTGACACCGCAAGCGACGCGTTGCGACAGTTCGCGCGCCGCCTGCAGACCGGCCGCCTCTCATCCCTCCAGGAGGGCACGGTGCTGGCGCACCTCGATCAGATCGGCCGGTCGCGGCCTGACGCGACGACGCTCGTGGCCGGTCCGCGCCGGATGATCAGTGCGTTGACGGTGGGGAAGACCGCGCCCGACATCACGGGGGCGGACCTCGATGGCCGCCCGCTGAAGCTCGGCGACTTCCGGGACAAGGTCGTGGTGCTCGTGTTTTCAGCGGACTGGTGCGCGATCTGCAAAACGCAGGCGCCCTACGAACGGTTTCTGCTGGAGCGGTACGACAAGTGGCCGTTTGCGCTGCTCGGCGTCGAAACCGGCAGCAGTCGTGAGGCCGCCCGCCTGGCACAGTCAACCGGCGCGGTCGCCCACCGATCGTGGTGGGATGCGCCGGTCAGCGGCGAGACGAGCGGCCCCATTGCGGCCTCGTGGAATGTGACGGGCTGGCCGGCCAGCTACGTCATCGACGGCGACGGCGTGATCCGCTTCGTTGATCTGCGTGACGAGGACCTGCTCAAAGCGGTGCGTCAACTCGTGGACGCGCAGGTCGATCGCGACGCCCGGGCGAAGCGGGCGCGCTAGCCGCCTACTTCGTCGCGCTGCACGTGTCGGACACGAGCGTCACGCTCTTGGTCGCGAACGTCGGCAGGTCCTTTTCCGTCGGCTTCTGACCGGCCGGCAACGCTGGCTTCAGGTCAATCCGTCCCAGCATCGACACTTCGTGATTGAGGTTCGACCGCAGGTCGAGATCCTCGCCGGCGATCAGCACCAGGTACCGGACGCCCTTTTCGTTCTTGTCCTTCGCGTCCTTCCTGGCGTTGTCGAACAGGAACACCGCGGGTGTCGAGCCCTGAACCAGGCAACCCGTCAGGGTCACATCGGGCGGCGTCTTCTGATCATTGCCGACGATCTGCTGTGCCTGCGCCGGCGGCTGCTGAGCGGGAGGCGGTGTCTGGAACGCGGCGACTGACGCGGTCACAGCGACGCACACGGCGAGCGCGGTTAACGCAGTCTTCATAATAGGTGCTCCTTTCGGGGGGTCATCCTCCAGAGACCTGTACTCAAGCTCCGTGCCACCGATTGGCGCGGGTTCAGGCCCTCTTCGCGAGCGGAGTGGTGCGTCAAGTGTGCAAGATGTACCGGGCACCGGAACAAATGACCCGGTCAGCGCCCAGCGTCCTATACTTCGCGCATGTGGATTGAGCGGCTGTGGCGCGATCTCCACTCCGCGGTGCGGATGCTGGCGGCCGGACGGCTGTTCTCGCTGGTGGCCATCGTCTGTCTCGCGCTCGGCATCGCGACGAACACGACGATGTTTTCGGTGTTCGATGCGATGTTTCTGCGGCCGTTGCCGTTCAACGACCCGCAGCAGCTGGTATCGATTGCCGGCCAGAATCCCGACACGAAGCGGCGCATCAATCTCTCGCTCGATGACATGCGGGATCTGACGCCGGCGTTACATGCGATCGGCGCGACGGCCGCCTACTCCAGCCGCACATCGACGATTACGGACGGCGGCGATCCGGAGCGCATTTCGACGCAGCTCGTGACGGCGAATCTCTTCGCGCTGCTCGGTGAGACCACGCAGCGCGGCCATGGCTTCGAGCCGACGGATGACCAGATTCATGCCGCAGGCGTGGCGCTCATCAGTGATTCGCTCTGGCACCGTCGCTATGCCGCAGACGCGGCGGCGATCGGGCGCATCATCCGCCTCGATGGCGTTCCGTACACCATCGTCGGCGTCATGCCGCCGAAGTTCCAGTACCCGACTCGCAGCGAGCTCTGGATTCCGATCACGCCGGCGCTGGGCGCCTCGGGCGCCGCCACACGCGGTGTCACGTGGATCGGGCGGCTCGTGCCGGGCGCGACCGTCGAGGCTGCCAACGCGGAGATGGCGTCGCGCGTGCTGCCGGCGCGCGGGTCACGCGCCGCCCGCGCGGGCCTCGCGCGATCGCTGAGCAGTGCCGTCGTCGGCTCCGAAGAGCGGACCATCACGGGCGCGCTGATGGGCGCCACCACCGTGCTGGTCCTCATCGCGTGCGCCAACGTCGCCAATCTGCTGCTGGCGCGCGGCGCGCGTCGGCGCCGCGAAATCGCCGTGCGAGCGGCCCTCGGGGCCAGCCGGGGCCGCATCATCCGGCAGCTCCTCACCGAATCCGTCCTGCTCGCGCTCGTCGCGGCGGCCGTCGCGCTGCCGCTGGCGTGGTACGGCATTCATTGGGTGCACGAAGCCGTGCCCCCGACCGAACCGCTCGGTCCTTACTACGTGGATTGGTCGCTGGACCTGCGCACGTTTGGTTATGCCGTCGGCATCGCGCTGATCACCGGTGTGCTATTCGGGCTGGCGCCGGCGTTCGACGCGTCCGGCCGCCACTTACTCAATCCCTTGCGCGAAGCCACCGGCGCGTCGAGCAGCCGGCGCACCCGCGTGCTTCATCACACGCTCATCGTCGTGCAAATGGCGCTGGCGCTCTTGCTGTTGGCCGGCGCCTCGATTTTCGTCCGGACGTATGCCGGCCAGCGAGGCATTGCGCTCGGCTACGACACTGCGCATCTGATGACGATGCGCGTGTACCTGGCGGGCACGGCGTACGACTCGGCAGAAGCGCGCATTCGCGTGGTCGACCAGCTCGCCGACAAACTGCGCGCGCTGCCAGGCGCGCACGCGAGCACGGTGACGGACCTCGTGCCGCTGGATGACCAGGGCGGATCCGACGCCGCCGTGGCCGTGGAAGGGCGCGCCTACGAAGAGGGGAAAGAGCCGACCGTGCAATACGCGGGCGTCGGTGGCTCGTGGCCGGAGACCTTCGATGTGAAGGTCGAGGGCCGCACGTTCTACGACGCCGAACTGCAAAGCCAGACGCCGGTGGCGATCGTCAATCGGACGCTGGTCGACACGTTCTGGCCCGGACAGGATCCGATCGGCAAACGCTTCCGCTTTGCGGAGGACGACAAGAGTCCGTGGATTTCCGTGATTGGCGTGGTCCCGGACATTCGCACCGTCAAGCTCGACGAGACGGCGGGCACGCCGCCCACGGCGTACGTGCCGCACCGGTTCGTGTCCACGCGCAACTGGGGCATCGTCGTGCGGACGACGGCCGGCCCCGAGTCGGTGACCGGAGCCGTGTCGGCGGCCGTTCACAGCATCGATCCGTCACTGGCGCTGTTCGACGTATATCCGATGGAGCAGGTGCGCTGGCTGAGCTACTGGATGTACGTGATGTGGGGCACGATGTTCGCCGTGTTCGGCGTGATCGCGTTGTTCATCGCGGCCGTCGGCGTCTACGGCGTCATCTATTACACGGTGGCGCAGCGGACGAAGGAGATCGGGCTGCGCGTCGCACTCGGCGCCGGCCGCGCGCAGGTTGTGGGCCCGATGCTGCGCCAGGTGGCGCTGCTGTCGCTGATCGGCATCGGCATCGGCCTGGTCGGCGCGTGGGAGATCAATCCGATCGTGGCGAACCTGCTGCTGAATGTGCCGCCGACCGACCCGCTGAGCTTCGCGGTCGTGTCCGTACTGCTCGCGGCCATCGCGCTCGTCGCGACATGGATCCCCGCCTGGCGCGCGTCGGCCGTGAATCCGCTCGTTGCTCTTCGCGCGGAATAAGACGAAAAGAAAGATTGAACCTTGGGGGGCCATGGGGACCATGGAGCGTCGGGTCTAGCGGCCGCTGTGCGGCCGGTGATGGAAACGAACGAGGCCCAACGCAAGAGCCAGGTAAATCTCTTTCTCGAGAGTGTTCTTAGGTCGTTTCGGCCGCGCGCCGATCGCGTCTGCGCATCAGCGTGACGTACGCCGCCGGCACGAGATAGAGCGTAACCAGCGTCGAGAGCGTCAGGCCGCCGATGACGGCGAGCGCGAGTGGTTTCTGCAGTTCGGCGCCGGCGCCCAGGCCGAGCGCGAGTGGCAACAGACCGAACAGGGTGCACAGCGTCGTCATCAGGATGGGCCGCAGGCGGATCCGCGCGGCCTCGAGGACAGCCTCCTCAATCGGCAGTCCTTCAGCGCGGCGACGTTCCGCGAAGTCGAGCAGCACGATGCCGTTCTTGACGACCAGCCCGACCAGCAGGATGAGGCCCATCGCCGATGACACGTTGAGGTCCGTACCCGTCGCGAGCAGCAGCGCCAGCGCGCCGCCGATCGACAACGGCGCGGCCGCCAGAATCAGACCGGCGGCCGTGAACGTGCGGAACTGCACGACGAGAATCACGAACACCAGCACGACCGCCAGCGCGAAGACGACCAGCAGTTCGCGGAAGGCGTTGCGCTGCGACTCGTACTGGCCGCCGACCTCGTAGGTGTAGCCGACGGGGAAGTGGATGTCCGCCATGGCCGCGCGAATCTCGTCCACCGCGCTGCCGAGGTCGCGGTCCTCGAGGCGGGCGCTGACGAGCGCCATCTGGCGCAGGTTTTCGCGCAGCAGTTCCTCCTGGCCGTTCTGCTCAGTGATGGTCGCGAGCGCGCCAGCCGGGACCAGTTCGCCCTTTGCGCCGCGGACGGGCGTGTTGGCGAGCCTGGCCGGATTGAAGCGATACGCGTCCGGGTACCGCACGCGCACGGGAATCGACCGGTCGAGCAAGCGCAGGTCCGTGGCCACGTCGCCCGACCACGCGTCACTCAGCTGCGTCGCCACCTGCTCGACGGTCAGGCCCAGCCGGCCGGCCTTGACCGGATCGACCTGCCACGTGACTTCCGGATTGCCCTGCTGCGGGCCGACCACATCCACGACACCCTCGATCTTGCCGTCGATGCGCTCTTCGATGTGCTCGGCGATCTCGGCCAACGTGTCGGGATCGTCGCCGAAGACCTTGATCTCGATCGGCTCGGGGTTGCCTTCGAGGTCGCCCAGCATGTCCTGCAGCAGTTGCACGAACTCGATCTCCGTGTCCGGCACCGCCTCTTCGAGCTTGTCGCGCAGGTCCGAAATAATTTCGTCGGCGGATCGATCGCGCTCATTTCTCGGCTTGAGCCGCACGAGGATGTCGCCCGTGTTCTGCTGCGTCGCGAACAGTCCGAGCTCTGAGCCGGTGCGACGCGAGAACGTCGCGATGTCCGGGGTGTCCTTGAGAATCGCCTCGACCGTCCGCAGGCGCTTGTCCGTGTCTTCGAGCGCCGTCCCGGCCGGCGTCAGGTAATCGATGACGAAGCCCCCTTCATCGGCGGCCGGCAGAAACCCCGTGCCCACGTGCTGATAACCCAACCATGCGCCGGCGACGAGGACAACCAGAGCGATCGCGACCAATGCGGGACGCCGCAGCCAACTGGGGAGAGTCGAGACGTACGCGCGCTCGATGCGGCCGGCCTGATGTGGGTGCGCCACCGGTGGGCGGCGGCGATAGACCGCGCGGCTGAGCAAGGGGATCACCATCAGCGCCAGGACGAGCGAGACGAGCACGGCCACGGACAACGTCAACGACAGCGCGCGGAAGAACTGGCCGACAACGCCGGACAGCAACCCGAGCGGGGCAAAGACCACCACCGTTGTCAGGGTGGAACCGACGACCGGGCCGACCAGTTCCTGCGTGGCAGCCTCGACCGACGCCGCGCCGCCGCCTTCGCTCAACCGCCGATGAATGTTCTCGACCACGACCACGGCGTCATCGATGACCAGGCCGATCGCCACCGCCAGGCCGCCCATCGACATGAGGTTGATGGATTCGCCGAGCAGCCGCATGAACAGAAACGTCGCGAGCACCGTCAGCGGCAGCGTGCTGGCGGCGACGATGGTGAGGCGCCAGTTGCGCAGGAAGAGCAGCAGGACGAGGATCGCGAGCACGCCGCCGATGACGATCGCGTCGCGCACGTTGGTGATCGCGCTCTGGACGAATTCGGCGAGGTCGTATTTCTTCGTCAGTGTCAGGCCGGCCGGCAGGCGCGTGACCAGGTCGTTGATCGCGCCTTCGACGCCCTCGCGCACCGTGAGAATGTTCGCGCCAAGCTGCTGCGAGACCGCGATCGACGCCGCATCCATGCCGTCGGCGACGATCAGCATCGTCCGGTCTGGCGCGCCGGGCCCGACGGTCGCGAGGTCGCCGACGCGCAGCGTCGAGCCGTTCTTGACGACCACCGGAGTGGCGGTGATGTCGGCGGCCGACTGCCACAGTCCTGACGCGAGGACGAGATGCTGCGTCCCGCGTTCCGTGTACCGGCCCGCCGGCGCGAGCACGTTCGCCGCCTTGAGCGCCGCCGCGATGTCGTCGATCGTCAGCCCCGCGGCGACCAGTTTCGCGGGATCGGCGATCACCTCGATCTCGCGCGTATCGCTCGACAGCACCTCCACGCGGCCGACACCCGGCACGCGGGAGAGCGCCGGGCGCATCACGTAGAAGCCGTAGTCGCGGAGTTCCGACGACGACAGGCCGCCGGTCACGTCCATGATGAAGAAGGGAAATGCGGTGGGCGTGAGCCGATCGACCGTGATCTCCGTGTTGTCAGGCAGGTCGCCGCGCGATTCAGCCACCCGGTTTTGCACCTGCTGCAGCGCGACGATCATGTCCGTGGACGGCTCGAACTGCGCGGAGATTTCCGCCGCGCCACGGAAGGTGCGCGAGCGCACGCGCCGGATGCCGGGCACTTCCATGATGGCCTGTTCGAGCGGCCGGGTGACGGTGAGCATCATCGACCGCGCCGGTGTCATGCCCGCATGGCCGATGACGACGACACGCGGAAACTGCAGCGGAGGGTAGATGTCGCTCGGAAGGGCGACACTGCTCATCGCGCCGGCGACCGCCACGGCGGCGGTCACGAGCAGAACAGCGCGCGAGTGGCGGGTGGCGAGTCCTGGGAGATTCATTTCTCGATCGTGATCGCCGCGCCGTCGGGCAGCCCGTCCTGGCCGCGCGTGATGACCAGGTCGCCGGCCTTGAGGCCGCTCTTCACTTCGGCCAGCTCGCGCGTCTGCACACCAAGCGTGACGGCGGTCTTGTGGGCTTTGCTGTCCGATCCGGCGACGAACACGAACGTCTCGTCGCCATCGTGGACCACTGCGGCCGCCGGAATGACCAGCGTGCTTTTGCGCTCCTCCGCGACGATCTGGACCTCGACGGGCGTGCCGACGGTCAGGGTCGATGGTTTCGTGAACGTGATGCGCACATCGGCGGTCGCGCTGCCGGTTTCGACCGCGGCCGGTTTCGCGGCCACGACCGCGGCTTCGCCGTCGCCGCCGCCCGGTCCAATCACCCTGACCGCATGGCCCACCTGCAGACGCTGCAGATCGGCCACTGGGACGGCCGCCATCACCTGCAGATCTTTCGGGTTGATCACGCGGAGGACGGGATCGGTCGTCGAGGCATCCACGATGTCGCCGACGTTGTGCCAGCGCTTGGCGACGACTCCGGCGAAGCGCGCGTGCACCACGGCTCGATCGGCGAGGGCGGCCGCCGCGTGCGCCGCGCTCTGTGCCTGGGCCAACGCGGCTTCGGCGTCGAGTTGCTCGCGGCGGGCCTCTTCCACTTCCTTGCGGGCGGCCACGCCCTGCGTCACAAGGCCAGACAGCCGGACCACCGCGGCTTTCGCGAGGTCGAGGCGGGCGACGGCCTGATCCACCGCGGCCTTCTTGCCGGCGACGTCGGCCGCCAGCGTGGGAATGTCGAAGCGAACCAAGACGTCGCCGATCGCGACGCGATCACCTTCGACTTTGTTGATCGCCGCAATCCGCGCGGGCTCCGGCGCCGTGATGACCCAGTCGGCCCCGGACGCTGGCGATACGGTGCCACTCACGTCGATCGTGGTCGAGATCGCGTCCATCTTCGCCGCTTCCACTTCGACGGGCACCGCTGCCGTCGTCTCTGCCTGTTCAAGAGCGGGTTTGGCGCAGGAGATGGATAGGAGGACGGCGAAGAGCGCGGCTGGGACTAGCGATCTCTCGATAGACCTCTCTTCTGTCATCGTCCCACTCCCATTGCTCGTTCCAGATCTGCCATGGCCGACTGGAAGTCGAGCCCGGCCTGCAGCGCGCGCTGGCGGACTTCGCGTGTTTGCTGCAGGGCCTGCAGCAATACCGGGAGGCCGGTCTGGCCCGAGTTGTAACTGTCTTGCGCCATGCGCTCGAGCGTCTGCACGCGTGGCAGGCTGTCGTTCTGGTACCGCTCGAGCTGCTCGCGCGCGGCGGACGCTTTCGCAACGGCTGCGACGATGTCGGCGCCGACCTTCGAGGCGAGGGCGCCGCGCTCCGCGCGGAGGCGAGCCAGTTCCGCGTCCTCGACTTCCACCGCGGCACGATGGGTCGTGAACACTGGAACCGTGACGCCGAAATTCACGCGCCAGCCGAAGCGGAACTCAGGCTCGGCGTCGTAGGTCAGCGCCGCCCCCGCGGTCAGATCGGACCGCCGCAGGGATTGCGCAAGCGCGCGGCGCATCTGTTGTTCGGCGATCCGCCGGTCGAGTAACGCCAGCTCAGCGTTGCCGCCCAGGGCCTGCGCGACCGCGGCGTCGGCGGACGGAAGCTCCGTGGTCATGAAATCGTCCGCCAAGGTCAACACGGTCGTCGCCGGCTGGCCAAGCAGGGCATTGAGCGCCGCGCGTGTCGCGGTGACCTCACCGCGCGCGCCGGTCACTTCGTTCTCGGTATTGATGACGACGAGTTCGGTCTGGACCACTTCCATCTCAGGCACATCGCCCGCGTTGAACCGCGCGCGCGAGGCGTCACGCGTCCGCACGGCCAGCGTCCGGAGATCTTCGGCGATCGCCAGACGCCGGTCGGCGGCGACGGCGCCGTAATAGGCCTGTCGGACATCTGCGCGAACCGCGGCGATCAGGCGCGCCACCTCAGCCTCGCTGGTTGCGACGGCTGCGTGGGCCAGATTGAGCCGCGCACCGCGTTTGCCGGCCAGTTCAATCGGGAACGTGCCGGTGATGGCCTGCCGCGGGGTTTCGCGCTCCCAGTCAAACGTCAGTTCCGGATTCGGCCGTTCACCCGCGACGCCAACGCCGGCGACGCTCACCGCACGGGCGAGCCGGGCGGCTGCGATCGAAGGATTGGCTTCGACGGCACGCTGCGTGGCGTCACGGAGGGTCAGTGGACCAGTGGCCGGCGCTTGCGCCGAGACCAGGCCTGGCGCCGCGGCGATCAGCCACGCCGCGACACTGGCACAAACGCAGGATCTGGCACTCATGAGGCGATTATGGTCTCAGGAACGACTCCGGGAATGGATTCCGGGAATCCATTCCCGGAATCGTTCCTGATTACCTGATGGCGATAAACCAGCCGGCGATAACAGGACCCTGGGCGCGTCCGCGGCCTGTTGGAGGCGGCGCGCCCGCAGCCGGCGCTGGCGCGGGACCGCGCTCCGGCTGAAACAGATAGACGTGGTGCGTGTTCGTGTCCACGCAGATCGTCTTGGCTCCCGCCACGGTCGCGACCGTGGCGACGACGGTGTACTTGTCAGCCGAGTCCTGGTGGACGACGGTGACATTGCCCTCCTGGCCGTTCGGGATGTACATCAGCTTCTTTGCCGGGTCCCAGCCTAGCGCATCCACGCGGCCGCCGTTCTTGATCGACGCGACGACCTTGCCGGTGGTCGCGTCAACCACCACGGAGGTCCCGCTGCAGCCGGAGAAGATGCGATTGGTCGCCTTGTCGTACGCAATACCGGTTGGCCCGTCGCACGGCGCAATCGGCCACGACGCGATCGCCTTCCACGTCTTGACGTCGATCACCTGAATCGTGTTCGTGCCCTCGTTGTTCACGAAGATGTGGCCCTTGCCGTCGGCCGCGGCGCCTTCAGGCAGGCGGTCCTCGAGTTCGACCGTCGCGACGACATCGCCTGTCGCGGGATTGAGTGCCCACAGCGTGCCGGGATTGCTGTGGTTCGTGAGAATGATCTTGTCGTCGGCCTCGTCGTACATGATGCCGTCGAGCCCTGGACCGATCTTGATCCGTTTGATCTCGGCGAAGGTCTTCAGATCCAGCATGCTCACTGTCTGATCGCCGCTGTTCGTCGTGAACAGGTGACCGGCCTTGGTGGCGATGCCGGCGCCGTGCACGCCCGGTGTGTTCTGGATGTCGAAGAGCACCGTGCCGGTGGCGCCCTCGACGACCATCACGTGCGTGGAGCGCGACACGAATACCCGGCCCGTGGCCGCCTCGACGGCCACATAGTCGGTACCGCCGTCACCTTTGATGTCGAATTTCTCAACCTTAAAAGCCGGCGCTTGACCGAGGATCGTGCCGCCCACTGCGGTGGCCACGAACACCACGAGCGTCAGAAAAAAGCGTTGATTCATAATGATCCTCCCAGCCCGAGCCTCACAGGGCCACTATTACCGAATTATTCCGGGAGCGATTAAGGATCGTTAACGTGCCAATCGTCTAGCGGAATGATACGGACTTTTTCTTTGTCGGCGCCCGTTCAAATCGTTTCGGCCGCAGTCGGACCCCGGTAGAATCACGGCCCGTGAGCCGGCCCAGACTCGGCGTCGTTCTCAGCGCCGGCGGCCTGCGCGGCGCCGCCCACCTGGGCGTGTTGCGGCGCCTGATTGCCGCCCACGTGCCGATCGACGTGATCGTCGGCACGAGCGCGGGCGCGATCGTGGGCGCCTACTATGCCGTCGTCGGTATGACGATCGACGAGATCATCGCCGACGCGCCCCGGATGCGGCTGCGGCACCTTCTTATGCACGGGCTCTCGCTTCGGGTGCCGCAGCGGGCCACCGACTGGTTGCGATCGCGCTGTGGCATCCTGCCGGCGCGGCTCGCGGCGCTCGACAACGCGGGGTTCGACCGGCTGCACCACGGCGTCACCGGCTTTGGCGTGGTCTGTCACGACGTGCGCACGCGGACGCCGTGGTACTTCTCGACGGCTGAGTCTCACGGCGTGACGGTCGCTGCGGCCGTCAAGGCCAGCGCCGCCGTTCCGGTCGTGTTTCCGCCGCGATCGGAATGGGTCAACGGCCGTGAGCTCCGGCTGGTGGACGGCGGATTCAGCGACGGCGTGCCGATCGAGTTCGCCCGCCGTGCCGGCCTCGACGCCACCCACGTGCTCGTCTCCGACTGCCGGCGTTCGGGGGGGCCGGTTCGCATGGACGATCGGCTGATCTGCCTTCGTCCGACGCTGCGCGGCGTCGGGGCCTTCTCGAAGGTCAGCTTCGACCTCGAAGGCGCAGTCCGCGCCGGCGAGCAGGCGGTGACGGATCAGGTGATCGACCGTTTGCGCGGTTGGGTCAAATAGACGTGGGTTTACCCAACGATTCTGCACCTCGTCGCCCCTTCACGGTATGTCGTGACGCCCCCGTAGCGATTCCTTGATAGACTGACCGGGTCAGAAGTGAGCCCGTCCGCGTTCGAGTAGTGCCCGCCAAGGGCGCGCGCAACCCGGCCTCAACATGGCAGCGATCAAGCCGGCCGACAAAGCCGCCTGATCACGCCGGCCGATTCAATCGGCCGCTCAAAGTTGAGGAGGGTTTGTGGTCCATCGTCCGCTCGACATGAATCAGTTCGAATTCGTGATCGTGTCCGGTCTGCGTGCCGCGCAGCTCATGCGCGGATGTACGCCGCGAGTGGTGAAGTCGCTCAAGCCCATCACGACCGCGCAGCGCGAGGTTGTCGAGGGCAAGATCGTCGTGTCCTGGAAGGCCCCGACCAAGCCCAAGGGCCGGCCGGCCCTCGCCGATCTCGTCCGCCTCTAAATCAAGCACTCCGTCAGTCGTCGACCCGTTCGCCCGCCTTCGCCCGCCTTCGCCAAAGGGCGGCGACGGCGGGGCGAGATGGTACGATTCCCCGTCGTGCGCGGGGCTTCAACCGGAACACATGTGGTCGTCACCGGCGCGGCCGGGTTCGTGGGCGCGCGCACGGTGCAGGCCCTCGGCGAGCGCGGCCAGGCCGTGGTGTCCGTCGACCGCATCGATCGCTTCGGCACGCGCCCGGAACATGCGTCCATCGACTTCGGTACCCGTGTCGACATGGATGCGATCGATGCCTGGCTCGCCAAGCACGGCTCCGAGGTGCGCGCCATCGTGCACATGGGCGCGTGCACCGATACGCGCGAGACCGATCGGGCCTACCTCGACACCGTGAACGTCTCGTCATCCCGTCAGTTGTGGAATCGCGCGGCGCAGCTGGCCGTGCCGTTCATCTATGCGAGCAGCGCCGCCACGTACGGTGCCGGGGCGGCCGGGTACGACGATGACGAGGCGCTGATTCCGACGCTCGAACCCCTCAATCCTTACGGCGACTCCAAGCAGCAGTTCGACCTGTGGGCGCTGGCCGAAGAGCGCGCCGGCCGGCGGCCGCCGAACTGGACCGGGCTGAAGTTCTTCAACGTGTACGGCTTCGGCGAGCGTCACAAAGGCCCGATGTCGAGCGTCGTCATTCAGGCCTTCGATCAGATTCGCGATCGCGGCCGCGTGCGGCTCTTCAGGAGCCACCGCGAGGGCGTTGCGGATGGCCATCAGGCGCGCGATTTCGTGTTCATCGACGACGTGGTCAGCGTGCTGCTGGCGTTAGTCGATCGGCCGCTCGCGCGGGGCATTTTCAACCTGGGCAGCGGCCGCGCGCGGACGTTCCTCGATCTTGCGCACGCGGTCTTCTCGGCGATGGGGCGGCCGCCCGCGATCGAGTTCATCGACACGCCGGCGGATCTGCAGAAGACCTATCAGTATTTTACCGAGGCGCCGATGGCGCGGCTCCGCGCCGCTGGCTACGCGAAGACGCCGACGTCTCTCGAGGACGGCGTCGCGTCGTACGTCAAGGACCTCACCGCGGCGGCGACGGTCTGATGGCGACAGCGGCCCCGGACACGCCAGTCAGCCGGTTATCAGGATGGGGTGGGACGTCTGTCGCCGGCGTGGAACGACGTTCGGAAGATCTCGAAGCGATCACCTGTGATGTCGCGCTGACGCGGGGGCTGGCGCGGTCGTACGGGGACTCGTCCTTGCCGCCGCCCACGCATCCGGTCGCGGCCGGAAGCCCGCTGGCCGATCGCCTGCTGGCATTCGACGAGACGACTGGCGACCTGCGCGCCGAGGCCGGTTATGCCTTGCGCGACTTGACCCGCCGGTTCCTGCCGCGCGGCTGGGTCATTCCGGTGTCTCCGGGCACGCAGTTCGTGACGCTCGGCGGCATGGTCGCGGCCGACGTGCACGGGAAAAATCATCATCGCGACGGCACGATCGGTCGCCATCTGCAGCGTCTGCGGATGCGCGTCGGATCCGGCCGCATCGTGGAATGTTCGCCCGCCGACGAGCCGGCATTGTTCTGGGCGACGGTCGGCGGCATGGGCCTCACCGGCCACATTCTCGAGGTGACCCTCCGCCTCGTGCGCGTGTCGTCGCCGTGGATCGCGGGGTTTTCACGCCGCATCTCCGACATCGACGAGTTCGTCGTCGCGCTGAAACAGTCCGCCAGCGACTGGCCGTACACGATGGGGTGGATCGACTGCCTCGCGCGCGGCCGGCACATGGGCCGTGGCGTGTTGATCTGCGGGCGATGGGCGACGAAGGACGAAGCGCCGCGCCACTATCCGAAATCGCTGCCGCGCGTGTTTGTGCCGTTCGTCTGTCCGTCGTGGGTCATGGGCCGGACGGTGGGCCGGGTCTTCAACGAGTTCATCTATCGCCTGCACCGGCGGCACGGGCGCCTCAAGATGCTTCATCCCGAGCCGTTTTTCTATCCGCTCGACGTCATCGAGCACTGGAACCGGCTCTACGGCCGCCGCGGGTTCACGCAGTATCAGTGCGTGCTGCCGGACTCGGCGGGACCCGGCGCGGTTCGCCGTCTCGTCGAGATGCTGTCAGGGCTCGGCGGCGCCAGTTTTCTGTGCGTCATCAAGGATTGTGGCGACGAGGGGCAGGGGATGCTGTCGTTTCCAAGGCGTGGCGTGTCTATCGCGCTCGACCTGCCGATTCGGGACAATACGCAGAGTTTGGTCGACCAGCTCAACGAGTTTGTCGTGGCCGCCGGCGGCCGTGTCTATCTGGCCAAGGACGCGTTCACGCGCGCGCAGCATTTTCAGGCGATGGAACCGCGGCTGGCGCGATTTCTGGCGGAGCGGCGCCGCTGGGATCCCGAGGGCGCGATCCGAAGCGCACAGTCGGTGCGCCTGATGGGAGATCGACCGTGAACGTAGTCGTGCTGGGTGCCAGCAAGGGAATTGGCCGGGCCATCGCGCGCCGCTTCGCCGAGCGCGGCGATCGCGTCTTTCTGCTCGGCCGTCAGGCGGAGGATCTCGCGCGGAGCGCGAGCGACCTCGATATCCGCGGTGGCCAGGCCGTCGTCGCCGGAACGGCGCGATGCGACCTCGAATCCCCCGACACGTTCGCGCCTGCGCTGGCGGCGGCCAAACAGGCCCTCGGCGATCTCGACGTGGTCGTCGTGACAGCGGGTGAGTTCGGTACCCAGGCGGCGCTCGAAACGGATCTCGAACGCACGCGTCACCTGCTTGACGCGAACTTCACCGGGACCCTGCTGTTCTGCGAGCACGCTCGCGCCCTCCTGCTGCCGCGCGGCGGGACCCTCTGCGTGCTGAGTTCGGTGGCCGGCGATCGCGGCCGGAAGCCGGTGATTCTGTACGGCGCGACCAAGGCGGGACTGTCGCATTACCTCGAGGGTCTCGACCACAAGTTCCGCGCGGCCGGTCTCAAGGTCGTGTGCGTGAAACCCGGATTCGTGAAAACCGGCATGACCGCCGGCCTGAAACCGCCGCCCTTTGCGACGACGCCCGAGGCGGTCGCGACGATCGCCGTGCGGGCGATCGATCGTGGCACGCCGGTGGTCTACGCCACCGGGATCTGGCGATGGGTCATGTTCGCCATACGCATGTTGCCGCGGGCGGTCATGCGGAAGATCGAGTTCTAAGAGCAAAACCTAACCGTGAAGTAGTCAAGCGCTCCCAACTTGCCCATGATCCACCGTTCACTGGAGATTCCCATGTTTGCCAGCCGTTCCCGTCAGTTCACGGTCGCTGTGCTCGGCCTCGTCCTGGCCGTGCCGCTGCTCGCGTCGCATGCGCCGGCGCAAAAGCATCCATCGATCGCATCCTTCTTGAAGCCGGGCCTGCCGCTCGAGCTCGTCTCGGCGCGCAAGGCCGATCGCATCGCGTGGATTGCGTACGAGGCCGGCCTGCGCAATGTGTTCACGGCCGCCGCGCCGGCCTTCGCGCCTGTGCGTGTCACGTCGTTCATGAAAGATGACGGGACAGACCTGACGACGCTGCGCATCTCGGACGACGGGTCGTCGATCGTGTTCGTGAGAGGCAGTGCGCCGAACAATCAAGGATGGGTCGCCAACCCCGATGGCGATCCGAACGGCGCCGAACGCGCGATCTGGGCCGTCCGCACGGCCACCCCGGGCGCCGCGCGCCGGCTCGCCGAGGGCACGAATCCCGAAGTGTCGCCCGACGGTAAGTACGTCGTGTACGTGAAAGACGGGCAGCTCTATCGCGCCTCGGTCGCCGCGCCGGCGGTGGCCACGAAGATCGAAAAAGGCGAGGCGCCGTTCATCAACGCGTGGGGCCGGAACGGCGGACCGCGGTGGTCACCTGACGGCACGCGCATCGCGTTTTCCAGCAACCGCACCGATCACAGCTTCATCGGTGTCTACGACTTCAAGACCAACAAGGTCAGCTACGTCGCGCCGAGCGTCGATCGCGACACGAGCCCGACGTGGTCACCCGACGGCAGGCAGATCGCGTTTCTGCGCCGGCCCGGTCTTCCGTTCGGCCAGCAGTCGACGCCGGGATCCGGAAGCGGATTGCCTGACACGACGGGTGGGCGCGGTGGTGCGGCAACGGCCGGTGCGCCTGGTGGTGGACGAAATGGTGGAGCGCCAGGCGGAGGGCGAGCAGGAGCTCCTCCGGTCGTCGCGCCCGGCGGCGCTACGGCGGGGCAGGCGCCGGCCACTCCGCCTGCGCCGGCCTCAAACGCGAATTCGCCGGGCCTCTATCGTGCGACGCTGCCCGGCGGGCACACGCTCGCGATCATGATCGCGGACATGACGACCGGCGAAGTGAGAGAAGCGAAGGAAGTCTGGCATCCGGAAACCGGCAGCGCGTTCGGCAACCTCAACAACATCACGTGGGCTGGCAGCCAGTTCATCTTCACGCAACTCGCGAAGCCGACGGACGAATCGAACAGCTACTACTCGCTGAGCGTGTCCGGCAAGACACCGCCGGTGCAGCTGACGACGACGGTGGGCATCATTGAGGACGCGACTGCGGCGGCGCTGTCGAAAGACGGCACGATGCTCTACTACTGCAGCAACACGAACGACATCGACCGCCGCCACATCTGGGGCGTGCCGACATCGGGCGGAACGCCCGTGCAGATCACGTCGGGCGATGGCATCGAGAACGTGCCCGTGCCGCTCGCGTCCGGGACGCAGGTGGCCGTGCTGAGCGCGGATGCGAAGCGTCCGATGTCGGTGGGCCTCTGGCCGACGACGCCGACACCGCCGGCGACAGGGCAGAAGGCGCAAAAAGTCATCTACCCGACGCTCGGGCCTGACTTTCCGATGTCGTCGATGGTCGTGCCGACCAACGTGACGCTGAAAGCCGAGGACGGCGTCGAGTTCCACAATCAGCTGTTTCTGCCGGCGGATCTGAAGCCAGGCGAAAAGCGGCCGGCGATGATCTTCGTGCACGGCGGGCCGCAGCGGCAGATGCTGCTCGGCTGGCACTACCTCAGCTTCTACCACGTGTTCTATGGCGTGAATCAGTGGCTCGTCTCGCAGGGCTACATCGTCATGTCCGTGAACTACCGCAGCGGCGTGGGCTACGGCCGCGCGTTCCGGCAGGCGCCCGAGGTCGGCGCGCGCGGCAACTCGGAATATCGCGACGTCCTGGCGGCATCGAAGTGGCTCTACGCACGCCCGGATGTCGATCAGCAGCGATTCGGCATCTGGGGCTTGTCGTACGGCGGCTTGCTGACGGCTGAAGGGCTCGCGCGCAACTCGGACATGTTCAAGCTCGGCATCGATCTCGCCGGTGTGCACCTCGAGGGCAACTCGCTCGACCCGTCGTCGACGTCCTACAAGGCGTCGTCGATCTCCGAGATCGACAAGTGGAAGTCGCCCGTGCTGCTCATTCACGGCGACGACGACCGCAATGTCAATTTCGCGCAGACGGTCGGATTGGTCCAGCTGCTGCGCGCGCGCAACGTGTACCACGAACTGATCGTGTTTCCGGACGACGTGCATGAAACGCTGCTGCACAGCCGGTGGTTGTATACGTTTGACCGGATGGAAGCGTTTTTGACCAAGTTCTTTGGGGAGTACGCCGGCAGCAAGTGAGACGAACAAACCGTGAAGCAGCGAAGAAGTGGAGTGCCTTGGGTTTGGGTTTACCCAAAACACAAGGCTCCACTCCTTTACTGCTTCACGGTTAACGTCTTCAGTAATTCACCCGCACGCGATATTTGAGCGCAACGCTGCCATCCGCCGCTACTGGCAGGTTGAACTTCGCTGCCCACGCGTCGGTCTTGGTCCACGCGTGCGACGCCCGCTGCATCGTCCAGCTGCCGCCGATCGGTTCGTTCAGCTCCACCGAGATCGGGATCGCCTTGTGGTTGCGCAGTGTGACTTCGAATTCCACCTCATAGGTGTTGTTGGAGACACGCTGGAAGTCGGTCTGTTTTCGCTCGCAAATCACGTCGAACGCGTTCCCGATCTTGAGATTGATCGTTTCGTCTTTCGGCGTGTGATCGATGCGGTCCTCGCCGACGAACTGCAGGCCCCCGCGTGAGTCGGCCTGGTAGACGCGGATGGTGCCCGCGGGCATCGGCATGCCGAGGCCGGATTTCTCGTCGTTCTTGAGCTGGTAATAGACCTGCACGACCTCTTTCAGTGGCGAGCCCGGGTGCCGGAAGTTACGGTAGTAGAACTGCTGGCCGTCCACGACATAGCGCTTCACCACGGGAAACGACGTCGCGTTGAGCATGCTGACCTGCTTCGTCTCGGCGTTGTTGATCGTCGTGCGCCGGCCGAGCGTGTAGAGGTGGTAGTCCGAGAAGGACTCCTGGGCCATCGGCGCGGCGGAGGGCGCGGGGGCATCCTTCGCCATGGCGAAGTTCAGGGAGGACATCGCCGTGCGCACGCGGTTCAGATCCCCCGCCACCAGCTGCAGCGTCGCGTTTCGAAACGATGTGCCACTGCCATTCTTCACCGTCACCCAGCCGTCGAGGTCCGCCGCCTTGTCGTCGCGCGCGACGGTCAGCACATAGTCGGCGTTCCAGGCGAGCTGGCCGGCCAGATACGACGCCTCCACGCGATGGCGAAGCGCGCCCTCGTTGTCGAGCGTCCAGATGAGCGTCGGGCGCGAGAAGAGATTGCCCGGCAGCTCAGGAAAGCGGATGTGCGTGGCGGACATGCCGGTGACGATCTCGCCGTTGATCCGCCAGACCGGTCCGTTGTTGTTGCTGATGAGGTGGGCGACCACTTCTTCCTCGCGGCCGTCCCTGGTTCGCACGAGCGTCACATCGCGCCCGACGTACTTCTGGAGCAGCTTCGCCGGTTCGAGGAGGTCGTATTCGTAGTTCTGCTCGAGCACGCCGACGCGCGCCGGCTCGGTGAGGGACCGGAAGTGCACGGTCGCCGGATTGACGGTGGCCGCGATGTCCATGAAATGCAGGTCTGACGTCCCCTGCGCCAGCGTCACGTTGCGCGTGTCCCGGACCAGGGCGAGGTCGGAGTTGTAGACCGTCACGGCCAGATCGACCTGATCGTCGAGCGTGCTGGTGCCCGGCGTCTGCGCCTGGCCCGGCGAGGTGGCCGGCCCACGACGGGCCGTTGTGGGCGCTGCGAGAAACGTCAAGGCGAGAAAAAGAACGGACGACCCGGACAGGACACGTAGGGACATGGGGAGGCTCCTTGTAGATAGAACGGAAGGGCCGCAGAAGCTTGCAGGGGCCTGCGGGGTGCAAAGGTGCAAAGGTGCCAGGGTGCCAGGGTGCGGAGACCGGATGCAGCACCTTTGGCACCCAAGCACCCTGGCACCTTTGCACCCTTGCACCTTTGGCACCCTGAACTAACATTCCCCCATGCTCGCATCACTTGTCTTGGCGTTCGCGTTGATCCAGACCCAGGCGAAGCCGCCCGCGCCCGTCACTGTCATCTTTGAGACCGAACTGGGTGCCATCACAATGGAGGTCGACGTCGCGCACGCGCCGGTGTCGGCGGCGAACTTTCTGAAATACGTGGACGGCAAGTTCTACGACGGTGGCGTGATCAGCCGATCCGTGCGGCCGGACAACACGGTGCGGCACGATGTCGAGATTCAGGTCATCCAGTTCCAGAGCGACCCGGCGCGACGCCGTGAGCTGTTTCCGGCGATTCCGCTCGAGCGCACGACGGTCACGGGCCTCAAGCACCTGAACGGCGTGCTCTCGATGGCGCGCAGTACGGCCGACACGGCGACCTCCTCGTTCTCGATCGTGATCGGGGACCAGCCGTCGCTCGACTTCGGCGGCGCGCGCAATGCGGACGGCCAGGGATTCGCGGCGTTCGGCAAGGTCACGGCCGGCATGGACGTGGTCAAGAAAATCCAGGCCTCGCACACCGCTGAGACGGGAAACACTGAGACGCTCGACCCGCCGATCAAGATCATCAGCGCTCGGCGGAAGTGAACGTTCCAAGAGCAAACGTGAAGAAGTGAAGCCGTAAAGGGGAGCCTTGGGTTTTCCCAAAAAACCACTCCACTCCCTCACTACTTCACGGTCTATTTTTCCCCCTCGATAGTCAGCCCGCCCTCGTCCGTCGCGACGACACGGAATCCGTGCCCGTTTCCGCACGCGAGTTCGATCTCGGTCGCCACGGCCGACTCCTTCGTCACCGTCAACGCCGCCCCGCAGTCGTTGTTCCGGCACGTGAAGAACGCGATGTCGCCGACGATGTCGGGTGTGAGCGGTCCGTCCTGGCGCTGCTTCCAGCACTTTGCGCAGGGGAAGCAGACGAAGTGCGAGGTGTCAGGGACGGTGGCGAAGCCATCGCCGCGCTTCCACGCGCCGACACCGGCCGTGTCCATGAAGGTGAAGAGAACGGGCTCGTCGCAGTCGGGACAGGTGAATGCGGGCACGTGACATCTTGTCCCATTCCATCGGTGGATAGGGCACACGTTCGCGCACGAGCGAACGCGAGTGCGCCACGCGACGCGAGCCACAATCTGCCGCTGGTGGTCCAGGCGGCGGATTGTGCGAACGAGCGTGTCAGGGGTCCGGGGACGAAGTCCCGGATAATAAACGTCATCATGCTATGATGACGCCATGCGGACGATCATCGAATTGCCGGGTCCTCAGCTCGACGCGCTGGACGCCTGGTGCCGCCGCGACGGGATTTCGCGGGCGGAAGCCATCCGCCGAGCGGTCGCCGCGGCGGTGGGGCAGCAGGCCACGGCTGCGCGCTCAGCGGCCTTCGGCTTGTGGCGCGGCCGGCCTCGGCCCGACGGTCTCGCCTACCAGCGCCAGATCCGCCGCGAGTGGCGATGAAGGCGCTGTTCGACACCAACATTCTCATCGACTATCTCAACGGCGTCCCAGCCGCCCAGGCCGAGTTCGATCGCCACCGCCGGCGCCTGATCAGCGTCGTCACATGGATGGAAGTCCTGGCCGGCGCGCACAACCCAGCCGAGGAGGACGTCATCGAGATGTTTCTCAGAGACTTCACAGTGGTCGAAGTATCGCGGCCGATCGCCCGCGAGGCCGTCGCGATTCGCAAAGCGCGCCGCGTCCGCCTCCCCGACGCCATCATCTGGGCCTCGGCCCGCCACGAATCCGCTCTGTTGGTCACGCGGAACACGAAGGACTTCCCGAAAACGGAACCCGGCGTCAGGGTTCCGTATTAACACCATTCCTCCCTGCAACTTACCTCTGACCTTTGACCTGTGACCTCTCACCTGAAGTGGCTCCAGTCTCTGCTACTATCCGTCTCTGTATCCAGGGGGATCCGCCATGAAAACCATTCTTGCCACCTGTGTCGCGATTCTGACGCTCGTTGCCGTGCTGCCGGCTCGCCAGGCAGTCGTTCGGCGCTTCACTTTTGACGATTTCTCGCGCGTCAAGCGCGTCGCCGATCCGCAGTTCTCGCCGGACGGCAATTCGATCGCCATCATCGTGTCCACGCCCAATCTCGATGAGGACCGGTACATGGCGTCGATCGAGGTCGTCGACATCGCCAGCGGCAAAATGACGACGGTCGTCGATGGCGCGAAGACCATCAGCGTGTCGTTCGAGCGCTGGGCCCCCAACGGCCAGCAGATCGCCTATCTCGCCAATGTCATGACCAACGGCACGATGAAACCGCAGGTGTTCACCGTGTCGAGCAAGGGCGGCGCGTCGAAGCAGGTGACGACGGCGCCGTCGGGCGTGCAGCAACTGGCCTGGTCGCCTGACAGCAAGACGATTGGATTTGCGACCGCGGACGAGCCCGAGAAGAAGGCCGGCTACCAGAAGTGGAACGACTCGTTTGAAGTAATGCCGAACGACAATTTCCTGACGACGGCCACGTTGCCGCCGACGCACGTGTGGATGGTGCCCTCGGCCGGCGGCGAAATGAAACGCCTGACCTCCGGTGCGTGGACGCTGCCCGTGTCGCGGCCGCCCGGCGCGCCGTCGTCGATGATTACGTGGACGCCAGACGGATCGTCGATCGTCTTTGCCCGTAACGGCGGCGGTGGAGCTGGCGGCGGTGCTGGTCTCCAGGCGGTCAATGTGTCGACGGGTGCGATGACGGCGATCGGCGTCGGCGGATCGTTCCCGGCGTTTTCGCCGAAGGGCGACATGATCGCGATGCAGGGCGGCGCGATCGCGCAGGTGACGCCGAACGGCATGGTGGTCGCCCCGCCCGCAACGACGGCGGCTCCAACGGCGCAGCCGGCCACGCCGCCCGCCTCCGCCGCTGGTGCGGCGACGGTGGGTGCCGCAGGTGCCGGAGCTGGTGGTGGTCGCGGCAACGGCGGCGGCCGCGGCAATGGCGGTGGTGGCGGCACTCGCAGCGTGACGCAGGGTCTCGATCGGCCGGTGCAGCGCGCGGTGTGGGCCGCCGACGGCAAGTCCCTCATCATTGGCGGCAACGATTCGGAACGCGTGTCACTCTGGCAGGCGCCGCTCGACACGACGCAGGGTCCGCTCAAGAAGATCAACACGGGCGAAGTCAGCCCGAACTCGTCGTTCTTTGTTGACATGTCCGTCAGCGCCAAAACTGGTGCGATTGCCTTCGCGGGCACGTCGCCCACGCGGCCGGGCGAACTCTATTACATGGCGTCGCCCGAAGCGCCCGTCAAGCGGCTCACGAGCGTCAACGACGAGATCGCGTCGATTCCGCTCGGCAAGTCCGAAGTGATCACGTTCAAAAACGACGACTACGAACAGAACGCGATTCTGACGTTCCCGCCGGATTTCAACCCCTCGAAGAAGTATCCGCTCGTGCTCCTCATTCATGGTGGTCCCGCGGCGGCGTCGCTGATGACGTTCAGCGCCGGCGCGCAGCTGATGGCAGCCAAGGGCTGGCTGGTGCTGCAGCCGAACTATCGTGGCAGCGACAACCTGGGGAACCGGTTCCGCGGCGCCATCAATGGCGATGCGGGTGCGGGGCCCGGCCGTGACGTCGTGGCCGCGATCAACACGGTGAAGGCGCGCGGCATCGTCGACGAGACGAAGATGGGCGTCGGCGGATGGTCGTACGGCGGGTACATGACGACCTGGATGCTCGGCAACTATCCGGACATGTGGAAAGCCGGCGTGGCCGGCGCGGCCGTGACCGATCAAATCGATCAGCAGAACTTCAGCGACGGCGCCGGCGCGCGCGGCGGCCAGCCGTACCTCAATCCGCAGGCGATGGAGAGCGTGCGCGTGCAGTCGCCGATTACGTACGCCGGCAAGATCAAGGCGCCGACGCTGATTCTCGCGAACACCGGCGACTATCGCGTGCCGATCACGAATTCTTACAAACTGTTCCACACGATTGCGTCAGCCGGCACGACTGTGAAGTTCTTCGCGTATCCCATCTACGGGCACAACGCGACGGACCCGGTGCGGCAGCGCGACGTGCAGGAACGCTGGGTCGGCTGGCTCGAGAAATACCTGAATGAGCCGCCGGCGGCCGCCAGCGGGCGCGGAGGACGATAGATCGATGCCGGGTCCGATTTCTGAGTTTGTCGATCGCCACTATCGCCATTTCAACGCGGCAGCGCTGAAGGACGCCGCGGAGGGCTACATCCGTCACATGGACGACGGTGGCGCGATGCTGCTGGCCATGGCCGGCGCGATGAGCACGGCGGAACTCGGCGTGTCGCTCGCCGAGATGATTCGCGCGGGCAAGGTGAGCGCCATTTCGTGCACGGGCGCGAATCTCGAAGAGGACATCTTCAATCTCGTCGCCCGGAATCACTACGAGCGCATTCCCCGCTATCGCGAACTGACGGTGGCCGACGAGCAGAAGCTCCTCGAACGCCACCTGAATCGCGTGACCGACACCTGCATTCCTGAAGAGGAGGCCATGCGCCGCATCGAGCGCATCGTCGCCGAGCGCTGGGTAGCGGCCGACAAGGCGGGCAAGCGCGCGTTGCCGCATGAGTTCCTCTACGAGGTGCTGCTCAGCGGCAGCCTGGAGCAGTTCTATCAGATCGATCCGAAACACAGCTGGATGCTCGCGGCGGCCGAGCGCAACCTGCCGATCTTCGTGCCCGGCTGGGAGGATTCGACGCTTGGGAACGTGTACGCGGCGTGGTGCATCCGCGGCACGGTGAAGAACGTGTCCACGATGAAGAGCGGCATCGAGTACATGATCGCGCTCACCGACTGGTACAAGAAGACGTCAGCCGCGCAGTCGATCGGCTTCTTCCAGATTGGTGGCGGCATCGCCGGCGACTTCCCGATCTGCGTGGTCCCGATGATGTCGCAGGACCTGCGCATGACCGACGTCAAGCTGTGGGGTTACTTCTGCCAGATCAGTGATTCGACGACGAGCTACGGGTCGTACTCGGGCGCGGTCCCCAACGAAAAGATCACGTGGGGCAAGCTCGGCCCGGACACACCGTCCTACATCATCGAATCGGACGCCACGATCGTCGCCCCGCTGATTTTTGCGAAGGTCCTCGGCTGGTGATAGTCGCCGTCCGGATGTAATCCAGCTTCGGAAACAATCGCGCCAGATACGCATTGCCGCCCGTCGCGATCTGTTTCTGATCGGGCGCTTCGCCGTACTGGGCGAAGACACCGTCCATCACCGCCAGGCCGGTCGCGACTTCGCCGAACGGCGCATACCCGTCCTGGTCGAGTTTTTTCGAGTTGTCGCCAAGATTCACGAACACCTGTGTTGACCGCGTGGTGGCGATGGCTCCCATCGCAAACGTCAGCCGTCCGCGCGTGTTGCTCATTCTTGCGCGGTCACTCGCCATCGTCGCGGCCGCCCACGCCTTGGTGACCTCCGGGTCGCCGTTGATCCCGAACTGCACGACGTAGCCCGGCACGACGCGGAAGATGCGGCAGTCGTTGTAGAAGCCGGCCTTGACGAGATTGTAGAAACGGTCGGCCCCCACCGGCGCCCATGCGCGGGTCACGCGGACCGTAAACGGGCCAGCCGTCGTGTCGAATTGGGCCACGAACGTGGCCGGCGCCGTTTCCGTGAGCGCCGCTGGATTGAGCAGGACTGGCGAAGCGGCCGGCGGCTGTTGACCAGCGATCGTTCCGGCGACCCATGCGCACGCGATCGCCATCGTGATCATGCCGCGCCCGCGGGTCATGGATTCCTATCCTAGTGTTCTGAGAGAGCCTCTTACCTAACGTCTCGTCGCTCCCGTCGCGGCTGGCGCGCTAAACCGCGCGACTCGAATCCCGGCCGCATCGAACAGTTCCAGCATCTGGCCGGCGATCCGGTAACGGCGCGTCGCCTTGAGGGCGTTCAGGAACGCGCTCTCGGCTTGGGCGAGATCCTTGCACGCGACCAGCGTGCCGCCGCTCGTCAAGGTCATGGCAGAGTCGCTCGTCGTGTAACTGCCGACGAGGCGATTGCAGCCGCTCGAGCCGGCATACGAACCGCTCGACGCATCGTCGGGCTGGAAGGTGAGCGACAGCTCGCGGCGTGGATCGGCTGGCGCGGTGACGGCCTGACCGCCAAGCGTCGTCAGACGCCAGGCAGTGCCGGCCAGTGACGCGTTCGTGTAACGCGGCGCGCACGACTCTCGCGGAACGAGGCGTTTGAACTTTCTCACCACCAGCGAGCCGCCGGGATCGCCGGATCGGCCGGCGCCCGGTGTCGCGACGCCTTCGATTTCCGCCACGACAGATGCACCTGGTTCCGGCCGGGCCTTGACGTACGCCGCCGCGAGATCTGCGGCGGCACCCTGGTCGGCCACCGACCAGCGTTGTCCGGTGGAGCACTCCACAAACGTGCCGCGGTCGGTCATCGAGTACGCGCCACGCATCGTCGGCAGGTCCGCCGTCAACGGCTTGAACGCGGCTGCGTGCGTGAGATCGTTGGGCAGGCGCCCTGGCAACGGCTTGACGTTGACGTCGACCTTCTTGAGCGATCCGTTCGGCCCGATCGTGAACATGTCGAGCGCGTCGCCTTCTCCCTTGAGCACGAGCACCGTGCGGTCTGAGGACAGCACCCAGGACCCGATGTCGTCGCTCGTGCCGGTGGTCTCGCGGTCCGTCACCGTCGCGCGCATGAAAAACGAATCGTCCGGATACAGATTGAGCTGGTACTGCATCTTCGGGCAGTCCGCGCAGATGTACGAGCCCGTGAACGTGGCGGGGAGCGTCGGGAGCGGATTCACCTGCGGCCGCACCGCCGCCACCACGGCCGCGGAGGCCGCCGTTGCCGCGGAGGCCGCCTGTCGCACCGTCGCGGCGCCGGCTGCCGTTAATGCCTGCCCCGTCGTCGGGGCCTTGGCGGCGAGTGGAACCGCCACTTGCGTCAACACCAAATCCGCGCGCGTGCCGTGCCCTTGCGTGAGCACCAGCGCGGTATCGAGCGACGTGAAGAGCACCCGGTCGCCGTCCTTGATCGTCGCGCGCATGGCGTATCGTCCGCGCGCATCAATCGCGCCCAGCTCGTACGCCAGCTCGAAGCGGATCGGCACCTGGCCGGGATGCTCGATTCGCGCCGCCGTCACGACGGGCGTCGCATCCGCGCGCGTCACGTCTTCGAGTCGAAGCTCGAGGACCGCCGATGGCGGCAACGCAATCTTTTCGCGGTAGGTGACCGAGCCCGAGACCTTTGCCGCCTGCCGCGCGGCGAGCGTGGGCGCCGTGAGTACGAGCGCCAACAGGACAAGAGTCTTCAATGTCTTCATATCTTTTATTCTCGGCCGGTACGCGCCGGAACCCCACCATCAGTTCTGTGATCACAAAGTTGCAGCCCCAAAACCAGCGTGGTATACCAGCGCAACCCTTTTCATCGTGAGGAAACCACGTATGCCTGCTCACGTCAGCCGCCGGTTCACCATTCGTGTCGCCGCAGGCGCGTTCCTCTCGATGGCGTGTCTGATGACCGTTTCTGCCCAGCGCGGCGGGGGACCGGGCGGTGCCGGATCCCAGACGACACAGGCGGTGGGCAATCCACGGTTTGAGTATGTCGGCCCGAGCAGTGCGGGACGCATCGCCGCCGCCGCGGCGGTTGTCGGCAAGCCCGGCACGTACTACGCGGGCGCGGCGTCCGGCGGCGTGTGGAAATCGACCGATGGCGGCACGACGTGGAAACCCACGTTCGACGGCCAGTCGTCGCAGGCGATTGGCGCGCTCGCCGTCGCCGAGAGCAATCCCAACGTCGTGTGGGCCGGCACCGGCGAGGGCTGGGCCGTGCGCGACATGGACATGATGGGCGACGGCATCTACAAATCCACCGACGCCGGCGAGACGTGGGCCAAGATGGGCCTGCCGGAGAGTGGGCGCATCGGGACGATCGTCATTCATCCCACGAACGAGAACGTCGTGCTTGCGTGCGTGCTCGGCCGTGCGACTGGCCCGCAACAGGAACGCGGTGTGTACCGTACCGAAGACGGCGGCAGAACGTGGCAGCAGGCCCTCTTCGTGAATCGCGACACCGGTTGTTCCGGCCTCCAGTTCTCGCATCAGGATCCGAACACCGTCATCGCCGGCACGTGGGAAATTCAGCTGCAGACGCACATCCTCGAGAGCGGCGGTGTGGGCAGCGGCATCTATCTGTCGCGTGACGCCGGCAAGACGTTCGCGAAGGTCACGCATCCCGGATTGCCGAAATCGCCGTACGGCAAGACGGATGTGGCGATCGCGCCCTCGGATAAGAACCGGATGTACGCGCTGATTCAGACGGGCGCCGACGGCGTCAAGGGCCTCAAGTCCGAAGCACAGGGCTCGCTCTGGCGATCGGACGATGGCGGCACGACCTGGGCGAACGTGAGCTGGGATCGACGGCTGATTGGCCGCGCGGGTTACTACATTCGCATTCGCGTGTCGCCGGACGATCCGAATCACGTACTCATCGCGAACAGCACGCTGTGGCGATCGCGCGACGGCGGCAAGATCTGGACGAGCGGCGGCGGCGGGTGTGGCGACTGCCACGACATCTGGTGGGACACGACCGCGTCAATGCCGGGTCACTACATCGTGACCGGCGACGGCGGCATGGGCATCTACGGCTCGCCGAGCAATCCGACGGGCAACACGTCCGTGTCGCTGCCGATCGGGCAGATGTATCGCGTGACGATCGATCAGCGTTTGCCTTACTGGGTCTATTCGGATCGGCAGGATGACGGTTCGATGCGCGTCGATAGCTCGAGACCTATAGTGCCGGGCAATGTCCCCGCGTACGCCGCGGCACCCGCCTCCGCGCCTGCTGGCGCTACGGCGGGGCAAGCCCCTCCAGGTAGAGGAGCGGGTGCTGCCGGCGGCCCGCCCGCTGCGGGCGGGGGTGGAGGTGGCGGTCGCGGCGGTGGTGGTGGCGGCGCGAACGCGGCGCCGGCCGAGCAATCCATGCCCTCCTGCGAATCCGGCTACACCTATCCCGAACCGAATAACTCGCGCTTCGTTTGGGGCACATGCTACGCCGCACATGTCGCGACCTACGACGAGACGACCGGGCAGACGCGATCGGTCAGTCCGTGGCTGCACACGCTCGATTCCGATCCGGTCAATTTGAAGTACCGCTGTCACTGGTCGCCGCCGCTGGCGATCGACTGGTTCGACAACTCGGTCTATTTCGGGTGCCAGCTGATCTTCCGCTCGACGAACCGTGGCCAGAGCTGGGAGATCTTCAGCCCCGACCTGTCGACGAAAGATCCCAGCCGCATCCGCTTCTCCGGTGGCGTCGTCGGCGACAACCTCGGCCAGTTCTACGGCGCCGTCGTGTCCGCGATCGCACCCTCGCGGCTGCAGCGAGGCGTGGTCTGGGCCGGCACGAACGACGGCAAGGTCTGGATCAATCGCGACGGCAAGACCTGGGTCGACCTGACGAAGAACGTGCAGATGCCTCCGTGGGGCATCGTGCGCCGGATCGATGCGTCGCACTTCGATCCGGGCACGGCCTACATGGCCGTGGACTACCACCTCGTGGACAACCGCGATCCGTATCTGTTCAAGACGGCCGATTTCGGTGCGACCTGGACGCGCATCGACGCGGGCCTGCCGAAGGGCCATCCGCTCGATTACTCACTCGTGGTGACCGAGAACCCGAATCGCAAGGGCATGCTCTTCGCGGGCACGGGCCACGGATTCTTCTATTCGAAAGACGACGGGAAGACGTGGACGCAGTTCAAGGACAAGCTGCCGGCGGCGCCCGTGAACTGGATTGAAGTGCCGAAGAATGCCGCGGAAGTGGCGGTCGCGACGTACGGCCGCGGGCTCTGGATTCTGCGCGACCTCTGGAAGCTCGAGCAGGACGATCAGCTCGAGCAGCCGGCGGAGTTGAAGCTCTACAAGCCGCGCCCGGGCATCCGTCGCGCGAGCACGGGCAGCGCCGAGTTCGTCTTCTCGCTCGCGGCCGCGCCGACGATGGCGATCACGATGGAGATTCTGGCCACGGATGGATCCGTCCTGAGCACGAGCCAGATTCAGGGCCGTGCGGGCATGAACAAGGCGTCGTGGAACCTGCTGACGAAGTCGTCCGACCGCCCGGTGTTGCGATCGGTGCCGCCCGACAACCCGCACATCTGGGACGCGGGCCGGTGGCCGGCGCACGAGCGTCCCGTGACCCACTGGGGTATCGGATCGCAGAACTGGCAGCCGCGCGCGGCGCCCGGCAAATACACGGTGCGCCTCACCTATAACGGCAAGCCGTACACACAGCCGTTCGAGGTGTGGCGCGACGTCATGCTGACGGCGACCGACGTCGATCTACAGGCCAGCACGTCGCTGCAGCGCAACATCGTGAAATCGATTGACGACGTGGTGGACAAGATCAATCGCATCGAGATCATGCGCGAACAGGTCGAAAAGCTGCGCGCGAATCCGGATCTCAAGCCCAACGACACGGCCCTGGCGGCGCTCTACGACAAGATGTACCAGACTGAGCTGAACTACCTGACGCGAACGGAGATGCACAGCGACGACAAGTGGTACGTCGAGAAGTACAAGATCTACATGAACCTGATCTGGCTGTTGGGCGAAGTCGGCGGCGGCGCCAGTGACGTGGCCGGCGGCGTGGCGTACGGGCCAACCAGTTCGTCCTTGAACGTCTTCGAGGACCAGCTCAAGGAATTGAACGCCGCCAATGCGGCGTTTGCGAAGCTGATGGCGGAGGTCGAGGCGTTCAACAAGGCGAATGCGGGGAAGGTGCCGGCGATCTCGGACAGGATCGGCGGCGGGCGGTAAGGCCGGCGGGCGGCCATCAAGCCATTTCGCTCTCCGTTGCCGCGTAGCCCGTCACGCACCGAGGCGGGGCCGGCCTCACGACGCCAAATACGGGAAAACTGAATCAATGGGTCGCGGTAGACCGGCCAGCGTATAGTTGGTTGGCCATCGCCTGCGAGGAGGCCGCCGTGCCCGCTCGGAACTCCCGCAGGTTCGTTCAGCCGTTCGCCGCTGCCGCCGCCGTTGCCTTGGGCATCGGCCTCTCTGCCCAGGCGCCCGCTCCGGCACCACCCCAACAGCCGGCGCCCGTCTTCAAAGCCGGCATTTCGGTCGTGCCCTTGACCGTGACGGTGCTGGACAAGAACGGTGTGCCGGTCAAGGACCTCAAGGCGTCGGACTTCACCGTGATCGAGAACAAGCGGACGCGCGAGATCGTGAACTTCTTCCCCCAGGAGTTCGTGCCTGGGCCGGTGCCGCCGGATCCGACGACGATCAACCGCGTGCGCGACGAGACGATCGCACCCGCGACGCGGCGGACCTTCCTGATCGTGCTCGCGTTCGGGCACATCGAGCATCCGACCAACGCCCTGGAAGGCGCCATCGAACTCGTGCGCCACCGGCTGCTTCCGCAGGACGCGGTGGCCGTGATGGGATTCCATCGCGCCACGACGTTCACGACGGATCACGAGCGCATCGCGCGGATCCTCGAGCTCTACCGGAAGGATCACGAGGGTATCGTGTCGGACATCAATCATTTCCGCACGATGTCGCGCGCTCCGGTCGTCCGGGTTCCGACAGACCCGCGCGCGATACACCCCCTTCCGCCGAATATCAGCGCCCCGCCTGGCGGTGCCCCGATTCCGGATGCGATTCTGAAACGCATCGACGACATTTTTGCTGGAGCGGCGGCCGTGGGTGGCCGACCGAGAGGCGACGGGTTCCTGAGAAACACGACCGACATGTTGCTGGGCATGAACCGCGTCACTCCCGTGGTGGATAAGCCCGGCCAACGTCAGGAGACGTTTGAGGAGATTCATCGACAGCTGCGCGCGTCCGGGGATGATCTGACGGATCAAGTGCTGATCAGCACGCGGCTGAAGCTCTACGCGGGCCTCGAGTATCTGCGGTACCTCGATGGGGAGAAGCACATGCTCTTCCTCTCAGGCGGCAAAGTATCCAAGGAACTCATGGACGCTCGGCCGATCGCCGGCGGCGCCCTTGGAAAGGCACCGGCCGACGCGCCGCTGATCGAAGGCGGCGGCGTCGCCAGAAATGCCGACGACGCTCAAGTGCTCGCGAAGCGCGCGGCCGACGCGCGCGTCACTATCGATCTGATTGCCACCAATGGAACGGCGATCAAGGCGGAAGACAGCGGCGAAGCCGCTGGACGGATCGTGGCGGAACTCACTGGTGGCTACTACACGAGTCTCGAAATGGCTGTGGACGCGGTCGGAAAGATCGATCGGGGCTCGCGGTTCTCGTATCTGCTGGGGTATACGCCGTCCGACTCCACACTCGATGGCCGGTATCGCGACGTCGACGTAAAGGTGAATCGTCCCGACGTCACTGTGCGATTCCGGCACGGATATTTCGCGGCCGCCGAGCCTTCGCCGCTCGAACTGGAGGCCCTGGTCAAGAAATCGCGCATCGATATGGCGCTCACGTTTGACCAGGTCGCAAAGGACATCCCGCTGCAGGTCGCGGCGACGCTGTTGCCTCAGATGGGCATTCAGGCCACCGCGCGCGTGGACATCACGATTGACGCCGCGCCGCTGGCCATGGAGCTCAGAGACGGCCGGCGCCGCGGCCAGGTCGAGCTGCAGATTTACTGCGGCGATGGCACGCAGGCGGTGATTGGCGAAGCTGGCCTGACGATCGACCTCGACGCCACGGAACAGCAATACCAGCAGTGGCTGCAAGCCGGTATCCGTCGCACCGTGAGGGTGCCCTTGTCAGGCGTGCTGAAGTACGTGAAAGCCGTCGCATACGACTACGGTTCAGACCGGGTCGGTTCGGCGATGCTCACGGTCAAATAGGTCTACGGTCCACAGTCCAATGAAGCCCATCGCGATAATCGTGATTGGAGGCCTGGCGCTCATGGCGCAAACGCCTGCGCCGCAGGCGCCGGTGTTTCGGGGCGGCACGACCGTCGTGCCCATTACCATCACGGTGCTCGACAAGAAGGGCGCACCGGTCACTGACCTCAAGCAGTCGGACTTTACGATTCTCGAAGACGATCGCCCGCGCGAGATCGTCAACTTCTTTACGCAGGCGTTCCAACCAGGGCCCGTGCCGCCTCAAACACCAGGCGCGCTGAATCGGGCCCAGCCTTCCAGTCAGCTCATCCCCCAAACCCGACGCACGTTCCTGTTCGTGCTGGGGTTCGGCCGGATTCAGTACCCGACCCGCGCGGTTGACGGCGTGCTCGACTTCGTGCGGCACAAACTGCTGCCGCAGGATCTCGTGGCGGTGCTCGCGTTCAACCGGGCCACCGAGCTGACGACCGACCACGCACAGGTCGAGCGTTTTCTCGAGCGCTACCGCGATCAGCACGAGAAGGTCGTCTTCGACATCACGGAGTTCCGCGCCAGGATTCCAAGAGGCGTGCCCAAGCCGCCGCTTCCGAAGTGGATTCAGGATGAAATCGATGCGATCTTCAGTGCGGCGTCGGCGAGTCCCAGGAACGGCAAGCCTTCCGCCTCAGCACCGGCCCAACCAATGAGGAGCGCGACAGACATGCTGCTGGGTATGACGCGGGTGCAGCCGCTCAACGAGAAACCGTATCAACGCGCGGCAACGTACGAGGACATTCGGCAGAGCCTGTATCGGGACTTCAACATCACTGTCGCCGACGCGGTGACTCTCGGGAGCCTGATGAAGGTCTACGCCGGCATCGAGTACCTCCGATATCTCGAGGGGGAGAAGCATCTCGTCTACCTCGGGTACGGGTTGGTCGTTCCCGAGCCCGGGGTTGGGATCTGGGACAAGCAGGATGAGGACCGCCTCGCGAGGAGAGCCAGCGACGCACGTGTGGTGCTGGACATGATCCACACTGGCGGCCCGGGGACGGGCACGCTGACGATTCAGGCGGCCGAACACATGACCGACCTTACCGGCGGATACTTTACTGGGCTCCGGTACGCGAACGACGCCCTGGCCATCGTCGATCAAGGCACACGCTTCTCCTATCTGCTCGGCTACGAACCATCGAGGCCGGAATTGGATGGCAAGTTCCGCCGCGTCGTCGTCAAGGTCAACCGGCCGGATGTGACCGTCCGGTTCCAGCACGGTTACTACGCCGCCGAGGAAATCGCCCCGATTCAATTGCAGGACCTCTTGACCACTTCGCGCCTTGACGCGGCCGCCGGCATCGCTCAGGAGACCAGCAGCATTCCCGTGACCGCCGACGCCGTGATGCAGCCGCGCATGGGCGTGCGCAATGAGATTCGAGTCGACATCAGGATCGATGCCGCCCAACTCGCGCTCACCGCCGTCGGCGGGGCGCATACGGGCCAGATCGAGATCCAGATCTATGCCGGTGACGCCAAGGAGCACGTCGTCGGCGAGTGGAATCAGCGTGTGGATCTGAGCGCGACCGACGCGACGCATGCCGACTGGCTCAAGGCGGGTATCCACCACGTCGCCCGCGTCGCTGTGAGCGAGAAGCCCAGGTACATCAAGGTCGTGGTCTATGACTACGGATCCGATCGGCTCGGGTCGGCCATGATCACGGTCAAATAGCGAGCGGCTCGTGAGCGAAGGCAATCAACAGCGGATGCGCTGCGCCTGGTGCGGCGACGATCCCCTCTACGTCCGGTATCACGACGAGGAGTGGGGCCGGCCGGTCCATGACGATCGGCGGCTGTTCGAAATGCTCATCCTCGAAGGCGCGCAGGCCGGACTGAGCTGGATCACGATTCTCCGCAAGCGCGCCGCATACCGGCGCGCGTTCGATCGCTTCGATGCGCGAAAGATCGCAAAGTACGGCGCGGCCAAGAAGCGCGCGCTCCTGGCCGACGCCGGCATCGTCCGCAACCGCCTCAAGATCGACGCGGCCGTCACCAACGCGCGTGCGTTTCTCGCCGTCCAGAAAGAGTTCGGCAGCTTCGACACCTACATCTGGCAGTTCGTCGGCGGCCACCCCAGGATCAACCGCCCGGCGGCCCATCGCGGTGTGCCGGCCAGCACGCGCGAATCCGACGCGATGAGCCGCGACCTCAAGAAGCGTGGATTCCGGTTCGTCGGCTCGACCATCTGCTACGCCTTCATGCAGGCAACGGGGATGGTGGACGACCACGTACGGACGTGCTTCAGGCGATCCTAATTGGAGCCCGGGGTCTTCAGACCCCGGGGCCCCCAATGGCCCGGGGTCTAAAGACCCCGGGCTCCATCAAGAAGGTCATAGCGTATAGTTGCCTCGCCAGCCCGCGAGGAGTGCCCTATCCGTGCGTACGCCCCGCCGGTACGTCCGCTCGATCGCCCTATCCGTTCTCGTCCTGAGCGCCATCGTCGGCTTAGCCGCGAGGCCGCAGGTGCCGGTCGGTCAGCAGACCCCGCCCGTCTTCAAAGGCGGCACGCGCGTCATTCCTCTCACCGTCACGGTGCTCGATGCCAAGGGCCAGCCTGTCAAAGATCTGAAGCCGTCAGACTTCACCGTCATCGAAAACAAGAAAGTCCGCGAGATCGTCAACTTCTTTCCGCAGGAGTTCACGCCCAGCCTGATGCCGTCAGCGCCCGTCGAGGCGGCCGCGAATCGGGTGCGCGACGATCTCGTCGAGCCGCAATCGCGGCGCACGTTTTTGATCGTGCTCGGCTACGGCCGCATCGAGCATCCGACCAAGGCGCTCGAGGGTGCGGCTGACTTCGTCCGGCACAAGTTGCTGCCGCAGGACGCCGTGGCGGTCATGGCGTTTCATCGCGTCACGAACTTCACGATCGATCATGAAACCGTCGCGCAGATGCTCGATCGCTACCGGGCGGCGCACGAAAAGCTCTGCTTCGACATCGACGAGTTTATGGTCATGTCCCGTGGCGGGGCGGGTCAGGGCACGGGCGGGGTAGCGATTCCCGGCAAATTCCTCCGGCGAGCCGATGAGATTTTTCTCGGGCCCAACGCCCCGGCCGACGGCACGCCCACGTCGATGTCACTGAGGAACACGGCGGAGCTGCTGTTCGCGATGAGTCAGGCCCCGGCGGTTGTCGACAAGCCCGGGCAGCAGCAGGAAACGCTCACCGACATCCTGACGAGCCTGCACGACTCCGGTGACGAACTGACGGACGCGGCGCTCCTGAGCACGCGCCTGAAGCTCTATGCCGGCGTCGAGTACCTGCGGTATCTCGACGGCGAGAAGCACATGGTGTTCTTCTCGAGCGGCGGCATGGCCCGGAACGCCGACGATGCGTACATTGTCGCGAAGCGGGCGACGGACGCGCGCGTGGTCGTCGACTTGGTCGCGACGAACGGGACGGCTGCGCCTCGCCTGGCCGGCAACGGCGGCAATTTCCCGGCGCCGCTGATTTCGGCCCCAGCCGGGGGCGGCGATCCTCCCGGCCGCATCATCGCGGAGCAGACCGGCGGGTACTACACCAGCCTGGAGATGGCCTCCAAGGCGACGGCGAAGATCGACCAGGCCACGCGGTTTTCCTATCTGCTCGGTTACACACCCTCGAACCCGGAACTCGACGGCCAGTACCGCGACATCGAAGTTCGGGTCAATCGTCCCGGCCTGACCGTGCGGTACCGGCACGGCTACTTCGCGGCCGCCGAGCCCGAACCAATCGAGCTGAAAGAGCTGATGGTCAAGTCGCGCATCGAGATCGCGCTGGCCGTCTCGCAGCAGGCGAAGGATATTCCCGTGACCGCGACGGCGACGCTGTTGCCGAAGATGGGGCTTCAGACCGAGATCCGCGTGGCGATCACGCTTGGCGCCGCGCCGCTGGTCTTTCCACTTCGCGACGGCGTCCGCATCGGCCAACTCGAGTTACAGGTCTACGTGGGGGACACCGATGAGACCGTGACCGGTTCATTTGGCGAGCGGCTCGAGATCAAAGCCAGCGACGAGCAGTATCAGCAGTGGCTGCAGACCGGCATCACGCGCACGGTGCGCGTCGCGTCGTTCGGGCCACCGAAAAAGATCAAGGTCATCGTGTACGACTACGGGTCGGACAGGGTCGGTTCAGTCGTGGTCAACGTCAAATGAAAAACGCCGGCGCGCTTTCCGTGTTGCTGATCGCGACGACGCTGTCCGCGCAGACACCGCCCCAGCAGCCGCCGGTCTTCAAGGGCGGCACGCGCGTCATTCCGCTCACCGTCACGGTGCTCGACGCCAGGGGCCAGCCCGTCAAGGACCTGAAGCCGTCCGACTTTACGGTCATCGAGAACAAGCAGGTCCGGGAAATCGTGAACTTTTTCCCGCAGCAGTTGACGCCCAGCCTGGTCCCGTCCGCACCGGTCGAGGCGGCGGCGAACCGGGTGCGCGACGATCTCGTCGAGCCGCAGACGCGGCGGACGTTTCTGATCGTGCTCGGCTACGGCCGCATCGAGAAGCCGACGAACGCGCTGGAGGGCGCCGCCGATTTCGTCCGCCACAAGCTGCTGCCGCAGGATGCCGTCGCGGTCATGGGATTTCACCGCGTCTCGAATTTCACGATCGATCACGAAGCCGTCGCGCAAATGCTCGATCGGTACCGCAAGGACCACGAAAAACTGTGCTTCGACATCGACAACTACCTGGTGATGTCCCGCGGTGGACCGGGGCAGGGTAGTGGCGGTGCTCCCATTCCCCGTAAATTGCTGCAGCGCGCCGATGAGATTTTTCTGGGCCCGGCCGCGCCGGCCGGCGCCTCACGGTCGTCGGTCACCGTCCGGAACTCGGCCGAGCTGCTGTTCGCGATGAATCAGGGACCGAAGGTCGTCGACAAGCCCGGGCAGCAGCAGGAAACGCTGACCGACATCCTGACGAGCGTGCGCGACTCGGGCGACCAGCTGACCGACGCCCTGCTCTTGAGCACGCGCCTGAAGCTGTATGCGGGCATCGAGTACCTGCGCTATCTCGATGGCGACAAGCACATGGTGTTTTTCACCGGCCGCGGCCTGGCCTACAACAAGGATGATGCGCAGATCGTGGCCAAGCGGGCCACAGATGCACGCGTCGTGGTGGACGTCGTCGCGACCAATGGCACGGCTCGGCCGATGGCGGGCATGCAAATGGCCGGCAGCCTGCCCGCGGAGCTGATCTCCGCACCGGTGGGCGGCGGCGATCCGGCCGGCCGTGTCATCGCGGAACTGAGCGGCGGGTACTACACCAGCGCGGAGATGGCGACGAAGGCGGCCGGGAAGATCGATCAGGCGACGCGGTTTTCCTACCTGCTCGGCTATGCGCCGTCGAATCCGGAACTGGACGGCAAATACCGTGACGTCGAAGTGAAGGTCAACCGTTCGGACGTCACCGTCCGTTATCGTCACGGCTACTTCGCGGCCGGGCAGCCCGAACCGCTCGAGCTGAAGGATTTGCTGGTCAAGGCCCGGCTCGAAACGGCGCTGGCCATCGAGCAGCAGGCGGAAGACATTCCGGTCACGGCGACCGCTGTGTTGCTGCCCAAGATGGGGATCCAGACGGAGGTGCGCGTCGACGTGACGATCGGCGCGGCGCCGTTGGGCCTGGTACCGCGGGACGGCGTCCGCATGGGCCAGCTCGAGCTGCAGGTCTACATCGGCGATCTCAAGGAAGTGGCGACGGGTTCGTTCAGTGCGCGGCTGGAACTCAAGGCCGGCGACGAGCAGTACCGGCAGTGGCTGCAGACCGGCATCCGACGCACGATGCGAGTCGCGTCGGCCGGGCCGCCGAGGTTCGTGAAGGTGATCGTGTACGACTACGGGTCGGACAAGGTCGGAACGGTGACGGTGAACGTCAAATGAGCAGGAGAGCGCTCTCGGCCGCGTTGCTCGCAACCGCGGCCCTCAATGCGCAAACGCCGCAACAGCCGCCCGTCTTTCGCGGCGGCACGATCGTCGTGCCGCTCACGGTCACGGTGACCGACAAGAACGGCGCGCCGGTCAAGGACCTCAAGGCCTCGGACTTTACGGTCATCGAAAACAAGAAGACGCGCGAGGTCGTGAATTTCTTTCCGCAGGAGCTCGCACCCGAGCCCGGGCCCGTGGCCGCCGGCGAGGTGACGCCGGCAAGGGTGAAGGAACCCGGCGTCAGGCCGCAGACTCGTCGCACGTTCCTGATTGTGCTGGCCTATGGGCGCATCGAGCATCCGACGAGCGCGCTCGAAGGCGCGATCGATCTCGTCCGCAACCGGCTGCTGCCGCAGGACGTCGTCGCCGTCATGGGGTTTCATCGCACGACGGCGTTCACCACGGATCACGAGCGGATCGCCCAGGTGCTCGAGCGCTATCGGAAAGAGCACGAGAGCATCGTCGGCGAGATCAACAACTACCGCTTCATGGCCCACGCCCCGGTCGGAACAGGCGCCGCGCCAATTCCCGACAAGTTCCTCAAACGGATTGACGACATCTTTCTCGGCCCGTCATCCACCAGCGGCGCGCCCGCGTCGTCCACGTTCCTTCGCAGTACCGTCGATCTTCTGATCTCGATGGATCGGGTCATTCCGGTGGTGGAGAAGCCCGGGCAGTATCAGGAGACCTTCGGCAACATCACCAAGGAGTTGCGTGAGAGCGGCGAGGGCCTGGTGGACGAAGTGCTGCTTAATACGAAACTCAAACTCTACGCCGGCGTCGAGTATCTACGAGCCTTCGAAGGTGAGAAGCACATGGTCTTCTTCTCGGGCCTCGGGGGCGGCGGCACGTTGGGCAGCAGTCCCTATCGCCCTGACGGCCGAGGCGGCACGGTCTTGCGCACGCCCGCCCGTTTTGGGAACGTCAGCTCCGGCGGCCTCGCCCGGGATATCGACGAGGCCACGGTCATCGCCCAGCGCGCCAGCGACGCCCGCGTCGTGGTGGACATGGTCTCGACCACTGGCACCGCCCGTCGGGGCGACAGTGGCGATGCGACCGGCCGTCATGTGACCGAGTTGACCGGCGGGTACTACACCAGTCTCGAGATGGCGTCGAAGGCGGTCGCAAAGATCGATGCGCTGACTCGGTTCTCGTATTTACTTGGCTACACGCCATCCAATCCGGACCTCGACGGTACGTTTCGCGACGTGCAGGTCGTGGTCAATCGTCCGGATCTGACGGTCCGGTTCCGGCACGGGTATTTCGCCGCGCCCGAACCAGAGCCGTTGGAGCTCGCCGCGATGGTCAAGCGGGCGCGCGTCGAGACCGCGCTGGCGTACGACCAGCAGTCCACGGACCTTCCCTTCAAGGCGACGGTGACGATGCTGCCCAAGATGGGGATCCAGGCGCAGGTGCGGGTGGAACTGACGATCGACGCCGCACCGATGGGCCTGGTCCTGAAAAACGGCGTACGGACCGGCCAGTTCGAGGTGCAGATCTATTGTGGCGACGCGAAGCAGATCGTGATCGCCGACGCCGGCGAGCACGTGGACATCAACGCGCCCGAGGCGACGTATCAGCAGTGGCTCCAGAGCGGCATGCATCGGACGATCCGCGTGCCGGTATCCGAGGCGCCGAAGTTCGTGAAGGTCGTGGTCTATGACTACGGGTCCGACAGAGTCGGGTCGGCAATGGTGACGGTGAAATGAAGGCCACGAGCGCGCTGCTGATTGCGGCCATGGTGTCGGCGCAGACGCCGCAAACCCCGCCGGTCTTTCGCGGCGGCACGATCGTCGTGCCGCTCACGGTCACGGTGACCGACAAGAACGGCGCGCCGGTCAAGGATCTCAAAGCGTCGGACTTCACGGTCAAGGAAAACAAGAAGACGCGTGAAGTCGTGAACTTCTTTCCCCAGGAGCTCGGGCCCGAGGCCGGGTCCGTGCCCGCCGGCGAGGTCCTGCCGGTTCGGATGAAAGAGCCAGGCGTCAAACCACAGACCCGTCGCACGTTCCTCATCGTGCTGGCCTACGGGCGCATCGAGCATCCGACGAACGCTCTGGAAGGCGCGATCGATCTTGTGCGGAACCGCTTGCTGCCGCAGGACATCGTCGCGGTCATGGGCTTTCATCGCACGACGGCCTTCACGACGGATCACGAACGTATCGCGCAGGTCCTCGATCGCTACCGGAGAGAACACGAGAAAATCGTGGGCGAGATCAACAACTACCGCTCCATGTCGCGCGCGCCGCAGGTGCTCCCGCAGTTTGGCGGCCGTGGCGGCCAGAGCCAGCCGCCGGGTGGTGCGCCGATTCCCGACAAGCTTCTGAAACGGATCGACGAGATTTTTCTCGGGCCACAGCCCGCCGCCGGAGGGCCCGGCGCGTCCGCCTTCATTCGCAACACCCCCGATCTGCTGCTCGCCATGGATCGGGTGGTCCCGGTGGTTGAGAAGCGCGGGCAATATCAGGAGACGTTCGGCAGCATCAACAAGGTCCTGGGGTACAACGGCGAAAGTCTGACCGACGAGGTCATCCTCAGTACGAAGCTGAAGCTCTATGCCGGCGTCGAATATCTGCGGCCGTTCGAGGGCGAGAAGCACATGGTGTTCTTCTCAGGCCTGGAAGGCGCCGGCACGTTAGGCGGCAGCTCCTATCGCCCTGACGGTCGTGGCGGCACAACTATGCGTGCCACCACCGGCGCGTACGGCGCGGCCCTGGCCACGGCCAGCGGCGCCAGCGATGGCGGTGTGGCGAGGGACGTCGACGAGGCCTCGATCATCGCCCAGCGCGCCAGCGACGCCCGCGTCGTCGTGGACCTCATCGCGACCAACGGCACCACGCCGACGGGCGGCGGCGATCCGGCCGGGCGCCACGTGGCTGAACTCACCGGCGGTTTCTATACGAGTCTCGACATGGCGACGAAGGCCGTCGCGAAGATCGACGAGCTGACGCGGTTTTCCTACTTGCTGGGCTATACGCCGTCCAACCCGGATCTGGACGGCACGTTCCGCGACGTGGAGGTGACGGTCAATCGACCCGACGTCACCGTGAGGTTCCGGCACGGATATTTTGCGGCCCCCGAGCCGCCGCCGCTCGAACTCGAAGCGATGGTGAAAAGGGCGCGCATTGAGACGGCCCTGGCCTACGACCAGCAGGCCACGGACATCCCACTCAAGGCGGCGATCACGATGCTGCCGAGGATGGGGATTCAGGCCCAGGTTCGCGTGGAACTGACGATCGACATCGCGCCGCTCGGCCTGGTCCTGAAAGACGGCATGCGTGCCGGCCAGTTTGAGGTGCAAATCTATTGTGGCGACGCCAAGCAGGTTGCGGTCGGCGACGCCGGCGAGCACATCGACATCAACGCACCCGAGGCGACGTATCAGCAGTGGCTGCAGACCGGCATGCGCCGGACGATCCGCGTCCCGGTATCGGAAGCGCCGAAGTACGTGAAGGTCGTGATCTACGACTACGGCTCCGATCGCGTCGGATCGGCGATGGTCACGGTGAAATAGGAGGCCGGGTCTCATTTTCCGAACTGCTTGAGTAGAAAATGAGGCCCGGCCTCCTATTTCCCGTCACCGCCGTCCCGCCGCCGTCGTCGTCTTGATCGCCGGGCTGTACAACAGTCCCGTGTATTGCATCTCCTCCCACGTCTGATCGCCCCAGCGGACGTCGATCTTAGGATCGGGATTGGACTTGTTGCCGGTCGAGTTGTCGTACCACGCCGATGACACCAGCTTGGCCCCGGCTGGAATCTGCAGCGGCTGTTTGAACATGTAGTACGTCTGCCACTGGAAATCGTAGCGGGGCACGTCGAGGATGATTTTCTTCGTTCCGTCCGGCAGTTCGAGCACGTACTGCCAGCGCGTGCCGCGCAGGTGCGTGTGCGGAAAGATGCCCCAGACCGTCGCGTCCGCGACGAAGTTGGTCTCGGCATCCACTTTCACGTCCTTGGCGCCGGCGGGCAGCACCAGCGTCGCATTCAGGAAATTGCTCGCGCGCACTTCACGCGGTGAGGCGTCCTTGGCAAATGTGATCCCGACCCTGGTGCGGTCTTTCACGGCCTCGCCGAACGCCGTGTAATGCACCTGCAGTTCGATCACGCCGCCGGGCTCGAGCCGAAGCGCCGTACCTTCCGGCATCACCTGCGGGTTCGTGCCCGGTGCGTAGGTCGCGATGAGCCGCTGCGACTCGCCCGGCTGCCCCGTGGCGCTGGCCTTGGGCGGCGCGGCGCCGAACTGCGGCGGGGGCAGCCGATTCTGTTCGGGGTTGCCGCGGACGACGGCGGGGAGGCGGGGACGATCGGGCACCGCGCGGTAGAAGACGAGTACGTGATGGACGGCGGCACGCACGCCCGGCCGCACTTCGATCGACTTCACCCACTTCGCCTCGGTGAAATTCGTGGGCAGGTAAAAGTATTCGTAGGCGACCGCGCCCGATGCCGGCACGGGAAACGCCTCGGACATTTCGACGACCTGATCGGGTTTGCCGAGCTGCCAGCCCTCGGTGAACGTCGGCAGCGCCGGCATGTCCCTGGGATCGCCCTTCGGCGCGCCGCCGCCGGCCCACTTGAGGAGTGTGTCCTTTTCGGCCGCCGACAGACGGCGCTCGTTCGTGAACGTCCCTTCGGGCGCCTCGGCGTGCCACGGCGGCATGTGTCCCGCGCCGACTTCTTCGAGAATCGCCTGCGCGTACGGGCGCGCGTCCTCGAACGTCAGCAGCGGCATCGGCGCGATCTCGCCGGCGCGATGGCACATGACGCAGTTCTTGTAGAGGATCGGGGCGACGTCCTTCGTGAACGTTGGGACGGCCGCGGCTTTCTCAGCGGTCTTCTGCTGCGCCGAGACGAATGCGAAGGCGGCGACGAATGTGACGGCGCACGTGGCCGTAAAGACTCTGTAAGTCATGACTGGTGATCTTACCGCCCCCTGGCGGCCATGATCCATCGGCTCGTCAATTGCTGCGTAAACAGTGAGAACAGGCAGTAGGCCGCGAACCAGTAGAAGCCGGGGCCAAACGTCGCGGTAAACGTGACCAATGCGGTCGTCGTGCCACCACCCGCCTGCGTGGCGCGCGCTGCCAGATACGCGATGATGACGGCGACGGCGAAGACGTCGGCCATCGACCACTTTGCGATGATCTCGACGAAGCGCAGCGTGCGCGCGCGCTTGAGCGCATCGCGTCGATAGACCGCCCACAGCACCAGCAGGGCCTTGAGGAACGGCACCAGCACGCTGAAAAGCAGAATCAGCGACGCCGCCGTATTGCTGCCGACCTCATAGAGGTGCTTCACCGACCCCAGGATGCTGCGCGTCTGCTGGTAGACCTCGAGTTCCGGGCCGTTCTTGAGCTCCGTGGCCAGTTGGGCCGACAGCCGGCTGACCATCGCGCCGCGCAACCCGCCCGGCGATCCTTCGAGAAACGGCAGCATGGCGGGATTGATGAGCGGCTTCAGCGAATCGACGGTCTTCTGCGAAATGCCTTGATCGAGAAGTTTGGGCGCAATCTCGGCCACGCCATCCGGCTGCAGGACGCCACGAATCGTGAGGACCGGCAGGAGCAACCCGGGCAGCAGCAGGCCGAGCGCGATGACCAACCCGGTCAGGGCCAGGCCTCGGCGGGGTGACGACTCGGTGGGTAGGAGGCCGGGGCTCATTTTCCCGACACTCTACAGGAAAATGAGCCCCGGCCTCTTATTTCCCGGTGAGACTGCGAATCGCGTCCCGCGCATCTGTCCGCGACGGATTGATCCGCACTACTTCATGAAAAGCGCGCACGGCCTCGGCATTCCGGTGATTGGCGGCCAGCACAATCCCCATCGTGAAGTAGGCCTCCTCGAAGTTTGGATTGATCCGCACGGCTTCCTGCCAGGCCGCCAGCGCCTCATCGTTCCGCGCCAGACCGACGTAGGCCAGGGCCAGCTCGTGCTGAAGATCCGCGCGGTCAGGCTGGAACCCGATGGCGCGCACCAGATGCGGCAGGGCGTCCGCCACCTTGCCCTCGGCCATCAGCGACCGGCCCAGGTTCGGCTCGATCAACCGCGCTTCGGAGAGATCGGGGTCGGATTGGAGTGCGAGCTGGAATTCCGCGGTGGCCTTCGCCGCCTCCCCGCGCCGCGCGTAGATCACGCCGAGAAGATTGTGGCCGCGCGCGTTGTGGTCGGTCACGCGAACCGCCTGCACCCACATCGTCTCGGCATTGCGCCACGTCGCGGCCTGGGCATGGCCTGCGTACGCCAGCCCCAGCACGGCAGCCAGGCCGACACCGACCAGCGCCGCGCGGCTGACGCCGACTCGCCCGGCGACCCAGGTCACGCCCCAGGCGACGGCGATCATCAAACCGATGTAGGGAACGTATGTGTATCGATCGGCGTAGGCGTGCGTGCCGATTTGCACGAGCCCGATGACCGGCACGAGCGTGCCCAGAAACCAGAGCCAGCCAATGAGGACGGCCGGCTGATCGCGCCGCAGTCTCCAGGCGATCGCGGTGACGACCGCGAGCGCCATCAGACTCGCGGCGACAAGCCCGGCGCCGAGCTGTTTGACGAACGGATAAAACACCGCGAGGTCAGACGGCCAGAACAGCGCGCGCAGGTAATGCGCGTACGCGACGACGACGCTGGCGAGCCGCGTGGTCATCGGCACAAGCTCGAGCGATCCGACAGCGCCACCCTGCTCCTGGACGATGGCCGTGATGATGCTGGAGGCGAGCGCGAGCGCGAAGAGCGGGAGTTTTTCGGCGATCCGTCGCGACAGCGGCGTCGCGGTCCGCCCGAGCGGCCAGACATCCAGCAGCAGCAGCGTGAACGGCAAAGTGACGAGCATCGGCTTGGCCATCAGGCCCAGCGCGAACAGTCCAAGCATGGACGCATACCGCCAGGCGACAGGACGCCTGACCCACGCGACGTACATCCACGTACTCGCGAGCCAGAAAAACGTACTCAGGACGTCTTTGCGCTCAGCCATCCACGCCACGGATTCGACGTGTACCGGGTGCACGGCAAATGCGCCCGCGACGAACGCACTCCGCCAGGTTGCGCCGGTCATCAACTTGAGCAGCGCGAACAGCATCAGCACGTTGGCCACGTGCCAGCCGAGGCTGACCAGGTGCTGCGGCCCGGGCTTCGTGCCGAAGAGCGACGCATCGAGCTGGTGCGACATCCAGGTGAGCGGATGCCAGTTCGCCGCATAGCCGCTCGTCAGCGCCCATCGCACGTTGTCCGCAGTCAGGCCCGATGTCACGCGGGGGTTCTCGACGACATAGCCCGTGTCATCGAGGTCGACGAACTCGTGCGACCCGATTTGGGCAAAGACGACGATGGTCAGGATCGCCAGTGCCAGGGCAATCCACAGCGGCGTGCCGGTGGATTCTGTCGCTACCCTCAGCGGCGCCGCCGCCGGACGAGTTCCAGGGACACGCGCCCCCGCGCGATTTCGCTTCACCACTTACTTGTTAGTTGTTAGTTGCAACTTGTTAGTTGCCACCGCGGCCGAGCGAAGTCGCGCCGCAATGATCCGGTCTCCCCACTCCATCTGCTCAACCACGTCCATGCCGCTGATGACGCGGCCGAGCGACGTGAAGTCGCCTTCGTTGTGGGGTTGCGGCGTAATGCCCAGTGTGTAGCCGGGCTGGCCCGTGTCGAGGCCGCGCGACGCCCACGCGAGCGTGCCTCTGTTCAGGCCGCGGAGGTTGACTTCGTCGCGCAGTGTCGGCGCGTTGCGGATGGTCTGCTGCTGATCGACGAAGTTGGGGACGATGCGCAGGAACTCGGTGCCGACGATGTCGCCCGACCGGAGGGACTGCATGAAGTATTCGACGCCCATGGGCGCGTCGCCCGGGAACAGTTCGAGTTCAATCGTGCCCCGGTTCGTCTCCCAGATCGCGTGCGGTTTCGGTGCGCCGTTGTAGTCGGGGACGATCCACGTTTCCACGAGGCGACGGTAGTCGGCCTCGGTGCGCACGGGTGCCGGCGGCCGCGGGCCACCACCTCCACCACCGCCTCGACCGCCGAGGGCCGGTAACACGGCTTTCAGTGCCTCGTTGGACACGAGTTCGTCGTATCGCGCGCGGCCGGCCTCACCGAGCCGGCCGAGCGCCTGCACGGCACTCGCGCGCGCGATGCCGACGTTCTCGCGAGCCATGGACGACGCGACGTCGATGGCCGCCTCGGGCGCGAGTGTAACGAGCGGCGTCAGCACGAACTGCCGCAGCCAGAGCGGCTGCGTCGGGGCGCCGGCCGCGATCAAGGCCGGCCGCAGTGCTTCGGCACGCGTCTGGAAGCGCAGGGCGAATTCGGCAGCGGACGTGGACAGCCACGTGTCGGGCGATTTCAGCGCGGCCAGGAACTCTTCGAACGCGCCGTCATCGTCGTACTGCAACAGCGCGCGCAGCGCTTCGGTGCGGACGTGGCGGTCGTCATCGTGCACACGCAGGCGGAGGAAGGCAGAGACGGCTTTGCGATCGAGCCCGGCCTGATCGACGAGGGCCGGCAGCAGGCCGCGGACGGCCCAGGAGCGGACCTCCGCCGACGAGTCATCGGCCATTTTCAGCAGATGGGGCACGGCGGCGGGATCGCGCGGGCGCAGGAGCGCCCAGGCTGCGCGCCACCGGATGCCATCCTCTTTGGCGTTTCGCCACTGCAGGATTGGACCCAGGTCGCCTTTGTCCGTGAATCGGCCCAGGGCGAGCAGTGCCTCGCCGATGGTTCCGGACGTTTCGTCGCCGGCGACCCCGGACCTGAGATATCGAGAAAGCGCCTCACGCGCGGCCGGCGTCCTGATCTTGCCGAGGGCCCGCGCGGCCTCAAAGGCCGGTTCTGCCGCGATGTTGTTCTTCGGATCGCGCAGGACCTCTTCGAGCCACGCGACGGCTGCGGGATCTTTCAGTTGGCCGCTCGCAAATGCCAGCGTCGCGATGTCCAGTCCCTTGGGCTCGGTGCGCCATTGCGCTACGAGCGTGCGGCTGCCATCCGTCACGATGCGGCCGGCGGTTATGACCGCGCGGCGCCGGACTTCGGGATGCGTCGAGTACGCCAGGCGATTGAGCGCCTCACCGTCGAACGTACGGGTGTCCTCGAGCCGGAGCAGCGTGGCGATGTCATCGATGTCGCTGCTGGCCAGCGGCGGATGGCGCGGATCCACCTGCTGGGCGGAGGGCTGGGGCGAGGCCGAGAGTGCGGCGATGGACAAGAGCGACAGGACAAAAGTGCGAGTCACGGCACCGATTGTAGGTCCGGACCGTATAGGTTTTGCACAGAGGGGGACGGGCCTGTTTTCCACAGGCTACGGCAACGGCCGTTGCCCTTGCCTGTGGAAAACAGGCCCGTCCCCCTCTGTGAAACCTGAAACTTTCATGCCCTGCCGAGTTTGTTCACCAGTGGTCGCCGGTAGACGCGGGCGGGAATGACCGACGTCGAGCGGTTCGAGGCGTTCGTGCGCGAATACCAGGGCATGGTGTTCGGCACCGCCGTCCGTCTGCTGGGCAACCCGACCGAGGCTGAGGATGTGTCCCAAACCGTATTTCTGCGCGCATTTCAGCGATTCGGGCAACTGGAATCGAGTGCCAGCCGCGCCGGCTGGCTCAAGACCGTGACCACCAACCTCTGTTTGACCCACCTGACCCGTTACCGGGCGCGCTGGCAGTTCTTCAGCGAAGTCGATGCATCCCTTCCGGGGGGCAGCCCGTCCTTCGAGGCGTCGCTCGTGGCCCCGCCGGTTGAGGACGCCGAGGCAGAAGACGCCGGCGCCGACCAGGGCGCCAGGCTGGAACACGCACTCCGCGCGTTACCGGACCATCAGCGCGTGCCGCTCGTGTTGTTCCACTTCGAGCGTCAGAGCTACCAGCACATCGCGGTCGCGCTCGGCGTATCGCTCGCCAAGGTGAAAACCGACATCCACCGCGGGCGCGAGGCGTTGAAGCGCGTGTTGGCTCACCCGGCATCCTTGAAAGGGCAGCCGGCCGCGTAGGGCCATATCCCCATGGTGGATCTCGATCGCGAACTCGATCGTCAGTTGCAGCGGCTGCCGGATCCGCAGCCGCCCGCCACGCTGTTGCCGCGCGTGCTCGCCGCCGTCGGCGATCTCGATCCGTCGCCCTGGTATGCCCGCCCGTGGATGGCGTGGCCGCGCGCGCTCCAGGTCGTCTCGGCAACGGTCGTCGTGCTGGCCATCGCCGCGTTCGTGACGGACGCGCCCGTCCTGCAATGGATCTCGCCAGGTCTGGCGTCGTGGTTCAGCGGCATGCTCGATCCGTTTCAATCGTTCGGCCGGCTTGTCAGCGAGGCATCCACGCTGGCGCGCGTGTTCTGGCACGTCTGGCTCCAGCCGATCGCCGTCTATCTCGCCGCCGTGTTCGTGCTCGTGTCGCTGGCCGTGGCCGCGGCGCTGTCGCTCGTCAATCAGCTCACGCCCGAACAGGCGTGATGCCACTGTGAGGTCCCGTATGGTCGTGCTCCCTCGTCTGCGTTTCGCATGGCTCACGCTCGCACTGGTAGCCCTGACGACGACGTCGCTGTTCGCGCAGGGATCGGGCTCCGGTCGCCAATCGGCGCCCACACCGACGGCCGAACGGCGCGGCGAACGGCGGCCGGCGGCCGAGGCCCGGGGCACCGGGCCGGTGGTGGACGCCGCGCCCGTCGAATACACGTGGCACTACGGGCGTCCAACCCTGCGCATCGGCCAGGACTACGCCCTCAAGGCCGGCGACAGCGTGAGCGACGTCCGCAGCATTCTCGCGGACGTCCGCATCGACGGTCACGTCGACCACGACGTGGTCGTCGTCGTGGGCACCGCGAAGATTTCGAGCACCGCGGTCATCGACGGGTCACTGATCGTGGTCGGCGGCAGCGCGACGGTCGCCAGCGGCGCGGTTGTCAGGCGTGACTTCGTCGTCGTGGGCGGCACGGCCGACACCGCGCCGGATTTCGCGCCGCGCGGCGATCACGTGATTGTCGGCACGCCGGCGATCGGCCACGGGCTGCGCGCGATCGCGCCGTGGCTGACGCGGGGTCTGCTGGTGGGCCGGCTGATCGTGCCCGATCTCCGCTGGGTCTGGGGGATCGTGGGCATCGGCCTGCTGATCGGCGTCCTGATGAATCACATTTTCCATCGCCAGGTGTCGGCGACCGCCGCGGCGCTCACGCAGCGTCCGATCACCGCGTTTTTCATGGGCTTGCTGGTGCTGCTGCTGGCGGGACCAATTCTGGCGCTCGTGGCGGCGTCGGTGATCGGCCTGGCGATCGTGCCGTTCGCGATCGCGGCGATGTTCGTGGCGGCGCTCATCGGGAAGATCGGCGTCGCACGTGTCATCGGCCGCGGCATCATCGCGGAGACCGAGGACTCCCGCGCGCAGAGCCTGCGTTCGTACGTGCTCGGCGCGGTCCTGATCACGATCGCCTACATGATTCCCGTGCTGGGGATCGTCACCTGGGGCCTGGTCGGCGTCTTCGGCCTGGGCTGCGCGACCATGTCATTTGCCGCGACGCTTCGGCGGGAGCGGCCGGCGAAGCCGCCAAAGCCGGCCAAGAACGCACGGCCGGCGCCGCCCGTCGACGAGCCGCCATCCCCGCCGCCCGTGCCTGAGGCACCGCCGTCAATTCCCGGCTCCATGCCGGCGTTTGGCGCCCCGGGCGCGTCGGCCTCGGTCGCGTCAGCCCCGGACGTGGCTTCGCCATTCTCGATGCCCGCGACCTCAGCGAACGCCGTGGATCTCGCGCTGTACCCGCGCGCCACGTTTCTCGACCGGACCGCGGCGCTGGCCCTTGACGTCGTCCTCATCGCCATCGTGAACGCCGTCATGCGCTATCCCTGGTCCGACGGCGGGTTCCTGGTGGTCGTCCTGGCGTATCAGATCGGGTTCCTCGCCTGGCGAGGGACCACGCTCGGCGGCGTGATCTGCGGATTGCGTGTCGTGCGGACGACGGGCGCCGAACTCAGGTTCGTGGACGCGGTCGTGCGGGAACTGTCGAGCGTCTTTTCGATGGCCGCGCTCGGCCTCGGCTGCCTGGTGATGGTGAACGATCCGGAACGGCAGACGTGGCACGACAAGATTGCCGGCACCGTCGTCGTCAAGATGCCGCGTGAGATGGTGCTGGCGTAGTCCTTTGGTACAATCATCCGCATGGGTGACGCCGGTGAAGGACTGATCGATGCCGATTCGCGGATTCAGGAACGCATGGAGGAGCTCGCACGCGAACGTGCCGAGCGGCGCGCGGAAGTCGTCCGCGACCCCGAAGCGCTCCGTGAACTCGAATCGCTTCGGCTTGCGCGGACCGAACTGCAGCGTCAGCTCGAGGCCACGACGCACGACCGCCGCCGCGCGCAGCTGCAGCAGGCCGTCGCCGACCTCGATCGGCGGATGGAAAGCCTAAGAACCTCCCTTAAATAGATCGTCCCATGCCGTTATTCGATTTCCAGTGTCGCGCCTGTGGCCGGGAATTCGAAGCCCTCGTCCGCCCGGGTCACGTCACGGCGTGTCCCGCGTGTGCGGGCCAGGATCTCGAGCAGAAACCCTCGACGTTTGCGGTGAGTTCCTCAGAGCGCCGCAGCGCGATCGCGCGCAAGACGACGGAGAAGGCGGCGGCGACGGGCAGGCTTGAAAACACCAGCAAGGCGGCCGCGGAGTCGCGCCATCGCGACGAAGATCACTGATTATTTGATCCGGACCGCGCTCGTCTATAGCCGCCTGGCCATCAGCACGCCCGGCTGCGCCCCAATCGCCTGCATCAACTCGTCGCCCGGCTGCGCGTCGAGGTCCGCGACGAAATAGGACAGCTCGCCGCGCGACACGCTGGCCATGCCGGCCACCGCGAAGCCTGCGGCGCGGATGGCATCGGCCACCTGGCCGGCCGTATTCGCCTGGCTCGATGTCGCGCAGATGATCCGGAACGGGCTCGCCCGCGGCAACTCGACCTCGGGGAAATTGACGGAGTTGTGGACGTGCCCCTGCTCGAGGAAGTCCCGGATCTGCTCCGCCACCATGATCGCGCAATTCTCTTCGGCCTCGTCGGTGGACGCGCCGAGATGCGGAAACGTCACGCATCGGGGATGCGTGTGCGTCAGTTTGGTGGGGAAGTCGGACACGTAGGCCGAGAGCCGGCTCGCGTCGAGCGCCGCCAGCACCGCGCGCTCGTCCACGATGCCCTCGCGCGCGAAGTTCAGGATGATCGCGTTCGACGGCATCTTGGCGATCTGGTCCGTGCTGATCAGATCGCGCGTCTCCTCCGTCAGCGGCACGTGCACCGTCAGAAACTCCGACGCCGCCAGCAACTCGTCGAGCGCCTCGACACGCCGGATTGCCGACGTCAGCCGGGCCGCGCGCTCCATCGTCAGGCCCGGATCGAAGCCGACGACGTGCATGCCCAGGGCGCTGGCGGCCATCGCGACGTTCCGGCCGATCGCCCCGAGGCCGATCACGCCGAGCGTCCGGCCGGAAATCTCGGTGCCGGCGAACTGCTTCTTGCCCGCTTCGACGGCCTTGTGCAGCGCCTCGTCGTCGCCCGTCAGCGTGCGCGAGAAGTCCCACGCGCGGCACAAGTGCCGGCAGCCGATGATCAGCCCGGCGATCACCAGTTCCTTGACGGCGTTGGCGTTCGCGCCCGGCGCGTTGAACACTGGGATGCCGCGCGCGGTCATCGCCGCGACCGGGATGTTGTTGACGCCCGCGCCGGCTCGTCCGATCGCGCGAACGCTCGCCGGAATCTCGCGATCGTGCAGATTGAACGAGCGCACCAGAATCGCGTCAGGTGCGGCCGACTCGGCGCCCACGCGGTACTTGTCTCGAGGCAGCCGCGCGAGACCCCGCGGCGAAATGGCATTGAGCGTCAGGACATCAAACACGTCGAATTCTCCTGAGGCGGCATAGTACCAGTGCTGCGTATAATCTCCCCACATGCTTCGACGTGCGTGGCTCCGGCTCTGGGCCACTCCAGTCTTCACGTTGTTTGCGATCGTTTCCCTGGCGCTCGGGGTCGGCGTCACCACCGCGATCTACTCCGTCATCCTTTCCCTGACGCGGACGGCGATCCTGGTGCCCAATGCCGGCCAGGTCGGCCTCATCGTCGGCACCGATTCGCTGGCCGGACGCCGTCCGATCTGGCGATCCGCTCTCTCGCGCGGCGATTTCGACGACCTGCGGCGATCGTTGACGACGGGTGCGCCCGAAGCGTCCGCGCCGTTTTATCAAGCGGCGGTGACCGCGTCGACGGCGGAGATGGTGTCCGGCGAAGCCGTCACGGGAAACTATTTTCACTTGCTGGGCCTCGCCCCCGCGCGCGGCCGGCTCATCCAGGCGCCTGACGAGGACACCTCGGCACGGGTCGCCGTGATCAGTCACACGTTGTGGCGCGTCAAGCTGGCGGCCGATCCTGATGTCCTTGGCATGCCGATCCGGATTGGAGGCCAGCCCTTCGAGATCATCGGCGTCGCGCCGGAAGGGTTTGACGGTCTCTCGCTTCGCTTTCAGACACCGTCGTCGGTGTGGATCCCGCTGTCAGCCGCCTCGCTCCCGGCCGCCGGTGGGCAGACGCCGGCGGACGCGAGCGACCGGCGTAAACGTCAACTCTCGGTGCTGGTGCCGCTGGCGGGCGCGCCATCCGTCCGCGCGCTCTCCGACGAAGTTGGCGCCGTCGGCGCCAGACTCGATCGCGCGTTTCCAATCGAGACCCGGCATGACCCGGCCGCCGCGCCGACGCGCGAGGCCCGCGAATGGTCGGTCGGCCCCATCACGGCGGTGAATCGACAGCTCGACAACCAGTACAGCCGGGTCGAGCTCGTCATCATGGCCATCGTGGGACTGGTGCTGGTCGTCGCTTGCACGAATCTCGCGAATCTCGTGCTCGCGCGCGGCTCGGCCCGCACGCACGAACTCGCGGTCCGGCGTGCGCTGGGCGCCTCGCGATCGCGTCTGGTGGTGGAACAACTGGCGGAAACCGGCCTGCTGGCCGGGATGGGCGCCCTCGGCGCCTTCCTGGTGGCGCGGCTGCTGCTGGTGGGCTTCGCGTCCCTCAGTCTGCCGGTCGCCCAGTCCACCGTCGTCCAGATCCAGCCGCAGCTCGACACGACGACGTTGACGTGGGCGGCCGTGTCGCTGCTGACTTCGTTGCTCGTCTTCGGTCTTGGTCCGGCGATTCAACTGACGCGCGTGCAGTTGCGCTCCCGGCTCGCCACCGAGAGCGGAGGGACGGGCCAGTTGCGGTGGCGGACCCGGCGGACGCTGATCGCTGTGCAAGTCATGATCTCGCTGTCGTTTTTCCTGATCGCGGCCTTCGCGGTCCGTGCGGTCGCCGCTGAAGAGGCCACGCCTTCGGGGATCGATGTCGATCGCCTCGCGCTCGGCACGCTGAACTTTGGCGTGCCGCCGTGGAATGAGCCGCGCGCCCGCCAGACCGTCGACCGGCTCATGGCTCTGGCCGAGGCCCAGCCGACGCTGCGGTCCGCCGCCATCGTGTCCGGCATGCCGTTCGGCATGACGCCATACACGCCGGGCTCGGACGTGACGACGCTCGACAAGCCGTTCGCGCGTGGCGACGAGATCCACAGCTATGCGCCATTCATCGCGGCCACGCCGTCGGCCTTCCAGACGCTCGGCGTGCCCATCACACGCGGCCGCGGATTCGACGCGCGCGATACCGCGGGCAGTGCGCTGGTCGCGGTGCTGAGCGAGCACACCGCTCGCGACTTGTTCGGCACGACCGACGTCGTCGGTCGCGAGTTTTTCCTCCGCCGTTTCGTGCCCACCGGCAACGCCGTGGATCAACTGCTGATCATCGGCGTGGCGGGCGATACCGATTCGGAGATGCGCGGGCTCAGGAACTCCGGCGTGGTGTACCTGCCGCTCTCGCAACGCTTCGAACCCATCCTCACGCTCGTCGCGCGCACCGATCGCGATCCAACGGAACTCCTCGCGCCGATGAAGGCCCTGACTCAACATGCCGATCCCGATCTGGTCCTGGCGCACGCCAGCGCCGCCGCGCCGATCGTGATGGGACGATCCATTCTGATGGGCATGGTGTCGCGGCTCTCGGCCGGCCTCGCCGTGCTGACGATGCTGCTGGGCATGGCCGGCCTGTTCGGTGTGCTGTCGCACCTCGTATCCTTGCGGCGGCGGGAAATGGGGCTGCGAATGGCGCTGGGGGCGGAGCCCTCGCAGATCCGCGCGCTGGTGATCCGGGACGGCTTCCAGCCCGTCGCCAGCGGGCTCATCATGGGCTATCTGATCGCGATTGCGGTGCGGTTGATCATTCCATTCAACGATCGGTTCTCTGCCAATGACCTCCTGGTCTTCGCGCTCGCGCCGATTCCGATCGTCGTGGCCGCGTTCGTCGCCTGCTATTGGCCGGCGATGAAGGCCTCGCGCGTGGACCCCAACGTCGCGCTGAAAGAGCTCTAGACGTGCCCAAGCGCGTCCGCACGCCCAACCGACCCGCGCCAAAGCCGACCGTTCCCATCGCCGGCACGGGCGACTTCGACCGCGCGCTGCTGATCTTTGCCGCCGTGCTGGTGCCGATCACGCTGCTGGCCTACCAGCCGGCGTGGCAGGGCGCTTTCCTGTGGGACGACGACGGCCACGTCACGAAGGCGGCGCTGCGTCAGGTCGCGGGCATCTGGCGGATCTGGTTCGAGCCCGGCGCCACGCAGCAGTACTACCCGGTTGTGCACACCGCGTTCTGGGTGCAGTACCACCTGTGGGGGCTCGAGCCGGCCGGGTACCACATCGTCAACATCCTGCTGCACGCCGGATCGGCGTGTCTGCTTGCCGCGATCCTCCGCCGGTTGAAGGTGCCGGGGGCCTGGCTCGCCGCCGCCATCTTCGCGGTCCATCCGATTCAGGTCGAGTCGGTGGCGTGGATTACCGAACTGAAGAACACGCTGTCGGGCGTGCTCTATTTCGGGGCTGCGCTCGCGTATCTGCATTTCGACGAACGGCGACAGCGGCGGGCGTACGTGGTCGCGATCGCGTTGTTTGTGCTCGCGCTGTTCGCGAAGTCCGTGACGGCGACGTTGCCGGCCGGCCTGCTGATCATCATGTGGTGGCGCCGCGGCCGCCTCGATTGGCGGCGTGATGGCCTGCCGCTCGTGCCGTTGTTCGTGATGGGCGCGGCGGTCGGCGCGCTGACGATCTGGATGGAGCGCACGTTCATTGGCGCGCAGGGCGCCGCGTTCAACCTGAGCGTCGTCGAGCGCGCGCTCGTCGCGGGCCGTGCGACGTGGTTCTATCTCGCCACGCTGGTATGGCCGGCGAACCTGGCGTTCAGCTACCCGCGCTGGCAGGTGAGCCAGGCCGTCTGGTGGCAGTATCTCTACCCGGCGGCCGTGGCGGTTCTGATCGGCGCGCTCTGGGCCATTCACCGGCGCTCGCGCGGCCCACTCGCCGCGTTCCTGTATTTCGTGGTGACGTTGGGACCTGCGCTCGGGTTCGTCAACGTGTACCCGTTTCAGTTCTCGTTCGTCGCCGATCACTTTCAATATCTGGCTGGCGCCGGTGTCATCGTCCTGGTTGCCGCGGCGATCACGACGGCCGCCGCGCGATTGGCTCGGCCGGACGGCATGGTCGCGGCGACACGGTGGGCAACCGTCCTGGTGATCGTCCCGCTCGTGTGGCTCACGTGGCGCGATGCCCACGCCTACGTCAACAAGGACACGCTGTATCGGACGACACTGGCGCGCAATCCGGACGCCTGGCTCGCGCACAACAACCTGGCGGCGCTGCTGCTCGAGCAGCAGCCGCCGCAGCCGGCCGAGGCGCTGACGCATGCGCGCGAGGCAGTGCGGCTGGCGCCGGAGCAGCCGGCCACGCACTTCAACCTGGGGCTCGCGCTGGAGGCGTCCGGCGACGCTCCTGGCGCGGTCGACGAGTACCGCGCCGCGCTGGATCGGACGAGTGCGGCGGAAAAGAAGAGCGCGCGCGTCGCAGCCCTCCACGAGCGGCTGGCGACGGTTCTTCGCGCGGCCGGACGATTGGAAGAGAGCGCGGCCGAGGCAGCCATCAGCCGGTCGATGGCCGACATTGTCGCCAGTGACGCTGCGAAGAGCGAGACGGGGAGCGTCGATGCGCAGGCCGACGCCGGCATCGCGCTGGTGCAGGCCGGTCGCGGCGCCGAGGCGATCGGCACGCTCGCGCGGGCGGTGGAGCAGGCGCCGGGCCGTCTCGACGCGCGCTTCGCGCTCGGCATCGCGTTCGAGCAGACGCAGCAACACGATCGGGCCGTCGAGGAGTTCCGGCGCGTCGTCGCCGCGCAGCCGACGCATGCCGGCGCGTACCGGCATCTGGGTCAGGCCCTGCACACGCTCAAGCGGCGGGCGGAAGCGGTCGAGGCGTATCGCTCGGCGATTGCGCTCGAGCCGGGCACGGCGGAGACGCACAACGATCTGGGCGTGGCGCTAGCTGAACTGGGTCGCCTGGCGGATGCCGAGGTCCAGTTTGCCGAAGCCGTGCGGCTCGATCCGAACGACGCGGAAGCGCGCAACAACCTGCTCAAAGCGCGCCAGGTCCTGCGGCGCGGCGGCCGCGGCGGTCATTGACAGATACTTTAGTTACAACTAAACTAATTGCAGTTCGATGGACACGGGCGTCTTTCAGGCGATCGCTTCGCCGCGCCGGCGCGAAATCCTCCGGCTGACCTGGTCGGCCGAGCAGGGCGCCGGCGATTTGCGCCGGGCCATGCCCGACGTGAGTTGGGGCGCCGTGTCGCAACAGGTGAGCGCGCTCGTCGCCGCTGGTCTGCTGCGCGCCCGGGTCGACGGCCGCCGGCGCTACTACCGCGCCGATCGCCAGCGACTGGCTGGTGTGGCCGAGATGCTTGAGTCGATGTGGACCGATGCGCTCTGGAAGCTGAAGCTCGCGGCCGAGCTCGAAGCCTCGCGCCGTGGACCTCGCGCTCACCCGACCCGTCGACATCGTCGAAAGGCCACCCCCGTGAGCTGAGAACGCTCTACCTGTTAGTTGTTAGTTGCTAGTTGCTAGTTTGAAGAGGTCTTATGTCCCTCTCCCATTCACTCGATCGCACGGTCACAATTCAGGCGCCGCCGGACACCGTCTTCAGTTTCTTTACCGACAACGCCCGCTGGGCGTCGTGGTGGGGCACCGGATCGACGATCGAACCGCGGATTGGCGGCCGTGTCTACATTCGCCATCCGGGCAATGTGGAATCGAGCGGCGAGGTGGTGGAGATTCACCCGCCAGGACGCCTCGTCTTCACCTACGGATTCAACTCGGGCTCGCCCTTTCCACCCGGCGCGTCGCGCGTCACGATTTCACTCGAGCCGTCGGGCGCCGCCACTCGGCTGCAGTTGCATCACGAATTCCCGGATGCGGCGTCTCGGGATGAGCACGTGCAGGGCTGGCGATTCCAGTTGTCGCTGTTCGCCAACGCGGTCTCCGATCTCGTGCAGGCCGGTGCGGCGGCCAGAATCGATGCGTGGTTCGATCTGTGGAAGGAACCGGACGAAGCCGCGCGCCTCGCCACCCTGCGTGGCATTGCCGCGCCATCGGTCGCGTTTCGCGATCGCTACAGCCTGATCGACGGCGCCGCCGAGCTGTCCGCCCACATCGCCGCCGCGCAGAAGTTCATGCCGGGTGTCGTGCTGCACCGGCGCGGCGATCTGCGCCAGTGCCAGGGCACGGCCATCGCAGACTGGACCGCGACAGGCCCGGACAATGCGCCGCGCGGGCAGGGCTCCAACGTCTTCGTCTTCGGCCCCGACGGCCTGATCGCGGCCGTCACTGGCTTCTGGGGGGCGTAACTAGCGCGTGATTGGCGTGACGACGAGTTTGCGAATCCAGACGCTGCGGTGATCGCCCTGGATCAGGATCGGGCCGGGTGCGAGCTCGTCATTGTCGAGCGCGCCGCCGGTGACGCCGGTAATGACGGCATTGTTCTGCACGCGCTGGCCGTTCAGCGTTACGGTCACGCGATTGCCGATCAGGATCGCCTGCATGATCTGCCACTCGCCGACGGGCTTGCTCGCGTTCACAAGCGGCGGCGTGCGGCCGTAGATCGCCATGTGGGCGAAATCGGGACGGCCGGTGGTGGCGCCGTAATCGTCGAGAATCTGCAGCTCGTACCGGCCGCGAAGGAAGATGCCGCTGTTGCTGCCGGCTTCGACTTTGTATTCCGCGTCAATCTTGAAGTTGACGAACTTCTCCTTCGAGACCAGGTTGTTCGCGACCCATCGCACGTTGCCCGCGTCTGCCGGCGGCGCGTTCGTCATCACACCGTCCGCGATGCGCCAGCCTATGGGCCGTCCCGGCACCTGCACGCCCCACATGTCGAGTGACGAGTTGTCGAAGAGGAGGAAGGGCGCGTCGAATGTGTGCGGCGCGTTGGCGTCGGCGTTGGGCCAGGTCGGCGGCCGCACGCCAATCCAGTTGACCACGTGTTCTGCGCCGCTTTGCGTCACGGTGTGATGGCCCACCAAACGGTCATCGGCGGTGAGCCGCGCGCGGAACTCCGGCCCGGTCGGGCGGGCAGCCGTCCCTGCCTGAAACACTAACTCGCCGTTGTCAATTTTGATGACACCCAGGGGCGAGGGGTTGCCCACGCGGTTCAGAAACATGCCATGTAACTGACCGGCGTCTTCGGTGACCTCGAGCCAATAGATGTTGCCGGCGTCCGGCGGCGTCCCCGTGATGTTCCAGACCCCAAGGTAGGGTTTGTCTCGAACGGTTGACGCCCGGCCCGGGGCAACCGCGGCCAGACACAGGAGTCCCGCGATAAGAAGCCCTTGTCGCATGTGCCGATGCTAGCACCGGACGGACTACACTACGCCCCATGCAGGTCATTCGCAGCCGCGACCAATATGACGTCTGCGTGATCGGCTCCGGCGCCGGTGGCGGGATGGCCGCCAAGGTGCTGACGGAAGCCGGCGCGCGCGTGCTGATGCTCGAGGCGGGCATCGACTTCGATCCGGCCAAAGACTCCAAGATGATGATGTGGTCGTACGAGTCGCCGCGCCGAGGCGCTGCGACGCCCGACCACGCCTTTGGCGAATTCCTGGCCGAGAACGGCGGCTGGACGCTCGACGGCGAACCGTATGTGTCCGCGCCGGGCACGACGTTCGACTGGTTCCGGTGTCGGATGGTCGGCGGCCGCACCAACCACTGGGGCCGCATCTCGCTGCGCTACGGCCCCGACGACTTCCAGCGCGCGACGATCGACGGGCTCGGCGATAACTGGCCGATCACCTACGACGACATCAAGCCGTACTACGACGAAATCGACCGGTTCATCGGCATCTTCGGCACGAACGAAGGCTTTCGCAACGAGCCCGACGGCATCTTTCAGCCGCCGCCGGCGCCACGATGCCATGAACTGTTGATCAAGGCGGCCGCCGGCCGGCTGAACGTGCCCTGCGTGCCGTCGCGCATGTCCGTGCTCACCAAACCGCTGGGCGATCGGCCCGCGTGCCATTACTGCGGCGAGTGTGCGCGCGGGTGTGCGGTCCACGCCAACTTCTCCTCGCCGTCCGTCCTGTTGCCGCCGGCCATGAAGACCGGCCGGTTGACGTTGCGCACGCACGCGATGGCACGCGAAGTGACGGTGGGCGCCGACGGCCTGGCGACCGGCGTGCTCTACATCGACACGCGGACCGGCCGCGAAAACCACGTGCCCGCCCGCATCGTCGTGCTCGCGGCCAGCGCCTGCGAGACCGCGCGCCTGCTCCTCAACTCGAAGTCGGCGAAGTTTCCACAGGGCCTGGCCAACTCGAGCGGGAAGGTCGGCCGCTACCTGACGGACTCGACCGGCGCCAGCGTGAACGGCTTCATCCCGAAGCTGATGGATCAGATTCCACACAACGACGACGGCGTCGGCGGCGCGCATCTCTACGTGCCGTGGTGGCTCGACAACAAGAAGCTCGACTTCCCGCGCGGGTACCACATCGAGCTCGGCGGCGGCCGTTCGATGCCGCAGGCGGGATTCGGCGGCGGCATCCAGCGTTACAGCGGCATGCACGAGAGCCGGGAGATTGGCGGGTACGGCGCCCAGCTGAAGAACGAGTACCGCCGCTTCTATGGCGCGACGATCAATCTCTCCGGCCGCGGCGAGATGATCCCCAACGAGGACACGTACTGCGAGATCGATCCCAACCTGGTGGACAAGTTCGGCATTCCCGTCTTGCGCTTTCACTTCAAGTGGTCCGACGCCGAAGTCAAACAGGCCAAGCACATGCAGGAGACGTTCCGCGCCATCATCACCGAGATGGGCGGCACGCCGATGGGGAACATGCCCGGGGAGAACGCGAACTACGGCCTCGCCAACGGCGGCCGCATCATCCACGAGATCGGGACGACGCGCATGGGGAACAATCCGTCGACGTCCGTGCTCAACCGCAACGGCCAGGCGCACGACGTGAAAAACGTGTTCGTGACCGACGGCGGGCCGTTCGTGTCGCAGGCCGACAAGAATGCGACCTGGACGATCCTCGCGCTCGCGCTGCGCACCAGCACGTTCATCGCCGACGAACGCAGGAAGGGTGGTCTCTGATGGCGACAATGGACAGGCGCGACGCGCTGCGGGCGCTGGCGTCGGCGCCGCTCGCGGCGGCCGCGATCACATGGACCGACACCGAGGCTGTGGCCGCCAGCCAGGCCGCTGCCCAGGCTCGGCAGACGGCCCAGCAAACCAAGGCGCCCTACAAGCCGAAATTTTTCACCGCGGCCGAATGGGCCACCGTGGGCGTGCTGGTCGATGTGATTATTCCGCGCGACGAGAAGTCGGGCAGCGCCACGGATGCCGGCGTGCCCGAGTTCATGGATTTCATGATGGTCGATCAGCCCACGCGCCAGACGGCCATGCGCGGAGGGCTGGCATGGCTCGAACATGAGTGCCAGGTCAGGTTCGACAAGCGCTTCAGCGCGTGCACGGACGCCGAGCGCCGTGCCGTGCTCGACGACATCTCCTGGCCACGCCGCGCCAAGCCGGAGATGGCCTACGGCGTGACGTTCTTCAACAGCTTCCGCGATCTGACCGCCAGCGGCTTCTTCACCAGCAAGATCGGCATGGCCGATTTGCAGTTCAAGGGCAATACGGTGGTGATGAACTGGAAGGGGTGTCCGCCTGAGGTCATGAAAAAGCTGGGGGTGTGAAGGTGCCAGGGTGCAACGGTGCAACGGTGCCAGGGTGCTACAGCACCTGGGCACGCTGGCGCCCGCGCACCCCAGCACCTTGGCCCCCTTGCACCGTTGCACCCTAGCACCCTATGCCTCACGTCAACGTCGCCCTCATCGGCTATGCCTTCATGGGCCGTGCGCACAGCAACGCGTATCGGCAGGTCGGGCCGTTCTTCGGCCCTCGCCTGACGCCGCGCATGAAGGTGCTGTGCGGCCGGACACAGAAAGACGTCGACAAGGCCGCGCGGACGCTCGGGTGGGACGAGGCGGCCACCGATTGGGAGGCCGTCGTCCGGCGGCCGGACATCGACATCGTCGACATCTGCACGCCGGGCGATTCGCACGCGCCCATCGCGATCGCGGCGGCACGGGCCGGCAAGGTCGTGTTCTGCGAGAAGCCGCTCGCCAACACGGTGCGGGAAGCCGAGCGCATGCTCGCCGCCGTCCAGAAGGCCCGCGTCATTCACATGATCTGCCACAACTATCGCCGGGTGCCGGCGGTGATGCTGGCGCAGCACATCATCGCGACGGGGCAGATCGGCGAGGTCCGGCATTTTCGCGGCGTGTATCTGCAGGATTGGATTACCGATCCCGCCTTCCCGCTGCTCTGGCGGTTCAAGAAAGAGCGCGCGGGATCCGGCGCGCTTGGGGACATCGGTGCGCACATTGTCGATCTCGCCCGGTTTCTGGTCGGCGAACTCCGCGAGGTCAGCGGAGACCTGCGCACGTTCATCAAGACGCGGCCGCTGCCGGGTCAGCCCAAACGCCGCGGGCGCGTCACGGTCGACGACGCGGCGATCGCGATCGCGCGGTTTGCCGATGGCGCGACCGGCACCTTCGAAGCTACGCGCCTGGCGCCCGGCCGCAAGAACGCAAACCGGTTCGAGATCAACGGCACCCGCGGCAGCCTGGCGTTCGATCTGGAACGGATGAACGAGCTCGAGTTGTATCTCGAGTCCGACCGCCGCGGCGAGCGCGGATTCCGGCGGATCATCGTGACGGAGTCCGATCATCCGTTCATGAAGGCGTGGTGGCCGCCGGGCCACATCATCGGCTATGAGCACACCTTCACGCACACCGTCTACGACCTCCTGGAGGCGATGGCGGACGACCGTGTGCCGGCGCCGAATTTCACCGATGGTGTGCGGACACAACGCGTGCTCGAGGGGATCGAGCGGTCGGCGAAGACGCGTCGCTGGACGAAGACATGAGCGCCTCGTGGAAGCTCTGGTTCATCCGGTTTTCCGGCTGGCCGGCTTTGCTGGCCAGCATCGCCGCGGTGGCGCTCTTCATGGTCGCGGCATCCGTGGCGCTGTCCAAGATCGGCAACCTGTCCGTCGTCCGGAGCATGCTGATTGCGACCATCGCCTTGCTGAGCCTCGTGGTCGTGCTGCTGGGCCTGATGGCGTACCTGTCGCGACTGTAAATATGGAGCCCCGGGTCTTCAGACCCGGGGGATCGACATGAAAATAGGCGTCTTCGCCGTTGTCTTCGGCTCAAAACCATTCGAGGAGACCCTCGACTATCTCGTCGAGGTCGGCCTCGAGGCGGTCGAGATTGGTACCGGCGCGTATCCCGGCGATGCCCACTGCCAGCCTCGGGTGCTGCTCGATGACAGCCGCAAGCTGAAGGCCTTTCGCGAGGCCGTTTCGCGGCGCGGCCTGGTGATTTCCGCGCTGAGTTGCCACGGCAATCCGCTCCATCCCGATCGCAAGATCGCCAAGGCGCACCACGACACGTTCGTGGACACCGTCGCGCTCGCGAAGAAGCTCGACGTGGCCACCGTCATCACGTTCAGTGGCTGCCCTGGCAGCGATCCGTCCGCGAAGCAGCCGAGCTGGATCGTGACGCCCTGGCCGCCGGAGTTTGCGGCCGCGCTCGACTGGCAGTGGTCGGAGCGCGTGCTGCCGTACTGGAAGGACACGGCGAAGATCTGCAAGGCTGCCGGCGTCCGGGTCGCGATCGAGATGCACCCGAACTTCGTCGCGTACAACGTGGAGACGATGCAGCGGCTCTCAGCGGTCGCGCCCGGGGTCATCGGCTGCAATTTCGATCCGAGCCACCTGTTCTGGCAGCAGGCCGATCCGGTGGCGGCCATCCGCGCGCTGGGCGAGTCGATCTACCACATGCACGCGAAGGACTGCCGCATCGATCGCGCGAATACCGCGCTGAACGGCGTTCTCGACAGCAAGAACTACACACGCGAACTCGAGCGCTCCTGGATCTTCCGCACCGTCGGCTACGGCCACGACGCGCTCGTCTGGAAGGACATCGTCACGAACCTCCGGCTCGTCGGCTACGACCACGTGCTCAGCATCGAGCACGAGGACAGCGTGATGTCCGGCGCCGAGGGCCTGAAGAAGGCCGTCGCGTTCCTCCGCGGGGTGGTGATCGCGCAGCCGAAGGGCGAGGCGTACTGGGCTTAGAAAGTGCCAAGAGCTTACAGCACTCGGAAGGCACGGGAGGCACGGAACACGTCGTAAGACCGGGGAAACTCCCCCCCCCCGAAAAACTTCCGTGGCTTCCGTGTCTCCCGCGTTGTTAACGCTCTCTGGACAACGATTTATTGCGTTGACGCCTGCGGCTTTCAGGCGGCCGATCGCGGCCGGAACGCCAGCGCGAAGATCACCGCAATCCCTCCGGCCAGCGCCGCCGGCACGATCCAGATCGCGCGCCAGTCGTGCGCGCCGTCGGCGAGGATGTGCGCATCGACGACACGCCCGGACACGAACGCGCCGATGAAGTAGCCGACGCCGTTGGTCACGAAATTTAGGAAGCCTTGCGCCGCCGCGCGCGTCTTCGGACCGGCCTGCTGATCCGTATAGATCTGGCCGCTCACAAAAAAGAAGTCATAGCAGACGCCGTGCAGCAGGATGCCGATGTACAGCAGCCACATGCCGCTCATCGCGTCGCCCCAGCCGAATGCCAGGTAGCGCGCGGCCCAGGCCAGCATGCCCACGAGCATGATCACCTTGATGCCGAGCTTCCGCAGCAGGAAGGGCATCGCCACCATGAACGCGATCTCGCTCGCCTGGCCGAACGTCTGGATGAACGCGGGATCGGGCACCTTGATTTCGTTCAGGAACGCGTTCGTGAACGCGTAATAGAACTGCAGCGGAATGCAGAGCAGGAACGACCCCACGACGAACGTCAGGAACGCGGAGTCCTTGAGCAGGTGCAGGGCGTCGAGCCCCAGCGCGTCGCGGACGGAGAACGGCGCGCCGGCGGCTTTTGGCGGCGTGTGCGGCAGCATCAGCGAAAACACGGCCATGACGATCGAGGCGCCGGCCGCCAGCTTCATCGGTGTGGCGAGCGCGTCGGCGTGTAGCACCTTGCCGACGATGACGCCGGCCGCGATCCAGCCGATGGTGCCGAGCACGCGGATGATGGGGAAGTCGCGGGCCGAGTCGGTCACGTGATGGAACGCCACGGAGTTGGTCAGCGAGAGCGTCGGCATGTAGAAGAAGGCGTAGACGATCAGGAGCGGATAGAACGTGCTCCACTCGGTCTGCTGGGCCACGAACCACATCACGATGCCGCCGCCCAGGTGCAGAATCGCCAGCAGCTTCTCTGACGCAAAGAAGCGGTCCGCGATGATGCCCAGGAAGAACGGCGAGACCAGCGCGGCGATCGCGGTCGCGCCGTAGGCGAGTCCGATTTCAGCCCCCGAGAACTTGAGCGTCGTCCCGAGGTACGTCCCCATCGTAACGAACCACGACCCCCAGATGAAGTACTGGAGGAACATCATCAATGACAGGCGGACGCGTGTGCTCATGGGTGGGAAGGTAAGGTGCCCGAGCGCGTAAGCCCGGGCTTCCTGGACATGTGGGTTAGTTCGTTTTGACCTTCAGGTTACGAAAGGCGACGCCGCCGCCATGCTGCTGAAGGACCAGGCGGCCGCTTGCGAACGTCCCAAACGCCTTCCATTCGTTGAACTTGCTTGCCGCGACCTTCGCCTTCCACTCCGCAGAGCCGAGCTCGTAACTGACCGTTCGCTCGCCGTTCAGCCAGTGCTCCACGTGATTGCCGCGAATGACGATGCGTCCCTCGTTCCATGAATCGGCCCCACGCGACACGTCCCTGGGCGGCGCGTACAGCGAGTGGCAGGACGCCGCCGATGTCAGCGGGTTCTTGCCGTCGTCGTGCCGGGCATTGTCGAGGACCTGATATTCCGGGCCGGTGTGGTACGTCTGCTCGCCGGTTTCGCTGACGTGATACATCACGCCGCTGTTGGCGCCGGGCGCGACGATCCAGTCGAACCGGAACTCAAAACTGCCGAATTCCTCCAGCGTCACCAGGTCCGGGCCGTCACCGACCTGCTTGATGGTGCCGTCCACCGCGCGCCAGCCTGTCGGGACGGCCTTCTCCCTGAAACCGCGCCACTGGTCGATCGTGGTGCCGTCGAAGAGCAGGCGCCACCCGGCGGACTTCTCGGCAGACGTCAGCGTGTTGGGCGCCGCGGCCTGGGCTTGCGCGGCAGGTCGGGAGGACGTGCCCAGCAGCACCGCCCCGACCAACATCGCGAACATCCTCAGTCCGTGTCGCATCTTCACTTCCTTGACTCGCTTCACTAACTCTCCAGTGTCTTTCTACAGAAGCCATACAGCTTCTTCATCTCTTCAACCGTATCCGTCCCCCGATACTCGTATTCGATCAGCGCCGGGATGTCCCACTTCCGATCCCGCAGGCGCGTGAGCACGGCGACGATGGGCGCGTCGCCTTCGCCGAACGGCACGGTTGCGCCCTCGGCCCCGCCGGCGGTGCGCTTGCGATCCTTGATGTGCAGACAACGGATGTGATCGTGGTGCTCGTCGAGATACGCGAGCGCGTCGAAGTTGGCGGCCGTGAAGTGACCGATGTCGAGCGTCACGCCCATGTGCGGGCCGGCCTTCATCGCTTCGGCAAAGTCCTCGGGCCGCGCGAACTGGTTGGGGGCGATCCGTGAGTGATTGTGGAACCCCACCACCATGTTCGCCTTCGCGGCGAACGGTTCAACGCGCGGCGCGACGCTGACCTGCGCTGACGACGTGATGATGCCGACGCCGAGGGCCTTGCCCATTTCAAACACCGCCGCGATTTCCTCGTTCGTGTAGTCGTCGCCGAACGGCACGTCATAAGACGTCGGCGTGACGCCGGCCGCGTCGAGGCGCCGGCGGATGTCGCGAAACAGCTCGAGCGTTTTCGGATCGGTCCGCCAGGCCCGCGTCGCCGCTCGGCGATCGCCGCCCTGCGGCACCGGGATGGCGGCGCGCGTCTCGACATGTCCGGACCAAAGCTCGCAATAGCTCAGGCCGACTGTCACCATGCCCGCGATCGCCTCGTCGAGGCCGCGATCGCGAAAGCTGTAGCTCTGCGTCCCGACGCGCACGCCCGCGATCTTCGACGACGCGGCTTTCTGCGCCGCGCCAACACGCACAAATGGCGCCGCGACCAGTCCGCCAGCGACCAACCCGCCAAATTCACGTCTTGTGTAATTCATAGATCATGGAGGTGTTAACCGTGAAGGAGTGAAGTAGTGGAGTGTGTTTGCGAAAACCCACAAGGCTCCACTCCCTCACTCCTTCACGGTTTCGTTACGCCTTAGAGCGAGTACCCATCCCGGTACTTGCGCGTCAGATAATCCGTCGGCGCCGCATGTCTCGCGTCGACGGGGGCGTTGTTCGTGACGGCCATTTTCTCGCCGTCGTAGTAGAGCTTCTTGCCGGCGCGCATCGACGCCACGCCGAGCAGCATGATCTCGGTCAGGTGCGCCGCATAGGAGAACGGCGAGGAAATCTCATCCTTCCCCTTGATGGCGTTGACCCAGTTCATTTCATGGCTCTGATGCGGCACGCGCGCCAGCTTCTCCTTCGGCGCGCCGTAGTCGTTGTGCTTGTCGAACGGCAGCAGCCGCGGCGCCGCGCCGTAGGTCTTCTGCAGCATCTTGCCCTTGGACCCGATGTAGAGCACGCCGCCCTCACCGTTCAGCCGCTCCTCGCCCAGTTCTTCCGGCCGTGGCGGCAACAGGCCGCCGTCGTACCAGACGAGCTTCACTTCCGGCATGCCCTTGCGCGCGGGAAACACGTAATCGGTCTTCGTCGCGTTGGGATAGCAGAACCCGTTGAACGGCGTCGACGTGGTTTCGATCACGCTCGGGAGCCCGAGCTGCAGGCCCCACACCGGATGATCGATCAGGTGCGCACCCATGTCGCCGAGCGCGCCCTGGCCCCAGTCCACCCAGCCGCGCCAGTTGAACGGGTGATACACCGGATGGTACGCGGCGTCGGGCGCGACGCCGAGGAACAGGTTCCACGACAACGTGTCCGGCACCGGGTAATCGCCGGCCATCGACGCGGCGAGTCGCTGCGTGACGCTCGAATTGTTCCAGGACAGGTTCGTGTTCGGCGGCAGCGCGGCCGGCCGCGGCAGGCCCTGCGGCCAGTAGGCGAGCGGGCGATTCGTCCACACATGCACTTCGTGGATGTCGCCGATGGCTTTCGCCATCAGATACTCCTGCCCGCGCCGCGCCTCGTCCTGCGAGTGGCCCTGATTGCCCATCTGCGTGACGACCTTGGTCTCGGCCGCCTTCTTCGCCAGGTGCCGCGCCTCGTGCACGGACCAGCACAGCGGCTTCTGCACGTACACGTGCTTGCCGACCGACATCGCGGCCGACGCGATCACCGCATGCATGTGATCCGGCGTCGCGACGATGACGGCGTCGAAGTCCGTATGTTTGTCGAGCATTTCGCGATAGTCGCGGTACCGCTTCAGCCGCGGCATCTGTTCCTCGACGAACCGCCGGACGCGTTGCGACTCGGGCGTCTGCGCCCACTTTGCATCGGCCTCTTTCTGCGACTTCGAGGGCCCGAACGTCTGCCACTGCTTCTGCAGCTCTTCCTCTGCCGTTGCCTGGCGCGGTGTCCCGCCGCCCGCACCGCCCCCTCCGCCCGCGCGTGGCGGCGCGGGGGTGAGGCTGTCCTGCCAGCTCTTCAGGCGCCTGTCGAGCAGGCCGTAGTCCACGTCGCAGATAGCGACGATGTTCTCCGACATCACCTGCGCGGTGTTACTGGCGCCCATGCCGTTCACGCCGACCGTGGCGATGTTGAGAATGTCACTCGGCGCCCGCAGGCCGCGGCCGAGCACGTGGCGCGGCACAATCATGAAGCCCGCCGTGGCGGCGGCGGTCGTCGCGACGAACTCGCGTCGGGTCGGTTTCTGTTCGCTCATACACGCTCCCGCAAAGGGCTGCTCAGGGAAAGAATGGGCCAATCATAAGCCCGCCGGCCACTCAGGCAGCGGTCGAATTACCCTCGCGATTTTCGGTGGCGCGCGCCTTGGTCCGGCGGCTACCTTCGGCGCATGATGTCAGACGGTCAGATGATGCAGGCCGCCGCCGACCAACTCTCGCTGCTGCCGATGCCCTCGCGGGCGGAAATGGAGCGCGCCTACCTCCGGTCGGATGCCTCGTACGACGGGCTGTTCTACCTCGGCGTCCGCACGACGGGCGTGTTTTGCCGGCCCTCGTGCCATGCCCGAAAACCGAAGCCCGAAAACGTGGAGTTTTTCTCGTCGCCCAAGGACGCCGTTGTGGCCGGCTACCGGCCGTGCCGCAAGTGCAAGCCGGTCGCTGGCGACGATGAGCCGGAATGGGTCAGGGCCCTGCTGGCTCGCATCGACGCCGATCCCGCCGTACGGGTGACCGAGCGCGACCTCCGATCTGACGGGCTCGAGCCCGAGCGCGTGCGCCGGTATTTCGCGGCGCGATACGGCCTGACGTTTCAGGCGTACTGCCGCGCGCGCCGGCTGGCGGGGGCCTTCGAACAGCTCCGCGACGGCGGGGCGGTCGACGATGCGGTGTTTGAGACGGGCTACGCTTCGCACAGTGGATTCCGCGAGGCGTTCCGCAAGGCGTTCGGCCGGCCGGCTGGGCAGGCGAGCGACGCGGACTGCGTGCGCGTCACCTGGATCGACACCCCCATCGGACCGATGATCGCCGGCGCGACCGACGCGGGCGTCTGCCTGCTCGAGTTCACGGACCGGCGGAGGCTCGAGGAGCAGATCGAAACCCTGCAGCGCCGGTTCCGGACGACGCTGGTGCCTGGATCGCACCCGCTGTTGATGCAGCTCGAGCGGGAACTGGGCGAGTACTTCGCCGGCGCGCGGAGCGTGTTCGCGTTACCGCTGCACGCGCCGGGGTCGGCGTTTGAAGAGCGCGTGTGGCGCGCGCTTCTGGAGATTCCGTTCGGCGAGACGCGATCCTACGAAGACATCGCGCGCGCGGTCGGCTCGCCGAAAGCGGTCCGCGCGGTCGGCCGTGCCAACGGCCTCAATCGCATCGCCATCGTCATTCCCTGTCATCGCGTGGTGAACAAGAGCGGCGAGTTGGGTGGGTACGGCGGGGGACTGTGGCGGAAGAGAAGGTTGTTGCATCTGGAAAGATGTCGAAACTAATAACTAACAACTAACAACTAACAGGTGGGCGTGCGGGTCGAAACGGCCCTGAGCGTTCCGTGGCCGTGGTTTACCTATTAGTTGTTAGTTGCTAAGTTGCTAGTTGGCGGTGCACTTCTGTCCCAACTGACCGGCGCGGTTCATGCGTTCTATTTGTTCGACGTCGCGCAGGCGATCGATCTGCCGGCCCTCGAGCGGCTGCTGGGGCCTCAGGCCGCGTCTGCGACGCTGACGGACAAGTCAGCGGGTCCGCCGCGCGTCCGCTATTTCGTGCCGCCAGTCGTCGTCGACGCCGGCGCGCTCGGCGTCGGCACCATCGACGGCTTCAGCGTGCGCGTGAAGGGCTATGACTACGGCGTCCTGTCGCTGATGCTGTCGCGGCCGTTCGCCGGCAACTGGCAGGAGTTCGTCGCGCTCGGCCAGGATCTGATCGAGAGTGAATCGCTCGAACGGCGCGCGGCCGAGGCCTGCGCGAGCATCGTCGAGCGCGTGCGCAGCGCGCTCACCGGGATCCGCCCGTCGTTTCTGAGCGAGGACTACCTGGCCTTCGTCATTCACGGCCTTGACCAGCCACGGACGGCTGACCAACTGATGGACGAGCACGGCTCTGACATCGCGCAGCTGCTCCGCGGCGAGCGGCAGCTCCTCAGCCGGCAGGAGCGCGACGAGGTGCTGCGCCACCGGCTGTCGTATCTGACGGACGATCTCGTCGTCCCGGCCTACAACGCCACCTTCGTGCTCGATACCGAAGCGGGTGCGCGCGGCGTGCTCGAGATTCTCGAGTTCGTGAACTCGCAGCTGCTCGAGTTCCGGTATCACGACGAACTGCTCGAGAGCGAGCTGACGCGCACGTATTCCGAGCTGCAGCGACCGCGCTGGTTCGACCGGTATTTCGGGAGACGGCCGACGCGCGCCGCGCTCCATCTGCACTCCGTCTTCGTCGATGTCAATGAGCTGGCCGATCGTCTCGAGAACTCGGTGAAACTGGTCGGCGATGTCTACTCGGCGCGGCTGTTCGGGCTGGCGGCCGCCCGGCTCGGCCTGGATGCGTGGAAGCGCAACGTCGAGGAGAAATTAAAGACGCTCAACGACATTTACCGGTTTGCGGTCGAGCAGCGGGGCGCCTCCCAGGCCAATTTGCTGGAGCTCGTCATCGTCCTGATTCTCGTCATCGAGCTGGGGCTGTTGCTCGCCGGCATCATGAAATAAGGGTCTTCGGCCCCGGCTCGAACCAAGAGCCCCAAACTCCGTATAGCTCACCAGTGCTCTCGCAGGACATCCGGCACGCCCTTCGCGGCCTCTGGGGCGCCAAAAGCTTCACCGTCGTCGCGCTGCTGTGCCTGGCATTCGGGATCGGTCTCAACACCACCATCTTCACCATTGTCGACGGGGTGTTGCTGAAGCCCTTCCCGTATGCCGATCCCGAACGCATTGTGGTGTTGCGATCCGCGAATGCGACGCTGAACGTGAGCAATGGCGGCATCTCGTATCCGGACTGGCGGGATCTGCAGGCCACGACGCACGCGTTCCAGTCGATCGCGGCGATTCAGACGCGGAGCATGGCGCTGTCGGACGAGCGTGACGAGCCCGCGCGCTACGCGGCCGGGGCGGTGTCCTGGGATCTGTTTCCGCTGTTGGGTGTCGCCCCCGTCGTCGGTAGCGGATTTACGCCGGAGATGGATCAGCCCGGCGCGCCGACTGCCGTTCTGCTCGGCTATGCCGTCTGGCGCGATCGCTACGGCTCCGACCCGACGATCGCAGGGCAGAAGGTCATGCTGAACGGCGCGCCGGCGGTGGTCGTCGGGGTGATGCCGGAGCACTTCGAATTTCCGAACACCCAGAAAATCTGGATTCCGCTGACGCCGTCGGTGTTCAAGTCGCCCAGGCAGTCGCACGATCTGTTCGTGTTCGCCAAGCTCGCACCGGGCGCGACGATGGCGGCCGCCTCGGGTGAGCTGGCGGCGAAGAGCGCGAGCCTTGCGCAGCAGTTTCCCGAGGCCGACAAGGACTGGGTCATTCGGATCCAGACGCTCCGCGAGGTGTTCATTCCATCGAATATCTCTCTCGTGATGCTGCTGATGATGGCGAGCGTCACGCTCGTACTCGCCATCGCGTGCTCGAACGTGGCCAATCTTCAACTCGCCCGCGCCGCCACGCGGCAACGCGAGTTCTCGCTGCGGACGGCGCTGGGGGCCGGCCGCGCCCAGATCGTCCGCCAATTGCTGACGGAGAGCGTGCTGCTCAGCGTGCTCAGCCTGCCGCTGGCCCTCGTGCTGGCGCAGATCGGGTCGCGGTTGATCGCCTCGGCGATGCCGCCCGATCAGGTGCCGTACTACATCACCTGGAGCCTCGACGCGCGCGCCTTCGCCTATGCCGCCGTCGTCGCCGTCGGGACGGCCGTCGTGTTCGGGCTGCTGCCCGCCTTGCAGTCGTCCCGCGCAAATCTGGTCGATGCGCTCAAGGACGGCGGACGCGGGTCCGCGTCGCGTCGCTCGCGCCTGCGCAGCGCACTCGTCGTCGCGCAGGTCGCGCTCGCGGTCGTGTCGCTCGTGGGCGCGCTGCTGTTCGTGCGCAGCTTCACCAATCTGGACACGTACGCCATTGGTTTCGATCCGAAGCCGTTGATGACGCTGCGCTTCTACCTGGCGGGCGACGCGTATGCGCCGGTCGGCGCGAAAGCACGTCGGGTTCAGGACATCGTCGAGCGCGTCGAAGGGCTGCCGACCGTCGAGGCGGCATTCGGATCCAGTCTGTTGCCTTTGAGCGGCGGCGGTGGGGGCTTCGGCGTGATTCCCGACGGCCGGACCTACGAGCCCGGGCAGGAACCGATCGTCAGCCTGGTCGGCACGTCGCCGCACTTCCATCGGACGCTCGGCGTCCGGATGATCGCGGGCCGCGACTTTACCGACGCCGAAGGCTGGTCGTCACTTCGTGTGGCGATCGTGAACAAGACCATGGCCGACCAGTTCTGGCCGACCACGCCGGCCGTGGGCGCCAGGTTCCGTATCGCCGGCGACAGTTCGTTCGGCCCGGACTGGTTTACCGTGATTGGCGTCGCGCCGGACATCAAGCACGACACCGTCAATCCCAACGCGACGCCGTTTGCGGCGGCGTACGTGCCGTACGCGTTTCAACAGACGTTCACGACGGCGCTGGTCATCCGTGTTGCCGGCACCCCGACGTCGATCACCGCCGGCGTGCGGGACGCGATCAAGGCGTCCGATCCGAACCTGCCGGTCGCGTTCGTCCGGCCAATGGACGACGTGCGGCGCATCGGCTACTGGCAGTACGGGCTGTTTGGCTGGATTTTCGGCGTCACGGGCGTCGTGGGTCTGTTGCTGGCGTCCGTCGGTGTGTTCGGGGTGCTGTCGTACCACGTGACGCAGCGGACGAATGAGATCGGGGTGCGAATGGCGCTCGGCGCCGGCCGCGCGGCCGTCTTGCGATTGATCGTCGGCCACGGCATGCGGCTCGCCGGCGCCGGCATCATCGTGGGGTTACTGCTCGCGCCGCTCGGCACCTGGTTCGCCCGGACCTTGTTCTACAACGTCAGTCCGTTCGACCCGCTGACGTTCGGGTTGGTCGCGGCGTTCCTGCTGGGCATCGCGTTTCTCGCGTCGTTCGTGCCGGCCCGACGGGCGACGACGGTCGATCCCGTGCGGGCGCTGAGAGGGGAGTGATGGGAACGACGGGAACGAACGCGAGCGAACGGGAGCGAACGCGAACGACTCGAGAACGGGGGAGGTAGGGAGCGAATTGGACGATCCCGTTCCCTCTCACTGTCTCATCACGATGATCGGATCGACTCTCGTCGCGCGCCACGCGGGGATGAGGCACGCGGCCATCGCGACGAGCATCATCACGCCGGCGACCGAGAGCAGCGTCAGGATGTCGGTCGGTTGCACGTTGAAGAGCAGTGACGCCATGATGCGCGTCGCGGCGAGTGAAATCCCGAGCCCGATCACCAGTCCGAGGCCGGCCAGCGCGAACCCGCGCACGATGACCAGGCTGACGATGCGCGAACGATCGGCGCCGAGCGCCATGCGGATGCCGATCTCCTGCGTTCGCAGCGACACGAGATACGAGAGGATGCCGTAGGTGCCGACGGCCGCCAGTGTCAGCGCCAGTCCGGCGAAGACCGCGAGCAGCACGGTCAGGAACCGCGGACGTTCGATCGCCGCGTCGAACGCATCGTCCATCGACTGCAGACGGACGAGCGGGAGGGATGGATCGAGGCTTCGGACCACGTCGCGATAGCCCGCGGCCAGCGAGGAGAGCGGCAGCGTCGAGCGCATCACGAAGTTCATCGGCCGCGGCGCAAACTGGGCGTACTTCGGCATCTGGTCATTCAGCAGATACAGCTCGGTGCCCACGGCCTCGGCGACGCCCGCCTGTTTCACGTCTTTCAACACGCCGACGATCGTGACCCACGGCGAGTTGTCGCCGCCGATCTTGAGCCGGCCGCCGACGGGATCGCGGTCGGCGAAAAACCGTCGCACCAGCGCCTCGTTGACGAGCGCCACCGGCGGGCCTTCGGTATCGGCGAGTTCGAACGCACGGCCGTTCACGACGGCGATCCCCATCGTGTCGCTGTAACCGAGCGACACGTATTGCCAGAAATCCACATTTTCAATCGGCTGCGCTCCCGGTGGCCGGTTGTTCGGGATGTGCTCGAAGTCCGTGTCATTGGCGTTGACGTTGCGGAGCGGCGGCAGGCCCGACATCGCGGCGACGCTTTGCACGCCAGGCTGTCCGGCGAGGCGGGTCATCAGTTCGCGATAGAACGTGATCGTCTGCGCAGGCGGGTAGGTGGCGCCGGGCAGGACCAGGCCAAACGTGGTGAGCTCCGCCCGCTTGAAGCCGGGATCGACGTGCGTCAGGTTGAAGAAGCTGCGCATCAGCAATCCGGCCCCGACGACGAGCACGACCGCGAGCGCCACTTCCACCACGACGAGCCCTGATCGCAGCCAGACACGCGCGGCGCCGGCCGTCGTACGCGCGCTCGTCTCGGTGACCGAGATGGGCCGCGATCCGCCGACGTGAACCAGCGGCACGAGCGCGAAGACGAGTCCCGTCACGATGGACAACAGCAGCGTGAAACCCAGTACGGGCCAGGCGAGCGCGATCTCGGCGCTGCGCGGAATCGCCGCGGGACTCATGGCCACCAGCGCGCGCACGCCGGCGTACGCCAGTCCGGTGCCGACGATCGCGGCCGGCACCGTCAGGACCAGGCCTTCGGCCAGGAGTTGACGGAACAGCTGTCCGCGGGACGCGCCCAGCGCGGCCCGGACGGCGTATTCCCGATGGCGGGCCTCCGCCCGCGCGATCAGCAGATTCGCGAGGTTCGCGCACGCGATGAGCAGCACGAACACCACGGCCAGCTGCAGCACGACCAGCGCGCGCCGGATGCCGCCGACGATGTCATCGCGCAGCGGATCGATGCGGAGCCGGTGATTGGTGGCCGACGGCACATGGCCAGTCGGGACGAGCGTGCGCCATTGCCCAAGCAACCGTTCGAGATCGACCGAGACCTGCGGCGGCGTCACGCCGTCCTTGAGACGGCCGACCAGGTATAGGAAGTGGCCGCCGCGCGCATTGGGAAATGTCGACGGGTCGATGAGCTGCGGGCGCCAGACCTCGACCTTCGAGTCGTGGACGTCATAACCGGCGGGCATGATGCCGACGATCTCGACCGACCGTCCGTTCATGCGCACGGAGCGCCCGAGCACCGACGGGTCGGCCCCGTAATCGCGCTGCCACAGTTCCCAGGACAGGATCGCCACCGGCGCCGCGTTGGGCTGCGAATCCTGCGCCGTAAACCAGCGGCCGCGAGCGGCCGGCACGCCGAGCGTCGGCATGAGTTCCGGTGTCACGTTCGCCGCCACCGGGCGGCTCGGAGGATCCGTGTCGATGTTGACCGCACCGATCGAATAGGCGCCCACACTGGCGAAGACCTGATTGTTGTCGCGAAACTCGACGAACTCCGGCATCGAGATCCAGAACTGCTCGAAACCCAGCGCGGGAAAACGGCTGGTGATGTACTCCAGCCGCTCCGGCTGCGGGTACGGCAGCGGCCGCAGCAGGACGCCGTGAATGACGCTGAAGACCGCCGTGTTGGCCCCAATCCCCAGCGCCAGCGTCAGCACCGTGATGACGGCGAATGCGGGCTGGCGGAGGAGTCCTCGGGCGGCGAGTTTGAGGTTGCGCATGGGCGATTAGACGGAGGGAGAGGCGACAGGGTTGTGGACGAACGAACGGGAACGACCGGGAACGAACGAGAGCGAACGGGAGCGGCGTGGAACGACGGGAAGTTGGGAACGATGGCAAGGTTGCCAGGGGCAGAGGGGAGTGGCAACTAGCGGAATCGGCGTGAAGGCAATCGGCGGCGAAGCCGGAGGAGAGGCGATCGCCGTGCGCGCGCCCGCGCGGAGCCGCGATTAAGGGGCACGGCTGAGTTGGCTGGCTTTCGTCGAGCATTCGCAATAGCGGTCGCGCGCGACCTGGCGAAGATGGAGACGAGTTCCCCCGCCTCGCCGCGCAACGTGGCCAGCTTCTTCTGCGGCCCGCACGTTCGGTGCTGCAGCACGTCCATCCAGAGCTCGGCTTCGTCGGCCTCCTCGATGACGACAGCCAGGCGCCCAACAAATTCCCGCCGCGAGCGGCTCCGGCGGGCGGCTCGGTAATTCGACACCACGCCAGACCCTGCGCGTAGCAGCTGGGGCCGGACGAGCCGCACGAGTTCGTCGGTCGGCAGGGCCAGGCAGAGGTCAATTACGTCCAACGCAAACCGTCGCGCCCGTTCGAGAAGTCCCTCAGCAATCATGTCGCCGCTATCGAGCAAGCACCCTGCCAAGTCGCAGTTCGCGGCTATTTATCCGTTTCATCCCCTTCAGCACCTCCTCCGTTCCCTCTCGTTCCCCCCACTTCCCGTCGTTTCTTCAGCCGTTCCCGTTCGTTCCCGTTCGCTCGCGTTCGCTCCCGTTCGCTCGCGTTCGCTCCCGTTCGTTCGCGTTCGCTCCCGCTCGCTCCCGCCGTTTGCTAAACTCCCGCCATGTCCATTTCCCGCTCGGTTTCCCTCACCATCGGTCTCACGCTCGCGGTCGCGTCCCTCTCCGCTCAGGATCGCCTGCGCACCATGCCGGGCTACGACCAGTTTCAGAAAATGCAGGCCGCGATGCAGGGCGGGCCGGCGGTGATCTCCGGCGCCGTGACGCCGTCGTGGGCTGACGATGGCAAATCGTTCACGTACGCCACGGCCGGCAAAGCCTACAAGTTCGATCTCGTGACGTTGCGCGCCGAGGAAACCGGTGACGCGCCCGTTGGCGGCGGCGCCGGGCGCGGTGCGGGGGCGGGACGTGCGGGTGGTGCCCCACCGGCGGCGGGACGTGCGGGCGGTGGCGGACGCGGCGCTGCGCCGGCCACGGGTGCCGCCAACCCGTGTCCGGCGGAGCAGGTCCAGCGTGGCCGCCAGGCTGCGTGCGCGGCCTCGCCGGACGGCACGATGAAGGCGTATTACCGCGACCGCAATCTCTACGTGAGCAACGCCGACGGATCGGGCGAAGTCGCGGTCACCACCGACGGCAGCGAGAAGACGCGCGTCAAGTACGGCGTGGGGAGCTGGGTCTACGGCGAGGAACTGGATCAGACGACTGCGATCTGGTGGTCGCCCGACAGCAAGAAAGTCGCGTTCTACCGGTTCGACGAAAGCAAGGTCAAGGATTACTACATCCAGATGGACCAGACACAGTTCCAGGTGTCGCTCGATACCGAAGCGTACCCAAAAGCCGGTACCGACAATCCCATCGCCGACGTGCTGGTGTACGACCTCGGCACGAAGCAGCGCGTCACGCTCGACACGCGCGACGGCAAGCCCGTCGCCAATGACACGGTCGGCTACTACGTGTACGGGATGACGCCGCGGGGATCCTGGATGCCGGACTCGACCGAGATCCTGATGAACCGCACGAACCGCCGGCAGAACATCATGGAATATGTCGCCTGCAGCCCGGCGACCACCAAGTGCCGCGTCGTCGTCCGTGAAGAATGGCCGACGGGATGGACCGAGAATCATCCGCCCCTGCGCTGGCTCGCCGATCACAAGCGCTTCATCTGGCAGTCGGAGCGCAACGGGTTCGTGAACTATTACCTGTACGACGTGTCAGGCAAGCTCATCAATCCGATCACAACGAACGCCACGTTCGAATCGGGTGCCATCCTGAAGGTGGACGAAACGGCCGGCGTGATGTTCTACATGGCGCGCGACGGCGAGAACTACATGAAGCAGCAGTTGCATCGCGTCGGCCTCGACGGCAAGGGCGACGTGCGGCTCACGGATCGGAAATTCACCCACTCGGTCAGCGTGTCGCCGGACAACAAGTTCTTTACTGACGTCTACCAGACGCACGACACCCCGGCCGCGACGCAGCTGGTCGACGCGACGGGCAAGGTCGTGGCGCAGATTGGGAAGAGCGACCTGACGAAGTTCAACACGATCGGCTTGAAGAAAGTCGAAATGTTCTCGTACAAGGCGGCTGACGGTGCGACGACGCTCTACGGGACCATCGCGTTTCCGTCCACGTTCGATCCGACGAAGAAATACCCGACGCTGGTGAGCGTGTACGGCGGGCCGGCGAGCGGCAGCAACGTGCCGACTGAAACGTTTGCCACGCCCAGTGCGAACACTGAGTACGGCTTCCTGATCGTGAGCCTGAGCTCGCGCGCCGCGCCCGGCATGGGCAAGAAGACGCTCGACTCGATCTATATGAAGCTGGGCCAGACCGAGATGGACGACATGGCCGAGGGCATCAAATCCCTCTGGACCCGCCCGTATTTCGACAAGGGCCGCGTCGGCATCTACGGCACCTCCTACGGCGGCTACACCGCGGCAATGGAGATCGTTCGACATCCCGAAGTGTTCACGGCGGCGTCGGCGTCGTCGCCGGTCACCGCGTGGCACCACTACGACACGATTTACACCGAGCGGTACATGTGGATTCCGCAGGAGAACAAAGAGGGCTACGACGCCGGCAGCGCGATGACGTACGCGAAGAATCTGCAGGGCCGATTGCTCATTTATTACGGCACCGCGGACAACAACGTGCACCCGAACAACGCGATGCAGCTGATTCGCGCCCTGCAGCAGGCCGGCAAGAGCTTCGAAGTACAGGTGGGGCCGGACGCCGGCCACAGCGGCGTGAATAACCAGCGCATGATGGAGTTCTTCGTCGAGAATCTCATCCAACACCCCGAGCGTCTGATGGCGCCGCAGCCCGTCGTCCGGTAGACGGGCACTGACAATTCTGAAAGTCCTGTTGAGAAACTGGATCGCCTCCGGTTTCCCAACAGGCGCCTCGTCCTCCGCGCCATTCCTGCAACTCATTTCAAACAAGCCGCTTAGCGACTGACCCAACTGCCCGGTGGTCCCTGGGACAGTGGACGTGCCTTTGCACCCTGCTGGCCGGATTGGTGGGGCATTCCCGCCGTTCGTGCAGGAGGCGGCACATGGTTCGATGGATTCGGGTGCGCGTGACGGTCTGGACGCTCGCGTTTGCGCTCACCCCCGCGGTGGTCTACGCGCAGGCGGGCCAGGTCGGGCAAATCGGCGGAGAGATCAAGGATGTCTCCGGTGGCGTGCTGGCCGGTGCCTCGGTGACCCTCGCCAGCGTTGAGCGCGGCTTCTCTCGCGCCACGGTGACGGATGGCGCCGGCAAGTTCCTGTTTACCGCGGTGCCGCTCGGCCGGTACGCGGTCACCGTCAAGATCTCGAACTTCGAGACGCTGACGCTCTCGAACAACCTCGTCGAGGCGGAGCGCACGACCAGTCTCACCGTCACGATGAAAGTCGCGCCGGTCGAGACGTCGACGATGGTGGTCGGCGAGACGCCGATCGTGGACGTCACGAACCAGACGCAGGAGACGCGCGTGCGTCTCGAGGAATTCACGAAGCTCGCCGTCGCGCGCAACTACCAGGCGCTCGTCGGGCTCGCCCCCGGCGTGGTCGGCACGGGCAACGTCAACGCCCACGGCGCGCTCAGCAGCAACAACGTCTTCATGTTCGACGGCATCAACACCACCGATCCGACGACCGGCACGTTCGGCAGCAACCTGAACTTCGAGGCGATCCAGGAAGTCGTGATTCGGACGTCCACCGTCGGCGTGGAATTCGGACGCGGCACCGGCGCGATGGTCGACGTGATCACGCGATCGGGGACGAACCGATTTGCGGGGTCGTTCAAGTACATCATGGCGAACGACAGCTGGAACACGCAGAACACCACCGTCAGTGAGGTGTCGGGCGAGTCGCTCGCGCGGACGAAGTTCGACCACCTGAACCCGACGTACAGCGGCACGCTGGGCGGGCCGGTGGCGCGCGACCGCGTCTGGTTCTTCCTGGCCTACGAACAGGCCCGCGCGACGTCGCCCGAGCAGCAGACAAACGCCGCTCCGGGATTTGCCAATCAGAACTACCAGCAGACGACATCGTCGCCGTTCTGGACGATGCGCGTGACGACGCAATTGGCCCGCAACCAGAGCCTGTGGGTGAAGTATTCGACGTCGCCGACCGACGGCTTCGTCATCGATTATTGGGGCGGCGCGGCGGAACTGCAGGGCCTGACGTCGCAGAACCAGCAGGGCAGCCACTGGGCCGGGCAGTACAACGGCCTGATCGGCACGAAATGGACCGCCACGCTGATGGCCTCGCAGTCGTCGTCAACGATCAACGTCGTCCCGTTCGACACGATCGGGTCCGTCGAAGGTGGTGCGCCGATGGTCGACCTGAACGATGGCCGTTGGTACAACGGCGCGACGTTCGATGGCCGCGTGGACCGGCCCAGAACGCAGGCGAGCGGCGCGCTCGAATACTTTACCGGGGTCGGCACCAACACCCATGCCCTGAAGTTCGGAGCCGACTGGCAGCGGATGGAATCGGTCAGCCATTTCCGGTTCCCGGCCGACAAGGTGTTCTACGTCTTCGGTTTCAACCCGACTACGCGGACGTACGAGCCGTTCGTGTACGAGGAATACGACAACGCGCCGTCGACGTCGAAAGGCAATCAGCTCGCGATCTACGCGCGCGACCGGTTCCAGCTGGGATCGCGGGTGAGCCTCGAGGCCGGCGTGCGTCTCGAGCACCAGACGGGCACGAGCGACGTCGGCGCCGGCACGGTGGACGCGTGGGTGTACGCGCCGCGCTTTTCGGGCAGCGTGTCCCTGACCCGCGATAACAAGACCATTCTCGTGGGGTCGTATGGCCGCTTCCACGACAGCATCCTGCAGGGATTCTCGGACGCCTTCGCGTCCGTGCCGCAGCAGACCAATTACAACTCGTATGAGTGGGACGGATCGCAGTACGTGTTCAGTTACCGCAACGAGCAGGGCGGCAACGCCTTCCTGCCCAACCTCAACGTGACGCCGCGCTACATGGACGAGATGACCGTCGGGTTCGAGCGCCAGGCCGGCCGCACCCTGGGCATCGGCGTGCGCGTGATTTCGCGCAGCTGGAAGAACTTTGTCGACGACGTCCGGTCGTTCGACGCGGACGGCACGGTCAATCGCGTAGTCCAGAACGTCGCCGATGGCCGCCGGACGTACCGCGGTCTCGAATTGAGTCTCGACAAGCGCTTCTCGGACAACTGGTCCGCGTCGGGCAGTTACACGTTCTCGCAAACGCGCGGCAACCATTTCGGCGACGACTTCACCGCGCTCGATGACTTCGTGGATGCGACGTGTCAGCAGGCCGTTGACCCGGGCCTTGGCAACGTCGAGGGCAAGTTCCCGTGCGCCGAGATTCAGAGCCGGCTGTCGGGCAAACCGGCGTACGACCGGCCGCACCTCGCGAAGTTCGCCGGCGCCTATCGTCATCCGGTCGGCCGCGTCGATTTGACGGCCGGCGTGGTGGGCACCGCCTCGTCGCTCGTGACCTACTCGAAGACGCGCACCGTGAGCGTGCTCGTGCCGGGCACCGACGTCCAGGCTACGACCCTGACCTATAACTACGACGGGCTCGGATCCGACCGGATCCCCGGCCTCGTCCTCACGGCGGACGCCGCCGTTGAAGGGACCGTCAGGACGGGACGATCGGCGCACATCGGCGTGAAGTTCGAGACGTTCAACCTGCTCAATTCGCAGGACAAAATCGGCGTCAACAACACCGCCTGGTGCACCGACAATTCCACCAGCTCCTGCCAGGACGTCCGGGCTTCCTTCGGAACGGCGACAAGCCGGTCGTCGTTCCTGGCGCCGCGGACGTATCGGCTGTCGTTCGTGATTCGATACTGACCGGTGAACGACTGGTGACGACTGGTGACGACAGGTAACGACGGGGACTAGGAACGACCTGACGGGGGCCATTCTCTTTAGTTGGTTGACACGGCGAAGCGTCGTTCCTCGCCCCTGACGTCACCCGTCGCCACTTGTCGTTACCCGCCGTCACTCGGCCTTTGGCCGCACTCTTGCTACAGTGGGGGACAGGACCCCATGCGTTTTGACGAAGGACAGACCAGCTCCAATGTCGAGGACCGTCGTGGCATGCGCGCCGGGTTCGGCGGAATGCGCTTTGGCGGCGGAGGATTCGGCGGCCGGGGTCTGGGAATCGGCGGCCTCCTCGTGCTGCTCGTGCTCGGGTATTTCCTGACGGGCAATCCCCTCGGGCTGCTGGGCGGCAGCGACGAATCCACTTTGACCACTCAGCCCGCGGGCGTGCCCGCCACGGACGAGGCCTCCAAGTTCATCCGCCAGGTCCTCAAAGACACTGAGCAGACGTGGGATCAGCTGTTCGCGTCCGTCAACCGCTCGTACGAGTATCCGACCCTCGTGCTCTTCAGCGATTCCGTGAGCTCGGCCTGCGGGTTTACGTCTGCGGCCGTCGGCCCGTTCTATTGCCCGCGCGATCACAAGGTCTACATCGATCTCAGCTTCTATCGCGATCTCGACCGCCAATTCGGCGCGCCCGGTGATTTCGCGCAGGCGTACGTGATTGCGCACGAGGTGGGCCATCACGTGCAGAATCTGTTCGGCCAGTTGAGTGGGTCGGCGTCCAACGCGAGTTCCGTGCGGCAGGAACTCCAGGCTGACTGTCTGGCGGGCGTCTGGGGCCACTATGCGGCTCAGCGCGATCGGCTCGATCCGGGCGACGTCGAGGAAGGGCTGAACGCGGCCGCGGCGATCGGCGATGACCGGATCCAGCGCCGAACCCAGGGGCAGGTGAGCCCGGAGTCCTTTACTCATGGTTCGTCCGCCGACCGCGTGCGGGCCTTCGAACAGGGCTTTGACCGGGGCCAAATCACCGCTTGCGGAATCGGGAGTCGCTGATATATCATTTAATCCGGATTTACGGATTAAATGCTGGCTGCCGCGTCTTCCCTGCTTGATTCGTTCTCGGCCCTGTCGGACCCGACCCGGTGCCGCATGCTCTGGCTGCTCGAGCGCCACGAGCTGACCGTTTCTGAGCTCTGCACCATCCTCCAGCTTCCCCAATCGACGGTCAGCCGGCACCTGAAGATGCTGCTCGACGCCGGCTGGGTCGCGTCGCGACGAGACGGCACCAGCCGGTACTACTCGATTGCGCTGGACGGGGCCGGCGGGGCGCGGACGCAGATCTGGGACATCACGCGCGAGTCCATGGCGGATCGCGTCGGGGCCGATCACGACGCGCGCCGACTGGCGCGTGTGCTCGATGGCCGGCGGGAAGTCTCCCAGCAGTTCTTTGCGACGTCGGCCGGCGAGTGGGATCGCCTGCGCGACGAATTGTTCGGCCGCGACTTCGTTCCGGAGGCGCTGCTCGGTTTACTGCCGTCCACGTGGGCGGTGGGCGATCTCGGCTGCGGCACCGGTGCGCTGGTGGCGCGGCTCGCGCCGTTTGTGGACCGCGTCGTCGGCGTGGATGCGTCCTCCGAAATGCTGGCGGCGGCGCGTGAGCGCGTGGTGGGCGTCGACAACGTGGAACTGCGATCCGGATCGCTGGAAGCGCTGCCGCTCGAGAGCGCATCGCTCGATGCGGTCACGCTGATGCTCGTGCTGCATCACGTGCCGGCCCCCGCCGAAGCGTTGGCGGAGGCGGGCCGCGTGCTCAAGCCGGGTGGGCGCCTGCTGCTGGTCGACATGGCGGCGCACGAACGCGAGGAATATCGCCAGCGGATGGGCCACGTCTGGCTGGGATTCGACGAAGGACAGATTCGAAGGCTCGTCGGGCAGGCGGGGTTCGGAGACGTCCGCATCCATCTGTTGCCGCCGGCTGAAGACGCCAAAGGGCCTGTCCTGTTTGCCGCGGCCGCTCTGAAATTAGCAATTAGCAACTAACAACTAGCAACTAACAACTAGCAACTAACAACTAACAGGTAAGTGGAACGACAACTTAACAGGACACGCACATGACACCCACGACGCTGACCGCTCATACCTTCGATCTGGCTCGCAATGCGGGCCGGATGCCGTACAAAGTTGCCGACCTGGGGCTGGCCGAATGGGGCCGGAAGGAGATGCGGCTCGCCGAACAGGAAATGCCGGGTCTGATGGCGCTGCGCGAGCGCTACGGCAAGACGAAGCCGTTGGCCGGCGCGCGCGTGATGGGCTCGTTGCACATGACCATCCAGACCGGCGTCCTGATCGAGACCCTCGCGGACCTCGGCGCGGACGTGCGGTGGGTGTCCTGCAACATTTTCTCGACGCAGGATCACGCCGCGGCCGCGGTCGTCGTCGGACGTCCGGAGACGGGCGGCACCGCCGAAACGCCGCGCGGCATTCCGGTGTTTGCCTGGAAGGGCGAGACGCTCGACGAATACTGGTGGTGCACGACCGAAGCGCTCGTCTGGCCGGACGGCTCGGGCCCGACGTTGATTGTCGACGACGGCGGCGACGCGACGCTGTTCGTGCACAAGGCGTATGAATTCGAAAAGACCGGCAAGGTGCCGACGTTCGACGAGGCCAATGACCCGGAAGAGTGGGGCGTGATCCTCGACACGATCCGCCGCGAGCTGAAGGCGCGGCCGGGCGTGTGGACGAAACTGGCCAAGGGCATCCGTGGCGTCTCGGAAGAGACGACGACCGGCGTCCACCGGCTGTATGAGATGAAGAACGCGGGCACGCTGCTGTTTCCTGCGATTAACGTCAACGACTCGGTGACCAAGTCGAAGTTCGACAACATCTACGGTTGCCGGCACTCGCTGCCGGACGGTCTCGCGCGCGCGACCGACGTTATGCTCGGCGGCAAGATGGCGGTCGTGTTCGGTTACGGCGAAGTGGGCAAGGGCTGCGCGCAGGCGCTACGCGGCCAGGGCTGCCGCGTCGTCGTGACGGAAATCGACCCGATCTGCGCGCTGCAGGCGGCCATGGAAGGCTACGAGGTCGTGACGATCGACGACGTGCTCGAGAAGGCGGACATTTTCATTACCGCCACGGGCAACTTCAACATCATCACCGTCGAGCACATGGCCCGCATGAAGGACAAGGCC